>Ga0209238_1000010_pt1 | contig 195973 bp, 139 predicted proteins | sample GraSoi013_1_20cm_FD_185823 | JGI IMG/M metagenome (GOLD analysis project Ga0209238, IMG submission 185823) | Grasslands soil microbial communities from the Angelo Coastal Reserve, California, USA - Sample 10_02_2013_1_20cm (SPAdes) (version 2) | ecosystem: Environmental > Terrestrial > Soil >...
CTGCACTGCATGGTCTGCACTGCATGGTCTGCACTGCATGGTCTGCACTGCATGGTCTGCACTGCATGGTCTGCACTGCATGGTCTGCACTGCATGGTCTGCACTGCATGGTCTGCACTGCATGGTCTGCACTGCATGGTCTGCACTGCATGGTCTGCACTGCATGGTCTGCACTGCATGGTCTGCACGGAACATCTGAGTTGCAGGGAATGGCAGTGAAGTCACTGGTGAATCTTTGAAGTCAGGGAGCACACCGAAGACTCGACGCGTGCCAGGGGAGACAATGCGGTTTTCGATGACACGTACACGGTAGACGGCGTGGGAGCAGAAGGGATCGAGCCAACGGCCTAGGATGTGGACGGTCTCGCCAGGTCGCACGTCGGTGAGCATCTTGATGTTCACCTTATCGCTTCGATACTTGCCGTGCTTCTCAACAGGTGCGACGTAGCCCGTGCGTTTACTGTGCCTCTCGATGCGCTCTTCAGCGGTTTTACATTGGATGCACATTAGTGTGTTTCCTCCCTTCCAAGCGGCGGATTGCCAAGCCTGTTCTGTGCAATCGCGTCATTCTCGATTGCCCAGATGGCACGGCAAACATCATGGAGCGTCCTTGCTTGTCCATGACCTTGCACTGCAACTCTGTGCACACTCATCGCATCATCAACGTTGCCATTGATGAGTCGCTGCACGTTGTCCAGGAAAACCGGCATTGACAATCGCAGCTGCTCAATGGCTTGCAGTGTTGCAATGCGTTGATGGTCAGTGAGAGGTCCGTGAATGGCAGTGCGATCTGCGACTGCCATGACTACAGGGAGATCATCGGTCATACGTGTCCCTCAAGTTTCTCAGCAGGGTCGGCGTAGAAGCTCATGCTAACAAGGCTACCACGCATGTACTGCTCATTCAGGTCTCTCACGTCCTCTTCATGCGCTGGCAGAGAGGCAAATTTGAACATGAGCCTATCCGCATAGATCACAGGGACTTCTCCTTGGCGACACTGAGATTGCAAAGCAGTCAAGGAGATATCACCGGGGGACAACGGTAAACGTCTTCCGATCAATGGGATATCAGTTGGGGGATTATAATATGTTGCCATAATAGTTATTAGCCTTTCTACGCTATTCGACGCTCTGCATAGTTCTTCTTTGCGGTCTCCTTTCAAAATTGCTTACACAATATATGTTGAGATCATTGTACCACTGAGATGATAAAGTGTCAAGAGTTGTTCCTGTTGAAAGGCGATGGCATTGCTATCATGGAGTCTTCAATGAAAATCGGTGCAGCCCGTAGGAAGTCGTTGCCAGCGAAAGGATAGTGCAGTGTTGTTCAGAGGGTCGTCAGGGCATCGCTGTGAGGTTTTTCGTAGGATGGGGTGCCTCTAAAAAATGGAGCATTCTAGCGCGTTATTCTTGAGTGTAGCAGTCAACAATTCGCAGGGCAGAAACCAAAGAGTGTGCACCGATTGCAGTGCACACTCTTTGGTTTCCCTTGGAATTTATCGCCACGCAGAGAATATCACAGCCTTTCAAGGCTTGTCAACGGGCTTTCCTTGTGTAACATCCTTGCCTTTGCGTCGCCTCTCCATGAATAGCCTTGCCTTCGCTGACTCTTCGAAGTCACGTTCATTGATCACGCCGTGAGCCACGGGGACTTCATTGAGCGCCCTGGCACGGTTAGAACTAAAGAACATCGGTCCCTTGAATAGTCGTTGTTTCATCGCTTCCTCCTTGCCTTTCCATGATTATACCATGCTCTTCAGTGACATCCCCTGCTCTCAGTGCAAGACGGGGAGGGCAGGGGATGCTGTGGGGTTAGGACTTCTTGCGCTTAAGATAGCCAGCGCGGGTAAGCCGGATCATAATCATAAGAACATCTTCAACGTGTAACCACTTGATACCATCTGCATGGAACTTTTCTAGAATGTCCTCAGGCAACCGATCACTCTGTGGCAGGGATGATGCCACAGCAATAAATCCCCGTGCCATGTCATCCAAGTACGAATTGAGGCAGGAACGACCCAGGTTTTTCTCAATCCATCCACTAGCGCCTAACGCACCTCTCATCAAATCAGAAAGCTCTGTGGGAGGATCTATCTTGTTACGGAAACGTTCAAGAATCTTAACCAGTTCTTTAGCAGATTGTATTGCACTTTCAAGTTGGTTTGGATCTTGCAGGGCATTTAAAACCTCTTGCTCATCTTCCAACTCATACTTATAGGGAGTGTGTTGAGGGAATTTTGAATGAATCCCTTGGAAGTTTGTGAGACTTAGACCATGGTGTCGAATAAGAAAGCTCTCATATGCTCTCACCTCATCTCTACTATTACTTGAAAGCACGACTTTTTGTTTAATTTCACGCCCTTCGTCCCAAATCTCTCGTATTCTTTTGCACTTTTCGTTCGTGATAGCATCAGGTCCAGTAACCCTAGCCTCTTCTATTGTTGAACGCAATCGGGCAGTGGACCCAGAGCCGACATAAAACACACCATATACAGAGTCAACGAGCAGGTAGACATGAAAGTCTTTTTTCGCTATACTTCTTTTCATGATAATGGGTGAACTCCTTGTCATCATACCCTGGGGTGTTCAATGCACCGCCAGGGTAAACCATTGTAGTGGCAGAGATATCGATGTATAGCTCTGCCTTTTGTTTTGTCATTATCGCACACTTGCGGTATTTTGTCAAGAGTTGGAACAATAGAAAGAGGTATCGCAGGGATAAGCAGAAGATGTAACTGGCATTGTTGTTCTTGCCAGCACTCACCCAAGTGTAAAAATGTAGCAGGAAAATGTTGCAACTTGAGAAGGCATGTAAGCCTAGTCTGCAAGCAGGGTTATAATGTGCATGTTGCGTGTTGCGAGTGTAGCACCCTCCCCTATACCTACCCACAGGGATACGTACATCTTGCTCAAATCTTCCTAATTATCTCTCCCATATATCATCATCATCATATATCATCATCAGTATAAGTTCTTGTTTATAGGCTATAGCCCTGTCTAGACATCCTGCACCCTGCCAAGACTTATAAGGGGGGGTGCTACACTTCGCAACACGCAACATTGACCGCCTCGCAATGCTCTGCAAGCAGGATCGGCAGACTATGCGCATCGCAACATTTTCCTGCTACATTTTTACACTTCGCCATCCATCGATCCCACTGCCATCACCGACTTCTCACTGCCATCCCTGCAACACTTCGCCTGCCCTGCCTTTCCTTGGGAACAACTATTGACAGCTCGACAATGACGTGCTACAATCTGCTCGAGTCCCACTTCTAGTTTTCCCTTTTGCGGGGATAACATATAGGGCCGGTTTCCCGGTCCTATCACGTTTTATAGAGTCATCTTCATTCACGCTCTGCAACCACTGCCATCCCTGCAACACTTCGCCATCACCGATCCGCCTTGCCATTTCACAACTCCTGTTTCAAACAAGAGTTGTGACCATCGACCTTCACCGTTCATCCCTGCCTTCACTGCTAATCGCTGCGCATCCATGAATGCCACGACTTGCATTGAATGCAATGTGTTGCATTGTGATGCACTGCAAGTCCTTGAAAACGGTGAAGGATCGGTGAAGGATCGGCGCAGTGCGTTGCATATAGTCAATGGCTCTACTCTGCCAATCATTGCAGGTCGTTGCCAGTCGGCGAGGGCTGTGGTAAAGTTGGTGAGAGAAAGTGTCAAGAGTTGTTCTAGTTGAAAGGACCAGTATGAGTATCATTCATTCAAACGGATTTATCACTCTGCCCAATGGAAAGACCTTGCCCTGCACTGACTTCAAGGTTGACATTGAGGAATCGGTGCCACCTGTCAGTGAAGAAGAGCGAAGACAGGTCAATGAAGCACTCAGGAGAACGCGAGGGATGCAAGGAGTACGCATTGACTTTGCGACGAACTACGAGGATGGCGGTGCATACCAGCCGACGGGTCCCGTGGTGGATTCAACGCTGGCAGGGAAAGGCGAGGAAGAGCGATGACCACACTTCGAAACTCCCTGCTTGCAACGACCTGCATTGTCGGCTTTGTGGGAGCCGTGTATTATACGTTGCCAGGGTATGACAAGCTGTTCTTAGGTGGCACGGGACCACAGCCCACGGGGATATTCCTCTGCGCAACACTGTTCTTCATTGGGTTTACCATTGCCGTCATTGTCAGTCCTGGGAAGGCGCAATTCTGCCCACAATGTGGGTGCAACATTGTAAAGAAGCGGGAGCAGTTGAAACAGGCAATGAAAGGCAAGGAGGAGAAGCAATAAGCAAGCAACGAAAACATCAACGACAGAGTGCAACGGCACCAAGGCAGGTCAAGGCACAAGCGACTATGCCTATGAAGAACCTGTGGCGTGCTACCCGATAGAAATGGAGATAGAATGACTAAAACAATTATTTGGTATCAGACGCCCAACGAAACCTTCGAAGAGCGCGTCAAGCGCATCAATGAAACCCTTCATCGCATTTTCTTTGACAGCAGTGACGACGTGTGCCCTGTGAGCTTCCCACTTCAAAAAGAGGACAGATCTATCTGTACGGTATGCGGTGCAGAGGGTCGATACTGGCTCTCACTCAAGCACAACGCGCCGCGCTTCCTGCAATCACTGGATGCAATGCAGCTCATTGTAACGTCAAGGAAGCTCTTGGAAGTCAAAGAAACATTCCTTGCATGGGCATTCAGAAGTCCATATGAGTGCAGTGTCCTTGTACGTCATGAACCCCATGCTTGAAAGCAGGGGCTTGTTCCTAGCCCGCAAGAGCCGAAACAATAGGCACCATGACTTGTGCCCTAGAGATATTCACAGCAGCGTTAAAGTCTGCGAGTGCAGCATACCCACATGCCTTACAGACAAATTCAGCTTGACTCCTGCGATTGGCTTTCTCGCAATGCTGACATACAGCACACGTGCGAGAGGTGTTCCTTGGATCAACCGTATGCAACGGGACACCTGCAAGAGCAGCTTTGTATGAGAGGAAGAAACGGAGTTGATTAAAAGACCAACTGCTATGGCGATTGCGCTGCGAGCGTCTAACCGTGCTATCGGTACGTTTCCGAATGTGCCTAAGCTCTTCAATCGCTATAGCCTGCCTATGTGTCTTGGCCTTTTGAACAATCCGCTTGGAGATGACATGGTTAGTGTTGCGCTTGAAACGAGCCTCTTTACCAGAAAGCTTTTTGAGATGTCTTTTTGCCGACTTGGTACCTCGTTTTTGAAGTCGCTGACGAAGGGAGTGCATTCGCTGTCTGTTTTTCTCGACAGCTTCTCCGCTGAATGTTTCCCCTTCCGAGTCTGTGGCAAGGTTCACTATGCCAAGGTCGACTCCGAGCGTACCACCTTCCGGTTCATCGGGGGTTGGAGCGGGAACGTCAAGAGTCACTGCGAGGTAGAAGGTCCCTTGGCGATAGAGCAAATCGGCTTGCCCTTTGATCGAGTCCATACGGGACTGTTGATAGCCTCCGATACGGAAGGGGACAATGACACGCCCTTGCAGGGTCAAGAGGGAGACTTCATTCAATCCTTTGAATGCCATCAGGCGTTCATCGTAGGTTATAGCCCCTTCAGATCTGAAGGATGGTTTGATGCTCCTATCCCGCTTGTAGTTATCGACTACCTTGCTGATAGCCCTGATAGCCATTTGAGACGACAAATTGAAGCGTTTGCGGATATCGCCATAGACAATCTTCTGAAGCTCAAATTTGTTTGCAAGCTTCTCATCAAAGGCTGTCTGAGCAATATCGTTACATGCAGCGTTAAATGCATGCATCGTCTCAAGAAGAGCGGTATGTTGTTCTGGCGATGGTGCCAATTTCAAGAGCATCGTTTGTTTCATACAAGGATTATAGCATACTTAGAACGATGTTGTCAATACATTTCTAACAATTGGCTAGGATTGAATCCAGCCTTGCGAGGCTGTCATTTATTCCTCCCCATATCTAAAGAAAGGGGCTTCCTAAATGGGACGTGGTGAAAGCAAATGGTACAAGCATGAAGGCCGCACACGGCAAGACGCTTTTTATTTAGCAGCACTAAAGGCATTGGGCTACACTGTCATCACTGAAGAGCAGGGAGAGAGTCAATGAAGCTCAAGGCAATCTATCACGGAGATGAGCTTTGCCTTGCAACGGAGGCAGGGGAGATCATTGAAAGCGTTGAGACTTGCCGTGTATTTTCTACAGGGATGGGCGCAATGGTAGGGCAGCGCATTCCATGCCACTTCTCAATCATCGTCAACCTTGCAGTGTCTGAGAAAATCATTGACGCCGATGAGAGAGCACTGCCCACACGGACACACATTGAACGCACTGAAGAAGAATTCGATGACCGTCTGGATGAGCTGAGAAGACCACCGTTCGTGGAATACGACTACGATCCCGACGAGGGGCCGTTCTTCTACAACGATGCATTCGAGGAGGGAGATATAATGGAAGGACTCGGGGTTTGCCCACAGTTGGAACAGAAAGTTGGAATAGGAAAGTAGCCCTTCTGGGCTAAAAGAAAGACTGAACGGGGCTTTTTCACCTGATCAGCCAGACGTTGAGAGAGCAGAAAGAGGGATTCACATCTACTAAGTCGTATTAGCAGACATGGCCTCTTGCCGAACAAGCACAAATCGGAAGCCTGATGTCTGCTAACCCAGTGCAAAAAGCCTCAAAATCGATGTCTGCTAACCCAGTGCAAAAAGCCTCAAAATTGATGTCTGCTAAGGTTTGCATGTCCCAGATGACCCTTTCGTCCTATTCGCTATTCCAACTTTCTGTTCTTACCGTGCTCAACCCCCGACTCTGCCCCGATTGCTGCCAAGACCTCTGCCTTCAATGCGAGCAGTGCTGCACGCCAGCATGCGAGGCAGAGAACTGCGATTGCCCCTAGCGTGCCATCCTCTCGATAGCTATCCCCATCGCGTACACAATCGCCCCTGCATGAGAGATTGCACACACTGCCACCGGTGCCACAACGACTGCAAAGACAAGCAGCGGCACCCATGTAAAGCCATGCTCTTCCTGGCAACGCATCGCATGTCCTCGCAGCACGCCGGTTTCACTGCGCTTGCCACGCCTCGCCGTTGCAAGGAGAACGCGCCGCTTGTTCATGATCGCAGGGAGCTCAAGGGTATCATCGGGATCATGGAATGTTGCTGGGGAAGGAAGTCTCATCGTCGCTGCCACCATCGCTTATCACAGGGCTTCGTTGGCTGGTCGATGTCTAATCCTTGCGCATCCTGGAAAGGCATGGCCCTCCATGAGAAGCCTATGGCAAGGATACGCTTGTCACGGTACATGACATACGATACCCCACATCTCTTGCAGAACATGATGGGAGTGTCATTCGTGTCAGTGTAGATATCAACCCTGTGCACCACTTTTCCCTGCCTCTTCCATGTGCGCCGCTGCCATTTCCTTGAGTCTTTCCAGGCAAGCAATGCAGTCCCCGATGGCTCGATGACCACCATTGAGCGGCACCCATGTGTAGGACCCGTACCGTGTTGACCAGTTGCCTTTGAACTGCGAGTACAGCTGCATGGCACAGCCCCACTTCTGCGTAAGGTGTGGCAGGTTATAGCGTTGTGCACTCTGTGCAAGCCTTGCCTTGTCAAAGTCAGCATTGAATGCCACAAGGACATCCCTGCCCTTCAATGCATTCCGCAGATCGTCCCAGATACCAGGGAGACGCGGTGCAACGCTTAGCTCTTCATCGGTTATTCCATGCTTCTCCCTGGCTTCAGGGGACACAGGGCATTCAGGGTTGACCAACGAATAGAACAATGTGTTTCCTTGAGGGTCAATGACCCCGACCTCGACAACAACGCCATACAATGAGGTCGTTTCAACGTCGATAATGGCCCAACTCTCCGAGGGACGATTGTGCAGAAGACCATGTGCACGCCTGGCAGCGTCTTTGCGATCTGCTTCAATATTTGGCATTAGATAAATTCTCTTTCTATTGGAACGTGTTTAGATCAATGATGTGGCTATGATAGCAGAGATGGCAGGGCTTGACAATGCTGGTATGCTGAGCATGCGAAACTCGTCGCAAGACGGGAAAGATACCTGAGGCCTCGCACGCGGCCTCCGCAGCTAAATTCGTGCCGATGAGGGAACTGTATCGTAAAATACGTCTCAAATGGCCTCTCTCAAGAATGAGCTGCCCGAAAGGGTAACACAACAGGGAGAGGCTTTTGCACCTCCCCCGCTAGATCAGTTAGAGCAACCTCCCTCCCTCTGGAAACTCCCAAGGGAACTTGTTGCCTTTGCTCAGGTTGCAAGTAGGACATGTCATCACGAGGTAGTCAATACTATTGGCAGGTATATCAGTCCCCACTACTCTACTCAGCGGGAAAGTGTGATCGATGTGATAGATATACGTGCCTTTGGTCTTCTGGAAACGCTTCTGGCAGTAGTAACACTTGTGCTTCTGCCGCTTTAGTTGTTCTTGAAGCTGTTCAGAGGCATAGGTTCCCTTGACGGACTTTTCGTGGGCACGTCGATTGTGTCTATAGGTGCTGTATTTTGCTCGTACTTCTGGCTGGCTTCGGTAGATGCGAACATGTTTTCGTGCTTCTGGACTGCCTTGATAAGCAAGAATGTGTTTTCGTATCTCTGGACGTTTGTAGTATTCTTTGGCTTTTGTGAGTATGCAGGCTTTGCACCGAGGGCGTAACCCGTCTTTTTTGTATCGGTAAAAGAATTCGGTGGTAGCAGGTAAAGTACGACCGCACGGACCTGCACAGGTTTTCTCTAAGGGGTTGCCATTTTGATCATGAGGGTATAAAGTGTCCACGACATATCTCCTTAACAGATGTGTCCGCGGCCTCGGATGTTCCACCATCGCGAGGTCAAACAATATTAATTTATACTCATCATTATAGCATAGATCCGCCTCTAGAGCAAGTTTATAGATATTTCATTTGCTGTGCATTTTCATTGAAGAGCTTAGCATGTCCAGGCAACCCAAGGACAGCAGCGGGAAGCGTGGAATTGACAGTGATGGCAAGGCTGGGGTAAAATATAGCTACCGATACTTTAACTATATAGGCAACTATCGGTCGTTATCCACATTTTGCATCAAGGAAGGATAGAGTCAATGGACATCGTATCTGCAATACCACAGACTATCTCAGTAGGGCAACTTGCAAACGAATATGCAGCATCTAACGCATTCAGTGACTATCAGTCAAGGATGGCAGCGAATACATTGAAACGCCAAAGAGATGACATTGCGCTCTTCTCTGCCTTTCTCAAGAACATAGGCATGAATAAGGATAACTTGATGGATGATCCCACAGAATGGCATGGTATCACCTTTGGGCTGATAGAAGCGTTCAAGAGGTGGCAATTAGAACAAGGTTATGCAATTGCATCTATCAATGCACATCTCTCAACGGTCAAAGTGTATGCAAAGCTGGCAGCAAAGTCAGGCGTGCTCTCACCAGAGGAATATGCAATGATCAAGATGGTGAGCGGCTATCGGCACAAAGAGGGCAGGAACGTAGACGCGAAACGTGTCCAGACACGGCGAGAGGGTGCGAAGAAAGCTGAGGCAGTGCCCATTTCACCAGAGCAGGTCAGGGCATTGAAAGAACAGAGTGATACTCCGCAAGGCCGGCGTGATGCCTTGCTTATGTGCCTGCTCCTGGATCATGGGCTACGATGTGGTGAAGTAGCGGGATTGCCAGTTGAGTCGATAAATCTCTCGACAGGACTCTTTACTTTCTATCGGCAGAAAGTTGATAAAGTTCAGACTCACCAGTTAACCCGCGATACCCTGCTCTCTGCTATGAGATATCTTGAAGTTGCCAAGCCTAGAGGTAAGCTACTCATGGGTAGCAGGAAGAACGGCAACCTCGAGGGTGCAATGAGTGAACGGGCCATCACTGATCGTGTCCGAGAGCTGGGGGAAAGAATAGGCATCAGTGGTCTGTCTGCACATGACTGCCGACATGACTGGGCAAAGGACGCGATCAAGCAGACGGACATCAAGAGCCTGCAGCAGGCCGGCGGATGGTCATCGTCTGCGATGCCACTTCGATATGCAGACGACGCAAGGATAGCCAACGAAGGCGTGAAACTATCAAGGTGATATCACCACGCACTCTCATCGCCTTCATCGCCATTTTCACCGCCACTCAGTGCCTCTGCAATGGATGCAACGAGGAAGAGCAGTACCCACTTGCCTGCGATGATCGTTATTAATACCGCTATAGTTAATAGAAATACCGTCATGTTGTTTCATGCCTCCATTCTTGCCTTGCTTGTTCAAAGAAACCAATGAGCCCTCGCAGCGTCATACCTCGAATGTCAGTGATAGCACCGATCGTTGTCAGCCTACCTTGGAGCAGGATGCTCACCTCCGAGCCATGCTCTGCAAAGCCAACAACGATCTTGCAATGGTATTCCCGTGCAAGGGCAAAGATGACAGAGAGGATCACTGTCTCTTGTCTGTTGTAACGGGGCATAGGTTTCTTTCATGTGGAACAGGTTTTGATGACTTTAGTTAAAAGCTCTTGAACATAGATCTACTCTTCTGCTATCATAGCAGATACAGAACAGCTCTTCAAACAAGGAAGGGCTTTCTTTCAGCAGGAACAACTCTCGACACTTTTATCATTGGAGGCAATGTGCAAATTTTGGCAATACAAGGAAAATCAGGGAAAAAGCGTGGAAAAGGACAGGGATTCGCAGCGCTTCCCCCGGAGAGGCGCAAGGAAATATCGGCGATGGGAGGCAGGGAAGCTCATCGGCTAGGCACTGCCCACAAATGGGACCACGATGCCGCCGTGTCGGCTGGCCGCAAAGGGGGCCTGGTTAGTCGTCGCAGGGCAAAGCTTAACGTTGGTAGCACTGAAAAGACAGTGAAAGATCGATAGAAAGGAAAGTGAATATGTTAGACATCGTATCCATGCTACCTAGCAATGACATGATTGAGGATTATCGAGAGGAAGAGTTGGATTTGCAGCTTCAAGTGATTGATTGCATATGGATACCTTCAATGGAGGGTAGACTTGCAAGGCTTGATCAACCTAGCGAAATCCTAGCTCCGACTACAAAAAAGGCAGTTATAGATGGCAAAAGGGTGGACGTGCCATATTATGAAAAAATATCGGCGATAGGCGTTTCAAGGCAGTGGTCCATAGAATCGTCAGAAAAGAAATCTGCTGAGACAGGATTTGTACAGAGCAATCCATCTGTACGGGAAAGATTAAACCAATACCGGTACTACCCCTACACAGAGCAGTTCACTAATGAATTCAGTGCGATGCTGCGAACAAAAAGGGACAGTAAAAACAGACTCACAAAATATGCACTGGTAGACAATGACCCTGTCCTCCTTAAGTGGTTCAACCTTGTTTGCAGATTGAGAGCCATGCAAGGCCAAACGGAGCATTTCTTTGGGAACGGGCGGCGTGCATTTTTGCGAGACACAAGGGCAACGTTTATGGCTATGAGAGCTCATTGGGAAACCCCACGTGAAGAGGCACGTGTCACCAATAGAGCACAGAATAACCTTGGAATCGGGGCTGAAGCAAGAGCAAAGGCAATAGCAAAGCTTGGGGATGTAAACACTGTCTCACTTATAGCACAAATCAATGAAAGCAAGGACTTAGATCCAGAGAAGCGAATCGAGCTTATGGAGAGAGTGCTGCAATTTGAACAGGGAAAAGCCGCTATTGCCAGTGAATATGCCGCTATTGCCAAGGAAAACACTGAGATTGTCAAAGAACTCCGCGCCCCTGTCACTGAAAAGTTCCGTGAGTCGATGAGGGAAGGGGAACAATTCGCAAGAGAGGACTTGCTTAGAGGCATAGAAGTACAGCGAAAACTTAAGGAGGCAACAAATGAATAACGAGATGCTACCGACACTTTTTGATCAAGAAGCTTCAATAGAGACACAAGATGTTGATGAATTTCACTATGAGGTTCTTGACCTTGAAGACCGCGAATTTGTCCAAGAAAAGGAGTATGAGATACGTACTCACTGGACAAGGGCGGCTAGCGAGATTTTAGCATCAGGGGAAAAGCTTCTGCTAGTACAAGACAGGTTAAAAAGAGCTAATGGGGGAATACACGGAAATTTTGAAGGATGGCTAAAAAGGGTTGGATTAAGCAAGGGAAACGCTTTTTTTGCCATGAAAGCCTATAACAGATTTGGGAATGAGAAAAAGTCTGTAATACAGACTTTTTCTTCTGAGGTGGTTAGAGAATTGACCTATGCTTCCGATGAAATTGTTGATCAAGTAGTTTCGGGTGATGTGCATCCCACAGTCAAAGCCATACGAGAGGCAAAGAAAGCAGAGAAAGAGGCAAAGGAAGAAGCAGAGGAAGCCAGGAAAGCAGTAACTAAGGCTAAGGCGGATGCCAGAGCAGCACAACAACAACTTACTCTCAAAGAGGCATCTTTTCAGTCAGAATTTGAGGCACTGAAAGGGCAGTTTGAAGCAAAGATCCAAAAGCTAGAAGCGCTCACGACTCCTCAGATTGAAATTAGGGAAATCGAAAAGGAAGTCCTACCTGAGTCTGTCAAAAACAACATAGCAGAGATGCAAGGCAAAATAGACGAATTACAGGCAGATCTTGACAAGACAAAGGGGACGGTCCCACAAGAGACATTAGATCAAATGGAAATGCTTCAAACCCAGCTTGCAACATACAAAACGCTTGTTGATGCAAAAGAGAAAAGCCTTAACGAGATACGTGGGCACAACGCAAAGATAGCAGAGATGAACAAAAAGCTCTCTGAAGAGGCACGACTGATGTCCGCTGAAACACAAGCAGTGGTAGGCCGTGCTCGCATCCGGCAGAAATGGAGAGAAGACACAAAAGACCTCCACGTAGCCATAGCCAAGTTTGTTTCTGAGATCCCTTCCCTGATCGACCAGGAGTCCCTAGAAGGCGATGATTGGGCAAGGCAAGGGCAATGCATCGAGATCCTGCAAAGAGCACTATCAGCTCTAGGACAGATGAGGAATAGCCAATCTGATCCGTTTGTCAATGCTTCTGTCGTTGATACAGCATTGAGCGTCAATGGGCATGACATAGTAGATGCAGAGGTGGTTCAGCGATGATGCAAGGCAAAGACCCGATCGACACTTTTGACAAGATGAAGGAAGAATACATCAAAATACAAGATAGGAGGATCAAAGGCCTTAAGCGAACAATTGCGGCACTTGAGGAGACAATCGAATGCCACAAGGAAGAGATTAAACACCAGAATGATTTTATGAATCTTTTAAGGCAGGAACTTGCCAAAAGTCGTCAACAACCGGAGGTTACCCAGTGATCAAAAATGGTAAGCAATGGTATGCCGACAATTTCCATGAACGCGCCCTTACCCATAAAGATGCTGTAGGATGGGCCTGTGAATGGTGTGGACGCAAGCACGGGGAAGAGTATAAACCCGATGCCATTCAGCTCCCTCTTCTAAAGAGTCGCAAGAAAAGGCCCAAAAGAAAGGTAGTGGTCGTGGCACACCACCCCAACTACGATACAGAAAACCCAGATGCCGAATTGATTATACTCTGCAAGGCGTGTCACGGAAAAGCACAGAGACAGCATAACCGCGAAGCAAATCAAAAAAATGCCGATGACAAGAGGAAAGAAAAGCTGCTAGGTGAGACACGGGATGCAATGGATAATGGTCAATTAGAATTGGCATTTGGAGAGTATGAATACCCTATCCTGCAGATTGACTTCCCTATCACGCCTTTCCTGCAATCCGTACCATTGGAGAATGACTTATCCACATCTCATCCACATGTTCACAACTCATAGAAAGCGAGGATATCAATGAGTACGGACAGACCAGTAGTAACAGGCACTGAGTCGCAACTAAAAGATATTGCAGAGGCCCGTCTAACAAGGGAATATGGAGAAGCGCGCAACAACATAAGCCCTGGATTGCGTTGGTTAACCGGTGATCCCCATCACATTCCACTCTATCTTGATCATCCAGAATACCGCATCAAGGACGGGGAAAGAACGGTAAATGCCAATCCATACGGCCTAGACCTAGAAGACTTGGAGTCTCTTGTAAAGCTAGCAAAAAGCAAAAAGTTGTATCTTTACATAGAACCGATATCAAACTACAACACGGGCACAGTGCTTGTTGTTCTTACAGAGACAAGTTCGTCAGTGCAGAATCAGCGCGCTGCAAGGCTTAGATCACAGGAAAGCGAGGCCCCGCAATGACCAACACCGACAACCCCGATCACATCGACTTCACCGAATCACTCTTGCAGGAGCAATTCATCCGCTCTGCGATGGAGCCTGCAGCTGAGAACCTCACTGCCATCCGCGAGGATATCCAGGACTTCACGGCATCATTCGACGAGAACGCTAAGGCGTGCGATGAGGAAGCAGCGAAAAGGGAGGAGATCAGCCATAAAAGCGTTAACACCTTCTGAGATATATATCTTAAAGCTTCTCGCAATTGGAAAATCAGGGTATGAAATCGAGAAGGAATTACATATTACCAAGAATACGCTCTATGCCCATATATATGGAATCAAGAATAAAACGGGCATTAGAAACCGGATACTCCTCGCATTCTATGCGTATGGAAACGGATATATCACAAGCGACGAGATTAAAGCAGCGATAAGAAAAGAAAGAGGTATCACGTGAGCAGCGATAGGCTCTCTATCCTTCCGGATACTGTTGGCGAAATCAAAAATCGAACTCGCGATGGAAGATAACCTATTCCTGCTTTGAGCTTGGGAAACCAATTCGCCAACAGTATCCTTCCGGGTGAATTTGGCTGTAAAATCGTAGCATCAGAGCATAGCTATGCCTCTCATTGGGTGCGAAGATGGCAGCGCAGGGCATTTGTAAAATAAACAACATCTGCTCAAAATTGCAAATAAAAAAACTGCCCTCCCTGGCAGTTCAGTCATCTAGGCAATCTGGGTCCCATTCCACAGGAGGACTGTCATCATCTGCCCACCACTCGCACGGCGGCAACTTTTGTGGCATGTTTGGGAAATCATCGAGAAACTTATCTGCACGGCAACACAACATCACATCTCTGCGATCTATCAATGTGCGCTTGATCAATGTTCCCCCGATGCTATGGCACGCGGGGCAGCACGCTTTGCTGTCCCAGCGCATCTCAGCAGCGAGTTCCCTGCAACCCATTGGCGGCGCAAGGAAAAACTTTGCTGCACTGCCCTCCCCTGTCCGGGAGAGGCAGAGCCTGCCACGATCAAGCAGCGTATTCACGGCGTCACGGCGCATCATGGCAGACACGGTAGGCTCATTGTAGTCGTGGGTATCATAGCCATGATCTTCGAGAAAGAGAGAGAACTCAGCGAGGGAGGCGGATTCGATGGTGCGTTTGTAGCCATTGATGCCAAAGAAAGTCCTTGGCTGGTCGACGATCTTGCAATGCTGCACGAGGCATTCCGTTGCATTGGCAGGGGGACACCATGTGCCCGTGGATTTTTTTGCGAGAGGCTTGAATTGCTGTAGTGCAGGAAATTGCATTGTCGGAAATTCGGACAAGATAATCGCTGCATATTCATCAGTCGGAATCAATTGACCGGAGGGAGTGAGTACAGGCATGGGAATTCTCCTTCGGCCACATCCTTGTGGATTATTCCGCGCCACCCTTGCCACAACTTAGCAAAAATATTTTTTGAGTATACACCTTTTATGTAACGTTAGGCAAGATCCGATAGGCTATACATCGTACGGCAGACAGACACAGCGTGCTATGAAAAATTGCACTTTTAAAGTATTGCGCATTCCACATATTGCATAGATACATTCAAATATTGCACAAAAAAGCGAGGATGTTCCTTGATCTCAGAGCATCCTCGCTGCACTTCGTGGATGGTCAATGCCTTACTTGGGCTGCCTGGATGGCCCTCCCTGCCTCTTCCCTGGAAAGCCCTGCCTTCTGTGCAAGTCCAAGCTGTCCAAGGCGTTGCAGTGCGCGTCGCTGCGGCATGTTTGCCGTGCCAACGATATTGCCTAGCTCTGCGTCTGGCAGTGGCTTCAAGGAATTCGATGGTTGGGGCTTCGCTGCAGGCTTGGCAACGGACTCCTCGCTATCGAAGGGATGATCAAAGTTCTCCCCGAAGTCACTGGCATCCATTGAAGCCTCAGTGAAATTCTCTGGCTCTTCAGTGCTGCCATTGACGCCTGCGTAGATGTCATTGGTGACTTGGAGGCTCCAAGCAACGGAGTCCTCAATTTCCCCCTTGATCAAAGGGAGATACTCCCCGACGTGATGGGCATCCAGGTAGTCATCGTCGACCTGGGCAGGGATTTCACTGACGATCGGGGAGACGGGGCTTCCCTGATCTCCCTTTACCTGCATACGCTTTATACGTTTGCCGGGAACAAGCAAGAGGGAGAAGCCCCAGTACGGCGTCTTCGTGGCTTTGCCGTGCTTTTCCTGGAAGAGCTCATTGTTGGCACGGAGCACACGGTACTGACCGTCGCGTCCCAGGATCGGAAGCATGTCGCTTGCGAACTGGTTTTTTGCCACAACGATCACAGGGCGAGGGGGATTGGACTCATCAAAGAATGGCAGCAGTTCTGCCACGAAGGCACGGAATTTCAATGTCTTGACATTTTTTACCTTACCCTTGCCGTCGTCTTCCTTGTGCCATCCAAAGGCAACCCCCGCGCGCTTGGACTTATCATTCATTTCCTGCTCGGAGTGGCACCCTTTCGCTAGAATGAAGAGGGAAGCACCAGCTTTTCCACCGATCTGCCAGTACGTATTGAGCTTCGACTGCTCAATTTTGACCTGGGGCAGATTTGCAGCTGCGCACACTTTGTCGAGATAGGGATACTTCCCTGCTTCGATATGCCACCCGACCGTGGTATCTTCAGCGCCCTCACAGTCCCTCTGCGAAAACCACTGTAAGACGCCTTCTTCAATGCCAGACTCAACAACATCATTGTCTTCACCGAAATCGTAACCGCTTGACATGATAATTTCCCTTTCAATAAAAAAACTTAACTAAGAAGATTATATCACTTCTATCACAAAGTGTCAAGAGTTGGTTCAAATGAAAGACAATTCTCTTGAGACAAGGATAGAAGCCATGTTAGCAGGGAGCAGGAGCAATTTGAAGAAGCTCAAGAGGCTGGGATGCTCCCACTCTCGAAAAGCAAAGGGCGGCAAGAACCGCAAGAAAGCCGCTCGTAAATTGGCACGTCAGCATGCAAGAATAGCACATATCAGATCCGATGCATTGCACAAAGCAACTGCTCAAATCGTGGCGAAAACCAAGCTCGATAGCGAACGACCTAAGAGCATTGTGATAGAGGATCTGAATGTGTCTGGCATGCTCAAAAATCGGAAATTGAGCAGGGCAATAGCTGATGTGGGACTCTACGAGTTCAGGCAGCAATTGACCTACAAAGCTGAGCAAGCCGGTTCTGCTGTCCATGTCATGAGCAGGTGGTATCCATCCTCTAAAACATGCTCTGGCTGTGGCTGGATAGATCATGACCAAACTCTTTCCGATCGGACATTCATCTGTCATGAATGCGGAATCGTCCTTGATCGAGACTTGAATGCTGCTTTGAATTTGGCAGCGTCGGCATAACTTTTTGTACCGTGAGTTACACGGGAACATAACGCCTCTGGAGAGAGTAGCTCTGGCTTGGATGAAAGTCCAAGTGAAACTACTCTCAGGGAAGGAGGAACCAGACATCGGATATGGCGTGTCCATATTTGTCTAAGTTCTGGATAACGGATTGGCAGGCAGGGCAAAAAGTGTCGAGAGTTGTTCCTGGCAAAAGAAAGAGGATGGTCAAAGAGGCCATCCTCAATCCAGATCGATCTCCTCTTTGGGCTTGCGACGCTGCTTCAGCGGAATGTATTGGACGGGGAACAGAATGTTATTCCCAAGGTTGGCAACAGGATAGACCTTGCGGCCTTTCTTGGATATCGCATGCAGGGAAAGTATGCCACCTTGCTGCACTCCCCTTTTCGTTACTAGCTCACCACCCCATTGCGCTTCGATTTCAGGGATCTGCTTTGTCGACACCACGTCAACGACTTCTTCGACCTCTGGCATCTCTGGTGCCACATTGAATATCGGTGCTTTGAGCAGCGATTCCTCGCTGAAACGCCAGGATTGGAAGATGCCGTTCTTGCCGGGCACTTTGCGGTCAATCGGAATCTTGCCGTTGTTGGGATCTGCCCAGTGGTAAAACAATCTTATATCAATGCGCTCTTCACGTCCTTCCGCTGCCAGGCGTGCGTTGATCCAATTCCATGCTTCCTTTGATGTCATCAGGCTATCTGCAGCGAGGCGTGTCTTCTCCTCTTCGATAAGCAGGGGGACCAATTCATCGACATCTCTGGGTTCAAAGAGATGATCTCCATTGGCATCTGGTGAAGGTTTGATCCGCCCGCTATCGATAATCCGTGTGATCTGCGAGCTGTATTGGAACGATGGCAAGTGTTCCCTGATGCGGGCAAGGACCTGCTTCGGGGTAAGCAGCCTTGCAAGCTTCTTTTTCTGCTCAATGAGCTCAATGATGTCAGCGCGGGCAAAGCGCTTCAGTGGTCCCTTTGAGTTGGCGGGGACAATGTGCCCTCTGGTGACATAGTTATCCCATTCATAGTCCTTGATGGGACTTCCCAGTTCCCTGAAGAGTTCAATGGCTTGTCCCCGTGTCAGGGTTTCTTGCTTAATTTCTATCATGAATGTTCCTCCTTGTGCTTGCACGTGATTTAATGATAACATAATCGACGCAAACCATCAACTATTGTTCCTAGTGAAAGACCACTGCCTTTCAACAGGAACAACTCTTGACACTTTGTCTATCTATGGAATATGCTAAATCTCTATCCATCTCGGAGGCAACTACTATGCACATCCAAATTCCTGCCAACCAACTCGTACTCATGGCACGGATGCCGATGCCACCATCGATAAACCATGCCAAACGCGCGGGTGTCCGTGAGCGCAAGGACTACAGCGCAGCTGACTACCTTGCGGGCAAGAAGCCGTACTATGGCACCACCTACACGGACCCCAAGGCAGATCTCTATAAGCAAGAGGCGCTGTGGATGCTTCGCTGTCCGTGCCCGCCCCAGTGGCAATCATGGCAAGAGCCTATGGCTGTCCGTGCACTCCGAGAAAATACAACGATCTGCCTGGATTTTGAGCTATGGGAGTTTTTTGCAGATAACAAGAGCGATGCAGACAACCGCGTCAAAGGATTCCAAGATATCCTTGCAGAGCATCTTGATATCGATGACAAAAGGATCATCGAGGGAAAGCAGCACAAGCGCGTCATTCCAGGATGTACGCCGTATGCCGTCGCGAAGCTTCGTGTCGCTGAAGTCACTGATGCCAAGGCAGAACAAGCAGAATTAGATGATATGTTAGTAAGTTTAACGGAGGAAAAGAACTATGGCAGTTTTACGGAAATACGAGCTTTCGCATCTTCCCCAACCATCGCCGACGCCGGAGCAGCGCGTCGCTGATTCGTGGCTCAATGCAATGCCACGCCCTGTTCCTCAGCGATCTTCAGAGATCGAGGAGATGGTGCACCGCGAAATATCCCTGCATTTCATGGCAACCCATGAACCCCCTGTGCAGCTTCGAATGAACCCCCTTGCTATTTTTCAGATGGAAGGTGAGCGATGGTACTCCTTCCCCTTCCTCGCCGAAACCCACGCCATCATTGGCATCCCTGTAGTCCCCGATCCCCATGTAGGCTTTAATGAAATACGCTGTATTGGCAGGGAAGATACCATGATGGCAGTGAAGTCAGTGGGGAAGCAGTGCTAGGCACTGCCCTTGCCAATTTTTCTTTCATTTGAACCAACTCTTGACACTTTGTGATAGATGTGTTACTGTAGGAGTAGCATTTTCACATTTCGAAAGAAGGTTAAAAACAATGATCGAAGTAAATCATCAAGAGTTGGTTTCGCTGAAAGATCGGTATCTTTCCGCTGAAGAGCAAGGATATCCAGAGGCAGAGCAGCAGATCCTGCAAGCGTTGAGGTATCTCGCCGCATGCTGTGATGGCGCTGGTGACAAGGATCACACTGGCTTCAACAAGATCGATGCCCAGTTCGGAGCCGATCTTGCCAACAAACAGTACCCCCTGACATCGCGGCAGCTCATGGCGGCTCGCAGGATGCTCAACAAATATCAACCCAGACAGCTCACCCCCGCAGGCCTCCTGCTCCCCGATGAGACATCAGTGCAAACCCTGGCAAGACGCAAGGAAGAGGCATGGACACGTTCGCAGCAAAGCCGTGAGAACATTGCAGAGATGCGGCAGCCCACGCAATCCCAGGCTCGCGTGATAGGCCTGAAAGACGGACTGCTGGGCGTGATGTTCCCCGCTGGTGTCAGTGACTTCCAGGAAAATCTTCGCAAGATCCGTGCCATCAAGGAGGAGGTCGAAGGCATCCGTGTGATCAACTCCGCGATGGCCCGTGTGCAGTTCGTTGAAGACACGAAAGATGGCAAGGTCTTCAAATACTGGCAGGTTCCATTAGAGTACGCAAAGCGTGTCATTGCGGACTTCCCTGACTTCAAGGTAGTCCCCGAAGTCCTTGAAATGATCAATGTAGAGCGACGACGGATCGAGGAAGAGCAGCGCATTGCAGAGGAGAAAGCAAGGATTGCCAGGGAGCGCGTTGAGAAGCTACTTGCATGCCTTGGAGATCTGAGTCAGTCCATTGGGGGCCGTGTGCTCTATGAGCATCAACGAGAGGCAGTGAGGACAATGCTGATGTGGGGCAGTGGTATCGTCGCATTTGATCAAGGTACGGGTAAAACGTTAATGGGTGCACTTATAGGACTTGCCTATAAGAAAGCGGAGAATTGCAAGGTCATCATTGCAGGGCCAAAGACAATGAAGGCGTCATGGATTGAAGAGGCGGAACGCGTTGAATGTCCCATTGAATATTATTCTCACGACAGCATACCGGAAGATATCCCAGGCAAATACATCCTTATCGTAGATGAATGCGATTCCTATCAGAACATGCGGGCTGCCAGGACGAAGAAATTCATTGATCTCGCAATGAAGGCCGTGGCAGTCTTCCCCATGAGTGGGACCCCTGCTAGAAATGGGCGTCCTTCAGGGATATATCCCGCCCTCCTAGCTGTCAAAAACCCACATGTCTATGCAGAGCTTTCTGATGGGTCTCTTGCTCCTGATCAGATCAAAGCCTTAAAGCGCAGATACGAAGGACGATATTGTGCAGCTGGGGCTACTCGCTTTAGTCAGTGGGATACAACGGGTGCGTCGCATCTCGAAGAGTTTCATCGCAAGTTCGTTGGAACTCCACGCGGCATTCTGCGAAAACTCATTGACGACTGCATTGACCTCCCTGAGAAGGTCAGGGAATTAATCCCTGTGGATTTGAATGCTGAAGAGATTCGGACATTTGAAGCTGAGATTGCCCAGATGAGGGAAGATCACGAAAAGCGCGTTGCAGAGAAAATGGAAGCATTCAAGGCTGAGAGGCTTCCCATCCTGATTGAAGAGGAGATTAGGGCATGGCTACGTCGCAAGTTCGATAAGCAGAGAATTGTCGATCTAGGTGAGATGCTCAAACGCGTTTCAGCTGAGGAGATTGAGAAATTCAAGTCCAGGACAATAAGAACCCTCCTTGGAGAGGAGCAAGAGAGACTCAGACAAGCCGATGCTTTGGTTGCCATGGGCCAATATCGCCATGCAGGGAGTCGTGCAAAATCCAGATCTGCAATCCAGATGATCAGGGGCATCTTTGCAGAGGATAAAGAGGCGTCTTTAGATGCCAGTCAAGAGGGAAGGGAGCACGCACCTGCCGCCGTGGTAGTCTTCTGCGAATTCAAGGACGTTGCGGCGCAGGTCGCAGAAGCCTTTGATGTTCCTGTGCTGTCAGGGGATACCCCTGATAAAAAACGCAAACCAATGATCGATGCTTTCCAGAATGGAGAGCGGCGCGTCTTTGTATCGATCTACGGGGCGGGCGGCGTTGGTATTACCTTGACTGCTGCCGCGCATATCATCCTCATTGGACGCCCTTGGACACCGGGCGCGGCTTTCCAGGCAGAGGCAAGGATTAGAAGGATAGGCCAAACAAGGACATGTCTCTGCCAGTGGTTACAGATCCCCGCTCATATCAACCATGTCGATGGTCGAATTGACCAGATCTTGCAGAGCAAGCAGAAGAACATCTCAATGATGCTCGATGGTGCCAAAGAGCACTATGATCCCAATGCACTAGCCTTTGATGCCAAAGAGGCCCTTGACCTCTTCTACGAAGCGACGCACTTCAAGGCAGGCCAGGAAGTCGAGGCGGAGGTCGTACCTAACATTTAACTTTCATGTATGCACCTCAAATGGTAAGAGGTGCATCCATTTTCATCTATAGATATTTTGAGGTCACCCTATGACCGATGACAATACACTCAACCTGGCACGGACCTACATTGCCTCCCTCGCGGAGGGCATTGACCCCGGCGCTCCCCCCGCACTCAATGGCTTCAGTGAGCAAATCACTGTGCTCAGGGAAGCCTTCGATGACGGTGGCAGTGATGCCATTGCACGTGCCTTTGAGTCTCTCTCTCGACACAACCCCAAGTACGAACTGCTTCGACCGGCCCTGCTGGCAAAGAAGGCGGGGAAGGCAGCGTATATCTCTGGTGTTATGCAGCCATTGCCAGAGTCTGCACAACTTCCCGCAGGGCTCAGCAAGGGCGCGTGCTTGTGGCTTGAACGCTATATCAAGTTCTCGAAACGTCTCTCACCCAGTGGCTATGAAGGCTTCCATGAGGCCGTGGGACTCTGGCTACTGTCCACGATTGCAGCGAGACGCATTGGGTTGCCATTGGGCAGTTCAACACAGTACACGATGTTGTATATCACTCTTTGCGCACGAAGCGGCCTCTTCGCAAAGAGTGAAACAACAAGCGTGGGCACAAAGACCTTGAAGCAGGCTGGGATGGGGTACTTGTTGATGGGGAACAATCACACACCGCAAAGCTTTATCCGAACGATGACGGGCGTGGTGCCTTCGAACTTTGCTAAGCTTGACGGCATCGAGCGTGCCAAGGCAGAGAGAAGCATTGCATTTTCAGGGCAAAGATCATGGTTTCTCGATGAGTTCGAGCAATTCATTAGTGGCATGAAGAAGAAGAACGGGCATATGCATGAGTACTCTGGGATGATGAGAGAGCTGGACAGAGGAGAGGACGAATACACATTGACGACCATTGGACGCGGTGAGGACAAGGTTGACAAGCCATATCTATCCCTGCTTGCCAATGTGACTCCGTCGGATCTCAAGACTGCCGCAAAGAAAGGCAGCGAAGAGTGGGGGAACGGATTTTGGGCCAGGGTAGCGGTGATCGGTCCCAACGCTGAGGAGCCCCTGCGGAAGGGCAGGATGCCCAATGAGAAATTCCAGGCCCCCACTGACATCCTTGAACCTCTCATCCGATGGAATGAGCGTCTTCGTATTCCACCGATCCTCATTGAGGATGACCCTGATGAGCCTGGAAAGTTCAAGGTAGCGCGGGGAGAGTTCCCTGAGAACGAGGTCTATTTCGGTGATGGCGTGGTAGACGCATTCTATGCGTACCGTGATGCACTACTTGATATGATACACGGATCTTCAAATACAGACTTAGACGGGAATTATGCCCGCTTCGCTGCCAAGGCACTGCGCATCTCTATGCTGGCAGCAAGCCTTGAGAACAACAATATCATCGAGATGCGGCATTGGGCACTAGGGCAGGAGATTGCGGAGCGTTGGCGTGCAAATCTGCACAGCGTGTTCCTTGAAATCAATGAGCCCTCACAGACTGTCAATGAGGCCATCGAGGAGAGGATCATTGCTGGCGTCAAGAGTTTCACTGAAACGCATGGCAGGCCGCCGACGAAACGTGAGATCTCACAGAGGGCAGGGCGCGGCGCTGATAGCAAGGAACTCGTCAAGATCATCGCAGGGATGATCGAAGTCGGGGCACTCGAGGAGATCAATGTAGATGGTAGGAAAACGAAGTGGTATCGGGTGCCGATTGGTGAGAGTGGGGAGGGATGAGCAAGCTTAGCCCAACCCCAGATGAGAGAGCCATTTACACGCATATCGGCAGTCGTATCCAAGAAGAGCGCAAGTCGCTTGGCTTTAGCCAGATGGATCTTGCGCAAGAGGTAGGATTAGCAAGAGTGTCCATCAGCAATATTGAAGTAGGCAGGTATTGTACATCAATATCAATGCTTTACAAAATTGCAAGAGCGTTAGGAATATCGGTCATGGCACTGTTGCCAGGAGAGGAGTTCCATCTTGATTAATCTGTTATGGGCAATACCAGCACTTATTATACTGTTTTTCTTGATAGCTATTGCAACGATATACATAAAACATAAGCATACTGAAACACCTGAACTAGATAGAGCACTATTCAGAAAATGGAGAAGACAGCCATGACAGAAAGCACACGTGAAGATAAGCCACTGAGGGCAAAGGCATATGGGCACATCCCTCACCTGCCAGGAAGTCGCATAGGACCCGGTGACCATCACTGCCATCCAGGGCAATCGCTGATGTGCACTGTCAAGCGCAAGGAAAAGCACGATGAGGTCATTGTGCAAGAAAAGCTTGACGGATCTTGCTGTGCAGTGGCCCTCATTGATGGAGCGCTGATTCCATTGACACGCCCTGGCAACCTTGCTAGTCAATCTCGCTATAGGCAGCACCATCTCTTTGCCGCGTGGGTTTATTCTCAGCAGGATCGATTTCTGGGGGTTCTGCAAGAGGGTGAAAGGATTGTAGGTGAGTGGCTAGCACAAGCCCATGGTACGCGCTACAACCTGCCGCATGATCCCTTTGCAGTCTTCGACATCATGACTCTCCATGAACGCACTGCCTACGATGTGCTCATTGAAAGAGTCAAGGCAGGAGGCTTTGTCACCCCAAGGCTTATTCATCGGGGAGGTCCGATTAGCATAGAAGCCGTGTTAGCAAGGTTAGAGCCAAGTGGACACGGTGCCCTTGACCTCGTCGAGGGTGCAGTGTGGCGCGTAGAGCGACGCGATAAAGTGCACTTCCTCGCAAAATACGTGAGACCTGACAAAGTTGACGGTATCTATCTGAGCGAAGATGACCCTGTATGGAACTGGCAACCGGATTGGAGGACGCAGCCATGACTCTTGCACTCTTGGATACCGTGGAACGCTATGCCACTCCTCAGCGCAAAACATCGAAAGAGCACTGCTCTCCATGTCCCTTCTGTGGCGGCAATGACAGATTTATCATCCTACCTTATGAGTCCTCGCACAAGGGCAAGGACATGCCCCCGCACGCATTCTGCAGGCAGTGCCAGTGGTGGGGAACAGCAGAGATGCTGCTTCAGCAAAAAGAACACATCAGCTATGCCGACGCCAAGGCGATCATTGACGGCTCAAAGACTATCAGTGAGGTATCCACTGGCACTCATCGACCTGCGGGGAGGACAAAGAAGACAACCCCTGCTAGTGTTGAGGGAGCGCCCTGCGTGGAATGGCAAAGTCTTCTTGCCTTCTGCAAGGTTGCCAAGGCAGCTCTTTGGAGTGAGGCAGGGGCAAAGGCGTTGCAGTGGCTGCGAGGTCGAGGACTTCTCGATGAGCTCATTGACTCCCATCAGTTTGGGTATAATCCCCGCGATTGGTACATGGAACGCCCCGAAGAGCTAGGCCTCGCACGCGGTGAGAAGCTATGGCTGCCACGCGGCATTGTCATCCCCTACCTTGGGCAAGATCAACTATGGAAGATCGAGATCCGACGGGCAACCAATCAAAAGAAAGACCGCTATTGGAACGTCAAGGGCAGCGCCAACACCCTGTACAACTATGCCAGCCTTGAATTTCGCGGCAAGGCAGTAGTGTGCGAGGGTGTCTTCGATGCAGTCATCATGAAGCAAGCAATGCAAGAGGCAGGGGCATCAGGGACTGCCGTGGTCGCCACGGGGTCAACCAATGGGTCCTATGAAGACCGCTGGATCATGAAGCTCTCACTCTGCGATAGCGTGGCCTTTGCGTTCGATGCCGACGACGGGGGCAACAAGGCATTTCAGTGGTGGCAGTCAAGGATATCCAATGCAAAGCGATGGGTGCCCAGCAATGGCGATGTCAATGAAATGTACGTCCAGGACAAAGCGGGCTTGATCGATGCCATTGCCTGCGGGTTCGTCTTGAGAGACCCATGCAAGGTCTGTGATAAGGCATCGACTGCCATGGACATCTATGAGAGGCAGTGGTGTGCAGAGCACTTTCCCAAGCCCGTAGAACGATTTGAGGGGCTAGAGGAGTATTGCTATGAATGCGGTGATGACCTTGATAGCTATGATGTCTACGGGCGAGCATGGTGTGCAGTGCATAAGCCTGTAGAAATGCAAGTGACATGGCCAGTGGTAAATGAGCCTGTAGAGCCAATTCAAGATATCCCTGCACCAGAAAAAGAGGCGGTTGAATGGCCAGTCATTGAGCCAGTCCATGAAGTCATTGCAGAGCCGGTGATAGTCCCTGCCAAGTCATCGCAGCGCAAGGAGAAGGCAAAGACGGCATCGATGTGCAATACCGATGGGTGCTATGGATTGATCCAATGCCACGACATGGCAGGCGGGCAGTGGTGCAGTAACTGCCAACTCAGACAGCGCTTCGTAGATGATATGTTTGCCATCGGCTTTCCACGGATCGAATACTCACCGACGCACTTCGTTGAGGCCGGTGAGAGTCAGTGCACAATCTTTGCAAAGTCGATGAGTATGACAGCGGTGTCATTGGCATGCAGAGAGGTCAACCGTCTTGCCCTTGTTGCTCAATGAGACCCTGAATGCCCTTGTTGAGGATATCCACTGCTATCTCCATGCATGCTTCGTCACCCATTGATACGCCTTGAGCAGCAGAGCATGCTACAACGAACTTTCTCCATGTATCCTGTGAGATCATTGCTCGCAATTCAATGTCAGGCGTTGGGTCCTCGACGTATTTCCTTGCAAGTTCGTGGGCTTCCAGGGCAAGTTGCGCTGCATGCTGTGGATATTGCATGACCCATCCACATAAGAATGCCAATTCTCTAATTGCGGTTTTTGCCGCGTCTTGCTCTCGTTGCCAGCTGCGTTTTTGTAGATCCATGTTCCCCACCTTTCTTGTGCACAAAAATATTTCGATATACCTCTACAGTGTACCACAATCCCAAGATCCAATCTTGTGGGCTTCGAAGCTCTTCCGTGATATTTTGGTGTAAACATGCATGAGAATAGCAATGGAACCATTAAAGGTACTATTCGGCAGGCGTCTTCAGCAAATACGCAGTAAGCAGGGTTGCAGTCAGGAGAAGCTTGCAGAAGCCATCCATTGCACTCCACAGCATCTCAGTGAAATTGAGCGAGGCATCAGTGGCACGCACTTTGACCGCGTTGATAAGATAGCAGAATTTTTGAATGTTCCCGTGGAAGATCTCTTTCGTTTCTCTGAACTTCCCAAAGATCTCATCGAAAATGATCAATAGAAAGTTGTCCCTCTATCCCCCTAGCAATAGGTCGAATATGTTTATATCATAGGTGCCAATTGATGAGCCTCCTTGACAGAATTGTCGAAACTTGTTATATTCCAAAGAAGAGGTTTAAATGCAAAAACACCAACCTTCGAAATAATGTGAAAAACCTCTTATGCGGGTATTCTAGTGAATACCCATTTTTCTTGGAATCAGAGATTAGTACGATTCCCGTATCTTTTCAACAGGACCAACGACTGTATTAGTGTAGACCACTGTAGATTGTTCCTTGAGATATAATGGAGTTGACTACTATTTCTGAAGACTAACTAACCCAAGAGGAGCGCCACCGAATGCGATTAGCCTATGTTACCTACGGGATGGGTCACGCCCGTCTCGTTGCTTACAAGCCAGAGAAAGAGAAGACCTTTTTCATTGCCCGCTTTGCCGACTCTACAAACAAAGAATCCACTGCCATCTTCCACGCCTTCGCCCCAATGATTCACCTTGGACCTGCCATGCTTGCCCATGATTTTGCGTTGGAAGCATGGGATGGCGAAGTGATCGTCGGGCAGTGCAAGGGTTCGTTCGTGGATGGGTTGCAGTTGACGGAGAAGTCGGGCTATTTCGAGAAGGTGAATCCCCTGCCATTCGCGGGGGAGGACCATGAGACGATAAAAGCATCGCGATCGGCAGATGGTCCCGGTCTTTCATCGACAGACATCATTGTACTCTCTCGCAAGTGGGAGAGGACTCACCAGTCCACGATTCACATTGCAGTCGGTGAAAGCAGGATCAAGTGGTGGAACAATCACGGCCTCGTGGAGGCAGAAGGCGGTGGCGACACACGGATCACCGGGTGGTCATCGTCGCGGCAGAGTACCCTCGTTGATCTCCATTGCGCCCTGGTGGCGGTGCTTTCGGGGCCACGTCAGGGAGAAGCGGGGTATTTGCTGTGGGGCGATGACGGTGGAATCAGAGTTGGCGGTGGTGAAGGCGGGCGAATAAAGGGCGCAGCGCTGGCTCCATCGCTGGATAATCTGCCCAAGAGGATGCACGAACCGCTCAAGTTGCCTCCCGTGAGCGTGACGCAAGGCAGTGGGAAGGCGTTGAGTGCACTATAATGCCCCTGGAATCAATGGATTCCAGGGGCTTGCTCTTTGAGGATCGGGGCTAGACGATGATAGGGCCGTCCTTAAAATAGTCCCAGGCAAAAATGAAATCGCATCCGCAATTCTCGGCGGCATCCTTGTCCTCTTGGCGATCACCTATCATAATCGTGTCGTGTCGATCAATTCCAAAGTGATCCATAGCTTCTATAAGCATGCCTGGACCTGGCTTCCTACGGTCCCACTCTTTGTAGTACTCGGGCACGGTCAAAGCCTTGATAGTCTTGTCTGAAGCTTTGGCCTTTTCGCCAGTATCCCGATAACAGACGAAGAATGCATCGATAGCGAATGTCTCACAAAAGCTATCTAACCAAGCATTCATTTCCGCCATATCCAGAAATCCCCAAGCAGCGCCACCCTGATTGGTAATAACAGCCATCTTTTTATCTTGCTTATGCAGGTCTTCCAGTCGCTCTTTTCGCCTTAGTGCTAGTGCCCTATCTCCTGCTGTTTGAGGAAAGGTTTTTCCTAGCACTGGCTTTGTTAATGTATCGTCCAAATCAAAAAGGTAAAGTTGGTACTCCCTGATTTCAATGCTTTGCATCAATTTCTCCTTTGCGCCTCTTCAGCACGCAACTCTAAAATACGTTCTCTCACCAGTTTTAGCCCGCCCTTCACCGTCTTGGAATAAAGCACACCAAGCTCTTCCAGTTCAGGCACACTGATCCGGTAGCCAGTCCCATCCTCATGCGGATAGAAACGAACATCATAGCCCCAGACCTTGCCTTCCCTGACAAAGTGCTTTGCCTTGGGTGGTCGTTCGCAGTTGTTCTTTGTTACCGCTGCAGATCGTTCATTATGGTTGTGGACCTGTCCGTGTTTTTCACGGTATTCCTTGGCTGTCACCTTGCCTTTCTTGGACATTTCCTTGTACTGCCCGGACTGGCGGTGATAAGCAACGGCACAAATCTCATCACAGAAATGCTGCTCTGATTTCTGCCACACAGCAGGATTGGAGCGCATGGTGTCCAGAGGCTTTGAGCAGAACGCGCATAGAACCTGCTTAGGTCGACGTTCGATTGCTTGGATGCGCCGATGCTCGTAGAGGCACACTTTATCGCAGTACTTGTATCCCTCCCGTGCTTTCTCCTTGAGTAGCTTTGCACCACATTGTGGGTTCTCGCAGAACTTCACTGCTGTCTCCCTGCTTGCCTTGCGGGGATGTGGCTTCTTCTTTGGCTTGATGGTCATTGCAATCTCCTTTCATTGGTACGTCGCAGTATAGCAGGGACTGCAAAGAAAGGCAAGGATAGGCTTTGGCTTTCAGTGAAAACAACTCTTGACAGTTCTTCCATGGATGGGCTAAGATATAACCATACCAATCGGGCATTTCCGATATATGTAACACAAGAAGGAGAGAGATTTTAATGGCAAGAATGACTACATTGCAAACCAATTCCGAGCTTCTGACTGTACACGAGATAGCGCAAATTTTACGGTGTGATGATACAACAGTGCGCCGCTGGGTGAAGCAGGGCACACTCGATGCCATTTCACTGCCCCATCGAGGCATTCGCACAGCTTATCGCATTCGTCGATCCACACTGCAATCGCTGCTTGCCACGACTGTGCAAAGGTAGACAACGATCTTCCAGGAAAAGGCAGAGCCCCGTCACCGAGTCAGATGCCCCTGTCTAAAGACAGGGGCTTGTGTCTGGACTCCACCTCAATCCAGCATACCTCAAGAGGCGTGCTGCCTTGGCTTCACGATCCGACACATCAGGGCGTTCTGACAATACGCCCGTGCTCATCCAGTCCTGCCGAACGAGCAACGTTCTTAACGCTATATTCCTAGCTCCGACCAAATCGCTATGGAGATGATAGTGGCAGCTTTGACAGTCGAACAATAACCCGTGGTTAGGCCGATTCTTGTCATCGGTATAGCCGCATTTAGGGCAAGCTTTACTTGTGTAGTTGGCATCAACCTTGATGGTCATACACCCGTTCAATGCTGCCTTATAGGCAATCATACCCTGCAATTCCGCAAAGGACCATTTGGAGTACGCCGTGTTGGCTTTCCTCTGCTTGGTACTTACTTTTTTGCCGTTTTTTGTTCGCTTGCGTCGTGTTGTTCGCTCTCTGATATCTGTCAACTGCTCCAATCCGATAATGGAGTGCGGATTTCTTTGGATAATGCGTTTTGCTATGACATGGTTTGCATCAGCTTTCAACCGTCTCTCTCGCCCGCTTATCACTACCAAACGTCTGGTAGCCGAACGAGTGCCTTTTTGCTGAAGTCGTTTTCTCAATCGAGCATAATGGTTTGCTTTTGCTCGAATCTGTTTACCTGGAAAGAATTGGCTTTCTTCTCTTGTGGTCGCTGCCACTGCTAAATATCTCAATCCTACGTCAACACCAACGACACTTTTATGGTCCTCTGGTGTTTGATCCGGTTTCTCAATCTCAAGGGAAACCAGCAAGTAAAATTGTTTCTTCGCCTTGTTGTACCAGAGCTTTGCAGCTCCAATATCAGCACCTTTCTGGATCAAGGCGACATGCTTGTCATATCCTGTGTAGGGGATAGTCAAGCGCCCATCAACGGTCAAAAAGCCGATATGCCGATCTTTTTTGAAGTTATAGTCATGCTTATAGTTGACAGTGACGGTAGGAGAAACGTACTTTGGTGCTTGATCCAAACCCTTATAACGTTTCTTGGTTCTACCAGAAGCACGATCCGCAGCATTCTTCTTGGCCTTTGTCCAAAGCCCTCTATAGGTAGCTCCAACTTGCCTTGGCACATTACATGCCATCTGGGAAGGAAGACCATACAAGGCACGGATTTCACCGTAACAATCACTCTGCAATTTACGTGTGTTGCTCGTCTTACCGTGTTCAAATGCGTGCTTCGACACATGGTTTAAAGCATCTCTATATGCCAGTTGTGTCTTGCGTAATGCATTGAACTGCTCAGGTGTCGTATTTAATTTAAGTTTTGCAGAAATGATTTGTTTCATAGATATAGTATAGCATATCTTCACGCACTTGTCAAGATATTTTTTACCTTGCAGAAGTTGAAAGATTAAACCCAGACTGCGGTCTGCCATTTTTCCACCCCATATCTAAAGAAAGGGGACACCAAATGGGGCTTTTGTTGCAGGGATGACGGGGCTCTGCTATGCCCACCAAGTCTCAACACTTCGATGCCCCTATTTGGCTCTACAATGCGATTCTGGAAGAGGTCATATCACCCTATAAAAAATACCATCATTGCCACTTCTCATCAATTTGAGCCTCAAGAAACCCACATTGCAGAGGCTTACCATTCTCGCCACGCATCGTCCTTGACCTCCTCGCCTTTCCCTGCCACTTCACTGATGTCCCCCGAGAGCAATGCTTTCACTGAGCACTCGAAGATTTCAGCGCACCTGAGCAACGTGTGCACCCTGCATACGTGCCCGCCCGTGCTCAATATCGCTGATCGATGATACCCGTGCGAATCCAAGGAGGTCGGCGAGTGTGCGTTGATCCATTCCACGATTGCGACGATAGGCACTGATGGCAGTGCCTATCGTGGGGTAGCAAGGTTCGATCATAGCAACTCCATCGCCATCTGCCCTGCCATCATTGCACCCTCACGGCGTTTGCGTTGCCTTGTCTCCTTGGCGTGCGCAATGTGTTCATCGAGGTCAAGGCGGAGATGGCAAGCTTGGCACGCAGCTTTCAGGTTCTCACGCCTGACATCATGTTTATCGTGCTTGTCTCCCTTCATGCCCGATGGATAATCGACCCCTAAATGGGCAACGGTGAGCACGACGCGCCCTGCTCTCCCTGACTTCAATGGAGAGCCGTTGTGGGCTCCACAAAACTCGCAGCGATTCAGCGCAATGCGACGGATGGTCCTTGAGATCTTGGGCCAAGCAGTGGGATAGCGATGTTTATCCATTGGCATGGGTGTCACCTCCTAGTGAAACCTGAGCGATGTCTGCTCAATTCCAGGCCACGTGTCGTCTACAGGTTGATAGAACCATTCTGGCTCGAACATGTCAGCGCAGTACTCTTCCAATTGCCGTTCATTCGGCACACTTCAAGTCGGTTATAGCCGTATTCACAACGCTGTTTCTTTGCTCGTTCAATCAATCGACCTATACGCGGCTCTAGATGTATTGCTGCCTGTACATACATGTTGCTATTTATCCGTTCAAGCAGTCTCTTCTTGGAAATTGGCCTTTCATCCTGATAATACATCTGAGGATAGATCCACTCACCTTGACTGTTTTGATATGCTGATTTAACCATTATTCTGCCTCCATTAACTATTATGCAGTTACTAACTTTTTCTCTCTACGTTCATTCTTCCTACGAATATACTCATCCCGTGCTTCTCGTTGATGTTGCTTTGCTTCATCTTGGAGATCCTTGACTCTTTGCTCCAAGGAATATCCAGGCTCTTGCCGTGTCACCATTGCGCACCCACCAGGAATAAGATCAATGACTGCTTGGACACGGGCATTGAATTGGTCTTCGGAGCTAGAGCGATGATCCAGATAGTGCTCATTGCAATACATAGTGCCATCGATTTCATGCGTTGCCGGTGTTTCCTTTTTGATATCTAGGCAGTCGCTGCACCAATCAGGGCCATCTTCAAAGAGGTCTGATCTACAGTTTTTACAATAAAGATTGCCATTTATGAAATCATGCCTCAATTCAGAGGCACCCTGGGGGATCTTGTCAGAGTCCCAACCCTCAAAGGATGGAATACGTTGCTGGCAGGAGTAGCACTGCTCATCAAAAGTCTGAATCTGACTTGGCTCTATTTCAATTGCCTCTGCCCCCACAGTCTTACCCATTCCCTGCTCTATCCATGCACGGATATCCCAGTTGTCCAGGAGCATATCATTGATATCGGGTAGGAAGGGGCGTAGCCGTCTTGCATTGGGCAGCCGTTCTAGCCACCACTTTGACTCTTTATCGCCAGCTGCATCGGCATCAAGGGCAACCAAGACTAACGGCATGAGTGCAAGCCTTGCCAGGTTGGCTACATTCTGCCCACACTGCACGCCAGTCGTTGCCACAACATTGACTATATCGCTGCATTCCTGGACTACTGACAAGGCATCCAGGGGGCCTTCAGTGAGCACTGTGGGTCTTTTCATTCTCAGGCAATCTGCCATATAAAGTTCGTCAGTGGAACTGCCTTTAGCATTCTTCCATCGTTCGTCCTTTGGACAATCGGGGCGCAAGTCACGACGAAAGATTGTGAAGTACCAACCAGACTCATAATCATGAAAGTAGAAGTTTTGCAGGGGGATAATCATGCGTGGGACACCTCCTTGTGCAGAGTAGCCTAAGCGGGCTTTTCTGATTGTCTCATCCTGCAGCCCGCGTCCTCTTGCATACTCAAGCCCTGGCAGTCCCTCGGCAGTCCAGATGCTTTCGCGGTAGTCCTCCATAGCTCTATGGACTTCCTCTTGCCAGGTAATCGAGCGATAGTCAGAATGTGCATGTCTTTGCCGTTGCGTGGGCTTTCTAGTGGCTTGTTGCTCTCTCTCAGCTCCCAAGTCCAGGAGATGTTTCTCTGCCCGTTCGTATCGCCATCGTTTTTCGTAGGCGTACCGTTTGTAGGCGTTTTCAAATGAGAGCATGCCATCATCTATAGCCTTCAGAATAGCATCATCTAGGGAGATATGCCGGTAGTGCATAAGATAGCTGACTTCGTCTCCCCATCCACGTTTCCTATCCCTGCCAGAAATCACCTCTGCAGAGTCCCAGCATCCACGGCACATAAACACCCAGGAGTATCCATTCCATCTCACACTAAATCCGTCCCTCTGACACCCACAATTTGGATCAGGGCAAGGTCCAGAGTATTCTTTTGCTGCTTTCTTCTTTAGTCGTGTATCTTCTTGTGCTAAACCCAGAATGTTCAACATTTTCTTTCCCCCAAATCTTTGCGTCGCAACTTTACGACATTACGACACTCCTAAAGGAGTGTGTCGTAATGTCGTAAAGTTTTGGGCCATGTGCAGTGCGCAATGTCGCGAAATTGTCGTAATGTCGTAAAGTGAAAGTATGTTCTATATAGCATATTCATCGTCATTCTCTCCAACCGTGCTAAAACCCGATTTCTTAATGTAGGTATCATGTTTACCCTGATTCTCTTTCCTCTCAATCAGTCCCTTTTCCTCGAACAAGTCCCTAAATCGCTCCAAGGTCCTGCGTGAGACACCGACATTGGCATCTTCCACAAACTTGCACCATTCACCTAATGTCAATCCACTAACAAGCAAATCTAAGCACTGACGTTGTTTGGGATTAAGGTCATTTTTTAATGGAGCATCTGAAGGAACTACCACGCAAGAGGTAATTGTTTCCCCCGTTTCTGGATGTGCATAAAGCGGAATGACCTTGAGTTCAAGGTGGATATCAGCGAATTGCTCTGCATCTCTTTGCTTGTTGCAACTGAGAACAATCGGGCTTTCTTTGCTGGGATGAGTTAGGTCTATCATGGTGTCTACGTGATTTCTGAATGCAGCACTCCCATTCACTTTTCCTGTCCAGTTTGCATGGTGAACGATCATGCAGTGGCATCCATACCTCTGGCTTATTTCATGAAGCACCATGAGTGCCTGCGTGACTTCCATTTGATCGTTCTGATTGGTCCCCACAGCGCACATGCTATAGTTATCTACAATCAGAAGCGATGGTTTCTCATCAGCCTCTTCGAGAGTATCAAGCAGTTCTCGATAGTGATCCTTTAACTGGACGGGCCATGTGATGAACTCGATATTGGGGGTTTTTCCCCTACCGCATTCTTTTCTCCATGCGGCAGTGCGAAGTTTTAGCCCATGACCTCCCTCTGTGTTGATGTACCAAACCTTGCCTTGTTTAACAGGACGCCCAAACCAGTGAATACCATGAGCTATGCAGTATGCTATGTTGAGTGCATTGAACGTTTTTCCTGTACCGCTTGGCCCGAAAATCATGCTAACGCCACATGCTTGCAGAGTGTTCCCGATCAAGTATTCAATATCTGGCAGTGCATCAATATCATCCTCTGTATACCGAATGATAACCTTTTTGCCATTCTTGCCAATCTTGAAACGATGGTCATTTTGCTCCCCCGCAGGCGCTGGAACTCCGACAACAGAGCGCCAGTCATTAAGCAGTGGATGGTCCGTTTCTGCATAGACATCGTATGCCTTCCAGAAATCTTCTTCGTCGCCATCTATGCGTATCCTGCGCAATGCAGTGGCTATATCACGGTAAATACTAGAGAGCTTGTTGATTTCCTCCAAGGTTGGCGTTGGATCGTTAATTCGTATGCGGCTTGCGATATCAATAAAAGCCTGCTGACGTTCATTGGGAGGCTGCTTGGATTGTTTCTTGCGGTCTCTGTATTCTTCAATACCTACAACCATCTCTTTAAGTCTCCGCTTCCTACGAAATTAGTTTTACTATTTTAAACTGTCAAGACCCGTTCCCAGTGAAAGAGCACTGATTTTACAACGAACTGCTCTGCTTTTTCAATGGTAGCCCTTGACATTCACTGTAGAGGTTGCGTATACTAACAATCAGAATTTGAAATTGCCATATGGCAGGATACCCAGTTGATGATTGATGCCCATCGGCTGGGTTATTTTTATGCCACACTTTTGCTTTGCTGGCTCCTGCCTTCTGCATCATTGACAGAGGCTTGTCTCTTCTCCTCAAGTATTCTTGCCGACTCTTTGCGCTGTTCGTCAATATATGCATCCAAGTCAGACTCTTCGAACTTCCAAGACTTGCCTATTTTGACTGGATGAAGTTTGTCTTGGTCCATCAATCTATATATGGTTCGTTCACTGACTCCCAGCGACTTGGCTGTGTCGGTTATGCTTAACCACCGGCTCATATTGTTGGTCTCCTTTCTGCTATCCTAGAATACCATGCTTGGCAGGGTTTGTCAAGGATTGGCAGGGATTGCATAGTACTTCTCTGTTATTTCATCACGCCCCTACGCCGCGCTTTTCCCTGATCTTCCCTGATCTTCCCTGCCATCAGTGAAGGATCAACGAGAGACGGTACATTTCTGCGCAACGTACTCTGCGCCTACCTTGTCGATATGGACTTTGTCGTGCCCGTCTTCGATGTAAAATAGCCGTGCGAGCTTGCCCTCAACTTTGACGCCTGTAACTAGCATATCCTTGCTGCGTCCCCTGATAGAGTCGCCTTCCTTGAAATCCTCGATTGCACGCCATTCGTGCGTCTCAGATATACTCTTGCCCATTGTGAAATCCTTTCTGCTATGTTATTCCTCGCCTTTCTTTGGTAGCCGTGCAAGGATCTCTTGCAGCGTTGCATCAATGCCATCGAAGCGCTTGCCATGCTCTTGTTGCCTATCCCTGAAATCAGCCTGGCTTTCCTTGATGGCAATGATGTCTGCCTTGACGCCTTGTATATCGGTTCCCATGACTTCCATCTTTTGCTGAAGCACGCCAATGTTCGTGTTTGCCTGCCCTACCTCTTTGAATGTCTTCATGAGCAGTTCCCCCTGGGCTTTCTGCTCATCCGACAAATCTTTCAACGTTTCTGTGTGCTTCTCAAGTGTTCGCTCAGTCTCTATTTGCTGCTCTTCAATCGCTTTGAAACGACGTTCAACGAGCTTGTCTTCCATTGGCAATCCCCCTTCCCTGTATGCTATGCTTTCATTGGTTTTCTCATTGCATTTCCATGGCCCTCTACGACGCCTCTCGGCACGGGTGGGATCTCTGAAGCTCATGGAAGTGCACTGCCATCCTCGCCTTGCGCTGACATTCGTAGAATGCAGTGAGCGCAAGGCAAGGGCTAGGCGGCACCTCACGCGAATTGTTTCATGCCTCTATGTCCCTTGGAAGGTGGTCTCTTGTGAGATAATGCCAAGGGTCAGGGCAGCATTGACTTCCCTCCGTATCTATAACCAATCGAATAGCGGTCATGGATACGTTGAAAAGCGCTGCATACTCTTTTCTTGAAAGGTTATAAGCATTAAAGCGAACAATCGCAGCTTGCTCATCTGTTAACCTCCTTGTGGCAACGTTGTACCCTTTAGGGGCAATGCTTGGAATTTTTCTGATCCAATATCTTTCGCATTCTCTCATCAGCTTTTCATCAGAGATTAGCTCTATGCATTCAACAGAAAACTTCTCTACCCCAATTTTCCACATTGCCCTATGAAGGGAATTGCAGTCATATCCTGGATGTTCCTCAGAGTACCATTTTGCTTTGCTGATGTGGGTTTTCCACCGCTGTTCGATGTGAACAGATGATCCAATGTAAATCAAGCCATTCACGCTGTTTGTGATCTTGTAAACACCACTTGTAGGCATTAGTCCAACTTCCCTGTGCTATAATAGCACTATCGATTTCAAAGGTATGCAGCGATTGCAAAGATTCGCCCCTGAGTTTCACTGCATACCTGGATCACGCCACACCTTCTAAGGATTGGCTTTTCTCCTCTTCAAACACTATTAGATCTCCAGGTTCAACACCGAGTGCTTTTGCGATCTTTCCAAGTTCTGCCAAGTCGACAGTACCTGTTTTGTTGTTCCAATAGCGATTAAGCAATGGCGGTGTAACCTTTGCTTCTATTTGCAGATGCGATTGCCTGATTCCTCTAGCTTCTGCAACTTCTTTGATTCGTAACTTTACCATAAGCATGACCTCCGGCATGCGCCATTAATCTTGTAATTAGGATACCATTTTTTAACATTGGTGTCAATATCACTGAGTATTCATTCCCATGTAAAAATTGGTCTAAAATATATTGACATTAATACGCTAGTGTGTTATTATTCGATTGTGAGGTTGAGGAAGTGAGGAGAGCACACTGAAAAATTAAATACCGCGACTTCGAAGAGCAGGCTCCTCTGCAATGGTTCCCCTTGTTGGACTTGTCCAAGGGTGCAAACGGGAGGAAGCGAGGCAAGCTCAAGACTACAGGCAGAAGTCGGGAATACACGAGAGCGATGGCCCCAGCTACAACATCGGAGTTATGGTATCCGGTCCCTTGCGCTGGTGAGAGGATTCGATTTCCTCTGCTCTCATTGACCTGCCCCGCGAGGCATTGAAACGTCAACGAATAACAAGGAGTAAACCAATGACCAAACACGGAACGCCAGTGGTTTTCAAGGATGAGACCACGAACACCTTCGAAGTCATCGGAATACGGTGACATCTCAAGGAAGATTGCCTCTGACTTCAAGGACATCAATGAAGTTAGTGAGTGGGTACGGGCGCAGGATGGTGCAATGAGGGCAAGGGGCAATCATTTCCTACTTGGTGATTATAGGGAGATATATCTCCCATAATCAAAAAGGGCGATAGGTACAGCCTCTGACGGTCATGCGTCAATCGCCCTTTGCCTGCCCCGCGTGGCAGGGAGATCATCGATAATCAAGGAGGAGCCCTATGTGGTTCTTTGTGGCATCCCTGTGCGCAGCCTATGTCTTTGTCGGCATTGCCCTCTTTTGTGGGGCATGCTATACAGGCAACTGGATATTGATAGCACTATCCATTGATGGATATGTGCTGAATCTCTTTATACTGGAATACGCAAAAGGCAAGGATTGGTAAAAGGAGTAAGTATGTTCACCGAAATCACCGTATTCTTCGCAACTACAGCGAATAACATTGCAGCGTTCTTTGCCAACAATGCACTTTTCGTTGCAGGCAATGTGGCAGCGTTGCTACTCACCGTTTCAATCATCGTGGCTTGGGAGATTGCCAAGCAGAGGAGATAAGCCATGTCCGACGAAACCACCGATCCATTCGCAGAGCCCTGCTATGCATGCGATGCGCTCACATCGACTAACCGCGTATGCACTGCATGCAGTGATCCGTGCTGCGAGGAGCACTTTGTCAGCGTTGAAGGCATTGTGTACTGCGTTGAATGCAATGCAGAAGACGCACGGTACTTCAGTGAGGAGGAGAACTAGCCAATGAAAGACACCATCGCCATCGCTGCCTCATCCCTGGCATCACTGCCACACGACGCCCTCATTGCACTCTACAATGCAGAGTCCCGCCGCCTCTCTCACGGAGCAGAGCCTCACTTGGTAGACAACTCCTGCAAGCCGGACTATATAATCGGTCTCTTCGGCACCCTTGCAATCCGTGCCAGACAAGCCGCTGAGCAGCGAAGCAATGAGCTTGCAGCGATGTCCCCGGTCTCCAATGAGCCGACAAGGCAGAGCAAAGAGGATTCACTGATGTCGGTGCCTCTCAATGTGGCTCAAGAGTTTCGGCTAATGAGATAGTTACTGTAGATTGTGTCAAGAGTTGTTCTTAATGAAAGGAAAATTTTCTATGTCAAGTAAAGTTACGATCGCTGCAGGGTATGTCTCTGATGAGGCACTGAAGTTTCTGCGAAGTCACGGTGCAATCATTGACAGTGCCCTTGGCATCACGATGATTGAGTTGCCAGAGAATGCAGAGATCTGCGAGCCAGGATATCAAAGCCCGCAAAGCGAATATGCCATTCAATGGACTGACAAGGATGGCAGCGATCCCCTGGAATGGATCGAGGTACAGCTGTGCTTCGATATCAATAAGACAACGGTTTATCTCAGAAAGCATGTAGAAGAGGTACAAAGGTATGTTCGCTTTTAATCTCCCATCCGGGGTCACCCTGCAATCCATCGACACCTTGTTTGAAGAGGCCGATGAAGACCAGTGTCAAGACACCGAGTCCGAGGAAAAGACAGAGAGGGCATTGACACCCGCTGAGATGGCAGAGATTGCAGAGTTGTTGAACAGTCCTGAAGTCTTGGCATGTCGAGTCGCCACAAGGGAAAGCACTTCTAGAATGGCTGCAAGGTCAATCTGAAGTCTTGGTGCCCTATGAGGCCTCCGCAATCGAAGAAGAGGAGGACCCCAACCCGTTCACTGCATCCACTGCGGAGTCAATGATTGCAGAGGCACAAGACAACGAGTCCATTGATTTTCCCTATTAGTGCGTCAAGGCTCTCTGCCTGCCTCCCACAGCTTTGCAGAGAGCCCAAGTCTAGAAAGACACCCTTATTACCCTCCGTTCGCTAGTTCCTTATGAAGCCAACGCGACATTCCAGTTTGTTCATGTGAAAATGGCGAATACGAGAGCCTTGGCACTCGGCTTCACAAGCGGATTTGACCAAAAAATGAGCGAACCGTGGGGTATTATGTTAGATTTTGCGTCAATGCGCAACCCTGCCACCGAAGTCCCCGGTACACCAGTGACCGTCTCTGCCTCTCGCTGCCAGTCCGCTGGCATCTCATTGGCATTCGCAGGCCTTGCAGGCACGGTGGTCAAAGCAGAGAGCGGCGAAGTCCTTGTCCATCTCAACGAGGCATCACAGACGCGCCACGCTGCCATTGAGAGCACTGCGTTCTCAGATGCGTTCAGGGATATCGGTGAAATGCAGTGGTTCTGCTCAGGTGTTTTAGAAGTAGTTCAAGAAAGCGAGGAGAGCAGTGAACTTGTTTCTAGAGCATAAGGACGGTCATTTCCGTCTCTGTCAGATTGGAGATGACAACGGACCGTGCGACAACGAGGCAACATGGAAGCTGCACCCGCAGGGCTATCTGCAAACGAGCATCGATATATGCAGTGAGCACAAAGAAGAAGCTCAGAAGGAAGAGCAGGAAAGATGTCAATCATGATCCAGTCACCCGCCCGTAGTCTCACCGACCTCCATGCCTTCTCACAGACTTGCCCCGATGCCACTGAAGTCAAGGCTTTCATGGCAGCGCTGGGCTTCGACCTGGAGTTCGAACTTCCTGCCTACAAGGGCAGCGAGCATGTTCGTCCATTGCCACCGCAGTATCACTTCAAGGATGGCAGTGGCACAGTAGTGATCTTCCTGGCAGGCTACGATTGCACCGAAGATCGATGGGTAGCACAACACAAGTCTCGTTGGTGGCTCTATCCTGGCTCTAGCCAGTTTGCCTACAACGTGGCAATGAATGCATTGAGTAGTCGATGGGGCTTGCCCTGGAAGTCAGTGTAGTCTCTTTGTCAGTCTCGGCATTTCTCGGATCATCGGGGAATGTCGGTGCAGGCCAAGGGGCCGATGGGTATCGCAGCGATACCCTGGAGTGTTTCAATTTATCTCGAAAAGGAGAATTTCTATCATGTCAAGCATCAACATTCAATTCGAGTCTGATCAATCCATCCTTCGCACGGCATTCGGCGATCCTGCCACGAATGCCCAGATTGTCAAGGATGCCGATGCGCGTCTCGCTGAGATCAAGGCAAGCGGTGGTCTGCAGGGTGGATCATTGCTGAAGATCAATGGCCCGTTGTCCTTACCTACAGCTTTCACGGTGGGGCATGCCGTGTTTCATGCCTACGGTGCTATAGCGGTGTGGGACCCAAAATTGCAATCTTATTGATAAACGACAATTATTCTTGCCGCTGATGTCTAATAACTACAGGACCATCATAGGCTTGACCCGACTGGTTAGGAAGCCCCGCTAGAAGTGTCCGCAGGGAACGAAGGCGACACAGGGGGGGGTAACTGCTTTTTAATTGACATTGAGCAGTAATAATAATTGTCGTTCATCATCTGATATTGTCTCGGTTTCACATTCGCCTGATTACAAGATAGGTCAATTGATCGACTAGTCCATGCAGTCCATGCCTTCCCCGACTTGCAGGGAAGGCATGGAGAGAGGATTCTCAAATGGGTCTCGATAACTACTTTAAGCGCACAGTGCCCAGCCCCGATCAAATCAGCTTTCCTGAAGATCTTCATCTTTGCGGAGGCATATTCTCAGGGCATGGCAGTGATGGTAGCTTCCGTGGCAAGGTCTATGTGCAATTCTTTGAGCAGAATCTAGATACCAATCTCTATTCTGGGTCCAACCGTGATGAGGTTGCGCAAATTGCAGAAAAGCTGTCTGCCCTGGTGCAAGCGCATCCCGATCAGGCATGGAACGGGAACGCGCAATGTTGGCAGCAGGATGCTCCATCTGAGGACTTGGGCTACTACGGTGTGACTGCCCGTGAAGTGCGCGATCTTGCATCTCTTTTTCAGTCTGCTGCAGAGCAGGAGCTTCAGTTAGTTGCATATTATTAGATAGAAAAAGGAGCAATCATTTGACAACACTAGTAGAACGCGCATTCACCCTTGCCCTTGAGCTTCACGGCAAGCAAAGTCGCAAGGCATCCATTGTGCCCGATGCAGCATACATGAGTCACCTCATGGAAGTCGCAGGGATGGGCTGGGGATGCTTTGCCGTTGATGACCCTGCGGCGGAGACCGTCGTTGCGTCTGCACTGCTACACGATGCAATCGAGGACCAATCAGAGAAGTTTCCATGGGGTCGCATTGTCGTTGAATGTAGTCCCGAAGTTCTGAATCTAGTTGAGTCCCTGACAGAGGAGGGCACTGGTGACCCCGGAAAAGAGAAGGCACCCTGGCAGGGGCGCAAGATGGACTATCTCGATCACATCAGTGAAATGTCCACGCATGCACTGCTCATCAGTGTGTGCGACAAATTGCAGAGTGCAAGGGAGCTGAAGCGGCAAGTACGACGCTTAGGGGTTGGGGCTTATTATGGCTTTGTCAAGGAGGTCCCTGAGTCGGAGCGCAAAGGCTTGGTACTCTGGTTCCATTTTGAGCTTGTCAATTCCTATCGCACACGTATCAAGCAGATCAACGAAAGTCTTCAAGGACCCATCAATGAAGCGATCAATGCTCTCATTGAAGACTTCGCAGAAGTCGTTGAATGGCTCGATGCTCATCCCTGAAAATGTTTTGCCCCTGCACTGCCGGGCGAGGGAAGTGCAGGGGCATACCGAATGCGTTAAACTACCCTCAGTATAGCACCGATCACACTGCAAAGCAAGGTGCTGCACTGAAGACAAAGCAAGCCAAAGGAGTGGCACAATGTTTGATATACTCCGATTGCCCTCCCAGGACTCCCACGTGCAAGAGTTCGAATCCCTGCAAGCCCAATCTGTCCAGGAAGGCAATGAACGCGACGCAGATCACTGGCAATCCATGGCTACCATGGAGCGCCGCATTGCTGGCAATGACTGCACTGAGCAGGACACTGAAGACGATCTTCAGTGGTAAACCTTGACTATCCAAGAATCACACAGCCCTTCTCCCTGTCAATTAGGGAGAAGGGCTGTTTTTGTTGCCCAGAAATAGGCTAACTAACGACCACCGGTGCCGTCACACGGCACCTCGGTGCAATACTCACGGGCACCGACGCCTGCACGGTATTGCCTTGAAGCGCCTGCGAGACGACAATATTGGCAATGTCAACGCCGCCGATGTCAACGCCACCAACGACATCAGCCAGCTGCTCATCGTTTAGTTCTTCAAAAGTATGTTCTTCAGTCAATGTGTCCTCCTCATGATGATATGTATCAATGTGCTCCATTGTAAATCAGGGATAGCAGGGCTGTCAAGGCACTAGAACGCAAATTCGTTGACAGGCAAGGAAGAGCTTGTGGTATTTTGGGATGGACATCAATAGGCAGGAGTGGTCAATGCGCTACTATAATGCTACCAACGCGGCCCAAGAGATAGGCATCTCATATAAAACTATCCTGCGTAGAATTGAAGAGAATAAGATCATCGCCACCAAGGGAGAGGATAACCAATTTATCATACCTGAATCAGAGGTCGAGAAACACAAACGCAAACGTCTCCAATTTGTCCAGTCAGCACCAGTCAAGACCACTACTCCCGACCATGACCAGTCAGAACTTCTCGGCAGGGTAGCAGATCTTGAGAATAGAGTAGCAGAGTTGGAAGAGACGATGAGAATGCTGACCAGTCATCACCAGACAACGTCAGAACCCACTCAGCAGGGAAAGACAGAAGTAGACAAGTCCACACATTCAATCCCCCAGAATCGCATTGTAGAGACAAAGAGTCCCACCGATCTCCCCGCAGGTACTCTGCATTCCACCGATTTCGCTGCCTCCCTTGGCATATCCAAGACGGTCTTTGAAGGCATGCTCAAGAATGGCATACGTGGCGAACAACTTGAACGAACCAAGATCCCAACGGCCCCAGGACGATTCTCGAACTGGTTCACCCCGCCACAGCAACGATCAGCCATCGACCTTCTGCGACGGCATGGAAAACTCAAGGGATAACCTTGTGTAACGCATTGAACGCATGTTCTTGTTATCCCCATCCCTCTCAACTCGTTCTGCAATAGATGTACATATTTGCATCTATGTATCTTGTGTAACGAGAAAGGAATATTTGTGAAATATCTATTTATAGCCCTGCCCCTGCTGTGCATCCTTGCCAGCTGCGCCAGCCCTGACAACACTGAACGTCCTGCACCCACTGCTCCTGCAAAGCCTTCACCGACAGCAGTGACCTTCCACAAAGTCGGTGAGACCGTCAAGGCAGAGCCCTGGGAAGTCACCTTGAAGTCAGCGACCATCATTGACCCCGCCAAGTATTCGCAGAGTGCAGAGATGTTCCCTGATCTAAAGGATGGGGACCGCTTTCTAGTGCTGGATGAACATGTCAAGAACATCTCATCAGAGGTGCAGAATATCGCGGGCATGCAGTTCGTCTTGCAGGATAAGCAGGGGAATAGCAACTTTGTGAAACAGCTAGGAATCCCTGACGTTCCTGGACCGGCCCTTGGTGGCGATGTCTCTCCATCGATGGATCTGTCAGGGCAGGAGGCCTATGTTATCCCGTCCAATGTGCACTTACTCTATTGGATCTATAATCCGCTGAGTAACACCGATGGCAAGGCTATCCAGGAAATCTGGGAAATCAATATATAGACATAGTGTCTAGACAGAGAAGCAGCGCACTGCAGTCATTGCAAGTCGCTGCTTCTCTTTGAATTGGCTATTGAACTACTTCGGAATCATCGAGGTCGCTGCCATCGAAGCCATCTTCATCGGCAAAAGCATAATCCACCCCGTGTTGCGGCGTTCCTCCCTCGAGCATCAAGGAAGCCTTGCAGCACAGAATCACTGGACATCTGAGATAGCCATCATGAATTCTTGCTCCCCTCGCATGACATTGTTGACAGCACAGACTGCCAAGCCATGCACCGTCTTCAATGAGATCTTCGCAGTGAAGCATTGGACGCCTCTCTGCCACTTCCCTGACTTCAGTGCGTTCAAAGTGCTCTCGCACATAGTGCATGGCATTGCGGATGTTTTTTCTTGCCTCCCTTGCTGCTTCAATAGCAGGACCTTGCATTGCGATGTAGTCCTGGACTTCGTTCAATGATGGATGCTGTGCGTAGTTCATGGGTGCCTCCTTACCATGCATACTGTGAACATCGAGGGGTGCCGCAGCTGTATCGGGGATTTCTAGCCAAGTGCCCACAGGTCCCGTAGATGACGGGTTGTGCGATGTTCAAGCGTACATTGTGGGTAGGTTTCTGCTGGGTGAGGTTGTTAGTAGAGGGTTGCAATTTTGTAGCAGGTTGTGTCATGATTAATCTGCTTTCTTAACTTAGGGGCTTGAGGGCTCCGAACTAGCCCCTGACATGTTCGAGATGTCAGGGGCTTTTACTGGTCTATATGGGTAAACTACATGGAACGCAATAAAAGCAGAGTTTATCTGCACGCTGAATCTCGTCTAAGCCAAGAAGTATCTCACATCCACACTGTAGGCATTTACGCTTAACAACTTCCATGCCATCTAACAACATCCTATCTGTTTTCTCTTCACTCTTCCTTTGTTTACGCGGGATGCTAGGCATTAACAGGATATTTAGCAATTGGCATCCTCGATCAAGGTAGTGCTGTATCCAGTACTTCTCTCTCTCAAATGCTGCCTCTTTGCCATCGTAGATAACCTCTACGATGGCAAAGAGAGGTTTAAGCCCCAATTCGTTTAATTCTCGTATCCAGTCGTGCTTCTCTCGGTTGCTCCCGTAGCAACCTATATGCTGTTCAAACCTCTCATTGGGATTGTCTGTTGTCCCAATGTATCTAGTGGCAAGATCCGTATCAGGGTAACGCGGGTCATCTCCCTTGTAGATGAAATGCAGCATGCTGTCTCCTTAATCTGATTATTGTGTTCACAGTGTTGCCTGTGTTCGTTGTGTAAATTGTATCATATAGATGAGAGGGAGTCAAGAGGGCAATAAAAAACCCGCCGTTGGGCGGGCTGGGATTAGTGTGACTCTTTCCATTTCTGGAATGCTTTCTTGTATCGATGTAACAGTACCAGGTCAGATGCATCGATATCCATGTGATACATAGGTCTATCTGACATCACTTCAGGCTTGCCGATGGCTGGTATCTTATAGGTTCCCGTGTGCTGAAACCCAGCGTTCTCAAGTATTTTTCTGCCTTCCAAGGTGCCACCACATGCATCGATGCTCTTGATGCCAATGCCTTTGTTTCCCCACCCCGCAAATTGAATTGCAAGTCTACGTAGCAGGATGCTTGCGTACCATTCCCGTTTTTCTGGGGGTGCATTGGTGATGGTTGCAAGATCGATAATAATGCATTCGAGCATGTGGTCGCTTGGCTCAAATTGCTCTATCATCTCATCTTTGAACATCCATCCGCGCTTGCCTTGTCGAAATTCAAGGATGGCCTCGTGTTTCAAAGGAACAAGATTGACAAGCGCAACAAGCGTACTGGAATTATAAAGATGAAAAGAGGTATAGGGATTTACCTCTAGGTATCTACGGCGCGAGGCATTCCGCTCTGGCGAGATAGAACCAGCACCAAAGTTCAAGTATGCCATGTGGTCTTCTGCTTCCAAGTCCTCCATGCGTGCAGGGCGAAATTCAAAAGTGCTACTCTCCGCAGCCATAATAAGAGCCTCAAATCTTTCTTTCATGGCGTCAATTTTATCTCTTCTATAGTAACCATAGGAGCCGAAAAAAGTGACACGTCCGAACTCATCAGGATTGCGTCTCACATAGTTGTTGAATGCATCCCTTGTTAATCCTAGGTGCTCGTAGGCTTCCTGAGCTGTATAGTGCGCCTTCTTTATTCGATCCACGGTTGACGTGTCGGTCTCTTTTAGCTGTTTCTTTGGTCTTGGCATGTTAATGAATCCTCTCTTCTTCCAATAATTATTTATTATAACATAGCCAACGCAAAAAACAATTTCAACACAATAGACACAAGAGTAAGAGCGTTGACATAACTGTGTCCGTTGTGTATACTATGTTTGTATCGTAAATAGTGTTCGTTGTAGATAGAAAGGAGGGAGCATGCTGAGAGTAGGGCAGGAGACATACCACAACGCCAAGAGTGCATCTGCATATCTGGGAATTACGCGAGGCATGTTTTACCGAAACGTCAAGCCCTTGCTGAAAAAACACCAAACAAAAGTGAGTAAAAGATTGCTATACAGGCAATCAGAGTTAGAGAAGTTTAGAGGTGTTGAGACAGTCGCCTACTAGCTAACGCGAACCAGTAACTAGCAGGCTAACCCACAGGCTAACCCACAGAGTAAGTGCAGGTTGGGATGAATCTTACCATACCTGACCTAGATACAAAGGAGATTTTATGGCAGATCAAACAAGGGAGAATTTAAAATGGAATTAGTGCCATACGAACCAATGACGAACAATGCACCTCAGCGATTGTCGCAGGGTGTTTCTTGCGGAGTGTATATCACTGCCGACCTTGAGGACATCGACTGGATGATCGCGCGATTTGAACGATGGTTTGCAGAGCGCAATGAGGTTGTGCAGGTCGATGAAGGATCGACGGACAAGCTCGGACATGGTTTCGTAATCCTGGAATGGGAAGGGTGCATGATTGATCCACTCTTCATTGCCATCCTGCGAGATGAGGAAAAAGTTATCGACTATACCATGTATCAGAGAACAGAGGAGGGCTAAATCATGGCTGGTAGAAGATATGGCGGAGGCGGTGCAACTATTGTTGACAGCACTGCCAGTGTTACGCCGCGCTACATGATACCGCCTCTCCTGGTCGCTATTGTTGGCATACTTACGGTCTTGTTTGGAGTTGTCATTGCCATCACCATCCAGGTCCAGACAACTGAGGCGAATCTAGCGGGCCTCAGTTCTATCGATGCATTCAAACCAAACTTGTATGTCTTATGGCAACCAGTCGATCTGCTGACAAGTGCTAACCTGACATTCGCTGAGCGCATGGCCTACACCATTGCCTGGATTATCCAGATTGCCTCTTTCATATTCATCGTTGGGTATAGCGATGCATTAGAGGTTGCAGGCTCAAGTGGATGGGTTATGCAAAGGTTCTGGTTTCTCTTGAGCTGGGCATTGTTCGCCTTTAACTTCTTGTCGGACTACAAGTATGGAAGCGTGCCTGGTGCTCAATACGGTTGGCTTGGGCATCTTGAATTTGCAGTTGGTATCACTGCTGCCGCGATGTTCTTCCCGCTTATCGGACTTCACTTGATACGAAAAGCCAGCTTCATGGCGAAAATGCAGCGAGGAGGATAAAGAGATTATTATGGGCAAGGATTTAGTGAAGAGGGAGAGTAGCGCAATTGAGAAGGTAGGGGAGAAGCATCGCGTCTTCCCCCGGACTCGATCAGGATGGATTGCCACAGGTGCGACGGGAGCAGTGAGCTTCATTGTTTGCGCTGCCAGCCACTTTGATGGCGGCGCAGTCCTGGGGGGACTCTTTGTCTCCCTGGGCGTCAGCACATTTTCCGATGATGCCATCCACGCCCTGCTCTATGGTCGGCGGCTCCCTGAGCAACTGGCAATGAGCAGCAATTCGGCAGGCGAGTGGTTCAAAGATGCGAGTGCTGACTTTGCAGAGCGATGGCTTGGATTTGAGCGCGATCCCGATGCCAAGGGTGAGAGCTTCAAGTCCAAGGCAGCCCGATGGCTTGGCATGCCAGTGTATGAGGATGATGATCCCGACGGGCAGCCAAAGAACGAGCCGATGAAGGATGCACCAGACTCTGGTCCTGCTACAGAGCAGAAAAGGCAACCAGTGCTCAGCGGCTATGAGCTAGTCGTCAATGGGCGCGTCGGCAACGATGATATCCTGCTGGGTCATGACAGCAAGGGGGAAGAGATACGGCGTACCTGGAAGCAATTGAAAGCTATTCTTATCCTGGGGCTCCAGGGCGGCGGTAAAACGACAAGCGCCTGCTGGTTGATGATTCAGGCACTCATGCAAGGTGCAAGGCTAGCAGTCATCGACAAGCATGCCAAGTCCGAAGAGGACTCTCTCATGCAGAAGATTGATTCTTTTTCGCCTTTCTTCGACTGCTCACCAGGCGTTGACCCAGCCTCAGCGCTACCAGCCGTCAAGCATGTCTCTCAGGTATTCAAGGCACGTTTGAAGGGTGCACCGTGCGCATATCCCTTGCTTCTAGTGATCGATGAATTTACAGCGATCATGGGCAAGCTGAGCAAAGAAAAAGATGAGTGGCATGAGGTTGCCAAGGAACTGGCAGACCTTATTGAGGACTTGAACCAGGAGGGGCGCAAGCACAAAGTCTATGCAATCTGCATAGGGCAGGCTACCAACGCAACGAAGACCGGAGGAACTGAGATTAGGGACCTCTTCAACACGCGCCTAGTGCATGGTATGCGTGTCAAACAAGCACAGATGCTTTCGCTCAATGAATATTCCAAGGATATCAGGGCATTAGACCAAGGACAAGTCATTGTAGACATGGAAGGGAGAGATGAGCCGTTCTTTGTGCAGGTGCCATACGTGTCTGATGAGGACATACGAGCTATCGCGGAGTGGCTAGAGCATGAGCAGTCCATACCAGCACCTAAGACTCAGCGACTGCCGGAACTAGGCGATTTGCCTATGAAGCAAACGGCTCAGAGCAAAATGACACTCAATCTTGATACGGTCCTTGCATTGGCTGGGAAGGTCAGTGATGAAACACTGCTAGCTCTCATTGATAAGTTGCCTGATGTAGGGAGTGATGAGACAGAAGAGGATGATGAGCAAGAGGGTCCCACTCTTCTAGAGCGTGGGATACAGGCATACACGGAAGGCCATACGACACTTGATAGTTTGGCGGTGGCTTTATCCATCACATCATGGGATGCAAGAAAGCTGATGCCTCAGATAAAATTGGCACTCAAAACCAAATGAGGGTGACACATTAAGCTCAATCCGAAGTGAGTCACCCTCACACACGCACACACACACAAAAAAATGAAGGAGGTGAACCATGAAAAAAATGCTTGATTGGTTGACACACCTGCTCTGGATATCAGAGGGGATCTTCCTAGCAGCGTCAACCCCGCATATCGCAACGTACTTTGCCCATTTTGATAATCCCACCGACTTCTGGGGAACGATCTATGCCTGGGGCGTCGGCTATGGGCTTGCACTGACGATCGATGGAGTCTCGTTTGTTGTTCTCATGAGTTTGATAGTCGCGATTAAATACAAAAGATCAGGATTGCTGGTCACGTTTCTGGTGTGCGCTCTCCTTCTTATATCGGGGCTCTCATGGTTTATTAACTGGCAGTATAACATCGTTTTCGCGTCGTCTATGTTTGCCAAAGCAGATGGCATTATCACTTTTAACGGATTGTCAATCGGCACGCTTAATCCGATTATAGGCGGGGCATTCCCATTGTTAAGCGTCCTTTATGCGCTCGTTGCTAAAGCGATAGAAGTAGATGAAGGAGCACTTATAAAGACGGCAATGACGCCTGAACAATTTGAGAATGAAAAGTTACGATTGGCTCAAGAGCAGGAATTGAAATCGTTAAAAGCCAGTCAAGGGAGCGGCAAGGGCTTGCTATCCTTGGCTCAAGAGACAGTTATGGGCAAGTCAAGAGACGCCGATGAATTGCTCAATCTCACGTTAAGCTATCTTCGGGACGCCCGTGAATTGCTCCTTATTGAATCTGAAGAACGCGCTCTAGAAGCTCTTTCAAGGCACCTTAAAATCAATGCAAAAACAACGCTTCCATTGCTTATCCAGGCCCGGTCAATCATCGATAAAGAGGATCATGAGGAGCGAATGAGACGGGATAAAGCCGATCGTGAGGAGAGATTAAGGCAAGAGAAAGTCGAAGAAGAGCGAAGATTGGAGCAATCAAGACGCGAGGAAGAAGAGCGATTGAACCGAGAGAAAGCAGAGCATGAAGCAGGGATGGAACGCTTAAGACTTGAGCAAGAGGCAACCATAGAGCAAGCAAGACTTGAACATGAGCGAACCATGGCACGTTTACAAGTTGATCGTGAAGAGAGAGAAAGGCTCGCAAAAGAATCTGAAGATGCCAGAGTAAGACGGGATAAAGCCGATCGTGAAGAGAGGTTAAGACTTGCAAGAGAGGCTGAAGAACTGCGATTGAAACGTGAAAGGGCAGTGCAAGAGGAGCGAAGATTGGAGCAAACAAAATCTGAGATTGAGGAAGTCAATCCACAATCAAAAGAGACGCAGGTTGACCTTCTAGAAGGCTTGCAGGGTAACGACACTGTACCCCTTGAAACCGTCGCTGAGATCCTTGGCTACGACGCACGCTATGTTACACGACTACGCAATGAAGGCAAATTGAAACATACCTCAAAGCGCCCTGACCGTATCACGGTTGCGTCCTTGCGTGTATATCAGGCCAATCACAAACGCCGCGCTTCAAGTGCCAGTCGACCGGAAAGAGATGCCGATCCCTTGACAGTAACAAATGGACACAAAAGAGTTACCCAGCCCTTGGATAACTTAGTAAGAATGGAGGTTTAGATGACCCAAGCATTCATAGCGGCTCGCTGTCAGCCAATGCCAGCTTTGAGATATCATTGATTATGGACAACGAACAACTCACCGCGCTCTATGGACCATCAACGAAATTCGCTGACCACAAGGAAGGCACTGAGATCAAATTCAAGGACATCACCGATGGCAGTGTGAAGCAGGGGACCATCCTGCATGTCAGGGCACCTGGCAAGGCAATCAGTGGCGGCAGTGACCATCCAGTGCTTTACATTGTCGATTGCAATGAGGGCATGCCGATCCCTGTGGCACCCTCACAGATCGTCATCGGGGAGGCACCGAAGGCAGAGCCTTTCACTGCCATCCTGGGAACCTATGGGCACGCTGACTCTCAGCTGCAAGGCAGGGGGCAGGCAGAAGATATGGTATGGCACTTGGACACCCGTGGAAACTATTGCATCGACACGGACCACGGCAAGCTCCGTGTGCTCAGTGCTCGCATTGAAGGCGATGATGAGCAGGGGAAAGTCATTGCAGAGGTCGAGGCAGTCGAGGAGAGTCACTGAAGTTCTGTGAGACGCAAAGGAGAGGGCAGGGACCGCATGGTATCCCTGCCCTTTTTGTTCTACTTCTTTATTTTCCACGCAAAGCTCTCGCACTGCCAAGGGTACTCAGGTAGATCCTTTGCCACGATGACCTTGCCAATACCTGGAATTGTGGCTGTACAGCCATCCTCACTACGATACACGGTAACCTTGTAGTAGGCATCCTTGTCATCAGGACACTCTACTAGCTCGTTTGGAAGCTTCTCTCTAGCCATTTCATTATCTCCTCTTGTTAGCTAACAGGATTGTCCGCAGACAACAATTTCATCCTTAACCACTTCATCCCTCAGCAGGCCTAAAAGTCCCTTGTTCCCTTCATCGATCATGTCTTGCAACTCTTCCTGTTTCCTTGCCCAAAAGATCGGGGCTCTCGATCCATCTGCCCACACGTCCCAAGCAATGAGTCCGTTGACTGCAATGGCCTGATAGGTGTAGGGACTGCCATGAAACATGAATGTGCAAGGTTTCACTGAAAAGACTGAAAAGTCAGATTTGTTCATGATATTCTCCCTTTCGGGGAGGTTTCCCTCCCCTGCTATTCCTATAATTCCCGTGGGCTGTGCTTCATATGAGGTGCAACCGGTGCCCTCAGCATCCACACTGGGATGTTCCATCGCACTTCAATGGGTTCCACTGACTTCCCTGCCTGCTCCTCGATCTGTCGGCGATCCTCATTGGCTCTCAGCGCAAGAGCCTTGCGGTCCTCGATCGAGGATGCAATACTTGCACGCACATGCCAACATACCCCACTGCCGTGTTTTACGTTGTGCCATTTGTACTTGGCGCTTTTGCAGGTACATCCGAAGCCATGCTCTTTATCGTAGGTGACCTTGTGCTCAGTGGCGTCGTCGGTCTTTGAGAGCACCATGTAGAAGTACTCTTTAGTCTGATAATCCCAAACTTTGGAACATCGGGCTACCTCGTCGGCAGTGATGTCGGTGATATTCGTTGCCACCCAGGCGAGCGTTGCTGAAGCTTTGATCATTTTCGTGACTCCTTGAATGAATGTGTTTGTCTATGTATTAATAATACACCATATAGTGCACTGTTGTCAATGCTTTTGAAGCCAATTTAAGCCCAATTTTGAAGACTTGACAGGAGTGACCTATATGGTGTATTATTAGCTTAGATCAAAGAAAGGATGAGGACCAGTGAAAAGTCATAACCTCAACAATTGGTACACCGCAGCTCAGGCAGCAATGCGGTTATCTAAAAATAGCGGAAGACCTATTGACCCTGCCTACGTTCGCAAGCTTGCACAGAAGGGCCTCATTGAAACATTGCCAATGGGAGCACGGTCAACACTGTATAGCAAGAAAGTCATCGATAACTATGTTGTCGAGGAACGCGGAGCAAAATTAGCAAGGGCAATGCAGCAGAAGAGGGAAAGTAAATAAATTACCCAAGAGTTTACCCAAGAAGAAGCCCCGCGTCTCACTGCCTGCGGGGCATTTCTTTGCCCTCAATGTTACACAAGGCCTTCAATGAGCCACCTTGCTCAGATCCTGCTGCAATGCGTCCCAATTCAGGGCATTAGGGGCAATACCACCATTAATGAAATCTTGTGAAAGAACTGCATAGCTCTCATCCATGTATCGGTCAGCAAATCGCCAGGTCATACGCTGTAAGGCTCCCCATGTGACCACAGTTAGATAGTGCGAGTCAAAGGCCACGACACTGCAAGCGTGTCCTCCCCAACTGCCAGGTGCGCCGCTCCCATGCAATCCCCACGACGGCACTGACCACACTGCCTGATTTTGCGCGGACAGTGGCAATGCGAGGCCGATGTAGCATCCACCAAACAGATACACTGCCGCCTTCACATGGGCGTGATTTCGCGGCTCACAGGCTGTGTAGGCGTCGATCTTATGCCCTGCTACTCCTGTCTTTCTCCAATAATTCAAGACGTCAAGTTCTACCGCCCCATCATCGTTCTCGCCGGTGATCGGATTGTAGCCACTGACCGCGCTGTATGCAGCAATGATGTCATCGTCAGACGGCGTGATTTCAATGGAGGCATTGGATGTCCATGCCTGGACCATGTGACCAGCGCTGGCGCAGGTACAGTCTCCTATGGTCAGATTTCCCATAGCTCCCCACACAGGTACCTTCTTGCCCCAATCGTACTGCACTGGAATCGGAGGCAATTTGCCAATATCCAAATAGTTCGCCAGTTGCAATGTGCGCACGTCGTGTTTCGGTGCCAATTTCCCCAGTTTCAAAGCTCTCTTTCCTTCCACTCCCGCAGCGCCTCGTAGCTTTCCCTGACTCGCCAGGCATCCGCAAGGAGCAAGCCAATGAATACCCCGATAATGCTGAGAATAGCAATGACCACCCCAATAAGAAGCCCTGCAAGTGCAATGATTGCAGTCAACCCTGCCTCCATCGTGCCGCCCTGATCTCCATGGTCTCATCGCTCATCGGCGCTTTCCGATGCTTGTCGTGATACCAGCGCACTAGATCCCCTGTGCGCCTCAACTTCTTCAGATCGACGTCCAGTGCCCCGCATTGCACTGCCTCGACCTTCTCGGTTGTCGGCGTCTTTCCCTGATTTTTCAATGCGGAGTCAATGGCACTCTCACTGATGCCATCGGTGTGCCGTTCCCTGGATACCATTGGATCATTGAGGTAAGTGCAGAGGATGTCCTGCAAGCGATCATCTGGCAATTGGGCGAGGAGCACGGGTAAGGAAGTAGGGGAAGAAGGCTCATCCTCGAATAAAAACGTGCGCATGCGTCGAAATAAACGACGAAATCCAAGCATTTCTTTGACCCTCCTAGAAATTCGAAGAATAGGCGAGGCCACTTCCGTGGAAGGCATGGTAAGGATTAGGAACCACGGAAGTGCTTGGATGTCATCGTAGCACTGCACACAAGAAAATGTCAAGACTTGTTCTCAGTGAAAGGTCATCGCCCTGACTTCGATATTCCAGGACTGGCAGGGCCATCCGTCGCGTTCTTCACTGACCAAACGGTGCTCTCAAGGATTGTCCTCACAACGATAGGGTTAGGTGCAGGGAGCTCAAAGAAATCAGCAGCAGCATAGATGGCGTGCTCTGCTTCCTTGCGCTTCTCCTCTGGCGTGTAGTTCGCATATCTTTGTTCCACCATCTGCACGCCATGTTGCACAATGCCTTCAAGGATTGCCCGTTGCTTCTCAGGGAGGTTTTGCTCAAAGCGTTGCACGGTTTTCTGTTTCAGTGTCGCTGCCCAGTGCCATAGAAACGGGAATACGACGCCAATGACGCCAAGGATAAGTTCTTGAGTACTCATGATGGTCTCTCTTTCTTCTGCTCTGCTTTCCTCTCCTGCCTATGCAGAAAGATCAGCAGAACCCAAAACGATATAAGTAAAAGGCCGATAGTAAGTTTGATCGTAAAAAACACCTGTGAGACAGCTTGCACACGATCTTGCCATAAATCAGCAACGCTTGCCATGGTCAGGTAGTATTGCTGGTTATGCTCCATGATGATCGATAATTGCGTTTCGTCGGGGTGCGCAAGGATATTCTTTGCAGCTGCATCGATTGCGCTGAAGTCGCCGCGCACCTGCAAGAGCAGCAATCGTACATCATCCGGTACACGATCCGGTAGTCCCAAGCTCGGGTCACCACTGAGCAGTCCTCGCTGTATCCGTTCCCAGCCTGGCAGTGTCACTTGCATCTCATTGACTGCCTGGCTATGCAACGAGGCATCGCCGCGCACAAGGATAATCGCGTTCTTGGCAATGCGCTCACTGAGTCCTCGCTGCTGAGAAGCGCGGCGCACCACATTGAGCGCATTATTCGGCATGAGTGGCAGTGAATCCGATACAATGCTGAGCAAGAGGAGGACAATGCCGCATACCGTGATAACGCGGATAAGTGCAGATCGAAGTCTTTGCGACATACTACCCTCCCGGATGCGTGATGAAGTAGATGGCAACCGCAGTAACGATACTAATGACCGTGGCTACAATGCCCCACAGCACCTTGATGATCAGTTTGTCCTGGCTTTCCTTCTGCTCTGTGAGCTTCTCTGTGAGCCTCGTATTGAGTCCAGTCACCTCCTTCTTCGTGTCTTGCAAGTCCCGCTCAATCCGTTCCACTGTTGAGCGAATTGACGCCAGCTGCAATTCACTCTCACGGGCAGGGACATACGATGCAAGCTGTGTTTGCAGATGTTGAATATCCCTCTCCAAGGCATTGATCCGGTACGCGATTGCCGTGGCGTCCATCGGCTGCTGTGATTGCATGACCTATCCCTGCAAATCTTTGACTGCCTGGACAATCTTTGCCTTCAGTACTGTGTTCTCTGAAGCCAGTGCGTTTTGTTGGAGTGCGGCGATTTGCTTCTTGAGCACATCGATCTGTCCTTGCTGATCGGAGACGCGAGGGTCTTGCCCAATGCCTTGGTCAATGTGACCAAGGTAGAATTGTCCCGTAGCACCGGGTGGATGGTCATTTGCGCGCGTTTCATCAAAAACGAGCACGACTCGTTCGAACCTTTGATAGACTACTCCAGGATTGCCGGGAACTCCAATAGGTCCGCTTATGGGCAATCCCATGTAACTGAGCCCACACAGCCCGCTATTGCCAAATGTCCGGTAGAATGTGAGTCCCCCGTGGTCTATCGTGTAGCCTGTTTGCTTACATCGCCACGCAGTATCATCGCCTTCGAAAAACTGCGAGATTACTGGATTATCCAATCCAATCATCATAGGTTGTTCCTCCTGTGGTTGTTGTGGCTTGACGCCTAAGAAAACATTGGCATCGACGGTTCCTGCAATTCCAGGGATATTTGTAGCTTTATCCGTGTATTGCAGTAATTCGTATTTTGTCCAAGGTGGCGGACAAGCCGGTCGTGCATCCGGTGTGAAATGCCAATCGGCTAGCCAGAGCGGATACTTTGCGAGGCGTGGATCTTGCAATCTCTGCTGGGCGTAGTAGCTAGATGCGTAGATACCCGGAAGCTTCCCACCATAATTGGCTTCCTGCTGAGCAAGCCAAGCGTACGCCCATCCGCTTGTAGATTGACTTACGCTCTCTTCAAGATCTAGGAGAAGCAGGTCTTGTGGTCTAACATTGCCTACTACCTGCCTTTGCCAATTGGCTTCTGCAACGCCGCTATTGTACTGCGGATACGAATAATGGTAGTACAGTATGCAGTCAATACCAGCACTTAACGCGCCTGCTCTATACGCGTCAAAATGACCATCCTTATAGCCGTTGCCGTAGCTTGATCGCAGCGCAACACGACTTACACCGTCACTGCTAGCTGACCATGCCTTATACGCACGCCAATCTACATTTAATGGTTGATGTTCTGATATATCGATAAATTGCGGTGCCACTACTCGCCTCCCTCTAATGCACTAATTTCAGCACAATGAACACAACGTCCGCCACGATTGCAATGACTGCCAGGATAAGCACAATGACCCCAAGGGCATTGTGACGATCAGCAGAGTACGGACTCCCTGCCAACCAAAGCAGGATGACAAACAGATTAAGAATAGAAAGGAAATCGAATGTTATGAAAATGCTCATAGCGCCCTCCTCAAATCTTGCGGATGCCGATGGTTACCGGCGCTGCATCGTCGTAGACCAGCGATCCAATCGTTGTACCTACAAAGATCTCAAAGATCTCGGTGCCTGGCTCATTGGATGCCAATGCATAGGCCGTGGCTAGATCATTGGCGTGCAGGGTGTACACAACTTGCCCCGTGGCCGCATTGCCTGCCCCGAATGATCCTTGCCCCGTTGCCTTGAGCAGCGTTGTTACACTGCGAAAGATCAAGGTAAACGTCGCGCCCGCAAAGCCTGGCGGCACATTTCCCTGCTTGTCCTTGATCGTGAATGTCCACGGTGGTCCCGTCGTCGTTGTAAGAAAAGTCTGCACATGTCCTCCTCAGGATGTTTTTACGTTGAATCCAGTGCTCTGCACAGTTACGTTGAAATCACCGATTGGAATGGATAGATTAAATGAGACAGATGGTACCAATGCGCCGCCACTAAGACTGGCAAGAAGCGTGCTATATGCTGCAAATGTGACAGAGAGTGCAGTCTGCAAGGAAAACACACCGGATATCGATGCGTTGCCAGTGAGTGTCGCTGCAAGCGCAGTGGATATGCTCACGGTCCCTACTAGCGTTCCTTGCCCCGCCACGGTCACTGCAAGAGAGACTTGTCCTGAGCTTTTGCTTACAGCATTCCCAAAAGCCATGTACAAAGTAGCTATAAATGGTTAACCCGTCTGAGTTGTAAAATATGTGTCCATAACCCTCCTATGCGATAATTTCAGTAAAATGTCCGTCTGGAATGATTGCAGAAAACTGACCGTCTGGGATAATTGCAGCAAAGGGTACAGTAAGGCCTTGTACAGGACTCACGACAACGACACGCAGTACAATTGTTCTAACTCGCTGTGTGTGTATCGGTGTCCTGAGTAGAGTAGAGCGGTTTTGCTGCGTGCGAGTGCGTGCGCGGACGGACACGGATAGCGTGCGCGAAGTCCGCACTGGAAGCCTCGTGACCACACTCTTGCCCTCTTGCGTTGAGATCTGCGTCCTCATGGCAGTAGAGTGCGTTCGCAGAGTTTTAACAGGGAGCCTGAGAACGACCATACGTGTGGCAAGCGTACGCGTCGCAATACGAATTTGGGTAGAGAGTGTGTGTTGAGTCCCGAGCAAGAGCCTCACCGGCGTGCTTTTGGCGGCGTGAGATGCTACTCTCACGCGAATAGGAGCCGTCTTGCTCTGCACCGTCCTAACTACAGTCCTAAGCTGCGTCGAAGCAGTCTTGAGCGTCCTTGTGGCAATCCTGATTACCGTAGAGCGGCTTTGCAACGTGCGAACCGCCGCTCGTATCTTGAGCGAGACACTTACTGTCGTACCAGTCGTTGTGGTGATGACACGTAAAACAACAGTTCTCGTGGTAAGTGTGCGAACTACCGTTCGTGTTTGCGTGCTTTTCGTGGTTTGTGTTGCAATGGCTGCTCTGATTGGAGTCGATTTATTTACGAGCGTCCTGACTACAGCTCTTAGCTGAGCAGCTTTCGTTACGCCTCTCACAACTGCCCTCAGAACTGTAGACCTCGTAGCTAGTGTGCGAACTACTGCTCTCAGAACTGTAGACCTCGTAGCTAGTGTGCGAACTACTGCTCTCAGCATGGTTGACTTTGTGATGCGCGTCCGCACAAGCGCTCTAATCTGGGTGACGAGCGTCACGCCACGAACCACTATCCTCAGGGGAGTTGACTTGGTTACCTGAGTGCGAACAGGCACGCGGGTAACGAGGCTCTTTGTAGCAGGAGTTCTGACTACCGTTCTGAGTTGAGCCGAGCGCGTTGCCAGACTTGCGACCACAGCACGCAATGAGGCCGACTTTGTGGCAAGTGTTCGTACAACGGTCCTTAGAGGAGTAGATAGCGTTCTGAGTGTTCTGACAACGGTCCTGAGCACGGTAGATCGTGTAGCCAGCGTGCGGATGACGGCTCTCAGTTTTGAGACGAACGTAATACCACGTATCACAGCACGCAACACGGTAGATTTAGTAACTTTTGTTCTAACTGGTGTGCGTACACTGGTAGAGCGCGTGGTCTTCGTGGCGACAACGTTTCTGATCGAAGTGGATTTAGTGACTTGCGTCCTGACAGGAGTTCTCAGTTTGGTAGAGACGGTACTAAGAGTGCGAACAACTGTACGCAATTTTGTAGATACAGTACTGAGTGTACGGACAACTGAGCGTATAGCAGTAGATTTGGTAACTTTTGTGGCTATACGTGTGCGTATAGCAGTAGATTTTGTGTTTAGGGTTATAATTGACCCGACAGAATAGAACGTGCTGGGGGATGATTGATTGTTGTATGAGGTCGTATCCCAACCCGCAGAACGCGCTGTATTCGAGATCCGTACTTCATCGATAGAGCCTTTAAAGAAGATCGACGAAATAAGATCATCACGGGCACCAATCTTTGCGGCATTGGTACTCGTTGCAATCGTCGTCGAGAGCGTACCTGAGCCATTTGCAGCGCCATCAAGATAGTGTGTCACGGTTGTGCCACTCATCACAACCGTGACTTTGTGCCATGCACCTGTTCCTGGTGCCGTTGTTCCTGCGACATTTGCAAATGTTGAACCATTACCACGTATGAGCTGCATTTTCCCTGTTGTTTGCTCAACATAAAATTCGTACTCATTGCCAACGCCGTTGGTCGTTTTTGCTAGAATCATATTATAGTTGGTATAATCTGTAGCCTTAATCCATGCCTCTATTGTTATATCTCCTGTGATTTGCAAATTAGATGCATTTGGGATATTCACATATTGACTTGATCCACTGAAAGCAGCAGCTCCATCTATTTCCCCTGTTGTTGCTGTTGTTCCATTATTTGTCCCATTATTTGCATTTGAGGTTGAATCTGCAACAGAAAGTGTTGTTCCATTTCCAAGATGCCACACGCCCTTATAATTACTATCCCACACACCTGTCTTATTCTCTTGAGATGTAGATATTGATGCATTGTTGAAATACATATAAATAGTAGTATCTGCGGTATGGGAAGCTGTAGGAATACGAACATGCATCTCAATTTCGCCAGTTGTCGCGACGTAGTTCTCTATTTCATGGTCAAGCTTTGTTGTTTCTGTGCTGTCCACAAATACGATATCGAATCCACTACTGTTCTGAACCTTCCCGCCGTTAGCTACCGTCTTGAGATTGGCATCAGTGCGCGAAACGAGCAGAGGGAAGTTGGATTGGTCTGCTGTGCTTATTTTAGTGTGGTCGATCTGGATTTGCTTCTTACAGAGATAGCTCTGGTTCCACCAGCTCATAAAGCCGCCTCTCTTGCGTATTTTGCTTGTGTTATATCCTCACATCCATGGCTTTCAAATTCAAAGGTCCGATTGGAATAACACCTTCTCTCCAAGCACGAAAGTCCCGTACTGAGTTGTGTCCTCTGATCACAGCTTTCTTCTCAGCATCCCACAGCATATCTACATACAGGTTCTGGTCTTGATAGTCCCACAGCGCGAATGTGCATGCTCCAGAGTCCTTATCTACCACAGCACCGATCGCCTGTAAGTTCTTGAGCTTCTCTCCTGTCAGGAGTGCCGATGTGCCACGTGAGAACTGAAAGCCTGTATACGGCTCGCCAACGTGTGTGCGTGCTATGCCTTGTGGTGTGTGCAGGTGGATCTCTTTAACTCTTGCAATGTCTCCTGAGTCTATCAAGTCCTCTTTCCACTCAAGTCTTCTCACAAGGTATTGTTTGTTAGGGCCTCGCAAGGTGGGGATTTCAATAGACTTCTCATCAAGCTCAGACCAGACCTTACCCGATGACATACGAACCGACCAGTACGATTCTCCTGCCATCATGACTCGGAGTCCTGTGAGTTTCTCTTTGATTGCGTTCATTTAGTGCTCCTATTATACTATAATTGATCTAAAATCGACTTGAGGGTACATCGGCATTTGACAGGCGTGGAGTAGAATAACCACTCAATGCCTGCCATGCCTGCACTGTCTAAATCCACGTGTACTGCCAGCCAAGTACGGGAAGCAGAGTGCCGCCCGTTAATCCGGCAGGTATATATAAAACCATCAGGAAATACCACAAACCCGCTGTTACTGCTTGAGGAATGCCTCCATTCTGTATATATTGTGTGGCTGCCTGAAGTGACTGCCATGTAGAAAGCCATGCGGCTGACCCAGGAGATACAGCACCTGCTGTTCCTGATGTGGCAGCAAGTGTACCAGCAGCATTCGCGCTAGGCGTCTGTTGTACGCCACCCGATGTGAGCCCTTGCCCATAGGCATTGGCTTTTAGCGCACTTGTGCTAGAGGTTTCTCCACTTGTCCCATTGATGATCGATGATCCGTCACCGCCTACCGTTGCGCTGTTTTGAGTCCCAGGACTAGCCGCTGGTAAAGTGTTGTCCTTCCAGGCTGAGATAATCGGAGCCGAATTGTACGTGCCTGTGTTATCCCAGTTGATACGAAATTGCAGGTAGTGAGCTGTGGTCCCGTCATAGTTGGTGACAACTAATCCTGTAGTATCCGCACTAAAGGCATACATTTTGTCGATAAGTGTTGTGCCACTAGCAGGTTTCAGGATGCTTGGCCATGAGGCACTAGCTGTACTGGTAGTCTGCGAGCCACTTGAAAGAGCAGCACGAAGTTCATATCCAGCAGACCCGAAAAGCACATCAGTCCAGGTAGCAGTGCCTGATCCCTCCCCTGCTGGCGATGTGCCTGTATTTGCTTGCAATTTACATTTTGTTACTCACCTTAAAGGTGGGATTGGTCATTTCTGCCAATCTCCTTACATTCCTGCAAGGACCAGACTGTAGCCTCATCCTATCGTCACTGATAGGAGCCTCTCACTCAGTCGTTACGCGTGCCTCTCACATCTTTGTGTAGCTTCGCTCGGGGTTACCCACTTATCTCAGTTGGGGCTTTCCCCGACTCCAGAGAGGTTATTCGACAGGAATTACTTCCTGAAGCCCCTAACGTCAAGGGTAGTAAAATCTGACAATTTTTACTCCTTTTGCATGTAATAATTATTGACGCTTTACGAGGTTCATGTTATAATCAAGGAGTTGTCTAGCATCCGCTCTCTATCTTCTGATAGGGAGCATTTATTATTCCCTGTTGCTCCCTATTCAACATGTTGCCATGTATGTGCAGTGCGGTCTGCACTATAGGGAACTTTCTCAAAATGCTCAGACGTGCCATCAATGGACACTTCAAGATCAGCATCCTCGTCATCCAAGCCTCTGATAGCCGCTGTGTGCGTACGTCCATCTTCAGCTGTATACCGAACTTGTGAATTAAGGAATGTCTTTTCCCCGTTAATAATGGAATCTGCCATGTGATACCTCCTTTTATGTTATTGCCAGCCTAGAAGCTATTACTGTTGAAAGGCTGTATTAAGACTTGATGAAAATGATTCGTTGCATTCTCAATCTGTTCCGGTTACCACGTGAGACCTTGGACGCGGAATCTGTACACGCACAAATCCATACGTGGTAAAGTAAACAGCTTGCTGAATAAGCCATTTGAGCTCAAAGAGCCTCGGATTTCCAGCTCAAAAAAATTATTGGACAAGACGTCTAGTGTTCTCCCTGCCTTGCCTCTGCGTCTTCTTTGTTTGCCAGTGCTATTTGCAATGCTTGCCCTGCCGCATCCTTGTCTGCACGGATAGCATCGAGGGCAGCATCCGCGTCTGCCTTGACCTCAGTGCCCGTGGCGATGACAGCGCGTATACGTTGCCTCCCTTCGAGTCTCCTTGCCTCCTGCAATGACTTCTCAGCCTGACCATGCACCTCATTGGCTTGCCGTGCTTGTGCAAGGATACTGCTTTGCTTTGCGCCGTTTTCATTGAGCGTGCCCAGCAGCGTGCGACGCAGGTCCTCGATCCTCTCGATCTCAGCGCTCGCATTGCTATGCATTGTGTGCAGTGATGCCTCTGGCAGGTCTGGCAGAGGTCTCTCGTTGCGTGGCATTGCGTGCTCCTAAATGATGTAGCCAAAGATGTACCAGTCTTGCAGAACCATGTTACTGGTAATTGCCTTGACGGTGATCTGTCCGCCTGCACTAAGCGGCGCGATGGCAAAGGCCTGGCAGTATGTATTTTGCGGCCCTTGTGCCGTCACGTTCGCATAAATCCCTGCCGTCGCGCCCGTCGGATAAATTTGGACAGATCCACCTTGCGCAGAGGAAGAAAAAAGTCCAACCTGCAGTAATACGCCCAGTGCGCCCGTTGGCACCCCTGTTGCGCCACCAGTGCATGTCAAGTTCGTCGTAGCGTTGGCGTTGACCGTCGGGTTCGTCGTCAAGTGATACGGCGTCCCAAGAAAGATCGTGCTATTCATGACGTTGCTGCCTTTACTGAAACCTACCGCTGTTATGATGCCCGACCCATTCGTCACGATATTTCCGCTGTCATTATTCACCCCGTTTGTTTTCAAGCTATTCAAACTTGACATGACATCAGGGGCATTTATAGTAGTTCCGTTGACCAAGCTCGTTATGGTCGCGCCTGTTATACCCGATGGCATTTATTTACCTCCTATGCATTAATTAACCAAAGTCGCTTCTTGCACGCGAAGTTCAAGGTCGAACAGTGCGCGAGACAACGTAGGTGCACGAGCGCCTAATTCCAATGTGCAAGAAAAATAATCGTACTGAACGGAAGCAATGACCACTACTTGGTTAAATATGCTTCCTACACTTGAAGACCATGTTGCTTGTCCCCAAACGGATACTCCCCAGATAGCTTGTGTCGTTGGTGCACCCCAAGTATCACGTCCCCAAACTGCCGATCCCCACGTCGCACCAGTGCCCACCGTGGAAGTCGATGGTGCTCTGACATCAAGGATCTTCACTGTCTGTCCCACCTGGAACATCTCGATGTCGTAGCCAAGGCCTGTCTGCGGGGAGCCACGATAGTCAGGGACCTTGACCTTGGCACGCACGGTTTCTCGATTCATCTGATCTAGCAAGCCGTTCGCAATGACCTGTGCTATGTCGTTTGATGTGATACGGGTGTCAGTCTTGAGGTAGATCCGCTGTCCGATGGCTGCAATGCTGACGGCATCGAATGCAGTGGCTTTCACGGAGCCCGCGCCCTGCACCACGATGACGTTCTTGCGAGGAACATTGCTTATGCCGTATTCGATGGAGCTGATGTCTTGTCCAAGGAGCAGGGTATGCGTGGGATCGCTCGGAATGCTGCCCAGGAAGATGGTTTTGTCCTGATTCGGGCGATAGAAGATATTCGCAGTGTTCATTGACCTCACGGTCTCGAGCGCGGCTATCAGCTTCTGATTCTGGAACGGGAATGCTGCCTGCTGCCCCGTTGTGGTCAGGCTCCCCGGGGCCATCGTGTACGGGTCTCCGTATGGCTTGCCAGTGAGCGCATCAACGACATTCACCGAGGCACCAGTGCTATCGGTGTAACTGCCAGTGAAAAATGCACGAAAAATTGCACCGCTATCGATGTACGTCGAGGCAGTCCCAGGCGTGCCAACGTTCACAGTGCTGGTGATCCCATGGTCTCCCAAGACTTGGCTGTACGGCGTGACCGTGACTTCAACGCTTTCCCCGCCGTTCTCATCGAGTTTCGGTGAAATTTCATCGATAATTCCTTGAAACTTCAAAAGCCCACTTGATATGATACCTGCACCATATATCCACCATTGCACGATATTGCCGCTGACGATCGTGTTCTTGCTCCCTGGCTGACCTGCACCGTCGAAAGCGTCGATAGCACGGGGCAATGTGAATTTCACCGTGTCGGCAGCGCTGTTTATGTTCTCCTTGCAACTGAGGTATGGAGCATCTCTAATAGTGTCCAGGAAAAGTCCGGTAGAGTCGTAAACTTTTACAATTTGGCACTTCGTGTAGAAGGTATCATAAGATGAGGACATCGCTGAATAGATGCCTGCATTGTAGTGAGCAAGGATACGCGTCGCGCTGAGGGCTGTAGAGTAGAATGCAACCTCGTCGATTGCGCCAGGAACATAGTCGTTGGTGTAGGAAGGATTGCGCCCTATATCGTAGGCAAATGTGCCTGTTGCAAGGGTAAGGCTAGGTGTATTCTGGGCAATGTTTTGTCCATTCAGGTAGAGGATTGCTGTCGTCCCATCGTACGTCACTGCAACGTGATACCATACTCCGATGAGAAGTTGCCCCCCCCCGCTGATCGTGATGGAACTCCCTGTAAAGCCCAGGTTGGCGAAGACGCCACCGCTGCCACCGGCATTAATGCCGATTTCAACGCCCTTCTTCGAGGACCCAACGTTATCATTGGCAATTGGACGCGGATAGGAGGTAAACGTGATACTAGTGAGCTTGAACCAGCATTCAACCGTGACGTTAGCCCCCTGAGTCACTGAAGCAGGGACATCAATGTAGCCAGTGCCGCCTCCAGTGTTATTTCCATCGAAAAGCATGGCGGTGTCAAGGTCCTTCACAATGGCTCCCTTGATGCCAGGAACCACAGTGCCATTGATGATTGCATCGCGTACATTGCCGCTGGCATCGTAGGCAGTGCTTCCCGATGCCTCTCCGAGCCTGTAGTAGCCTATTGGGCTATCTGCAAGAACGGCATTTGAATAGTTACTACTCATTTATACGTACCTCGATACCCATGAAAACACCGCTTGCGCTGAAACAGCAGATACGCTTGTGATGCTTATATTGAATGTCGTTATGTCAGGAGGCAGCGTCACGAAAATCCCGATCGGATCGTGCCGTGCTCCTGACCCATTCGAGATGATCGACATGCCCGTGGCAGGGTCGCACTGCACATCTGTGTACTCATTGTTATTCAGTGGCAGAAGCTTTGCTGTCGTTGAATATGCACTGATCGTCTGTGAGTCCGTTGTCTGGGTTATCGAGAGGGCATCCCACTGGGTCAATTTCAGCACGCCCGCGCCAATAGGATACGTTGCGTTCGCGGTAAACGAGGTGACAGTGATAGTCGTTGCTGCCACCGAGAACGCAGTGGCAACGTTGACTGTCTGAGTATTTCCGCCACTGGATAGTTGTAATTTGTCCCCAACGGCCCCACTGAAGCTCGTTGCGTTCACTGGCAGCGTGGTGTATGCCGTGCTGACATTGCGTGCAGTGGTAAGCGTCGTCGCTCCGGTGCTCGTTTTATTTGTTAATCTTATGAGGGGAAATGACTCCGATGTGCCCCCGCCAGTCACTGAGATAGCAGGGAAGTTCCATGTACCCGACGCTGAAGTCAGGGCGACTGTCCCTGTGTCATAAGAGGAGGAGGTGGCGGCGTACATAATCGGGTCATAGGCGCGAAATTTCAGTGACAAATTGCAGGCGAGGACATCCGCGCCCCCTGTGAGCTTTCCTTCGGCGGCAAGGCAGTCTGTGTTTTGCAGCAGGCGTGAATCTTCAAAAATTACTAGAGACTGCCCACGTAGTCTTAAAGCTTTTTTTAATGCATCTAACCGTGATATCAAGTCCGTCCTTGACGATCCTATAATCTTTAATGTGATATCGATATCACGAGCACCAACAGATTCTCCTGATTTAACCGTGCCAAATCTGCGGGCCACGCTTGCCGTTATCGGGGTCACCGTTGGAGTGCTTATATCCTTCGAGCGTACAATGTTTCCTAATCCATTTGAAAACGAATTGAGGATATAGCCCCCAAAAGAGTAATCTGCCATCTTACCGTAACCTCCCCATTGTTACCGCCTTTACTTCATCCATAAAGAATGGTAGAGTATATAGGTCGTCTATCTGGGAATTAGCTACTCTCAGAGAAAAGTGGAACCTTGCCACCTGACGGCACACAACGCAAGGCACTAAACATAAGGAGTTTAGAAACATGGAATACCACTCTGTTCCAGATGTCCCCGGTATATATGCCATTCTCAACAACGTCACATCTTTCCTGTATATTGGCAGTGCTACCAGCCTACGCAGAAGGGCCAAAGAGCACTTAAATGGATTAAGAACCAATAAATCCCATAGCCCCCATTTGCAGCGATCTTGGAACAAATATGGCAGGGAGGCGTTTACCTTCATTGTTATTGATCTTGTTGAAGATAAGAAAGATCTCATAGCCCGTGAGCAACAATGGATCGACGATATCAAACCTGAATACAATATCCGCAAGGTTGCCCATAGCAACTTAGGCTTAAGCCCATCAAAAGAGGCACGTAGAATAGTTTCTGAGAAACACAAAGCTAACCCTAAAGTCATGGCGCATATGAAGCAGATGGCAGAGTCTCGCAAGGGCGTGCCGATGTCCGAAGAAACAAAGCTAAAGCTAAGCAGTGCCAAGAAGGGTAGAAAGCTAACACCTGAGCGCCGCGCTGCTCTCATTGCATCCCACACTGGAATCAAGGTGAAGCCCGAGCATATCGCCAAGCGAGCCGCCTCCAATAAAGGCAAGCATAAATTGACGCCTGAACATATGAAGAAGTTGCAAGAAAGCAGAAATAGAGAGAAGGATCTTGCAAACATTGAGAGATTGGCACAAATGCATAGGGGCAAGCCACTATCTGAAGACCATCGCAAGAAAATAAGTGAGGCAAAGCGAAGACAATTAAAAGATCCAGAGTACAAAGCAATGGTTACCGAGCGAACTAGGCAAGCCGCAGAGAAACGACGCGGCAAGTATATAGGACAAAAGCGTTCTGAGGAAACAAAAGCTAAGATGCGGGAGGCTAACGCACGCAACAAAGAGGTACGAAGCCTAAAAGCAAAACAGTGGCAATCTGATCCAGAGTATCGCCGTAGAAGAAGTGAAGAGGCAAAGGAAAGATGTGCTGACCCAGAGTACCGCAAGGTAATGAGTGAACGAGCAAAGAAATCATGGGAAGCACGTCGCGCCGCAAAGAAAGCACTGGAAGCACAGCAGGCACAGCCCCCTATGCAAAATCTTTCACCAATACCACCTCTTGACACATCGGAGTATGTCCAGTTACCCCTTTGGCAGGGTGATACGCTATAGATACCTAGACTTGGAGAGTTCTTTATAGGACTCTCCATTTTATTTAATTGCATCTCTTGATCTATATGCATCTCACCAAGCCCCCCTTTGCATCATTTCCGCAGCGTACCCACCTAAAGACTGTATTGCCTGATTTATGCGCTGCTCATTGAGGCTCCCCGCTGCTACGTTGGCATTCAGTGTTGTTCCCCCTGACTTGCCTTGCAACACAAGGGTATGCAAGTCTGCTGCAATGCTTGCAAGGTATTGCTCTGTGTTACCACTGCCTCCGCCGAATGCACCGCCAGGACTGGCAAAGCCTGCCATTGGCATGACAATCTCGTTACCTGCCTCTCCGAAGCCATAGCTAGTGCCAGTACGAAGCCCCATGCCAAGGATAGGCTCAGTTATAAATCCACCTCGGGCATAACCGACATAAGGACCACCACGTGCCATTGAAGCAATACCTGGTACATTAAATACTGTGCCATAGCGTCCAACTATATAACCAATAGCTGCTGCCGCATTATCTACTGGATTTAGGATATTTCCATGACCAGGAAGAGCATGGGCGGCAAAGGTGGATGGGATGGTTTGAAACAAACCTTGCGATGGATGTCCCGCACGGGCATTAGAGTCAGTAAGGTTAATAGCGGCGGGATTGCCCCCTGACTCGTGCATAGCAATGGTTGCCAGTGCCCCAGCCCAGTTTGCAGGGGCATGCGTCAATGCCATGGCCTGAGCGATCCAACTTTGAACGTTGCCAGGAACGTTGACAGCACTGCCTCCGCCTCCGCCGAAGTCGAACTTTGGCAAAATTTTGTCGATCCACCCAACTGCCCAATCCTTGACCTTGTTGAATATCCCTGATGCAATGTTGCTCATTGGTCCGAGATCCGGTGCCTTGATGTTCATGGCATTCATCACGTTGTCCAGGACTGCCCTGGCACCGCCGCCTATCCATCCCATGATTTGACTGCCAAGATCGCCGATGCCACCGGCGTAGCCTGGTATTTTGCCGCCCATCATGGCAAGGAGATCCATGGTTTTCGGCGAGGAAAGCACTGCGGTTCCACGCGGGGCGACAAGGAGTTCGGGGCCTTCCTCACCGACGATCATTGGTCCGCCTGGATGGCCCTCGGTACCCGATGCATAGCGAGGAATGCGCCCCAGGTGCGCAACGGGGATCGTGCCCTTGGTGCCTAGTGAGGTGGCGATGTTATCGAGTCCTTGCCCGATAAAGTTGATAAATCGTTCAACTGCATTTATTCCATTATTGAGTTGATCTACGATACTATTGACAAGTCCCTTGAATGCATTAGCTGCCCCATCCTTCAATTCGTTGAATTTAGCGATTGCACTGTTTTTGAAATTTGTGACATGGACTAGGGTCTCATTCCATCTATCCCTGAACCAGTTACCAATAGGCGAAAAAACAGCAGTAACGAAGTTCCGAGCTTCCTGGAACTTGTCCCTGAACCACGTGCCGATTGGTGCAAGAAACGTTTTGACTTGAGTCCATCGATCATTGAACCAGTTACCCAAGAATTGGAAAGCGCCCGTTGTAGCATTCCACGCTTCTGTGAATTTTTGATGGAACCACCCGCCAATTTCTGCCAACTTAACTTTTGTCTCACTCCACCGATCCCCGAACCACTGCCCCAGAAAACCGAAAAATCCAGTGACAGCCCCCCAGGCTTCTGAGAATTTTTGATGGAACCATGCACCTACAGCGCCAAATACGTTCTTGATATCTGCCCATCGATCCTGGAACCACTGACCTATAGGCCCGAAAATCTCGACTATCTTGTTTCGCGCCTCTGTGAACCTATCACCGAGCCACTGTCCTAGCTTCCCCCACAAGGCAACGAGAATATTCCAAATGGTCTCGAAAACTCTTGACATGTAGTTTCTAAATGGTGCTGTAGCGTTCATCACCTCCGCCCATCTATCACTGAACCACTGACCTATTGCACCAAAAAAGCTTGTTATACCTCCCCAGATATCGCGCCCACGATCATTGAACCATTGTCCTACACCTCCCCAAATGTTCTGCACATCTACCCATCGATCATGAAACCACTGACCTATTGCGCCGAATACGCTTGTAGTAGCGCCCCAGGCTTCTGACCACTTATCATGAAACCAAGCGCCTATACCACCAAATACGTTTTGAACGTCTACCCATCGGTCATGGAACCAGTTGCCTATCCCACCAAAAAAGCGTTGTATTGAGCCTATTATCCCGCCTGATGTATCCTCTATATGTTTCTTGAGCTTGGTGTGCTCATCTTCTACATTTTTGCGCATCTCCTTGTGTTTTTCCCACACCGCAACACGCTGGGTTTCGGCAGCTTCAATATGTTTGAGCTTTATTGTCAGTGTTTGCCGTTCTGTGTCATCTTTCGTTTGCCTTAGCTGGTCTGCTACCCCCATCCTCATATGGTCAAGTTTCTGGATAACCCCTAGATCCATGCCCTCGGCATTCTTGATGGTGGCTATCTTCATCTCCATCGTGTGGAGATCCGCTTGCTCTTTTGCCTCTTTTGTCTTCCTGTCTATCCCGTTTACAAGGTCATCCAGGTAACCTATGGAGCTCGTTGCCATACCCTTAAAACCGCCGACAACACCACCAGCAATCCCATCAACTATCCCCTTGAGCACGTTCCCAAATCCCTTGAATATTTCTCCTATTCCACCTAAAATTACCTTTAAATCACCACCAAGCCTATCAAAGTGTCCTGTGAATAAATCGACTACAAATGCTATTATTCCTGCTATTATCTGCACATAGCCTGTAACGATCTGAACAATGCCGCTGAAAATCTCAGCTATGCCGTGTGCCATTCCAGCTATGGCACCAATCATGCCGCCAAGCTCGAATATCAGCAGACCGAGTGCTGCGAGCAACACGCCGCCTATAATCTCTCCGACAATAGTCAATTCAGGTTGAAGTTGCTTGAAGCTTGCCCATAGCTCTTGAAGGGCTGGTTGAAGCTGAGACTTCCATACATCCTGTAGTTGCTGCCAGACGGGCGTGAAGGTGTCCTTGATGAATCCGCCTATTTGCTGCATGACCACACCCACACCAGAGATAAAGTCTCTGAAGCCAGCACTGGTGTTATAGAAGTGCAGAAAAATGGCAGTGAGGCCGCCGACTGCCAGGGCTATGCCTGCGATTGCCAGTGCAACGGGGCTAATAGCAATGTCGAGAGCAAGGAAGGCACCGACAAGCAGTGTGCCGACAGCGGCAGCAATGCCTGCAATGATGGGAATCCCTGCCTGCCCACGACCAACGAAGTCAGAGAACCATGTGCTAGCAGTTTGAAATGCAGGAATGATATTTTGCGAGATAAAGCCCCAAAGCCGCTGAAAGGCAGGGATTAGCTGTGTATTGACAAAGGAAGCAACGCTTGCAATAGCCCCACCGACCTTTACGCCCATATCGGTCGCAAATCGTTGGAAGGCGGGGGAAGTAACAAGCTCGCCAAGCTTGATCAATGATGCCTTTGACTGCTCAAAGAGGGGTCCAGTGAAGGCTCTCCATGCAGCCATAGTGTTATCTTTGAAGGTGCTAAGCAAGCCATTGAAGGTCTTTGATTGCGCCTGCATACCGCCGCCGAATGCCTTGCCCATGCCGTCAAGCAGGATATTGATTGCCTTGCCTGCCGGGAGCAAGCCATTTTCACTCATCTTCTGGGCTTCGGCGGTCGTAACTCCCATGCCATCAGAAAGTAGCTGCCAGGCGGGAATACCTACCTCTGCAAGCTGCATCATGTCCTGCGCGTTAACCTTACCTTTTGCTTGCATCTGCCCAAGAGCCGTTGTTACTCGGTCAATTTCAAACGCGCCCCCACCAAGGGCAGAGACGGCATCACCAACGTTGTGCAGCATTGGCAGAATGCTTTGCGCTGAGAAGCCAAAGGCGAGCATATGCTTCGCAGAATTGGTGATATCGGGGAATTCGAAGGGAGTCTCAGCGGCAAACTTCCAGAGGTCCTTGACCATCTTGGACGCAGCGTCGCCACTATGGAGCAAAGTACCAAAGGCAACCGTTGTCTGCTCCATGTCGGCATTGCTGCCAACGAGTGCGCTGCTCAGTCCTTGCGCACCTTGAACCAGTTGCTGGATGCCAAAGACCGTCATGCCAACCCTGGAACCAAATTCGAGGAGGTTCCCTGCTGCATTCTTGAAGCCTGATGCAAGCCCGCTCGTAGCCTGTGCAACATGATCTTTCAGGCCACTCATCGCTTTTGCAAAGAAACCCGTCTTCTCAGCGCTTGCAGCGGACTCCTTTGCAAGTCTCTGGGCTTCCCCTGCTGCCTTCTGCATGGCATTGCCCGCCGCGTCCTCTGCGGTCTTGACCTTCTCGGCAGCAAGAGCAGCCTTAGATTGCATGAGAGCTAGTTGCTCAGTGGATGCTTTGCCGCCCGTTGCAGCGTCACTGGCTTTCTTCACCGCAAGGGCAGCGCTTGCCTGGGCTACCTCGACTTTCTTTGCGGCTTCAGCGGCTTTGGTTTGCAGGGAGGAGAGCTTATTGAAGTTTTCACCGGCGTCAGCGACTTGATTGATGCTCTTTTTGGCATTAGCAAGGGCGTCCTCGAACTTCTTGAGGACATTCAAGGAACTTCCTGGCTGTATGTTAAATTCCCAGACGGTTCGATCTACTCCCATTGCTCTCCTCAAATCAATTTGATCGTTTCGCCTTCATATGGTTGTGGTCGAGGAAATTCATTGACAACCCTTGTCATATCCATTGAATTTCCTTGATTTCTCTGCTCTCGCTGCTCTTCAAGGATACAATCGAGTTCTCTGATAAACCCGAAGAACTCACGGTAGTCCATGGTCTTCACATCCCTGTAAGTGAGCCCGCCCCTGTAGTGATACAAGAGTCGTGCACGCGTCCTCATTGCGTCATAGGGCTCAAGGGCCGCTCCTACGTTGCTCCCGTCAAGGCGTGCCCGTGCCCGCTCTGCTTGTGCAAGGAGTTGCTTTGCGGCTTCAGGGTCTGATTCCTCGATGGCGTAGGCGAGATCAATGGCCCGCTGTATCTCCTCCATACCCCAATCGCACGTGGGATCGACGGGCACATCGGCATCTACGACGCGGGTGCTTCGCCCTCTCCGTCTTGCGTTGTACTGCCGTCGGGCAAGGGACTGATGCTCAAGGGGCGGTTCACATGCTCGAAAAAACGCGTGAATAACTCCGTGACTACAGGGAGATCGATGCCCTCGCCGATGAGCATCTGCCGTGTCATCCAGGGCTCGGAGATCTGCCAGACTTGCATGACAAGGTCCTCCATGATAGCCATGCCTTCCGCCTCAGAGAGCCCCTGGTCCTTGAGCTTCATAGCATGGTGATAGGCATCCGTTGGCACAAGGTTCTGAATGCGTGCCGTTCGAAGCCTGGGCACGCGGTACGTGCAGGGCTCTCCTGTCCCTGGATTGATGAAAGGCTCCCCATCATCGTCCAGGACGGGCTCTTCCTTGTAGTACCTGACTTTTACAGGGATGATCTCGATGGTCACTTCATCGAGATTCACTGCTTGTGGCATGATAGGGCGCGGTGGACTCTCCTTGATACTCTCAAGGGCTTTCCTTGCCGCATCCTCGTCAACAACGCCATTCTGTGTCGTCATGGGTTTATCCTTCTAATATGCACTGAATTGTGTGTTGGTGAGCGTTGTTTGTAGAAGATAGGCATTGTTTGCACCAGCGCCTATCAATGGTGCTGCGATGCTTTTGCCTTCAACGCTCATCTCGAAATGCTTGCCGTCCGTCTTTGGCTCAGGAATATTCGTTTTCGTGTAAGCAAGTGTGAGTATCTTGTATTTCACGGTGTGCAGGGTATCTGGTTGGGTAAAAATGACTTCCAAACTTCCAAGGCCAAGCGCCTGGGCATCAGTGGCTCCTGCAGCGCCGCCGTAGTACGTCTGGAAAACCTTGGAGAAGACGGTGAACAGCACGGCAAAGGAGACCTTGAAATCAAGGTTGCCGTAGACCAGCCCTGCATTGACAAGCCCTTCGGTCTGCATATCATCATCGAGACCGTTGTTCTGCTCAATGTCGAACTTTGTAAGATTGAGCGCATCGCCAGTGGTGACGCCATCGACTGTCCATGTGCTCTGCGTGAAGAGGAAGGATTGATGCTGCTCGAGCGTGACGGTGGCAGGAGTGCCTTGAACGCTTGAGGCAATGCCTGTGAACTCGATCTCATGCATGAGGAGCTTGCCAGACTCGGCAGATCGCTTGAAAGAGGCAACTTTGCAGGAACGGACACGCAGTGCTGTGCCAGCTGCACCGAATTGGTTCCCCAAACCGACCTCGATCGTGTAATAGTCACCATCGCTCTGATCGGTGATCACATGGCTTGCCGATGACTTCACGGTGCCTGCATTGGCATGCGCCAATTTCAAAGCCCCGCCATTGTAGCCACTGTTAACGGCAAGAGTATACGGACCCACGCCCGTGGCGGGCACATTGAAAATCGCAACTTCTTCTGTGGCAGTCCCCGCCTCAAGAACGAGGGTGATCGTCCCAGCGCCAGTTAATCCGGTGTTGGCAGTAACAGTGATCGATGTTGCACCCGCTGTCGTCAGCGCGGAAAGCGTTGTGGCGACGGTAGGTGCAGTGTAGGTGTCCGAGCCTGATCCTTGCGCTGCCGTCTCAAAGAAGCCCAGCTCATTCGGCCTGAGCGCTGCAACTAACTTGACTTTGACCATCTGCTTATTCTTGATGATCGTCGATAAGCGTCGAGAGCTATCGCCTTCACGGATATCTTCAGTGTTGAGATCGATGTCGATCTTTGAGCCGTTCATCCAACGCGGAAAGATAGTAGGTGCAGCAGGAGTACCAGGAGTAGATTCCTTTGCAAAGCCGAAGTAAGAATTCGAACTGCGAATAGAGGCTACAGGGACCGGCATTAGAGCACCTCACTTTCCACTTGCACGGGAGTGTCAAGAGGCGGTTCACCCGAAAGAGGCTGTGCATCTTCTGCCTCTATTAACTCAAAATCACTACGGCCAACGTTAAAGACATACCCCAAAAGCCCTAGCTCCTCATCGCTTTTCCCTGCGTCCTCTGCCCTGACAACGCGACCCGCACCGAGATGCAGAGGGTCTCGTTGCCTGTGGGGATCTTCCAACATAGTGAATCCGATTATCTCTTCTTCGGGCATCATGAGGGTATCCCCATTATTGAGGACAAGCTCAGTGCGTTTGCTGCCATCGATATTGCGCCAATCCCGCTTATTATCCTGCAAACCTATCGGGGTATTGCCTATGTAGCGGGATGCCACAAATACCGGTTCTTTCTTTTCTGGCATATAAAAATAGTCTCCTTTTCTCGACTCAAACTCCGTATGGAAGAGCATTGATCACAAGGTTCAAATCATGGCAGACAAAGGACACCCCTGGTATCGTTGTGTTATCGATGGCTCCCTCATAGCCGCCCAATGCCATCTCAGGGATACTCATTGCATGATTTGCATTGTGAAATTCTAAGGTATCATTGTTTTCTATATTACTGTGAATTCGCATAAGATCTATCATATTATTTCTTTTTATATTGCTTATCGTGTCGGGTTGCGCGTCCCAGCTATCACAGTATTTAATCTTAATTAGCATTTGCCCTTCGCGTCCCATTTGAGCGTCCAAGAAGTAGCGCTGTGGCCCTGCCTCGATGTGTACGGCAGGCTTCGGTCCCTTGAGCATTTCATAGTAGTCCTGGATATAGATGAGATCGTTGCCCGTCGCTACCTGGATCTCTCCAATCCTGGTATTGGGTTGCCCTGTGCTCAAGTCCACTGCAATGAGAGCCTTGAGCACATCCATGACGGTCAGCACATCGTTGGCATTGTTGTATCCCCTGAGTGGCATGGTGCTTCAATGACCTCCTAGAATGTCTTTGAGCTCATCGATCGCCTTGTCTGTCTCTGGCTTCACAATCTCGTTTTCACGCTCCAGGACGGGCTTTACAAAGTCGTTGGCCTTCTGCCCTTTCACGCTTTTTACCGGATGTGCAGCACTGTCCCAGTAAAGCGCCTTCTTAACCAGTGGTGTTATCAATTGCTTCTTTGGCCCGTATAATCCCGTGCCCTCGCGAATATATTTGAGCTTGACTGGTTGTTCGGTGAAGACCTCGACTTTTGCGCCCACTCCCTGTTGTTCCACCTTCGTTTTGAAAGATCCTGCAAGAGATCCGGTTGCATCGCCCTCTGGCGGTGTTCCTCCATGCGTCCCATGAGGAGCCTTGTCCCCCAATGCCTTCTTCATGGCATCCCCTGACCTCTGCGCAGCGTCCCTGATAATGCCAGGAAAGGCAGTGCGTGCACGGGAAAGCCTTGCTTGCAGAGCGTCAAGCCCTGATGTGTTGCTTGTGAAGTTCATGATTGTTTCTCAGTCGGAGTGATCAAGACATCGAACTCTTGCCCAATAGGTGCATCAAAGAAAACTTGTGAAGCTGTTGGATTGACAATCCCCATTTTAAGATCACCTGATGGAGTAGCGCTTCCAAACGGCTCTCCCTGCACAGCACCTAACTCAACATAAGAGCCTTCGACTATTTTTGCCTCCTGTTCACCAGGGGCTTTGTAATACCCCTTCATGCGGGTAACTCGATCTAATCGAAACCGTGCATGTACTTGTGACATATATTCCTCCTTAAACTGATGGACCCCCGCCGACTATCCGTTGGCAGTACAGCCGTCGATGCTGCAATGCCCCTGCACTGCTATTCCTTGCAAATGCAACGAGGAGCGCTTCGTTGCTTCCTAGTTCATCCCAGGGTGTCACACCGTCACCCAGGGTGATCTGTGTGATCGTGTCCCCCTTCTTGATGTCTGTCCCCGCTTCGACTTTCATCAAGTATTCGGACTCCATGGCACCCGCTGGTAAGCTAATATAGTCGCTCTGTGGCACTGGACTCTGATGCGCCTCGATTGCACTGAGATGCGGTGATGGCGCAGGCGTCCCTGTTGTTGCAGAGTATGCAGCGGACCTCGATGTCCAGATACGCACGTTCTTGAGCGGGATCATGGAGTTTCCCCAACCTGAGAATGATGCCAAGAATGGGTTGCAGGGTGCACGTTGTATGGCACCCATGTCACATGCGTTGGACGCCCATCCTTTTCAAATTCCACCTCTGCATAATGGGTACCATCCTGCTCTGCAAGCGCCGTGATGGTTGCTTTATGTCCAATTCCGACATAATTAACGTACTTAACCTTATCACCCACATTTGTCTCTTTATTGTTCATAAGATGCATATCACCCTCATGCAATTGCCACCTCCTCATAGCATGCAAGGCACGCCATCGCACTATCACAAAGCACGTCAGGCTTATCCCCTCGCACAGGTGGCTTCATCTGGATTTCCTGATCAGCATTCCGCGCTTTGTAGATCCCACCCATCCCTGACTTTCGCAGAGATCGTTGCTCCAAGATGTCCGAGGTCTGCCGGATCGTTGCCTCCCTCGCAGGCTCAGGGATCGTCGCTGTATAGTCAGCGGTCACCCGGGCAGTCCCTGATTGTGCAACATTGAAAAGCACTGAGCCTTCGGTGTAGTCCACAGTGTAGTTCGATGGGCTTGTTGCCGCCCCGTTGACGTACACCGCAGGAGGGATAGGCAGGGGCTGGTTGGGTGTCAGGTGCGCGGCCTGGTTATTAGTGCTTGCCCAGAAACCCCTGACTGCCTTGTAAAGTTGGTTATTCCCCGTGTTGATCAATTGCTCACCAAAGACAGGGATGTAGAAGGAGACAAAGCAATCCATCTGCACAATCGAGACCTTGAGGCTCAGCAGGACCTGCCCGATGCTGAAAGTCAATGCCTCCAATGGGACAATCTCGATGTAGCCATCGCGTTGATTGATGATCGCATCGGACACGTTGATGCCCAAGAAGAAACCATTGCCATCAGAGAGATTACTCACCTGTATCCGATAGCGATTGACCTTCTGCACGGGCACCGGATACGACGGGAACGCTGTCTGCCTTGACTGATCACTCCATTTCTGCTGTATCCACACGTTGTGCGGTTCGAAGCCGCCTATCCCCAAGCGAAACTTCATGCATGTATCCACAGCGGACTCAGCGCGTGCAATGAGCCTGCTCAATGCAAGATCATTGATGTCAGTGCCGATACCTTCGTCCAAGTCGCGATATTGAGTTGTCGTCAAGTATTTAGTCATAACGAACAAATCTCATGCAGAACGGTCATGATAGCTGATAGTGTAGTCCCCGGGCGTGCCCGACAAGGTATAAAACAGGCCACGGTTGCACCGCACCTCATACTCACGGCCTAGATCCCCTGCCACTGGCTTAATCACTGCAATCGCTGTCCCAGCGGGGCTTGCACTGGGATGACCGTCGTAGAGTGTGACCGTAACTGTTGTTCCAGGATCATTGACCACAAAGTTGCCAAGATCGACGGTCCTCTGTGAGCTGATCGTGTAGGCACCAGAGTGACCATTCACAAAGTCAGCAGTGAACGTCGTTGCAGTCACTGTTTTTACCACGACATCCTCTGCCGTCCCTGTCCCCCCTGCAAAGTTGAGCCATCGTCCAACCGTGATATTTGCCATGGAAGCAGGGGTCACAACGCGGTCAGCGCCTGCCGTGATTGTCGTTGGTGCTGTCGTTGCGACGTTGTTGCCAACGGGCACCCCTGTCCCTGTGGCAGTGATATGTAGAGGTCTATACTGGCAATCCATCACGCACCTCTATCCCGCAAAGCCCCTGCCTTGCGCAAAGACAAGATCAAGTTGCACGGTAACGGCTGGGCTTGCAAGGCCCGTTGCATTGCTGCTCACGCGCTTGAAGGTCAGGATATCCCCTGACAAGATCGGGTTGGCGGTGTACTGCGTTGCGATCTGCCGTGGAGTCAGTGCTGTCTCGGTCACAGGGGCGCTGCTATAGGCAACACTTGCCAGTGGTGCGGAAACAACATTCCACGTGCTCGAGTGGGTATTTGCAAAGGTAGCGGTGAACGTCGTTGCCGTCACAGCGGTTACAATGACCGTCTCAGCGCTGGCACCGGTATCAACGAGCAGGGCAGTGCCAACGACGATGTTAGTCATTGCCGCCGGTGTGATTACGACTACGCCCGGAGCAGCTACCGCCGTGGGTGTCGTCGTATTGACCAGCAACGCCCCTGCCCGCTTGTGCAGAACCTGCCACGTAAAGAAGTTCGTTGCTGCCCCGGTCAAGTTGGCCTCAGTTGTCCAGATGGCAAGCCTTGTCCGCAGCGCATTCATTGGCAGTCCCCCTGCGCGGCCCGACTGTGCAAGCTTGGTCAGATCAGGGACAACGAACAGTATGCCTTCATAGTCCGTCGCTGACCCCGCTGTAGCGCTGGCGAAACGCACTGAAGGACCAATGGGCAAATCCCTGTTAAGTCCTAGAAATTCATTGAGAAGGGCCACGGCTTACCCCCTTTGCATGTGCTTTGGAAGATGCACGTCCAGGCCATCAACAAGCTTCTTCAGGCGTTCGGTACCAAGCTGAGCTGCGAGCTCATTGAGGTCAACGCCTGCCAGTTGTGCAGCGAATTTCTCGACGGGCATCGGCGTAATCCCTGTTGCTTCGCAGAAATCGGCTTCGGTTGCATCGCTAGGCAACACATGAATATTTACCTTGCCATAGACCTGATCTTGCTTACCGTCAGGGCGCGTCCCTTTCTGCCAGTATTTTGCAAAGGCGTAGGGCACATTGCGGGCCACGCCATCGATGAAAAGCACCTTGTCAACAAAATGCTTGTCACCAGTTGGTACGCGCCCCCAGCCGTGCAGAACAGTCACACGATCGTCGTCACTGGGCTCCCATTTCTTGGATTGCTCCTTGGATTGCTCCTTGGGTTGCTCCTTGGGTTGCTCCTGGATATCAGTGACAGCCTTGCTTTGCAGTGCCTCTTGTTGCTGCTCTTTGGGCTCCTCTGGATTGTTGATAGGAGCTTGATCGTCTTTCTTTGTCATCTCATGTGTCTCCTATCAATTAGCTAGCCAATCGGCGAACTTTTGTATTGAATGAGGGGGCTGCTATTTCAAGCCCGTACATACCGAAAATTATCCACCTGGAAGATAATACATTATCGACGGCAGAAGGCAATTGCAGTATCGTGAAGCTCTCGGAGTATAGCCACGGAATAGCAATGTGCTCATCGTCAACAATGTAGATGTCTTCAACGAGAGCATTATCGGAGGTTCGGTTATAGGTACCGCCTGTGGAACCTGGAAACGGAATGAGCATGATCTCACCGTCAGCATAGGTCACTGCGGTAACGCGCGTGCCTGGGATGAGATCCGCCAAACGCTCTTGATAGCGAACGTTGCTCATCTGCTCATCGTCAAAGGACTGCTTGGAGTTGAAAGACAGGAATGCGAGCTTGGGATTGCCTCCATTGTTGGCTGCCTGGGTGGCACCAAATCGCAGGGACTCGGTCATATTGAGCGAGCTAATATCAACCTGTGTCGCACCGTTCCCTGAGAAAGAGCCCTGGCTTCCCAGGACACCACGAAAACCATCGATCCCATTGGCGTTGTAAACACCTTTCTCAGTGGCAGCACCGGCTCCCGATGAGTTCGATGCATTTCCTTGCAAGATGAAGTATTGCAGGTCCTGCGCTAATTTCACCATTCCGTTACTCATCTCTGTAAGCTCCGGGGAGTAGGCAGGAGGGGAACCACCGGCAGAAACGGCAGCGATCTCTTTGAAGGTCACACCGCGACCCGTGGCAAAGACGCCGATCGGGAAGGTCAGCTTGTCATATGCACCCGTAGTGTAGGAAACGGTGCCAGTCTCACTGATAAGCGTTGAACCCGCCGATCCGCTGTCAGGCGAAGTTACACGTGTTGCCTGGTGAAGTAAGCCATTGCTCTGTTTCTTCGTAAGTCTCTCCCAGACGGGAAAGCGCTTAATGAAGATTGCGTGCTTTTTGTTACTCGTGCATCTAGCACGGGAACCGTCATTTCTGCGGTTCTCTTGCAGTTCCCTGCAAGATCGGACTATGGAATCATCCTGGACTGTAAAGCTGAGTTGTGCTATAATAAAGAGGGCTAGAAGTTGCCTGATCAGCGGCTTGACAAGCGGTCTTCCGATCCGCGCCCCAAGAGAAATCGGAACAACACTATCGGAGGTGTTTTTCTTATGGGAACTTTTGGCAAACCAACCCGTGATTGGTCTACTATCCTCACCAAGGATTTCCTCTTTCAAGCGTATTGCGTCGAAGGACGCCACATTCTTTCTATTGCTCGTCAAGTTGGATGTCGCAATGATACCGTTGTTAATGCATTGAAACAGCACGGGTTGAATAAGTGGCGACCTAATAAAGAATGGATGATTGAACATTATGTTGAACAGCAAGAAACCATCGATGAAATCACTGAATTTCTGGGATGTACTGAACAGAACGTCCGCGCTTACCTGAGAAGCTTCGACATCCCCATTCGATACAAATCCCGTGGAAGCATTCGCCTCGCCATTCTGCATGATCGTGATTGGCTGTACAACAAATATGTTGTTCAACAACTCTCTACGGTAGAAATTGCCGATGAGCTTGAATGCGCTGGCAGCAGTGTTCAGCAAGCCATGAAACGTCATGGCATTCCCATGAGGAAGGGCGGAACTTCCGGTCCTCCCAGAAAACGTTACACTGCTCGCCGTGCTTTCTCTCAACGCAAACGCCGCCTTATCCATAAACGTGACAATCATCAATGTTGTTGGTGTGGATCTAGAGACAATCTAGATATTCACCATATCGTTCCTTGTCGTAAGGGAGGAACGAACAATCTCGACAACGGGATCACCCTCTGTGAACCTTGCCATCTCAAAACTTTTGGCAAGGAAGAAGAGCTTATCCCCTTCTTCCAAAATCTGCTTGTTAATCCAGGAGCCGCTCGCTTAGTCTCTACGCCTCTGCAAATGAAGATGTTTTGATCTGTCTATTGCAGTTAGCTCGGCGTTATCCACTGCCCTCGTCGGAGGCGTTGGGATGTTCACCGAATTCAGAGCGGTTATTCGATAGCCATTACTGGCTAAAGCCTCCACGTTTGAAAAGGATTGGCTCAAGATCTTGGCGCAACAACGCGTTGCCCGTGGTGCTTCCAGTGGTGTCTAAGATACCTTTGACGCTTGCGGGGACCATCGGGGAAGTCTGCATCTCTCCAAGGATCTTGGAGGTCATGTTCCCCTCATCGCGAAGTGGCGCGCTGTTGTTGATGGTGTTCTTGAGTAGTTGTTTCAGCTCAGGCTCGGTCATTCTCAGACATTCGTTGATCTGCCTTTGACGATCCTGGGCATACTTTGGAGTAGCAGGATGCTGTATCTCCGTGAATAATGTATCTGAGGGCACAATGTGCCTCCTTGATTTGCAAGGGTAGCACCTTTGTGTCTTGGCTCTAGGGGAAGTCTCAAGCACTCTTGGCTATGGAGTCAACTTTGTGCGAGCTGTGCACGCGGTTTGTAACGAAAGTTGTTTGCCGTCGCGTCCTGGCTTGCGTGTCGCTAGCTGTGCGCTTGGCGTGGGTTGTATTGCTAGAAGCATAGAACATTGATAGCAGTGTTGTCAAGAGGTGTTCAGGGAGAAGGCCAGGGCCTTCTCCCTGAAGATGCTGTGATGCTACGCCTTGACTCCGCAGGGGTCGTCATAGCATGGCACGGCAGCTTCATTGCCGTCGCTGTAGGACAACATCTCCATCGGGTGCATCCATTGCCTCTGTGCACCTGTGAGCTCAGGTCGCACCCCTGCCTGCACAGATCCGCCAACGCCTTCGGGCCACTTGCGATAGTTCAAAGTTTCACCGCCTGGCAGTGTCCTTGAAATTACAGTGGTTTGTTCAAGGGCTTCTGCGAGGGTCCATCGCCTCTCATTGACATTTAGCTCCCTGACTGTCGTCCTACGGATACCCGCAAAGTCCTGATAGGTTGCAACATCTTGCCCTGTCTTGACGCTCCTCTTCAGCATTGTTGGTTGTCCCAATGGCATATCTTTGAGCTTGGCAATGGCATCCTCGGTTTCTTGGATCTGCCCTTGCAGTACCTGTGCCTGTCTCTGAGCGTCCTTGATTTCTCCCTGCAAGTCCTTGAGCGCATTGGGGTCAATGCCGTGCGTGGCAAGAGCATCAACGAAAGCATCGAATTTCGCAGATTGCTCAGTGAGGAGTTGCTCAAACTTGGCAGAAGATACAATGCCGATGTCCTTCGCCCCCTCTTCATCGGTCTCCTCGCCGTCACTGCTGCCATCAAGGCCCTCGCAGGGGTCCCACTGCGTCCCTGCCATGGACACCAGGGCATCATGGCATGCCTGGACATGGCCCCTGTTCTCCTTGGAGAGCTTATTGCCCGCCTTGGTTGCCTCAACGATATCCAATGCCTTGGCAATGGTTTCCTGGACGGACTCCGGTGAAAGCTCAGGGAATGCCTTGGACGCCACGATCTCACCATTGCCGTCAAGGGCGATCTGAGACTGTCCAAGACGTGCGGCGAGGGCATTGAAGAGTTGGACATCCAAGGGACCAGCAATAGACTCAAATCTTGCCTTGTCTAATTCGGCAAGCGGTTCCACGCCTTTGGGCAGGGTGACTGTCTCCGGGCTGTAACCAGATATGAGTGGAATTTCATGCTCCCTGTCCCAGCGCTCCTCTGCCTCTTCTATAGATTTAAGAGCCTCTGCCTTTTTCTCTTCAGATGTTACACAAGGCTCCCCTGCCTCCGCAATGCCCTCATCGTATTCCTTGAGAGGGATCACCTCTGCAACCTCGGTGCTGCCAGTGGCGTTGTTGGTTAGCAGTGTGGCTTTCTGCTCTTCTTTCGCCTTATCGGGTTCAACAACCTCACCTTCTGCGAGCGGCTTTACTTCAAGAACATTCCCATCACCATCAGACTTGACCAACACTGCGGAGCCAGGTCCTGTTGCGGGGTCCCAGCCAATCATTGTCTTCTCTGTATGCAGTGGCAATCCGATGCCTTTCTCAAGGAGTGCAGTGACCTCATTGCGTCCTATGTCAGTCGATGCCCACGCGCCCTTTTGCATGCGATTGAGAGTGAACACCTTGCGAGGGGCTTCCCACTCTATCCTTTGATCTGGCATCGCACGTGGCTTGATCTTCTCAAGATCCTTGAGCAGTGACTGATCATTGACGTCCTTGAGCTTTTCGGTGAAGGCGCGGGGATAGAGTCCTCGCATAGCCGGTGCAAGCTTCAATGCCTCATCGCCTTTGCCTTGGGTCAATGACCTTTCAAAGAGGCCCCTGATGGCATTCTCGACCCATGACCGCTGATTGGCAGGGATACCAACGACTGACCACTCAAGGGGCAAGACGTGCAGAATGATGAGCGGAGGCCACCAGGATCGCCCGTCGTCATTCTCTTCATCGATCTCATATTCGAGAATGATACATCCAATCGAGCATCCCATACGCCGACCTTCTTTGATGTATCCATAGGTTTTGATGGCATCGGGGTTCGATGGGGTCACATCGCTCACAATGTGCAGGTCAGCGATCCCTCCCTGCAATCGTAGCTCCGGCTTCTCAAGGAGAGATCCGAAGAGGCTCTCGGGCAGGCTGTACCGATGATTGAGCCAGATGGACATGCCAGGATCAACCTGTGCCATGTCAGTGAGGGCACTGAGGGCCATGGTATCACCTTGGAGATCCCGCTCTGTCGATGAGCCAATCATGCGCACAACGTTCTCGCGGTTGGGATCGGCTTCCATGGCTCCTGTGTAGATTTTGAAGTCCGGTTGTAACGCCGGATTCGGGCCATCCTTGAGCAGAGACGGCTCCAAAGTCGATACTCTCATGCTAGATTACTCCACTCTCCCCGATGGGAGGAACAATAGGTACCTCATCCGTATTGTCGGTTGCCTGGACATCAGATGTAACCTCTTCCACTGAAGGCACTGCAAGCAATGCTGCCTGTGAGTCTGCAATGGCAACAGGGCCAAAGCTCTGATGATTGATGCCATTCGTGGAATGGAAGTAGAGCCCGTCAGGATCAGTGGGCTCGTAGCTCTTGTCAGGGTTAAGAGCCACCTTGAGAAGGGCAACTTTCTTGCCGTCTTCCTCGCCGACATGGATGCCAAGAATGTCGATGATGTCATCACTGATCTCGATGAAGCCTTGGCGGCTTGAAGCGTATGTCATGTGTTTGTTACTCCTTTTGTTGAATTTGTGTACCATACCTGCCACCTATGCTGCGGTAGAGGTGTTGTGTTGGTTGTATCCACAGGCAAAGGCCTCATGAACTTTTGAAGAACCATGCGATCATAGGCTTCGCAGTACTCTTCATAGGTCATCCCAATGATGCCCATGGCCTCTGCAATCTTTGGATGCTCTTGCTTGAAATCTTCAAAGTGTTGTTTGCTCATTCTATGGTTGCCTCCTGTTCTAATCGATGCACAAGCTGATTTAGGATATGTGCATCTCTTTTGAGCTTATCCAAGAGGTCAGAGCACTCCCTTGCTTTGTCAATGTCTCCTGTCTTTATGTACATATGCATATTTTCAAACTCATTTCGTATGTAAGTCTGATATTCCTCTTTCATCTCATTCATAACTTGCTTGACACTCTTGAGCCTAGTTATCATCTCTATATCCACCTCACTCGATTATGATCAATGCTGTATCGCTGCAACGCATTGCGACCGTGGCAGTGCAGAGGTTCCACGGACGAGACGGTGCCATCCTTGTGCTCAACAATAGTACGCCAAGGAAAAACCCAGCATCCGCATCCAGGGCAACAGAGAACCCAGCGATCATCCATGGGCATCCAAGCCCGACCGATGTCTCCTCGCTGATACTCAGTTGCCATCTTAGAGTCAGGGACAACGGTGATGTGTGTGATTTCCTGCTGGATCATAGCCACCTCACGCGATTGTGATCAATGCTGTATCGTTGCCTCGCATTGCGACCATGGCAATGCAGGGGTTGCGTGGATGAGACCGTGCCATCATCGTTCTGGACGATCCTGTTCAAATCGAGATGACTCATATTGCGGCAGAGAGGACAGCAGAGAAGCCACCGATCTCCTTGACTTCCTTCGAGGCGTCCAATGTCGCCTTGCTCATAGTCACGCCATGCCTTGCTGTCAGGGACAACGGTGAGTTCTGTGATGTCTTGTTGGGTCATGCTTGTATTGTCCTTTCTCGCAACTCCAGGAACTTCGCAAGGCACTTCTCGCTACAATCCACTGGATGATTGAACACACGATCTAGCGCATCCACAAGGTCCCGTGACGCAGAGCTCTCAACATACCACTTGTTTTTGAGGAGATACGCAAGGTGCCCCGGTGCATCGCTGTTCTTGTGCGTGGACTGATATGCCACCTCCATCACGATTGCCTTGAGCTGATCAATGGAAAGCGGTGGCCCAATGAGGTCATAGAGCTCAAGGCAGTCGCGCTCGTATGTGACTTCGGCTTGTGCTAGTGCTTTGATTGCAGGGAACGCAAAGAAGCTCAATGCACGTCTAATTTGCTCTTGCGGGTTAATCATGCCCTATCCCTCCATTCCCTGCTCATCCTTGCCTTGCTTCGACATCTGCGAGGTCGGGGATATCGCTTGCCTTGACGGGCATATTCGTCTGTCCACTTGAGCATCTGAAACATCTCCCAGGTAACGGGGTACCCTGCAACATACCCTGCAATCAAATTGCGCTCCTGTTCTCTGACTTCAGCAGGGTTGTATCTGATTTGCACTGATTGTGCTATGAGTCCAAGGTTCATCTTGCTACTCCTCTCCGCATGTACTTCGGCTTCCATGGCATCCCCGGAGGCCTCGCATCGAACCACACCGACTTCCCTGCCTTGTCATTGCTATCCGTGCTGTCGTCGACTGGCGTGGCATTCGGTGCGGTCTCAGTGGGAAGCAATGCAGGATCTGGGACATCGGTGGGGTCCTTGACGAAATCTCCAATCTCGCCGTCGTAGGATAGCCATGGAAGAGGCCCGCTTGCTGTATTGATCCAGAATGTATCCCCCCCGTCAATTCTTTCTGCACCCCGTGCAGCTAATACCTCGTTAAGGGTAATTGACGGCAATCCTGCAAGGCCTTTCTCTGCCATCTCAAGGGACTCTTGCGCATGGATCTGCCGTGCCTGCTCGGAGATCATTGGGAACCGTGCACAGAGGTTCAAGGCAATGAGATCATAACGACTCATTGGCAAGGGCGGGGCAAAGTCTGCAATGAATTCGCCGTTGATATACTGCTCAAAGAGCAGCAAGAGCGGTATGAGCCCTGCATCCTCGGCGTGACCTGCCTGGACTTCAGCGGTCGCTTTGTTTATCTGGAAGGTCATTTGGAGTTGTTGTGCGCTGATTTGGAATGCCGCGCAGATCTTCCTCACCATGTATTCCTGGTATTCGAGGAATTGATTTTCCTTGGCAGAAAAGACAAGCGGAAAGAGCTTTGCCGCCTCTGGTCCACCAAACCAGAAGAGCTCTTTCATCCCTGCAATGTCCGTGTCATATGTCTCTCTGAGTCCTTCGAGTTGTTGCTTGGAGGCCTTGGGGATTTGGATGGCATTGGGGGGTGGCTTCTGCTCCATCATGCGCAGAGCCTGCCGTGTCGCCTCCATGTCTGCCTTGATGGTGTCCATGAGGACCTGGACAGGGCTCAACCCATAGCGGTACGTTGCGGGGTTGAGGAACGGCATGATGACTTCATCGTTACGCAGTGGAACCTTCCGTGAGGTCCCAGGCTCCTCAAAGATATATCGAGGTTGGTCAGGGCTGCCGTCCCAATTAGGGTAGATCTTGATGGTTGCGGCGTCTTCGGCGTACAAAGCAACGGGCTTGCGAGATGCTGTCATGTTCTTGCTAATCGCACCACGTCCGAGCACAAGGATATCCTCGAGCACCGACGATGCAAGCTCTGACCAGTTCTGACGCAGTTCGTTGGGCTGGTCAAGGATGAGTTGCAATGCATCTTGCAGTGATTGATCATAGCGTTTCTTGGGGTCGATGGGTCCCACAGCAATCTCAGCGCTACCGATCTGCGTGCGACGCTCATTGATGGCAGCGCGTGTCCAGACGTTGTTGTCGGCGTAGTACCTCAAGGTTGAGGCATTGGGTACGCCTTGAGGCTGGTTGCGAGCAAAGGACCATCCACCTGAGCTTGCCTGGGGATAGCTGCCCGTTGGGGCCTCCCTGAGCATCGTTGACTCTCGGAGCATTTCGCGGCGTTCGCTGTGCTGCAATTCCCTGATATATGGCACAAGCTCGGGATGCTGATCGATCACAGAGAGGGCATGGCGAAAGTCAAGGAACTCAGAGGGTGCCGCGCCTGACGATGACCGCACGGCGCGTTGCTCTGCCAATGCCTGTGATCGTTGAAGACTCACTGACAACTCACGGAAGGCAGAGGAAAGCACGGGGTTCGTTGCCAGCTGCTCCCAATCCGATAACCTCGGTGTGTGCCCGCTCTGCTCCTTGGCTAGAGCGATATTCTTCTGTTTTCGCTTGCGTCTGCTCATGCTCTGTATCCTTAGTGGAGAGGCGGGGATTCGAACCCCGCATAGCCTAATACTTCCATTCGGCCTTCGTCCGGTTACTCAGTTTGTTGGCTCATTGCTCCAACCGCATGAGTGCTAGCACCTTTCACCGCCTAAGTCGTCTACACCTTTCCGCCACTCTCCATATCTCATGCCGTATCCTGTATTGCCTTTGCAATCTGCTCTTCAGTGAAACCCATTGACATGCCTAGCCTCACAATGTCATCACGGACCTGCCGTGCGTTCCTATTGACCAAGCCCAGCTCATAGCCATCCACTGGCATGGGCTCGCCACTCCTCGGAGACTTCCCTGTGCACACCGCGCGGTCAAAGAAGTCGCAGCGTTCATGGTATCGCTTTGCCAAGCCTTGCAAGGTTAGCCCTTCCAATAAGTCTTTCATACTTACCGTGTTCCCTTCGTTGAGAAATCCAAGCGGTACTCACTCACCAACCCACACCCCTGTGCAAGAGCAAACCAGAAAATAAGCTCCTGGCTCAATGCATCATCAGGATAGTCGATGAGCAACCCGAGACTACCATGGATTGCATTGCTGTGATCAATAAGATCGTATTGCATTAAAAGCAGATGCACCGTTACGGGATGCCGTGTATTTATAACAAGCTTTCTCACCATGCCCCCTTCAATGCGGTCCTACGAACGCCTTGGCTTCTTCGAAACCCCATTGATGCTTCACTTCACCGTCAGACGCTACTTCTCCATGCTCGTTCACAGACGCGCCGATAAGTTCACTGAGCTTTGCAAAGACGGCACGGCGCTCATTGATGGTCAGTGACTGTCCAAGCAAGTCGCTGAGATTGCTTTGCTGAGCAGGGATGTATGGCCTTGCCATCACTGTTACACAGAGCCTCTCACGGATAAGCACTGAGGACACATTGACTAATTCCACGGCTTGACCATTGATCTCCGCTGAAAGATCATTGAGCCCCTGTGCTATGGCATCGTCTATGCCTTGCGCTTCATGGCCCTCTACGAAGTCGAGGGTGACAGTGATGTAACGCATCAGTCGCAATTCTCCCAAGTTAAAATAGCGTCTTGCCCCGCAAAGTCAGCGAGAGCAGAGCATTCAAGGATATTGTCATTGATTGCCTTGGATATTTCATCTTCCGTAACATCCGGTTTAAATCTCTCTATAAGTCGCTTATAGTCCCATATCAAGCTGCTGCTTGCCCTGTAAGGCCAATGATCACCCTTGCCCATAATACGCATGTGTACCCATGCCTCTGTACTTTCCTCTCTTCTCTCCTTATTTACTTCTAATGGAACATTGTATCTCTTAATCACGTCATCATCAAGTTTCCCCGCCTCTTCGAAAGTCAGGGAATGACCACAGCATCCAGGGTGAAGGACTTCCAACGCCTCCATGAACATGCGTAAATTGCGGCTTGTTACAGGCAATGGCAGGAATATCCCCTCCACCTTGTGATGAGTGCAGGATAGCCCTCCTGTTTGCTGTTCAAAGATAATCCCCGATTCACACGGCAAGATCAATGCAGGGTAAGGATAGTTATAGAGTGCTATCGTTTTCATCTAGGTCTCCTTGATCATTTCAGTGAGCTTAGAGAATAACTCTACTTTGAGCCTCGAACGCATAACCGCTGTATGTATCGGCTCACTTGTTTGCGGTATCACCTCAAGAACACCTTTTATTTGATTGATAGCATTTATCGTTGCTTCCACATCGTCTTCACGGATATCCCTGTCAAGGATAACAACGAATGCATTGACACGATCGGTCATCGTCCAAACCTTCCACTCAAAATACTTTGCAATATGCGTCCCGTGCTCCCCTGGCGATGTTCAAGGCTTTCTCGTTGCTCCTCATCGAGATCATGGTACTCCTCATCGTCGAAGCTGCGAGAGGCAGGGATACCGTCGGATGCCTTGCCACCCAGGGAACGGACAATGGCAATCTCGCCGCCAAGGTTAGCCCCGTAGACCGCCATCATCAAAGAGGACACGCAGTCATCATGGATTTTGACGCCTTCCTCCTGATTGTCGGGGGCTCCATAGACAATATTGCGCGAGGCTGTGATCTTGTAACCGTAAGCCTTGAGTTCCTTGATCATGATGGCGATATTGGGGAATCTGATCTGGATATGCTCGATTGCCAACTGCAACCGCTCGACCATCTCACGCTTGCGGGGATTTGTCCAGACAATGCCTTCCACTGCCAACCCTGACTCTTGGAGACGTTCAAGGATAGCATCGTCACGCGTCGCGTCCATGACGATCGAGGCCTGGTTGTACTTGAAGGCAAGGGCGAGGACACGGATAATCTGAATGCGATAGTCGGTCTTGTTGTCACGATCGAAGGCAACGAGGCGACCAGTGTTGCAGTCAAGGATGGTGATGACACTGAAGTCCTGGTGCTTCGCTGGGTCCCACCCGAGAATGTAGGTGTGACCTGGGATCGGGTCCTCTTGATAGCTATTGCCGTGGATGACCTTCTTGCGGTTCGTGATACATCCGTCGACGCGCTTGAAGACCGTCGCTGCATCGGCAAGGAATACTGCAAGGATTTCCTGGGCAAACTTGTCCTCTGGCAGGGTTCGCTTCATCTCTTCGATGTAGGCACGGTCAAGATAGGGATTGACGTAAGATGAAGCAGAGAAGGACCAATAGTCTTTTTCGAGCGGATCTTGCCCTTTCATGAAAATATCGTGGAACCAGTCATGGCCTTCAGGGGTACTAATGAATACCGCAGTGCCATCAGTGTCTGCCAACATCGGCATCATGACCTCGAACCATGCCCGCGCCCTGATCTCCCTGCATTCATCGATGGTCATGCGATGCACGCCGTCGCCTCGCAGGTCATCGGGGTTCTTGGCAGAGCGGAACTCGAACTCGGAGGAATAGAGCTTGAACTTGAGATGCGTATAATTCGGGCGGGATGTCATTTGATCCCGCAAAGCACGCACAATGGTCTCGAAGGCTATCTCTGCTTGTTTGTACGTTGGCCCTACCCACCAGTTCAAGGATTTGCGACGTTCAACGCCTTCCTTGACATGATCGTTGCAGCATCCAAAGGTTTTCCCTGCACGACGCCCCCAGCAACACGCACGAAACCGATAGCGACCTGCGGCGTTGTGCAGCTTCTTCTGTCCATTGTGTGGTGAGTAAAGGCCTAGCTTTACTCTGCGTGTCGACGCTTGCGTCATTGATCTCCTTGAAATGTTATAACCAAAGTGTCAAGAGTTGGTTTCATCGAAAGAATCGCTGTCCTCTTCGTCCTCCCATGGCTCATCATTGCCATCATCGCCAAATTCAACGTCAATCCCTGGGCCCTCATCGCCTTCCGTTGGTTCCTCATCGATCTCCTCGACTTTGCGGCGCGGGTCGGTGCCTCTTCCCCAGAAGGTTTCAACCACCACGTCCATCTCGACCTTGCCGCCATCCTTGCCAGTCAAGGCAAGTTGCTCAGTGGCTGCCCCGCGTGCAATGCGTTCAATGTCCGTGGCGAACTTCAAGAGTTGCACGGTGGCTGCTGCCCCAAAGTCTCCCATAGTGATAAGCCTCTGTATTTGCTCAAGTGCATTCTTCTGTTGCGTTATACCAATTTGCGCATGGCGATCATTCATCTGCTCTACTTGCAACTCTCGTGCCCTGCGCTTCTTCTCAAGTTGTTCTGCATCATATGCCCGTGCACGTCCCTGCCAGTCAAACTTCGTTGACCACTCTTTGAGCCATCGAAGCCCCACCGTGATTCCGTCGACTTCCATCTTTGAAAGCTTAAGCAGGCTGCGATCTTCACCCATTCCCATGTAAGCGTCACAGAAAAGCCTCGCCTTCGATGACTCTTCAGTGTGTTTCAATGGTTGCTCAGACATGCGCTGCGTCCTCAATGCGGTCTAGGAGTTGGGCTTGTTGGCCTGTGTGTTGCTCCCAACGAGCTACGATGATATCAATGTATTCAGGAGATAACTCGCAGCCTATCACGGTCCTCCCTGTATTCTCTGCTGCAATAATACTCATACCGCTGCCAAGAAACGGATCAAAGATGATATCACCCTCTTGACCGTATTTCTCGAAACACCATTCTGCAAGCTTTACAGGTTTCTGTGATGGGTGAACTCTCTTCTGCCCATGCTCACTATCTTTGAGCATTCCATTCCACATATGCTTGAATATACGCACTGCGCTGTCATCGCTACACCATGCTAATTCAGCGTCGGCAAAGTTACCCGTGTTTTCCTTGTCCCACACAATCCAGCAAGAAGAGGGTGGCAGCGCATTAGCATAGTAATTGGCACCCCACCAAACTTGCAGAGCATTGGGAAAAGATTCAAAGCAAAGCATGGAAGAGGCAATGGCTGTATTGGTACTATCATCGCCAACAATGGGGGCGTACTTCCCTGCTTCCACGACGTTCGAGGCACCGACGGTGCCTCGAACGGACTTGCTCCCAAAGGGCTTGGAACCCCCAACAGTTCCAAGCCCTTTGGGAGCAAGTCCGTTCTTCTTCTCTTGCCACTCCTCAAGATATGACTTGCCTGTCTTACGCATGTGGGAGGCACCGCCTCCCACATCGCCTTTAGTGGCAACGATATCAATGCCATACGGAGGGTCTGACCAGACATATGCTATTTGATTAGTGCCTACAAGTTTCTTGACAGCATTGATATCACAGCTATTAATACATGCAATAGTGTGCCTACCCAGCTTCCACACATCCCCCAACTTTACCCGTGTCTGTTCCTCATCCGGCTCCCCATCAAAATCCTCATCGCATTCACTGTCATCATCGTCATCCAATGCATCGCCAAGGCTTTCCAGGAGTTGCCTCAATGACTCCTCATCGGTGCCCATGCTCTCCAAGGAAAACCCTGCATCGACCTGGGATTGCAGGAGGGCTGCGAGCGCATGTTCGTCGTCTTGAGCAGATTGGGCATGCAAGTTGTCTGCGACCATGATAGCTTCAATTGTCGATGCGGGGGTATTAACGGGAAGGACCTCAACACGGACCTCAGTGGCACCCTCGCGTCTCATTGCCTCAACGAAACCATGGCCTGCCACCATGAGATAGCCTTGACCATCGGGGACTGCAACGACACTGCGAAATTGCCCAAATCTACGGTATGAGGCACAAAGATTACTAATTTGCTCCTCTGGATGCACCCGGTAGTTCCTGGGATGTGCCTTGAGTAAGTCAATGGATACAGTGCGATTTTCAATGCCCGTGATCATCTAAGCTCTTCCTTGTAGAGATGTATGGTTGTCTGACGTGGGTTTGTTAGCAGTATAGTAGCAGGAATGAGGATACGTCAAGACTTGGGGAAAAAGAAAGGCCTCGCTGTGCTCTGATTTTCAGCGAGGCCATTGAATGCATTGATGTGCTCTTCTGCTAGATGGGGAATGCCGCGCTGGGGGCGACAATGAAACGCATGGATGAATCGAGGCAGTCAATGCTTTACTGTGATGATATCAGGGATTGTCAATGTCACCCCTCGAATCCCATTGGAGGCATCCAGCCTCCGGGTGGCAAGTAGCCCTCTTCCCGATGGGGATCGTCGGCGTACACACCGTCGTCAACGACTTCAATGCCTGGGCGATCATACTCATCCCATACTAGCTGCAACACACCTGCTACGAATAGGACGCCATGACGATCTGCTGCGACTTGCACAGACACCTGGTCCCGCGCCACTTGCTCTGCCATCTCAGGATCAAGGGCTGCAATGTATTCAGCGAACCGGCGAGGCCCCCAGGGGTCATTGATGATGATGCCTACAACCATGTACAGCTCAAACCCTGCCTGCCTTGCCTGTCTCTGATGTTCCTGGAATGTCAAGGACTCTTCCTTGACTTCAATGACTTCTTCAGTGATATGCTCTTCGTACATTATCTTGCCCTCGCTCCGCCACTACGGAAGCCTGATGTTGTCCTGCTTACTGTTCGAGATTGAGTTGTGGTCCTGGATTGCGTAGTAGTCCGACTCTGTGATTTCGTTGTGGTTGTCCGTGCGCTTCCACTGGTAAACCCTGCCTGCTTGGATTTGACCTTGGTTGTCACGGTACGCCCACTGTAAGCCTTGCCATCGCTGCCCTTCCACTTGCCGCTGGTGCTGTATCGTGTGATTTCCGTGCGGTGAGTGGTCTCGAATTGGCGGACAACAGTTGTGCGGTAGTAGGTGCGACGTGAGACAGGGATGTAGTGGTCATAATACGATGGGCTATCGTAGTACATGTAGTACATCGCATGCCATGTAACTGGCATAATCATTGGTGTCCAGGTGCGAGGACACAAGCCTGCCTGCTGCAACGCAATGACTTCAGCGGGATCGTAGGCATAGTAGCAGTGCCCGTTTTCGCCGTATGCGCTGGGCGCATAGGACATCGCTGCCGCGTCATCGCAAGCGGTGAGGGCAAAGCAGGATAGAAGAGCGATGAGCAGAATAAGCTTTCTAAACATAAATAACCCCCTAACATAGTGTAGACGGAATGCCTCATTGTTTATCCAAGATGGTCAACGATTCCTCGCTGCTTGTTCAATGACCCATTGCATTCCCTTGCCAAAATCGCCGCTTCCAAGGATTGCCATGGCGTCCAGGAACTTATCATAGCGATCAATGTCTACAAGGAGCGCGGCAGGAATGCCATAGCCTGCTTCCGCTGCTCTCTCTGCTGCGTCCTCAAATTCAGTCTCCTCTTCGTCAGGGACGCGTCCATAGCAGTTGATGGGAACATCGCGTACATAGACAGGTCGTTGCAAGTCACGGATAGTTGCCTTGAGGGCACTGCTTACACGTTGATATATCTCTGATTCGCTATGCTTACTTGCGGGGATGGCATAGAGCTGATCTTCAATCTCTTGAGAGATGCAGTATCCAAACATGAGATGCACACGACTTTGTGGGCGATTATCGGCATAGTCCCCGCCCATGTGAGGACGCACGGCCAGGAACACATTGTCCATCGGCGTCGTGAGCAGGTAGTATACAAGCTCTTTGTGATCATCCCATCCGCTATTGGGATACCCGAAACGCCTGAAGAGATAGGCAAAGAGCTGTCCGCCACGCAGTCCTGGCAAGATCAATGCAGCATCCTTGCCCGTGTCAAAGACACCAATCATGGCACTGACGAGGGCAGGTCCGCATGGCTCGGCTTTTTGTGCGATGAAATTGCTATTCATTGTTTTTCTCCCTATTCTTCGATCTCTCTGCATCAAACCCAGCCGGATACCTTCTTCGCAGATTTTTAACGTTTTGATCAATGACATCTTGGAGAGAAACACCGAGTGCAGCGCAAAGGGCAGTGAGGTACCAAAGGAGATAACTGCATTCCTTGGCTATATCATCTCTATTGAGTAGATGGCAATGGAACAAGTATTTCCTGATCTGCTCGTTAATTTCCCCAACCTCACCAGAAAGACCCATGGCAGTCATGACAAGGGTATCGTTGAGTTCAGTGGTGGCAGTGGTACGTTTTACCTCTTCTTGATAGCGATTGAGCGGGTTGTACTCACTGAGCGCAAAGTTGGCAGTGAGCTCGCCGATGCGTCGATCGGCTTCTCTGTCTGTCTCACTCAGCTCTTCCCACGGCCTGAGCCAGGATGACTTCGGGTTGGGTTGCTCAGCCGCCCATGCAACCCAGGCAAGACGAACAACTTTTCCAAGTGTTTCACGGTCAATCATTGTTTTTCTCCGATCTCATGGGCATCATTGAGTGAGGCCCAGCCTTGTTTGAATGTGTAAAGTGCGAGCTTCACACGCCATGCATGGTCCCGTTTGTGAAACCGTGACGGGTATCCAAGCTTTTGCCGAATGCGGCAGAGGTGGCTTCGCACCGTGCTGCCCTTGATGTGCAGTGAGCAGGCAATGTCATCGTCAGTGAGACCAAGGGCAAGCAATGAGAGGACCTGGATTTCACGGGCAGTGATCACTGAGGCCACTGTCTCTCCTCTTGCTTCAATGTGCCTTGATACAGTCTATGCCAACAAGGATAAGCATAGACACACCTACCTACTTGTCTCTTCTCACGAATTGCCGCTTTGCAGTGAGGGCAAATACCGTTTGCGATGTTTTCTAGATACCTCTGCAGGGACTGCCTAGCTTTCTCCATCTCTTCAGCAACTTCCTCTGGCGTGCGGAATGCAGCTTGAGAGCAGAGATCTGTGCATCCTCTGTCCTTAAAACATGGATAGCTGAGTGGTTCTTCTGATGGACATTTCACATCCTTGTAGACCACGCCGACTCTGCACGTATCGTTCATAAGTCCGTTATAGTGCTTACACCAGTTCTCAAAGCTCATTACTGTCCTTTCACTGCTACCACTGCACTGCATGGTCTGCACTGCATGGTCTGCACTGCATGGTCTGCACTGCATGGTCTGCACTGCATGGTCTGCACGGAACATCTGAGTTGCAGGGAATGGCAGTGAAGTCACTGGTGAATCTTTGAAGTCAGGGAGCACACCGAAGACTCGACGCGTGCCAGGGGAGACAATGCGGTTTTCGATGACACGTACACGGTAGACGGCGTGGGAGCAGAAGGGATCGAGCCAACGGCCTAGGATGTGGACGGTCTCGCCAGGTCGCACGTCGGTGAGCATCTTGATGTTCACCTTATCGCTTCGATACTTGCCGTGCTTCTCAACAGGTGCGACGTAGCCCGTGCGTTTACTGTGCCTCTCGATGCGCTCTTCAGCGGTTTTACATTGGATGCACATTAGTGTGTTTCCTCCCTTCCAAGCGGCGGATTGCCAAGCCTGTTCTGTGCAATCGCGTCATTCTCGATTGCCCAGATGGCACGGCAAACATCATGGAGCGTCCTTGCTTGTCCATGACCTTGCACTGCAACTCTGTGCACACTCATCGCATCATCAACGTTGCCATTGATGAGTCGCTGCACGTTGTCCAGGAAAACCGGCATTGACAATCGCAGCTGCTCAATGGCTTGCAGTGTTGCAATGCGTTGATGGTCAGTGAGAGGTCCGTGAATGGCAGTGCGATCTGCGACTGCCATGACTACAGGGAGATCATCGGTCATACGTGTCCCTCAAGTTTCTCAGCAGGGTCGGCGTAGAAGCTCATGCTAACAAGGCTACCACGCATGTACTGCTCATTCAGGTCTCTCACGTCCTCTTCATGCGCTGGCAGAGAGGCAAATTTGAACATGAGCCTATCCGCATAGATCACAGGGACTTCTCCTTGGCGACACTGAGATTGCAAAGCAGTCAAGGAGATATCACCGGGGGACAACGGTAAACGTCTTCCGATCAATGGGATATCAGTTGGGGGATTATAATATGTTGCCATAATAGTTATTAGCCTTTCTACGCTATTCGACGCTCTGCATAGTTCTTCTTTGCGGTCTCCTTTCAAAATTGCTTACACAATATATGTTGAGATCATTGTACCACTGAGATGATAAAGTGTCAAGAGTTGTTCCTGTTGAAAGGCGATGGCATTGCTATCATGGAGTCTTCAATGAAAATCGGTGCAGCCCGTAGGAAGTCGTTGCCAGCGAAAGGATAGTGCAGTGTTGTTCAGAGGGTCGTCAGGGCATCGCTGTGAGGTTTTTCGTAGGATGGGGTGCCTCTAAAAAATGGAGCATTCTAGCGCGTTATTCTTGAGTGTAGCAGTCAACAATTCGCAGGGCAGAAACCAAAGAGTGTGCACCGATTGCAGTGCACACTCTTTGGTTTCCCTTGGAATTTATCGCCACGCAGAGAATATCACAGCCTTTCAAGGCTTGTCAACGGGCTTTCCTTGTGTAACATCCTTGCCTTTGCGTCGCCTCTCCATGAATAGCCTTGCCTTCGCTGACTCTTCGAAGTCACGTTCATTGATCACGCCGTGAGCCACGGGGACTTCATTGAGCGCCCTGGCACGGTTAGAACTAAAGAACATCGGTCCCTTGAATAGTCGTTGTTTCATCGCTTCCTCCTTGCCTTTCCATGATTATACCATGCTCTTCAGTGACATCCCCTGCTCTCAGTGCAAGACGGGGAGGGCAGGGGATGCTGTGGGGTTAGGACTTCTTGCGCTTAAGATAGCCAGCGCGGGTAAGCCGGATCATAATCATAAGAACATCTTCAACGTGTAACCACTTGATACCATCTGCATGGAACTTTTCTAGAATGTCCTCAGGCAACCGATCACTCTGTGGCAGGGATGATGCCACAGCAATAAATCCCCGTGCCATGTCATCCAAGTACGAATTGAGGCAGGAACGACCCAGGTTTTTCTCAATCCATCCACTAGCGCCTAACGCACCTCTCATCAAATCAGAAAGCTCTGTGGGAGGATCTATCTTGTTACGGAAACGTTCAAGAATCTTAACCAGTTCTTTAGCAGATTGTATTGCACTTTCAAGTTGGTTTGGATCTTGCAGGGCATTTAAAACCTCTTGCTCATCTTCCAACTCATACTTATAGGGAGTGTGTTGAGGGAATTTTGAATGAATCCCTTGGAAGTTTGTGAGACTTAGACCATGGTGTCGAATAAGAAAGCTCTCATATGCTCTCACCTCATCTCTACTATTACTTGAAAGCACGACTTTTTGTTTAATTTCACGCCCTTCGTCCCAAATCTCTCGTATTCTTTTGCACTTTTCGTTCGTGATAGCATCAGGTCCAGTAACCCTAGCCTCTTCTATTGTTGAACGCAATCGGGCAGTGGACCCAGAGCCGACATAAAACACACCATATACAGAGTCAACGAGCAGGTAGACATGAAAGTCTTTTTTCGCTATACTTCTTTTCATGATAATGGGTGAACTCCTTGTCATCATACCCTGGGGTGTTCAATGCACCGCCAGGGTAAACCATTGTAGTGGCAGAGATATCGATGTATAGCTCTGCCTTTTGTTTTGTCATTATCGCACACTTGCGGTATTTTGTCAAGAGTTGGAACAATAGAAAGAGGTATCGCAGGGATAAGCAGAAGATGTAACTGGCATTGTTGTTCTTGCCAGCACTCACCCAAGTGTAAAAATGTAGCAGGAAAATGTTGCAACTTGAGAAGGCATGTAAGCCTAGTCTGCAAGCAGGGTTATAATGTGCATGTTGCGTGTTGCGAGTGTAGCACCCTCCCCTATACCTACCCACAGGGATACGTACATCTTGCTCAAATCTTCCTAATTATCTCTCCCATATATCATCATCATCATATATCATCATCAGTATAAGTTCTTGTTTATAGGCTATAGCCCTGTCTAGACATCCTGCACCCTGCCAAGACTTATAAGGGGGGGTGCTACACTTCGCAACACGCAACATTGACCGCCTCGCAATGCTCTGCAAGCAGGATCGGCAGACTATGCGCATCGCAACATTTTCCTGCTACATTTTTACACTTCGCCATCCATCGATCCCACTGCCATCACCGACTTCTCACTGCCATCCCTGCAACACTTCGCCTGCCCTGCCTTTCCTTGGGAACAACTATTGACAGCTCGACAATGACGTGCTACAATCTGCTCGAGTCCCACTTCTAGTTTTCCCTTTTGCGGGGATAACATATAGGGCCGGTTTCCCGGTCCTATCACGTTTTATAGAGTCATCTTCATTCACGCTCTGCAACCACTGCCATCCCTGCAACACTTCGCCATCACCGATCCGCCTTGCCATTTCACAACTCCTGTTTCAAACAAGAGTTGTGACCATCGACCTTCACCGTTCATCCCTGCCTTCACTGCTAATCGCTGCGCATCCATGAATGCCACGACTTGCATTGAATGCAATGTGTTGCATTGTGATGCACTGCAAGTCCTTGAAAACGGTGAAGGATCGGTGAAGGATCGGCGCAGTGCGTTGCATATAGTCAATGGCTCTACTCTGCCAATCATTGCAGGTCGTTGCCAGTCGGCGAGGGCTGTGGTAAAGTTGGTGAGAGAAAGTGTCAAGAGTTGTTCTAGTTGAAAGGACCAGTATGAGTATCATTCATTCAAACGGATTTATCACTCTGCCCAATGGAAAGACCTTGCCCTGCACTGACTTCAAGGTTGACATTGAGGAATCGGTGCCACCTGTCAGTGAAGAAGAGCGAAGACAGGTCAATGAAGCACTCAGGAGAACGCGAGGGATGCAAGGAGTACGCATTGACTTTGCGACGAACTACGAGGATGGCGGTGCATACCAGCCGACGGGTCCCGTGGTGGATTCAACGCTGGCAGGGAAAGGCGAGGAAGAGCGATGACCACACTTCGAAACTCCCTGCTTGCAACGACCTGCATTGTCGGCTTTGTGGGAGCCGTGTATTATACGTTGCCAGGGTATGACAAGCTGTTCTTAGGTGGCACGGGACCACAGCCCACGGGGATATTCCTCTGCGCAACACTGTTCTTCATTGGGTTTACCATTGCCGTCATTGTCAGTCCTGGGAAGGCGCAATTCTGCCCACAATGTGGGTGCAACATTGTAAAGAAGCGGGAGCAGTTGAAACAGGCAATGAAAGGCAAGGAGGAGAAGCAATAAGCAAGCAACGAAAACATCAACGACAGAGTGCAACGGCACCAAGGCAGGTCAAGGCACAAGCGACTATGCCTATGAAGAACCTGTGGCGTGCTACCCGATAGAAATGGAGATAGAATGACTAAAACAATTATTTGGTATCAGACGCCCAACGAAACCTTCGAAGAGCGCGTCAAGCGCATCAATGAAACCCTTCATCGCATTTTCTTTGACAGCAGTGACGACGTGTGCCCTGTGAGCTTCCCACTTCAAAAAGAGGACAGATCTATCTGTACGGTATGCGGTGCAGAGGGTCGATACTGGCTCTCACTCAAGCACAACGCGCCGCGCTTCCTGCAATCACTGGATGCAATGCAGCTCATTGTAACGTCAAGGAAGCTCTTGGAAGTCAAAGAAACATTCCTTGCATGGGCATTCAGAAGTCCATATGAGTGCAGTGTCCTTGTACGTCATGAACCCCATGCTTGAAAGCAGGGGCTTGTTCCTAGCCCGCAAGAGCCGAAACAATAGGCACCATGACTTGTGCCCTAGAGATATTCACAGCAGCGTTAAAGTCTGCGAGTGCAGCATACCCACATGCCTTACAGACAAATTCAGCTTGACTCCTGCGATTGGCTTTCTCGCAATGCTGACATACAGCACACGTGCGAGAGGTGTTCCTTGGATCAACCGTATGCAACGGGACACCTGCAAGAGCAGCTTTGTATGAGAGGAAGAAACGGAGTTGATTAAAAGACCAACTGCTATGGCGATTGCGCTGCGAGCGTCTAACCGTGCTATCGGTACGTTTCCGAATGTGCCTAAGCTCTTCAATCGCTATAGCCTGCCTATGTGTCTTGGCCTTTTGAACAATCCGCTTGGAGATGACATGGTTAGTGTTGCGCTTGAAACGAGCCTCTTTACCAGAAAGCTTTTTGAGATGTCTTTTTGCCGACTTGGTACCTCGTTTTTGAAGTCGCTGACGAAGGGAGTGCATTCGCTGTCTGTTTTTCTCGACAGCTTCTCCGCTGAATGTTTCCCCTTCCGAGTCTGTGGCAAGGTTCACTATGCCAAGGTCGACTCCGAGCGTACCACCTTCCGGTTCATCGGGGGTTGGAGCGGGAACGTCAAGAGTCACTGCGAGGTAGAAGGTCCCTTGGCGATAGAGCAAATCGGCTTGCCCTTTGATCGAGTCCATACGGGACTGTTGATAGCCTCCGATACGGAAGGGGACAATGACACGCCCTTGCAGGGTCAAGAGGGAGACTTCATTCAATCCTTTGAATGCCATCAGGCGTTCATCGTAGGTTATAGCCCCTTCAGATCTGAAGGATGGTTTGATGCTCCTATCCCGCTTGTAGTTATCGACTACCTTGCTGATAGCCCTGATAGCCATTTGAGACGACAAATTGAAGCGTTTGCGGATATCGCCATAGACAATCTTCTGAAGCTCAAATTTGTTTGCAAGCTTCTCATCAAAGGCTGTCTGAGCAATATCGTTACATGCAGCGTTAAATGCATGCATCGTCTCAAGAAGAGCGGTATGTTGTTCTGGCGATGGTGCCAATTTCAAGAGCATCGTTTGTTTCATACAAGGATTATAGCATACTTAGAACGATGTTGTCAATACATTTCTAACAATTGGCTAGGATTGAATCCAGCCTTGCGAGGCTGTCATTTATTCCTCCCCATATCTAAAGAAAGGGGCTTCCTAAATGGGACGTGGTGAAAGCAAATGGTACAAGCATGAAGGCCGCACACGGCAAGACGCTTTTTATTTAGCAGCACTAAAGGCATTGGGCTACACTGTCATCACTGAAGAGCAGGGAGAGAGTCAATGAAGCTCAAGGCAATCTATCACGGAGATGAGCTTTGCCTTGCAACGGAGGCAGGGGAGATCATTGAAAGCGTTGAGACTTGCCGTGTATTTTCTACAGGGATGGGCGCAATGGTAGGGCAGCGCATTCCATGCCACTTCTCAATCATCGTCAACCTTGCAGTGTCTGAGAAAATCATTGACGCCGATGAGAGAGCACTGCCCACACGGACACACATTGAACGCACTGAAGAAGAATTCGATGACCGTCTGGATGAGCTGAGAAGACCACCGTTCGTGGAATACGACTACGATCCCGACGAGGGGCCGTTCTTCTACAACGATGCATTCGAGGAGGGAGATATAATGGAAGGACTCGGGGTTTGCCCACAGTTGGAACAGAAAGTTGGAATAGGAAAGTAGCCCTTCTGGGCTAAAAGAAAGACTGAACGGGGCTTTTTCACCTGATCAGCCAGACGTTGAGAGAGCAGAAAGAGGGATTCACATCTACTAAGTCGTATTAGCAGACATGGCCTCTTGCCGAACAAGCACAAATCGGAAGCCTGATGTCTGCTAACCCAGTGCAAAAAGCCTCAAAATCGATGTCTGCTAACCCAGTGCAAAAAGCCTCAAAATTGATGTCTGCTAAGGTTTGCATGTCCCAGATGACCCTTTCGTCCTATTCGCTATTCCAACTTTCTGTTCTTACCGTGCTCAACCCCCGACTCTGCCCCGATTGCTGCCAAGACCTCTGCCTTCAATGCGAGCAGTGCTGCACGCCAGCATGCGAGGCAGAGAACTGCGATTGCCCCTAGCGTGCCATCCTCTCGATAGCTATCCCCATCGCGTACACAATCGCCCCTGCATGAGAGATTGCACACACTGCCACCGGTGCCACAACGACTGCAAAGACAAGCAGCGGCACCCATGTAAAGCCATGCTCTTCCTGGCAACGCATCGCATGTCCTCGCAGCACGCCGGTTTCACTGCGCTTGCCACGCCTCGCCGTTGCAAGGAGAACGCGCCGCTTGTTCATGATCGCAGGGAGCTCAAGGGTATCATCGGGATCATGGAATGTTGCTGGGGAAGGAAGTCTCATCGTCGCTGCCACCATCGCTTATCACAGGGCTTCGTTGGCTGGTCGATGTCTAATCCTTGCGCATCCTGGAAAGGCATGGCCCTCCATGAGAAGCCTATGGCAAGGATACGCTTGTCACGGTACATGACATACGATACCCCACATCTCTTGCAGAACATGATGGGAGTGTCATTCGTGTCAGTGTAGATATCAACCCTGTGCACCACTTTTCCCTGCCTCTTCCATGTGCGCCGCTGCCATTTCCTTGAGTCTTTCCAGGCAAGCAATGCAGTCCCCGATGGCTCGATGACCACCATTGAGCGGCACCCATGTGTAGGACCCGTACCGTGTTGACCAGTTGCCTTTGAACTGCGAGTACAGCTGCATGGCACAGCCCCACTTCTGCGTAAGGTGTGGCAGGTTATAGCGTTGTGCACTCTGTGCAAGCCTTGCCTTGTCAAAGTCAGCATTGAATGCCACAAGGACATCCCTGCCCTTCAATGCATTCCGCAGATCGTCCCAGATACCAGGGAGACGCGGTGCAACGCTTAGCTCTTCATCGGTTATTCCATGCTTCTCCCTGGCTTCAGGGGACACAGGGCATTCAGGGTTGACCAACGAATAGAACAATGTGTTTCCTTGAGGGTCAATGACCCCGACCTCGACAACAACGCCATACAATGAGGTCGTTTCAACGTCGATAATGGCCCAACTCTCCGAGGGACGATTGTGCAGAAGACCATGTGCACGCCTGGCAGCGTCTTTGCGATCTGCTTCAATATTTGGCATTAGATAAATTCTCTTTCTATTGGAACGTGTTTAGATCAATGATGTGGCTATGATAGCAGAGATGGCAGGGCTTGACAATGCTGGTATGCTGAGCATGCGAAACTCGTCGCAAGACGGGAAAGATACCTGAGGCCTCGCACGCGGCCTCCGCAGCTAAATTCGTGCCGATGAGGGAACTGTATCGTAAAATACGTCTCAAATGGCCTCTCTCAAGAATGAGCTGCCCGAAAGGGTAACACAACAGGGAGAGGCTTTTGCACCTCCCCCGCTAGATCAGTTAGAGCAACCTCCCTCCCTCTGGAAACTCCCAAGGGAACTTGTTGCCTTTGCTCAGGTTGCAAGTAGGACATGTCATCACGAGGTAGTCAATACTATTGGCAGGTATATCAGTCCCCACTACTCTACTCAGCGGGAAAGTGTGATCGATGTGATAGATATACGTGCCTTTGGTCTTCTGGAAACGCTTCTGGCAGTAGTAACACTTGTGCTTCTGCCGCTTTAGTTGTTCTTGAAGCTGTTCAGAGGCATAGGTTCCCTTGACGGACTTTTCGTGGGCACGTCGATTGTGTCTATAGGTGCTGTATTTTGCTCGTACTTCTGGCTGGCTTCGGTAGATGCGAACATGTTTTCGTGCTTCTGGACTGCCTTGATAAGCAAGAATGTGTTTTCGTATCTCTGGACGTTTGTAGTATTCTTTGGCTTTTGTGAGTATGCAGGCTTTGCACCGAGGGCGTAACCCGTCTTTTTTGTATCGGTAAAAGAATTCGGTGGTAGCAGGTAAAGTACGACCGCACGGACCTGCACAGGTTTTCTCTAAGGGGTTGCCATTTTGATCATGAGGGTATAAAGTGTCCACGACATATCTCCTTAACAGATGTGTCCGCGGCCTCGGATGTTCCACCATCGCGAGGTCAAACAATATTAATTTATACTCATCATTATAGCATAGATCCGCCTCTAGAGCAAGTTTATAGATATTTCATTTGCTGTGCATTTTCATTGAAGAGCTTAGCATGTCCAGGCAACCCAAGGACAGCAGCGGGAAGCGTGGAATTGACAGTGATGGCAAGGCTGGGGTAAAATATAGCTACCGATACTTTAACTATATAGGCAACTATCGGTCGTTATCCACATTTTGCATCAAGGAAGGATAGAGTCAATGGACATCGTATCTGCAATACCACAGACTATCTCAGTAGGGCAACTTGCAAACGAATATGCAGCATCTAACGCATTCAGTGACTATCAGTCAAGGATGGCAGCGAATACATTGAAACGCCAAAGAGATGACATTGCGCTCTTCTCTGCCTTTCTCAAGAACATAGGCATGAATAAGGATAACTTGATGGATGATCCCACAGAATGGCATGGTATCACCTTTGGGCTGATAGAAGCGTTCAAGAGGTGGCAATTAGAACAAGGTTATGCAATTGCATCTATCAATGCACATCTCTCAACGGTCAAAGTGTATGCAAAGCTGGCAGCAAAGTCAGGCGTGCTCTCACCAGAGGAATATGCAATGATCAAGATGGTGAGCGGCTATCGGCACAAAGAGGGCAGGAACGTAGACGCGAAACGTGTCCAGACACGGCGAGAGGGTGCGAAGAAAGCTGAGGCAGTGCCCATTTCACCAGAGCAGGTCAGGGCATTGAAAGAACAGAGTGATACTCCGCAAGGCCGGCGTGATGCCTTGCTTATGTGCCTGCTCCTGGATCATGGGCTACGATGTGGTGAAGTAGCGGGATTGCCAGTTGAGTCGATAAATCTCTCGACAGGACTCTTTACTTTCTATCGGCAGAAAGTTGATAAAGTTCAGACTCACCAGTTAACCCGCGATACCCTGCTCTCTGCTATGAGATATCTTGAAGTTGCCAAGCCTAGAGGTAAGCTACTCATGGGTAGCAGGAAGAACGGCAACCTCGAGGGTGCAATGAGTGAACGGGCCATCACTGATCGTGTCCGAGAGCTGGGGGAAAGAATAGGCATCAGTGGTCTGTCTGCACATGACTGCCGACATGACTGGGCAAAGGACGCGATCAAGCAGACGGACATCAAGAGCCTGCAGCAGGCCGGCGGATGGTCATCGTCTGCGATGCCACTTCGATATGCAGACGACGCAAGGATAGCCAACGAAGGCGTGAAACTATCAAGGTGATATCACCACGCACTCTCATCGCCTTCATCGCCATTTTCACCGCCACTCAGTGCCTCTGCAATGGATGCAACGAGGAAGAGCAGTACCCACTTGCCTGCGATGATCGTTATTAATACCGCTATAGTTAATAGAAATACCGTCATGTTGTTTCATGCCTCCATTCTTGCCTTGCTTGTTCAAAGAAACCAATGAGCCCTCGCAGCGTCATACCTCGAATGTCAGTGATAGCACCGATCGTTGTCAGCCTACCTTGGAGCAGGATGCTCACCTCCGAGCCATGCTCTGCAAAGCCAACAACGATCTTGCAATGGTATTCCCGTGCAAGGGCAAAGATGACAGAGAGGATCACTGTCTCTTGTCTGTTGTAACGGGGCATAGGTTTCTTTCATGTGGAACAGGTTTTGATGACTTTAGTTAAAAGCTCTTGAACATAGATCTACTCTTCTGCTATCATAGCAGATACAGAACAGCTCTTCAAACAAGGAAGGGCTTTCTTTCAGCAGGAACAACTCTCGACACTTTTATCATTGGAGGCAATGTGCAAATTTTGGCAATACAAGGAAAATCAGGGAAAAAGCGTGGAAAAGGACAGGGATTCGCAGCGCTTCCCCCGGAGAGGCGCAAGGAAATATCGGCGATGGGAGGCAGGGAAGCTCATCGGCTAGGCACTGCCCACAAATGGGACCACGATGCCGCCGTGTCGGCTGGCCGCAAAGGGGGCCTGGTTAGTCGTCGCAGGGCAAAGCTTAACGTTGGTAGCACTGAAAAGACAGTGAAAGATCGATAGAAAGGAAAGTGAATATGTTAGACATCGTATCCATGCTACCTAGCAATGACATGATTGAGGATTATCGAGAGGAAGAGTTGGATTTGCAGCTTCAAGTGATTGATTGCATATGGATACCTTCAATGGAGGGTAGACTTGCAAGGCTTGATCAACCTAGCGAAATCCTAGCTCCGACTACAAAAAAGGCAGTTATAGATGGCAAAAGGGTGGACGTGCCATATTATGAAAAAATATCGGCGATAGGCGTTTCAAGGCAGTGGTCCATAGAATCGTCAGAAAAGAAATCTGCTGAGACAGGATTTGTACAGAGCAATCCATCTGTACGGGAAAGATTAAACCAATACCGGTACTACCCCTACACAGAGCAGTTCACTAATGAATTCAGTGCGATGCTGCGAACAAAAAGGGACAGTAAAAACAGACTCACAAAATATGCACTGGTAGACAATGACCCTGTCCTCCTTAAGTGGTTCAACCTTGTTTGCAGATTGAGAGCCATGCAAGGCCAAACGGAGCATTTCTTTGGGAACGGGCGGCGTGCATTTTTGCGAGACACAAGGGCAACGTTTATGGCTATGAGAGCTCATTGGGAAACCCCACGTGAAGAGGCACGTGTCACCAATAGAGCACAGAATAACCTTGGAATCGGGGCTGAAGCAAGAGCAAAGGCAATAGCAAAGCTTGGGGATGTAAACACTGTCTCACTTATAGCACAAATCAATGAAAGCAAGGACTTAGATCCAGAGAAGCGAATCGAGCTTATGGAGAGAGTGCTGCAATTTGAACAGGGAAAAGCCGCTATTGCCAGTGAATATGCCGCTATTGCCAAGGAAAACACTGAGATTGTCAAAGAACTCCGCGCCCCTGTCACTGAAAAGTTCCGTGAGTCGATGAGGGAAGGGGAACAATTCGCAAGAGAGGACTTGCTTAGAGGCATAGAAGTACAGCGAAAACTTAAGGAGGCAACAAATGAATAACGAGATGCTACCGACACTTTTTGATCAAGAAGCTTCAATAGAGACACAAGATGTTGATGAATTTCACTATGAGGTTCTTGACCTTGAAGACCGCGAATTTGTCCAAGAAAAGGAGTATGAGATACGTACTCACTGGACAAGGGCGGCTAGCGAGATTTTAGCATCAGGGGAAAAGCTTCTGCTAGTACAAGACAGGTTAAAAAGAGCTAATGGGGGAATACACGGAAATTTTGAAGGATGGCTAAAAAGGGTTGGATTAAGCAAGGGAAACGCTTTTTTTGCCATGAAAGCCTATAACAGATTTGGGAATGAGAAAAAGTCTGTAATACAGACTTTTTCTTCTGAGGTGGTTAGAGAATTGACCTATGCTTCCGATGAAATTGTTGATCAAGTAGTTTCGGGTGATGTGCATCCCACAGTCAAAGCCATACGAGAGGCAAAGAAAGCAGAGAAAGAGGCAAAGGAAGAAGCAGAGGAAGCCAGGAAAGCAGTAACTAAGGCTAAGGCGGATGCCAGAGCAGCACAACAACAACTTACTCTCAAAGAGGCATCTTTTCAGTCAGAATTTGAGGCACTGAAAGGGCAGTTTGAAGCAAAGATCCAAAAGCTAGAAGCGCTCACGACTCCTCAGATTGAAATTAGGGAAATCGAAAAGGAAGTCCTACCTGAGTCTGTCAAAAACAACATAGCAGAGATGCAAGGCAAAATAGACGAATTACAGGCAGATCTTGACAAGACAAAGGGGACGGTCCCACAAGAGACATTAGATCAAATGGAAATGCTTCAAACCCAGCTTGCAACATACAAAACGCTTGTTGATGCAAAAGAGAAAAGCCTTAACGAGATACGTGGGCACAACGCAAAGATAGCAGAGATGAACAAAAAGCTCTCTGAAGAGGCACGACTGATGTCCGCTGAAACACAAGCAGTGGTAGGCCGTGCTCGCATCCGGCAGAAATGGAGAGAAGACACAAAAGACCTCCACGTAGCCATAGCCAAGTTTGTTTCTGAGATCCCTTCCCTGATCGACCAGGAGTCCCTAGAAGGCGATGATTGGGCAAGGCAAGGGCAATGCATCGAGATCCTGCAAAGAGCACTATCAGCTCTAGGACAGATGAGGAATAGCCAATCTGATCCGTTTGTCAATGCTTCTGTCGTTGATACAGCATTGAGCGTCAATGGGCATGACATAGTAGATGCAGAGGTGGTTCAGCGATGATGCAAGGCAAAGACCCGATCGACACTTTTGACAAGATGAAGGAAGAATACATCAAAATACAAGATAGGAGGATCAAAGGCCTTAAGCGAACAATTGCGGCACTTGAGGAGACAATCGAATGCCACAAGGAAGAGATTAAACACCAGAATGATTTTATGAATCTTTTAAGGCAGGAACTTGCCAAAAGTCGTCAACAACCGGAGGTTACCCAGTGATCAAAAATGGTAAGCAATGGTATGCCGACAATTTCCATGAACGCGCCCTTACCCATAAAGATGCTGTAGGATGGGCCTGTGAATGGTGTGGACGCAAGCACGGGGAAGAGTATAAACCCGATGCCATTCAGCTCCCTCTTCTAAAGAGTCGCAAGAAAAGGCCCAAAAGAAAGGTAGTGGTCGTGGCACACCACCCCAACTACGATACAGAAAACCCAGATGCCGAATTGATTATACTCTGCAAGGCGTGTCACGGAAAAGCACAGAGACAGCATAACCGCGAAGCAAATCAAAAAAATGCCGATGACAAGAGGAAAGAAAAGCTGCTAGGTGAGACACGGGATGCAATGGATAATGGTCAATTAGAATTGGCATTTGGAGAGTATGAATACCCTATCCTGCAGATTGACTTCCCTATCACGCCTTTCCTGCAATCCGTACCATTGGAGAATGACTTATCCACATCTCATCCACATGTTCACAACTCATAGAAAGCGAGGATATCAATGAGTACGGACAGACCAGTAGTAACAGGCACTGAGTCGCAACTAAAAGATATTGCAGAGGCCCGTCTAACAAGGGAATATGGAGAAGCGCGCAACAACATAAGCCCTGGATTGCGTTGGTTAACCGGTGATCCCCATCACATTCCACTCTATCTTGATCATCCAGAATACCGCATCAAGGACGGGGAAAGAACGGTAAATGCCAATCCATACGGCCTAGACCTAGAAGACTTGGAGTCTCTTGTAAAGCTAGCAAAAAGCAAAAAGTTGTATCTTTACATAGAACCGATATCAAACTACAACACGGGCACAGTGCTTGTTGTTCTTACAGAGACAAGTTCGTCAGTGCAGAATCAGCGCGCTGCAAGGCTTAGATCACAGGAAAGCGAGGCCCCGCAATGACCAACACCGACAACCCCGATCACATCGACTTCACCGAATCACTCTTGCAGGAGCAATTCATCCGCTCTGCGATGGAGCCTGCAGCTGAGAACCTCACTGCCATCCGCGAGGATATCCAGGACTTCACGGCATCATTCGACGAGAACGCTAAGGCGTGCGATGAGGAAGCAGCGAAAAGGGAGGAGATCAGCCATAAAAGCGTTAACACCTTCTGAGATATATATCTTAAAGCTTCTCGCAATTGGAAAATCAGGGTATGAAATCGAGAAGGAATTACATATTACCAAGAATACGCTCTATGCCCATATATATGGAATCAAGAATAAAACGGGCATTAGAAACCGGATACTCCTCGCATTCTATGCGTATGGAAACGGATATATCACAAGCGACGAGATTAAAGCAGCGATAAGAAAAGAAAGAGGTATCACGTGAGCAGCGATAGGCTCTCTATCCTTCCGGATACTGTTGGCGAAATCAAAAATCGAACTCGCGATGGAAGATAACCTATTCCTGCTTTGAGCTTGGGAAACCAATTCGCCAACAGTATCCTTCCGGGTGAATTTGGCTGTAAAATCGTAGCATCAGAGCATAGCTATGCCTCTCATTGGGTGCGAAGATGGCAGCGCAGGGCATTTGTAAAATAAACAACATCTGCTCAAAATTGCAAATAAAAAAACTGCCCTCCCTGGCAGTTCAGTCATCTAGGCAATCTGGGTCCCATTCCACAGGAGGACTGTCATCATCTGCCCACCACTCGCACGGCGGCAACTTTTGTGGCATGTTTGGGAAATCATCGAGAAACTTATCTGCACGGCAACACAACATCACATCTCTGCGATCTATCAATGTGCGCTTGATCAATGTTCCCCCGATGCTATGGCACGCGGGGCAGCACGCTTTGCTGTCCCAGCGCATCTCAGCAGCGAGTTCCCTGCAACCCATTGGCGGCGCAAGGAAAAACTTTGCTGCACTGCCCTCCCCTGTCCGGGAGAGGCAGAGCCTGCCACGATCAAGCAGCGTATTCACGGCGTCACGGCGCATCATGGCAGACACGGTAGGCTCATTGTAGTCGTGGGTATCATAGCCATGATCTTCGAGAAAGAGAGAGAACTCAGCGAGGGAGGCGGATTCGATGGTGCGTTTGTAGCCATTGATGCCAAAGAAAGTCCTTGGCTGGTCGACGATCTTGCAATGCTGCACGAGGCATTCCGTTGCATTGGCAGGGGGACACCATGTGCCCGTGGATTTTTTTGCGAGAGGCTTGAATTGCTGTAGTGCAGGAAATTGCATTGTCGGAAATTCGGACAAGATAATCGCTGCATATTCATCAGTCGGAATCAATTGACCGGAGGGAGTGAGTACAGGCATGGGAATTCTCCTTCGGCCACATCCTTGTGGATTATTCCGCGCCACCCTTGCCACAACTTAGCAAAAATATTTTTTGAGTATACACCTTTTATGTAACGTTAGGCAAGATCCGATAGGCTATACATCGTACGGCAGACAGACACAGCGTGCTATGAAAAATTGCACTTTTAAAGTATTGCGCATTCCACATATTGCATAGATACATTCAAATATTGCACAAAAAAGCGAGGATGTTCCTTGATCTCAGAGCATCCTCGCTGCACTTCGTGGATGGTCAATGCCTTACTTGGGCTGCCTGGATGGCCCTCCCTGCCTCTTCCCTGGAAAGCCCTGCCTTCTGTGCAAGTCCAAGCTGTCCAAGGCGTTGCAGTGCGCGTCGCTGCGGCATGTTTGCCGTGCCAACGATATTGCCTAGCTCTGCGTCTGGCAGTGGCTTCAAGGAATTCGATGGTTGGGGCTTCGCTGCAGGCTTGGCAACGGACTCCTCGCTATCGAAGGGATGATCAAAGTTCTCCCCGAAGTCACTGGCATCCATTGAAGCCTCAGTGAAATTCTCTGGCTCTTCAGTGCTGCCATTGACGCCTGCGTAGATGTCATTGGTGACTTGGAGGCTCCAAGCAACGGAGTCCTCAATTTCCCCCTTGATCAAAGGGAGATACTCCCCGACGTGATGGGCATCCAGGTAGTCATCGTCGACCTGGGCAGGGATTTCACTGACGATCGGGGAGACGGGGCTTCCCTGATCTCCCTTTACCTGCATACGCTTTATACGTTTGCCGGGAACAAGCAAGAGGGAGAAGCCCCAGTACGGCGTCTTCGTGGCTTTGCCGTGCTTTTCCTGGAAGAGCTCATTGTTGGCACGGAGCACACGGTACTGACCGTCGCGTCCCAGGATCGGAAGCATGTCGCTTGCGAACTGGTTTTTTGCCACAACGATCACAGGGCGAGGGGGATTGGACTCATCAAAGAATGGCAGCAGTTCTGCCACGAAGGCACGGAATTTCAATGTCTTGACATTTTTTACCTTACCCTTGCCGTCGTCTTCCTTGTGCCATCCAAAGGCAACCCCCGCGCGCTTGGACTTATCATTCATTTCCTGCTCGGAGTGGCACCCTTTCGCTAGAATGAAGAGGGAAGCACCAGCTTTTCCACCGATCTGCCAGTACGTATTGAGCTTCGACTGCTCAATTTTGACCTGGGGCAGATTTGCAGCTGCGCACACTTTGTCGAGATAGGGATACTTCCCTGCTTCGATATGCCACCCGACCGTGGTATCTTCAGCGCCCTCACAGTCCCTCTGCGAAAACCACTGTAAGACGCCTTCTTCAATGCCAGACTCAACAACATCATTGTCTTCACCGAAATCGTAACCGCTTGACATGATAATTTCCCTTTCAATAAAAAAACTTAACTAAGAAGATTATATCACTTCTATCACAAAGTGTCAAGAGTTGGTTCAAATGAAAGACAATTCTCTTGAGACAAGGATAGAAGCCATGTTAGCAGGGAGCAGGAGCAATTTGAAGAAGCTCAAGAGGCTGGGATGCTCCCACTCTCGAAAAGCAAAGGGCGGCAAGAACCGCAAGAAAGCCGCTCGTAAATTGGCACGTCAGCATGCAAGAATAGCACATATCAGATCCGATGCATTGCACAAAGCAACTGCTCAAATCGTGGCGAAAACCAAGCTCGATAGCGAACGACCTAAGAGCATTGTGATAGAGGATCTGAATGTGTCTGGCATGCTCAAAAATCGGAAATTGAGCAGGGCAATAGCTGATGTGGGACTCTACGAGTTCAGGCAGCAATTGACCTACAAAGCTGAGCAAGCCGGTTCTGCTGTCCATGTCATGAGCAGGTGGTATCCATCCTCTAAAACATGCTCTGGCTGTGGCTGGATAGATCATGACCAAACTCTTTCCGATCGGACATTCATCTGTCATGAATGCGGAATCGTCCTTGATCGAGACTTGAATGCTGCTTTGAATTTGGCAGCGTCGGCATAACTTTTTGTACCGTGAGTTACACGGGAACATAACGCCTCTGGAGAGAGTAGCTCTGGCTTGGATGAAAGTCCAAGTGAAACTACTCTCAGGGAAGGAGGAACCAGACATCGGATATGGCGTGTCCATATTTGTCTAAGTTCTGGATAACGGATTGGCAGGCAGGGCAAAAAGTGTCGAGAGTTGTTCCTGGCAAAAGAAAGAGGATGGTCAAAGAGGCCATCCTCAATCCAGATCGATCTCCTCTTTGGGCTTGCGACGCTGCTTCAGCGGAATGTATTGGACGGGGAACAGAATGTTATTCCCAAGGTTGGCAACAGGATAGACCTTGCGGCCTTTCTTGGATATCGCATGCAGGGAAAGTATGCCACCTTGCTGCACTCCCCTTTTCGTTACTAGCTCACCACCCCATTGCGCTTCGATTTCAGGGATCTGCTTTGTCGACACCACGTCAACGACTTCTTCGACCTCTGGCATCTCTGGTGCCACATTGAATATCGGTGCTTTGAGCAGCGATTCCTCGCTGAAACGCCAGGATTGGAAGATGCCGTTCTTGCCGGGCACTTTGCGGTCAATCGGAATCTTGCCGTTGTTGGGATCTGCCCAGTGGTAAAACAATCTTATATCAATGCGCTCTTCACGTCCTTCCGCTGCCAGGCGTGCGTTGATCCAATTCCATGCTTCCTTTGATGTCATCAGGCTATCTGCAGCGAGGCGTGTCTTCTCCTCTTCGATAAGCAGGGGGACCAATTCATCGACATCTCTGGGTTCAAAGAGATGATCTCCATTGGCATCTGGTGAAGGTTTGATCCGCCCGCTATCGATAATCCGTGTGATCTGCGAGCTGTATTGGAACGATGGCAAGTGTTCCCTGATGCGGGCAAGGACCTGCTTCGGGGTAAGCAGCCTTGCAAGCTTCTTTTTCTGCTCAATGAGCTCAATGATGTCAGCGCGGGCAAAGCGCTTCAGTGGTCCCTTTGAGTTGGCGGGGACAATGTGCCCTCTGGTGACATAGTTATCCCATTCATAGTCCTTGATGGGACTTCCCAGTTCCCTGAAGAGTTCAATGGCTTGTCCCCGTGTCAGGGTTTCTTGCTTAATTTCTATCATGAATGTTCCTCCTTGTGCTTGCACGTGATTTAATGATAACATAATCGACGCAAACCATCAACTATTGTTCCTAGTGAAAGACCACTGCCTTTCAACAGGAACAACTCTTGACACTTTGTCTATCTATGGAATATGCTAAATCTCTATCCATCTCGGAGGCAACTACTATGCACATCCAAATTCCTGCCAACCAACTCGTACTCATGGCACGGATGCCGATGCCACCATCGATAAACCATGCCAAACGCGCGGGTGTCCGTGAGCGCAAGGACTACAGCGCAGCTGACTACCTTGCGGGCAAGAAGCCGTACTATGGCACCACCTACACGGACCCCAAGGCAGATCTCTATAAGCAAGAGGCGCTGTGGATGCTTCGCTGTCCGTGCCCGCCCCAGTGGCAATCATGGCAAGAGCCTATGGCTGTCCGTGCACTCCGAGAAAATACAACGATCTGCCTGGATTTTGAGCTATGGGAGTTTTTTGCAGATAACAAGAGCGATGCAGACAACCGCGTCAAAGGATTCCAAGATATCCTTGCAGAGCATCTTGATATCGATGACAAAAGGATCATCGAGGGAAAGCAGCACAAGCGCGTCATTCCAGGATGTACGCCGTATGCCGTCGCGAAGCTTCGTGTCGCTGAAGTCACTGATGCCAAGGCAGAACAAGCAGAATTAGATGATATGTTAGTAAGTTTAACGGAGGAAAAGAACTATGGCAGTTTTACGGAAATACGAGCTTTCGCATCTTCCCCAACCATCGCCGACGCCGGAGCAGCGCGTCGCTGATTCGTGGCTCAATGCAATGCCACGCCCTGTTCCTCAGCGATCTTCAGAGATCGAGGAGATGGTGCACCGCGAAATATCCCTGCATTTCATGGCAACCCATGAACCCCCTGTGCAGCTTCGAATGAACCCCCTTGCTATTTTTCAGATGGAAGGTGAGCGATGGTACTCCTTCCCCTTCCTCGCCGAAACCCACGCCATCATTGGCATCCCTGTAGTCCCCGATCCCCATGTAGGCTTTAATGAAATACGCTGTATTGGCAGGGAAGATACCATGATGGCAGTGAAGTCAGTGGGGAAGCAGTGCTAGGCACTGCCCTTGCCAATTTTTCTTTCATTTGAACCAACTCTTGACACTTTGTGATAGATGTGTTACTGTAGGAGTAGCATTTTCACATTTCGAAAGAAGGTTAAAAACAATGATCGAAGTAAATCATCAAGAGTTGGTTTCGCTGAAAGATCGGTATCTTTCCGCTGAAGAGCAAGGATATCCAGAGGCAGAGCAGCAGATCCTGCAAGCGTTGAGGTATCTCGCCGCATGCTGTGATGGCGCTGGTGACAAGGATCACACTGGCTTCAACAAGATCGATGCCCAGTTCGGAGCCGATCTTGCCAACAAACAGTACCCCCTGACATCGCGGCAGCTCATGGCGGCTCGCAGGATGCTCAACAAATATCAACCCAGACAGCTCACCCCCGCAGGCCTCCTGCTCCCCGATGAGACATCAGTGCAAACCCTGGCAAGACGCAAGGAAGAGGCATGGACACGTTCGCAGCAAAGCCGTGAGAACATTGCAGAGATGCGGCAGCCCACGCAATCCCAGGCTCGCGTGATAGGCCTGAAAGACGGACTGCTGGGCGTGATGTTCCCCGCTGGTGTCAGTGACTTCCAGGAAAATCTTCGCAAGATCCGTGCCATCAAGGAGGAGGTCGAAGGCATCCGTGTGATCAACTCCGCGATGGCCCGTGTGCAGTTCGTTGAAGACACGAAAGATGGCAAGGTCTTCAAATACTGGCAGGTTCCATTAGAGTACGCAAAGCGTGTCATTGCGGACTTCCCTGACTTCAAGGTAGTCCCCGAAGTCCTTGAAATGATCAATGTAGAGCGACGACGGATCGAGGAAGAGCAGCGCATTGCAGAGGAGAAAGCAAGGATTGCCAGGGAGCGCGTTGAGAAGCTACTTGCATGCCTTGGAGATCTGAGTCAGTCCATTGGGGGCCGTGTGCTCTATGAGCATCAACGAGAGGCAGTGAGGACAATGCTGATGTGGGGCAGTGGTATCGTCGCATTTGATCAAGGTACGGGTAAAACGTTAATGGGTGCACTTATAGGACTTGCCTATAAGAAAGCGGAGAATTGCAAGGTCATCATTGCAGGGCCAAAGACAATGAAGGCGTCATGGATTGAAGAGGCGGAACGCGTTGAATGTCCCATTGAATATTATTCTCACGACAGCATACCGGAAGATATCCCAGGCAAATACATCCTTATCGTAGATGAATGCGATTCCTATCAGAACATGCGGGCTGCCAGGACGAAGAAATTCATTGATCTCGCAATGAAGGCCGTGGCAGTCTTCCCCATGAGTGGGACCCCTGCTAGAAATGGGCGTCCTTCAGGGATATATCCCGCCCTCCTAGCTGTCAAAAACCCACATGTCTATGCAGAGCTTTCTGATGGGTCTCTTGCTCCTGATCAGATCAAAGCCTTAAAGCGCAGATACGAAGGACGATATTGTGCAGCTGGGGCTACTCGCTTTAGTCAGTGGGATACAACGGGTGCGTCGCATCTCGAAGAGTTTCATCGCAAGTTCGTTGGAACTCCACGCGGCATTCTGCGAAAACTCATTGACGACTGCATTGACCTCCCTGAGAAGGTCAGGGAATTAATCCCTGTGGATTTGAATGCTGAAGAGATTCGGACATTTGAAGCTGAGATTGCCCAGATGAGGGAAGATCACGAAAAGCGCGTTGCAGAGAAAATGGAAGCATTCAAGGCTGAGAGGCTTCCCATCCTGATTGAAGAGGAGATTAGGGCATGGCTACGTCGCAAGTTCGATAAGCAGAGAATTGTCGATCTAGGTGAGATGCTCAAACGCGTTTCAGCTGAGGAGATTGAGAAATTCAAGTCCAGGACAATAAGAACCCTCCTTGGAGAGGAGCAAGAGAGACTCAGACAAGCCGATGCTTTGGTTGCCATGGGCCAATATCGCCATGCAGGGAGTCGTGCAAAATCCAGATCTGCAATCCAGATGATCAGGGGCATCTTTGCAGAGGATAAAGAGGCGTCTTTAGATGCCAGTCAAGAGGGAAGGGAGCACGCACCTGCCGCCGTGGTAGTCTTCTGCGAATTCAAGGACGTTGCGGCGCAGGTCGCAGAAGCCTTTGATGTTCCTGTGCTGTCAGGGGATACCCCTGATAAAAAACGCAAACCAATGATCGATGCTTTCCAGAATGGAGAGCGGCGCGTCTTTGTATCGATCTACGGGGCGGGCGGCGTTGGTATTACCTTGACTGCTGCCGCGCATATCATCCTCATTGGACGCCCTTGGACACCGGGCGCGGCTTTCCAGGCAGAGGCAAGGATTAGAAGGATAGGCCAAACAAGGACATGTCTCTGCCAGTGGTTACAGATCCCCGCTCATATCAACCATGTCGATGGTCGAATTGACCAGATCTTGCAGAGCAAGCAGAAGAACATCTCAATGATGCTCGATGGTGCCAAAGAGCACTATGATCCCAATGCACTAGCCTTTGATGCCAAAGAGGCCCTTGACCTCTTCTACGAAGCGACGCACTTCAAGGCAGGCCAGGAAGTCGAGGCGGAGGTCGTACCTAACATTTAACTTTCATGTATGCACCTCAAATGGTAAGAGGTGCATCCATTTTCATCTATAGATATTTTGAGGTCACCCTATGACCGATGACAATACACTCAACCTGGCACGGACCTACATTGCCTCCCTCGCGGAGGGCATTGACCCCGGCGCTCCCCCCGCACTCAATGGCTTCAGTGAGCAAATCACTGTGCTCAGGGAAGCCTTCGATGACGGTGGCAGTGATGCCATTGCACGTGCCTTTGAGTCTCTCTCTCGACACAACCCCAAGTACGAACTGCTTCGACCGGCCCTGCTGGCAAAGAAGGCGGGGAAGGCAGCGTATATCTCTGGTGTTATGCAGCCATTGCCAGAGTCTGCACAACTTCCCGCAGGGCTCAGCAAGGGCGCGTGCTTGTGGCTTGAACGCTATATCAAGTTCTCGAAACGTCTCTCACCCAGTGGCTATGAAGGCTTCCATGAGGCCGTGGGACTCTGGCTACTGTCCACGATTGCAGCGAGACGCATTGGGTTGCCATTGGGCAGTTCAACACAGTACACGATGTTGTATATCACTCTTTGCGCACGAAGCGGCCTCTTCGCAAAGAGTGAAACAACAAGCGTGGGCACAAAGACCTTGAAGCAGGCTGGGATGGGGTACTTGTTGATGGGGAACAATCACACACCGCAAAGCTTTATCCGAACGATGACGGGCGTGGTGCCTTCGAACTTTGCTAAGCTTGACGGCATCGAGCGTGCCAAGGCAGAGAGAAGCATTGCATTTTCAGGGCAAAGATCATGGTTTCTCGATGAGTTCGAGCAATTCATTAGTGGCATGAAGAAGAAGAACGGGCATATGCATGAGTACTCTGGGATGATGAGAGAGCTGGACAGAGGAGAGGACGAATACACATTGACGACCATTGGACGCGGTGAGGACAAGGTTGACAAGCCATATCTATCCCTGCTTGCCAATGTGACTCCGTCGGATCTCAAGACTGCCGCAAAGAAAGGCAGCGAAGAGTGGGGGAACGGATTTTGGGCCAGGGTAGCGGTGATCGGTCCCAACGCTGAGGAGCCCCTGCGGAAGGGCAGGATGCCCAATGAGAAATTCCAGGCCCCCACTGACATCCTTGAACCTCTCATCCGATGGAATGAGCGTCTTCGTATTCCACCGATCCTCATTGAGGATGACCCTGATGAGCCTGGAAAGTTCAAGGTAGCGCGGGGAGAGTTCCCTGAGAACGAGGTCTATTTCGGTGATGGCGTGGTAGACGCATTCTATGCGTACCGTGATGCACTACTTGATATGATACACGGATCTTCAAATACAGACTTAGACGGGAATTATGCCCGCTTCGCTGCCAAGGCACTGCGCATCTCTATGCTGGCAGCAAGCCTTGAGAACAACAATATCATCGAGATGCGGCATTGGGCACTAGGGCAGGAGATTGCGGAGCGTTGGCGTGCAAATCTGCACAGCGTGTTCCTTGAAATCAATGAGCCCTCACAGACTGTCAATGAGGCCATCGAGGAGAGGATCATTGCTGGCGTCAAGAGTTTCACTGAAACGCATGGCAGGCCGCCGACGAAACGTGAGATCTCACAGAGGGCAGGGCGCGGCGCTGATAGCAAGGAACTCGTCAAGATCATCGCAGGGATGATCGAAGTCGGGGCACTCGAGGAGATCAATGTAGATGGTAGGAAAACGAAGTGGTATCGGGTGCCGATTGGTGAGAGTGGGGAGGGATGAGCAAGCTTAGCCCAACCCCAGATGAGAGAGCCATTTACACGCATATCGGCAGTCGTATCCAAGAAGAGCGCAAGTCGCTTGGCTTTAGCCAGATGGATCTTGCGCAAGAGGTAGGATTAGCAAGAGTGTCCATCAGCAATATTGAAGTAGGCAGGTATTGTACATCAATATCAATGCTTTACAAAATTGCAAGAGCGTTAGGAATATCGGTCATGGCACTGTTGCCAGGAGAGGAGTTCCATCTTGATTAATCTGTTATGGGCAATACCAGCACTTATTATACTGTTTTTCTTGATAGCTATTGCAACGATATACATAAAACATAAGCATACTGAAACACCTGAACTAGATAGAGCACTATTCAGAAAATGGAGAAGACAGCCATGACAGAAAGCACACGTGAAGATAAGCCACTGAGGGCAAAGGCATATGGGCACATCCCTCACCTGCCAGGAAGTCGCATAGGACCCGGTGACCATCACTGCCATCCAGGGCAATCGCTGATGTGCACTGTCAAGCGCAAGGAAAAGCACGATGAGGTCATTGTGCAAGAAAAGCTTGACGGATCTTGCTGTGCAGTGGCCCTCATTGATGGAGCGCTGATTCCATTGACACGCCCTGGCAACCTTGCTAGTCAATCTCGCTATAGGCAGCACCATCTCTTTGCCGCGTGGGTTTATTCTCAGCAGGATCGATTTCTGGGGGTTCTGCAAGAGGGTGAAAGGATTGTAGGTGAGTGGCTAGCACAAGCCCATGGTACGCGCTACAACCTGCCGCATGATCCCTTTGCAGTCTTCGACATCATGACTCTCCATGAACGCACTGCCTACGATGTGCTCATTGAAAGAGTCAAGGCAGGAGGCTTTGTCACCCCAAGGCTTATTCATCGGGGAGGTCCGATTAGCATAGAAGCCGTGTTAGCAAGGTTAGAGCCAAGTGGACACGGTGCCCTTGACCTCGTCGAGGGTGCAGTGTGGCGCGTAGAGCGACGCGATAAAGTGCACTTCCTCGCAAAATACGTGAGACCTGACAAAGTTGACGGTATCTATCTGAGCGAAGATGACCCTGTATGGAACTGGCAACCGGATTGGAGGACGCAGCCATGACTCTTGCACTCTTGGATACCGTGGAACGCTATGCCACTCCTCAGCGCAAAACATCGAAAGAGCACTGCTCTCCATGTCCCTTCTGTGGCGGCAATGACAGATTTATCATCCTACCTTATGAGTCCTCGCACAAGGGCAAGGACATGCCCCCGCACGCATTCTGCAGGCAGTGCCAGTGGTGGGGAACAGCAGAGATGCTGCTTCAGCAAAAAGAACACATCAGCTATGCCGACGCCAAGGCGATCATTGACGGCTCAAAGACTATCAGTGAGGTATCCACTGGCACTCATCGACCTGCGGGGAGGACAAAGAAGACAACCCCTGCTAGTGTTGAGGGAGCGCCCTGCGTGGAATGGCAAAGTCTTCTTGCCTTCTGCAAGGTTGCCAAGGCAGCTCTTTGGAGTGAGGCAGGGGCAAAGGCGTTGCAGTGGCTGCGAGGTCGAGGACTTCTCGATGAGCTCATTGACTCCCATCAGTTTGGGTATAATCCCCGCGATTGGTACATGGAACGCCCCGAAGAGCTAGGCCTCGCACGCGGTGAGAAGCTATGGCTGCCACGCGGCATTGTCATCCCCTACCTTGGGCAAGATCAACTATGGAAGATCGAGATCCGACGGGCAACCAATCAAAAGAAAGACCGCTATTGGAACGTCAAGGGCAGCGCCAACACCCTGTACAACTATGCCAGCCTTGAATTTCGCGGCAAGGCAGTAGTGTGCGAGGGTGTCTTCGATGCAGTCATCATGAAGCAAGCAATGCAAGAGGCAGGGGCATCAGGGACTGCCGTGGTCGCCACGGGGTCAACCAATGGGTCCTATGAAGACCGCTGGATCATGAAGCTCTCACTCTGCGATAGCGTGGCCTTTGCGTTCGATGCCGACGACGGGGGCAACAAGGCATTTCAGTGGTGGCAGTCAAGGATATCCAATGCAAAGCGATGGGTGCCCAGCAATGGCGATGTCAATGAAATGTACGTCCAGGACAAAGCGGGCTTGATCGATGCCATTGCCTGCGGGTTCGTCTTGAGAGACCCATGCAAGGTCTGTGATAAGGCATCGACTGCCATGGACATCTATGAGAGGCAGTGGTGTGCAGAGCACTTTCCCAAGCCCGTAGAACGATTTGAGGGGCTAGAGGAGTATTGCTATGAATGCGGTGATGACCTTGATAGCTATGATGTCTACGGGCGAGCATGGTGTGCAGTGCATAAGCCTGTAGAAATGCAAGTGACATGGCCAGTGGTAAATGAGCCTGTAGAGCCAATTCAAGATATCCCTGCACCAGAAAAAGAGGCGGTTGAATGGCCAGTCATTGAGCCAGTCCATGAAGTCATTGCAGAGCCGGTGATAGTCCCTGCCAAGTCATCGCAGCGCAAGGAGAAGGCAAAGACGGCATCGATGTGCAATACCGATGGGTGCTATGGATTGATCCAATGCCACGACATGGCAGGCGGGCAGTGGTGCAGTAACTGCCAACTCAGACAGCGCTTCGTAGATGATATGTTTGCCATCGGCTTTCCACGGATCGAATACTCACCGACGCACTTCGTTGAGGCCGGTGAGAGTCAGTGCACAATCTTTGCAAAGTCGATGAGTATGACAGCGGTGTCATTGGCATGCAGAGAGGTCAACCGTCTTGCCCTTGTTGCTCAATGAGACCCTGAATGCCCTTGTTGAGGATATCCACTGCTATCTCCATGCATGCTTCGTCACCCATTGATACGCCTTGAGCAGCAGAGCATGCTACAACGAACTTTCTCCATGTATCCTGTGAGATCATTGCTCGCAATTCAATGTCAGGCGTTGGGTCCTCGACGTATTTCCTTGCAAGTTCGTGGGCTTCCAGGGCAAGTTGCGCTGCATGCTGTGGATATTGCATGACCCATCCACATAAGAATGCCAATTCTCTAATTGCGGTTTTTGCCGCGTCTTGCTCTCGTTGCCAGCTGCGTTTTTGTAGATCCATGTTCCCCACCTTTCTTGTGCACAAAAATATTTCGATATACCTCTACAGTGTACCACAATCCCAAGATCCAATCTTGTGGGCTTCGAAGCTCTTCCGTGATATTTTGGTGTAAACATGCATGAGAATAGCAATGGAACCATTAAAGGTACTATTCGGCAGGCGTCTTCAGCAAATACGCAGTAAGCAGGGTTGCAGTCAGGAGAAGCTTGCAGAAGCCATCCATTGCACTCCACAGCATCTCAGTGAAATTGAGCGAGGCATCAGTGGCACGCACTTTGACCGCGTTGATAAGATAGCAGAATTTTTGAATGTTCCCGTGGAAGATCTCTTTCGTTTCTCTGAACTTCCCAAAGATCTCATCGAAAATGATCAATAGAAAGTTGTCCCTCTATCCCCCTAGCAATAGGTCGAATATGTTTATATCATAGGTGCCAATTGATGAGCCTCCTTGACAGAATTGTCGAAACTTGTTATATTCCAAAGAAGAGGTTTAAATGCAAAAACACCAACCTTCGAAATAATGTGAAAAACCTCTTATGCGGGTATTCTAGTGAATACCCATTTTTCTTGGAATCAGAGATTAGTACGATTCCCGTATCTTTTCAACAGGACCAACGACTGTATTAGTGTAGACCACTGTAGATTGTTCCTTGAGATATAATGGAGTTGACTACTATTTCTGAAGACTAACTAACCCAAGAGGAGCGCCACCGAATGCGATTAGCCTATGTTACCTACGGGATGGGTCACGCCCGTCTCGTTGCTTACAAGCCAGAGAAAGAGAAGACCTTTTTCATTGCCCGCTTTGCCGACTCTACAAACAAAGAATCCACTGCCATCTTCCACGCCTTCGCCCCAATGATTCACCTTGGACCTGCCATGCTTGCCCATGATTTTGCGTTGGAAGCATGGGATGGCGAAGTGATCGTCGGGCAGTGCAAGGGTTCGTTCGTGGATGGGTTGCAGTTGACGGAGAAGTCGGGCTATTTCGAGAAGGTGAATCCCCTGCCATTCGCGGGGGAGGACCATGAGACGATAAAAGCATCGCGATCGGCAGATGGTCCCGGTCTTTCATCGACAGACATCATTGTACTCTCTCGCAAGTGGGAGAGGACTCACCAGTCCACGATTCACATTGCAGTCGGTGAAAGCAGGATCAAGTGGTGGAACAATCACGGCCTCGTGGAGGCAGAAGGCGGTGGCGACACACGGATCACCGGGTGGTCATCGTCGCGGCAGAGTACCCTCGTTGATCTCCATTGCGCCCTGGTGGCGGTGCTTTCGGGGCCACGTCAGGGAGAAGCGGGGTATTTGCTGTGGGGCGATGACGGTGGAATCAGAGTTGGCGGTGGTGAAGGCGGGCGAATAAAGGGCGCAGCGCTGGCTCCATCGCTGGATAATCTGCCCAAGAGGATGCACGAACCGCTCAAGTTGCCTCCCGTGAGCGTGACGCAAGGCAGTGGGAAGGCGTTGAGTGCACTATAATGCCCCTGGAATCAATGGATTCCAGGGGCTTGCTCTTTGAGGATCGGGGCTAGACGATGATAGGGCCGTCCTTAAAATAGTCCCAGGCAAAAATGAAATCGCATCCGCAATTCTCGGCGGCATCCTTGTCCTCTTGGCGATCACCTATCATAATCGTGTCGTGTCGATCAATTCCAAAGTGATCCATAGCTTCTATAAGCATGCCTGGACCTGGCTTCCTACGGTCCCACTCTTTGTAGTACTCGGGCACGGTCAAAGCCTTGATAGTCTTGTCTGAAGCTTTGGCCTTTTCGCCAGTATCCCGATAACAGACGAAGAATGCATCGATAGCGAATGTCTCACAAAAGCTATCTAACCAAGCATTCATTTCCGCCATATCCAGAAATCCCCAAGCAGCGCCACCCTGATTGGTAATAACAGCCATCTTTTTATCTTGCTTATGCAGGTCTTCCAGTCGCTCTTTTCGCCTTAGTGCTAGTGCCCTATCTCCTGCTGTTTGAGGAAAGGTTTTTCCTAGCACTGGCTTTGTTAATGTATCGTCCAAATCAAAAAGGTAAAGTTGGTACTCCCTGATTTCAATGCTTTGCATCAATTTCTCCTTTGCGCCTCTTCAGCACGCAACTCTAAAATACGTTCTCTCACCAGTTTTAGCCCGCCCTTCACCGTCTTGGAATAAAGCACACCAAGCTCTTCCAGTTCAGGCACACTGATCCGGTAGCCAGTCCCATCCTCATGCGGATAGAAACGAACATCATAGCCCCAGACCTTGCCTTCCCTGACAAAGTGCTTTGCCTTGGGTGGTCGTTCGCAGTTGTTCTTTGTTACCGCTGCAGATCGTTCATTATGGTTGTGGACCTGTCCGTGTTTTTCACGGTATTCCTTGGCTGTCACCTTGCCTTTCTTGGACATTTCCTTGTACTGCCCGGACTGGCGGTGATAAGCAACGGCACAAATCTCATCACAGAAATGCTGCTCTGATTTCTGCCACACAGCAGGATTGGAGCGCATGGTGTCCAGAGGCTTTGAGCAGAACGCGCATAGAACCTGCTTAGGTCGACGTTCGATTGCTTGGATGCGCCGATGCTCGTAGAGGCACACTTTATCGCAGTACTTGTATCCCTCCCGTGCTTTCTCCTTGAGTAGCTTTGCACCACATTGTGGGTTCTCGCAGAACTTCACTGCTGTCTCCCTGCTTGCCTTGCGGGGATGTGGCTTCTTCTTTGGCTTGATGGTCATTGCAATCTCCTTTCATTGGTACGTCGCAGTATAGCAGGGACTGCAAAGAAAGGCAAGGATAGGCTTTGGCTTTCAGTGAAAACAACTCTTGACAGTTCTTCCATGGATGGGCTAAGATATAACCATACCAATCGGGCATTTCCGATATATGTAACACAAGAAGGAGAGAGATTTTAATGGCAAGAATGACTACATTGCAAACCAATTCCGAGCTTCTGACTGTACACGAGATAGCGCAAATTTTACGGTGTGATGATACAACAGTGCGCCGCTGGGTGAAGCAGGGCACACTCGATGCCATTTCACTGCCCCATCGAGGCATTCGCACAGCTTATCGCATTCGTCGATCCACACTGCAATCGCTGCTTGCCACGACTGTGCAAAGGTAGACAACGATCTTCCAGGAAAAGGCAGAGCCCCGTCACCGAGTCAGATGCCCCTGTCTAAAGACAGGGGCTTGTGTCTGGACTCCACCTCAATCCAGCATACCTCAAGAGGCGTGCTGCCTTGGCTTCACGATCCGACACATCAGGGCGTTCTGACAATACGCCCGTGCTCATCCAGTCCTGCCGAACGAGCAACGTTCTTAACGCTATATTCCTAGCTCCGACCAAATCGCTATGGAGATGATAGTGGCAGCTTTGACAGTCGAACAATAACCCGTGGTTAGGCCGATTCTTGTCATCGGTATAGCCGCATTTAGGGCAAGCTTTACTTGTGTAGTTGGCATCAACCTTGATGGTCATACACCCGTTCAATGCTGCCTTATAGGCAATCATACCCTGCAATTCCGCAAAGGACCATTTGGAGTACGCCGTGTTGGCTTTCCTCTGCTTGGTACTTACTTTTTTGCCGTTTTTTGTTCGCTTGCGTCGTGTTGTTCGCTCTCTGATATCTGTCAACTGCTCCAATCCGATAATGGAGTGCGGATTTCTTTGGATAATGCGTTTTGCTATGACATGGTTTGCATCAGCTTTCAACCGTCTCTCTCGCCCGCTTATCACTACCAAACGTCTGGTAGCCGAACGAGTGCCTTTTTGCTGAAGTCGTTTTCTCAATCGAGCATAATGGTTTGCTTTTGCTCGAATCTGTTTACCTGGAAAGAATTGGCTTTCTTCTCTTGTGGTCGCTGCCACTGCTAAATATCTCAATCCTACGTCAACACCAACGACACTTTTATGGTCCTCTGGTGTTTGATCCGGTTTCTCAATCTCAAGGGAAACCAGCAAGTAAAATTGTTTCTTCGCCTTGTTGTACCAGAGCTTTGCAGCTCCAATATCAGCACCTTTCTGGATCAAGGCGACATGCTTGTCATATCCTGTGTAGGGGATAGTCAAGCGCCCATCAACGGTCAAAAAGCCGATATGCCGATCTTTTTTGAAGTTATAGTCATGCTTATAGTTGACAGTGACGGTAGGAGAAACGTACTTTGGTGCTTGATCCAAACCCTTATAACGTTTCTTGGTTCTACCAGAAGCACGATCCGCAGCATTCTTCTTGGCCTTTGTCCAAAGCCCTCTATAGGTAGCTCCAACTTGCCTTGGCACATTACATGCCATCTGGGAAGGAAGACCATACAAGGCACGGATTTCACCGTAACAATCACTCTGCAATTTACGTGTGTTGCTCGTCTTACCGTGTTCAAATGCGTGCTTCGACACATGGTTTAAAGCATCTCTATATGCCAGTTGTGTCTTGCGTAATGCATTGAACTGCTCAGGTGTCGTATTTAATTTAAGTTTTGCAGAAATGATTTGTTTCATAGATATAGTATAGCATATCTTCACGCACTTGTCAAGATATTTTTTACCTTGCAGAAGTTGAAAGATTAAACCCAGACTGCGGTCTGCCATTTTTCCACCCCATATCTAAAGAAAGGGGACACCAAATGGGGCTTTTGTTGCAGGGATGACGGGGCTCTGCTATGCCCACCAAGTCTCAACACTTCGATGCCCCTATTTGGCTCTACAATGCGATTCTGGAAGAGGTCATATCACCCTATAAAAAATACCATCATTGCCACTTCTCATCAATTTGAGCCTCAAGAAACCCACATTGCAGAGGCTTACCATTCTCGCCACGCATCGTCCTTGACCTCCTCGCCTTTCCCTGCCACTTCACTGATGTCCCCCGAGAGCAATGCTTTCACTGAGCACTCGAAGATTTCAGCGCACCTGAGCAACGTGTGCACCCTGCATACGTGCCCGCCCGTGCTCAATATCGCTGATCGATGATACCCGTGCGAATCCAAGGAGGTCGGCGAGTGTGCGTTGATCCATTCCACGATTGCGACGATAGGCACTGATGGCAGTGCCTATCGTGGGGTAGCAAGGTTCGATCATAGCAACTCCATCGCCATCTGCCCTGCCATCATTGCACCCTCACGGCGTTTGCGTTGCCTTGTCTCCTTGGCGTGCGCAATGTGTTCATCGAGGTCAAGGCGGAGATGGCAAGCTTGGCACGCAGCTTTCAGGTTCTCACGCCTGACATCATGTTTATCGTGCTTGTCTCCCTTCATGCCCGATGGATAATCGACCCCTAAATGGGCAACGGTGAGCACGACGCGCCCTGCTCTCCCTGACTTCAATGGAGAGCCGTTGTGGGCTCCACAAAACTCGCAGCGATTCAGCGCAATGCGACGGATGGTCCTTGAGATCTTGGGCCAAGCAGTGGGATAGCGATGTTTATCCATTGGCATGGGTGTCACCTCCTAGTGAAACCTGAGCGATGTCTGCTCAATTCCAGGCCACGTGTCGTCTACAGGTTGATAGAACCATTCTGGCTCGAACATGTCAGCGCAGTACTCTTCCAATTGCCGTTCATTCGGCACACTTCAAGTCGGTTATAGCCGTATTCACAACGCTGTTTCTTTGCTCGTTCAATCAATCGACCTATACGCGGCTCTAGATGTATTGCTGCCTGTACATACATGTTGCTATTTATCCGTTCAAGCAGTCTCTTCTTGGAAATTGGCCTTTCATCCTGATAATACATCTGAGGATAGATCCACTCACCTTGACTGTTTTGATATGCTGATTTAACCATTATTCTGCCTCCATTAACTATTATGCAGTTACTAACTTTTTCTCTCTACGTTCATTCTTCCTACGAATATACTCATCCCGTGCTTCTCGTTGATGTTGCTTTGCTTCATCTTGGAGATCCTTGACTCTTTGCTCCAAGGAATATCCAGGCTCTTGCCGTGTCACCATTGCGCACCCACCAGGAATAAGATCAATGACTGCTTGGACACGGGCATTGAATTGGTCTTCGGAGCTAGAGCGATGATCCAGATAGTGCTCATTGCAATACATAGTGCCATCGATTTCATGCGTTGCCGGTGTTTCCTTTTTGATATCTAGGCAGTCGCTGCACCAATCAGGGCCATCTTCAAAGAGGTCTGATCTACAGTTTTTACAATAAAGATTGCCATTTATGAAATCATGCCTCAATTCAGAGGCACCCTGGGGGATCTTGTCAGAGTCCCAACCCTCAAAGGATGGAATACGTTGCTGGCAGGAGTAGCACTGCTCATCAAAAGTCTGAATCTGACTTGGCTCTATTTCAATTGCCTCTGCCCCCACAGTCTTACCCATTCCCTGCTCTATCCATGCACGGATATCCCAGTTGTCCAGGAGCATATCATTGATATCGGGTAGGAAGGGGCGTAGCCGTCTTGCATTGGGCAGCCGTTCTAGCCACCACTTTGACTCTTTATCGCCAGCTGCATCGGCATCAAGGGCAACCAAGACTAACGGCATGAGTGCAAGCCTTGCCAGGTTGGCTACATTCTGCCCACACTGCACGCCAGTCGTTGCCACAACATTGACTATATCGCTGCATTCCTGGACTACTGACAAGGCATCCAGGGGGCCTTCAGTGAGCACTGTGGGTCTTTTCATTCTCAGGCAATCTGCCATATAAAGTTCGTCAGTGGAACTGCCTTTAGCATTCTTCCATCGTTCGTCCTTTGGACAATCGGGGCGCAAGTCACGACGAAAGATTGTGAAGTACCAACCAGACTCATAATCATGAAAGTAGAAGTTTTGCAGGGGGATAATCATGCGTGGGACACCTCCTTGTGCAGAGTAGCCTAAGCGGGCTTTTCTGATTGTCTCATCCTGCAGCCCGCGTCCTCTTGCATACTCAAGCCCTGGCAGTCCCTCGGCAGTCCAGATGCTTTCGCGGTAGTCCTCCATAGCTCTATGGACTTCCTCTTGCCAGGTAATCGAGCGATAGTCAGAATGTGCATGTCTTTGCCGTTGCGTGGGCTTTCTAGTGGCTTGTTGCTCTCTCTCAGCTCCCAAGTCCAGGAGATGTTTCTCTGCCCGTTCGTATCGCCATCGTTTTTCGTAGGCGTACCGTTTGTAGGCGTTTTCAAATGAGAGCATGCCATCATCTATAGCCTTCAGAATAGCATCATCTAGGGAGATATGCCGGTAGTGCATAAGATAGCTGACTTCGTCTCCCCATCCACGTTTCCTATCCCTGCCAGAAATCACCTCTGCAGAGTCCCAGCATCCACGGCACATAAACACCCAGGAGTATCCATTCCATCTCACACTAAATCCGTCCCTCTGACACCCACAATTTGGATCAGGGCAAGGTCCAGAGTATTCTTTTGCTGCTTTCTTCTTTAGTCGTGTATCTTCTTGTGCTAAACCCAGAATGTTCAACATTTTCTTTCCCCCAAATCTTTGCGTCGCAACTTTACGACATTACGACACTCCTAAAGGAGTGTGTCGTAATGTCGTAAAGTTTTGGGCCATGTGCAGTGCGCAATGTCGCGAAATTGTCGTAATGTCGTAAAGTGAAAGTATGTTCTATATAGCATATTCATCGTCATTCTCTCCAACCGTGCTAAAACCCGATTTCTTAATGTAGGTATCATGTTTACCCTGATTCTCTTTCCTCTCAATCAGTCCCTTTTCCTCGAACAAGTCCCTAAATCGCTCCAAGGTCCTGCGTGAGACACCGACATTGGCATCTTCCACAAACTTGCACCATTCACCTAATGTCAATCCACTAACAAGCAAATCTAAGCACTGACGTTGTTTGGGATTAAGGTCATTTTTTAATGGAGCATCTGAAGGAACTACCACGCAAGAGGTAATTGTTTCCCCCGTTTCTGGATGTGCATAAAGCGGAATGACCTTGAGTTCAAGGTGGATATCAGCGAATTGCTCTGCATCTCTTTGCTTGTTGCAACTGAGAACAATCGGGCTTTCTTTGCTGGGATGAGTTAGGTCTATCATGGTGTCTACGTGATTTCTGAATGCAGCACTCCCATTCACTTTTCCTGTCCAGTTTGCATGGTGAACGATCATGCAGTGGCATCCATACCTCTGGCTTATTTCATGAAGCACCATGAGTGCCTGCGTGACTTCCATTTGATCGTTCTGATTGGTCCCCACAGCGCACATGCTATAGTTATCTACAATCAGAAGCGATGGTTTCTCATCAGCCTCTTCGAGAGTATCAAGCAGTTCTCGATAGTGATCCTTTAACTGGACGGGCCATGTGATGAACTCGATATTGGGGGTTTTTCCCCTACCGCATTCTTTTCTCCATGCGGCAGTGCGAAGTTTTAGCCCATGACCTCCCTCTGTGTTGATGTACCAAACCTTGCCTTGTTTAACAGGACGCCCAAACCAGTGAATACCATGAGCTATGCAGTATGCTATGTTGAGTGCATTGAACGTTTTTCCTGTACCGCTTGGCCCGAAAATCATGCTAACGCCACATGCTTGCAGAGTGTTCCCGATCAAGTATTCAATATCTGGCAGTGCATCAATATCATCCTCTGTATACCGAATGATAACCTTTTTGCCATTCTTGCCAATCTTGAAACGATGGTCATTTTGCTCCCCCGCAGGCGCTGGAACTCCGACAACAGAGCGCCAGTCATTAAGCAGTGGATGGTCCGTTTCTGCATAGACATCGTATGCCTTCCAGAAATCTTCTTCGTCGCCATCTATGCGTATCCTGCGCAATGCAGTGGCTATATCACGGTAAATACTAGAGAGCTTGTTGATTTCCTCCAAGGTTGGCGTTGGATCGTTAATTCGTATGCGGCTTGCGATATCAATAAAAGCCTGCTGACGTTCATTGGGAGGCTGCTTGGATTGTTTCTTGCGGTCTCTGTATTCTTCAATACCTACAACCATCTCTTTAAGTCTCCGCTTCCTACGAAATTAGTTTTACTATTTTAAACTGTCAAGACCCGTTCCCAGTGAAAGAGCACTGATTTTACAACGAACTGCTCTGCTTTTTCAATGGTAGCCCTTGACATTCACTGTAGAGGTTGCGTATACTAACAATCAGAATTTGAAATTGCCATATGGCAGGATACCCAGTTGATGATTGATGCCCATCGGCTGGGTTATTTTTATGCCACACTTTTGCTTTGCTGGCTCCTGCCTTCTGCATCATTGACAGAGGCTTGTCTCTTCTCCTCAAGTATTCTTGCCGACTCTTTGCGCTGTTCGTCAATATATGCATCCAAGTCAGACTCTTCGAACTTCCAAGACTTGCCTATTTTGACTGGATGAAGTTTGTCTTGGTCCATCAATCTATATATGGTTCGTTCACTGACTCCCAGCGACTTGGCTGTGTCGGTTATGCTTAACCACCGGCTCATATTGTTGGTCTCCTTTCTGCTATCCTAGAATACCATGCTTGGCAGGGTTTGTCAAGGATTGGCAGGGATTGCATAGTACTTCTCTGTTATTTCATCACGCCCCTACGCCGCGCTTTTCCCTGATCTTCCCTGATCTTCCCTGCCATCAGTGAAGGATCAACGAGAGACGGTACATTTCTGCGCAACGTACTCTGCGCCTACCTTGTCGATATGGACTTTGTCGTGCCCGTCTTCGATGTAAAATAGCCGTGCGAGCTTGCCCTCAACTTTGACGCCTGTAACTAGCATATCCTTGCTGCGTCCCCTGATAGAGTCGCCTTCCTTGAAATCCTCGATTGCACGCCATTCGTGCGTCTCAGATATACTCTTGCCCATTGTGAAATCCTTTCTGCTATGTTATTCCTCGCCTTTCTTTGGTAGCCGTGCAAGGATCTCTTGCAGCGTTGCATCAATGCCATCGAAGCGCTTGCCATGCTCTTGTTGCCTATCCCTGAAATCAGCCTGGCTTTCCTTGATGGCAATGATGTCTGCCTTGACGCCTTGTATATCGGTTCCCATGACTTCCATCTTTTGCTGAAGCACGCCAATGTTCGTGTTTGCCTGCCCTACCTCTTTGAATGTCTTCATGAGCAGTTCCCCCTGGGCTTTCTGCTCATCCGACAAATCTTTCAACGTTTCTGTGTGCTTCTCAAGTGTTCGCTCAGTCTCTATTTGCTGCTCTTCAATCGCTTTGAAACGACGTTCAACGAGCTTGTCTTCCATTGGCAATCCCCCTTCCCTGTATGCTATGCTTTCATTGGTTTTCTCATTGCATTTCCATGGCCCTCTACGACGCCTCTCGGCACGGGTGGGATCTCTGAAGCTCATGGAAGTGCACTGCCATCCTCGCCTTGCGCTGACATTCGTAGAATGCAGTGAGCGCAAGGCAAGGGCTAGGCGGCACCTCACGCGAATTGTTTCATGCCTCTATGTCCCTTGGAAGGTGGTCTCTTGTGAGATAATGCCAAGGGTCAGGGCAGCATTGACTTCCCTCCGTATCTATAACCAATCGAATAGCGGTCATGGATACGTTGAAAAGCGCTGCATACTCTTTTCTTGAAAGGTTATAAGCATTAAAGCGAACAATCGCAGCTTGCTCATCTGTTAACCTCCTTGTGGCAACGTTGTACCCTTTAGGGGCAATGCTTGGAATTTTTCTGATCCAATATCTTTCGCATTCTCTCATCAGCTTTTCATCAGAGATTAGCTCTATGCATTCAACAGAAAACTTCTCTACCCCAATTTTCCACATTGCCCTATGAAGGGAATTGCAGTCATATCCTGGATGTTCCTCAGAGTACCATTTTGCTTTGCTGATGTGGGTTTTCCACCGCTGTTCGATGTGAACAGATGATCCAATGTAAATCAAGCCATTCACGCTGTTTGTGATCTTGTAAACACCACTTGTAGGCATTAGTCCAACTTCCCTGTGCTATAATAGCACTATCGATTTCAAAGGTATGCAGCGATTGCAAAGATTCGCCCCTGAGTTTCACTGCATACCTGGATCACGCCACACCTTCTAAGGATTGGCTTTTCTCCTCTTCAAACACTATTAGATCTCCAGGTTCAACACCGAGTGCTTTTGCGATCTTTCCAAGTTCTGCCAAGTCGACAGTACCTGTTTTGTTGTTCCAATAGCGATTAAGCAATGGCGGTGTAACCTTTGCTTCTATTTGCAGATGCGATTGCCTGATTCCTCTAGCTTCTGCAACTTCTTTGATTCGTAACTTTACCATAAGCATGACCTCCGGCATGCGCCATTAATCTTGTAATTAGGATACCATTTTTTAACATTGGTGTCAATATCACTGAGTATTCATTCCCATGTAAAAATTGGTCTAAAATATATTGACATTAATACGCTAGTGTGTTATTATTCGATTGTGAGGTTGAGGAAGTGAGGAGAGCACACTGAAAAATTAAATACCGCGACTTCGAAGAGCAGGCTCCTCTGCAATGGTTCCCCTTGTTGGACTTGTCCAAGGGTGCAAACGGGAGGAAGCGAGGCAAGCTCAAGACTACAGGCAGAAGTCGGGAATACACGAGAGCGATGGCCCCAGCTACAACATCGGAGTTATGGTATCCGGTCCCTTGCGCTGGTGAGAGGATTCGATTTCCTCTGCTCTCATTGACCTGCCCCGCGAGGCATTGAAACGTCAACGAATAACAAGGAGTAAACCAATGACCAAACACGGAACGCCAGTGGTTTTCAAGGATGAGACCACGAACACCTTCGAAGTCATCGGAATACGGTGACATCTCAAGGAAGATTGCCTCTGACTTCAAGGACATCAATGAAGTTAGTGAGTGGGTACGGGCGCAGGATGGTGCAATGAGGGCAAGGGGCAATCATTTCCTACTTGGTGATTATAGGGAGATATATCTCCCATAATCAAAAAGGGCGATAGGTACAGCCTCTGACGGTCATGCGTCAATCGCCCTTTGCCTGCCCCGCGTGGCAGGGAGATCATCGATAATCAAGGAGGAGCCCTATGTGGTTCTTTGTGGCATCCCTGTGCGCAGCCTATGTCTTTGTCGGCATTGCCCTCTTTTGTGGGGCATGCTATACAGGCAACTGGATATTGATAGCACTATCCATTGATGGATATGTGCTGAATCTCTTTATACTGGAATACGCAAAAGGCAAGGATTGGTAAAAGGAGTAAGTATGTTCACCGAAATCACCGTATTCTTCGCAACTACAGCGAATAACATTGCAGCGTTCTTTGCCAACAATGCACTTTTCGTTGCAGGCAATGTGGCAGCGTTGCTACTCACCGTTTCAATCATCGTGGCTTGGGAGATTGCCAAGCAGAGGAGATAAGCCATGTCCGACGAAACCACCGATCCATTCGCAGAGCCCTGCTATGCATGCGATGCGCTCACATCGACTAACCGCGTATGCACTGCATGCAGTGATCCGTGCTGCGAGGAGCACTTTGTCAGCGTTGAAGGCATTGTGTACTGCGTTGAATGCAATGCAGAAGACGCACGGTACTTCAGTGAGGAGGAGAACTAGCCAATGAAAGACACCATCGCCATCGCTGCCTCATCCCTGGCATCACTGCCACACGACGCCCTCATTGCACTCTACAATGCAGAGTCCCGCCGCCTCTCTCACGGAGCAGAGCCTCACTTGGTAGACAACTCCTGCAAGCCGGACTATATAATCGGTCTCTTCGGCACCCTTGCAATCCGTGCCAGACAAGCCGCTGAGCAGCGAAGCAATGAGCTTGCAGCGATGTCCCCGGTCTCCAATGAGCCGACAAGGCAGAGCAAAGAGGATTCACTGATGTCGGTGCCTCTCAATGTGGCTCAAGAGTTTCGGCTAATGAGATAGTTACTGTAGATTGTGTCAAGAGTTGTTCTTAATGAAAGGAAAATTTTCTATGTCAAGTAAAGTTACGATCGCTGCAGGGTATGTCTCTGATGAGGCACTGAAGTTTCTGCGAAGTCACGGTGCAATCATTGACAGTGCCCTTGGCATCACGATGATTGAGTTGCCAGAGAATGCAGAGATCTGCGAGCCAGGATATCAAAGCCCGCAAAGCGAATATGCCATTCAATGGACTGACAAGGATGGCAGCGATCCCCTGGAATGGATCGAGGTACAGCTGTGCTTCGATATCAATAAGACAACGGTTTATCTCAGAAAGCATGTAGAAGAGGTACAAAGGTATGTTCGCTTTTAATCTCCCATCCGGGGTCACCCTGCAATCCATCGACACCTTGTTTGAAGAGGCCGATGAAGACCAGTGTCAAGACACCGAGTCCGAGGAAAAGACAGAGAGGGCATTGACACCCGCTGAGATGGCAGAGATTGCAGAGTTGTTGAACAGTCCTGAAGTCTTGGCATGTCGAGTCGCCACAAGGGAAAGCACTTCTAGAATGGCTGCAAGGTCAATCTGAAGTCTTGGTGCCCTATGAGGCCTCCGCAATCGAAGAAGAGGAGGACCCCAACCCGTTCACTGCATCCACTGCGGAGTCAATGATTGCAGAGGCACAAGACAACGAGTCCATTGATTTTCCCTATTAGTGCGTCAAGGCTCTCTGCCTGCCTCCCACAGCTTTGCAGAGAGCCCAAGTCTAGAAAGACACCCTTATTACCCTCCGTTCGCTAGTTCCTTATGAAGCCAACGCGACATTCCAGTTTGTTCATGTGAAAATGGCGAATACGAGAGCCTTGGCACTCGGCTTCACAAGCGGATTTGACCAAAAAATGAGCGAACCGTGGGGTATTATGTTAGATTTTGCGTCAATGCGCAACCCTGCCACCGAAGTCCCCGGTACACCAGTGACCGTCTCTGCCTCTCGCTGCCAGTCCGCTGGCATCTCATTGGCATTCGCAGGCCTTGCAGGCACGGTGGTCAAAGCAGAGAGCGGCGAAGTCCTTGTCCATCTCAACGAGGCATCACAGACGCGCCACGCTGCCATTGAGAGCACTGCGTTCTCAGATGCGTTCAGGGATATCGGTGAAATGCAGTGGTTCTGCTCAGGTGTTTTAGAAGTAGTTCAAGAAAGCGAGGAGAGCAGTGAACTTGTTTCTAGAGCATAAGGACGGTCATTTCCGTCTCTGTCAGATTGGAGATGACAACGGACCGTGCGACAACGAGGCAACATGGAAGCTGCACCCGCAGGGCTATCTGCAAACGAGCATCGATATATGCAGTGAGCACAAAGAAGAAGCTCAGAAGGAAGAGCAGGAAAGATGTCAATCATGATCCAGTCACCCGCCCGTAGTCTCACCGACCTCCATGCCTTCTCACAGACTTGCCCCGATGCCACTGAAGTCAAGGCTTTCATGGCAGCGCTGGGCTTCGACCTGGAGTTCGAACTTCCTGCCTACAAGGGCAGCGAGCATGTTCGTCCATTGCCACCGCAGTATCACTTCAAGGATGGCAGTGGCACAGTAGTGATCTTCCTGGCAGGCTACGATTGCACCGAAGATCGATGGGTAGCACAACACAAGTCTCGTTGGTGGCTCTATCCTGGCTCTAGCCAGTTTGCCTACAACGTGGCAATGAATGCATTGAGTAGTCGATGGGGCTTGCCCTGGAAGTCAGTGTAGTCTCTTTGTCAGTCTCGGCATTTCTCGGATCATCGGGGAATGTCGGTGCAGGCCAAGGGGCCGATGGGTATCGCAGCGATACCCTGGAGTGTTTCAATTTATCTCGAAAAGGAGAATTTCTATCATGTCAAGCATCAACATTCAATTCGAGTCTGATCAATCCATCCTTCGCACGGCATTCGGCGATCCTGCCACGAATGCCCAGATTGTCAAGGATGCCGATGCGCGTCTCGCTGAGATCAAGGCAAGCGGTGGTCTGCAGGGTGGATCATTGCTGAAGATCAATGGCCCGTTGTCCTTACCTACAGCTTTCACGGTGGGGCATGCCGTGTTTCATGCCTACGGTGCTATAGCGGTGTGGGACCCAAAATTGCAATCTTATTGATAAACGACAATTATTCTTGCCGCTGATGTCTAATAACTACAGGACCATCATAGGCTTGACCCGACTGGTTAGGAAGCCCCGCTAGAAGTGTCCGCAGGGAACGAAGGCGACACAGGGGGGGGTAACTGCTTTTTAATTGACATTGAGCAGTAATAATAATTGTCGTTCATCATCTGATATTGTCTCGGTTTCACATTCGCCTGATTACAAGATAGGTCAATTGATCGACTAGTCCATGCAGTCCATGCCTTCCCCGACTTGCAGGGAAGGCATGGAGAGAGGATTCTCAAATGGGTCTCGATAACTACTTTAAGCGCACAGTGCCCAGCCCCGATCAAATCAGCTTTCCTGAAGATCTTCATCTTTGCGGAGGCATATTCTCAGGGCATGGCAGTGATGGTAGCTTCCGTGGCAAGGTCTATGTGCAATTCTTTGAGCAGAATCTAGATACCAATCTCTATTCTGGGTCCAACCGTGATGAGGTTGCGCAAATTGCAGAAAAGCTGTCTGCCCTGGTGCAAGCGCATCCCGATCAGGCATGGAACGGGAACGCGCAATGTTGGCAGCAGGATGCTCCATCTGAGGACTTGGGCTACTACGGTGTGACTGCCCGTGAAGTGCGCGATCTTGCATCTCTTTTTCAGTCTGCTGCAGAGCAGGAGCTTCAGTTAGTTGCATATTATTAGATAGAAAAAGGAGCAATCATTTGACAACACTAGTAGAACGCGCATTCACCCTTGCCCTTGAGCTTCACGGCAAGCAAAGTCGCAAGGCATCCATTGTGCCCGATGCAGCATACATGAGTCACCTCATGGAAGTCGCAGGGATGGGCTGGGGATGCTTTGCCGTTGATGACCCTGCGGCGGAGACCGTCGTTGCGTCTGCACTGCTACACGATGCAATCGAGGACCAATCAGAGAAGTTTCCATGGGGTCGCATTGTCGTTGAATGTAGTCCCGAAGTTCTGAATCTAGTTGAGTCCCTGACAGAGGAGGGCACTGGTGACCCCGGAAAAGAGAAGGCACCCTGGCAGGGGCGCAAGATGGACTATCTCGATCACATCAGTGAAATGTCCACGCATGCACTGCTCATCAGTGTGTGCGACAAATTGCAGAGTGCAAGGGAGCTGAAGCGGCAAGTACGACGCTTAGGGGTTGGGGCTTATTATGGCTTTGTCAAGGAGGTCCCTGAGTCGGAGCGCAAAGGCTTGGTACTCTGGTTCCATTTTGAGCTTGTCAATTCCTATCGCACACGTATCAAGCAGATCAACGAAAGTCTTCAAGGACCCATCAATGAAGCGATCAATGCTCTCATTGAAGACTTCGCAGAAGTCGTTGAATGGCTCGATGCTCATCCCTGAAAATGTTTTGCCCCTGCACTGCCGGGCGAGGGAAGTGCAGGGGCATACCGAATGCGTTAAACTACCCTCAGTATAGCACCGATCACACTGCAAAGCAAGGTGCTGCACTGAAGACAAAGCAAGCCAAAGGAGTGGCACAATGTTTGATATACTCCGATTGCCCTCCCAGGACTCCCACGTGCAAGAGTTCGAATCCCTGCAAGCCCAATCTGTCCAGGAAGGCAATGAACGCGACGCAGATCACTGGCAATCCATGGCTACCATGGAGCGCCGCATTGCTGGCAATGACTGCACTGAGCAGGACACTGAAGACGATCTTCAGTGGTAAACCTTGACTATCCAAGAATCACACAGCCCTTCTCCCTGTCAATTAGGGAGAAGGGCTGTTTTTGTTGCCCAGAAATAGGCTAACTAACGACCACCGGTGCCGTCACACGGCACCTCGGTGCAATACTCACGGGCACCGACGCCTGCACGGTATTGCCTTGAAGCGCCTGCGAGACGACAATATTGGCAATGTCAACGCCGCCGATGTCAACGCCACCAACGACATCAGCCAGCTGCTCATCGTTTAGTTCTTCAAAAGTATGTTCTTCAGTCAATGTGTCCTCCTCATGATGATATGTATCAATGTGCTCCATTGTAAATCAGGGATAGCAGGGCTGTCAAGGCACTAGAACGCAAATTCGTTGACAGGCAAGGAAGAGCTTGTGGTATTTTGGGATGGACATCAATAGGCAGGAGTGGTCAATGCGCTACTATAATGCTACCAACGCGGCCCAAGAGATAGGCATCTCATATAAAACTATCCTGCGTAGAATTGAAGAGAATAAGATCATCGCCACCAAGGGAGAGGATAACCAATTTATCATACCTGAATCAGAGGTCGAGAAACACAAACGCAAACGTCTCCAATTTGTCCAGTCAGCACCAGTCAAGACCACTACTCCCGACCATGACCAGTCAGAACTTCTCGGCAGGGTAGCAGATCTTGAGAATAGAGTAGCAGAGTTGGAAGAGACGATGAGAATGCTGACCAGTCATCACCAGACAACGTCAGAACCCACTCAGCAGGGAAAGACAGAAGTAGACAAGTCCACACATTCAATCCCCCAGAATCGCATTGTAGAGACAAAGAGTCCCACCGATCTCCCCGCAGGTACTCTGCATTCCACCGATTTCGCTGCCTCCCTTGGCATATCCAAGACGGTCTTTGAAGGCATGCTCAAGAATGGCATACGTGGCGAACAACTTGAACGAACCAAGATCCCAACGGCCCCAGGACGATTCTCGAACTGGTTCACCCCGCCACAGCAACGATCAGCCATCGACCTTCTGCGACGGCATGGAAAACTCAAGGGATAACCTTGTGTAACGCATTGAACGCATGTTCTTGTTATCCCCATCCCTCTCAACTCGTTCTGCAATAGATGTACATATTTGCATCTATGTATCTTGTGTAACGAGAAAGGAATATTTGTGAAATATCTATTTATAGCCCTGCCCCTGCTGTGCATCCTTGCCAGCTGCGCCAGCCCTGACAACACTGAACGTCCTGCACCCACTGCTCCTGCAAAGCCTTCACCGACAGCAGTGACCTTCCACAAAGTCGGTGAGACCGTCAAGGCAGAGCCCTGGGAAGTCACCTTGAAGTCAGCGACCATCATTGACCCCGCCAAGTATTCGCAGAGTGCAGAGATGTTCCCTGATCTAAAGGATGGGGACCGCTTTCTAGTGCTGGATGAACATGTCAAGAACATCTCATCAGAGGTGCAGAATATCGCGGGCATGCAGTTCGTCTTGCAGGATAAGCAGGGGAATAGCAACTTTGTGAAACAGCTAGGAATCCCTGACGTTCCTGGACCGGCCCTTGGTGGCGATGTCTCTCCATCGATGGATCTGTCAGGGCAGGAGGCCTATGTTATCCCGTCCAATGTGCACTTACTCTATTGGATCTATAATCCGCTGAGTAACACCGATGGCAAGGCTATCCAGGAAATCTGGGAAATCAATATATAGACATAGTGTCTAGACAGAGAAGCAGCGCACTGCAGTCATTGCAAGTCGCTGCTTCTCTTTGAATTGGCTATTGAACTACTTCGGAATCATCGAGGTCGCTGCCATCGAAGCCATCTTCATCGGCAAAAGCATAATCCACCCCGTGTTGCGGCGTTCCTCCCTCGAGCATCAAGGAAGCCTTGCAGCACAGAATCACTGGACATCTGAGATAGCCATCATGAATTCTTGCTCCCCTCGCATGACATTGTTGACAGCACAGACTGCCAAGCCATGCACCGTCTTCAATGAGATCTTCGCAGTGAAGCATTGGACGCCTCTCTGCCACTTCCCTGACTTCAGTGCGTTCAAAGTGCTCTCGCACATAGTGCATGGCATTGCGGATGTTTTTTCTTGCCTCCCTTGCTGCTTCAATAGCAGGACCTTGCATTGCGATGTAGTCCTGGACTTCGTTCAATGATGGATGCTGTGCGTAGTTCATGGGTGCCTCCTTACCATGCATACTGTGAACATCGAGGGGTGCCGCAGCTGTATCGGGGATTTCTAGCCAAGTGCCCACAGGTCCCGTAGATGACGGGTTGTGCGATGTTCAAGCGTACATTGTGGGTAGGTTTCTGCTGGGTGAGGTTGTTAGTAGAGGGTTGCAATTTTGTAGCAGGTTGTGTCATGATTAATCTGCTTTCTTAACTTAGGGGCTTGAGGGCTCCGAACTAGCCCCTGACATGTTCGAGATGTCAGGGGCTTTTACTGGTCTATATGGGTAAACTACATGGAACGCAATAAAAGCAGAGTTTATCTGCACGCTGAATCTCGTCTAAGCCAAGAAGTATCTCACATCCACACTGTAGGCATTTACGCTTAACAACTTCCATGCCATCTAACAACATCCTATCTGTTTTCTCTTCACTCTTCCTTTGTTTACGCGGGATGCTAGGCATTAACAGGATATTTAGCAATTGGCATCCTCGATCAAGGTAGTGCTGTATCCAGTACTTCTCTCTCTCAAATGCTGCCTCTTTGCCATCGTAGATAACCTCTACGATGGCAAAGAGAGGTTTAAGCCCCAATTCGTTTAATTCTCGTATCCAGTCGTGCTTCTCTCGGTTGCTCCCGTAGCAACCTATATGCTGTTCAAACCTCTCATTGGGATTGTCTGTTGTCCCAATGTATCTAGTGGCAAGATCCGTATCAGGGTAACGCGGGTCATCTCCCTTGTAGATGAAATGCAGCATGCTGTCTCCTTAATCTGATTATTGTGTTCACAGTGTTGCCTGTGTTCGTTGTGTAAATTGTATCATATAGATGAGAGGGAGTCAAGAGGGCAATAAAAAACCCGCCGTTGGGCGGGCTGGGATTAGTGTGACTCTTTCCATTTCTGGAATGCTTTCTTGTATCGATGTAACAGTACCAGGTCAGATGCATCGATATCCATGTGATACATAGGTCTATCTGACATCACTTCAGGCTTGCCGATGGCTGGTATCTTATAGGTTCCCGTGTGCTGAAACCCAGCGTTCTCAAGTATTTTTCTGCCTTCCAAGGTGCCACCACATGCATCGATGCTCTTGATGCCAATGCCTTTGTTTCCCCACCCCGCAAATTGAATTGCAAGTCTACGTAGCAGGATGCTTGCGTACCATTCCCGTTTTTCTGGGGGTGCATTGGTGATGGTTGCAAGATCGATAATAATGCATTCGAGCATGTGGTCGCTTGGCTCAAATTGCTCTATCATCTCATCTTTGAACATCCATCCGCGCTTGCCTTGTCGAAATTCAAGGATGGCCTCGTGTTTCAAAGGAACAAGATTGACAAGCGCAACAAGCGTACTGGAATTATAAAGATGAAAAGAGGTATAGGGATTTACCTCTAGGTATCTACGGCGCGAGGCATTCCGCTCTGGCGAGATAGAACCAGCACCAAAGTTCAAGTATGCCATGTGGTCTTCTGCTTCCAAGTCCTCCATGCGTGCAGGGCGAAATTCAAAAGTGCTACTCTCCGCAGCCATAATAAGAGCCTCAAATCTTTCTTTCATGGCGTCAATTTTATCTCTTCTATAGTAACCATAGGAGCCGAAAAAAGTGACACGTCCGAACTCATCAGGATTGCGTCTCACATAGTTGTTGAATGCATCCCTTGTTAATCCTAGGTGCTCGTAGGCTTCCTGAGCTGTATAGTGCGCCTTCTTTATTCGATCCACGGTTGACGTGTCGGTCTCTTTTAGCTGTTTCTTTGGTCTTGGCATGTTAATGAATCCTCTCTTCTTCCAATAATTATTTATTATAACATAGCCAACGCAAAAAACAATTTCAACACAATAGACACAAGAGTAAGAGCGTTGACATAACTGTGTCCGTTGTGTATACTATGTTTGTATCGTAAATAGTGTTCGTTGTAGATAGAAAGGAGGGAGCATGCTGAGAGTAGGGCAGGAGACATACCACAACGCCAAGAGTGCATCTGCATATCTGGGAATTACGCGAGGCATGTTTTACCGAAACGTCAAGCCCTTGCTGAAAAAACACCAAACAAAAGTGAGTAAAAGATTGCTATACAGGCAATCAGAGTTAGAGAAGTTTAGAGGTGTTGAGACAGTCGCCTACTAGCTAACGCGAACCAGTAACTAGCAGGCTAACCCACAGGCTAACCCACAGAGTAAGTGCAGGTTGGGATGAATCTTACCATACCTGACCTAGATACAAAGGAGATTTTATGGCAGATCAAACAAGGGAGAATTTAAAATGGAATTAGTGCCATACGAACCAATGACGAACAATGCACCTCAGCGATTGTCGCAGGGTGTTTCTTGCGGAGTGTATATCACTGCCGACCTTGAGGACATCGACTGGATGATCGCGCGATTTGAACGATGGTTTGCAGAGCGCAATGAGGTTGTGCAGGTCGATGAAGGATCGACGGACAAGCTCGGACATGGTTTCGTAATCCTGGAATGGGAAGGGTGCATGATTGATCCACTCTTCATTGCCATCCTGCGAGATGAGGAAAAAGTTATCGACTATACCATGTATCAGAGAACAGAGGAGGGCTAAATCATGGCTGGTAGAAGATATGGCGGAGGCGGTGCAACTATTGTTGACAGCACTGCCAGTGTTACGCCGCGCTACATGATACCGCCTCTCCTGGTCGCTATTGTTGGCATACTTACGGTCTTGTTTGGAGTTGTCATTGCCATCACCATCCAGGTCCAGACAACTGAGGCGAATCTAGCGGGCCTCAGTTCTATCGATGCATTCAAACCAAACTTGTATGTCTTATGGCAACCAGTCGATCTGCTGACAAGTGCTAACCTGACATTCGCTGAGCGCATGGCCTACACCATTGCCTGGATTATCCAGATTGCCTCTTTCATATTCATCGTTGGGTATAGCGATGCATTAGAGGTTGCAGGCTCAAGTGGATGGGTTATGCAAAGGTTCTGGTTTCTCTTGAGCTGGGCATTGTTCGCCTTTAACTTCTTGTCGGACTACAAGTATGGAAGCGTGCCTGGTGCTCAATACGGTTGGCTTGGGCATCTTGAATTTGCAGTTGGTATCACTGCTGCCGCGATGTTCTTCCCGCTTATCGGACTTCACTTGATACGAAAAGCCAGCTTCATGGCGAAAATGCAGCGAGGAGGATAAAGAGATTATTATGGGCAAGGATTTAGTGAAGAGGGAGAGTAGCGCAATTGAGAAGGTAGGGGAGAAGCATCGCGTCTTCCCCCGGACTCGATCAGGATGGATTGCCACAGGTGCGACGGGAGCAGTGAGCTTCATTGTTTGCGCTGCCAGCCACTTTGATGGCGGCGCAGTCCTGGGGGGACTCTTTGTCTCCCTGGGCGTCAGCACATTTTCCGATGATGCCATCCACGCCCTGCTCTATGGTCGGCGGCTCCCTGAGCAACTGGCAATGAGCAGCAATTCGGCAGGCGAGTGGTTCAAAGATGCGAGTGCTGACTTTGCAGAGCGATGGCTTGGATTTGAGCGCGATCCCGATGCCAAGGGTGAGAGCTTCAAGTCCAAGGCAGCCCGATGGCTTGGCATGCCAGTGTATGAGGATGATGATCCCGACGGGCAGCCAAAGAACGAGCCGATGAAGGATGCACCAGACTCTGGTCCTGCTACAGAGCAGAAAAGGCAACCAGTGCTCAGCGGCTATGAGCTAGTCGTCAATGGGCGCGTCGGCAACGATGATATCCTGCTGGGTCATGACAGCAAGGGGGAAGAGATACGGCGTACCTGGAAGCAATTGAAAGCTATTCTTATCCTGGGGCTCCAGGGCGGCGGTAAAACGACAAGCGCCTGCTGGTTGATGATTCAGGCACTCATGCAAGGTGCAAGGCTAGCAGTCATCGACAAGCATGCCAAGTCCGAAGAGGACTCTCTCATGCAGAAGATTGATTCTTTTTCGCCTTTCTTCGACTGCTCACCAGGCGTTGACCCAGCCTCAGCGCTACCAGCCGTCAAGCATGTCTCTCAGGTATTCAAGGCACGTTTGAAGGGTGCACCGTGCGCATATCCCTTGCTTCTAGTGATCGATGAATTTACAGCGATCATGGGCAAGCTGAGCAAAGAAAAAGATGAGTGGCATGAGGTTGCCAAGGAACTGGCAGACCTTATTGAGGACTTGAACCAGGAGGGGCGCAAGCACAAAGTCTATGCAATCTGCATAGGGCAGGCTACCAACGCAACGAAGACCGGAGGAACTGAGATTAGGGACCTCTTCAACACGCGCCTAGTGCATGGTATGCGTGTCAAACAAGCACAGATGCTTTCGCTCAATGAATATTCCAAGGATATCAGGGCATTAGACCAAGGACAAGTCATTGTAGACATGGAAGGGAGAGATGAGCCGTTCTTTGTGCAGGTGCCATACGTGTCTGATGAGGACATACGAGCTATCGCGGAGTGGCTAGAGCATGAGCAGTCCATACCAGCACCTAAGACTCAGCGACTGCCGGAACTAGGCGATTTGCCTATGAAGCAAACGGCTCAGAGCAAAATGACACTCAATCTTGATACGGTCCTTGCATTGGCTGGGAAGGTCAGTGATGAAACACTGCTAGCTCTCATTGATAAGTTGCCTGATGTAGGGAGTGATGAGACAGAAGAGGATGATGAGCAAGAGGGTCCCACTCTTCTAGAGCGTGGGATACAGGCATACACGGAAGGCCATACGACACTTGATAGTTTGGCGGTGGCTTTATCCATCACATCATGGGATGCAAGAAAGCTGATGCCTCAGATAAAATTGGCACTCAAAACCAAATGAGGGTGACACATTAAGCTCAATCCGAAGTGAGTCACCCTCACACACGCACACACACACAAAAAAATGAAGGAGGTGAACCATGAAAAAAATGCTTGATTGGTTGACACACCTGCTCTGGATATCAGAGGGGATCTTCCTAGCAGCGTCAACCCCGCATATCGCAACGTACTTTGCCCATTTTGATAATCCCACCGACTTCTGGGGAACGATCTATGCCTGGGGCGTCGGCTATGGGCTTGCACTGACGATCGATGGAGTCTCGTTTGTTGTTCTCATGAGTTTGATAGTCGCGATTAAATACAAAAGATCAGGATTGCTGGTCACGTTTCTGGTGTGCGCTCTCCTTCTTATATCGGGGCTCTCATGGTTTATTAACTGGCAGTATAACATCGTTTTCGCGTCGTCTATGTTTGCCAAAGCAGATGGCATTATCACTTTTAACGGATTGTCAATCGGCACGCTTAATCCGATTATAGGCGGGGCATTCCCATTGTTAAGCGTCCTTTATGCGCTCGTTGCTAAAGCGATAGAAGTAGATGAAGGAGCACTTATAAAGACGGCAATGACGCCTGAACAATTTGAGAATGAAAAGTTACGATTGGCTCAAGAGCAGGAATTGAAATCGTTAAAAGCCAGTCAAGGGAGCGGCAAGGGCTTGCTATCCTTGGCTCAAGAGACAGTTATGGGCAAGTCAAGAGACGCCGATGAATTGCTCAATCTCACGTTAAGCTATCTTCGGGACGCCCGTGAATTGCTCCTTATTGAATCTGAAGAACGCGCTCTAGAAGCTCTTTCAAGGCACCTTAAAATCAATGCAAAAACAACGCTTCCATTGCTTATCCAGGCCCGGTCAATCATCGATAAAGAGGATCATGAGGAGCGAATGAGACGGGATAAAGCCGATCGTGAGGAGAGATTAAGGCAAGAGAAAGTCGAAGAAGAGCGAAGATTGGAGCAATCAAGACGCGAGGAAGAAGAGCGATTGAACCGAGAGAAAGCAGAGCATGAAGCAGGGATGGAACGCTTAAGACTTGAGCAAGAGGCAACCATAGAGCAAGCAAGACTTGAACATGAGCGAACCATGGCACGTTTACAAGTTGATCGTGAAGAGAGAGAAAGGCTCGCAAAAGAATCTGAAGATGCCAGAGTAAGACGGGATAAAGCCGATCGTGAAGAGAGGTTAAGACTTGCAAGAGAGGCTGAAGAACTGCGATTGAAACGTGAAAGGGCAGTGCAAGAGGAGCGAAGATTGGAGCAAACAAAATCTGAGATTGAGGAAGTCAATCCACAATCAAAAGAGACGCAGGTTGACCTTCTAGAAGGCTTGCAGGGTAACGACACTGTACCCCTTGAAACCGTCGCTGAGATCCTTGGCTACGACGCACGCTATGTTACACGACTACGCAATGAAGGCAAATTGAAACATACCTCAAAGCGCCCTGACCGTATCACGGTTGCGTCCTTGCGTGTATATCAGGCCAATCACAAACGCCGCGCTTCAAGTGCCAGTCGACCGGAAAGAGATGCCGATCCCTTGACAGTAACAAATGGACACAAAAGAGTTACCCAGCCCTTGGATAACTTAGTAAGAATGGAGGTTTAGATGACCCAAGCATTCATAGCGGCTCGCTGTCAGCCAATGCCAGCTTTGAGATATCATTGATTATGGACAACGAACAACTCACCGCGCTCTATGGACCATCAACGAAATTCGCTGACCACAAGGAAGGCACTGAGATCAAATTCAAGGACATCACCGATGGCAGTGTGAAGCAGGGGACCATCCTGCATGTCAGGGCACCTGGCAAGGCAATCAGTGGCGGCAGTGACCATCCAGTGCTTTACATTGTCGATTGCAATGAGGGCATGCCGATCCCTGTGGCACCCTCACAGATCGTCATCGGGGAGGCACCGAAGGCAGAGCCTTTCACTGCCATCCTGGGAACCTATGGGCACGCTGACTCTCAGCTGCAAGGCAGGGGGCAGGCAGAAGATATGGTATGGCACTTGGACACCCGTGGAAACTATTGCATCGACACGGACCACGGCAAGCTCCGTGTGCTCAGTGCTCGCATTGAAGGCGATGATGAGCAGGGGAAAGTCATTGCAGAGGTCGAGGCAGTCGAGGAGAGTCACTGAAGTTCTGTGAGACGCAAAGGAGAGGGCAGGGACCGCATGGTATCCCTGCCCTTTTTGTTCTACTTCTTTATTTTCCACGCAAAGCTCTCGCACTGCCAAGGGTACTCAGGTAGATCCTTTGCCACGATGACCTTGCCAATACCTGGAATTGTGGCTGTACAGCCATCCTCACTACGATACACGGTAACCTTGTAGTAGGCATCCTTGTCATCAGGACACTCTACTAGCTCGTTTGGAAGCTTCTCTCTAGCCATTTCATTATCTCCTCTTGTTAGCTAACAGGATTGTCCGCAGACAACAATTTCATCCTTAACCACTTCATCCCTCAGCAGGCCTAAAAGTCCCTTGTTCCCTTCATCGATCATGTCTTGCAACTCTTCCTGTTTCCTTGCCCAAAAGATCGGGGCTCTCGATCCATCTGCCCACACGTCCCAAGCAATGAGTCCGTTGACTGCAATGGCCTGATAGGTGTAGGGACTGCCATGAAACATGAATGTGCAAGGTTTCACTGAAAAGACTGAAAAGTCAGATTTGTTCATGATATTCTCCCTTTCGGGGAGGTTTCCCTCCCCTGCTATTCCTATAATTCCCGTGGGCTGTGCTTCATATGAGGTGCAACCGGTGCCCTCAGCATCCACACTGGGATGTTCCATCGCACTTCAATGGGTTCCACTGACTTCCCTGCCTGCTCCTCGATCTGTCGGCGATCCTCATTGGCTCTCAGCGCAAGAGCCTTGCGGTCCTCGATCGAGGATGCAATACTTGCACGCACATGCCAACATACCCCACTGCCGTGTTTTACGTTGTGCCATTTGTACTTGGCGCTTTTGCAGGTACATCCGAAGCCATGCTCTTTATCGTAGGTGACCTTGTGCTCAGTGGCGTCGTCGGTCTTTGAGAGCACCATGTAGAAGTACTCTTTAGTCTGATAATCCCAAACTTTGGAACATCGGGCTACCTCGTCGGCAGTGATGTCGGTGATATTCGTTGCCACCCAGGCGAGCGTTGCTGAAGCTTTGATCATTTTCGTGACTCCTTGAATGAATGTGTTTGTCTATGTATTAATAATACACCATATAGTGCACTGTTGTCAATGCTTTTGAAGCCAATTTAAGCCCAATTTTGAAGACTTGACAGGAGTGACCTATATGGTGTATTATTAGCTTAGATCAAAGAAAGGATGAGGACCAGTGAAAAGTCATAACCTCAACAATTGGTACACCGCAGCTCAGGCAGCAATGCGGTTATCTAAAAATAGCGGAAGACCTATTGACCCTGCCTACGTTCGCAAGCTTGCACAGAAGGGCCTCATTGAAACATTGCCAATGGGAGCACGGTCAACACTGTATAGCAAGAAAGTCATCGATAACTATGTTGTCGAGGAACGCGGAGCAAAATTAGCAAGGGCAATGCAGCAGAAGAGGGAAAGTAAATAAATTACCCAAGAGTTTACCCAAGAAGAAGCCCCGCGTCTCACTGCCTGCGGGGCATTTCTTTGCCCTCAATGTTACACAAGGCCTTCAATGAGCCACCTTGCTCAGATCCTGCTGCAATGCGTCCCAATTCAGGGCATTAGGGGCAATACCACCATTAATGAAATCTTGTGAAAGAACTGCATAGCTCTCATCCATGTATCGGTCAGCAAATCGCCAGGTCATACGCTGTAAGGCTCCCCATGTGACCACAGTTAGATAGTGCGAGTCAAAGGCCACGACACTGCAAGCGTGTCCTCCCCAACTGCCAGGTGCGCCGCTCCCATGCAATCCCCACGACGGCACTGACCACACTGCCTGATTTTGCGCGGACAGTGGCAATGCGAGGCCGATGTAGCATCCACCAAACAGATACACTGCCGCCTTCACATGGGCGTGATTTCGCGGCTCACAGGCTGTGTAGGCGTCGATCTTATGCCCTGCTACTCCTGTCTTTCTCCAATAATTCAAGACGTCAAGTTCTACCGCCCCATCATCGTTCTCGCCGGTGATCGGATTGTAGCCACTGACCGCGCTGTATGCAGCAATGATGTCATCGTCAGACGGCGTGATTTCAATGGAGGCATTGGATGTCCATGCCTGGACCATGTGACCAGCGCTGGCGCAGGTACAGTCTCCTATGGTCAGATTTCCCATAGCTCCCCACACAGGTACCTTCTTGCCCCAATCGTACTGCACTGGAATCGGAGGCAATTTGCCAATATCCAAATAGTTCGCCAGTTGCAATGTGCGCACGTCGTGTTTCGGTGCCAATTTCCCCAGTTTCAAAGCTCTCTTTCCTTCCACTCCCGCAGCGCCTCGTAGCTTTCCCTGACTCGCCAGGCATCCGCAAGGAGCAAGCCAATGAATACCCCGATAATGCTGAGAATAGCAATGACCACCCCAATAAGAAGCCCTGCAAGTGCAATGATTGCAGTCAACCCTGCCTCCATCGTGCCGCCCTGATCTCCATGGTCTCATCGCTCATCGGCGCTTTCCGATGCTTGTCGTGATACCAGCGCACTAGATCCCCTGTGCGCCTCAACTTCTTCAGATCGACGTCCAGTGCCCCGCATTGCACTGCCTCGACCTTCTCGGTTGTCGGCGTCTTTCCCTGATTTTTCAATGCGGAGTCAATGGCACTCTCACTGATGCCATCGGTGTGCCGTTCCCTGGATACCATTGGATCATTGAGGTAAGTGCAGAGGATGTCCTGCAAGCGATCATCTGGCAATTGGGCGAGGAGCACGGGTAAGGAAGTAGGGGAAGAAGGCTCATCCTCGAATAAAAACGTGCGCATGCGTCGAAATAAACGACGAAATCCAAGCATTTCTTTGACCCTCCTAGAAATTCGAAGAATAGGCGAGGCCACTTCCGTGGAAGGCATGGTAAGGATTAGGAACCACGGAAGTGCTTGGATGTCATCGTAGCACTGCACACAAGAAAATGTCAAGACTTGTTCTCAGTGAAAGGTCATCGCCCTGACTTCGATATTCCAGGACTGGCAGGGCCATCCGTCGCGTTCTTCACTGACCAAACGGTGCTCTCAAGGATTGTCCTCACAACGATAGGGTTAGGTGCAGGGAGCTCAAAGAAATCAGCAGCAGCATAGATGGCGTGCTCTGCTTCCTTGCGCTTCTCCTCTGGCGTGTAGTTCGCATATCTTTGTTCCACCATCTGCACGCCATGTTGCACAATGCCTTCAAGGATTGCCCGTTGCTTCTCAGGGAGGTTTTGCTCAAAGCGTTGCACGGTTTTCTGTTTCAGTGTCGCTGCCCAGTGCCATAGAAACGGGAATACGACGCCAATGACGCCAAGGATAAGTTCTTGAGTACTCATGATGGTCTCTCTTTCTTCTGCTCTGCTTTCCTCTCCTGCCTATGCAGAAAGATCAGCAGAACCCAAAACGATATAAGTAAAAGGCCGATAGTAAGTTTGATCGTAAAAAACACCTGTGAGACAGCTTGCACACGATCTTGCCATAAATCAGCAACGCTTGCCATGGTCAGGTAGTATTGCTGGTTATGCTCCATGATGATCGATAATTGCGTTTCGTCGGGGTGCGCAAGGATATTCTTTGCAGCTGCATCGATTGCGCTGAAGTCGCCGCGCACCTGCAAGAGCAGCAATCGTACATCATCCGGTACACGATCCGGTAGTCCCAAGCTCGGGTCACCACTGAGCAGTCCTCGCTGTATCCGTTCCCAGCCTGGCAGTGTCACTTGCATCTCATTGACTGCCTGGCTATGCAACGAGGCATCGCCGCGCACAAGGATAATCGCGTTCTTGGCAATGCGCTCACTGAGTCCTCGCTGCTGAGAAGCGCGGCGCACCACATTGAGCGCATTATTCGGCATGAGTGGCAGTGAATCCGATACAATGCTGAGCAAGAGGAGGACAATGCCGCATACCGTGATAACGCGGATAAGTGCAGATCGAAGTCTTTGCGACATACTACCCTCCCGGATGCGTGATGAAGTAGATGGCAACCGCAGTAACGATACTAATGACCGTGGCTACAATGCCCCACAGCACCTTGATGATCAGTTTGTCCTGGCTTTCCTTCTGCTCTGTGAGCTTCTCTGTGAGCCTCGTATTGAGTCCAGTCACCTCCTTCTTCGTGTCTTGCAAGTCCCGCTCAATCCGTTCCACTGTTGAGCGAATTGACGCCAGCTGCAATTCACTCTCACGGGCAGGGACATACGATGCAAGCTGTGTTTGCAGATGTTGAATATCCCTCTCCAAGGCATTGATCCGGTACGCGATTGCCGTGGCGTCCATCGGCTGCTGTGATTGCATGACCTATCCCTGCAAATCTTTGACTGCCTGGACAATCTTTGCCTTCAGTACTGTGTTCTCTGAAGCCAGTGCGTTTTGTTGGAGTGCGGCGATTTGCTTCTTGAGCACATCGATCTGTCCTTGCTGATCGGAGACGCGAGGGTCTTGCCCAATGCCTTGGTCAATGTGACCAAGGTAGAATTGTCCCGTAGCACCGGGTGGATGGTCATTTGCGCGCGTTTCATCAAAAACGAGCACGACTCGTTCGAACCTTTGATAGACTACTCCAGGATTGCCGGGAACTCCAATAGGTCCGCTTATGGGCAATCCCATGTAACTGAGCCCACACAGCCCGCTATTGCCAAATGTCCGGTAGAATGTGAGTCCCCCGTGGTCTATCGTGTAGCCTGTTTGCTTACATCGCCACGCAGTATCATCGCCTTCGAAAAACTGCGAGATTACTGGATTATCCAATCCAATCATCATAGGTTGTTCCTCCTGTGGTTGTTGTGGCTTGACGCCTAAGAAAACATTGGCATCGACGGTTCCTGCAATTCCAGGGATATTTGTAGCTTTATCCGTGTATTGCAGTAATTCGTATTTTGTCCAAGGTGGCGGACAAGCCGGTCGTGCATCCGGTGTGAAATGCCAATCGGCTAGCCAGAGCGGATACTTTGCGAGGCGTGGATCTTGCAATCTCTGCTGGGCGTAGTAGCTAGATGCGTAGATACCCGGAAGCTTCCCACCATAATTGGCTTCCTGCTGAGCAAGCCAAGCGTACGCCCATCCGCTTGTAGATTGACTTACGCTCTCTTCAAGATCTAGGAGAAGCAGGTCTTGTGGTCTAACATTGCCTACTACCTGCCTTTGCCAATTGGCTTCTGCAACGCCGCTATTGTACTGCGGATACGAATAATGGTAGTACAGTATGCAGTCAATACCAGCACTTAACGCGCCTGCTCTATACGCGTCAAAATGACCATCCTTATAGCCGTTGCCGTAGCTTGATCGCAGCGCAACACGACTTACACCGTCACTGCTAGCTGACCATGCCTTATACGCACGCCAATCTACATTTAATGGTTGATGTTCTGATATATCGATAAATTGCGGTGCCACTACTCGCCTCCCTCTAATGCACTAATTTCAGCACAATGAACACAACGTCCGCCACGATTGCAATGACTGCCAGGATAAGCACAATGACCCCAAGGGCATTGTGACGATCAGCAGAGTACGGACTCCCTGCCAACCAAAGCAGGATGACAAACAGATTAAGAATAGAAAGGAAATCGAATGTTATGAAAATGCTCATAGCGCCCTCCTCAAATCTTGCGGATGCCGATGGTTACCGGCGCTGCATCGTCGTAGACCAGCGATCCAATCGTTGTACCTACAAAGATCTCAAAGATCTCGGTGCCTGGCTCATTGGATGCCAATGCATAGGCCGTGGCTAGATCATTGGCGTGCAGGGTGTACACAACTTGCCCCGTGGCCGCATTGCCTGCCCCGAATGATCCTTGCCCCGTTGCCTTGAGCAGCGTTGTTACACTGCGAAAGATCAAGGTAAACGTCGCGCCCGCAAAGCCTGGCGGCACATTTCCCTGCTTGTCCTTGATCGTGAATGTCCACGGTGGTCCCGTCGTCGTTGTAAGAAAAGTCTGCACATGTCCTCCTCAGGATGTTTTTACGTTGAATCCAGTGCTCTGCACAGTTACGTTGAAATCACCGATTGGAATGGATAGATTAAATGAGACAGATGGTACCAATGCGCCGCCACTAAGACTGGCAAGAAGCGTGCTATATGCTGCAAATGTGACAGAGAGTGCAGTCTGCAAGGAAAACACACCGGATATCGATGCGTTGCCAGTGAGTGTCGCTGCAAGCGCAGTGGATATGCTCACGGTCCCTACTAGCGTTCCTTGCCCCGCCACGGTCACTGCAAGAGAGACTTGTCCTGAGCTTTTGCTTACAGCATTCCCAAAAGCCATGTACAAAGTAGCTATAAATGGTTAACCCGTCTGAGTTGTAAAATATGTGTCCATAACCCTCCTATGCGATAATTTCAGTAAAATGTCCGTCTGGAATGATTGCAGAAAACTGACCGTCTGGGATAATTGCAGCAAAGGGTACAGTAAGGCCTTGTACAGGACTCACGACAACGACACGCAGTACAATTGTTCTAACTCGCTGTGTGTGTATCGGTGTCCTGAGTAGAGTAGAGCGGTTTTGCTGCGTGCGAGTGCGTGCGCGGACGGACACGGATAGCGTGCGCGAAGTCCGCACTGGAAGCCTCGTGACCACACTCTTGCCCTCTTGCGTTGAGATCTGCGTCCTCATGGCAGTAGAGTGCGTTCGCAGAGTTTTAACAGGGAGCCTGAGAACGACCATACGTGTGGCAAGCGTACGCGTCGCAATACGAATTTGGGTAGAGAGTGTGTGTTGAGTCCCGAGCAAGAGCCTCACCGGCGTGCTTTTGGCGGCGTGAGATGCTACTCTCACGCGAATAGGAGCCGTCTTGCTCTGCACCGTCCTAACTACAGTCCTAAGCTGCGTCGAAGCAGTCTTGAGCGTCCTTGTGGCAATCCTGATTACCGTAGAGCGGCTTTGCAACGTGCGAACCGCCGCTCGTATCTTGAGCGAGACACTTACTGTCGTACCAGTCGTTGTGGTGATGACACGTAAAACAACAGTTCTCGTGGTAAGTGTGCGAACTACCGTTCGTGTTTGCGTGCTTTTCGTGGTTTGTGTTGCAATGGCTGCTCTGATTGGAGTCGATTTATTTACGAGCGTCCTGACTACAGCTCTTAGCTGAGCAGCTTTCGTTACGCCTCTCACAACTGCCCTCAGAACTGTAGACCTCGTAGCTAGTGTGCGAACTACTGCTCTCAGAACTGTAGACCTCGTAGCTAGTGTGCGAACTACTGCTCTCAGCATGGTTGACTTTGTGATGCGCGTCCGCACAAGCGCTCTAATCTGGGTGACGAGCGTCACGCCACGAACCACTATCCTCAGGGGAGTTGACTTGGTTACCTGAGTGCGAACAGGCACGCGGGTAACGAGGCTCTTTGTAGCAGGAGTTCTGACTACCGTTCTGAGTTGAGCCGAGCGCGTTGCCAGACTTGCGACCACAGCACGCAATGAGGCCGACTTTGTGGCAAGTGTTCGTACAACGGTCCTTAGAGGAGTAGATAGCGTTCTGAGTGTTCTGACAACGGTCCTGAGCACGGTAGATCGTGTAGCCAGCGTGCGGATGACGGCTCTCAGTTTTGAGACGAACGTAATACCACGTATCACAGCACGCAACACGGTAGATTTAGTAACTTTTGTTCTAACTGGTGTGCGTACACTGGTAGAGCGCGTGGTCTTCGTGGCGACAACGTTTCTGATCGAAGTGGATTTAGTGACTTGCGTCCTGACAGGAGTTCTCAGTTTGGTAGAGACGGTACTAAGAGTGCGAACAACTGTACGCAATTTTGTAGATACAGTACTGAGTGTACGGACAACTGAGCGTATAGCAGTAGATTTGGTAACTTTTGTGGCTATACGTGTGCGTATAGCAGTAGATTTTGTGTTTAGGGTTATAATTGACCCGACAGAATAGAACGTGCTGGGGGATGATTGATTGTTGTATGAGGTCGTATCCCAACCCGCAGAACGCGCTGTATTCGAGATCCGTACTTCATCGATAGAGCCTTTAAAGAAGATCGACGAAATAAGATCATCACGGGCACCAATCTTTGCGGCATTGGTACTCGTTGCAATCGTCGTCGAGAGCGTACCTGAGCCATTTGCAGCGCCATCAAGATAGTGTGTCACGGTTGTGCCACTCATCACAACCGTGACTTTGTGCCATGCACCTGTTCCTGGTGCCGTTGTTCCTGCGACATTTGCAAATGTTGAACCATTACCACGTATGAGCTGCATTTTCCCTGTTGTTTGCTCAACATAAAATTCGTACTCATTGCCAACGCCGTTGGTCGTTTTTGCTAGAATCATATTATAGTTGGTATAATCTGTAGCCTTAATCCATGCCTCTATTGTTATATCTCCTGTGATTTGCAAATTAGATGCATTTGGGATATTCACATATTGACTTGATCCACTGAAAGCAGCAGCTCCATCTATTTCCCCTGTTGTTGCTGTTGTTCCATTATTTGTCCCATTATTTGCATTTGAGGTTGAATCTGCAACAGAAAGTGTTGTTCCATTTCCAAGATGCCACACGCCCTTATAATTACTATCCCACACACCTGTCTTATTCTCTTGAGATGTAGATATTGATGCATTGTTGAAATACATATAAATAGTAGTATCTGCGGTATGGGAAGCTGTAGGAATACGAACATGCATCTCAATTTCGCCAGTTGTCGCGACGTAGTTCTCTATTTCATGGTCAAGCTTTGTTGTTTCTGTGCTGTCCACAAATACGATATCGAATCCACTACTGTTCTGAACCTTCCCGCCGTTAGCTACCGTCTTGAGATTGGCATCAGTGCGCGAAACGAGCAGAGGGAAGTTGGATTGGTCTGCTGTGCTTATTTTAGTGTGGTCGATCTGGATTTGCTTCTTACAGAGATAGCTCTGGTTCCACCAGCTCATAAAGCCGCCTCTCTTGCGTATTTTGCTTGTGTTATATCCTCACATCCATGGCTTTCAAATTCAAAGGTCCGATTGGAATAACACCTTCTCTCCAAGCACGAAAGTCCCGTACTGAGTTGTGTCCTCTGATCACAGCTTTCTTCTCAGCATCCCACAGCATATCTACATACAGGTTCTGGTCTTGATAGTCCCACAGCGCGAATGTGCATGCTCCAGAGTCCTTATCTACCACAGCACCGATCGCCTGTAAGTTCTTGAGCTTCTCTCCTGTCAGGAGTGCCGATGTGCCACGTGAGAACTGAAAGCCTGTATACGGCTCGCCAACGTGTGTGCGTGCTATGCCTTGTGGTGTGTGCAGGTGGATCTCTTTAACTCTTGCAATGTCTCCTGAGTCTATCAAGTCCTCTTTCCACTCAAGTCTTCTCACAAGGTATTGTTTGTTAGGGCCTCGCAAGGTGGGGATTTCAATAGACTTCTCATCAAGCTCAGACCAGACCTTACCCGATGACATACGAACCGACCAGTACGATTCTCCTGCCATCATGACTCGGAGTCCTGTGAGTTTCTCTTTGATTGCGTTCATTTAGTGCTCCTATTATACTATAATTGATCTAAAATCGACTTGAGGGTACATCGGCATTTGACAGGCGTGGAGTAGAATAACCACTCAATGCCTGCCATGCCTGCACTGTCTAAATCCACGTGTACTGCCAGCCAAGTACGGGAAGCAGAGTGCCGCCCGTTAATCCGGCAGGTATATATAAAACCATCAGGAAATACCACAAACCCGCTGTTACTGCTTGAGGAATGCCTCCATTCTGTATATATTGTGTGGCTGCCTGAAGTGACTGCCATGTAGAAAGCCATGCGGCTGACCCAGGAGATACAGCACCTGCTGTTCCTGATGTGGCAGCAAGTGTACCAGCAGCATTCGCGCTAGGCGTCTGTTGTACGCCACCCGATGTGAGCCCTTGCCCATAGGCATTGGCTTTTAGCGCACTTGTGCTAGAGGTTTCTCCACTTGTCCCATTGATGATCGATGATCCGTCACCGCCTACCGTTGCGCTGTTTTGAGTCCCAGGACTAGCCGCTGGTAAAGTGTTGTCCTTCCAGGCTGAGATAATCGGAGCCGAATTGTACGTGCCTGTGTTATCCCAGTTGATACGAAATTGCAGGTAGTGAGCTGTGGTCCCGTCATAGTTGGTGACAACTAATCCTGTAGTATCCGCACTAAAGGCATACATTTTGTCGATAAGTGTTGTGCCACTAGCAGGTTTCAGGATGCTTGGCCATGAGGCACTAGCTGTACTGGTAGTCTGCGAGCCACTTGAAAGAGCAGCACGAAGTTCATATCCAGCAGACCCGAAAAGCACATCAGTCCAGGTAGCAGTGCCTGATCCCTCCCCTGCTGGCGATGTGCCTGTATTTGCTTGCAATTTACATTTTGTTACTCACCTTAAAGGTGGGATTGGTCATTTCTGCCAATCTCCTTACATTCCTGCAAGGACCAGACTGTAGCCTCATCCTATCGTCACTGATAGGAGCCTCTCACTCAGTCGTTACGCGTGCCTCTCACATCTTTGTGTAGCTTCGCTCGGGGTTACCCACTTATCTCAGTTGGGGCTTTCCCCGACTCCAGAGAGGTTATTCGACAGGAATTACTTCCTGAAGCCCCTAACGTCAAGGGTAGTAAAATCTGACAATTTTTACTCCTTTTGCATGTAATAATTATTGACGCTTTACGAGGTTCATGTTATAATCAAGGAGTTGTCTAGCATCCGCTCTCTATCTTCTGATAGGGAGCATTTATTATTCCCTGTTGCTCCCTATTCAACATGTTGCCATGTATGTGCAGTGCGGTCTGCACTATAGGGAACTTTCTCAAAATGCTCAGACGTGCCATCAATGGACACTTCAAGATCAGCATCCTCGTCATCCAAGCCTCTGATAGCCGCTGTGTGCGTACGTCCATCTTCAGCTGTATACCGAACTTGTGAATTAAGGAATGTCTTTTCCCCGTTAATAATGGAATCTGCCATGTGATACCTCCTTTTATGTTATTGCCAGCCTAGAAGCTATTACTGTTGAAAGGCTGTATTAAGACTTGATGAAAATGATTCGTTGCATTCTCAATCTGTTCCGGTTACCACGTGAGACCTTGGACGCGGAATCTGTACACGCACAAATCCATACGTGGTAAAGTAAACAGCTTGCTGAATAAGCCATTTGAGCTCAAAGAGCCTCGGATTTCCAGCTCAAAAAAATTATTGGACAAGACGTCTAGTGTTCTCCCTGCCTTGCCTCTGCGTCTTCTTTGTTTGCCAGTGCTATTTGCAATGCTTGCCCTGCCGCATCCTTGTCTGCACGGATAGCATCGAGGGCAGCATCCGCGTCTGCCTTGACCTCAGTGCCCGTGGCGATGACAGCGCGTATACGTTGCCTCCCTTCGAGTCTCCTTGCCTCCTGCAATGACTTCTCAGCCTGACCATGCACCTCATTGGCTTGCCGTGCTTGTGCAAGGATACTGCTTTGCTTTGCGCCGTTTTCATTGAGCGTGCCCAGCAGCGTGCGACGCAGGTCCTCGATCCTCTCGATCTCAGCGCTCGCATTGCTATGCATTGTGTGCAGTGATGCCTCTGGCAGGTCTGGCAGAGGTCTCTCGTTGCGTGGCATTGCGTGCTCCTAAATGATGTAGCCAAAGATGTACCAGTCTTGCAGAACCATGTTACTGGTAATTGCCTTGACGGTGATCTGTCCGCCTGCACTAAGCGGCGCGATGGCAAAGGCCTGGCAGTATGTATTTTGCGGCCCTTGTGCCGTCACGTTCGCATAAATCCCTGCCGTCGCGCCCGTCGGATAAATTTGGACAGATCCACCTTGCGCAGAGGAAGAAAAAAGTCCAACCTGCAGTAATACGCCCAGTGCGCCCGTTGGCACCCCTGTTGCGCCACCAGTGCATGTCAAGTTCGTCGTAGCGTTGGCGTTGACCGTCGGGTTCGTCGTCAAGTGATACGGCGTCCCAAGAAAGATCGTGCTATTCATGACGTTGCTGCCTTTACTGAAACCTACCGCTGTTATGATGCCCGACCCATTCGTCACGATATTTCCGCTGTCATTATTCACCCCGTTTGTTTTCAAGCTATTCAAACTTGACATGACATCAGGGGCATTTATAGTAGTTCCGTTGACCAAGCTCGTTATGGTCGCGCCTGTTATACCCGATGGCATTTATTTACCTCCTATGCATTAATTAACCAAAGTCGCTTCTTGCACGCGAAGTTCAAGGTCGAACAGTGCGCGAGACAACGTAGGTGCACGAGCGCCTAATTCCAATGTGCAAGAAAAATAATCGTACTGAACGGAAGCAATGACCACTACTTGGTTAAATATGCTTCCTACACTTGAAGACCATGTTGCTTGTCCCCAAACGGATACTCCCCAGATAGCTTGTGTCGTTGGTGCACCCCAAGTATCACGTCCCCAAACTGCCGATCCCCACGTCGCACCAGTGCCCACCGTGGAAGTCGATGGTGCTCTGACATCAAGGATCTTCACTGTCTGTCCCACCTGGAACATCTCGATGTCGTAGCCAAGGCCTGTCTGCGGGGAGCCACGATAGTCAGGGACCTTGACCTTGGCACGCACGGTTTCTCGATTCATCTGATCTAGCAAGCCGTTCGCAATGACCTGTGCTATGTCGTTTGATGTGATACGGGTGTCAGTCTTGAGGTAGATCCGCTGTCCGATGGCTGCAATGCTGACGGCATCGAATGCAGTGGCTTTCACGGAGCCCGCGCCCTGCACCACGATGACGTTCTTGCGAGGAACATTGCTTATGCCGTATTCGATGGAGCTGATGTCTTGTCCAAGGAGCAGGGTATGCGTGGGATCGCTCGGAATGCTGCCCAGGAAGATGGTTTTGTCCTGATTCGGGCGATAGAAGATATTCGCAGTGTTCATTGACCTCACGGTCTCGAGCGCGGCTATCAGCTTCTGATTCTGGAACGGGAATGCTGCCTGCTGCCCCGTTGTGGTCAGGCTCCCCGGGGCCATCGTGTACGGGTCTCCGTATGGCTTGCCAGTGAGCGCATCAACGACATTCACCGAGGCACCAGTGCTATCGGTGTAACTGCCAGTGAAAAATGCACGAAAAATTGCACCGCTATCGATGTACGTCGAGGCAGTCCCAGGCGTGCCAACGTTCACAGTGCTGGTGATCCCATGGTCTCCCAAGACTTGGCTGTACGGCGTGACCGTGACTTCAACGCTTTCCCCGCCGTTCTCATCGAGTTTCGGTGAAATTTCATCGATAATTCCTTGAAACTTCAAAAGCCCACTTGATATGATACCTGCACCATATATCCACCATTGCACGATATTGCCGCTGACGATCGTGTTCTTGCTCCCTGGCTGACCTGCACCGTCGAAAGCGTCGATAGCACGGGGCAATGTGAATTTCACCGTGTCGGCAGCGCTGTTTATGTTCTCCTTGCAACTGAGGTATGGAGCATCTCTAATAGTGTCCAGGAAAAGTCCGGTAGAGTCGTAAACTTTTACAATTTGGCACTTCGTGTAGAAGGTATCATAAGATGAGGACATCGCTGAATAGATGCCTGCATTGTAGTGAGCAAGGATACGCGTCGCGCTGAGGGCTGTAGAGTAGAATGCAACCTCGTCGATTGCGCCAGGAACATAGTCGTTGGTGTAGGAAGGATTGCGCCCTATATCGTAGGCAAATGTGCCTGTTGCAAGGGTAAGGCTAGGTGTATTCTGGGCAATGTTTTGTCCATTCAGGTAGAGGATTGCTGTCGTCCCATCGTACGTCACTGCAACGTGATACCATACTCCGATGAGAAGTTGCCCCCCCCCGCTGATCGTGATGGAACTCCCTGTAAAGCCCAGGTTGGCGAAGACGCCACCGCTGCCACCGGCATTAATGCCGATTTCAACGCCCTTCTTCGAGGACCCAACGTTATCATTGGCAATTGGACGCGGATAGGAGGTAAACGTGATACTAGTGAGCTTGAACCAGCATTCAACCGTGACGTTAGCCCCCTGAGTCACTGAAGCAGGGACATCAATGTAGCCAGTGCCGCCTCCAGTGTTATTTCCATCGAAAAGCATGGCGGTGTCAAGGTCCTTCACAATGGCTCCCTTGATGCCAGGAACCACAGTGCCATTGATGATTGCATCGCGTACATTGCCGCTGGCATCGTAGGCAGTGCTTCCCGATGCCTCTCCGAGCCTGTAGTAGCCTATTGGGCTATCTGCAAGAACGGCATTTGAATAGTTACTACTCATTTATACGTACCTCGATACCCATGAAAACACCGCTTGCGCTGAAACAGCAGATACGCTTGTGATGCTTATATTGAATGTCGTTATGTCAGGAGGCAGCGTCACGAAAATCCCGATCGGATCGTGCCGTGCTCCTGACCCATTCGAGATGATCGACATGCCCGTGGCAGGGTCGCACTGCACATCTGTGTACTCATTGTTATTCAGTGGCAGAAGCTTTGCTGTCGTTGAATATGCACTGATCGTCTGTGAGTCCGTTGTCTGGGTTATCGAGAGGGCATCCCACTGGGTCAATTTCAGCACGCCCGCGCCAATAGGATACGTTGCGTTCGCGGTAAACGAGGTGACAGTGATAGTCGTTGCTGCCACCGAGAACGCAGTGGCAACGTTGACTGTCTGAGTATTTCCGCCACTGGATAGTTGTAATTTGTCCCCAACGGCCCCACTGAAGCTCGTTGCGTTCACTGGCAGCGTGGTGTATGCCGTGCTGACATTGCGTGCAGTGGTAAGCGTCGTCGCTCCGGTGCTCGTTTTATTTGTTAATCTTATGAGGGGAAATGACTCCGATGTGCCCCCGCCAGTCACTGAGATAGCAGGGAAGTTCCATGTACCCGACGCTGAAGTCAGGGCGACTGTCCCTGTGTCATAAGAGGAGGAGGTGGCGGCGTACATAATCGGGTCATAGGCGCGAAATTTCAGTGACAAATTGCAGGCGAGGACATCCGCGCCCCCTGTGAGCTTTCCTTCGGCGGCAAGGCAGTCTGTGTTTTGCAGCAGGCGTGAATCTTCAAAAATTACTAGAGACTGCCCACGTAGTCTTAAAGCTTTTTTTAATGCATCTAACCGTGATATCAAGTCCGTCCTTGACGATCCTATAATCTTTAATGTGATATCGATATCACGAGCACCAACAGATTCTCCTGATTTAACCGTGCCAAATCTGCGGGCCACGCTTGCCGTTATCGGGGTCACCGTTGGAGTGCTTATATCCTTCGAGCGTACAATGTTTCCTAATCCATTTGAAAACGAATTGAGGATATAGCCCCCAAAAGAGTAATCTGCCATCTTACCGTAACCTCCCCATTGTTACCGCCTTTACTTCATCCATAAAGAATGGTAGAGTATATAGGTCGTCTATCTGGGAATTAGCTACTCTCAGAGAAAAGTGGAACCTTGCCACCTGACGGCACACAACGCAAGGCACTAAACATAAGGAGTTTAGAAACATGGAATACCACTCTGTTCCAGATGTCCCCGGTATATATGCCATTCTCAACAACGTCACATCTTTCCTGTATATTGGCAGTGCTACCAGCCTACGCAGAAGGGCCAAAGAGCACTTAAATGGATTAAGAACCAATAAATCCCATAGCCCCCATTTGCAGCGATCTTGGAACAAATATGGCAGGGAGGCGTTTACCTTCATTGTTATTGATCTTGTTGAAGATAAGAAAGATCTCATAGCCCGTGAGCAACAATGGATCGACGATATCAAACCTGAATACAATATCCGCAAGGTTGCCCATAGCAACTTAGGCTTAAGCCCATCAAAAGAGGCACGTAGAATAGTTTCTGAGAAACACAAAGCTAACCCTAAAGTCATGGCGCATATGAAGCAGATGGCAGAGTCTCGCAAGGGCGTGCCGATGTCCGAAGAAACAAAGCTAAAGCTAAGCAGTGCCAAGAAGGGTAGAAAGCTAACACCTGAGCGCCGCGCTGCTCTCATTGCATCCCACACTGGAATCAAGGTGAAGCCCGAGCATATCGCCAAGCGAGCCGCCTCCAATAAAGGCAAGCATAAATTGACGCCTGAACATATGAAGAAGTTGCAAGAAAGCAGAAATAGAGAGAAGGATCTTGCAAACATTGAGAGATTGGCACAAATGCATAGGGGCAAGCCACTATCTGAAGACCATCGCAAGAAAATAAGTGAGGCAAAGCGAAGACAATTAAAAGATCCAGAGTACAAAGCAATGGTTACCGAGCGAACTAGGCAAGCCGCAGAGAAACGACGCGGCAAGTATATAGGACAAAAGCGTTCTGAGGAAACAAAAGCTAAGATGCGGGAGGCTAACGCACGCAACAAAGAGGTACGAAGCCTAAAAGCAAAACAGTGGCAATCTGATCCAGAGTATCGCCGTAGAAGAAGTGAAGAGGCAAAGGAAAGATGTGCTGACCCAGAGTACCGCAAGGTAATGAGTGAACGAGCAAAGAAATCATGGGAAGCACGTCGCGCCGCAAAGAAAGCACTGGAAGCACAGCAGGCACAGCCCCCTATGCAAAATCTTTCACCAATACCACCTCTTGACACATCGGAGTATGTCCAGTTACCCCTTTGGCAGGGTGATACGCTATAGATACCTAGACTTGGAGAGTTCTTTATAGGACTCTCCATTTTATTTAATTGCATCTCTTGATCTATATGCATCTCACCAAGCCCCCCTTTGCATCATTTCCGCAGCGTACCCACCTAAAGACTGTATTGCCTGATTTATGCGCTGCTCATTGAGGCTCCCCGCTGCTACGTTGGCATTCAGTGTTGTTCCCCCTGACTTGCCTTGCAACACAAGGGTATGCAAGTCTGCTGCAATGCTTGCAAGGTATTGCTCTGTGTTACCACTGCCTCCGCCGAATGCACCGCCAGGACTGGCAAAGCCTGCCATTGGCATGACAATCTCGTTACCTGCCTCTCCGAAGCCATAGCTAGTGCCAGTACGAAGCCCCATGCCAAGGATAGGCTCAGTTATAAATCCACCTCGGGCATAACCGACATAAGGACCACCACGTGCCATTGAAGCAATACCTGGTACATTAAATACTGTGCCATAGCGTCCAACTATATAACCAATAGCTGCTGCCGCATTATCTACTGGATTTAGGATATTTCCATGACCAGGAAGAGCATGGGCGGCAAAGGTGGATGGGATGGTTTGAAACAAACCTTGCGATGGATGTCCCGCACGGGCATTAGAGTCAGTAAGGTTAATAGCGGCGGGATTGCCCCCTGACTCGTGCATAGCAATGGTTGCCAGTGCCCCAGCCCAGTTTGCAGGGGCATGCGTCAATGCCATGGCCTGAGCGATCCAACTTTGAACGTTGCCAGGAACGTTGACAGCACTGCCTCCGCCTCCGCCGAAGTCGAACTTTGGCAAAATTTTGTCGATCCACCCAACTGCCCAATCCTTGACCTTGTTGAATATCCCTGATGCAATGTTGCTCATTGGTCCGAGATCCGGTGCCTTGATGTTCATGGCATTCATCACGTTGTCCAGGACTGCCCTGGCACCGCCGCCTATCCATCCCATGATTTGACTGCCAAGATCGCCGATGCCACCGGCGTAGCCTGGTATTTTGCCGCCCATCATGGCAAGGAGATCCATGGTTTTCGGCGAGGAAAGCACTGCGGTTCCACGCGGGGCGACAAGGAGTTCGGGGCCTTCCTCACCGACGATCATTGGTCCGCCTGGATGGCCCTCGGTACCCGATGCATAGCGAGGAATGCGCCCCAGGTGCGCAACGGGGATCGTGCCCTTGGTGCCTAGTGAGGTGGCGATGTTATCGAGTCCTTGCCCGATAAAGTTGATAAATCGTTCAACTGCATTTATTCCATTATTGAGTTGATCTACGATACTATTGACAAGTCCCTTGAATGCATTAGCTGCCCCATCCTTCAATTCGTTGAATTTAGCGATTGCACTGTTTTTGAAATTTGTGACATGGACTAGGGTCTCATTCCATCTATCCCTGAACCAGTTACCAATAGGCGAAAAAACAGCAGTAACGAAGTTCCGAGCTTCCTGGAACTTGTCCCTGAACCACGTGCCGATTGGTGCAAGAAACGTTTTGACTTGAGTCCATCGATCATTGAACCAGTTACCCAAGAATTGGAAAGCGCCCGTTGTAGCATTCCACGCTTCTGTGAATTTTTGATGGAACCACCCGCCAATTTCTGCCAACTTAACTTTTGTCTCACTCCACCGATCCCCGAACCACTGCCCCAGAAAACCGAAAAATCCAGTGACAGCCCCCCAGGCTTCTGAGAATTTTTGATGGAACCATGCACCTACAGCGCCAAATACGTTCTTGATATCTGCCCATCGATCCTGGAACCACTGACCTATAGGCCCGAAAATCTCGACTATCTTGTTTCGCGCCTCTGTGAACCTATCACCGAGCCACTGTCCTAGCTTCCCCCACAAGGCAACGAGAATATTCCAAATGGTCTCGAAAACTCTTGACATGTAGTTTCTAAATGGTGCTGTAGCGTTCATCACCTCCGCCCATCTATCACTGAACCACTGACCTATTGCACCAAAAAAGCTTGTTATACCTCCCCAGATATCGCGCCCACGATCATTGAACCATTGTCCTACACCTCCCCAAATGTTCTGCACATCTACCCATCGATCATGAAACCACTGACCTATTGCGCCGAATACGCTTGTAGTAGCGCCCCAGGCTTCTGACCACTTATCATGAAACCAAGCGCCTATACCACCAAATACGTTTTGAACGTCTACCCATCGGTCATGGAACCAGTTGCCTATCCCACCAAAAAAGCGTTGTATTGAGCCTATTATCCCGCCTGATGTATCCTCTATATGTTTCTTGAGCTTGGTGTGCTCATCTTCTACATTTTTGCGCATCTCCTTGTGTTTTTCCCACACCGCAACACGCTGGGTTTCGGCAGCTTCAATATGTTTGAGCTTTATTGTCAGTGTTTGCCGTTCTGTGTCATCTTTCGTTTGCCTTAGCTGGTCTGCTACCCCCATCCTCATATGGTCAAGTTTCTGGATAACCCCTAGATCCATGCCCTCGGCATTCTTGATGGTGGCTATCTTCATCTCCATCGTGTGGAGATCCGCTTGCTCTTTTGCCTCTTTTGTCTTCCTGTCTATCCCGTTTACAAGGTCATCCAGGTAACCTATGGAGCTCGTTGCCATACCCTTAAAACCGCCGACAACACCACCAGCAATCCCATCAACTATCCCCTTGAGCACGTTCCCAAATCCCTTGAATATTTCTCCTATTCCACCTAAAATTACCTTTAAATCACCACCAAGCCTATCAAAGTGTCCTGTGAATAAATCGACTACAAATGCTATTATTCCTGCTATTATCTGCACATAGCCTGTAACGATCTGAACAATGCCGCTGAAAATCTCAGCTATGCCGTGTGCCATTCCAGCTATGGCACCAATCATGCCGCCAAGCTCGAATATCAGCAGACCGAGTGCTGCGAGCAACACGCCGCCTATAATCTCTCCGACAATAGTCAATTCAGGTTGAAGTTGCTTGAAGCTTGCCCATAGCTCTTGAAGGGCTGGTTGAAGCTGAGACTTCCATACATCCTGTAGTTGCTGCCAGACGGGCGTGAAGGTGTCCTTGATGAATCCGCCTATTTGCTGCATGACCACACCCACACCAGAGATAAAGTCTCTGAAGCCAGCACTGGTGTTATAGAAGTGCAGAAAAATGGCAGTGAGGCCGCCGACTGCCAGGGCTATGCCTGCGATTGCCAGTGCAACGGGGCTAATAGCAATGTCGAGAGCAAGGAAGGCACCGACAAGCAGTGTGCCGACAGCGGCAGCAATGCCTGCAATGATGGGAATCCCTGCCTGCCCACGACCAACGAAGTCAGAGAACCATGTGCTAGCAGTTTGAAATGCAGGAATGATATTTTGCGAGATAAAGCCCCAAAGCCGCTGAAAGGCAGGGATTAGCTGTGTATTGACAAAGGAAGCAACGCTTGCAATAGCCCCACCGACCTTTACGCCCATATCGGTCGCAAATCGTTGGAAGGCGGGGGAAGTAACAAGCTCGCCAAGCTTGATCAATGATGCCTTTGACTGCTCAAAGAGGGGTCCAGTGAAGGCTCTCCATGCAGCCATAGTGTTATCTTTGAAGGTGCTAAGCAAGCCATTGAAGGTCTTTGATTGCGCCTGCATACCGCCGCCGAATGCCTTGCCCATGCCGTCAAGCAGGATATTGATTGCCTTGCCTGCCGGGAGCAAGCCATTTTCACTCATCTTCTGGGCTTCGGCGGTCGTAACTCCCATGCCATCAGAAAGTAGCTGCCAGGCGGGAATACCTACCTCTGCAAGCTGCATCATGTCCTGCGCGTTAACCTTACCTTTTGCTTGCATCTGCCCAAGAGCCGTTGTTACTCGGTCAATTTCAAACGCGCCCCCACCAAGGGCAGAGACGGCATCACCAACGTTGTGCAGCATTGGCAGAATGCTTTGCGCTGAGAAGCCAAAGGCGAGCATATGCTTCGCAGAATTGGTGATATCGGGGAATTCGAAGGGAGTCTCAGCGGCAAACTTCCAGAGGTCCTTGACCATCTTGGACGCAGCGTCGCCACTATGGAGCAAAGTACCAAAGGCAACCGTTGTCTGCTCCATGTCGGCATTGCTGCCAACGAGTGCGCTGCTCAGTCCTTGCGCACCTTGAACCAGTTGCTGGATGCCAAAGACCGTCATGCCAACCCTGGAACCAAATTCGAGGAGGTTCCCTGCTGCATTCTTGAAGCCTGATGCAAGCCCGCTCGTAGCCTGTGCAACATGATCTTTCAGGCCACTCATCGCTTTTGCAAAGAAACCCGTCTTCTCAGCGCTTGCAGCGGACTCCTTTGCAAGTCTCTGGGCTTCCCCTGCTGCCTTCTGCATGGCATTGCCCGCCGCGTCCTCTGCGGTCTTGACCTTCTCGGCAGCAAGAGCAGCCTTAGATTGCATGAGAGCTAGTTGCTCAGTGGATGCTTTGCCGCCCGTTGCAGCGTCACTGGCTTTCTTCACCGCAAGGGCAGCGCTTGCCTGGGCTACCTCGACTTTCTTTGCGGCTTCAGCGGCTTTGGTTTGCAGGGAGGAGAGCTTATTGAAGTTTTCACCGGCGTCAGCGACTTGATTGATGCTCTTTTTGGCATTAGCAAGGGCGTCCTCGAACTTCTTGAGGACATTCAAGGAACTTCCTGGCTGTATGTTAAATTCCCAGACGGTTCGATCTACTCCCATTGCTCTCCTCAAATCAATTTGATCGTTTCGCCTTCATATGGTTGTGGTCGAGGAAATTCATTGACAACCCTTGTCATATCCATTGAATTTCCTTGATTTCTCTGCTCTCGCTGCTCTTCAAGGATACAATCGAGTTCTCTGATAAACCCGAAGAACTCACGGTAGTCCATGGTCTTCACATCCCTGTAAGTGAGCCCGCCCCTGTAGTGATACAAGAGTCGTGCACGCGTCCTCATTGCGTCATAGGGCTCAAGGGCCGCTCCTACGTTGCTCCCGTCAAGGCGTGCCCGTGCCCGCTCTGCTTGTGCAAGGAGTTGCTTTGCGGCTTCAGGGTCTGATTCCTCGATGGCGTAGGCGAGATCAATGGCCCGCTGTATCTCCTCCATACCCCAATCGCACGTGGGATCGACGGGCACATCGGCATCTACGACGCGGGTGCTTCGCCCTCTCCGTCTTGCGTTGTACTGCCGTCGGGCAAGGGACTGATGCTCAAGGGGCGGTTCACATGCTCGAAAAAACGCGTGAATAACTCCGTGACTACAGGGAGATCGATGCCCTCGCCGATGAGCATCTGCCGTGTCATCCAGGGCTCGGAGATCTGCCAGACTTGCATGACAAGGTCCTCCATGATAGCCATGCCTTCCGCCTCAGAGAGCCCCTGGTCCTTGAGCTTCATAGCATGGTGATAGGCATCCGTTGGCACAAGGTTCTGAATGCGTGCCGTTCGAAGCCTGGGCACGCGGTACGTGCAGGGCTCTCCTGTCCCTGGATTGATGAAAGGCTCCCCATCATCGTCCAGGACGGGCTCTTCCTTGTAGTACCTGACTTTTACAGGGATGATCTCGATGGTCACTTCATCGAGATTCACTGCTTGTGGCATGATAGGGCGCGGTGGACTCTCCTTGATACTCTCAAGGGCTTTCCTTGCCGCATCCTCGTCAACAACGCCATTCTGTGTCGTCATGGGTTTATCCTTCTAATATGCACTGAATTGTGTGTTGGTGAGCGTTGTTTGTAGAAGATAGGCATTGTTTGCACCAGCGCCTATCAATGGTGCTGCGATGCTTTTGCCTTCAACGCTCATCTCGAAATGCTTGCCGTCCGTCTTTGGCTCAGGAATATTCGTTTTCGTGTAAGCAAGTGTGAGTATCTTGTATTTCACGGTGTGCAGGGTATCTGGTTGGGTAAAAATGACTTCCAAACTTCCAAGGCCAAGCGCCTGGGCATCAGTGGCTCCTGCAGCGCCGCCGTAGTACGTCTGGAAAACCTTGGAGAAGACGGTGAACAGCACGGCAAAGGAGACCTTGAAATCAAGGTTGCCGTAGACCAGCCCTGCATTGACAAGCCCTTCGGTCTGCATATCATCATCGAGACCGTTGTTCTGCTCAATGTCGAACTTTGTAAGATTGAGCGCATCGCCAGTGGTGACGCCATCGACTGTCCATGTGCTCTGCGTGAAGAGGAAGGATTGATGCTGCTCGAGCGTGACGGTGGCAGGAGTGCCTTGAACGCTTGAGGCAATGCCTGTGAACTCGATCTCATGCATGAGGAGCTTGCCAGACTCGGCAGATCGCTTGAAAGAGGCAACTTTGCAGGAACGGACACGCAGTGCTGTGCCAGCTGCACCGAATTGGTTCCCCAAACCGACCTCGATCGTGTAATAGTCACCATCGCTCTGATCGGTGATCACATGGCTTGCCGATGACTTCACGGTGCCTGCATTGGCATGCGCCAATTTCAAAGCCCCGCCATTGTAGCCACTGTTAACGGCAAGAGTATACGGACCCACGCCCGTGGCGGGCACATTGAAAATCGCAACTTCTTCTGTGGCAGTCCCCGCCTCAAGAACGAGGGTGATCGTCCCAGCGCCAGTTAATCCGGTGTTGGCAGTAACAGTGATCGATGTTGCACCCGCTGTCGTCAGCGCGGAAAGCGTTGTGGCGACGGTAGGTGCAGTGTAGGTGTCCGAGCCTGATCCTTGCGCTGCCGTCTCAAAGAAGCCCAGCTCATTCGGCCTGAGCGCTGCAACTAACTTGACTTTGACCATCTGCTTATTCTTGATGATCGTCGATAAGCGTCGAGAGCTATCGCCTTCACGGATATCTTCAGTGTTGAGATCGATGTCGATCTTTGAGCCGTTCATCCAACGCGGAAAGATAGTAGGTGCAGCAGGAGTACCAGGAGTAGATTCCTTTGCAAAGCCGAAGTAAGAATTCGAACTGCGAATAGAGGCTACAGGGACCGGCATTAGAGCACCTCACTTTCCACTTGCACGGGAGTGTCAAGAGGCGGTTCACCCGAAAGAGGCTGTGCATCTTCTGCCTCTATTAACTCAAAATCACTACGGCCAACGTTAAAGACATACCCCAAAAGCCCTAGCTCCTCATCGCTTTTCCCTGCGTCCTCTGCCCTGACAACGCGACCCGCACCGAGATGCAGAGGGTCTCGTTGCCTGTGGGGATCTTCCAACATAGTGAATCCGATTATCTCTTCTTCGGGCATCATGAGGGTATCCCCATTATTGAGGACAAGCTCAGTGCGTTTGCTGCCATCGATATTGCGCCAATCCCGCTTATTATCCTGCAAACCTATCGGGGTATTGCCTATGTAGCGGGATGCCACAAATACCGGTTCTTTCTTTTCTGGCATATAAAAATAGTCTCCTTTTCTCGACTCAAACTCCGTATGGAAGAGCATTGATCACAAGGTTCAAATCATGGCAGACAAAGGACACCCCTGGTATCGTTGTGTTATCGATGGCTCCCTCATAGCCGCCCAATGCCATCTCAGGGATACTCATTGCATGATTTGCATTGTGAAATTCTAAGGTATCATTGTTTTCTATATTACTGTGAATTCGCATAAGATCTATCATATTATTTCTTTTTATATTGCTTATCGTGTCGGGTTGCGCGTCCCAGCTATCACAGTATTTAATCTTAATTAGCATTTGCCCTTCGCGTCCCATTTGAGCGTCCAAGAAGTAGCGCTGTGGCCCTGCCTCGATGTGTACGGCAGGCTTCGGTCCCTTGAGCATTTCATAGTAGTCCTGGATATAGATGAGATCGTTGCCCGTCGCTACCTGGATCTCTCCAATCCTGGTATTGGGTTGCCCTGTGCTCAAGTCCACTGCAATGAGAGCCTTGAGCACATCCATGACGGTCAGCACATCGTTGGCATTGTTGTATCCCCTGAGTGGCATGGTGCTTCAATGACCTCCTAGAATGTCTTTGAGCTCATCGATCGCCTTGTCTGTCTCTGGCTTCACAATCTCGTTTTCACGCTCCAGGACGGGCTTTACAAAGTCGTTGGCCTTCTGCCCTTTCACGCTTTTTACCGGATGTGCAGCACTGTCCCAGTAAAGCGCCTTCTTAACCAGTGGTGTTATCAATTGCTTCTTTGGCCCGTATAATCCCGTGCCCTCGCGAATATATTTGAGCTTGACTGGTTGTTCGGTGAAGACCTCGACTTTTGCGCCCACTCCCTGTTGTTCCACCTTCGTTTTGAAAGATCCTGCAAGAGATCCGGTTGCATCGCCCTCTGGCGGTGTTCCTCCATGCGTCCCATGAGGAGCCTTGTCCCCCAATGCCTTCTTCATGGCATCCCCTGACCTCTGCGCAGCGTCCCTGATAATGCCAGGAAAGGCAGTGCGTGCACGGGAAAGCCTTGCTTGCAGAGCGTCAAGCCCTGATGTGTTGCTTGTGAAGTTCATGATTGTTTCTCAGTCGGAGTGATCAAGACATCGAACTCTTGCCCAATAGGTGCATCAAAGAAAACTTGTGAAGCTGTTGGATTGACAATCCCCATTTTAAGATCACCTGATGGAGTAGCGCTTCCAAACGGCTCTCCCTGCACAGCACCTAACTCAACATAAGAGCCTTCGACTATTTTTGCCTCCTGTTCACCAGGGGCTTTGTAATACCCCTTCATGCGGGTAACTCGATCTAATCGAAACCGTGCATGTACTTGTGACATATATTCCTCCTTAAACTGATGGACCCCCGCCGACTATCCGTTGGCAGTACAGCCGTCGATGCTGCAATGCCCCTGCACTGCTATTCCTTGCAAATGCAACGAGGAGCGCTTCGTTGCTTCCTAGTTCATCCCAGGGTGTCACACCGTCACCCAGGGTGATCTGTGTGATCGTGTCCCCCTTCTTGATGTCTGTCCCCGCTTCGACTTTCATCAAGTATTCGGACTCCATGGCACCCGCTGGTAAGCTAATATAGTCGCTCTGTGGCACTGGACTCTGATGCGCCTCGATTGCACTGAGATGCGGTGATGGCGCAGGCGTCCCTGTTGTTGCAGAGTATGCAGCGGACCTCGATGTCCAGATACGCACGTTCTTGAGCGGGATCATGGAGTTTCCCCAACCTGAGAATGATGCCAAGAATGGGTTGCAGGGTGCACGTTGTATGGCACCCATGTCACATGCGTTGGACGCCCATCCTTTTCAAATTCCACCTCTGCATAATGGGTACCATCCTGCTCTGCAAGCGCCGTGATGGTTGCTTTATGTCCAATTCCGACATAATTAACGTACTTAACCTTATCACCCACATTTGTCTCTTTATTGTTCATAAGATGCATATCACCCTCATGCAATTGCCACCTCCTCATAGCATGCAAGGCACGCCATCGCACTATCACAAAGCACGTCAGGCTTATCCCCTCGCACAGGTGGCTTCATCTGGATTTCCTGATCAGCATTCCGCGCTTTGTAGATCCCACCCATCCCTGACTTTCGCAGAGATCGTTGCTCCAAGATGTCCGAGGTCTGCCGGATCGTTGCCTCCCTCGCAGGCTCAGGGATCGTCGCTGTATAGTCAGCGGTCACCCGGGCAGTCCCTGATTGTGCAACATTGAAAAGCACTGAGCCTTCGGTGTAGTCCACAGTGTAGTTCGATGGGCTTGTTGCCGCCCCGTTGACGTACACCGCAGGAGGGATAGGCAGGGGCTGGTTGGGTGTCAGGTGCGCGGCCTGGTTATTAGTGCTTGCCCAGAAACCCCTGACTGCCTTGTAAAGTTGGTTATTCCCCGTGTTGATCAATTGCTCACCAAAGACAGGGATGTAGAAGGAGACAAAGCAATCCATCTGCACAATCGAGACCTTGAGGCTCAGCAGGACCTGCCCGATGCTGAAAGTCAATGCCTCCAATGGGACAATCTCGATGTAGCCATCGCGTTGATTGATGATCGCATCGGACACGTTGATGCCCAAGAAGAAACCATTGCCATCAGAGAGATTACTCACCTGTATCCGATAGCGATTGACCTTCTGCACGGGCACCGGATACGACGGGAACGCTGTCTGCCTTGACTGATCACTCCATTTCTGCTGTATCCACACGTTGTGCGGTTCGAAGCCGCCTATCCCCAAGCGAAACTTCATGCATGTATCCACAGCGGACTCAGCGCGTGCAATGAGCCTGCTCAATGCAAGATCATTGATGTCAGTGCCGATACCTTCGTCCAAGTCGCGATATTGAGTTGTCGTCAAGTATTTAGTCATAACGAACAAATCTCATGCAGAACGGTCATGATAGCTGATAGTGTAGTCCCCGGGCGTGCCCGACAAGGTATAAAACAGGCCACGGTTGCACCGCACCTCATACTCACGGCCTAGATCCCCTGCCACTGGCTTAATCACTGCAATCGCTGTCCCAGCGGGGCTTGCACTGGGATGACCGTCGTAGAGTGTGACCGTAACTGTTGTTCCAGGATCATTGACCACAAAGTTGCCAAGATCGACGGTCCTCTGTGAGCTGATCGTGTAGGCACCAGAGTGACCATTCACAAAGTCAGCAGTGAACGTCGTTGCAGTCACTGTTTTTACCACGACATCCTCTGCCGTCCCTGTCCCCCCTGCAAAGTTGAGCCATCGTCCAACCGTGATATTTGCCATGGAAGCAGGGGTCACAACGCGGTCAGCGCCTGCCGTGATTGTCGTTGGTGCTGTCGTTGCGACGTTGTTGCCAACGGGCACCCCTGTCCCTGTGGCAGTGATATGTAGAGGTCTATACTGGCAATCCATCACGCACCTCTATCCCGCAAAGCCCCTGCCTTGCGCAAAGACAAGATCAAGTTGCACGGTAACGGCTGGGCTTGCAAGGCCCGTTGCATTGCTGCTCACGCGCTTGAAGGTCAGGATATCCCCTGACAAGATCGGGTTGGCGGTGTACTGCGTTGCGATCTGCCGTGGAGTCAGTGCTGTCTCGGTCACAGGGGCGCTGCTATAGGCAACACTTGCCAGTGGTGCGGAAACAACATTCCACGTGCTCGAGTGGGTATTTGCAAAGGTAGCGGTGAACGTCGTTGCCGTCACAGCGGTTACAATGACCGTCTCAGCGCTGGCACCGGTATCAACGAGCAGGGCAGTGCCAACGACGATGTTAGTCATTGCCGCCGGTGTGATTACGACTACGCCCGGAGCAGCTACCGCCGTGGGTGTCGTCGTATTGACCAGCAACGCCCCTGCCCGCTTGTGCAGAACCTGCCACGTAAAGAAGTTCGTTGCTGCCCCGGTCAAGTTGGCCTCAGTTGTCCAGATGGCAAGCCTTGTCCGCAGCGCATTCATTGGCAGTCCCCCTGCGCGGCCCGACTGTGCAAGCTTGGTCAGATCAGGGACAACGAACAGTATGCCTTCATAGTCCGTCGCTGACCCCGCTGTAGCGCTGGCGAAACGCACTGAAGGACCAATGGGCAAATCCCTGTTAAGTCCTAGAAATTCATTGAGAAGGGCCACGGCTTACCCCCTTTGCATGTGCTTTGGAAGATGCACGTCCAGGCCATCAACAAGCTTCTTCAGGCGTTCGGTACCAAGCTGAGCTGCGAGCTCATTGAGGTCAACGCCTGCCAGTTGTGCAGCGAATTTCTCGACGGGCATCGGCGTAATCCCTGTTGCTTCGCAGAAATCGGCTTCGGTTGCATCGCTAGGCAACACATGAATATTTACCTTGCCATAGACCTGATCTTGCTTACCGTCAGGGCGCGTCCCTTTCTGCCAGTATTTTGCAAAGGCGTAGGGCACATTGCGGGCCACGCCATCGATGAAAAGCACCTTGTCAACAAAATGCTTGTCACCAGTTGGTACGCGCCCCCAGCCGTGCAGAACAGTCACACGATCGTCGTCACTGGGCTCCCATTTCTTGGATTGCTCCTTGGATTGCTCCTTGGGTTGCTCCTTGGGTTGCTCCTGGATATCAGTGACAGCCTTGCTTTGCAGTGCCTCTTGTTGCTGCTCTTTGGGCTCCTCTGGATTGTTGATAGGAGCTTGATCGTCTTTCTTTGTCATCTCATGTGTCTCCTATCAATTAGCTAGCCAATCGGCGAACTTTTGTATTGAATGAGGGGGCTGCTATTTCAAGCCCGTACATACCGAAAATTATCCACCTGGAAGATAATACATTATCGACGGCAGAAGGCAATTGCAGTATCGTGAAGCTCTCGGAGTATAGCCACGGAATAGCAATGTGCTCATCGTCAACAATGTAGATGTCTTCAACGAGAGCATTATCGGAGGTTCGGTTATAGGTACCGCCTGTGGAACCTGGAAACGGAATGAGCATGATCTCACCGTCAGCATAGGTCACTGCGGTAACGCGCGTGCCTGGGATGAGATCCGCCAAACGCTCTTGATAGCGAACGTTGCTCATCTGCTCATCGTCAAAGGACTGCTTGGAGTTGAAAGACAGGAATGCGAGCTTGGGATTGCCTCCATTGTTGGCTGCCTGGGTGGCACCAAATCGCAGGGACTCGGTCATATTGAGCGAGCTAATATCAACCTGTGTCGCACCGTTCCCTGAGAAAGAGCCCTGGCTTCCCAGGACACCACGAAAACCATCGATCCCATTGGCGTTGTAAACACCTTTCTCAGTGGCAGCACCGGCTCCCGATGAGTTCGATGCATTTCCTTGCAAGATGAAGTATTGCAGGTCCTGCGCTAATTTCACCATTCCGTTACTCATCTCTGTAAGCTCCGGGGAGTAGGCAGGAGGGGAACCACCGGCAGAAACGGCAGCGATCTCTTTGAAGGTCACACCGCGACCCGTGGCAAAGACGCCGATCGGGAAGGTCAGCTTGTCATATGCACCCGTAGTGTAGGAAACGGTGCCAGTCTCACTGATAAGCGTTGAACCCGCCGATCCGCTGTCAGGCGAAGTTACACGTGTTGCCTGGTGAAGTAAGCCATTGCTCTGTTTCTTCGTAAGTCTCTCCCAGACGGGAAAGCGCTTAATGAAGATTGCGTGCTTTTTGTTACTCGTGCATCTAGCACGGGAACCGTCATTTCTGCGGTTCTCTTGCAGTTCCCTGCAAGATCGGACTATGGAATCATCCTGGACTGTAAAGCTGAGTTGTGCTATAATAAAGAGGGCTAGAAGTTGCCTGATCAGCGGCTTGACAAGCGGTCTTCCGATCCGCGCCCCAAGAGAAATCGGAACAACACTATCGGAGGTGTTTTTCTTATGGGAACTTTTGGCAAACCAACCCGTGATTGGTCTACTATCCTCACCAAGGATTTCCTCTTTCAAGCGTATTGCGTCGAAGGACGCCACATTCTTTCTATTGCTCGTCAAGTTGGATGTCGCAATGATACCGTTGTTAATGCATTGAAACAGCACGGGTTGAATAAGTGGCGACCTAATAAAGAATGGATGATTGAACATTATGTTGAACAGCAAGAAACCATCGATGAAATCACTGAATTTCTGGGATGTACTGAACAGAACGTCCGCGCTTACCTGAGAAGCTTCGACATCCCCATTCGATACAAATCCCGTGGAAGCATTCGCCTCGCCATTCTGCATGATCGTGATTGGCTGTACAACAAATATGTTGTTCAACAACTCTCTACGGTAGAAATTGCCGATGAGCTTGAATGCGCTGGCAGCAGTGTTCAGCAAGCCATGAAACGTCATGGCATTCCCATGAGGAAGGGCGGAACTTCCGGTCCTCCCAGAAAACGTTACACTGCTCGCCGTGCTTTCTCTCAACGCAAACGCCGCCTTATCCATAAACGTGACAATCATCAATGTTGTTGGTGTGGATCTAGAGACAATCTAGATATTCACCATATCGTTCCTTGTCGTAAGGGAGGAACGAACAATCTCGACAACGGGATCACCCTCTGTGAACCTTGCCATCTCAAAACTTTTGGCAAGGAAGAAGAGCTTATCCCCTTCTTCCAAAATCTGCTTGTTAATCCAGGAGCCGCTCGCTTAGTCTCTACGCCTCTGCAAATGAAGATGTTTTGATCTGTCTATTGCAGTTAGCTCGGCGTTATCCACTGCCCTCGTCGGAGGCGTTGGGATGTTCACCGAATTCAGAGCGGTTATTCGATAGCCATTACTGGCTAAAGCCTCCACGTTTGAAAAGGATTGGCTCAAGATCTTGGCGCAACAACGCGTTGCCCGTGGTGCTTCCAGTGGTGTCTAAGATACCTTTGACGCTTGCGGGGACCATCGGGGAAGTCTGCATCTCTCCAAGGATCTTGGAGGTCATGTTCCCCTCATCGCGAAGTGGCGCGCTGTTGTTGATGGTGTTCTTGAGTAGTTGTTTCAGCTCAGGCTCGGTCATTCTCAGACATTCGTTGATCTGCCTTTGACGATCCTGGGCATACTTTGGAGTAGCAGGATGCTGTATCTCCGTGAATAATGTATCTGAGGGCACAATGTGCCTCCTTGATTTGCAAGGGTAGCACCTTTGTGTCTTGGCTCTAGGGGAAGTCTCAAGCACTCTTGGCTATGGAGTCAACTTTGTGCGAGCTGTGCACGCGGTTTGTAACGAAAGTTGTTTGCCGTCGCGTCCTGGCTTGCGTGTCGCTAGCTGTGCGCTTGGCGTGGGTTGTATTGCTAGAAGCATAGAACATTGATAGCAGTGTTGTCAAGAGGTGTTCAGGGAGAAGGCCAGGGCCTTCTCCCTGAAGATGCTGTGATGCTACGCCTTGACTCCGCAGGGGTCGTCATAGCATGGCACGGCAGCTTCATTGCCGTCGCTGTAGGACAACATCTCCATCGGGTGCATCCATTGCCTCTGTGCACCTGTGAGCTCAGGTCGCACCCCTGCCTGCACAGATCCGCCAACGCCTTCGGGCCACTTGCGATAGTTCAAAGTTTCACCGCCTGGCAGTGTCCTTGAAATTACAGTGGTTTGTTCAAGGGCTTCTGCGAGGGTCCATCGCCTCTCATTGACATTTAGCTCCCTGACTGTCGTCCTACGGATACCCGCAAAGTCCTGATAGGTTGCAACATCTTGCCCTGTCTTGACGCTCCTCTTCAGCATTGTTGGTTGTCCCAATGGCATATCTTTGAGCTTGGCAATGGCATCCTCGGTTTCTTGGATCTGCCCTTGCAGTACCTGTGCCTGTCTCTGAGCGTCCTTGATTTCTCCCTGCAAGTCCTTGAGCGCATTGGGGTCAATGCCGTGCGTGGCAAGAGCATCAACGAAAGCATCGAATTTCGCAGATTGCTCAGTGAGGAGTTGCTCAAACTTGGCAGAAGATACAATGCCGATGTCCTTCGCCCCCTCTTCATCGGTCTCCTCGCCGTCACTGCTGCCATCAAGGCCCTCGCAGGGGTCCCACTGCGTCCCTGCCATGGACACCAGGGCATCATGGCATGCCTGGACATGGCCCCTGTTCTCCTTGGAGAGCTTATTGCCCGCCTTGGTTGCCTCAACGATATCCAATGCCTTGGCAATGGTTTCCTGGACGGACTCCGGTGAAAGCTCAGGGAATGCCTTGGACGCCACGATCTCACCATTGCCGTCAAGGGCGATCTGAGACTGTCCAAGACGTGCGGCGAGGGCATTGAAGAGTTGGACATCCAAGGGACCAGCAATAGACTCAAATCTTGCCTTGTCTAATTCGGCAAGCGGTTCCACGCCTTTGGGCAGGGTGACTGTCTCCGGGCTGTAACCAGATATGAGTGGAATTTCATGCTCCCTGTCCCAGCGCTCCTCTGCCTCTTCTATAGATTTAAGAGCCTCTGCCTTTTTCTCTTCAGATGTTACACAAGGCTCCCCTGCCTCCGCAATGCCCTCATCGTATTCCTTGAGAGGGATCACCTCTGCAACCTCGGTGCTGCCAGTGGCGTTGTTGGTTAGCAGTGTGGCTTTCTGCTCTTCTTTCGCCTTATCGGGTTCAACAACCTCACCTTCTGCGAGCGGCTTTACTTCAAGAACATTCCCATCACCATCAGACTTGACCAACACTGCGGAGCCAGGTCCTGTTGCGGGGTCCCAGCCAATCATTGTCTTCTCTGTATGCAGTGGCAATCCGATGCCTTTCTCAAGGAGTGCAGTGACCTCATTGCGTCCTATGTCAGTCGATGCCCACGCGCCCTTTTGCATGCGATTGAGAGTGAACACCTTGCGAGGGGCTTCCCACTCTATCCTTTGATCTGGCATCGCACGTGGCTTGATCTTCTCAAGATCCTTGAGCAGTGACTGATCATTGACGTCCTTGAGCTTTTCGGTGAAGGCGCGGGGATAGAGTCCTCGCATAGCCGGTGCAAGCTTCAATGCCTCATCGCCTTTGCCTTGGGTCAATGACCTTTCAAAGAGGCCCCTGATGGCATTCTCGACCCATGACCGCTGATTGGCAGGGATACCAACGACTGACCACTCAAGGGGCAAGACGTGCAGAATGATGAGCGGAGGCCACCAGGATCGCCCGTCGTCATTCTCTTCATCGATCTCATATTCGAGAATGATACATCCAATCGAGCATCCCATACGCCGACCTTCTTTGATGTATCCATAGGTTTTGATGGCATCGGGGTTCGATGGGGTCACATCGCTCACAATGTGCAGGTCAGCGATCCCTCCCTGCAATCGTAGCTCCGGCTTCTCAAGGAGAGATCCGAAGAGGCTCTCGGGCAGGCTGTACCGATGATTGAGCCAGATGGACATGCCAGGATCAACCTGTGCCATGTCAGTGAGGGCACTGAGGGCCATGGTATCACCTTGGAGATCCCGCTCTGTCGATGAGCCAATCATGCGCACAACGTTCTCGCGGTTGGGATCGGCTTCCATGGCTCCTGTGTAGATTTTGAAGTCCGGTTGTAACGCCGGATTCGGGCCATCCTTGAGCAGAGACGGCTCCAAAGTCGATACTCTCATGCTAGATTACTCCACTCTCCCCGATGGGAGGAACAATAGGTACCTCATCCGTATTGTCGGTTGCCTGGACATCAGATGTAACCTCTTCCACTGAAGGCACTGCAAGCAATGCTGCCTGTGAGTCTGCAATGGCAACAGGGCCAAAGCTCTGATGATTGATGCCATTCGTGGAATGGAAGTAGAGCCCGTCAGGATCAGTGGGCTCGTAGCTCTTGTCAGGGTTAAGAGCCACCTTGAGAAGGGCAACTTTCTTGCCGTCTTCCTCGCCGACATGGATGCCAAGAATGTCGATGATGTCATCACTGATCTCGATGAAGCCTTGGCGGCTTGAAGCGTATGTCATGTGTTTGTTACTCCTTTTGTTGAATTTGTGTACCATACCTGCCACCTATGCTGCGGTAGAGGTGTTGTGTTGGTTGTATCCACAGGCAAAGGCCTCATGAACTTTTGAAGAACCATGCGATCATAGGCTTCGCAGTACTCTTCATAGGTCATCCCAATGATGCCCATGGCCTCTGCAATCTTTGGATGCTCTTGCTTGAAATCTTCAAAGTGTTGTTTGCTCATTCTATGGTTGCCTCCTGTTCTAATCGATGCACAAGCTGATTTAGGATATGTGCATCTCTTTTGAGCTTATCCAAGAGGTCAGAGCACTCCCTTGCTTTGTCAATGTCTCCTGTCTTTATGTACATATGCATATTTTCAAACTCATTTCGTATGTAAGTCTGATATTCCTCTTTCATCTCATTCATAACTTGCTTGACACTCTTGAGCCTAGTTATCATCTCTATATCCACCTCACTCGATTATGATCAATGCTGTATCGCTGCAACGCATTGCGACCGTGGCAGTGCAGAGGTTCCACGGACGAGACGGTGCCATCCTTGTGCTCAACAATAGTACGCCAAGGAAAAACCCAGCATCCGCATCCAGGGCAACAGAGAACCCAGCGATCATCCATGGGCATCCAAGCCCGACCGATGTCTCCTCGCTGATACTCAGTTGCCATCTTAGAGTCAGGGACAACGGTGATGTGTGTGATTTCCTGCTGGATCATAGCCACCTCACGCGATTGTGATCAATGCTGTATCGTTGCCTCGCATTGCGACCATGGCAATGCAGGGGTTGCGTGGATGAGACCGTGCCATCATCGTTCTGGACGATCCTGTTCAAATCGAGATGACTCATATTGCGGCAGAGAGGACAGCAGAGAAGCCACCGATCTCCTTGACTTCCTTCGAGGCGTCCAATGTCGCCTTGCTCATAGTCACGCCATGCCTTGCTGTCAGGGACAACGGTGAGTTCTGTGATGTCTTGTTGGGTCATGCTTGTATTGTCCTTTCTCGCAACTCCAGGAACTTCGCAAGGCACTTCTCGCTACAATCCACTGGATGATTGAACACACGATCTAGCGCATCCACAAGGTCCCGTGACGCAGAGCTCTCAACATACCACTTGTTTTTGAGGAGATACGCAAGGTGCCCCGGTGCATCGCTGTTCTTGTGCGTGGACTGATATGCCACCTCCATCACGATTGCCTTGAGCTGATCAATGGAAAGCGGTGGCCCAATGAGGTCATAGAGCTCAAGGCAGTCGCGCTCGTATGTGACTTCGGCTTGTGCTAGTGCTTTGATTGCAGGGAACGCAAAGAAGCTCAATGCACGTCTAATTTGCTCTTGCGGGTTAATCATGCCCTATCCCTCCATTCCCTGCTCATCCTTGCCTTGCTTCGACATCTGCGAGGTCGGGGATATCGCTTGCCTTGACGGGCATATTCGTCTGTCCACTTGAGCATCTGAAACATCTCCCAGGTAACGGGGTACCCTGCAACATACCCTGCAATCAAATTGCGCTCCTGTTCTCTGACTTCAGCAGGGTTGTATCTGATTTGCACTGATTGTGCTATGAGTCCAAGGTTCATCTTGCTACTCCTCTCCGCATGTACTTCGGCTTCCATGGCATCCCCGGAGGCCTCGCATCGAACCACACCGACTTCCCTGCCTTGTCATTGCTATCCGTGCTGTCGTCGACTGGCGTGGCATTCGGTGCGGTCTCAGTGGGAAGCAATGCAGGATCTGGGACATCGGTGGGGTCCTTGACGAAATCTCCAATCTCGCCGTCGTAGGATAGCCATGGAAGAGGCCCGCTTGCTGTATTGATCCAGAATGTATCCCCCCCGTCAATTCTTTCTGCACCCCGTGCAGCTAATACCTCGTTAAGGGTAATTGACGGCAATCCTGCAAGGCCTTTCTCTGCCATCTCAAGGGACTCTTGCGCATGGATCTGCCGTGCCTGCTCGGAGATCATTGGGAACCGTGCACAGAGGTTCAAGGCAATGAGATCATAACGACTCATTGGCAAGGGCGGGGCAAAGTCTGCAATGAATTCGCCGTTGATATACTGCTCAAAGAGCAGCAAGAGCGGTATGAGCCCTGCATCCTCGGCGTGACCTGCCTGGACTTCAGCGGTCGCTTTGTTTATCTGGAAGGTCATTTGGAGTTGTTGTGCGCTGATTTGGAATGCCGCGCAGATCTTCCTCACCATGTATTCCTGGTATTCGAGGAATTGATTTTCCTTGGCAGAAAAGACAAGCGGAAAGAGCTTTGCCGCCTCTGGTCCACCAAACCAGAAGAGCTCTTTCATCCCTGCAATGTCCGTGTCATATGTCTCTCTGAGTCCTTCGAGTTGTTGCTTGGAGGCCTTGGGGATTTGGATGGCATTGGGGGGTGGCTTCTGCTCCATCATGCGCAGAGCCTGCCGTGTCGCCTCCATGTCTGCCTTGATGGTGTCCATGAGGACCTGGACAGGGCTCAACCCATAGCGGTACGTTGCGGGGTTGAGGAACGGCATGATGACTTCATCGTTACGCAGTGGAACCTTCCGTGAGGTCCCAGGCTCCTCAAAGATATATCGAGGTTGGTCAGGGCTGCCGTCCCAATTAGGGTAGATCTTGATGGTTGCGGCGTCTTCGGCGTACAAAGCAACGGGCTTGCGAGATGCTGTCATGTTCTTGCTAATCGCACCACGTCCGAGCACAAGGATATCCTCGAGCACCGACGATGCAAGCTCTGACCAGTTCTGACGCAGTTCGTTGGGCTGGTCAAGGATGAGTTGCAATGCATCTTGCAGTGATTGATCATAGCGTTTCTTGGGGTCGATGGGTCCCACAGCAATCTCAGCGCTACCGATCTGCGTGCGACGCTCATTGATGGCAGCGCGTGTCCAGACGTTGTTGTCGGCGTAGTACCTCAAGGTTGAGGCATTGGGTACGCCTTGAGGCTGGTTGCGAGCAAAGGACCATCCACCTGAGCTTGCCTGGGGATAGCTGCCCGTTGGGGCCTCCCTGAGCATCGTTGACTCTCGGAGCATTTCGCGGCGTTCGCTGTGCTGCAATTCCCTGATATATGGCACAAGCTCGGGATGCTGATCGATCACAGAGAGGGCATGGCGAAAGTCAAGGAACTCAGAGGGTGCCGCGCCTGACGATGACCGCACGGCGCGTTGCTCTGCCAATGCCTGTGATCGTTGAAGACTCACTGACAACTCACGGAAGGCAGAGGAAAGCACGGGGTTCGTTGCCAGCTGCTCCCAATCCGATAACCTCGGTGTGTGCCCGCTCTGCTCCTTGGCTAGAGCGATATTCTTCTGTTTTCGCTTGCGTCTGCTCATGCTCTGTATCCTTAGTGGAGAGGCGGGGATTCGAACCCCGCATAGCCTAATACTTCCATTCGGCCTTCGTCCGGTTACTCAGTTTGTTGGCTCATTGCTCCAACCGCATGAGTGCTAGCACCTTTCACCGCCTAAGTCGTCTACACCTTTCCGCCACTCTCCATATCTCATGCCGTATCCTGTATTGCCTTTGCAATCTGCTCTTCAGTGAAACCCATTGACATGCCTAGCCTCACAATGTCATCACGGACCTGCCGTGCGTTCCTATTGACCAAGCCCAGCTCATAGCCATCCACTGGCATGGGCTCGCCACTCCTCGGAGACTTCCCTGTGCACACCGCGCGGTCAAAGAAGTCGCAGCGTTCATGGTATCGCTTTGCCAAGCCTTGCAAGGTTAGCCCTTCCAATAAGTCTTTCATACTTACCGTGTTCCCTTCGTTGAGAAATCCAAGCGGTACTCACTCACCAACCCACACCCCTGTGCAAGAGCAAACCAGAAAATAAGCTCCTGGCTCAATGCATCATCAGGATAGTCGATGAGCAACCCGAGACTACCATGGATTGCATTGCTGTGATCAATAAGATCGTATTGCATTAAAAGCAGATGCACCGTTACGGGATGCCGTGTATTTATAACAAGCTTTCTCACCATGCCCCCTTCAATGCGGTCCTACGAACGCCTTGGCTTCTTCGAAACCCCATTGATGCTTCACTTCACCGTCAGACGCTACTTCTCCATGCTCGTTCACAGACGCGCCGATAAGTTCACTGAGCTTTGCAAAGACGGCACGGCGCTCATTGATGGTCAGTGACTGTCCAAGCAAGTCGCTGAGATTGCTTTGCTGAGCAGGGATGTATGGCCTTGCCATCACTGTTACACAGAGCCTCTCACGGATAAGCACTGAGGACACATTGACTAATTCCACGGCTTGACCATTGATCTCCGCTGAAAGATCATTGAGCCCCTGTGCTATGGCATCGTCTATGCCTTGCGCTTCATGGCCCTCTACGAAGTCGAGGGTGACAGTGATGTAACGCATCAGTCGCAATTCTCCCAAGTTAAAATAGCGTCTTGCCCCGCAAAGTCAGCGAGAGCAGAGCATTCAAGGATATTGTCATTGATTGCCTTGGATATTTCATCTTCCGTAACATCCGGTTTAAATCTCTCTATAAGTCGCTTATAGTCCCATATCAAGCTGCTGCTTGCCCTGTAAGGCCAATGATCACCCTTGCCCATAATACGCATGTGTACCCATGCCTCTGTACTTTCCTCTCTTCTCTCCTTATTTACTTCTAATGGAACATTGTATCTCTTAATCACGTCATCATCAAGTTTCCCCGCCTCTTCGAAAGTCAGGGAATGACCACAGCATCCAGGGTGAAGGACTTCCAACGCCTCCATGAACATGCGTAAATTGCGGCTTGTTACAGGCAATGGCAGGAATATCCCCTCCACCTTGTGATGAGTGCAGGATAGCCCTCCTGTTTGCTGTTCAAAGATAATCCCCGATTCACACGGCAAGATCAATGCAGGGTAAGGATAGTTATAGAGTGCTATCGTTTTCATCTAGGTCTCCTTGATCATTTCAGTGAGCTTAGAGAATAACTCTACTTTGAGCCTCGAACGCATAACCGCTGTATGTATCGGCTCACTTGTTTGCGGTATCACCTCAAGAACACCTTTTATTTGATTGATAGCATTTATCGTTGCTTCCACATCGTCTTCACGGATATCCCTGTCAAGGATAACAACGAATGCATTGACACGATCGGTCATCGTCCAAACCTTCCACTCAAAATACTTTGCAATATGCGTCCCGTGCTCCCCTGGCGATGTTCAAGGCTTTCTCGTTGCTCCTCATCGAGATCATGGTACTCCTCATCGTCGAAGCTGCGAGAGGCAGGGATACCGTCGGATGCCTTGCCACCCAGGGAACGGACAATGGCAATCTCGCCGCCAAGGTTAGCCCCGTAGACCGCCATCATCAAAGAGGACACGCAGTCATCATGGATTTTGACGCCTTCCTCCTGATTGTCGGGGGCTCCATAGACAATATTGCGCGAGGCTGTGATCTTGTAACCGTAAGCCTTGAGTTCCTTGATCATGATGGCGATATTGGGGAATCTGATCTGGATATGCTCGATTGCCAACTGCAACCGCTCGACCATCTCACGCTTGCGGGGATTTGTCCAGACAATGCCTTCCACTGCCAACCCTGACTCTTGGAGACGTTCAAGGATAGCATCGTCACGCGTCGCGTCCATGACGATCGAGGCCTGGTTGTACTTGAAGGCAAGGGCGAGGACACGGATAATCTGAATGCGATAGTCGGTCTTGTTGTCACGATCGAAGGCAACGAGGCGACCAGTGTTGCAGTCAAGGATGGTGATGACACTGAAGTCCTGGTGCTTCGCTGGGTCCCACCCGAGAATGTAGGTGTGACCTGGGATCGGGTCCTCTTGATAGCTATTGCCGTGGATGACCTTCTTGCGGTTCGTGATACATCCGTCGACGCGCTTGAAGACCGTCGCTGCATCGGCAAGGAATACTGCAAGGATTTCCTGGGCAAACTTGTCCTCTGGCAGGGTTCGCTTCATCTCTTCGATGTAGGCACGGTCAAGATAGGGATTGACGTAAGATGAAGCAGAGAAGGACCAATAGTCTTTTTCGAGCGGATCTTGCCCTTTCATGAAAATATCGTGGAACCAGTCATGGCCTTCAGGGGTACTAATGAATACCGCAGTGCCATCAGTGTCTGCCAACATCGGCATCATGACCTCGAACCATGCCCGCGCCCTGATCTCCCTGCATTCATCGATGGTCATGCGATGCACGCCGTCGCCTCGCAGGTCATCGGGGTTCTTGGCAGAGCGGAACTCGAACTCGGAGGAATAGAGCTTGAACTTGAGATGCGTATAATTCGGGCGGGATGTCATTTGATCCCGCAAAGCACGCACAATGGTCTCGAAGGCTATCTCTGCTTGTTTGTACGTTGGCCCTACCCACCAGTTCAAGGATTTGCGACGTTCAACGCCTTCCTTGACATGATCGTTGCAGCATCCAAAGGTTTTCCCTGCACGACGCCCCCAGCAACACGCACGAAACCGATAGCGACCTGCGGCGTTGTGCAGCTTCTTCTGTCCATTGTGTGGTGAGTAAAGGCCTAGCTTTACTCTGCGTGTCGACGCTTGCGTCATTGATCTCCTTGAAATGTTATAACCAAAGTGTCAAGAGTTGGTTTCATCGAAAGAATCGCTGTCCTCTTCGTCCTCCCATGGCTCATCATTGCCATCATCGCCAAATTCAACGTCAATCCCTGGGCCCTCATCGCCTTCCGTTGGTTCCTCATCGATCTCCTCGACTTTGCGGCGCGGGTCGGTGCCTCTTCCCCAGAAGGTTTCAACCACCACGTCCATCTCGACCTTGCCGCCATCCTTGCCAGTCAAGGCAAGTTGCTCAGTGGCTGCCCCGCGTGCAATGCGTTCAATGTCCGTGGCGAACTTCAAGAGTTGCACGGTGGCTGCTGCCCCAAAGTCTCCCATAGTGATAAGCCTCTGTATTTGCTCAAGTGCATTCTTCTGTTGCGTTATACCAATTTGCGCATGGCGATCATTCATCTGCTCTACTTGCAACTCTCGTGCCCTGCGCTTCTTCTCAAGTTGTTCTGCATCATATGCCCGTGCACGTCCCTGCCAGTCAAACTTCGTTGACCACTCTTTGAGCCATCGAAGCCCCACCGTGATTCCGTCGACTTCCATCTTTGAAAGCTTAAGCAGGCTGCGATCTTCACCCATTCCCATGTAAGCGTCACAGAAAAGCCTCGCCTTCGATGACTCTTCAGTGTGTTTCAATGGTTGCTCAGACATGCGCTGCGTCCTCAATGCGGTCTAGGAGTTGGGCTTGTTGGCCTGTGTGTTGCTCCCAACGAGCTACGATGATATCAATGTATTCAGGAGATAACTCGCAGCCTATCACGGTCCTCCCTGTATTCTCTGCTGCAATAATACTCATACCGCTGCCAAGAAACGGATCAAAGATGATATCACCCTCTTGACCGTATTTCTCGAAACACCATTCTGCAAGCTTTACAGGTTTCTGTGATGGGTGAACTCTCTTCTGCCCATGCTCACTATCTTTGAGCATTCCATTCCACATATGCTTGAATATACGCACTGCGCTGTCATCGCTACACCATGCTAATTCAGCGTCGGCAAAGTTACCCGTGTTTTCCTTGTCCCACACAATCCAGCAAGAAGAGGGTGGCAGCGCATTAGCATAGTAATTGGCACCCCACCAAACTTGCAGAGCATTGGGAAAAGATTCAAAGCAAAGCATGGAAGAGGCAATGGCTGTATTGGTACTATCATCGCCAACAATGGGGGCGTACTTCCCTGCTTCCACGACGTTCGAGGCACCGACGGTGCCTCGAACGGACTTGCTCCCAAAGGGCTTGGAACCCCCAACAGTTCCAAGCCCTTTGGGAGCAAGTCCGTTCTTCTTCTCTTGCCACTCCTCAAGATATGACTTGCCTGTCTTACGCATGTGGGAGGCACCGCCTCCCACATCGCCTTTAGTGGCAACGATATCAATGCCATACGGAGGGTCTGACCAGACATATGCTATTTGATTAGTGCCTACAAGTTTCTTGACAGCATTGATATCACAGCTATTAATACATGCAATAGTGTGCCTACCCAGCTTCCACACATCCCCCAACTTTACCCGTGTCTGTTCCTCATCCGGCTCCCCATCAAAATCCTCATCGCATTCACTGTCATCATCGTCATCCAATGCATCGCCAAGGCTTTCCAGGAGTTGCCTCAATGACTCCTCATCGGTGCCCATGCTCTCCAAGGAAAACCCTGCATCGACCTGGGATTGCAGGAGGGCTGCGAGCGCATGTTCGTCGTCTTGAGCAGATTGGGCATGCAAGTTGTCTGCGACCATGATAGCTTCAATTGTCGATGCGGGGGTATTAACGGGAAGGACCTCAACACGGACCTCAGTGGCACCCTCGCGTCTCATTGCCTCAACGAAACCATGGCCTGCCACCATGAGATAGCCTTGACCATCGGGGACTGCAACGACACTGCGAAATTGCCCAAATCTACGGTATGAGGCACAAAGATTACTAATTTGCTCCTCTGGATGCACCCGGTAGTTCCTGGGATGTGCCTTGAGTAAGTCAATGGATACAGTGCGATTTTCAATGCCCGTGATCATCTAAGCTCTTCCTTGTAGAGATGTATGGTTGTCTGACGTGGGTTTGTTAGCAGTATAGTAGCAGGAATGAGGATACGTCAAGACTTGGGGAAAAAGAAAGGCCTCGCTGTGCTCTGATTTTCAGCGAGGCCATTGAATGCATTGATGTGCTCTTCTGCTAGATGGGGAATGCCGCGCTGGGGGCGACAATGAAACGCATGGATGAATCGAGGCAGTCAATGCTTTACTGTGATGATATCAGGGATTGTCAATGTCACCCCTCGAATCCCATTGGAGGCATCCAGCCTCCGGGTGGCAAGTAGCCCTCTTCCCGATGGGGATCGTCGGCGTACACACCGTCGTCAACGACTTCAATGCCTGGGCGATCATACTCATCCCATACTAGCTGCAACACACCTGCTACGAATAGGACGCCATGACGATCTGCTGCGACTTGCACAGACACCTGGTCCCGCGCCACTTGCTCTGCCATCTCAGGATCAAGGGCTGCAATGTATTCAGCGAACCGGCGAGGCCCCCAGGGGTCATTGATGATGATGCCTACAACCATGTACAGCTCAAACCCTGCCTGCCTTGCCTGTCTCTGATGTTCCTGGAATGTCAAGGACTCTTCCTTGACTTCAATGACTTCTTCAGTGATATGCTCTTCGTACATTATCTTGCCCTCGCTCCGCCACTACGGAAGCCTGATGTTGTCCTGCTTACTGTTCGAGATTGAGTTGTGGTCCTGGATTGCGTAGTAGTCCGACTCTGTGATTTCGTTGTGGTTGTCCGTGCGCTTCCACTGGTAAACCCTGCCTGCTTGGATTTGACCTTGGTTGTCACGGTACGCCCACTGTAAGCCTTGCCATCGCTGCCCTTCCACTTGCCGCTGGTGCTGTATCGTGTGATTTCCGTGCGGTGAGTGGTCTCGAATTGGCGGACAACAGTTGTGCGGTAGTAGGTGCGACGTGAGACAGGGATGTAGTGGTCATAATACGATGGGCTATCGTAGTACATGTAGTACATCGCATGCCATGTAACTGGCATAATCATTGGTGTCCAGGTGCGAGGACACAAGCCTGCCTGCTGCAACGCAATGACTTCAGCGGGATCGTAGGCATAGTAGCAGTGCCCGTTTTCGCCGTATGCGCTGGGCGCATAGGACATCGCTGCCGCGTCATCGCAAGCGGTGAGGGCAAAGCAGGATAGAAGAGCGATGAGCAGAATAAGCTTTCTAAACATAAATAACCCCCTAACATAGTGTAGACGGAATGCCTCATTGTTTATCCAAGATGGTCAACGATTCCTCGCTGCTTGTTCAATGACCCATTGCATTCCCTTGCCAAAATCGCCGCTTCCAAGGATTGCCATGGCGTCCAGGAACTTATCATAGCGATCAATGTCTACAAGGAGCGCGGCAGGAATGCCATAGCCTGCTTCCGCTGCTCTCTCTGCTGCGTCCTCAAATTCAGTCTCCTCTTCGTCAGGGACGCGTCCATAGCAGTTGATGGGAACATCGCGTACATAGACAGGTCGTTGCAAGTCACGGATAGTTGCCTTGAGGGCACTGCTTACACGTTGATATATCTCTGATTCGCTATGCTTACTTGCGGGGATGGCATAGAGCTGATCTTCAATCTCTTGAGAGATGCAGTATCCAAACATGAGATGCACACGACTTTGTGGGCGATTATCGGCATAGTCCCCGCCCATGTGAGGACGCACGGCCAGGAACACATTGTCCATCGGCGTCGTGAGCAGGTAGTATACAAGCTCTTTGTGATCATCCCATCCGCTATTGGGATACCCGAAACGCCTGAAGAGATAGGCAAAGAGCTGTCCGCCACGCAGTCCTGGCAAGATCAATGCAGCATCCTTGCCCGTGTCAAAGACACCAATCATGGCACTGACGAGGGCAGGTCCGCATGGCTCGGCTTTTTGTGCGATGAAATTGCTATTCATTGTTTTTCTCCCTATTCTTCGATCTCTCTGCATCAAACCCAGCCGGATACCTTCTTCGCAGATTTTTAACGTTTTGATCAATGACATCTTGGAGAGAAACACCGAGTGCAGCGCAAAGGGCAGTGAGGTACCAAAGGAGATAACTGCATTCCTTGGCTATATCATCTCTATTGAGTAGATGGCAATGGAACAAGTATTTCCTGATCTGCTCGTTAATTTCCCCAACCTCACCAGAAAGACCCATGGCAGTCATGACAAGGGTATCGTTGAGTTCAGTGGTGGCAGTGGTACGTTTTACCTCTTCTTGATAGCGATTGAGCGGGTTGTACTCACTGAGCGCAAAGTTGGCAGTGAGCTCGCCGATGCGTCGATCGGCTTCTCTGTCTGTCTCACTCAGCTCTTCCCACGGCCTGAGCCAGGATGACTTCGGGTTGGGTTGCTCAGCCGCCCATGCAACCCAGGCAAGACGAACAACTTTTCCAAGTGTTTCACGGTCAATCATTGTTTTTCTCCGATCTCATGGGCATCATTGAGTGAGGCCCAGCCTTGTTTGAATGTGTAAAGTGCGAGCTTCACACGCCATGCATGGTCCCGTTTGTGAAACCGTGACGGGTATCCAAGCTTTTGCCGAATGCGGCAGAGGTGGCTTCGCACCGTGCTGCCCTTGATGTGCAGTGAGCAGGCAATGTCATCGTCAGTGAGACCAAGGGCAAGCAATGAGAGGACCTGGATTTCACGGGCAGTGATCACTGAGGCCACTGTCTCTCCTCTTGCTTCAATGTGCCTTGATACAGTCTATGCCAACAAGGATAAGCATAGACACACCTACCTACTTGTCTCTTCTCACGAATTGCCGCTTTGCAGTGAGGGCAAATACCGTTTGCGATGTTTTCTAGATACCTCTGCAGGGACTGCCTAGCTTTCTCCATCTCTTCAGCAACTTCCTCTGGCGTGCGGAATGCAGCTTGAGAGCAGAGATCTGTGCATCCTCTGTCCTTAAAACATGGATAGCTGAGTGGTTCTTCTGATGGACATTTCACATCCTTGTAGACCACGCCGACTCTGCACGTATCGTTCATAAGTCCGTTATAGTGCTTACACCAGTTCTCAAAGCTCATTACTGTCCTTTCACTGCTACCACTGCACTGCATGGTCTGCACTGCATGGTCTGCACTGCATGGTCTGCACTGCATGGTCTGCACTGCATGGTCTGCACTGCATGGTCTGCACTGCATGGTCTGCACTGCATGGTCTGCACTGCATGGTC
>Ga0209238_1000012_pt1 | contig 188252 bp, 157 predicted proteins | sample GraSoi013_1_20cm_FD_185823 | JGI IMG/M metagenome (GOLD analysis project Ga0209238, IMG submission 185823) | Grasslands soil microbial communities from the Angelo Coastal Reserve, California, USA - Sample 10_02_2013_1_20cm (SPAdes) (version 2) | ecosystem: Environmental > Terrestrial > Soil >...
GCACGACCGACGTGACCGGCTCCATCGAGCTGCCCGCCGACAAGGAAATGGTGATGCCTGGCGACAACGTGTCGATCACCGTCAAGCTGATCGCCCCCATCGCCATGGAAGAAGGTCTGCGCTTCGCTATCCGCGAAGGTGGCCGTACCGTGGGCGCTGGCGTGGTTGCCAAGATCATTGCCTAATTGATTCGTAGGGGTATAGCTCAATTGGCAGAGCGTCGGTCTCCAAAACCGAAGGTTGTAGGTTCGATTCCTACTGCCCCTGCCACCTGATGGTGGAATCGCAACGAGCCCGCCCCAAAGCGGGCTTCGGTGTCTTGGCGTTGCGCAAAAGATGCGCATTAGAAATGGATTATGGCCACTACTCAGGTTGAAACGGTCAGCTCCGGAGCTGACAAAGCCAAGCTTGCCGCAGTCGCGGCTTTAGTCGTTGCTGCGATCGCAGGTTTCTATCTGCTGAGCAAGCAAGGGCCCATCGTCCAGTGGCTGGTGTTGCTGGTCGGCCTGGCTGCAGCTGCTGGCACGTTCCTTGTTTCCGAGCCCGGAAAGCGTTTCGTGAGCTTTGCCCAGGATGCCTGGCGCGAAGTCAAGAAGGTCGTCTGGCCGACGCGCAAGGAAACCATGCAGATGACCTTGTACGTCTTCGGCTTTGTCGTCATCATGGCCTTGTTCCTGTGGTTCACGGACAAGACGCTTGAGTGGGTCTTGTACGACCTGATTTTGGGCTGGAGGAAGTAATGGATGCTGTCGAAACGGGTGTGAACGACGGAGGGGCAGCGCCTGCCAATCCGGATCTGCGCTGGTACATCGTCCATGCCTATTCCGGCATGGAAAAGGCGGTTGAGCGCAACATCATCGAGCGCATCGCGCGCTCTGACATGCAGTCCAAGTTCGGTCGCATTCTTGTCCCCACTGAAGAAGTGGTGGAAATGAAGAATGGCCAGCGCCGTACTACCGAGCGCCGTCTGTTCCCTGGCTACGTGTTCGTCGAGATGGTCATGGACGACGACACCTGGCACTTGGTCAAGCACACCAGCAAGGTGACGGGTTTCGTGGGCGGTGCCAAGAACCGTCCTGCGCCGATTTCCGAAGAGGAAGTGCGCAAGATCGTCAGCCAGATGCAGGAAGGCACGGAAAAGCCGCGTCACAAGGTCGAGTTCATGCCCGGCGAGCTGGTGCGTGTCAAGGAAGGTCCGTTCACGGACTTCAACGGCTCTGTCGAAGAAGTCAACTACGAGAAGAGCCGTCTGCGCGTCTCCGTGATGATCTTCGGTCGCTCCACGCCGGTCGAGCTTGAATTTGCCCAGGTTGAAAAAACCTGAGTTACCGCTTACAATCTCTGGCTCTGCATTTTTTAGGCTTGGTGCAGAGCGTTCTCACAAGAGTCTTTTAACCCCCGGGGAGCTGTCGGCTGCAACTGTTGCTGGTTGGGCCGGCGGCGCTATACCCGCAAGGAGCATTCAATGGCGAAGAAAATCGTCGGCTTCATCAAGCTGCAAGTGCCAGCTGGTAAGGCCAATCCCTCTCCCCCGATCGGTCCTGCGCTGGGTCAGCGCGGCCTCAACATCATGGAATTCTGCAAGGCGTTCAACGCCCAGACCCAAGGTGTCGAGCCCGGACTGCCGCTGCCCGTGGTCATCACGGCCTTCGCGGACAAGAGCTTCACCTTCATCATCAAGACGCCTCCGGCGACTGTGCTGATCAAGAAGGCCATCAAGCTGGACAAGGGTTCTTCCAACCCCCTGAAGAACAAGGTCGGCAAGATCACCCGCGCTCAGCTGGAAGAGATCGCCAACACCAAGCTGAAGGACATGAACGCTGCTGACGTGGACGCCGCCGTGCGTACGCTGGCTGGTTCGGCTCGCTCGATGGGCGTGATTGTGGAGGGCGTGTAAATGGCCAAGTTGACCAAGAAGCAAAAGGCTCTCCAGGGCAAGGTGGAGTCCACCAAGCTGTACGCTTTCGCTGACGCAGTCGCGCTGGTGAAGGATGCTGCAACCGCCAAGTTCGATGAATCCATCGACGTGGCCGTGCAACTGGGCGTGGACGCCAAGAAGTCTGACCAAGTGGTTCGCGGCGCTGTCGTGCTGCCCCATGGCACCGGCAAGGTTGCCCGCGTGGCTGTGTTCGCCCAAGGCGCCAAGGCTGAAGAAGCCAAGGCTGCCGGCGCCGACGTGGTCGGCATGGACGACCTGGCTGCCCGCGTGAAGGCTGGCGACATGCCCTTCGACGTGGTCATCGCTGCCCCCGACGCCATGCGCGTTGTCGGTACGCTGGGCCAGATCCTGGGCCCGCGCGGCCTGATGCCCAACCCCAAGGTTGGCACGGTGACTCCCGATGTGGCCACGGCTGTGAAGAACGCCAAGGCTGGTCAGGTGCAATACCGCGTCGACAAGGCCGGCATCATCCATGCCACCATCGGCCGCCGCTCGTTCGACAACGAGAAGCTGCAAGGCAACCTGGCTGCGCTGATCGACGCCCTGAACAAGTCCAAGCCCGCTTCGAGCAAGGGCCTGTACCTGCGCAAGGTCGCTGTTTCGTCGACCATGGGTGTGGGCGTTCGCGTCGACACGCAAACCATCTCGGCCTGATAGCCAAGAAATCTTGAGACACCTTTCGGGGTGCCTCAGTGGTGGGCCGGTGCAGCGATGCGCCGGGTCATCCAAGACCGTTGGTGTGCCTTGCGGCACTTAAACCCCCGGGGCCAACGCAGATGGCGATCCCGCTGCAGATGGATGCATTTCCAAAACAGTTGGTCGCTGCAACAAGAGCGCGCATGAGGGGCTTGCCCCGAGTGCGCATTTGAAGGAGTAGACCTTGAGTCTTAATCGCAGTGAGAAAGAAGCGGTCATCAATGAAGTGACCAGCCTCGCCGCAAAAGCTCAAACGCTTGTGATCGCGGAATACCGCGGCATCACGGTCGCCGACATGACCAAACTGCGTTCTGATGCTCGCAGCAAGGGTGTGAGCCTGAGCGTGTTGAAGAACACGCTGGCCCGCCGTGCTGTGGCTGGCAGCCAGTTTGACGTTGTCGCCGACCAGATGACCGGCCCTCTGATCTATGGCTTCTCTGAAGACGCAGTGGCCGCCGCCAAGGTGGTGGCCGACTTCGCGAAAACCAACGACAAGCTGGTGATCCGCGGTGGTGCGTTTGCAGGCAAGGCCCTGGACGTGAACGGTGTGAAGCAACTGGCGAACATCCCCTCGAAGGAAGTTCTGCTGGCACAACTGTGTGGCTTGCTGATGTCGCCTATCTCGCGTACGGCCGTTGTGCTGGGCGCCCTGGCGGCAAAGAAGAGCGAAGGCTCTGCCGAAGAACCGGCAGCCGAAGCAGTCGCAGCCTGAGCGCGCGGCAGTTAACCAATATTGTTAGGAAATCAAAATGGCATTCGATAAAGACGCATTTCTGACCGCGCTCGACGGCATGACGGTCCTGGAACTCAATGACCTGGTGAAGGCCATTGAAGAGAAGTTTGGCGTGAGCGCTGCCGCTATGGCTGCTCCCGCTGCTGGCGGCGCTGCTGGCGGCGCTGCTGCTGCAGAAGAAAAGACCGAGTTCAACGTTGTGCTGACAGAAGCCGGCGCGAACAAGGTTTCCGTCATCAAGGCCGTGCGTGAAATCACCGGCCTGGGTCTGAAGGAAGCCAAGGACCTGGTCGACGGCGCTCCCAAGAACGTCAAGGAAGGCGTTGCCAAGGCTGACGCTGAAGCCGCTGTGAAGAAGCTGGTGGAAGCCGGTGCCAAGGCTGAACTGAAGTAATTCAGTCCCCTCAAGGGCTGGAGGCTCCGAAAAAGGGCCTCCAGCCTTTGGCGCTTGTGGAGCGCTGATCCATAGAGCACACTAAAAAGCAGTCAGCACAGTCTGTTTTTTAGTGTCTTCTGACAACCCGACAGCAGAAGATGCCTTGGTTCGGGCGATGTGCAACGCATCGCCGTCAGCCATGGTTGGTAGTGGCCAACCGCCAAGCCCGCAGGGAGCTTTCCATGTGGGGCAGTCGTCGCAGACCCAGGACTCATGTCTTTGCCCGGAGATCTCATGGCCTATTCTTACACCGAACGCAAGCGAATCCGCAAAAGCTTCGGGAGCCGCGACAGCGTGCTCGAAGTGCCTTACCTGCTGCAGATGCAAAAAGATGCATATACCGCATTCTTGCAGTCAGATGTAGCCCCCAAAAAACGCACCATCGAAGGCCTGCAAGCGGCCTTCAACTCCGCCTTCCCCATCGTCTCCCACAACGGTTTTGTGGAGATGAAGTTCGTCGAGTACAACCTCGCCAAGCCTGCTTTCGATGTGCGCGAGTGCCAGACCCGTGGTCTGACGTTCGCCTCCGCCGTGCGCGCCAAGGTCCAGTTGATCATCTATGACCGTGAGTCTTCGACCTCGCAGTCCAAGGTGGTCAAGGAAGTCAAGGAGCAAGAGGTCTACATGGGCGAAGTGCCCCTGATGACCGAAAAGGGCTCGTTCATCATCAACGGCACCGAGCGTGTCATCGTCTCGCAGCTGCACCGCTCGCCTGGCGTGTTCTTCGAGCACGACAAGGGCAAGACCCACAGCTCGGGCAAGCTGCTGTTCTCGGCACGCATCATTCCTTACCGCGGCTCGTGGCTGGACTTCGAGTTCGACCCCAAGGACCTGCTGTTCTTCCGCGTCGACCGTCGCCGCAAGATGCCCGTGTCCATTCTGCTGAAGGCCATCGGCCTGACGCCGGAATCGATCCTGGCCAACTTCTTCGTCAACGACAACTTCCGCCTCATGGATTCGGGCGCGCAGATGGAGTTCGTCTCCGAGCGCCTGCGCGGCGAAGTCGCGCGCTTCGACATCACCGACAAGTCGGGCAAGGTCGTGGTCGCCAAGGACAAGCGCGTCACCGCTCGCCACACGCGTGAGCTGGAGCAGTCGGGCACCAAGTTCATCAGCGTCCCCGAAGATTTCCTGATCGGCCGCGTGGTCGCCAAGAACATCGTCGATCCGGACACGGGCGAGATCATCGCCAAGGCCAATGAAGAGCTGACCGAGTCCCTGCTCAAGAAGCTGCGCAGCGCCGGCATCCAGGATCTGCAGTGCATCTACACGAATGAGCTGGACCAGGGCGCCTACATCTCGCAGACCCTGCGCACCGACGAAACCGTGGATGAGTTCGCTGCACGCGTGGCCATCTACCGCATGATGCGCCCCGGCGAGCCGCCGACCGAAGACGCCGTGCAGGCCCTGTTCCAGCGCCTGTTCTACAACCCCGACACCTACGACCTGTCGCGCGTGGGCCGGATGAAGTTCAACGCCAAGGTCGGCCGCGATGGCGCCACCGGCCCCATGGTGCTGTCCAACGAGGACATCCTGGCCGTGGTCAAGATCCTGGTGGATCTGCGCAACGGCAAGGGTGAAGTCGACGATATCGACCACCTGGGCAACCGCCGCGTGCGTTGCGTGGGCGAACTGGCCGAAAACCAGTACCGCACCGGCCTGGCACGTATCGAGAAGGCCGTGAAGGAGCGTCTGGGCCAGGCCGAGCAAGAGCCGCTGATGCCCCATGACCTGATCAACAGCAAGCCGATTTCGGCCGCCCTGAAGGAATTCTTCGGTGCGTCGCAGCTGTCGCAGTTCATGGACCAGACCAACCCTCTGGCCGAAATCACGCACAAGCGTCGCGTCTCGGCCCTGGGCCCGGGCGGTCTGACCCGCGAGCGTGCAGGCTTCGAAGTGCGCGACGTGCACGTGACCCACTACGGCCGCGTCTGCCCTATCGAAACGCCTGAAGGCCCGAACATCGGCCTGATCAACTCGCTGGCCCTGTACGCCCGCCTGAACGAGTACGGCTTCATCGAGACGCCGTACCGCCGGGTGGCCGACGGCAAGGTCACGATGGAGATCGACTACCTGTCGGCCATCGAGGAAGGCAAGTACATCATCGCCCAGGCCAACGCCGAGCTGGATGCCGAAGGCCGCCTGATCGGCGACCTGGTGTCGGCGCGCGAAAAGGGTGATTCGACCCTGGTGTCTGCCGAGCGCGTTCAGTACATGGACGTGTCGCCCGCACAGATCGTGTCGGTGGCTGCCTCGCTGATTCCGTTCCTGGAACACGATGACGCGAACCGCGCATTGATGGGCGCCAACATGTCGCGTCAGGCCGTGCCTGTGCTGCGTCCCGAAAAGCCCATGGTGGGCACGGGCATCGAGCGCGTGGCGGCAGTGGACTCCGGCACCGTGGTGACGGCAACCCGCGGCGGTATCGTGGACTATGTCGATGCAACGCGCATCGTGGTCCGCGTGAACGATGCGGAAGCCGTGGCCGGCGAAGTCGGCGTGGACATCTACAACCTCATCAAGTACCAGCGTTCCAACCAGAACACCAACATCCACCAGCGTCCCATCGTCAAGCGTGGCGACAAGCTGGCCAAGGGTGACGTGGTGGCCGACGGCGCATCGACCGACCTGGGCGAAATCGCCATCGGTCAGAACATGCTGATCGCCTTCATGCCCTGGAACGGCTACAACTTCGAGGATTCGATCCTGATCAACGAGCGCGTGGTGGCCGAAGACCGCTACACCTCGATCCACATCGAAGAACTCGTGGTGATGGCCCGCGACACCAAGCTCGGTGCCGAGGAAATCACGCGCGACATCCCGAACCTGTCCGAGCAGCAGCTCAACCGTCTGGACGAGTCCGGCATCATCTACGTGGGTGCGGAAGTGCAGCCCGGCGATGTGCTGGTCGGCAAGGTCACGCCCAAGGGCGAGACCACGCTGACGCCTGAAGAGAAGCTGCTGCGCGCCATCTTCGGCGAGAAGGCTTCCGACGTGAAGGACACCTCGCTGCGCGTGGACCAGGGCTCGCAAGGCACCGTGATCGACGTGCAGGTCTTCACCCGTGAAGGCATCCAGCGTGACAAGCGCGCCCAGCAGATCATCGACGATGAACTCAAGCGCTACCGCCTGGACCTGAACGACCAGCTGCGCATCGTCGAGGCCGACGCCTTCGACCGTATCGAAAAGCTGCTCAATGGCCGCGTGGCCAACGGCGGCCCGCAGAAGCTGGCCAAGGGCGCCAAGATCGACAAGGCCTACCTGGATGGCGTGGAGAAGTTCCACTGGTTCGACATCCGTCCTGCAGAGGACGAAGTCGCCACCCAGCTCGAGTCCATCAAGAACTCGCTGGAGCAGACGCGCCACAGCTTCGACCTGGCTTTTGAAGAAAAGCGCAAGAAGCTCACCCAGGGCGACGAGCTGCCCGCTGGCGTGCTCAAGATGGTCAAGGTCTACCTGGCCGTCAAGCGCCGCCTGCAACCCGGCGACAAGATGGCCGGCCGCCACGGCAACAAGGGTGTGGTTTCCAAGATCGTTCCGGTCGAGGACATGCCCTACATGGCCGACGGCTCCACTGCCGACATCGTGCTGAACCCGCTGGGCGTGCCTTCGCGTATGAACATCGGCCAGGTGCTGGAAGTGCATCTGGGCTGGGCCGGCAAGGGCCTGGGCCAGCGCATCGGCGACATGCTGCAGCAGGAAGCCCGCGCCGCCGAGATCCGCACCTTCATGGAAGAGATCTACAACTCGCGCGGCCGCAAGGAAGACCTGACGCAGCTCGACGACAAGGAGATCGTGTCCATGGCGCAGGCGCTGACCACGGGCGTGCCGTTTGCCACGCCGGTGTTCGATGGTGCGTCCGAGCAGGAAATCCAGGACATGCTGCATCTGGCATATCCGGAGGAGCTGGCCCAGCGCAAGGGGCTGACCGAGTCGCGCACGCAGGCCTACCTGTATGACGGCCGCACCGGTGACCGCTTCGAGCGTCCGACCACCATCGGCTACATGCACTACCTGAAGCTGCACCACTTGGTCGACGACAAGATGCACGCCCGCTCCACGGGTCCGTACTCTCTGGTGACGCAGCAGCCGCTGGGCGGCAAGGCCCAGTTCGGTGGCCAGCGTTTCGGGGAAATGGAAGTGTGGGCGCTGGAAGCTTACGGCGCCGCCTATGTGCTGCAGGAAATGCTGACCGTGAAGTCCGACGACGTGGTGGGCCGTACCAAGGTGTACGAATCCATCGTCAAGGGCGAGCACGCCATCGAGGCAGGCATGCCCGAGTCGTTCAACGTGCTGGTCAAGGAAATCCGCTCCCTGGGCCTCGACATCGAGCTTGAGCGTTCTTAAATATTGAAAAGGGAAAGAGTCTTATGAAATCTCTACTCGACCTGTTCAAGCAATTCACGCCTGATGAGCATTTCGATGCCATCAAGATCGGTCTGGCTTCTCCCGAGAAGATCCGTTCCTGGTCCTTCGGCGAGGTGAAGAAGCCCGAGACCATCAACTACCGCACGTTCAAGCCCGAGCGCGATGGTCTGTTCTGCGCCAAGATCTTTGGCCCCATCAAGGACTACGAGTGCCTGTGCGGCAAGTACAAGCGCCTCAAGCACCGCGGTGTGATCTGCGAGAAGTGCGGCGTCGAAGTGACCCAGACCAAGGTGCGCCGCGAGCGCATGGGCCACATCGACCTGGCTGCGCCCTGCGCCCACATCTGGTTCCTGAAGTCGCTGCCGTCGCGTCTGGGCCTGGTGCTCGACATGACGCTGCGCGATATCGAGCGCGTGCTGTACTTCGAAGCCTACGTGGTGACCGACCCCGGCATGACCCCGCTGAAGAAGTTCAGCATCATGACCGAGGACGATTACGAGGCCAAGCGCACCGAATACGGTGACGAGTTCGAAGCCAAGATGGGCGCCGAAGGCATCAAGGATCTGCTCGAAGGCATCGACATCGATGTCGAGACAGAGCGCCTGCGCGGCGATCTGACCGGCTCCGAAGTCAAGGTCAAGAAGAACGCCAAGCGCCTGAAGCTGCTGGAAGCGTTCAAGAAGTCCGGCATCAAGCCGGGCTGGATGGTCATGGAAGTGCTGCCCGTGCTGCCCCCGGACCTGCGTCCGCTGGTGCCGCTGGACGGCGGCCGCTTCGCAACGTCCGACCTGAACGACCTGTATCGCCGCGTCATCAACCGCAACTCGCGTCTGCGCCGCCTGCTGGAGCTGAAGGCTCCGGAAATCATCGCGCGCAACGAAAAGCGCATGCTGCAGGAAGCGGTGGACTCGCTGCTGGACAACGGCCGCCGTGGCAAGGCCATGACGGGCGCCAACAAGCGTGCCCTGAAGTCGCTGGCCGACATGATCAAGGGCAAGAGCGGTCGTTTCCGCCAGAACTTGCTGGGCAAGCGCGTGGACTATTCGGGCCGTTCCGTGATCACGGTGGGTCCGTACCTCAAGCTGCACCAGTGCGGTCTGCCCAAGCTGATGGCGCTGGAACTGTTCAAGCCCTTCATCTTCGCGCAGCTCGAGCAGCGCGGCATCGCCACCACCATCAAGGCGGCGAAGAAGGAAGTCGAATCCGGCACGCCCGTGGTGTGGGACATCCTCGAAGAGGTCATCAAGGAGCACCCGGTCATGCTGAACCGTGCTCCCACGCTGCACCGACTGGGCATCCAGGCCTTCGAGCCCATCCTGATCGAAGGCAAGGCCATCCAGCTGCACCCGCTCGTCTGCGCGGCCTTCAACGCCGACTTCGACGGTGACCAGATGGCTGTCCACGTTCCGCTGTCGGTGGAAGCACAGATGGAAGCCCGCACGCTGATGCTGGCCTCCAACAACGTGCTGTTCCCCGCATCGGGCGAGCCCTCCATCGTTCCTTCGCAGGACGTGGTGCTGGGTCTGTACCACGCAACGCGCGAGCGCATCAACGGCAAGGGCGAAGGCATGATCTTCGCCGACATCGGTGAAGTGCAGCGCGCGCTGGACTCCGACCAGGTCGAACTGGCCGCCAAGATCAGCGTGCGTCTGACCGAGTGGACCAAGAACAAGGACTCCGGCGAGTTCGAGCCTTCGACCAGCCTGGTGGAAACCACCGTGGGCCGCGCCCTGATGTCCGAGATCCTTCCCAAGGGCCTGCCGTTCAGCCACATGAACAAGGCGCTCAAGAAGAAGGAAATCTCCAAGCTCATCAACGCCTCGTTCCGCAAGTGCGGTCTCAAGGCCACGGTGGTGTTTGCCGACAAGCTGCTGCAAAACGGCTTCCGCCTGTCCACACACGCCGGTATCTCGATCGCCATCGGCGACATGCTGGTGCCGCCGCAAAAGGCCGAGATCATCGGCCGTGCCGAAGCCGAGGTGAAGGAGATCGAACAGCAGTACGTCTCCGGTCTCGTGACCGCTGGCGAGCGCTACAACAAGGTGGTGGACATCTGGGGCAAGGCCGGCGACGAAGTCTCCAAGGTCATGATGGCCCAGCTTGCCAAGGAAAAGGTCATCGACCGCCACGGCAACGAAGTCGAGCAGGAATCGTTCAACGCCATTTACATGATGGCCGACTCCGGTGCCCGCGGCTCGGCCGCGCAGATCCGCCAGCTGGCCGGCATGCGTGGCCTGATGGCCAAGCCTGACGGCTCCATCATCGAGACGCCCATTACGGCGAACTTCCGTGAAGGCCTGAACGTTCTGCAGTACTTCATCTCCACCCACGGCGCCCGAAAGGGTCTGGCCGACACGGCGTTGAAGACGGCCAACTCCGGCTACCTGACGCGTCGTCTGGTGGACGTGACGCAGGATCTGGTGGTCAACGAAGACGATTGCGGCACGACCAATGGCGCACTGATGCGCGCCATCGTCGAAGGCGGTGAAGTGATCGAATCGCTGCGCGACCGCGTGCTGGGCCGTACCACGGCCGAGGATGTCGTGCATCCCGAGACGCTGGCCGTCCTGCTGCCCGCAGGCACGCTGCTCAACGAAGACGGGATCGATGAACTCGAGTTGCAGGGCGTGGACGAGATCAAGGTCCGCACCGCGCTGACCTGCGAAACCCGCTACGGCCTGTGCGCCAAGTGCTACGGCCGCGACCTGGGCCGCGGCGGCCTGATCAACCTCGGCGAAGCCGTGGGTGTGATCGCCGCCCAGTCCATCGGCGAGCCCGGCACGCAGCTGACCATGCGTACCTTCCACATCGGTGGTGCCGCTTCGCGCGCTGCCATCGCCTCGAGCGTGGAAGCCAAGTCCAACGGCTCCATCAGCTTCAACAGCACGATGCGCTACGTCAGCAACACCAAGGGTGAGCTGGTCGTGATTTCGCGTTCGGGCGAAATCGTCATCAGCGACAACGGCCGCGAGCGTGAGCGCCACAAGGTGCCTTACGGTGCCGTGCTGACCGTCAGGCCTGACCAGCAGGTCAAGGCCGGTCTGATCCTGGCCAACTGGGATCCGCTGACCCGACCCATCATTACCGAGTACGCCGGCCAGGTGCGCTTCGAGAATGTGGAAGAGGGCCTGACCGTGGCCAAGCAGGTCGATGAAGTGACCGGCCTGTCCACGCTGGTGGTGATCGATCCCAAGCGCCGTGGCTCTGCCAAGGTCGTGCGTCCTCAGGTCAAGCTGATCGATGCCAACAACCAGGAAGTCAAGATCCCTGGCACCGACCACTCGGTGACGATCGGCTTCCAGGTCGGCGCTCTGATCCAGGTGCGCGACGGCCAGGACGTGGGCCCCGGCGAAGTGCTGGCCCGTATCCCTGTCGAAGGCCAGAAGACCCGCGACATTACCGGCGGTCTGCCCCGCGTGGCCGAGCTGTTCGAAGCCCGTACGCCCAAGGACAAGGGCACGCTGGCCGAGATGACCGGCACCATCTCCTTCGGCAAGGAAACCAAGGGCAAGGTGCGCATGCAGATCACCGATCTGGATGGCAAGGTCTGGGAAGAACTCGTGCCCAAGGAAAAGAACATCCTGGTGCACGAAGGCCAGGTGGTCAACAAGGGCGAGTCCATCGTCGACGGTCCCGCCGATCCGCAGGACATCCTGCGCCTGCTGGGCATCGAGGAGCTGTCGCGCTACATCGTTGATGAAGTGCAGGACGTCTACCGTCTGCAGGGTGTGAAGATCAATGACAAGCACATCGAGGTGATCGTTCGCCAGATGCTGCGCCGCGTCGTGGTCGAGAACACCGGCGATTCGACCTACATCGCTGGCGAGCAGGTCGAGCGTTCGGAAATCCTCAATACCAACGAGGCCCTGCAGCGCGAAGGCAAGATCCCTGCCACGTACTCCAACGTGCTGCTGGGTATTACCAAGGCTTCGCTGTCGACCGACTCCTTCATCTCCGCCGCGTCGTTCCAGGAAACGACCCGCGTGCTCACCGAGGCTGCCATCATGGGCAAGCGCGACGAGCTGCGTGGCCTGAAGGAAAACGTCATCGTCGGTCGCCTGATCCCCGCCGGTACGGGTCTGGCCTACCACCAGGCACGCAAGGCCAAGGACGCCATGGACGACGCAGAGCGCCGCGCCATCGCCGACGCCGAAGCGGCCGAACTGGCCGGTGTGATGGCCGATGACGACACTGCTGCAGTGTCTGTCGCCGGTGACGCTTCCGCCGACTGATGCACTCGGGCGAGCGTCAAGCGAGCCCCTGAAGTGACGTGACGCTCCCGGCCTGCCCAGCGCAGGCGGGAGCGTTTTTCTTTGGGAATAACCAGGGTTCGGCCGGACCAGCCTCCGGCCGGGCCATTGCAGACGATGTGGTCCTTGTCTCTTGAATGGATGCTGCTGGCCCTGCTCGTGTTCTGGGCCGTTGGCGCATACAACCGGCTGGCCCGGCTGCGCAGCGGCTGCGTGCAGCAGTTCGGCGTGCTCGATGCCCACCTGGGCCAATGGCACGCCATGCTGCAGGCCTTCGAGGCCCAGCCCAAGGCCGAAGGCCAAAGCCCCGCCCTTGTGCATGCCCAGGCCGCACTGCACCAGACCGCCGCACAGCTGCAGGCGGCCCTGGTCGATGCCCGTGGCCGGCCGCTGCGCGAGACCGCGCTGGCCTCGCTGGAGCACGCCTGTTCGGCGCTGGACGTGGCCTGGCAGGCCATGACCAAGGTCGCCGTTGATACCGGCGCGGGCGCCGCTGGCACTGGCGCTGCGCCATCAGATGCCCCATCGCCGGACCCCGATCCGCTGCAGCCCTGGCAGCAGCGCTGGACCGAGCACCAGGTGCGCAACCGCCTGGGACTGCAGCAATTCAACGCTGCGGCCGAGCGCTACAACGCCGCCATTGCGCAATATCCGGCCAGGCTGCTGGCCTGGCTGCTGGGCTTTCGCCCGGTGCGCAGCCTGCTGGTCGAGCCTGTCGCCAGCAAGGCACAGGAAAGTGGAACATGAACCAACGCACGCATTCTTCCCCGCGCCGCGCTGCGGCGCCTTCGCAGGCACCTGCCGCACCGCCTCTTTGGCAGCAGCTCGACGCCGTCGCCCAATGCCTGCAGTCCGTGCTTGAAGGCCAGTCCAGCCGCAGCGTGCTGGCGCGCGTGGCGCAGCCGCTGCGCCCCGGCGTCCAGGCGCTGCTGTTCCAGGTACTGCGCCAGTTGGGCCGTGCCCAGGCGCTGCAAAAGCAGCTGGCCTCGCGCAACCCGCCGCCGCGCGTCAGCGCATTGCTGAACACGGCCCTGGCCCTGGCCTGGGATGAGTCCCGGGCACCGTACCCGCCATTCACCCTGGTCAACCAGACGGTGGAAGCTGCCAAGCAGGGGCCCACGCGCGCCCAGTCCGGCTTCATCAATGCCTGCCTGCGCCGCTTCCTGCGCGAGCGCGATGCCCTGGTCGCCGCCACCGACGACCAGCCGCAGGCCGTCTGGAACCACCCGGCCTGGTGGATCGCCCGTTTGCGCAAGGACCATCCCGATCATTGGCAAGCCATCCTGCAGGCCAACAATGAACAGCCGCCGATGACGCTGCGCGTCAACCGCCAACAAACGGACCGCCAGTCCTACCAGGCAGCGCTGCAGGCCATGGACGTGCCTTCGCTGGCCGTGGCCGACAGCGGCCTGCAACTGCAGCAGGCCCTGCCGGTGCAATCCCTGCCGGGCTTCGACGAAGGCCTGGCCTCGGTGCAGGATGCGGCCGCGCAACTGGCCGCGCCGCTGCTGCTGCAGGGGCTGGAGCAGCCCGCCGGCCGCGCGCTGCGTGTGCTCGATGCCTGCGCCGCCCCGGGCGGCAAGACGGCCCACCTGCTGGAGTACGCAGCCCCGCAGACCCTGGAGGTCACGGCGCTGGAGATAGATGCCGAGCGCGCCGCGCGCATCGCGGACACGCTGGGGCGGCTGCGCCTGCAGGCCCGTGTGGTGGTGGCCGATGCATCCCGGCCCGACCAGTGGTTCGATGCGCAATGCGGCGGCCAGCGGTTCGACGCCATCTTGCTGGACGCACCCTGCACGGCCTCGGGCATCGTGCGGCGCCAGCCCGACGTGCGCTGGCTGCGCCGCGAAAGCGATGTGCGCCAGCTGGCCGAGATCCAGGCGCGCCTGCTCGACACCCTGTGGCCCCTGCTGCAGCCCGGCGGGCGCCTGCTCTACTGCACCTGCTCGGTCTTCAGGGAAGAGGGCGAGGCACAGGTTCAAGCGTTTGTTACACGCAACAGTGAGGCGCGAACCCTGGCGGCACCGGGGCATTTAATCCCGGGCAAAGCCGACAAAGCCGGCATGCTGGCTGACAATGCTTTGGGTGACCACGACGGTTTCTTCTACGCCTTGCTGCAAAAGACGCGCTGACCCCCCCCATCGGGCCTGGTCGCCAGCCTGGCTGCGCCTGCTGGCGCGGCTGGCCGGGGCGCTTTTGCTGGCCGGCGTGCTGGCGGGCCTGAGCCTGCAGGCCAGGGCCGATGCCCTGACGGCCGAGATCGGCCCCATGCAGCTCGATCGCTCCGACGACGGCCTGCTGCTGTCGGCCACCCTCCATTTCGAGCTGCCCTACCAGATCGACGATGCGCTGCGCCAGGGCATCCCCATGTACTTCGTGGCCGATGCCCAGATCCAGCGCGAGCGCTGGTACTGGTCCGATCAGCAACTGGCCACCGCCAGCCGCCACTACCGCCTCAGCCACCAGCCGCTGACGCGCCGCTGGCGCCTGCACATCTCCAGCACCCCGTTCTCCAGCAGCGGCCTGGGGCTGGCGCTGGGCCAGACCTTCGAAAGCCTGGACGATGCGCTGGCCTCCATGCAGCGCATCTCGCGCTGGAAGATCATGGACACGGCGCCCACGCAATCGGGCGTATCGGTGCAACTGCGCTTTCGCATCGACCTGTCCCAGCTGCCCAGGCCGCTGCAGATCGGCGCGCTGGGCCGCTCGGGCTGGAACCTGCAGCTGTCGCGCACCCAGATGCTGGAAGACGCGCCATGAGCAGGGCCTCGGCCGACGACGAACGCGTGGCCCTGCCGGCCTCGGCCGGCCTGTCGCGCGGCACGCGCTGGGCCGTGGGCGTGGGCGCCGGCCTCATGGGCCTGGTCGGGGTGCTGCTGCTGTTCCTGCTCACCCTGGCCACCAACAACCGCCTGGACTACGAGCGCAACTACAACTGGCTGTTCGCCGCCAACGTGGTCGTGGCCGGCCTGCTGCTGGCCATCCTGGCCTGGGGCGGCATCCGCCTGGCCATCCGGCTGCAGCGCGGGCGCTTCGGCAGCCGCCTGCTGCTCAAGCTGGCCGGCATCTTCACGCTGGTGGGCCTGGTGCCGGGCCTGCTGATCTACATCGTCTCCTACCAGTTCGTCTCGCGCTCCATCGAAAGCTGGTTCGATGTGCAGGTCGAGGGCGCGCTGTCGGCCGGCGTGAGCCTGGCCAGTGCCACGCTGGAGACCGTGGCCAATGACATGGCCAACAACACGCGCACCGCAGGCGCCCAGCTGTCCCAGGTCTCCGATGCCGGCGCAGCGCTGATCCTGGAGCGCGTGCGCGACCAGTTGGGTGCCACCGATGTCGTGCTGTGGAGTGCATCGGAGCTTGCCGTCATGGGCCCGACGCAGACCACCCGCAGCGGTGACCTTGCGGGCCTGCGCGCCATCGCCAGCGTGGGCCAGTCGCGCTTCAACCTGCAGCCCGAACGCCCCAGCGCGCAAATGCTGCGCTCGCTGCGCGAGCAGCGCGCCGTGGCCAGCATCGAAGGCCTGGACGACGACGGCATGGCCCAGCCCGGCGCCACCGCGCCCGGGGCCCAGGTCCGCACCCTGGCCCTGGTGCCCAACCCGAGCGTGGGCCTGCTGACCGAGCCGCGCTACCTGCAGGCCACCATTGCACTGCCGCAGGCCCTGGTGACCAATGCCCTGGCCGTGCAGGCAGCCAACCGCGAATACCAGGAGCGCGCGCTGGCACGCGGTGGCCTGCAGCGCATGTACATAGGCACGCTCACGCTCAGCCTGTTCCTGGCCGTCTTCGGCGCCGTGGTGCTGGCCATCGTGCTGGGCAACCAGCTGGCCCGGCCGCTGCTGCTGCTGGCCCAGGGCATGCGCGACGTGGCGCGCGGCGACCTGCGGCCCAAGCCGGCGCTGCAGACGCGCGACGAGATCGGCGGGCTCACGCGCTCCTTTGCGCTCATGACCCAGCAACTGGCCGACGCCCGCGCCGAAGCCAACCGCAGCATGGGCCAGCTCGATGCCGCACGCGGCAACCTGCAGACCATCCTCGACAACCTCACCTCGGGCGTCATCGTGCTGGACGCGCGGGGCGCCATCGTGCTGAGCAATCCCGGCGCCACGCGCATATTGCGCGCGCCCATGGCCGTCCATGAAGGCCGGCTGCTGTCCCAGGTGCCGGGGCTGGAGCAGTTCGGCGAAGTCGTGCAGGAGCAGTTCGCGCTCTTCCTGGGCGAGCAGGGGCGCGATCGCTGGCAACTGGTGCATGAGCTGCATGCCTCCACCGATGGCGGCGTCATCCAGCACACCACCACCCTGGTCATGCGCGGTGCGGAACTGCCCGATGCGCAGCGCCTGCTGGTCTTCGACGACATCTCGGAAATCGTCTCGGCCCAGCGTGCCCAGGCCTGGGGCGAGGTGGCGCGCCGCGTGGCCCACGAGATCAAGAACCCGCTCACGCCCATCCAGCTGTCGGCCGAGCGCATGGCCATGCGGCTGACCGACAAGCTGCAGCCAGCAGAGCAGGCGCTGCTGGCCAAGTCCGTCAAGACCATCGTCGATCAGGTCGGCGCCATGAAGCGCCTGGTCGATGAATTCCGCGACTACGCGCGCCTTCCCGCCGCCAACCTGCAGTCGCTGGACCTCAACGCGCTGGTCACCGATGTGCTCCAGCTGTATGGGGAAGAGAACGCCGAAGTGCGCGTGGACTGCGTGCTGGACCCGCAATGCCCGCCGATTTCCGGCGATGGCCAGCAGCTGCGCCAGGTCATTCACAATCTTTTGCAGAATGCCCAGGACGCCACGGCCCAGCGCGCGCAGGAAAGCGGCCAGCCCCCCGGCCCCGTGACCATAGAGACGCGCTGGAACGAGTCCGCGCGCCGCGTGCGCCTGAGCATCAGTGACAGCGGCACGGGCTTCGCCGCCAACATCCTTCAACGGGCCTTCGAGCCCTACGTCACGACCAAGGTGCGAGGCACCGGCCTGGGCCTGGCCGTGGTCAAGAAAATCGCAGACGAGCATGGCGCCCGCATCGACCTGGGCAACAGGGAAGACGACGGGGTGATTCAAGGTGCGCAAGTGTCGCTATCATTTGCGCCTGAGCGTACGGGATAGGCCTGACGCCCCCCGCGCCTCAGCACATAGGCTTAAGACACATGGCAAACATACTGGTGGTCGACGACGAACTGGGGATCCGGGATTTGTTGTCGGAAATCCTCAACGACGAAGGTCATAGTGTGGACGTGGCCGAGAACGCCGGTCAGGCACGCTCGGCGCGCGCCTCCAACACCTACGACCTCGTGCTTCTCGACATCTGGATGCCCGACACCGATGGCGTATCGCTGCTCAAGGAATGGGCCTCGGCAGGTCTGCTGACCATGCCCGTGATCATGATGAGCGGCCACGCCACCATCGAGACGGCCGTGGAGGCCACGCGCATCGGTGCGCTGTCCTTTCTCGAAAAACCCATCACCATGCAAAAGCTGCTCAAGGCCGTGGAGCAGGGCCTGGCGCGCAACGCCGCCAGCCAGGCACCGGCTGCAGCGCCCGTGGCGGTGGTCGAGCCGGACACTGCGGCCGTGGTCACGCCTGCGGCCAGCCGCGTGCCGGTGGACAACAACGTGCCGCATGCACACCAGGGGTTCGACCTGGACCGCCCGCTGCGCGAGGCGCGCGACGGTTTCGAGAAGGCCTACTTCGAATTCCACCTGGCACGCGAAGGCGGCTCCATGACACGCGTGGCCGAGAAGACCGGCCTGGAGCGCACCCACCTGTACCGCAAGCTGCGCCAGCTGGGCGTGGACCTGGGCCGCAACAAGCGCGGATAGACTTTTTGAAGGAATTTTGGCTTTTTCGTTTTTGGGTCAAAAAATCCTGCATATAATCTAGTTCTCGGCCCGGTAGCTCAGTCGGTAGAGCAGAGGATTGAAAATCCTTGTGTCGGCGGTTCGATTCCGTCCCAGGCCACCAAATTCAGTAAAAAATTACGGACTGCTTCGCAAGAAGCGGTCCGTTTTTCTTTGTGCCTCAGGCAATGCGTGATCCTGCCTGTGCGCCGGCTGCGGCCGCCTTCAGTCGTTCGCGCCCGCAATCGTCACCAACAGCACGCAGCCCTGGTCGCCGCGCGCGTGCACATCGTGCAGCTCGCCGGCAGGCACCAGCACCACCGAGCCGGCCACCAGCCGCAGGCTTGCCAGGCGCGTGGCAATGCCGGCCTCGCCCGCCAGGCAGTGGATGGTGGCCTCGCCGGGGACCTGATGGCTGGGCAGGGCATGGCCCGGTGGCAGCACCAGGCGCAGCAGTTGCAGCTTCGGCGTTCGGATCAGGCTGGTGCTGATGGGCATGCCGTCGCGGGCGTGCAGGGCGATGACCTCCAGTGGCTTTGCGTGTTCGAGTGCCATGCTTGGCTCCTGCTTGATGTGGGTCAGAAGGTGGTGCCGCAGCGGCCCCGCCCGCGCGCCTGAAGATGTACGCTGAATGAATCTTATGCAGGCGCACGGCGGGCCGGAAGGAGTGGACATCATGGCGCAATGGCTGGAACTGGAGGAACCCCTGCGAACCCGGGAGCCGGCACCGCAATGGAAGGCTTTCCTGGAGCTGGGATTGCGGCCGCCGTACCTGTGGCGTTTCGCCCCGCTGCTGGTGCGCCCGCGTGCCGACCGGCAGGCATGATCGCAGGCCTGCCATGCGCCTGACCCTGATGACCGACTACGCGCTGCGCCTGCTCATGCATGTGGCGCGCCACCCCGGGCGGCTGTGCACGATTGCCGAGATCGCCCAGGCCCATGCCATCTCCGAGGCCCACCTCATGAAGGTCACGCACCAGTTGGCGCTGCGCGGCTGGATCGTCACCGTGCGCGGCAAGGGCGGCGGCATGCGCCTGGCCCATGCGCCGGCCGACATCGGCCTGGGCGACGTGGTGCGCGGCATGGAGCCGGACCTTGCCATCGTCGAATGCTTCACGGGCACCAGCCCGCCGGCCTGCACGCTTGCGCAGGACTGCCGGCTGGCCGGCGTGCTGGGCGGGGCGCTGGACAGCTTCATGGCCCATCTGGACGGCTTCACGCTGGCCGATCTGCTGCCGGCTCCCGCCTCCCTGCCCCTGCCGCACAGGAGCCGCGCATGAGCTACGGACTGCTGCTGACCCTGCACCTGCTGGCGGCCATTGCCTTTGCAGGCACGGTGTTCTTCGAAGTCGTGCTGCTGGCCGGGGCGCGCCGCCACCTGCCCGCTGCCGTGGCGCGCGCCACCGAGCAGGCGCTGGGTGACCGCGCGGTCGCCGTCATGCCCTGGGTGCTGGTGGTGCTGTACGGCGCGGGGCTGGGGCTGGCCTGGCAGCACCGCGCGGCATTGGCTGCCGCCTTTGCCGCTCCGCTGGCCAGCAGCTTCGGCCTGCTGCTGGCGCTCAAGATTGTGCTGGCGCTCAGCGTGTTCGGGCATTTCCTGGCGGCCATGTGGTGGCGCCGGCGCGGTGTGCCGGGCGGGCGCCGCTCGCACCGTCTGCACCTGAGCGTGTTCTGCCACGTGCTGGCCATCGTGCTGCTGGCCAAGGCCATGTTCTACCTGCACTGGTAAACAGCCTGCAGGCAGGCCCTGCCCGCGTTAAGCTCGCTGCTCGCATGGCTTGGAGCACGGGGGCGCAGAGGTGGCATCGCATTGGCAGCCGGGCTTGATCGCCCTGCACGGGAATCAGACGGAGGTGCTGGCCGACACGGTGCTGGCATGGCTGGCTGCGCACCCGCTGGATGTGCTGGAGCCCGAGGTGGTGCTGGTGCAGAGCAACGGCATGGCCGAGTGGTTCAAGATGCGCATGGCCGAGCAGCTGGGCGTGTGCGCCGCCGCGCGCGTGGAACTGCCCGCGCGCTTTGTGTGGCGCAGCTACCGCCAGGTGCTGGGCCGCCAGGCCGTGCCGCGCGAATCGCCCCTGGACAAGACGCCCATGACCTGGCGGCTCATGCGCCTGCTGCCGCAGTGCCTTCATGACCCCGCCTTCGCCCCCATTGCAGGCTTTCTGCGCCCCGGCGAGCCCGAGCGGCTGCTGCAATTGGCCCAGCGCCTGGCCGACCTTTTCGACCAATACCAGATCTACCGCGCCGACTGGCTGGACGCCTGGGAGGCCGGGCATGACGTGCTGCCCATGCCCTTGCGCCCTGGTGTGGCGGACGCCACGGTGCCCGAAGGCCAGCAGTGGCAGCCGCGCCTGTGGCGCGCCGTGCTGGCCGAGCTGGACGAGGACCAGCGCGGCGCCACGCGCGCGCGCCTGCAGGGCCGGGTGCTGGCCGCGCTGCAGTCCGGCGAGGCGCCGGCCGCGCCGCTGGCACGCCGCGTGGTGGTGTTCGGCATCAGCCAGCTGCCGCTGAGCCTGCTGGAATTCCTGGCCGCCATGGCCCGCCACAGCCAGGTGCTGCTGGCCGTGCCCAATCCCTGCCGCTTCCATTGGGCTGACGCCATCGACGGGCGCGAGCTGCTGCGCATGGCGCGGCGCCGCCAGCCGCTGCGCGGCGGGCGTGATCTGGCGCAGCTGCCGCTGGAGGCCATGCATGCCCACGCCCATCCGCTGCTGGCCGCCTGGGGCCGGCAAAGCCGCGACTATGTGCGCCAGCTCGACGCCTTCGACACCACGGGTGCCGCCGCGCAGCTGCAGATGCCGCGCGTGGACCTGTTCGACGAAACCGATGCCGAGGACCTGCGCACCGCGCCGCTGCTGGCCCAGGTACAGCAGCGCATCCGCGACCTGGTGCCGCTGGCCGAGCACCCGCCGCTGGAGGTGGCGCGGGCCGATCGTTCCATCGTCTTTCACAGCGCCCACAGCGTGGTGCGCGAACTGGAGGTGCTGCACGACCAGCTGCTGCAGATGCTGGCCCGGCCACCGGATCCAGCCCAGCCAGGGCAAGCGCCGCTGGCCCCGCGTGACGTGGTGGTCATGCTTCCGTCCATAGAGACGGCTGCGCCCTCGATACGTGCGGTCTTCGGCCAGTACGGACGCCACGACCCGCGCCACATTCCCTTCGACATCGCCGACCTGGGTGCGCGCGCCAGCAGCCCGCTGGCCGTGGCCCTGCAATGGCTGCTGCGCCTGCCCCAGCAGCGCTGCCGGCTCAGCGAGCTGTGCGACCTGCTGGACGTGCCCGCGATTGCCGCGCGCATGGGGCTGGCGGCCGACGACCTGCCCCAGCTCACGCGCTGGATGGCCGGGGCCGGCATCCGCTGGGGACTCAATGCGCCGCAGCGCGGCGCCCTGGGCCTGCAGGCCTGTGGCGAGCACAACAGCGCCTGGTTCGGCCTGCAGCGCATGCTGCTGGGCTATGCCGGCGGCGTGGCGCAGGACGGCCAGGCCTTTGGCGGCATCGAGCCCTATGACGAAGTGGGCGGCCTGTCGGCCGAGCTGGCCGGCGTGCTGGCCGCGCTGCTGGAGCGCATGCTGGCCTGGTGGCGCGAGGCCGGGCGGCCCGCCACGCCCGAGGCCTGGGCGCAGCGCTTTCGCGCACTGCTGCAGGACTTCTTCAAGGCGCAGGACGATGAGGACGAGGCCATGCTGGCCGCGCTGGACGCCGCCCTCACGGACTGGCAGCGCGCCTGCGAGCAGGCCGGCTACGCGGACGCCGTGGAACTGGGCGTGGCCCAGGAGGCCTGGATGCAGGCGCTGGAGCAGCCCTCGCTGTCGCAGCGCTTTCGCGCCGGTGGCGTGACCTTTTGCACGCTGATGCCCATGCGGGCCATTCCCTTCGAGGTGGTCTGCCTGCTGGGCATGAACGATGGCGACTATCCGCGCCGCGCCACGCGCAGCGACTTCGACCTGATGGCGCTGCCCGGCCAGCAGCGCCCCGGCGACCGCGCGCGCCGCGACGATGACCGCCAGCTCATGCTCGAAGCCCTGCTGTCCGCACGCCGCGCGCTCTACATCAGCTGGACCGGCCACCATGTGCGCGACAACAGCGAGCAGCCGCCCTCGGTCCTGGTCTCGCAGCTGCGCGACTACCTGGAGACGGGCTGGCGCGGCGAAGGCGGCCAGCCGCTGCTGGCGCAGCGCACGCAGCAGCACCCGCTGCAGCCCTTCAGCCGCCGCTATTTCGAAGAAGGCTCGCCCTGGACCACCTATGCGCGCGAATGGCGGGCCGCGCATGCGCAGTCTGACGGCACGGACGTGTTGCCTGCGCTGCCCGCGCAGCCACGCCCGCCCTTTGTCCCCGACGCCTCGGCGCCGCTGACGCTGGCCCGGCTCACCGATTTCCTGCGCCACCCGGCGCGCGCCTACCTGCGCCAGCGCCTGCAGGTGCGCTTCGAGCAGGAGGACAACCCCGTGGTGGACGAGGAACTGTTCCAGCTCGACGGCCTGACCGAATACCTGCTGGTGCAGCAGTTGCAGCAGCAGGTGGCGGCCGGCCTGGACGAGCCCGGGCAGGCGCCCCAGGCCATGGAAGACAGCGTGCGCGCCGCCGTCGCGCGCCTCACGCGCTCGGGGCGGCTGCCGTTGGCGGGGCTGGGCGAGCGCGGCGCGCGGGCGCTGCAGTCCTCGGTCACGCCTTCGCTGCGGGCCTGGCGCCAGCAACTGGATCGGTATGCCCATCCCGCGCCGCGCAGACGGCTGCTGATCGAGGACGATGGCCTGGTGTTCGACGACTGGATCGACGGGTTGCGCCAGTCCTGCGAAACCGAAGAGTCCCCCGATGCGGACGACGCACAGTGCTGGCTGCTGCTGGACCCGCGCAACCTGCTCAATGCCAAGGGCAGGCCCCATGCCGACAAGCTCATGCCGGTCTACCTGCGCAGCCTGGCGCTGGCCGCCAGCGGCTCGCAGGCCGAGTTGCGCGTGGTGGCGCGCGACGGCCTGGTGCAGGTGCTGCCCATGGACCCTTCCGAAGCGCTGACACGGCTGCGTGAATTGATGGCCCTGTGGCGCGAAGGCCAGAACGGCCCGCTGCCCCTGCCGCTGCGCAGCGGCCTGGCCATGGCCGAAGGCTTTCCCGCTGCGGCCCAGCAGGCCTATGAGGGCGGTCATCTGGTCGGCGGCGAAGGCGAGGACCCGTCCTGGGCCCGCTGCTACCCTGACTTCGAACGCCTGAGCGCCGATGGCCGTTTCGAGGCCCTGGCCCATGCCGCCCACGCGCCGCTGCTCGACTGGGTGGCCGCGCAGGTGCAGGTCCTGCCGTACCAGGGGGATGCGCAATGAGCGCGAGCGAAATGATCGGCGACGTGACCAGCCATGTGCTCGACGCGCAGCGCTTCCCGCTGTGGGGCAGCCGCCTGATCGAGGCCAGCGCCGGCACCGGCAAGACCTGGACCATCGCCGCGCTCTACCTGCGCCTGGTGCTGGGGCATGGCGAGGGCAGCCTGGACGGCATCAGCAGCACGGCCTTCGAGCGCCCGCTGATGCCGCCAGACATCCTCGTCATGACCTTCACGCGCGCGGCCACGCGCGAGCTGTCCGACCGCATACGCAAGCGCCTGATCGAGGCCGTGCAGTGCTTTCGCGGCGAGGCCGAGCCCGCGCCCCACGACGCCTTCCTGCACGCGCTGCGCGAGGCCTACCCCGAAGGCGCGGCCCGTGAACGCGCGGCCTGGCGCCTGGCCATGGCGGCCGAATGCATGGACGACGCGGCCATCCACACCATCGACGCCTGGTGCCAGCGCATGCTGCGCGAGCATGCCTTCGACAGCGGCAACCTCTTCGACGAAACGCTGGAGCCCGACGAAAGCCAGCGCCAGACCGAGGCCGCGCAGGACTACTGGCGCCAGCAGTGCTACCCGCTGTCCGACGAGTTGCTGGACGAGGTCCTGAAGATCTGGCCCCACGTCGGCGCCCTGGTCGATGACATGCGCGCCCTGCTGCGCGAGCCCCCCGTGCCCGGCGCGGGCGAGGGCAGCCTGGCCGACTGCCTGCAGCGCGCCATGGAGCAGCGCCGCAGCCGCCTGCTGGCCCTGGCGGCCGGCTGGGACGACAAGGCACAGCGCCTGCAGCTGTGGCTGGATGGACAGCTCGACGGCCATGGCGCGCTGTGGGACAAGCGCAAGCTGCAGCCCGCGCGCTACACCGGCTGGCTGGCCGCGCTGGCCGACTGGTCGCGCGCGCCGCTGGACGGTCCGCTGGCGCTGACCGAGGCCGCGCGCCACCGCCTCAGCCCCGAGGGCCTGGCCGAGGCCTTCAAGGGATCGGCCGGCGATGTGCTGATGCCGCTGGAGCTGGCCGAGCTGCAGGCGCTGCTGCTGCAGCTGGAGCAATTGCCGCCCGTCAGCGTGGCCGTGCGCCTGCATGCGGCCGCGCGCGTGGCGCAGCGGCTGGCCCACCTCAAGCGCCAGGCCGGCAGCTTCGGCTTTGCCGACATGCTGCAGCGCCTGGACACGGCCCTGGCCGGCGACAACGGCGCTGTGCTGCGCGAGCGCATCCTGGCCCAGTACCCGGTGGCGTTGATCGATGAATTCCAGGATACCTCGCCGCTGCAGTACCGCCTGTTCGACCAGATCTACCGCACGGCGGCCAACGACCCGCACAGCGCCCTGCTGCTGATCGGCGACCCCAAGCAGTCCATCTACGGCTTTCGCGGCGCCGACATCCACAGCTACCTGCAGGCGCGCCGCGCCACCGAGGGCCGCCACTACGTGCTGGGCACCAACTACCGCTCCACCGAGGCGCTGGTGGGCGCCGTCAACCATTGGTTCGCGCAGGCCGAGCAGCGCTCGGGCGAGGGCGCCTTCATGTTCCGGCGCGGCAGCCACAACCCGCTGCCGTTCGAGCCCGTGGCTGCCCAGGGGCGCAGCGAACAGCTGCACACGCGCGACGGCGCCATGCACGCCCTCACCGTGGCCTGGAGTGCGGGCCGCGACGAGGACACCGGCATCCCCCTGCCTTTGGCGGCCGACGAGGTGCGGCGGCGCTTTGCGGCCCATTGCGCCGAGCAGATCGTGCAGTGGCTGACCGACCCGCAGGCCGGCTTTGTGCAGCCCGATGGCCGCCTTGTGCGCCTGCGGCCTGCCGACATCGCCGTGCTGGTGCGCACGGGCCGAGAGGCGGCCGCCGTGCGCCGAGAGCTGCAGGCGCGCGCCGTGGCCTCGGTCTACCTGTCGGACCAGGATTCGGTGTTCGCCAGCGACGAGGCCCATGACCTGCTGTACTGGCTGCGCGCCGTTGCCGCGCCGCTGGATGCCCAGGCCGTGCGCGCGGGCCTGGCCACGCGGCTCATCGGCCTGTCGCTGGACGAGCTGGCCTGGCTGGCCGCCGACGAGGAAGCCTTTGACGCGCGCAGCGAGCAGCTGCGCGAACTGCACAGCATCTGGCTGCGCCTGGGCGTGCTGGCCATGCTGCGCCAGACCCTGTACCGGCTGGACCTGCCCGTGCGCTGGCTGCAGGACCCGGCCATGGGCGGCGAGCGGCGCCTGACCAACTACCTGCACCTGGCCGAGCTGCTGCAGACCGCCAGCGCGCAGCTGGAGGGCGAGCAGGCCCTGATCCGCTGGCTGGCCACCCAGATCGAGACGCCGGGCAGCGGCAGCGAAGAGCAGGTGGTGCGCCTGGAAAGCGATGCCGACCTGGTCAAGCTCGTCACCGTGCACAAGAGCAAGGGCCTGGAGTACCCGCTGGTCTGCCTGCCGTTTGCGGGCAGCTTCCGCCCCATGGAACGGGCCAGGACGCCCTTCCTGACCCTGTCCGCGCAGGACGAGTCGCAAGACGACGCGGCTCCGGCCCGCCGATTGCTGCTGGACTTCAGCGACGAGGAGCTTGCCCAGGCCGACCGCGAGCGGCTGCGCGAGGACCTGCGCCTGTTCTACGTGGCGCTCACCCGCCCGCGCCATGCGCTGTGGCTGGGTCTGGCTCCGCTCAAGCGCGGCAACGGCAAGGCCTGCGTGAACGAGCAGGGCGCAGCCGGCTACCTGCTGGGCGGCACCGAGCCGCGCTCGGCCCAGGGCTGGCGCGACGGCCTGCAGCAGCTGTGCGGCGAAGACCCGCACATGGCCTGGCGCGACCTGGATGCCGTGCCACTGCAGCGCACGCGCTGGCAGCCCCCGGCCGGCGCCACGCCGCTGCACGATGCCCCGGCCTACGACGCGCGCTTCGACACCCGCTGGGGCATCGGCAGCTTCTCTGCCCTGGTGCGCGCCATGGCCGCGCCCAGCCTGCCCGTGCTGCCCGTGGCCGTGCAGCGCCCGGCCGAGGATGAGCAGGCGCTGGAGCCGCCGCCATCGCCGGAACTGGCGGACATTGCCGGCCTGGCGGGCCTGCAGCCCCTGCAGGATGGACCGGCCGGCGGGCCTGCGGTCTGGCACCGCTTTTTGCGCGGCCCCGTGGTCGGCAACTTCGTGCACGACCAGCTGGAATGGCTGGGCGGCGAAGACTTTGCCCTGCCCGTGGACGGCCAGGGTGCGCTCGCTGATCGCCTGGTGCGCCGCTGCGAGCGCGCGGGCCGTGGCGAGCAGGCGCGCGACCTGCTGGCCTGGCTCACGGCTGTGGTCCACCAGCCGCTGGCGCCGCTCGATGTCACGCTGGCCACGCTGGGCCCGCAACTGTCCGAGATGGAGTTCTGGCTGCCCGCGCGCCAGCTGCCGGCCGAGCGCATCGACCAGCTGTGCCGGCGCTTCATCCTGCCGGGGCAGGAGCGGCCCGCGCTGCCCCAGCGCTCGCTGCACGGCATGCTCATGGGCTTTGCCGACCTGGTGTTCTGCCACGAGGGCCGCTACTGGGTGCTTGACTACAAGAGCAACCACCTGGGCCCGGACGGTGCCGCCTACGGCCAGGAGGCCCTGGCCCGCGCCATGCTCCACCACCGCTACGACGTGCAGGCCGCGCTCTATCTGCTGGCCCTGCACCGGCTGCTGCGCAGCCGCCTGGGCACGGCCTACGAGCCGCAGCGCCAGCTGGGCGGCGCGCTGTACTACTTTTTGCGCGGCATCGATGGCCCGGCCGGTGGCATGCATGCCATGGCGCCCGAGCTGCCCCTGCTCGATGCGCTCGATGAACTGCTCGGCCCCGGCCGCGCCGATATCCAGGAGCCGCCATGAGCCCGCGCCCCCGTTCGCGGACCGTCGATACGGCCACGCTGGATCTGTTCGACGAACGGCCGGGCGACGACTCGCCGGGCGGCGAAACGCCAGGCGACGCATCGCTGGGCGGCAAACCGCCGGGCGCCGTGCCGCCAGACACCAATGAACTGCTGGCCCTGCTGCGCCGCTGGGCCGATGCCGGCCTGCTGCGGCGCCTGGATGCGGCGCTGGCCTCATTCGTCGCCGGGCAGGATGCGCAGGCCGGGCCCGCCTTGCTGGTGGCGGCCGCGCTGCTGGCGCAGATGGAGGGGCGCGGCCACAGCTGCCTGCCCCTGGCACCGCTGGCCGGCAACCCCAACGACGTGCTGGCCTGGCCCGCCGAGGCGCTGCCCGCGCAGCAGGCCCTGTGGCAGATACTGCCCGCGCGCCTGTCCGGCTGGGTGGCTGCGCTGGGTGCCAGCCCCGTGGTGCGCGTGGTCGGCGACGCGGGCCAGGATGGCGGCGAGGACCTTGGCCAGCCCCTGGTGCTGGCCGGTGCCGACGGCCCCGCGCCGCTGCTGTACCTGCGCCGCTACTGGGACTACGAGCGCGCCGTGGCCATCCATGTCATCCAGCGCACGGCGGTGCAGGCCGTGGCCGCCCAGCCGCTGGACGAAGCCCTGGCCCGCCACTGGCTGGACCGCCTGTTCCCGCCTGCGGCGGGAGGCGGCCCCGTGGACTGGCAGAAGCTGGCCTGCGCGCTGGCGCTGCGCGGCCGGCTGTCGGTGATCACGGGCGGCCCCGGCACCGGCAAGACCTATACCGCCGCGCGGCTGCTGGCCCTGCTGTTTGCCACGGCGCCCGACGCCGGCCAGCTGCGCGTGGCCCTGGCCGCCCCCACGGGCAAGGCGGCTGCGCGCCTGAAGCAATCGATTGACGGGGCCTTGCTGCAATTGCAGGGCAGCATGGGCGGCGAGATCGACCTGGCGGGCCTGGTGCAGCGCATGGGCGCGGCGCGCACCCTGCACTCCATGCTGGGCGCGCGGCCCGATACGCGGCACTGGGGATTCCATGCGGGCCGGCAACTGGACGTGGATGTCCTCATCGTCGATGAGGCCTCCATGGTCCACCTGGAGATGATGGCGGCGCTGCTGGAGGCACTGCCGGCCGGCGCCCGCCTGGTGCTGCTGGGCGACAAGGACCAGCTGGCATCGGTGGAGGCGGGCGCCGTGCTGGGCGACCTGTGCCGCGATGCCCAGGCCGGACGCTACCTGCCGGACACGCTGGACTACGCGCTGCGCGTGGCCGACCAGGCGGTGCCGCCGCAGTTCGCGGCGCCGGCAGGCGACCGTCCTCCGGCTCTTGCACAGCACACCGTCATGCTGCGCGAAAGCCGGCGCTTCGGTGGCCCCATCGGCCAGTTGGCGCGCGCCGTGAATGCCGGCCACGCCGCGCAGGCCCAAGCCTTGCTCGATGCCGGCACGCAAGGCGGTACGCACTCCGAACTCTGGGAGCGCCAGGGCGGCGGCGTGCAGGCCGTGACCGAACTGGCCGTGGGTGGGCGTGGCGGCCTGGCCAGCTATGCGCTGTATGCCAGGGCGCTTCAAAACAGGCCGGCTGCGGACGGCGACTACGAGGCCGCGCACCGGGCCTGGGTGATCGATGTGCTGCAGGCCTTCGAGCGCTTCCGGCTGCTGTGCGCCGTGCGCGAGGGGGACTGGGGCGTGTCCGGCCTCAACCGGGCGGTGGAGCAGGCCCTGGAAGCGCAGGGCGCCATCCGCCGCAGCGGCGAATGGTATGCGGGCCGGCCCGTCATGGTCACGCGCAACGATGCGCAGCTGGGCGTGTTCAACGGTGACATCGGCATTGCGCTGCCGGGTGGGTCGCAGGGCGGGTCGCATGGCGGGTCACAGGGGGGCCCGCAGGGTGGGCCCGGGCAGCCGCTGCGCGTGTACTTCCTGCAGGGTGACGAGCTGCGCTCGGTCGGTGTCAGCCGCCTGGCCCATGTGGAGACCGCCTTCGCCATGACGGTGCACAAGAGCCAGGGCTCGGAGTTCGAGCACACGGCCCTGGTGCTGCCCTCGCGCGGCGGCAGCGTGCTGGGGCGCGAGCTGGTCTACACCGGCATCACGCGCGCCCGCCAGGCCTTCTCGCTGTTCTCCGAGGTGCCGGGCCTGCTGGCCTCGGCCGTTGGCAGCCCCACGCAGCGCGCCAGCGGGCTGTTGCGCTGGCTGCAGGACTGAGGCGGGCAGGGCGGCGGCTCAGGCCGGGGTCTTGTCGCTGGCGTAGCGGGACATCATCAGCGCCGTATTGGTCTTGCGGTCGGCATTGACCTGCTGCACCGTGGGCCGCTCGGCCATGCGCGCCAGGTACTCGCGCACGGGCAGGTCGGCCAGCACGTCGCGCCCGCCAACGATCTTGCTGGCTGCGCTGACCAGGGGCAGATGGACGATGGCGCAGCAGTCGGCCAGCGTGAAGCTGTCGCCCGCCACAAAGGGTGAGAAACGCGCGAGTTTGGCGAAGGCCGCCACGTTCTTGTCGAGCTGGGCCAGCGTGCGCTCCCGGGTGGAGTCGCTGACCTGGCCGCCGAAGAAGGCCTGCGGGTAGAGGATGCGCGCCACCAGCTCCAGGTGCAGGTCCAGGTACACGCACAGCTCGCGCACCTTGGCGGCCTCGAAGGCGTCGGCCGGCAGCAGGGCCGGCGAGGGCGACAGCGTCTCCACGTACTCGACCATGGCGGCCGACTCGCACAGGCCACGGCCGTCGTCGATGCGCAGGTACGGCACCTTGCCCAGCGGCGACAGTGCCATGTCGGTCTCGCCCAGCCAGTCCAGTTCCTCGTTGAAGGGCAGCTGCTTTTCCAGCAGGGCCAGCTTGACCTTGTTGTAGTAGTTGCTGGCCGCGAATCCGCACAGGGTGAGCATGGGTGTCTCCTTGGGTTGTTTGGGGTGAAGGCGAGGGTGCGCGCCTGTGATGGTAGGGGCGGGCAGGGCATGGCGCGGTCCCGGAGATGACGACTGGGGCAGACCCCTAGAATGGCGCCATGCCGCTTCGCCTGCCCTCCACCTTGGCTGCCTGCGCCCGCTGGGTGCTGGGGCTGTGGCTGTGCGTGGCGCTGGCATCGGCGTTTGCGCCGCTGGCGCGTGCCTCGGGCTGGGAGCGCCTGTGCTCGGCCGCTGGCGAATCGGTCTGGGTGCCATCGCCGGCCGGTCAGGACAATGCCCTTGCCGGCAGCCACGGCATCGACTGCCCGCTGTGCCTGCCCCCGCTGGCGCCGCCGCCCGCCCGGTGCAGTGCGGCCCCGGCACCGCTGATGGCAGATGCGCCGCCACGGGCGCACCCGGCCTCCGTCCACAGCGTGGCCATGCCGGCCTTGCCGCAGGCCCGCGCCCCGCCCCGGTGACTCCCCATTTCAATCCCTGCCTCTTTCGCTTGGCTTTTGTTTTTGCAAGGCACACAGACCGTGCTGCAACGTATTGAATTTTCTGGAGAAACCGTGATGACACTGCGTCAATGGACCACCCCTTTCCTGATCGCCGCCTCCCTGTCCATGGGCCTGGCCCATGCCCATGCCGATGCCGCCCACGTCAAGGCCGACGCCGCCTGGGCGCGTGCCAGCGTGCCGGGCCAGCAGGCCACGGGCGCCTTCATGCGCCTGACGGCGGAGGAGCCGCTGCGCCTGGTGGGTGTGGAGTCGCCCGCCGCCGGCTTGGCCGAGGTGCATGAAATGAAGATGGAAGGCGATGTGATGCGCATGCGCGCCATCGACGGCCTGGACCTGCCCAAGGGCGTGGCCGTGGACCTGAAGCCCGGCGGCTACCACGTCATGCTGCAGCAGCTCAAGAGCCCGCTGCTCAAGGACAGCCAGGTGCCCATCACCCTGGTGTTCAAGGACGCCAAGGGCGAAACCTCGCGCCTGAGCCTGCAGGTCCCCGTGCGCGCCATGGCGCCCGGCGCGGCGGCTGCCCCGGCAGCGGGCCACGGCGGCGGCCACGCAGGCCATTCGCACTGAGCCAGCGCCATTGCACCGGGTTTGTGCGCAGCCGCATGCGCATGACTTGCCGTGGACTTGGCGTGTGCCTGGGTTAAGCTGGGAGCATGGCCGGCATCCTTCGCCGGCATGCTCTTCCAACCCAGTCCTAGCGAGTGCTGCCATGAGTGACGCGTCCTCCTTCGGTTTCGGCAAGTTCATCCCCGGTTTCGACTTCCTGCAGGGCCTGGCCCAGAGCGCGGGATCGGCCACGGCCCGGCCCCTGGGGCGCCTGCCCGAATGGGTGGCGCCCACGGTGAGCATCGAGGAGGTGGACAAGCGCATCACCGAACTCAAGGCCGTGCAGTTCTGGCTGGACCAAAATGGCAAGGCGCTGGCCGCCACCATCCAGGCCCTGGAAGTGCAGCGCATGACGCTGTCCACCCTGCAGGGCATGAACGTCAGCATGGGCGAACTGGCGCAGGCCTTCCAGTTCCCCGCCGCTGCAGCCGCCACCGCTGCTGCAGCCACTGCGGGCAAGGGCGCCGCCAGCGCGGGGCAGTCCGACCACTCGGACTGGCCCATGTCCTCCGCCGGCAAGGCCGGCAAGCAGGAAAAGCCGCAGGCCGCGCCCGCACAGCCCCCTGCCGAGCCGCCTGCAGCTGCTGCGGCCGCTGCATCCGCGGATGCCGGCAGCAAGGCCTCAGGCCCCGAGGCTTCTGCGCCCAAGGACGAGCCGGCCCAGGCCGCCGCCATGGGCCAGGCCATGCAATGGTGGGGCGCACTGACCCAGCAATTCCAGCAGATCGCCGCCAAGGCCATGGCCGAGCCCATGGCCCCCGAGGCCGTGGCTGCCGCACAGCGCGCCACCGGCATGGCCGGCGACATCGCCAAGGCCGCCATGGACCGCATGACGGCCCAGGCTGGCGCCTTCGCCGCGCAGGCAGGCAAGGCGGCTGCACCGGCGGCCAAGGCCCCGGCCGAAGCCGCCAAGGCGCCTGCGAAAGCGCCAGCCAAGGCTCCACCGAAAGCTCCAGCCAAGGCAGCGGCCAGGAAGACGGCGGCAAAGACCACCGCAAAGACAACAGCCAAGGCACCGGCCGCAGGCAAGGCGCCGGCCAAGAGCCGGCCGCCGCGCTGAGCGGGACGGCGGCACCCATGGATGGTCTAGAGCCCTCCGCAAGCCGGGCGCTGGCAGGGCTAGAAAGAAGGTTGGAATGTCGTTGTTTCCTGTAGGCCATGCCAGCCATTCCGACTGGCGCGCCGCGGCCGATGCGGTGCTGCTGCAACTGCGCTCGCAGATGGCCGATCCGGGCCACGCGCAGCGGCCCCGACTGGGCCTGGTGTACCTGTCCCACGCGCATGCCGCCCATGCAAGACCGCTGCTGCAGCATCTGGCCAGGGCCTTGCCCCATGTGGCGGACTGGGCTGGCTGCTCGGCCGGTGGCGTGCTGGCCATGCCCCATGAATACCTGTCCGGCTCCGCGCTCGCGGTGATGCTGCTCGATGTGCCGGCAGCGCACTACCGCCTGTATTCGGGCCTGGCGCCCTTGCATGCGCCGGGCGGCGAGGCCGGGTTCACGGCCCATTCGGCCCTGGTCCATGCCGGAGGCGGCCAGCCTGAGCTGGCCGAGTTGCTGTACGAGCTGTCCGAGCGCACCGAGTCCGGCCTGCTGTTCGGCGGCGTGGGCGATGACGGGGACGATGGCGTGGAGGGCGTGCAGATCGCCTGCCGCACCGAGGACCTGCATGCGCAGCATGCGGATGCGCGCGGCATTTTTAGCGGAGGCTTCTCGGGCGTGGCCTTCGGTGCGGGCGTGCCCTGCATCACGGGCATGGCCCAGGGCTGCGTGCCGCTGGGCGAGGGCCTGGAGATCACCGAGGCGCGCGGCGCCCTGGTCACCGGGCTCAATGGCGATCCGGCCTTGCAGCGCCTGCTGCAACTGCTGGGCGTGGAGCTGGAAGGCAGCGACTGGCAGCCCGCGCTGACCACGGTACGCAGCACGCTGGCGGCCATTGCGCCGCCGGGCCGGGGCATGGCCCACGGCGTGCTCACCGAAGAGGCCCAGGTGCTGACCCTGGTCGGGCTGGACCCGCTGCGCCAGGGCGTGGCCCTGTCATCGGCCGTGGAGGCCGGGCATTCGGTGATCTTCTGCCGCCGCCAGGCCCAGGTCGCGCGCCAGGAACTGCTGCAACTGGGCGCTGCGCTGCGCGATGCGGCGGAGCCCGAGGAGGCGGCGCCCGAAGGCGAGGCACAGCCCCGCATCCGTGGCGCCATCTACATCAGTTGCCGGGGCCGCGGCGGCGGCCTGTTCGGCGGCCCCGATGCCGAGCTGCGCACCCTGCGCCACGCACTGGGCGATGTGCCATTGATCGGCTTCGTCGCCGAAGCCGAGATCATGGACGCCCGCCTGCACCGCTTCGCAGGAGTGTTGACGGTGTTCACTGCTTAGGCGTCGTACACGCCGTCTGCACCTCAGACCGCGCGCGGGCGCACCGTGCCTGCGCTGCGATCCGGGTCCATGGCTGCGGCCCCCAGAAAATCGAAATCCACGGCCGGCTGCCTGCCGCTGACCAGATCGGCCAGCGCCATGCCCGAGCCGCAGGCATGGGTCCAGCCCAGCGTGCCGTGGCCGGTGTTCAGGAACAGGTTGGCGATGGGCGAGCGTCCGATCAGCGGCACATTGCTGGGCGTGGCGGGGCGCAGGCCGCTCCAGAACTGGGCGCGCCCGGTATCGCCGGCGCCGGGGAACAGCTGCTGCACGCGCCGCACGATGGCCTCGCAGCGCACGGGGTCCAGGTTGCGGTCGTAGCCGTTGAACTCGGCCGTGCCGGCAATGCGCAGGCGGTCGCCCTGCGCGCCGGTGTAGCGCGAGAACACCAGCTTGAACTCATCGTCCGTGAGGCTGACCTGGTAGGCCTTGGCGGGGTCCAGCACCGGCAGGGTCACGGAGTAGCCCTTGGCCGGGTAGATGGGCAGGTGCAGCCCCAGCGGCTGGGCCAGCAGCGGGCTGAACGAGCCCATGGCCAGCACATAGGCGTCGCCCTGGATGCGTTCGTAGCGGCCATCGGCATTGGTCACCTCCACATGGTCGATATGGCGGCTGGCGCCTGCGCCCGTGGTGCGCAGCGCCATGACGTGGTGGCCGTGGCGGAACTGCACGCCCGTGGTGGTGGCAATGCGTGCCAGCTCGCGCGTGAAGAGGTTGGCGTCGCCCGATTCATCCTCGGCCGTATAGGTGGCGCCCGCTATCTGCCCGCGCACATGGGCCAGGGCCGGCTCCAGGCGCACGGCTTCGTCGGCGTCGATCAGGCGGCGGTCGCAGCCCAGGGCCTGCATCTGCTCGGTGGGCTTGAGCGCGCCCTCGAACTCGCGGGCGTTCGTGTAGAAGTGCAGGATGCCCTGCATGCGCTGCTCGTACTGGATGCCGGTGTCCGACCGCAGCTGCTGCAGGGCCTCGCGGCTGTAGGTGCCCAGGCGAACGATCTGCTGGATGTTGTGGCGCGTGCGCGCGGGCGTGCAGTTGCGCAGGAAGGACAGGCCCCAGAGCCACTGGCGCATGTCGGCGCGCAGGCGGAACAGCAGGGGGGCATCCTGCCGGCCCAGCCAGCCCAGCAACTTCAGCGGTGCGCCGGGGTTGGCCCAGGGCTCGGCGTGGCTGACCGAGATCTGCCCTCCGTTGGCAAAGCTGGTTTCGGCGCCGGGCGCGGCCTGGCGGTCGATGACCGTGACCTCGTGGCCCAGGGATTGCAGATAGTAGGCCGAGGCGGTGCCGATCAGGCCGGCTCCGAGAACGATGACGCGCATGACAATGCCCTTTCAAAGGCATGTGCCGGTCACGCGGAAGCTGGTAGCTATGGATTCAATAGCAAGCAGCCGGCGTCCGTCGTGACGCAGCTGCCGCTCCCCCTGTCCTTGGTACCTGAGAGATTCACCGCCGTCCATGGGAACGGGGCTTGCTCCTTCGGTGCGCCGCATATTGCGTGCGGCGGCTCTCCAGACGGCATGTTGTGTTTGCAGTACGGAACCTGAGCGTGTATGGGAGTTTGCGCCTTCGGTGAGGCTCGGCACCGTGGTGCCCGCCTGCTCTCCTGCAGGGACGATTCTATGTGGCTTGCGCAGCCAGCTCCAGTCGTATTGGGGATACCACCTGTTACCTGTATGTGGTGTGGCTGATTCAGGGTATTCCCTAGATCGCTCAAGCGCCTCCCTCGTAGCGCTGGCACGAGCCTCCGGGTTCATGTAAAAAAACTATTGAAATAGAAAAAAACATGATTTAGCCTATCGATATGTGCAGTGGTTTGTCAGTGCATGTTCTGGTCGATTGGACCTGCATGGGTTAACCATGGGTTGTGTATATGTCTGATAGGCGACTTAACCTTGCACAGGTGCAGGTCCATGGAAACTGGTCCGGCACTGAAAAAAAATACAAGCACGGTGAATATGGTTTGTCGAGGGAGGAATGACTTGCGTCGCAAACCCGACTGAAGGCGTGTCCCGCTCAATAGGCAGCGGAGCAGCGAGCAAACGTTGATGGAAATCCGCCTTTTTGATTGACGCGCAGGATCTGCGCGAAACATTCTGCTTCCCACCTCACCGGCTGCAAGGTGAGTTGTGAGCTCGTGATTCAAATAGAACTATTCGAGGTACGGCGATGCAAATGCGCTGGGTACAACTGATGGCCATTGCCATTGGGAAAATCATTTTCCTGTCATATCTCCTTGAGAAAACGGGGAATATCATGCATGCTCTCAATCGCCTGCCTGGTTTGGCATTTTTTCGCAAGTGGCGTGCAGCGAAGTGCCTTTTCTCTTTGCTGCTGCTTTCATGCGCGGGTATCTCATCCACGGCACTGGCGGCGACCATCGTCTTCACGGTCACCGACAACAGCGATGCTCCCAATGCCAATGCAACGACACCAACCACCTGTGTCAGCACGCTGGGGGGCACCTTTGCTGGCGCATGTACGCTGCGAGCGGCCATTCAGGCAGCCAACTACACGCTGCAAACGCTGGATCCGAGTGCCGATGTTTCCATCGTCTTTGCGCCGACACTGTCTACGTCGGTACGAACCATACAGAGTGGGACATCCAAGGATGCGGCCGGAAACCTCTTTCCGTATGTCGACAATCAGACGGTTTACGTGCGCTGTGCCAATACGTTCGTCAGTGGAGCCCAGTCCGGCGCCGTGACGGGAGCCACCAATGCCTGTGGTCAAACCCAGATGATCAGCGGCGGCGATACGGGCACCACCACTGGTGCCGGTGGCGCCTGGTACTGGATCAAAGGCACCGTGCCAGCCGGCACGGGTTCATTGACCATCGATTTCGGGGGAGTCATACAAGTCCAGAACTGGGCGGACTCCGCCTGGGAAACCTTTTATCTTGGTGGGAAGAATATCACTCTCACCAATTCGCCCAACATGACCTGTGGCGAAGCGCTATTCGTCGTTGGCTCCCAGGCAAACAATGTCATCATTGATCGCGTGGGTCTGGTGAATGTGGCGCCAACCCCTGCGGGAGAGGGGACGCCGTTCAACTGCGAGCTGTACGCGGAGATTCATCAAGGCGCACAAAACGTATTCTTTGCCAATAGCACGATCAACTCCGCGATATGGAATGGAAATTACGGCAATAACAAGGGCTCGGCCATTTCCGTTGCCGCAACCAACGGTACCGGCACGGTTTCCAACATCGTTGTCGATAATTTCACGGTAACGAATCTGCCCAACCCTATCGGGGGAATGCAGCTTGAGCAGTTTTTCCAGGTCATGTCGAACATGACCGTCAACGGATTGACGATCAAAAATTCGAATATCGCACTGAGCCCGACTGGTGGAAATGCGCCCAGGTCCGTGGTGTCGGTTGATGGAGCGATCAGCCTGGCCAATGGAATCGGACTTGCTGTGAAGGGAAACAACTTTTCGCTGCCTATCGCCGCCTATACCGCTTCATCGCCAACGCATGTGTCGGCACCAACAGTGAATACGGCAGCCTCGGGCACGACGCAGGTAGTGACGGTGAGCGATAACAACTTCACTGGCGGCGGGGACGGGGTGAATATCGGTGGTACGGGTACGGCACCAGGGTTGATTGGCAACAACAAGATGACAAGCCAGTCGAGAAGTGCCATTCGTATCACTGCGCATGATTTCTTCAAGCTTTCGCAGAACACGTTGTTTTCCGTGCCTGTGGCTGCAAACTCAGGCATCAGTTTGCTGACGGCAGGCAATGGACAAACCGGATGGACCCCCACCCTTGGCGTCGGCGCCAGTGACACCGCCGCCTGTACCTGGACATTCAATATCACGGCAAATGCCAATGCGAGCGAGCCGGCACCGTATACGGTGGAGGCCTTTTGGTCGCCGACCGGCGCGGGTGTCAACGACGCGCAGGTCTATCTGGGCTCCGGAACCATGGCCGGAGCCTCGGGAACGCTGACCGTTCCTTCGTATCTCAGCGGCCAGGTGCGGGTCACAGTGACGGACAGCAATTCCGGTGGAGCCCAGACCTCGCAGCTTTCAACGGCGGCAAGCGTCACCGGTTTTCCCTGTGCCCTGAAATCCGGCGTTCTGGCGACGACCAACAATCAACCTGTCGGCAGCAGCGACTTGCTGGAGGTCTACATTGTTGACGGCCAAGGCAATGCCTGGACAGGGGGCAGTGACACCGTCACCTTCGCAGCGCCGCCTGCAGGTGTCACGTTCAATGGCGGCTCCGCCGCAGTCAGCTGCACGACCAACTCCAGCGGAAAGTGCGCGTCTCCCATCAATGCCAGCAGCAGTGTCGCCGGAACATTCACGACACCCGTGACCTTGTCGTCGTCAGTCGCTGGTGCCACGTTCTCCAATCTTCCATTGGGTGGAAGCCCGGTATCTGGCGCAGTGACCTATCAGCCTTCGCCGGTTGCTTACAGCTTCACCGCGCTGCCGGCCAGCACGAGCGGGTCTGAAATCGCCGCGAGTCCGCCATCGATTGCGGCCAACGGCGTCTCCACCAGCACCTTGGCCGTGCAGTTGAAGGATGCTTTAGGCAACCTTGTCACCACCTGTACCGATACGGTGGCCTTCACCCTCAATGCGGGGACGCAAGGCGTTCCTGCCGTCAGCGTCACGGGCTGCAGTGCCGGCATGTACACGGGGACGGTGACATCGCCGGTGCTGGTCGGCAGTGGCACCTTTGGGTTCACCATCAACGGGTCTGCGGCTGTTGCCACCGCAACGGTCTCCTATGCGGCCGCAACGCCGAGCACGAGTGCATCGACGATAGCCGCCACACCGGCATCGATCGTGGCCAACGGCAGCTCCACCAGTTTGCTGCGCGTGCAGCTGGTCGATGCCAGCAGCAATCCGATCAACACGTGCACGAACACGGTGGCGTTCACCCTGAAGGGCGGAACGCAGGGAACGCCGAATGTGGGCGCGGCCTCGTGTACCGCCGGCATCTATACGGGCACCGTCACATCGCCCACGGCCGTCGGCAGCGGGATCTTCGGATTCACCATCAACGGCTCTGCCGCAGTTGCTACGGCTTCAGTGAGCTACACGGCGGGTCCGCCAAGTACCAGCGCCTCGACCATCGTTGCGAGTCCGACCTCGATCATTGCCAATGGCACTGCAACCAGCACATTGACGGCGCAGCTCAAGGATGCGTCAGGCAATTCGATTGCGACCTGTGCCAATACGGTGGCCTTCACGCTGAACAGCGGAACACAGGGCTCGCCTGCGGTCGGCGCGGGGTCGTGCAGCGCAGGGGTGTACACGGCAACCGTCACGGCACCTACCGCAGTCGGCAGTGGCACCTTTGGTTTCACCATCAATGGCTCGGCCGCCACGGCTACGGCTGTGGTGAACTACACGGCCGGCTCGCCCAGCAATGGCGCGAATGGAAACCTGATCAGTGCCAGTCCGCTCAGCGTTGTCGCAGACAACACTGCCACGAGCTCGATCAGCGTGACCCTGCGCGATGCCAATGGCAATCCCGCCACGGATACGGTGGCGCACACGATTGTCTTCACCAAAACGGGCGCGGGCACGACCACGCCGGCCGCACCCACGTGCACGATCGCGGCCAACGCCAATCCGGCCACCTGCTCCGTGACGGTGAAATCGGCCACGGTTGGCACCGCAAGTTTCACGGCAACGGACAACGGAACGGCCGTGAGCAATGGCAGTCCGATATCGGTCAACTTCATTGCCGGGCCGCCCAGCAATACAGCCAGTGGCAATCTGCTCAGTGCCACGCCGCTCTCGGTGATGGCCGACGGTACGAGCACCGGCACGGTGACCGTCGCACTGCAGGACGCCAATGGCAATGCAACGGTCGATACGGTCGCCCACACCATCGGCTTTGTCCATACCGGCGCCGGCACGCCGTCGGCAACTTCCTGCACGATTGCGGCCAATGCGAATCCAGCGCGCTGCTCCATCACGGTGACATCCACCGTGGCGGGTGCGGCGAGCTTCACAGCCACGGACAACAACGGCACCACCACCCAGAGCGTGGCAAACGGCAGTCCGGCCGTGATCAACTTCACGGCCAATGCCGCCGACCCCGCCAGGTCGGGGGTACGTACCGTCACCAGTCCGGTCACGGCCAATGGCTCGGCGACAGATGTGCTTGAAGCGTTTGTGGGAGATGTCAACGGCAATCCGGTGGCCGGAAGCGTTGTCACGTTCTCTCCCACCGCAAACATCACCTTCAGCGGTACCTGCACTACCAATGCGGCCGGTACCTGCCAGGTCACCGCCAAGACAACCGTCGCGGGTTCCTACACTTCCGGCGCAAGCATCGCGAGCGGCGCATTGAGCGGCAGCGGCGTCAGCTCCGGTGGCAATACGTACGGTGCGACGGCTGCCTATGTCTTTACGGCAGGTGCCGTCGATCCCGCCAATTCGACCATGTCGGTCGATGTGAACAACCAGGCAGCCGGTGGCGGCCAGGACGTCGTTTCCGTGGTCACCAAGGATGCGTTCGGCAATCCGGTCACCGGCGTTGCCGTGAACTTCAGCGTGACGCCCGCCGGAGCGGCACCTGCCACCGCCAGTTGCACGACTGCTGGTGCGGCGGCGACCTGCTCGGTGTCGTTCACCAGCGTGACCGCATCGACTTATTCGGCTGCCGCCACGGTGGGTGCAGCTGCCATCGGCAACAGCCCGCAATCGATGGCCTTTGTCGCCGGCAATGCCTCGGCAAGCAATTCGGGCCTGCGTGTCGTGAGCGACAACGCGGCGGCAAATGGCACGGCAACCGATGTGGTGGAAGCGTATGTGCGCGATGCCGGTGGCAATCCCAAGGGCGGCGAGGTCGTCACCTTTGCCGGTACTGCCGGCGTGAAGCTGAACGGTGGCGCGGCAGGCGCGTCGGCCACTTGCACCACTGGAACAAGCGGCGCAACTTTGGGCATCTGCTCGATCACTGCCACAAGCACAGCAAGTGGTACCTACAGCATCGCCACCAGCATTCCTGCAGGAACTCTGGGTGGCACGTTCACCGTGGGGGCAAACGCGTATTCGCCAAGCGCCGCACAAATTCATTTTGTGAGCGTGGTGAACCTCAGTGTCACCAAGGCCAACCCTGGCAGCTTGGCTGTGGGTACGCCCTTCAACTACGCGTTCTCCGTGTCCAACGCTGCCAGTGCCTTCGGTCCCGCCAACAGCTTGACCATCAAGGACCTGGTGCCGGCAGGCATCAGCATCACGGGCGTGCCGACCGGTGCGAACGTGGCCAGCGCAACCTGCACGCCTAACGCCTTCCCGTTTGCGGGTAACGGCAGCTCCGTGCTGACGTGCACGGTGAACTTCACTGCGGCAGTGGCGGCCGGTGGCAACACCAGCTTCAATCTGCCGGCTGTGCCGACGGCTGTTGGCTCGAGCACGAACACGGCCTCCTACGATCCGTCGGGTGGCATCAGCCCCGTCAATCCGACGGCCGGTTGCACGACGGATTGCGCATCGACGCCTTCCACGCCGGTGACGCCTGGTACGCCAGCGTTGACGGTCACCAAAGCCAACCCGGGTAGCCTGGCTGTGGGCACGCCCTTCAACTACGCGTTCTCCGTGTCCAACGCTGCCGGTGCCTTCGGTCCCGCCACCAGCGTGACCATCAAGGACCTGGTGCCTGCGGGTATCAGCATCACGGGTGTGCCGACCGGCGCAAACGTGGCCAGTGCGACCTGCACGCCCAACACCTTCCCCTTCGTGGGCAATGGCACGGCGATCCTGTCTTGCACGGTGAATTTCACTGCGGCAGTGGCGGCCGGTGGCAACACCAGCTTCAACCTGCCGGCTGTGCCGACAGCTGTGGGTTCGAGCACCAACACGGCCTCCTACGATCCGTCTGGCGGCATCAGCCCCGTCAATCCGACGGCCGGTTGCACGACGAACTGCGCTTCCACACCGGCGACTCCGGTGACGCCTGGCACGCCAGCGTTGACGGTCACCAAGGCCAACCCCGGCAGCCTGGCTGTGGGCACGCCCTTCAACTACGCGTTTTCCGTGTCCAACGCTGCCAGTGCCTTCGGCCCCGCCACCAGCGTGACCATCAAGGACCTGGTGCCTGCGGGCATCAGCATCACGGGTGTGCCGACCGGTGCAAACGTGGCCAGCGCGACCTGCACGCCCAATACCTTCCCGTTTGCGGGCAATGGCAGCTCCGTGCTGACGTGTACGGTGAGCTTCACGGCTTCTGTCGCAGCGGGTGGCAGCACCAGCTTCAACTTGCCGGCTGTTCCGACGGCGGTGGGTTCGAGCACGAACACGGCCTCCTACGATCCGTCAGGCGGCATCAGCCCGGTCAATCCGACGGCTGGGTGCACGACAGACTGCGCTTCCACACCGGTGACTCCGGTCACGCCTGGTACGCCTGCGCTGACGGTCACGAAGGCCAACCCGGGCAGCTTGGCTGTGGGAACTGCGTTCAACTACGCCTTCACGGTAGCGAATGCGGCTGGTGCCTTCGGCCCCGCCAACAGCGTGACCATCAAGGACCTGGTGCCGGCAGGCATCAGCATCACAGGAGTGCCGATCGGCGCGAACGTGGCCAGTGCGACCTGCACGCCCAACACCTTCCCGTTTGCGGGTAACGGCAGCTCCGTGCTGACGTGTACGGTGAGCTTCACCACGCCGGTGGCGGCTGGCGGCAACAGCAGCTTCAACCTGCCAGCTGTGCCGACGGCGGTTGGTTCGAGCACCAACACGGCCTCCTACGATCCAGCGGGTGGCATCAGCCCGGTCAATCCGACGGCGGGTTGCACGACGGATTGCGCATCGACGCCTTCCACGCCGGTGACCCCTGGCACGCCTGCGCTGACGGTTACCAAGGCCAACCCCGGCAGCCTGGCTGTGGGGACTGCGTTCAACTACGCCTTCACGGTAGCGAATGCGGCTGGAGCGTTTGGTCCCGCCACCAGCGTGACCATCAAGGACCTGGTGCCTGCGGGCATCAGCATCACGGGCGTGCCGACCGGCGCAAACGTGGCCAGTGCGACCTGCACGCCCAATACATTCCCGTTTGCGGGTAACGGCAGCTCCGTGCTGACGTGTACGGTGAACTTCACTGCGGCAGTGGCGGCCGGTGGCAACACCAGCTTCAACCTGCCAGCTGTACCGACGGCGGTGGGTTCGAGCACGAACACGGCTTCCTACGATCCGTCCGGCGGAATCAGCCCGGTCAATCCGACGGCAGGGTGCACAACGAACTGCGCATCGACGCCTTCCACGCCGGTGACCCCTGGTACTCCTGCGCTGACGGTCACCAAAGCCAACCCCGGCAGCCTGGCTGTGGGCACGCCGTTCAACTACGCCTTCACGGTAGCGAATGCGGCTGGAGCGTTTGGTCCCGCCACCAGCGTGACCATCAAGGATCTGGTGCCGGCAGGCATCAGCATCACGGGTGTGCCGACCGGCGCGAACGTGGCCAGCGCGACCTGCACGCCCAATACATTCCCGTTTGCGGGTAACGGCAGCTCCGTGCTGACGTGTACGGTGAACTTCACTGCGGCAGTGGCGGCAGGTGGCAACACCAGCTTCAATCTGCCGGCTGTGCCGACGGCGGTGGGTTCGAGCACGAACACGGCTTCCTACGATCCGTCGGGCGGCATCAGCCCCGTCAATCCGACGGCCGGCTGCACGACGAACTGCGCATCGACGCCTTCCACGCCGGTGACCCCTGGCACGCCTGCGTTGACGGTCACCAAAGCCAACCCCGGCAGCCTGGCTGTGGGCACGCCGTTCAGCTACGCGTTCTCCGTGTCCAACGCTGCCAGTGCCTTCGGCCCCGCCACCAGCGTGACCATCAAGGATCTGGTGCCGGCAGGCATCAGCATCACGGGTGTGCCGACCGGCGCGAACGTGGCCAGCGCGACCTGCACGCCCAACACCTTCCCGTTTGCGGGCAATGGCAGCTCCGTGCTGACGTGCACGGTGAACTTCACTGCGGCAGTGGCGGCCGGTGGTAACACCAGCTTCAATCTGCCAGCGGTGCCGACGGCTGTGGGGTCGAGCACGAACACGGCTTCCTACGATCCATCGGGCGGCATCAGCCCGGTCAATCCGACGGCCGGTTGCACGACGAACTGCGCATCGACGCCTTCCACGCCGGTGACCCCTGGCACGCCTGCGTTGACGGTCACCAAGGCCAACCCCGGTAGCTTGGCTGTGGGCACGCCCTTCAACTACGCGTTCTCCGTGTCCAACGCTGCCGGTGCCTTCGGTCCCGCCAACAGCGTGACCATCAAGGACCTGGTGCCGGCAGGCATCAGCATCACGGGCGTGCCGAGCGGTGCGAACGTGGCCAGCGCAACCTGCACGCCCAATACCTTCCCCTTCGTGGGCAATGGCACGGCGATCCTGTCTTGCACGGTGAACTTCACGGCGGCAGTGGCGGCTGGCGGCAACAGCAGCTTCAACCTGCCAGCTGTGCCGACGGCGGTGGGTTCGAGCACGAACACGGCCTCCTACGATCCATCGGGCGGCATCAGCCCGGTCAATCCGACGGCGGGTTGCACGACGAACTGCGCATCGACGCCTTCCACGCCGGTGACCCCTGGCACGCCTGCGCTGACGGTCACCAAAGCCAACCCCGGCAGCCTGGCTGTGGGCACGCCTTTCAACTACGCCTTCACGGTAGCGAATGCGGCCAGTGCCTTCGGTCCTGCCACCAGCGTGACCATCAAGGACCTGGTGCCTGCGGGGATCAGCATCACGGGCGTGCCGACTGGTGCAAACGTGGCCAGTGCGACCTGCACGCCCAACACCTTCCCGTTTGCGGGCAATGGCAGCTCCGTGCTGACGTGCACGGTGAACTTCACTGCGGCAGTGGCGGCCGGTGGCAACACCAGCTTCAATCTGCCGGCTGTACCGACGGCGGTGGGCTCGAGCACGAACACGGCTTCCTACGATCCGTCGGGTGGCATCAGCCCCGTCAATCCGACGGCAGGGTGCACTGTGAACTGTGCATCGACACCAGCAACGCCGGTCACTCCCAGCACGCAGGTGCCGGTGGCTCCGACGCTGACGGTTTCGCCGACCACGGTGGGGGGCTATCCGCAGATTTCCGGCACCGGCACGCCGGGCTACACGATCACGGTGAAGGATGGCTCGACGACGCTGTGTACGGCAATCGTCGCGGCCGATCAGACGTGGAGTTGCACGCCAGGCGGCGGCTTGCCGACGCCGGGTCTGCACACGATCAGCGCGACCCAGACCAATCCTGGCAATGGCAACACCGGACCTGCCACAACGACTTCGCTCAACGTGCTCGGAACGACATTCACGGGTCCGACAGCCACCGGGGCAGGCAATGCCACGGCGACCTTGAGCGGTGGTGGCGCGGGCTGCGGGTTCGATGTGTCGCAGTCGTCCTTCGTCGCGGCTGCGGCGGGTGCGCCGGGCCAGTTGAGCTTCCCGTACGGCAATGTGCACTTCGTGGCCCGCGGCTGTACGGCCAGCAGCTCGATCACGGTCAGCGTCACCTGGCCGGGGCCGGTGACCGGCATGGCGTACTGGAAGTTTGGTCCAGCGTCCGCAGGGGCGGCGGACTCCTGGTATCAGCCTCCGGGTGCGGTGGTGTCGGGCAATACGACCTCGGTGGTGGTCACCGATGGCGGCCAGGGTGATGACGATCGCGCAGCCAATGGCGTGATCGTGGATCCCAGCGGTCCGGCGCGTGTGGGTGCGGCACCGGATGCCACGCCGATTCCTGCGCTCGAACCGCGCATGCTCGCCATGGCCATGCTGCTGATGCTGGCCGCAGGCCTGTGGAATCTGCGCCGCAGACGCGGTTGACACACGGTTGAAGAGGAGCTGAACCATCGCCTGCCGAACCTGTTTCGGCAGGCGATTTCCATTGGGCGCAGGCGCTGCATCCCGGCGGCTCAAGCCTGCCCGTAACCCCAGGCCGCCTTGCGGGCCTATCGCGCGTGCAACACGCCGTAAATGAGAACAATTTAGAATTTCTCGCTGATTGGCGCCTTCCGTCGACAAGTCCCGGCCAACGCCGCCCGGGGCCGATGCACAGGTGCCGCGCACTTTCATCTCTGCCCGCCTGCCTTCCATGCACCGTTCTGTCCTGATGTTCCGTTGCGCACCGCAATGGATTTCCGACCGACGCCGCCTGCTCGCCTGCTCCCCATGACTTTCAAGAAAATCTGGTTCCAGTTGCACTGGTTCGTCGGCATTACGGCCGGTACGGTGCTCATCGTCATCGGGCTGTCGGGCGCGGTGTTCTCGTTCCACGAGGAAATCCTGGGATGGATGAATCCCGGCACTGCCTCCGTGCCCGCGCGCAATGCCGCGCCGCTGGCGCCGCCGCAGGTTGCACAGGCGCTGCGCGAGGCCGGTGAGCAGCGCGTGGTCCAGCGCATCACCGTCTTTGCCGAGCCCGGCCGCTCGGCCCAGGTGGCCTTCAAGCCGCCGGCCGGCCAGCGCCGGGGCCAGACGGTCTTTGTCGATCCCTACACGGGCGCGCAGCTGCCTGAGCAGCACGGCACGGAGTTTTTCGAATGGGTGGAGCGCCTGCACCGCTGGCTGCTGCTGTCGCGCGATGACGGCAAGCCCATCACGGGCACGCTGGCCGGCCTGTTGCTGATGCTGTCGCTGTCGGGCCTGTACCTGCGCTGGCCGCGCCGGCCGCTGTCCTGGCGCACCTGGCTGACCTTCGACCCTGCGCTCAAGGGCCGCTCCTTTCTCTGGGGCCTGCACTCGGTGGCGGGCACCTGGGCCCTGGTGGCCTATGTGGTGTTCACCTGCACCGGCATGTACTGGGCCTTTGGCGTGGTGCGCAGCACGGTGGACGGCTGGGCCGGCGTGCCGCCGCGTGTGGCCGCTCCCGCGGCGCCGTCCTCGAAAACCGGTGGCGGCCGGCCTGAGCCGGCTGGCGCGCAGCAGCCCATCGACATCGCGCCTGGCTGGGCCGCCTTCGAGCGCATCGCCCATGGCTGGCAGTTCGCCCAGCTGCGCCTGCCCGAGCGCGCGGGCCAGCCCCTGCAGATCAGCTGGCTGGATGCCGAAGCCGCCCATGAGCGCGCGCGCAACCAGATGGCCCTGCTGCCCGACGGCACGGTGCAGCGTGACGAGCGCTATGCCGGCCTGCCCACGGGCCGCCGCGCCGTGGGCGCCATCTACCCGTTGCACATGGGCACCTATTTCGGCATGCCGGGGCGCATCTTCATGACGCTGGCCTCGCTGATCATGCCCCTGTTCGCCATCACGGGCTGGATGCTCTATCTGGACCGCCGCCGCAAGGCGCGCGCACTGGCCAAGGAGCGCCAGGCGCTGATGAAGGAGCCGCCACCGTCCGCGCCTGCGGGCCAGGACACCGTGCTGGTCGCCTTTGCCAGCCAGGCCGGCCGCGCCGAGCGCCTGGCCGTGGCCACCGTGGCCGCGCTGCGCGGTGCAGGCATGGCGGCCAGCCTGCAATCCGTGGCGGCGCTGGATGCCGAGCAACTGCGCCACCATCGGCGCGTGCTCTTCGTGGCCAGCACCTTCGGCGAAGGCGACCCGCCCGATGCCGCACGCCGCTTTGCGCGCCTGCTGGGCGCGGCCTCGGGCTCGGCCCTGCCGCACCTGCAATACGGCCTGCTGGCGCTGGGCGACCGGCAGTACGCGGCCTTCTGCGGCTTTGGTCATGCGCTGGACCACCAGCTGCGCCGCCTGGGCGCGCAGCCCGTGTTTCCGCTGATCGAGATGGATGGTGAGCAACCCCAGGCCTGGAATGCCTGGCAGCAGGCGCTGGCAGGGCATTTCGGGGCCTTGCCGCCTGCATCGGATGCGCTGCCTGCGTCCGCTGCAGGCCCGCTGGCCGATGCCACCGCCTTTGCTGCCTGGCCGCTGCAGGCGCGCAGCCTGTGCAATGCGGGCAGCCAGGGCGCCGGTCTCTACGTGCTGGAACTGTCGCCGCCCGAAGGCGTGGCCCCGCTGTGGCGGGCTGGTGCGCTGGCCGAGGTGCTGCCACGCCATGGCGCAGCCACCGTGCAGGCCTGGCTGGCCGCCCAGGAATGTGACGGTTCGGCCCCCGTGCAATGGCGCCAGCAGACCTGCACGCTGGGCGAGGCGCTGGCCGCCAGCGTGCTGCCGGCCCCGGGCGACATCGCCCCCGGCACCGCGCCCCAGGCCGTGGCCGATGCGCTGCGGCCGCTGCTGCCGCGCAGTTACTCGGTCGCCTCGCTGCCGCAGGACGGCCATGTGCGGCTGCTGGTGCGCCAGGCCCGCCATGACGGCGGCCTGGGCGTGGCGTCGGGCTGGCTGACGGCGCATGCGGCCCAGGGCATATCCGTGGCCATGAGACTGGTGGAAAACCGCGCCTTCGAGCCGCGCGACGAGGCAGATGCCGAGCCCGATGCGCCGGCCATCTTCATCGGCAACGGCTCCGGCTATGCCGGCCTGCGCGGCCACCTGCTGGCGCGCATGCACGCAGGCCGCCACCGCAACTGGCTGCTGTTCGGCGAACGCCAGCGGGCCCATGACGGGTACTGCGAGGCCGAGGTCTCCGGCTGGCTGGCCGCAGGCAAGCTGCAGCGCGCCGACTTCATCTACTCCCGCGACCAGGCCCGGCGCCGCTACGTGCAGGACGCCCTGCGCGAAGCCGCCGAACCCCTGCGCGACTGGATCGCCGACGGTGCCGTGCTCTACGTCTGCGGCAGCGCCGACGGCATGGCCGCAGGCGTCGATGCCGCGCTGGCCGACATCCTGGGCGCTACCGCCGTCGAAGACCTGATCGTCGAAGGCCGTTACCGCAGGGATGTGTACTGAGGTGAAGCGCCGCGTCTTAATGCACAGCGCATGAAACCGGCGCGGCCCAAGTCAGGGACACCTAGCAAGGGCCGCCCCGCCGCGAGGGTGTCGTCCCCCTCCCGCGTAGCGAGAGAGGGCGCCGTGCATACGGGGGAAGGCGCGTAAGCGCCTCAGGGGGTGATGTACCTCTCCTTGCCGAGATTGAGCATCAACCGGTTCGCCCAGCCGAACAGCGCGGCCGAATGCAGCATGTCCAGGATTTCCTGGTCGGTGAGGCCGGCATCGCGCAGCGGCTGCAGCTGGGCTGCGCCAAAGCTGCCCGGCGCGCGCGTCAGCGCCAGCGAGGACTGGATGATGGCGCGTTCGCGCGCATTGGTGCCGGCCGTGTCCGGGTCGTCGAACATCTGGGCCATGACATCGTTGCGCTTGGCCAACTGCTCGAAACGCTGGGCGTGGACCGATGCGCAGTACACGCAGCCGTTGGAGCGCGAGACGGCCGTGGCCGCCACCTCGCGCTCGGCGCGCGACAGGCCGCCGGGCGCGTACATGATGGCGTTGAAGGCCTGCGAGCGCTCCGACAGCACGCGCGGCTGGCGGGCCAGCAGCAGGTAGAAGTCCGACGTGCGCGCCTTGGGGTGGCTCAGGTCCAGCACGGCCTGCTGCTCGGCCGTGGCCGTGGCGGGGTCGAGCACGGGCAGCCAGGACGTCCAGTCCAGCGTTTCGCTGGTGTAGCCGTTGCGGCGCAGCGGCTCGCCCGGTGGCGGCAGGTTGGCGGGGTGCACGAAGGGTGCGGCGGCGGCTTCGGCAGCCGGTGCACTGGCCTGGCCGCCCAGCGCGTCCATGGCCTGCACGCCCGCGAACAGGCGCAACTGGTAGGCGATGAAGCCCACCAGCTGGGCCACCAGCACGGTGTCGTCGATGGACAGGCCGGACTCGGGCATGGCCAGCAGGGCCGCGCGGTCGCTTTCGGCGGGGTGCAGGGCCAGGGTGCGCACGAAGTGCAGGGCCGCATCCAGGCGCGCATTGCCGGTCTGGGCGCCGGGCTGGGCCAGCACGGTGCGCAGCGCGGGCGTCAGGGCATCGCCCAGGGACTCGGCACGCTGGCGGTATTCATCGGCCAGGGCCTGCACGCCGCTGACGCGGCATTGCTCGCTGGCCAGCACCAGGCGCTCGGCGCGCGACAGGCTGTCGGCCAGGCCGTCGCCCAGCAGCAGGTCCTCACAGGCCTGGGTGGCAATGGCCACCTTGTCGCGCTGGCGGCGCGTGGCGAAAACGGGGGACTGGTCGGTCAGGCCGGCCAGGCGGTCGATGGTGTCGTTGGCGGTGGTCATGGTTATCTCAGGTCTTGTCTGCCAGGGCCCGCACGCGGGCTTCGGGGTCGGCGGGCGTCCATTCGCCGCCGTCGAGCTCGGGCTCGGAATAGGACTGCAGCTGGGCGTAGTGGTGTTCCAGGTCCTCGCGGTAGAACAGCGAGGCCAGGCCCTGGGCCAGCTTGCGCGCGCCGTCGCTGATGGCGGGGATATCGCCCGACACCGTGCCGTGCGACAGCGCGGCCGGATAGCAAAAGCAGTGCACATGGTCCAGGCCGGGCAGGGCGCCGGGCGTCTTTTCCTGGAACTCGAACAGCGGGCCCAGGTCGGGCGAGTCCGACAGTTCCTGGTCCTCGGCACCCGCCTCGGGCACGAAGCGGTCGCTCCAGATGCGCACATGGGGCGCCAGGTCGGCGAACTCGGGGCGCTGGCGCCAGTCGATGGCAAAGCCGGTGGAGACGATCAGGAAGTCCAGCACGAACACGCCGCGCGGCGTGTCCACGCGCAGCCGGTCTCCGTCCTGCTCCACCTTCTGCACGGCGCAGCCCAGGTTGAAGTGGGCGTTGGCATGGCGCGAGACGCGCAGCGTGCTGCCGTGCGGAGGTGGCACCTGCTGCACGTTGATGTAGTGGCGTATGCGCCATTTCCAGGCGTCGGGCAGCAGGAACTGGCCGTGCGTGAGGCCGGGCGTGCCCGAGCCCTTGGATTTGTTGATGCGCGGCAGGTCGCTGCGGCGCACCAGCAGGTCCACGCTGGCGGCGCCGTTCTCCAGCGCGGTGGCTGCACTGTCCATGGCCGACGAGCCCGCGCCCACCACGCCCACGTGCAGGCCGGCCAGGCGGCGGTAGTCGAGCACGTCGGAGGAATGCGCCCAGCGGCTGCGGTCCACGCCCTGCATGAAGGCGGGGATCTGCGGGCCGCCCAGGCCGTCGCGGCCCGTGGCCAGCACCACGCGGCGCGCCAGCCAGGTGCGCGAGGCGCCATCGGCCGTCACATCGACCTCGACCGTGCCGTCGGCCTGCGGGCGGATGGCGGTGACCTGGTGGCCGTTGCGCACGTCGCAGCGCATCACGCGGCGGTACCAGCGCAGGTAGTCCATCCACTGCAGGCGCGGGATCTTGTCCAGCGCGGCCCAGGCTTCGCGGCCCCATTGGGCGATGAACCAGGCGCGGAAGGTCAGCGAGGGCAGGCCCAGCGCAGGGCCGGTCAGCTCCTTGGGCGAGCGCAGGGTTTCCATGCGCGCCGTCGTGGCCCAGGGGCCTTCGAAGTCCAGCGGGGCCTTGTCCAGCAAAACGGCCGCGATGCCCAGCTGGGACAGCGCGGCCGACAGGGCCAGGCCGGCCTGGCCGGCGCCGATGACCAGGACATCGTGCACGGGCTGGCCGTCGCGGGTGGAGGGAGGAATCCAGGCCTTGGCAGGCCAGCCCAGGGCGACGAGGTCGTCGCGCAGGCGTTCTTCAAGGGCAGCCAGGCCCGCAGGGGCCGGGGCTGCCGGTTCGGTCAGGGACATAGACTCACCAGGAACTCACGAGGAAAGGCGCGCCAGCGGGGCAGGGCCTGCGGGCGCGCGCGGCATCAATCGATGCTGATTTTCGCGTCTTTGACCACCTGTGCCCACTTCAGGCGGTCGTTGTGCACGGTTTTCTTGAACTGCTCGGGCGTTTCGATGCGGATCGCATTGCCCTGGGACTCGAAGCGCGCACGCACCTCGGGCAGCTCCAGCACCTCGCGCACGGCCTGGCTGAGCTTGGCCACGATGGCCGGGTCCGTGCCCTTGGGCGCGAAGATGCCGAACCAGATCGAGCTGTCGAAGCCCTTGGTGCCCGTCAGGCCGCTGGAGGCGATGGTGGGCACTTCCTTGATGACTTCCACGGGCTTGGCCGTGGTCACGCCCAGCAGGCGCACCTTGCCGCTCTTGTAGTGGGGCAGCACGGTCTGGACCTGGTTCATGATGCAGCAGGTCTCGCCGCGCAGCACCGAGGTGATGGCCTCGGGGCCACCCTTGTAGGGCACATGGACCATGTTCAGGCCCAGGCGCGCATTGAACTCGGCAAAGGCCATGTGCGTGCCCGCGCCGTTGCCCGTGGAGGCGTAGTTGTACTTGCCGGGGTTGGCCTTGATCTCGTCCACGAACTCCTTGAGGTTCTTGACGTTGATCACGTTGGGGTTGATGGTCAGCACGTTGGACACATCGATCAGCGGCGCCACCGGCACGAAGTCGGTTTCCACATCGAAGGGCAGCTTCTTGTACAGCGCCGCATTGCTGCCGTGCGTGGCGGCCGTGCCGAAGGCCAGCGTGTAGCCGTCCGGCTTGGCGCGCGCCACGATCTCGCTGGCGATGTTGCCGGCCGCTCCCGACTTGTAGTCAATGATCAGCGGCTGGCCCAGGCGCTGGGACAGCGGCTCCTGCACGCCGCGCGCGATCACGTCCACGCCCGAGCCTGCCGGGAAGCCCAGGATCATGGTCACGGGCTGGTGCGGCCACGAAGCCGCCGAATCGGCTGCCACCGCTGCGGTGGAGCCGAAGACGGCCAGGGCCGCGGCGGCGGCGGGAATCCAGGAGCGGAAAAACGAGGGGCGCATGGTGTGCAGGGAAATCCGGTGAATCAATTCCCATATTTTCCTGAGAACTTAATGAGCCACTTTTATATGCATATGTTGGTATGAAGCCAGTGTGGGCATGGCCGCAGCGCTCAGCAAAAAGCCCGCCGATGGGGCGGGCTTCATGCCGGGCGCAAGCGTCCATCAATGGCGGTAGGGGTTGTTGGGGCGGCGGTCATGGCGGTCCGGCACGCCGTCGCGGTCACGGTCCCAGCGGCCGGGTGCGTAGCCCCAGCGGCCACCGTGCTGCGACCACACGGGCTGGCGGTACACATAGCCGGGACGCGCCTTGACCCAGTGGCCGGCCACCCAGGCATGGCGGTGGCCCTGCGGGCGCCAGTAGCCGGGTGCCCAGACGTAGCCGCGGCGCGGTGCAGGAACCGCCTCGTAGCGCATGGGAGGCGGCGCGCCGAACTGGACCGAGATGGCGGCGCCCGGCGCCGCATAGGTCACGTTGGCCTGGGCCTGCGCGGTGCCGGCCCATCCGGCCAGGGCCAGGGTGGCGGCGATCAGCGGTGTGCGAAGGGAAATCATGGCGGCTCCTTGTCCTTGGTTCATCGGGCTGGAGTCCTGGTGAAAGGAATCCATGACTGCATGGTGCAGGTCCATCGTCAATCACGGGTTGCCGCGCCGCGAAGTCTTGCAATCTTGTGTATCGCCTTGGTGAAGCCTTGTTGCCAGGCGCTGCAGCGCAGGCTGCCGTCCTGCAGCCGCCGTCAGACAGTGCCTCTTCGGAGCGCCGTGAACGCAGTGAATTCCCAGCTGCGCATGGCCAGCACCAGGGTGTAGCCCTCGCGCTGGCCCGGCGGCAGGCGCTGGTCCTGCAGGTGCTGCTGGGAGAAGTCATGGGCCAGCCGCTGTATGCGTTCCACGAAGCTGGGCGCCAGATGCCGGCCGATGGAGCCGTGCACCATCAGCATGCCCTCGCCGGGCTGGTCGAAGCCGCCGCCGAAGTAGTCGAGCACGGCGTTCTCGCGGAAGTACTCCATCACCGGCCCGCGTGCGCGCCAGCGGAAGGTCTTGGCCAGGCGCAGCCGGTAGCGGTTGCCGGGGCGCAGCTCGATGATGCCGATGCGGTCCAGCTGGGCCAGGTAGCGGATGCCTTCGGCCTCGGTCATGCGGTAGGTGGCCACGATCTGCTCCAGCGTCCACTGGCTGAGCACGCAGATGGCCATCAGCAGCAGCTTGCGGTCGGCGACCACGGCGTTCTCCTGCTCGGGCGTCATCTCCTGCAGCAGCGGCTGGCTGTCGGCCACGCGGCGCGCCAGGTCGGCGAAATCCAGGCTCAGCGCGCGGCAGATGGCATCGATGCGCGACAGCGGCATGTCGCCCTTGGCCAGCATGCGCTTGACGCTGGACTCGGCCATGCCCAGGGCGCGCGCCAGGTCGGCATAGGTCATCTGGGCGGCCTTGAGTTCCTTCTTGAGGGCGATGACGAGGTCGGCAGTGGTGCTCATGGGTAGCGATTATCGATACCCGAGGTGCTGGTTTGCGCGGCGGGTGCAGAAAAGCGATGCTGGAAGGGCCGACGGCTCGCCACACTGCGCCTCACTTTTCACGAGGAGCAACACATGCCATCCGTATCGATTTCACCGGCCGCCGCCCTGCGCGCGCTGTACTGGGGTGCTGCCCTGCTGCTGCTGGCCGCCTGGCTTGGCCCCGCCGTGCCGCAGCCTCAGGACTTTCACGCGTTTGCCGACCAGCGCGCCTGGGGGGCGCTGCCCCATGCGCTGGATGTGCTCAGCAACCTGGGCTTTGCCTGGGCCGCCGTGGCGGGCGCGCGCCTGCTGCTGGACCGGCGCAGCCAGGCGCTGGCGCCGGCCCTGCGCTGGCTGGCCGCGCTGTTCTTCACGGGGCTGGCGTGTTCGGCCATAGGTTCGTCCGTCTACCACTGGGCACCCCACGATGCCACCCTGGCCGGCGACCGGCTGGGCATGTCCATGGCCTTTGCCGGCATGCTGGGGCTGGCGCTGCAATCGCGCATTGCCGACCGCGTGGCCGTGCGTGCCGCGGTGGCCATGCTGGTCGCCGCCGTGGCCTCGGTGCTGGTCTGGCTGCATGGCGGCAACCTGCTGCCCTGGGCGCTGGTACAGGGCGGCGGCATGCTGGCGGTGCTGGGCCTGGCCTGCGTGGCGCCGCGCCATGGCGCGCTGGCGCTGCGCCTGGGCGTGGTGATCGCCTGGTATGGCGCGGCCAAGCTGCTGGAGTGGGGCGATGTAGTGGTGTTCGAGGCCACGGCCGGGCTGGTGTCCGGCCACAGCCTCAAGCATGTGGTGGCGGCGGCCGCCGCCCTGCCCGTGATCGCCGCGCTGCGTGCGGCAGGCACGGCGCGCATGGCCAGTACGGGCACAATGTGCGCCGATGCGTGCGGCCACGGCGGCGCCACCAACCGTTGAGGGAAGACAAGATGTTCCAGCAAGAGACCGGCAGCCCGTCTGCCCCCACCGCAACGGCCGGCGCCGTGCCATCGGCCGCGCACGAGCACCCCAACCAGTTCGCCCTGCTGGGCCAGCGGCGCTTTGCGCCGTTCTTCTGGACGCAGTTCTCGGGGGCGGCCAACGACAACCTGTTCAAGTTCGCGCTCACCGTGATGGTGACCTACCAGCTCAGCGTCTCCTGGCTGCCTTCGGCCATGGCGGGGCTGGTGATCGGGGCGCTGTTCATCCTGCCGTTCCTGCTGTTCTCGGCCACCTCGGGCCAGCTGACGGACAAGTGGGACAAGACCCGCATGTTCCGCCTGGTCAAGAACCTGGAGATCGCCATCATGGCGCTGGCCGCCTGGGGCTTCATCCAGGCCAATGTGCCTTTGCTGCTGGGCTGCGTCTTCCTGATGGGCCTGCACTCCACGCTGTTCGGCCCCGTGAAATTCGCCTACCTGCCCCAGGTGCTCAGCGAGCGCGAGCTGACGGGCGGCAACGGCATGGTGGAGATGGGCACCTTCGTGGCCATCCTGCTGGGCAACGTGGCAGGCGGCCTGCTGGTGGCCGTGCCCGAGGTGGGCCATATGCAGGTGGCCGTGGCCTGCCTGGCGCTGGCGGTGATCGGGCGGATCTTTGCGCAGTTCATCCCCAATGCACCGGCCACCGACCCGCACCTGGTCATCAACTGGAACCCCTTCACCGAAACCTGGCGCAACCTGCAGCTGGCCCGCGAGCAGCCCGCCGTTTTCCGCTCGCTGCTGGGCATCAGCTGGATGTGGTTCTTCGGCGCCGTGTTCCTGGCCCAGTTCCCCAGCTTTGCCAAGGAGGTGCTGCATGGCGACGAGCATGTGGCCTCGCTGCTGCTGGTGGTGTTCTCTGTGGGTATCGGCACGGGCTCGCTGCTGTGCGAGGTGTTCAGCCGCCGCCATGTGGAGATCGGCCTGGTGCCGCTGGGCGCCATCGGCATGAGCGTGTTCGCCGTGGACCTGTTCTTTGCCTCGCGCGCGCTGCCGGCTTCCGAGCTGATGGGCGTGGGTGCCTTTTTTGCCCAGCCCGCGCACTGGCGTGTGATGGCCGACCTGGGCATGCTGGCCCTGTCGGCCGGCATCTACAGCGTGCCCATGTACGCGCTGATCCAGATGCGCAGCCAGCCCACGCACCGCGCGCGGATCATCGCGGCCAACAACATCCTCAACGCGCTGTTCATGATCGCCTCCAGCGTGCTGGCCGGCGCGCTGCTGGCGGCGGGCTTCAGCATTCCCCAGGTGTTCCTGATCACGGGCATTGCCAATGCCGTGGTGGCGGCCTACATCTTCTTGCTGGTGCCCGAGTACCTGCTGCGCTTCGTGGCCTGGGTGGCCTCGCGCTTCGTGTACCGCTTCAAGGTGCAGGGCGACGAGCACATTCCGGCCACCGGCGCGGCCATCCTGGCCTGCAACCATGTGAGCTTTGTCGATGCCGTGCTGCTCATGGCCGCCAGCCCCCGGCCCATCTACTTCCTGATGGACCACCGCATCTTCCGCGTGCCCGTGCTGGGCTGGCTGTTCCGCCTGGCCAAAGCCATTCCGGTTGCACCGCAGAAGGAGGACCCCGCCACCTACGAGGCTGCCTTCGAGCGCGCCGCGCAGGTGCTGCGCGAGGGCGACCTGCTGGCCATCTTCCCCGAGGGCGGCATCACGCGCGACGGGCAACTGCAGGAGTTCCGTGGCGGCATCATGAAGATCATCGAGCGCGCCCAGGCCGATGGCCTGCAGGTGCCCGTGGTCCCCATGGCGCTGACCAATCTCTGGGGCTCGTACTTCAGCCGCATCGAGCAGGGCGGCGCCATGGTGCGTCCCTTCCGCCGCGGCCTGTTCAACCGCGTGGGCCTGAACGTGGGCCAGCCCATGGCCCAGTCCGAGGTGCAGCCCGCGCTGCTGCGCGAGCGCGTGCTGCGGCTGCTGGCGGCCTAAGAGGGGTTCTGTTCCTCCACCGTGAAGCTCAGGCCGGCATTGGCCTTGAGCCTGGCGATGAGCGCGTTGCCCATGGCGGGCGCCGTGGTCCAGATGCCGCCGGGCGTGTCCGGAGCGTCCTGCAGCAGGCAGACGGCTGCCTCGGTGATCATCTTGGACGTGGAGCCGTAGCCCGGATCGCGGTCGCCCTTGACGCCCACGCGCAGGCTGTGGCCGGCCGCGTCGGTGCCGATGAACAGCACGTCGTAGAAGCCCGATTCACGCTCTTCGCGCGATGGCCCCTCGCCAGGCTTGGGGCCGTCGTCCGCGCCCAGCGACTTGTCGGCCGCCACGGCGTTGGCCAGGGCCTCGCCCTTTTCGCCCGCGCCTGTGACCATCATCTCGTCGTAGACAAAGTCGGCGCCATAGGCATGGCCCAGCAGGAAGTTGGAGCGGTGCACGTTGCGCGTGTTGATGGCCGCCATCACGAAGGGTGCCACCCACAGGCCCAGCACCTCGTCCACCATGGGCTTGCTGCCTGAAGGCTGGCGCGGGCCCTCGAAGCCTGGCGTGAGCGAGAACGGATTGCGCAGCAGCTCCAGCACGCCCGGCTGGGCGGCGGCCGCCGCCATGGTGGCCTTGAGGCTGGCTGCCGTGCCACCCGAGAAGGTGCCCTTCATCTTGCGCACCCGGCCCCGCACGCGCTGGGCGGGCTGGCCGAAGCGGGCCTGCATCTCTCGCTGCAGCATGAACACGCCCAGGTCGAAGGGAATGGAATCGAAGCCGCAGGAGAACACGATGCGCGCGCCGCTGGCCCGGGCTGCGGCCTCGTGTGCATCGATCATCTGGCGCATCCACGCTGGCTCGCCGCACAGGTCCACATAGTCCACGCCGGCGCTGGCGCAGGCGGCCACCAGCTCGTTGCCGTAGAGCTGGTAGGGGCCCACCGTGGTCAGCACCAGGCGGGTCTGCTCCATCAGCGCCTGCAGGCTTGCGGGAATGCCGGTGTCGGTCACCACCAGCGGGGTATCGGCGGGCGCGCCCAGCTCGTCGCGCACGGCCGCGAGCTTGGCGGCATTGCGCCCGCCCATGGCCCAGCGCAGGCCGCTGCCTGCGGGGTAGCGCCTGAGCAGGTACTCCACCACCAGCCGGCCCGTGAAGCCGGTGGCGCCGTGGACGACGAGGTCAAAGGGTTTGGTCATGGGAGATCTCCATCAATCAGCGTGGCGAACGTGCGATTGCCCGCTGCACTGCAGCCGGGGTGGGCGCATTGTCTGTGGCGCGCCGCAGGGTTCCTGTCGCCCAGGTGCCGTGCCCGATGGTCTGTGTGCTGGTGTCACATGCAGGAACTTTTTGGGGCGTAAACAACAGTCAAAAACTTGAAAAGTACCGTTTGGAGATACTCGATGGCCTGTGTCTGGCCACTGTTACGGTTGAATGCAGACACGCAAGTTACGTCTGGGCACCATGCGTCCCGTGTTCAACCAATGCCCTTGAGGGGCACCTCGGCAAATGTCCTCTTCTCCCATCGTCGTTCAGCGTGATACCCGGGCCTGGCAACTGCAGGTGTGGGTGTCGTTCGGCATTGCGGTCTCGCTGTGCGCCATCGGCCTGGCATGGCTGCCCGGCGAGCAGCTGGAGCAGGCCTTCATGGTGATGGGCTATGTGTTCTGCCTCTCGGCCGCCTTCGTGCTGGCCAAGTTCGTGCGGGACAACGAGGGCGGCCGCAGCGGCGCAGGCGACACGCCCATGTGGAAGCTGGTGGTCTGGGGCGGCTTTGCCGTGTCCATGGCGCTGACTGGCTGGGGGCTGGTGAGCATGGACATCAACGTGACCTACAAGGCCTTCCTGGGCGTGAGCTGGCTCTATCTCATCACCACCGCCTTCACGCTGGCCAAGATGCTGCGCGACCGCCACGAGGCCGACCTGGCGCAGGCCCGCATGCATGGCCGCCGCGAGGCCGCGCAACCGGCCGACGCCGAGTGATGTCCACCCCTTCCCCGCATTTCCAGGAGTCCAAGCAATGATGGTCAACCAATCCGTTTTCGCGCGCCTGCCGCGTGCCCTGCTGACCGCTGGCGCGCTGTGCGCAGCCCTGGCCATGGCGCCTGCCCATGCGCAAAGCGAGGCCTCCGTGGCGCTGTCCATGCTGCCCGTGGCCTCCGTGGTGGGCACGGCTTCGGTGGCTTCGACGGCCGCTGGCGCCGTGGTGGCCTTGCCGGCCGCGCTGTCGGTGGGCGGCGCGGTGCTGACCGTGAAGGCGGTGCAGGCCTCGGCCACGGGCACGGTCTATCTGCTCGAGCGTGCCTCCGACGGCGCCCAGGCCAGCGTGGAAGTGGTGGGGCGGGGCGCCTCCGCCTCGGCCTATGCCGTGGGCACGGTGCTGACCTGCAGCGTGATCGGCGCAGGCGTTGTCATCTCGGCGGCCGGCAAGGTGCTGGCCTTCATTCCCAACGAGATGGGCAAGGCCCTGCTGCACAACGAACGCCTGTGATGCCTGCCATGAAACCGTCTCTTTCCCCTTCCCCTGTGGCCCGTGCCGCCTGCCTGGTGCTGCTGCTGGCCGCTGCGCTGGGCACGGCCCATGCAGGGCGCAGCTGCGAGGACAAGCCCCTCACCCCCCAATCCCTGCAAAAGGGGCTGGACCTGGCCCAGCGCACATCCCAGGCGCTGGATGCCGAATATGCGAAGAACGGCACCCGCGTCGTGCTGCTGGCGCGCGTGGGCCAGGACCTGAGCAAGTACGACCTGCACTACTCGCACTACGGCTGGGCCTACAGGACCCCCGAAGGCCCCTGGCGCGTGGCGCACAAGCTCAACGAATGCGGCACGGCCGGCGGCCATGTCTACCGCCAGGGCCTGGGCGAGTTCTTCCTGGACGACCTGTGGCGCTACGAGGCCGGCGTTCAGGTGCCCACGCCCGCCGTGCAGCAGGCGCTGTGGACCTTTCTGACCCAGCCCCAGACCGTGCTGCGCCTGCAGCACGAGCCCTACAGCATGGTCAGCTACGCCTGGGGGCAGCGCTACCAGCAGTCCAACCAGTGGGCCACCGAAACCCTGGCCGCCGCCATGGAGCCGGCCACGGTGCAGCGGCGCGAGCAGGCCCAGGCCTGGCTGCAGTTCAAGGGCTACGAGCCCGGCGTGCTGGTGATTCGCGCGCTGTCGCGGCTGGGCGGGCGCGTGACGGCTGCCAACATCGCCTTCGACGACCATCCCAACGACAAGCGCTATGCCAGCCGCATAGAGACCGTGACCGTGGAGTCGGTGACGCAATGGCTGCAGCGCAGCCAACTGGCGGGTCCGGTGCGCGTGCTGCCCTGAGCCGAACCGGTTCTTCATCCGCCTGCGGTCTTCCTCGGCCGCAGGCCACTGAAACAGGAGTTTCCCCATGAGCAAGGCTCTGCGTCTGCCCGAGAAATGGTTCCGCCGAGGCCTGTGGCTGGTGGCGGTGGTGTTCGCCTCCTTCCTCATCGGCCTGGGCGGCCTGGTGGTGGGGGACCTGCCCCAGGTCGAGTCGCCGCGCACGGTGGAGGACTTCATTGCGCCGGCTGCGGCCGAGCCCGTCAAGGCCGAGATCAAGGCCGCCGATGCCGATCACGACAAGGCGGAGACGGCGCTGCAGAACGCGCGCCTCAAGTACCAGGCCACGCAGGCGCGCTACCGCTCTGCGCGCGAGACCTTCGACAACTGGGTGGCCACGCGCCGCGCCACGGCCCGGCCCGAGCAGGACAGCGAGCTGCTGTCGCGCACCCAGGCGCTGGATGCCATCAAGCAGGAAGAGAACGCCGCACGCGCTGCAGTGGAGCGGCTGCAGGACGCCAGCCTGCAGGCACGCCAGCGCCTGGACGCGGCCAACCGCCAGTGGGACGGTCTGCGCGACGGTGCCATGCAGGCCTGGCGCAAGGAGATGCGCGCCATCGAGCTGCGCGTCTTCCTCTACCGCCTGGCGCTGACCCTGCCCCTGCTGCTGGTGGCCGGCTGGCTGTTCGCCAAACAACGCAAGAGCACCTGGTGGCCCTTTGTCTGGGGCTTCATCTTCTTTGCGCTGTTCGCCTTCTTCGTCGAACTCGTGCCCTATCTGCCCGACTACGGCGGCTACGTGCGCTATGTGGTCGGCATCGTGGTGACGGTGCTGCTGGGACGCGCGGCCATTCTGGGCCTGAACCGCTACCTGGAGCGGCAAAAGCAGCAGGAGTCACTGCCTGAGACGCAGCGGCGCCAGGAACTGGGCTACGACGTGGCCCTGGCCCGCCTGGCCAAGGGCGTATGCCCGGGCTGCGAGCGCCCCGTGGACCTGAAGGACGGCGCCATCGATTTCTGCCCCCACTGCGGCATAGGCCTGTTCGACCGTTGCGGCAGCTGCAATACCCGCAAGAGCGCCTTTGTGCACTATTGCCACAGCTGCGGCACCCAGGCCGATGGCAACCGCAGGAAGCCGGGAGCGGTGTTGCCTTCCACGTCTGCTGCGCCTGCCGTGCCTCCCGTGCAGGAGGCCGGGCCGGCGGCGGGTTGAGTCTGGCTGAGCCCGCCTGACCCCCGCCTGAAGCGGCCCTGGCGACGGCTGTGGCGGTGTCGGCCGGGGCCGGCAAGACCCTTGAAGCTGCGCGGGGTTGTGGTACACCATGGCTTGCGCGCTCGGCCGGGGCGCAGATGTCTTCAGCGAGGATGCCATGTCACGCCAGCTGCCGTATCCCCCACAACACACGCCGGCGCAGCCCGCCCAACCACCGGCCGGCGCGTCCGCCCACCTTCTTCCCCTGGCGGCCTGGGCCGTGGGGGCTGCCCTGCTGGCTGCCCATGTGCTGGCCGGCCCTTCTTCATGGAAAGCCTGGGCGGCCTACGCCGCGCTGTCGGCCCTGGCCGGCATGGCCTGGGTCTGGCGCTGCCATGCTGCCGGCCTGCCGCTGACCCGGACGCTGCGCGGCCACGGCTGGATACAGGCCACGATGGCCTTGCTGCTGGCGGCCTGGCAGCCCTCGCTGGCCTGGGCCTCTGCCCTGCTGTGGCTGGCCGCCATCGCCTGGCTGCCCTGGGATGGCGAGCGCGAGCAGGCGCTGCACCTGCCCGCAGGCCAGATCGTGCTGCTGTGCGCCATGCTGGCCATGCTCTGCGCCGTGGTGGTGGCCAGGCCCATGCCGCAGATGGCACCGGGCTCGGTCGCCGTGCGCATTCTGTGGCTGGCCAGCGTGCTGCTGCCGCTGGCCGTGCATGCGCTGGCCCTGTGGCAGGCACTGAGCCGCATGCAGCGCCAGTACACCGAGGAGCTGGCGCAGCTGTCCAGCTACTGCGGCCAACTGGCCGACGATGTGCAGCAACTGCAGACCCGCGTGGGCTCGCTGCAATTGCCCACGGGGCGCGACACGCTGACCGGCGTGGCCAATTACTCGCGATTGATGGATGCCGTCGATGGCCTGCGCGAGCGCCATGCGCGCAAGCCCGAACCGTTTTGCGTGGTGCTGCTGGAGCTGGACCCCTGGGTGGAGCGTGCGGGCGTGCACCCGCCGCACAAGGGACCATCGCTGCAGGAGCGGGTGCTGCTCATGCTCAGCGGCCTGCTGGTCACCCACCTGCGCACGGTGGACGGCATAGGCCGCTACCGCGATGACACCTTCATGCTGGTGATGCCGGATACCGCCTCCGTCCAGGCCGTCTGGGCGCTGCAGCGCGTGCGCGAGGGCGTGCGCCAGCAGCACTGGAGCGAAAAGCCCATCCCCGACCCCGACAAGGACCCGCTGACCCTGACCCTGGCCGTGGCGGAGTTCCAGGCGGGCGAAACCTCGGAGCGGCTGGTGCAGCGTGCCGAAGCGGCCCTCGCGCATGGCCGCGCCTGCGGGCGCAACCAGATCGTGGTGGCCGAGGACGTGCGGCCGCCACGTACCTCCTAGGCGAGAAGGATGCAATCCCCGGGATTTCCCGGATGCGGTCACAATGGGCGCCCATGAGGGCCGCCGGCCCGCCGCGCTTCTTCGCATGCCCGTGCTTTCCTCCATTTCTCGGAATTTCCCGGACCGTCTCCTGTGGGGGCCGAAGCCGGCGTCGCCGTTGGTGGACGAGGCGCTGCATCTGGAGCGCTGGAAGCGCCGCACCTGGCAACTGCACATCTCCGTGCTGGTCAGCCATATCTATGCGCTGCTGCTGTTTCTGGGCCATGCCTGGGCCGGCTATGCGCCCTGGGCCGTGGTGCTGGGCTATGGCCTGTGGGTGGCGGCGGGCATGGGCTTCATCACCTGGGCCTATGCCAGCGACTGGTGCCACAGGCTGCGCGATCCGGGCATGTTCCTCACGCACCAGCTGGTGTCCATCATCGGCGTTCTGGGCATGGTCATGGCCGCCCCTGCGCTGGCGTTCCAGTCCATGGTGATGCTGATCGCCTTCAGCGCCGACGGTTTCCTGGCGCGCAGCCGCACGAGCTTCTGGCTGACCTGGATGGGCACGCTCATCGCCGTGGCGGCCATCATTCTCTGGAGGGGGCCGCTGATGCGCATGACCACGGACACGGCTGCAGGCCAGTTGCTGGCCTTCGGCGTGGTGCTCGGTGCCGTGGTGCGCTGCAGCGTGCAGGCCACCTTCTTTCGCAGCATGCAGTACCGGCTGGGCATCGCCAATGACAAGCTGGCCACGGCGCTGGCGCAGATCGAGGCCCTGCTGCGCCATGACGACCTGACCGGCGTCAGCAACCGCCGGGGCGTGATCGAGCGGCTGCACGAGGTGCGCACCGCCGCCCACGACCGCGGCACGGTGCTGTGCGTGGCGCTGCTGGACATAGACCACTTCAAGCGCATCAACGACAGCTTTGGCCATGAGGGCGGCGACCGCGTGCTGCGCGCCTTCGGAACGCTGCTGAAGTCGCAGTTGCGCAGTGCCGATGGCGTGGGCCGCTATGGCGGTGAGGAGTTCCTGCTGGTGCTGCCCGACACCGACCTGGCCCAGGCCGGCGAACTGCTGGAGCGCCTGCGCCTGCGCATTGCCGAAGCCCCGTGGACGCAGACCCTGGGCGAGGGCGCCCGCGTCACCTGCACGCTGGGCGCCGCACAGTACCGCGCGGGCGAGTCGGTGGAGGCGACCATTGCGCGTGCCGATGCGGCGCTTTACCGTGGCAAGGCCCAGGGCCGCAACTGCACCGTGCTGGAGCCGCAGCAGGCCCGGCCGGCCCCCAGCGCAACGCCTGCCTGACGGCTTTTGGCGTGTGGCTTGTGAGTGCAGCTCACGACGAGTGCCAGAAAACATCGTTATTCATTCGCACGGATCGTCCATAGCATCGGCACCCTGTCCAGGACGGGCTGGGATGCGCATATGAATCAATGGATCGCTGAAACCGCCGGCAACATCGCCGGGAACATGGCCGTAGACATTGCGGGCTGGGAAGGACATCTGTCGTCCGGGCCCCGCCAGCTGCAGGCCGGGCCGCTCAGTGCCGAACTGGCCGATGGCTGCCTGCGCAGCGTCCGCTACGGCAGCCTGGAGATCCTGCGCTCCGTGGCCTTTGCGGTGCGTGATGAGCAAGGAGACCGCTGCGTGCATGGCAGCGGCGAACTGAGCCTGCGCGAGAAAGGCGACCGCTTCGAGGTCCTCTACGAAACCGCAGTGGACTGTGGTGCCCTGCGCCTGGCATGGCGCGTGCGCATCGCAGGGTCGGCGCGCGGGCTGGGCTTCACGGCCTGGGCGCGCGCCCTGGATGGCATGGAGGGAGGCCTGCAGCGCGGCCTGCGCGGTGGATGCGCGGGGCTGGAGATCGTCTATCCGCGCAATGCGCTGGCGGGCCGGTCCGTGCATGTGGAGCATGCCGATGGCAGTGCCCAAAGCACCGTGCTGCCCGAGCCCGATGCGCTGCTGCGCCTGTCGCAGCTGTCCGCCATCACCCACGAGCCTGCGCCCGGCCTGCGGGTGGGCTGCCGGCTGGAGGGCGCGGAGTTCGAGATGGTGGGCCAGTGCTGTGGCGGCAAGTCCTTCTTCAGGCTGCAGCCACGCGCGCAGTCCCCTGCGCATTCCTACCTGTTGACCCGGGGCCGGGCCCTGGTGCAGATGGCCAGCTTCTCGTTTGCCGCGCCCGGCGCCATGCAGTAGGGCCTGGCACCGAGGCTACCCCGGCCGCATCAGCCCGCTCCGTGGATGCGGGCGGCGTGCACCGTGGCCTCCAGCAGCTTTCTCTCCCGCTCCAGGTGTGCAATGAACTGGGCTTGCTCCATGGCCATGGGCTTGAAGCCGGCCTCGGCGAGCTTGCGCACCAGATCCGGCTCGGCCAGCACGGCTGCGGTCTCGCGGGCCAGGCGCTCTGCGATGCGGGCATCGGTGCGGGCCGGCAGCAGCAGGCCCTGCCAGGCCTCGACATCAAAGGACTGCCAGACCGGCGTTTCCTGCAGGCTGGGTGTCTGCGGCAAGGTGGCGGCGCGCAGGCGCGAGGTCACGCCCAGGCCGCGCAGCTTGCCTTCGCGCACGAAGGACTGGACCAGGGCCACGGGCAGCACGGCCAGGTCGATCTGCCCGCCCGCCAGCTCGGTCAGCGCCTGCGGGCCGGATTTGTAGGGCACATGCGTCCATGACAGGCCGGCCTGTTGCTGGAGCATTTCGGCGGTCAGGTGCAGGCTGGTGCCCACGCCATCGGTGCCCACGGTCAGCCGGCCCGGCTGCTGGCGCGACAACTGCACCAGTTCGGCCGCCGTGGTGGCCGGCAGGTCGGGGCGGCCTGCCAGCACGAAGGCCGAAGAGGCCACGGGCGCCACGGGCAGCAGTTCCCTGAGGCCGTCATACCGGAAGCGCTCTGGCGACACCAGCGGCGCAATGAGCACGCAGCTGGCCACGCCGAACAGCGCGGTATGACCGTCCGGCCTGGCCTTGATCACCCGCTGTGTGGCGATGGTGCCCGAGGCGCCCACGGTGTTTTCTATGACCACGGGCTGGCGCAGCCGCTCGGCCAGGCGCGGCATGACCAGGCGCGCGGCCACGTCCACGCTGCCGCCCGGCGAAAAGGGCACGACCACGGTCAGCGGCTGGCTGGGCCAGGCGTCGGCTCCAGCCGTGGACGCACGGGCTGCCGGTGACAGCCAGGGCGCGCCCAGCATCCAGGCCGCCAGTTGCCTGCGGTTGAGGCTCATGACAGCCTCCCGGCGGCACCCAGCCAGGGCAGCTGGTCCGCGTGGTAGCGCCAGGTCTGGAACACGCTGTTGAGCCGTCCGGGGCCGGTGCGGCGCGCTGCGGCATCGGGGTACTCGGCGAACCAGGGCAGGATGTATTCCCAGACCACCTCCCCCGCAGGCGTGACCTCGAAGAGCCGGCCCGTGGCCGATTCGGTGATGTGGGTGTTGCCGTTCCACAGGCGCTGGGCATTGCCCATGAAGGCGGTGTAGAAGGCGTTGACCATCTCGTCCTGGTAGCTCCAGACCACGCGGTGGTCGGCAGGATCGATCTCCACCACACGCGAGAAGGCCACATGGGCGCCTTCGCGGAAGTTGCCGTTGTCGAAGGCCAGGATGTGGCCGTTGTCCAGCGCCACGGGCGCATGCTGGTGCGAGACCACGGAGGGCGGAATGTGCAGCTTCACCGCGCCGCTGGCCTTGTCCACGGCAATGATGCCGGAGGTGGTGCGCAGGCTCATGAGCACGCTGCCGTCGGCCCTCACGCCCAGCCCGTTGACCAGCGGCCAGTGGTAGCGGCCGAAGCCCGGGTGAATAGGGAAGTCCTCGGGCGCCAGATGCTCCCAGGCCTTCCATTCCCAGACCAGGCGGCCGCTGCGGTCCACTTCGCGGATCACGTCGCCGTACATCACCTCGCCGGGCCCGTGCGCGGTGCCGCCGGGCACGCGCTCGGCAAAGCCCGCAGGCACGGGCGCGCAGGCGGCGTAGAGCAGATGGCCGTTGGGCAGCCACTGCGCGTCATGGTGGTGGTCCGGGTCCTCGTGGCGCCAGACGATCTCGCCCTGCGGCGTGACCTCGTAGAAATCGCCACCATGCCACATGGACCACGGCGCATAGCGGTCTGGCGAGCGGGGGTGGTTGCCGTTGTAGCCCAGGTTGCCGTTGGGCAGGATCACGGCGTGCCGGCCCGCGCGCACGGGCAGCTTCCATTCATGGGCCACGCGGCCTTCGATGTCCACCAGGTAGACATGGCCGTCGGCCGTCTGCGGCGCGATCAGGGTGTAGCCGCCGGCCGAGAGGGCGGGGTCGTGGGCGATGAGTCCGACGCCGCGGCGGCGCTGGGTGACTTGGTCTACGGTGCTTGCCATGGGCTGCTTTCAAAGGAGGCCGGGAATGAGCGCCACTCTAGGCAGTCGCAAGCGTCAGGAATAGCTGTTTGTTTTGGATGAGGTGTCAGATAAAAATTTACACTCCGCGCCATGCCCGCAATCTCCCAGGCCTTTCGCTGTTTTGACGAGGTGGCGCGCCGTGGCTCGGTGCGCAAGGCCGCCGTCACGCTGCACCTGACGGCGGCCGCCGTGAACCAGCAAATCCTCAATCTGGAGGCCCAGGTCGGCGTGCCGCTGTTCGACCGCCTGCCGCGCGGCATGCAGCTGACAACGGCCGGGGAGCTGATGCTGGCGGCCGTGCGGCGCAGCCAGCGTGACTTCGACAACGCGCTGGCCCAGGTGGAGGACCTGCGCGCCCTGCGCCGGGGCCATGTGCGCGTGGGCGTGTCCCATGCCACGGCCGAGTACCTGCTGCCCCTGGTGATCGCCAGCCTGCACGGGCGCTATCCGGGCATCACCTTCAGCGTGCGTTCGGGCACGGGCGAGGAGCTGCTGCGCGGCGTGGCGCAGGGCGAGATCGACGTGGCCTATTGCCTGCGCCGCCCGCCGCCGCCCGGCGTGCAGGAGGTGCGCGCCTGGCCCCAGCCGCTGGGCGCGGTGATGGCCCCCGGCCATCCGCTGGCCACCGAGCCGCGCCTGCTGCGCCTGCGCGATTGTGTGGACTATCCGCTGATCCTGATGGCGCCGGGCATGGAGTTGCGCAGCATGCTGGAGCAGATGGACAGCGCGGCCCTGCACCAGCAGCGGCCGCTGGTGGAGACCAGCTCCGTGCCCATGGTGCGGCGCCTGGTGGCCGGCAGCACGGCCCTGGGATTCCTGGTGCCCGACAACGTGGCCGAGGATGTGGCGGCCGGCCGCCTGCTCTGGCGGCCCCTGCATGACGCAGGTGCGCAGTTGCCCGGCTGCCTGTACCAGCGCATCGGCTACACCAAGGCAGCCGCCATGCGGCTGTTTCTGGACGAGCTGGAGCGCGTGGCCGACGAGATGCGCGCCGGCTTCGAGACCGGCGTGTCCTGGTCGCTCAAGGACCTGGCGACCTGAGTGACCTGAGCGACTCGAGCAATCGGCTGGGGGGCGTCAGACGCCCCGGGCGCGCTCGGCCTTGAAGCGTGCGCGCATTTCAGTGAAGTTGCCCGCCTCCAGCGCATTGCGCACTTCCTGCATCAGGTTCAGGTAGTAGTGCAGGTTGTGGATGGTGGTGAGCATGGGGCCCAGCATCTCGCCGCAGCGGTCCAGGTGGTGCAGGTAGGCGCGCGAGAAGCCGTCGCGTCCGCCTTGCTCCCAGCTCACGCCGCTGGTGCCTGCGCAGGCATGGCAGGTGCAGCTGGGGTCCAGCGGCTGGTGGTCGGTCTTGTGGCGTGCGTTGCGGATCTTCAGGTCGCCATAGCGCGTGAAGATGGTGCCGTTGCGCGCATTGCGCGTGGGCATGACGCAGTCGAACATGTCCACGCCGTCGGCCACGCCCTGCACCAGGTCCTCGGGCGTGCCCACGCCCATCAGGTAGCGTGGCTTGTGGGCCGGCAGGCGGTGGGGCGTGTGGGCCATGATCGCCAGCATCTCGTCCTTGGGTTCGCCCACCGAGACGCCGCCCACGGCGTAGCCGGGGAAGTCCATCTCGACCAGGGCCTGCAGCGATTCCTCGCGCAGGTTCTCGTACATGCCGCCCTGCACGATGCCGAACAGCGCATTGGGGTTGCCCAGGCGCTGGAACTCGTCGCTGGAGCGCTTGGCCCAGCGGCGGCTCATCTCCATGCTCTTGCGCGCCTCGGCCTCGGTGGTCTTGTGGCCGTTGGTCTCGTAGGGCGTGCATTCGTCCAGCTGCATGACGATGTCCGAGTTCAGCACGGTCTGGATCTGCATGCTGACTTCGGGCGACATGAACAGCTTGTCGCCGTTGACCGGGCTGGCGAAGTGCACGCCTTCCTCGGTGATCTTGCGCATGGCGCCCAGGCTCCAGACCTGGAATCCGCCCGAGTCGGTGAGGATGGGCTTGTCCCACTTCTCGAAGCCGTGCAGGCCGCCGAAGCTCTGCATGATGTCCAGCCCCGGGCGCATCCACAGGTGGAAGGTGTTGCCCAGGATGATCTGCGCGCCCATCTCCTGCAGGCTGCGCGGCATCACGCCCTTGACGGTGCCATAGGTGCCCACGGGCATGAAGATGGGTGTCTGCACCACGCCGTGGTTGAGCGTGAGCTGGCCGCGGCGCGCGTGGCTGGAGGGATCGGTCTTGAGCAGGTCGAATTGCAGCATAGCCCTCCATTGTCCCAGATGGCCGCATGTGCGTGTCGGACGCGCCGGGACTGCCCCCGGAGCCCGTCTGGCTTAGCCGGCCCGCGTCTACACTGGGGTGGTTGCGATTCGCCAGCTACAAAAAAGGAGGTCCGCATGCTGAAGATCATGATTGCCGTCGATGGGTCCGAGCCCTCGCTGGATGCCGTGCACCACGCCATCTCCCTGGTGCGCCAGGGCCTGCAGGCGCATTTCGTGCTGGCCCATGTGCAGCAGGAAGCCTCGCTGTTCGAGCTGGCCACGCAGGACTCGGACATGATCGCCGCCGCCAGCGTGGACGCCGGCATGCACCTGGTGGCGCCGGCCGTGGCCCTGGTGCGGGCGGCCGGCATTTCCTACGAGGTGGAGATCGGCCTGGGCGAGCCCGCCGCCGCGCTGGCCGACATTGCCGAGAGCACGGGCTGCGAGCAGATCATCATCGGCGCACTGGGCCAGGGCGGCCTGCGGCGCGTGCTGATCGGCTCGGTCTCGCGCGAGGTGGCGCGCAACAGCCGGCTGCCTGTGACCATCGTCAAGCATGCCGAGCCGCAAGATGAAGAAGGGGAAGAGGACCTGGGTCCCGAGTGAGGTGGTGCCGGGCGCGCGCGGGCTCAGGCAGCCCGCCGTTGCTGGCCCTGATGGGATTGGTGCCGGCCTGCATGGGCGCCGTAAGCTCCGTAGGCACCATGAGCGTGCGCATGCGCGTGGGGTTGCAGCTTGCCGTGCGGCAGGCTGGCCAGGCGCTGGAACATGCGGCGGCAGTAGCCGCGTATGCCCAGGCATTTGTTGATCTCATCCACCGGCAGGGGCCCGGAGACCACGACGATGCTGTCGGCCTGGTCCCAGTCGCCGGCCGCGCGCAGCCGCCTGCGCGTGCACAGCGCCCAGGCATGGATGCGCGTGGGCGAGCCATGCTCATGGACCTGACCCGTGACCAGGTCGAAGGCAATGGCCACCAGCTCGGTCCTGAGCCGGCAGCGGCGCTCGCCCGTGATGGCACTGGGCGTCTCGCGCATGTCGTACAGGCAGTAACTGCCGGCCTTGAGCTGGTATTGCAAATCCATGGCGGACCTCCGCGGTTCGTTCTGGGGCGGGTTCCGGGCCTGCCTGAAAAGGCCCGGGGCATCGGCGCATTCTGACGCATGGCCCCGGCCGCTGGCAATGCAGCCAGCGGGACGGGGCTTCCCCGCGAAGGGCAAGCGGCAAAGCGTGCCCCGCGAGGGCCGGTCTTCTAGAAGTCCAGAAGGCTGAAGCCCACGCTGAGCACGGTGCGCTTGTAGTTGTAATCGATCAGGCTGTCACCGTATCCGCTGAAAAGCTGGACATGCAGGCGCAAATTGCTCTTGCCACCGTTCCATCCTTCGCCTAGGGTGCGCAGCCATTCGACGCGGCCCGAGCCGCGGCCCTGGCCCAGCGAGCCGCGCGCAGTGAAGCCCAGATAGTTCTGCGCATTGACGTTCCAGCCCAGTTTCACCTCGCCCCGGCCGATGTAGTCCTGGATGCGCGGGTTGTCGTCGTGCTCGGCGCTTTCGCGGATGCGCTGCCAGGCCTTGGCGTGCAGCTGCCAGCGGTTGTCCAGCTCGAAGCCGGTCATCAGATACCAGCGGTTCCAGCTGCGCGACAGCGGATCGCTCTGGCCGTTGGACTGGTGCACCAGGCCCACGCCGCTGTAGCGCCAGCGCCAGCCGAAGGGCAGCCGGGCATCGGTGGGGTAGACGTAGAAGATCTCGGGCTCGTGGTCCGTGTTGCGGAAGGGCCGCGAGATGGCGGGGCTGAACAGCTGCCAGTACGACTGCTGGGTGTAGCCGACCCACAGCGAGTCCTTGCCCGCCGAGGTGCTGCTGGTCAGCAGGCCCTGGGCGACCTTGGTGCGCACGGACAGCTGCACGCGCATTTCCTCGGTCTTGTAGGGCTGCGACTGCGCAGGGTCCTTGCCGGGCGTGGTGGGCTGCCGGTTGACATGGTCGGCCGTCACCACGGACACGGACATGGGCCGGTAGCCGCGGAAGCTGAAGGTGCCGCAGTCGCTGCCCGGTTCCAGCTCGAAGTAGCGCGACAGCTCGCTGTAGCGCGGGTCGCGGCAGCCGCCGTTGGTGGGGGTGGTGGGCAGCGCCAGGCCCTGGCCGCTGTCGGCCGTCACCACGGGGGCGGGTGTGGGCAGGGCGCCAGGATCGGCTGCGGCGCTGGCTGCCGGAGCACTCCAGCCGGTGGCCGGCGGCGCGGTCAGCGGTTGCTGCTGCTGGGCCCAGGTGTCGAAGCAGGCCAGGCGAGACTGGTTGTCCGTGGTGGCGGCGCACTGGCGCCAGGCGTCCTCGGACAGGGGGCGGGGCGCGGTCTGCGCCTGGGCGCCGAGCCAGGGCGTGGCGCCCAGTCCCATGGCCAGGGCCCACTGCAGGGGTGTCGGCGTGCGGCTTGGGCGCTTGCGGCGATCCAGGTGTGTAGGAGTCGTCATGGCTTGGGTCCGGTGATGGAAGGAGCGAAGAGTAAGGGGTAATGAGTGAAGAGGGGGCAGGGGGCTCGTGTGCAGGCTCGGGGGCCGGTCACGGCGCGAGCTTGCGCAGCACGAAGGGCCGGGGCGCCGCATCGTCGCCTTCGATGAAGTTGCCGCGGATCTCGCGGGCGCAGCTGCCTTCGACGACATCGCCCAGCCAGGTGGCGGTGATGCGCTTGCCGTCGGCGCTTTCTTCCAGCGTGATGTGGTCATCGGCCACGTCGCCGACCATGGGGCGGGTGTCTGCGCCGCGCGCAATCGTGCCCTTGACGTTGCCCTTCCACTGGGGGTGCGGCCCCAGCTGCAGGCGCACGGGCTGGGACTGGCCTTCGACGGTTCCCGTCCATTCGCCCTGCAGCTGGCTGTCCTTCATCTCCTCGTCGTCGAGACATGGGGCGTGTGGCAGGGCGGTGGCAGCGCGGGCGGCCTTGGGCGCGGCCTGGAGGGTGGGCCGGGTGGTGGTCTGCAGGTCCGTGCTGGAGCAGGCGGTGGTCACGGCCACCAGCGCCAGGCTGAGAACGGGGCGGTAAAAACGCATGCGGTGTCTTTCTGGAATCAGGAGTCGGCGGGCGTGGACTGCTGTGCCTTGAGGGCGAACTCGGCGCGCAGCTGGCGCAGCTTCTCGCGCGGGTCCTCGCGCGAGGTGGCGGCGTCCAGGCCCATTTCCTTGATGAAGCGGCTGGGCAGGGTGGAGACCATCTCGCGCCCCTTCTTGCGGCGCTTGGTCCAGCTCACGGCCAGAGAGCGGCGGGCGCGCGTGATGCCCACGTACATGAGGCGGCGCTCTTCCTGCAGGCGCTGGGCGGTTTCGTCGCTGACCTTCTGCTGGCGGCCGTTGTCGTCGTCGAGCTTGAAGGGCAGCATGCCCTCGGTCACGCCCACCAGCATCACATGCGGCCATTCCAGGCCCTTGGAGGCGTGCAGGGTGGACAGGATGACCATGTCCTGCTCCTTCTCGCGCTCGCTGATGGTGGACAGCAGGGCGATGTTGCGCGCCACTTCCAGCAGGCTCTTGACCTCGGTGTGCGTGGTCGTGCCCGCCGCATCCTCGATCTGGCCGCCGGCGCGCTGGGCCATCCAGTCGCAGAACTCCAGCACGTTGCTCCAGCGCGCGGCGGCGACCGATTCGCTGTCCTCGCTGTCGTAGAGGTACTGCTCGTAGCCGATCTCCTTGAGCCAGTCGAGCATGAAGCCGCGCGACTGCTCGGCGCCCAGCGTGTGGCGGGCGCGGTATTCGAGGTCGTTGATGTAGCGGCCGAACTCCAACAGGCTGTCATGCGCCTTCTTGGGCAGGGCCGCTTCCAGCATGTGCGCGAACAGGGCGCCGAACATGCTGAGCTTGTGCTGCGAGGAAAACTCGCCCAGCTTGCCCAGCGTGGTGTGGCCTATGCCGCGCCTGGGCGTGCCGATGGCGCGAAGGAAGGCGGGGTCGTCGTCGTTGTTGATCCACAGCCGGAACCAGGCGCACAGGTCCTTGATCTCGGCGCGGTCGAAGAAGCTGGTGCCGCCCGAGACCTTGTAGGGAATGCTGGCCTTGCGCAAGGCCTTCTCGAAGGGCTTGGCCTGGTGGTTGGCACGGTAGAGGATGGCGAAATCCTTCCAGTCCGGCGGCGGGTTGCTGGCCGCTCGCAGGCTCTGGATGCGGGCGACGGCGCGCTCGGCCTCGTGCTCCTCGGTGTCGCAGTCCACGATGCGCACAGGCTCGCCCTCGCCCAGCTCCGAGAACAGCGTCTTCGGATAGAGCTTGGGGTTGGGCTGGATGACGTTGTTGGCCGCGCGCAGGATGGCCGAGGTGGAGCGGTAGTTCTGCTCCAGCTTGATCACCTTGAGCTGCGGGAACTCCACCGGCAGCTTCTTGAGGTTGTCCAGCGTGGCGCCGCGCCAGCCGTAGATGCTCTGGTCGTCGTCGCCCACGGCGGTGAAGTGGGCGCGGCTGCCCACCAGCATCTTGAGCAGCTCGTACTGCGTGGCGTTGGTGTCCTGGTATTCGTCCACCAGCACATGGCCCAGCAGGCGCTGCCATTTCTCGCGCACTTCGATGTGGTTCTTGAGCAGGCGCATGGGCATGCCGATCAGGTCGTCGAAATCCACGCTCTGGTAGGCGGTCAGGCGCTCTTCGTAGCGCTGCATGATCAGGGCCGTGCTGCGCTCGTTGTCGTCCTGGGCCATGGCCAGGGCCTTGCGGCTGTCCCAGCCGGCGTTCTTCCAGTTGCTGATGGTCCACTGCCACTGGCGCGCCGTGGCCAGGTCGGTGGTGCCGCCCGAGCAGTCCTTGAGGATGCCCGTCACGTCGTCGGCGTCCAGGATGCTGAACTGGGGCTTGAGGCCCAGCACATGGCCGTCCTCGCGCACCATGCGCACACCCAGGGCGTGGAAGGTGCACACCAGCACGTCCTTGGCCTGGCGGCCGATGAGGCCGGCCGCGCGCTCGCGCATTTCGGCCGCGGCCTTGTTGGTGAAGGTGATGGCCGCGATGCGGCGCGGCGCCATGCCCATCTCGATCAGGCGCCCGATCTTGTGCGTGATCACGCGTGTCTTGCCCGAGCCCGCGCCGGCCAGGACCAGGCAGGGGCCTTCGGTGTAGTGGACGGCCTGGAGCTGGGCCAGATTGAGTCCTGCGGACATGGGTGCGTTGCGCGGGGAAAGGCGTGAAAGTGAGGGAAGCGGGAGCATACCGCTTCGGGGATCGTGGCCATCAGGCCAGGTGTAAGCACCCTTGGAATTCGGCGACAAATCTCGCGGCCACTCTGGTCCGTACTGTGGCGGCGTTGGTCTAAATAGAAAAGTTCACATTAAATCAAGTGAGTAATGTGTAAAAACTATCCAAAATATCAGCCTTCGCCGATGTTCTGTCACGGGCGAATCTGGTTTGTCCATTTCAGTTCCTATCCGGTGAGGTGTCAAAGATGGCTCGCACTACAGACGAGATCGGCCTGGCTGCCGAGCTGTGGTCTCCTCTGCTCAAGCAGCGTTTCGAGGCATTGTTCGCCGTGGCGTCCCGCAAGTCGCTGCGCGGCTGGCGGCAGGTGCCCCTGGTCAGCGCCCAGGTGCTGGTCGTCGATGGCAACATGCCCGCGCCCGAGGCTGCAGGGTGGATGCCCTGCGTGGTCTACGTGGGTGGAGTGCCCCAGGGACAGCACCTGGAGCGCACGCAGCAGCGCCTGGCCACCTATCTGGACATGAATTTCACGCTGTCCGACCTGATCGACATGCTGGACCGGGCGGCCGTCTTCCTCATGGACTGGACGGTGCGCCAGCAGGTGGCGACGTCGCATACGCTGGCGCGGGCGCTGGACGACCTGCAGCAGCAGGGCGTGGACTGCCGCTACCGCTTCCAGCTCAAGGCCTGGGTGGCGCTGCCCGCGCCGTGGAACAACTCCGAATGCCTGCGTGCCCTGGCCATGCTGTGCCGTGGCCCCATGGAGGTGGCCCTGTTGTGCGAGCACAGCGGCATGCAGGCCCGCGCCGTGGCCGAACTGCTGCGCCATCCCCGGCTGCGCAGCCTGCTGGAGTGCAGCCTGCGGCCCGCGCGCGAAGACGATCTCCCGCCGCTGCGCCGCAGCCGCGCACAGGCGTCCGACACGGTGCCCGGCCTGCCGCGCCAGTGGGTGCAGAAGCTGGCCGGATGGATCCGGCGCGGAGGAGTGGCATGAGCCTGTGGATGAACGCGCAGCCTGCTGCCGGGTTGGTACGGGTGAGCCTGGTGGGCCCCATGGGCATAGGCAAGACCACGGCGCTGCGCAGCCTGTGCGGCGCGTTGATGGCGGCGGCGGATGTGCCCAATCTGGACCGGGCCTCCCATTCCAAGGAATTCACCACGGTGGGTGCCGAGTTCGGCGAGATCGACCTGGGCGGTGGAGAGCGGCTGCAGCTGGTGGGCAGCCCGGGGCAGGAACGCTTCGACTTCGTGCGCCGCTGGGTGCTCAATGCCTCGGTGGGCGTGCTGCTGATGGTGGATGTCTGCGACGCCCGCGCACCGGACTACGCGGCGCAGTGCCTGGCCGAGATCGCCTCCTTGGAATCCGAGCCCCTGGTGGTGGTGGTCAGCTGCCGTGATGCCAGCGAGCAACAGCAGGAAGCATTCAGCAGCGCCTTGGCGGACAGAGGTCACGGTATAGTGCCTGTCATCCAGGCGGACCCCCGTGACCGGCAGCAGTTGCTGGATGCGCTGGGGGTGCTCGTTTCCTTGCTTTCCTTGCAAAGTCAGGCATGAAGACACCAACGCTTCCCCGGATTCCTCCCTCTCTGATCGAAGCTGGCAGCGATGTGCTCCACCGCGTGGTGGCGCCCCTGGAGGGCGTGCACATCGCCTTGCTGTGCACGCCTGACGGCTTCGAGATCACCTCCCTGCGGGTCAGGAGCGAACTGCCGACAGAGCGCCTGTCGGCCATGGCGGGCTCGCTCATGGCCATGGCCAGGGCCGTGGCCACCGAGATAGGCCACAAGTCCTGCCGGCGGCTGACCTTCGAGACCGAGCTGGGCACCGTCCTCTTTCAGGCCGTGGCCGGCAACCAGCCGGCCATCCTGTGCATGGTGGTCGATCAAAGCGCCCTGCTGGGCCGCGCGCTGTGGGCGGCGGGCGAAGTGGCCTCCGAACTGTCCCGTTCCTGATCCGCGGCATCCGCTGCAGAAGTTTGGTTTTCTCCCCCCCGAGGAGCGGGCGCGGTGGTCCATCGCACAGCCTGCCCTTGCTATTTGAAAAGGTGGCATATGGCTTCGATACATGATTCTCTGAACGGCCTGCTGGGCATCGATGGCGCCCTGTGCGCGGCCCTGGTGGACAGCACCAGCGGCATGCTCATGGGCAGCGTGGGCTCCGGCCTCGACATGGAGCTGGCCGCTGCCGGCAACACGGAGGTGGTGCGCGCCAAGCTCAAGACCATGCGCATGCTCAAGCTCGATGACGCCATCGACGACATCCTGATCACCCTGACGCACCAGTACCACATCATCCGGCCCGTGGCCGCCCATGAAGGTGTGTTCTTCTACCTGGTGCTGGACAAGAGCCGCTCCAATCTGGCGCTGGCCCGCCGCAAGGTGCAGGACGTCGAGAAGGACCTGGCGCTGTAAGCGCACGCGCTTGTTGCGCTCACGCCCGACCTGCCGGATGCGGATTCCGGCAGGTTTTTTTTCGCCCGGCGTCCGCGCGGTGACACGGGCGCGCGGCAGCGGCACCGGCTTGCTGCCAGAATCGCCGCGTGCTGTCCGTCCTGCTGATCACCTTCCCCTTCTTCGCGCTTGTGGCCTGCGGCTTTGCGGCCACCTGGCGTGGCGTGCTGCCGCAGGCGGCGATACCGGGGCTCAACGCCTTCGTGCTGTATTTCGCGCTGCCCTGCATGCTGTTCCGCTTTGGCGCGCAGACGCCGATTGCCCAGCTGCTGGATGTGGGCGTCTCCGTGGTCTACCTGCTGTGCGCGCTGCTGATGGTGGGCGCCACCGTGGCGCTGACCGTGCGGCGCGTGGGCTGGAACGATGCGGCCTTTGGCGCGCTGGTGGCGGCCTTTCCCAACACCGGCTTCATGGGCGTGCCCATGCTGGTGGCGCTGCTGGGCGAGCGTGCCGCAGGCCCGGTCATCGTCACCATGGCCATCGACATGGTGGTGACCACCTCGCTGTGCATTGCGCTGTCGCGCCTGGGGCTGCCGGGCGGGCATGGCGTGTCCGTGGCGCTGCGCAGGGCGTTTGCCGGCATGGCCGCCAATCCCATGCCCTGGGCCATCGTGCTGGGTGGCGTGGCCTCGGCGGCAGGCTGGACGCTGCCCGGCCCCATCGACCGCACCGTGGCCATGCTGGCGGGCGCGGCCTCGCCCGTGGCGCTGTTCACCATTGGCGCCGTGCTGGCGCGCTCGCAGATGAACAGCCACGAGCGCGTGGCTGCGCGCGACTACGTGCCCATTGCGCTGGCCAAGCTGCTGGTCCACCCGCTGCTGGTCTGGGCCGTGGCCCGCGCGGCCATGGCGCTGGGCCTGCCGCTCGGTGAAGAGGCCTTTGTGGCGCTGGTGCTGCTGGCCGCGCTGCCCAGCGCCAGCAATGTCTCGCTGCTGACCGAGCGCTTCGGGGCGCACGGCGGGCGCGTGGCCCGCATCATCCTGGTGTCCACGGTGCTGGCCTTCCTGAGCTTCTCGGGCGCCGTGGCGCTGATGACCTGAGCGGGCACCGGGCACACCTGAGCGGCAGGCCCGGGCCGCATGGGCATGCTGGCGCTCACTACAATCCCGCCCATGTTTTTTCACCACCTCGACGGGATCGCATGAAATCCTCCCCCTCTGCCCCGGCAGGCGTTCCCACGGGCGCGGCCCTGCTCTGGATGGTGACGCTGGCCTGCCTGCTCTGGGCCCTGGTGTCCTGGCTGGCCAATGGCAATCTGGACGGCTACCACGACATGCTGGAGAACTATGCCTGGGCCCAGCCGCTGCAGCTGGGCACGCACAAGCATCCGCCGTTCTTCGCCTGGGTGGTCGGCCTGTGGTTCATGGTGTTCCCGCAGAACGACGGTTTCTATCGCCTGCTGTCCTATGCCAATGTGGGCGTGGGCATCTGGGGCGTCTACGTGCTGGGCAGGCGCCTGGGGCTGGCGCGCCTGGCGCCGCTGGGCGCGGCCCTGTTGCTGTGGTGCTTTCCGTATACGACGCTGGCCGGCAAGTTCAACGCCAACAGCCAGCTGCTGTCCCTGTGGCCCTGGGCGGCGGCCCTGCTGCTGGCCAGCTGGCAGGAAAAGGGGGCGCGCGGCGTGGCCTTCAGCGTGGCGCTGGGCGTGGTCTCGGCCGCCTGCATGCTCAGCAAGTACTACAGCGGCGTGTTCCTGGCCGGTTTCCTGCTGCCCATCTTCCTGGTGCGTGAAGGGCGCCAGTGGCTGCTCACTCCCCGGCCCTACGTGGCGCTGGCAGCCTTTGGCCTGGCGCTGGCGCCGCATGTGGCCTGGATTGCCCACCACCAGTGGGTGACGCTGGGCTATGCCATGGACCAGGGCGGCGGGCAGGTGGTATGGGGCTATGTGCTGCGCTTTGCGCTGGCGCCCATCTTCTACTGGCTGCCGGCCTGGCTGGCCGTGTGCCTGGTGTATGGCTTCATGCAGGCCCGCCAGCAAGGCGGCGGCTGGCTGCGCTGGAGTGCGCGTTTCCTGCGCCGCAGCTGGTGCTGGCAGGGGCGCGGCGACACGCTGTTCTGGCTGGCCCTCATGCCCTGGCTTGCGACGCTGGGCTTTGGCGCCACCGGCGTGGTGGAGCTGTCCACGCCCTGGGCCATTCCCATCGGCTATGCCTTCGTGCTGCTGTGGCTGCGCAACCTGGACGCCGAGGCGCCCGCCGTGACGCAGGCCGCCCTGGCCGCGCTGCGCCGCGCCTGGTGGCCTAGCCTGGCCGTGGTGCTGGTGATTGGCGTGGCCGCGGGTTGGGGCAATGCGCGCAAGAGCAGCTCCGACTACTACCGCCCTGCGGCCGATGCGGCGCAGGCCATCGTGCTGTCCTGGAACCAGCGCCACCCGCAGCAGCCGCTGCAGTGGGTGGGCGGCGACTGGGCGGAAAACGCCATGCTGTCCTTCTATGCCCAGCCGCATCTGCGCACCATTCCCGGCCTGCCCGACAGCGAATATGCGCGCGTGCTGGCGCTGCCGGACTGGCGCCAGCAGCCCGGGCTGCTGCTGTGCCCGCGCGGCCCGGTGGCCAGCGAGCCCGGCCCGACCGCGAAATCGCGCGACTGCGAGCAGCAGGCGCAGGCCTGGCTGGCGAAGCTGGGCCTGCCGCAGGAGGCGCGTGTGCTCACGGTGCAACGCTCGGGCTGGCGTTTTCCTCGGCCCAGTCCCTATGCCTATGCGGTTTTTGACGTGTTGCCGCGCGCGGGCAGCCAGCCCGCTGACAATGCTGGTCTATGACCGAATTGCATGCTGACATTGCTCCGGCCGCTCCCAAGGGGATGCTGCCGCGCCCCCCGCTGCGGCTGAGCTGCGTGGTGCCAGCCCACAATGAAGAGGGCAACCTGGAGGCGTTCCTGCGCGCCCTGGACGCGACGGTGCGCACGCTGACGCCCGACTACGAGCTGATCGTCGTCAACGACGGCAGCCGTGACGCCACGCACGAGATCGCACTGCGCATGGCCCAGGAACTGCCCGTGCGCTACCTGGCGCTGTCGCGCAACTTCGGCAAGGAGGCGGCGCTGTCGGCCGGCATAGACCATGCGCGCGGCAACGCCGTCGTGCTGATCGACGCCGACTTCCAGCATCCGCTGGAGATGCTGCCCCAGATGTGCGAGCTGTGGCAGTCCGGCTACGACATGGTCTATGGCGTGATCGCCGACCGGGGCGCCGAAAGCGGCGCCAAGCGGGTGGGCACCAACCTGTTCTACCGGCTCATGAATGCCGGCAACCTGGTGAAGATCCCGCCCAATGCCGGCGACTTCCGCTGGCTGGACCGCTGCGTGGCCGACGCGCTCAAGGCCCTGCCCGAGAGCCACCGCTTCATGAAGGGCCTGTACGCCTGGGTGGGCTTCAAGGCTGCGGCGCTGCCGTTCGTGCCGGCCGACCGCACGGCCGGGGCGTCCAGCTTCAATTTCCGGCGCCTGGGCTCGCTGGCCCTGCTGGGTCTGACCTCGTTCACCACCTTGCCGCTGCGCGTGTGGAGCGTGGTGGGCGGGATCATCTCGCTGGCGGCCCTGCTCTACGGCCTGTGGATCACCATGGAGACGCTGATCTTCGGCAACCCGCTGGACGGCTGGCCCACGCTGGCGGCCAGCATCATGCTGTTCTCGGGCGTGCAGCTGATGTCCATCGGCATCCTGGGCGAGTACATCGGCCGCATCTACGACGAAGTCAAGCGCCGTCCCACCTACCTGCTGGCGCGCGACGAAGACCGCAGCCCGCTGGCGCCACGGGACTAGCCATGCACGACGTGATCGCACAGCTGCGCCGCCTGCCGCAGGCGCTGCAGTTCGTGCTGGTAGGGGGCTGCGCGGCCGCCACGCACCTGGCCGTGGTCGCCCTGCTGGTGCAACGGGTGGGCATGGCGCCGCTGCATGCCAACGTGCTGGCCTTTCTCGTGGCCTTCGTGGTCAGCTACAACGGCCATGCGCTGTTCACCTTCGTGCAGGCCGGGGCGCAAGGCTGGGCCGTGGCCGGCAAGTACTTCGCCGTGGCCTGCGCCTCCTTCGTGGCCAACGAGCTGCTGTACTGGGTGGCCCTGCACTGGCTGCACTGGCACTACTTCTGGAGCCTGGCCCTGGTGCTGGTGCTGGTGGCGGTGGGCACCTTCGTCTTCGCCAAGTTCTGGGCCTTTGCGGCCCCCGGCCGCAAGGAATCCTCATGAACACCGTACCTGCCAGAAACAACGGGGAGAAGGCCTTGGCCAGAACCGTCGTCCTGTGCGCCGACGACTATGCGCTGCACCCCCTGGTCGATGAAGCCGTGGAGCAGCTCACGCTGCAGGGCCGGCTGTCGGCCACCAGCTGCATGACCACCTCGCCGCACTGGAGGCAGGCCGCCAGGCGCCTGCCCGCGCTGCGCCCGCGCCTGTCGCTGGGCCTGCACTTCAACCTGACCGAAGGCCACGGCCTGCAGCCCGCCGCCGGCATCGGTGCCGTGATCGCGCGCGCCTATGCCGGCGCACTCGGCGGCACCGCCATGCGCGACGCCTGGCGCCGCCAGCTCGACGCCTTCGAGGACGCGCTGGGCATGGCCCCCGACTTCATCGACGGCCACCAGCACGTGCACCAGCTCCCCGGCGTGCGCGCCGCGCTGGTGCAGGAATTACGCCAGCGCTATGGCGACAACGCCGACGACCTGCCCTGGGTCCGCTCCACCACCCCGGCCGGCCAGCTCTGGCGCGACCCCAAGGCCGCCATCATCGCCTTGCTGGGCGGCTGGACCACCACCCGCCGCCTGCGCCGCCAGGGCGTGCCGCTCAACCACGGCTTCGGCGGCGTCTACGCCTTCGACCAGCCCACGCCCGAAGGCTATGGCCGCCACATGGCCCAATGGCTGACCCAGCTGCAGCCCGGCAGCCTCATGATGTGCCACCCCGCCACCGCCCCCGTCCAGGGCGACGCCATAGGCGCCCAGCGCGCCGTGGAATACGCCTACCTGCGCTCCGACGCCTTCGCCCAGGCCCTGGAACAAGCGCACTGCCACATCGCCCAAGGCCCCCTCACCCCGCTGTTCACATCGAACTAGCCAGCGGCAATAGAAAAAGCCCGGCCAAAAATGACCGGGCTTTCAGGGCGCAACGCAAAAAACGACGCACCCCAAGGCGAGAGACACCGAGGAAGGGCCGCCCCGCACCGAGGGTGTCGTCCCCCTCCCCCGCGAAGCGGGTAGAGAGGGGGAAGGCGCGCCAGCGCCTCAGGGGGTGCTTTATCAGTACTCCCAGAAGATGCGCTGCAGCTGCTTCGTGTCCTGCGTCTTGGTCAGGGCCACGGCGGCCAGCAGGCGCGCCTTCTGCGGGTTCAGGTCATGGGCGACGACCCAGTCGTACTTGTCATCGGGCTGCTCGGCATTGCGCAGCACGAAGCCGGCCGGCACGCGCGAGCTGCGCACCACGATCACGCCCTTTTGGCGCAGTTCATTGAGCTTGGGCACGATGCGGTCGGCCACCGAGCCATTGCCCGTGCCTGCATGCACGATGGCCTTGACGCCGGCCTTGCCCAGCGCGTCGATGGCCGTGGCGGGCACGTTGCCGTAGCCATAGACGATGTCCACGGCGGGCAGGTCGGTGATCTGCTCGATGTTGAACTCGCTGCCCCTGGTGTGGCGCTTGACGGGGGCGCGGAACCAGTAGGTCTTGCCCTCGACCACCATGCCCAGCGGGCCCCACTGGCTGGCGAAGGCATTGGTCTTGATGTTGGTGAGCTTGGCGACATCGCGCGCGGAGTCGATGTTGTCGTTCATGCTGACCAGCACGCCCTTGCCCGCCGAGTCCTTGGACGCGGCCGTGGCCACGGCGCCCAGCAGGTTCAGCGCGCCGTCGGCCGAGATGGCCGTGCCGGGGCGCATGGAGCCGACCACGACGATGGGCTTGTCGGTGGGCACCACCAGGTTCAGGAAATAGGCGGTTTCCTCCAGCGTGTCCGTGCCGTGGGTGACGACGATGCCGTCCACGCCGGGCTGCTTGGCCAGCTCGTTGACGCGGCGTGCCAGCGTCAGCAGTTCCTTGTTGGTGAAGCTCTCGGAGGCGATCTGGAAGACCTGCTCGCCGGACACGTTGGCGATGTTGCTCAGCTCGGGCAGGCCGGCCAGCAGCTTGTCCACGGGCACCTTGGCGGCCGTGTAGGTGGCGCTGTTGACGGCGCTGGCGCCCGCACCGGCAATGGTGCCGCCTGTGGCCAGGACGACCACGTTGGGCTTGCCGGCCTGTGCGGTGGGAGCGGGTGCAGGGGCGGCGGCCGTGGCGGGCGCAGCGGCTGCGGGGGCCTGGCTGGCGCCGGGCTGGGACGCGCAGCCTGCCAGCGCAAGCGCGACGGCCATCAAGGTCATACGGAAGGGGGTGAACGGCATGTATCGCTCCTGGAAAGGCATTGAATGATCCAGCCTTGTGGGCTGAATGCGGCACGATGCAATAAACATGCCCCGCCTGCATCAGCGCAAATCCCGATGGGAGCCGCGCTGCGAATGCGCTAAAAGCGCTTCCGAAAAAGGAGCGGTGAACGCTTTGCGGGATTGCGCCCAAGGCCTGAAAGGCTTGAGGTTTTTTGGGGCCGTTCCAAAGGCCGTGCCGCGCTCAGATGGCCAGCGGGTCCACGTCCACCAGCCAGCGCACCAGGGCGCGGTGCCCGGGCTGTGCCCTGATCCAGTGCAGGTGCGCCTGCCAGGCCCAGAGAAAGCGCAGCAGGGCGGGCCGCTGGGCCGACTCGATCAGCATCTGCGCGCGCTCTACATTGGCCACGCGCTGCACGGACATGGGAATGGGCGGGTAGAGAAACACATCGTCCACATGGGGCAGGCCGGCCTGGCGGGCGGCCTCGGCCGCAGCGGCCAGGAAGGCCTGGGCGGCTTCCTGCGTGCGCGCATCGGCCCGCACGATGGCCTGGAAGGCGAAGGGCGGCATGCCCGCATCGCGCCGCTCGCGCAACTGGCGCGCGGCGAAGGCCGGGTAGTCGTGCGAGCGCAGCGCGGTGTAGACGGGGTGGGACGGGTCGTGCGTCTGTATCCACATCTCCGGGTGGCTGCCCTGGGCGGCCACGTAGTGCGCGTCGCGCCCTGCGCGGCCGGCGGCCTGCATCAGCAGGCTGAACAGGCGCTCGGGCGCTCGGTAGTCGCTGGAGAAAAGAGCGCTGTCGGGCTGCACGGCGGCCACCAGGGTGATGCGCCGGAAGTCATGGCCCTTGGCCACCATCTGGGTGCCAACCAGCACGTCGATGTCGCCCGCATGCACCTGGGCCAGTTGCTCCTCCAGCGCGCCCTTGGCGCGCGTGGTGTCGGCGTCGATGCGCGCCACGCGGGCGGGCTCGCGGTCGGGGCGCTGCACATTGCGCAGCAGGCGGGCCAGTTCTTCCTCCAACTGCTCCGTGCCCTTGCCCAGCGGCAGGATGTCGGGATTGCCGCAGCCGGGGCAGGCCATGGGCACGCGCTGAGTGTAGCCGCAGTGGTGGCAGCGCAGCGTGCGGTCGGCCTTGTGGAAGACCTGGTGGGCGCTGCAGTGCGGGCAGTCGCTTTTCCAGCCGCAATCGGCGCAGAACAGCACGGGCGCGAAGCCGCGGCGGTTGAGCAGCACCAGGCTTTGCTCGCCGCGCTGCACGCGCTCGGTGATGGCATCGATCAGCGGCGGCGAGAACACGGCCTTGCGCGGCTGCTGGCCCATGTCCACCAGGCGCACGCGCGGCAGGGCGGCCGCGCCGATGCGGCTGGGCATGTGCAGGCGCAGGTAGCGGCCGCCCTGCGGCTCGTCGGCATTGGGCGGGCGGCTGGCGTGCCAGCTCTCCAGCGACGGCGTGGCACTGCCCAGGATGACCTTGGCGCCGGTATCGCGCGCGCGCCAGATGGCCAGGTCGCGCGCCGAGTAGCGTGCGCCTTCCTGCTGCTTGTAGCTGGCGTCGTGCTCCTCGTCCACCACGATCAGCGACAGGCCCGGCAGGCTGGCGAAGACCGACATGCGCGTGCCCAGCACGATGCGCGCCACGCCGGTGTGCGCGGCCAGCCAGCTCTTGAGCCGCTGGGGGTTGGTCATTGCGCTGTGCATGCTGACCACGCAGGCGGCGCCGTACTGCGGCGCGAAGCGCTCCGTGAAGCGCTGCTCCAGCTGGGGCGTGAGGTTGATCTCGGGCACCATCACCAGCACCTGGGCGCCGGGGTCGGCGTCCAGTGCGGCCTGGGTGGCTCTCAGATAGACCTCGGTCTTGCCGCTGCCCGTGCTGCCGAAGAGCAGAAAGGGGCCGGGATGGGCGGCGATCTGCGTGAAGACGTCGGCCTGCTCGGCGCTGAGGACGATGGGGGGAATGTCTGCGGCGGCCGGGGCCTGTGCGAGCGCTGATACAGGCGCTGGTGCAGGCGCACTGCCAGGCGCCTGTTGCGCCTGTTCCTCTTTTGCAGCCTTGGCCGCTCTCTTCGCTGCGGCCTTGGTCGGCCTGAGCCGGCGCGCCAGTTGCTCGGCCGTCATCTCGCGCAGTTGAGGGGGCAGGGCCGTCACGGCGATTTCGCCCACGCTGCGCTGGTAGTAGTAGGCGGCGAAGGCCACCAGCCGGCGCCAGGCGGCCGGCAGCGGCGCAATGCCCTGCAGCACGGCGGCGACGGGGCGCAGCTCCACGCCTTCGGGCATGGCGGCGGGGCGGGGCGGGGCGTCCCAGACCACGCCCAGCAGGTCCCGGCGACCCAGGGGCACGCGCACCAGGGTGCCCGCCTCCAGGGGCTGGTCGCAGGTGTAGCTCAGCAGTTCGCCCACGGCGCTGTGCGCCGGCGTCTGGACGGCGACATGGACGGTGTGGGCGGGGAGGGACATGCGAATGCGGGGAAAGCGGGGCCTGAAAACGCGGGCGCCGCACGGCAGGGCCTGCGGCAACCAAGCCGCCAAGCATAAGCCTTTGGCGCTGCCCGGAGCCTGGGTGCGGCGTTCTACACCAGACGCCCCGGCCGGTGACTGCGGGTTTCTGGGTATATCGTCAATTTCTGTGGATAACTTTGTGGGGATTATTCGGATCTATGGGCATGCACCTGCTTATCCGGCCTTGCCAATCGGTGCATGCTGAAAATGTTGCTATCAAAAAAATTATTCAAAAACAATGGCTTATATCGATATGTCGCCGGCGTGCAGGCGCGGATGACAACTGCAACTCCTAGGGCCTCGCTCGGATTTTTCTGTGCATAAGATGGTCTGTGGCCATCTTGTGCAGCAAGCGGCTGTCGGGTACCCGGCTTGTGGACAGCGGGGCCTTGCCGGGCCGTTGGCGGCCCCGGCAGGGGCCGGCGCTGCGCTGGCGTCCGGCCCTGGGGTTCGGGAGAAGCGGGGGCGGGGAGGCGGCTCGCTCAGCGCTGGCGCAGGGCGCGCGAATGGCTGTGCACGGTCTCCACCAGGGCCGCCACATGCTCGGGCGGCGTGAACTGGCTGATGCCGTGACCCAGGTTGAAGATGTGCGTGGGGCCCGTGGTGGTCCTGTCGGTGTGCGGGGCGCCGAAGCTGTCGAGCACGGCGCGCGCCTGCTCGGCCACGCGCTCGGGCGGTGCGAACAGCACATTGGGGTCGATGTTGCCCTGCAGCGCCTTGCCGGGTCCGCCCACCTCGCCGCCGACGATGGCGCGGGCGCGGGCCAGGTTGGCCGTCCAGTCCAGGCCCAGCACCTCGCAGTCCAGGTCCTTCATGTCGGGCAGCCAGATGCCGCCGCCCTTGGTGAAGACGATGCGCGGCACGTCCTGCCCATCGGCGCCCGTGCGATTGAGTCCGGCCAGCACGCGCTTCGTGTAGGCCAGGCTGAATTCCTGGAAGGCGCCATCGGCCAGCACGCCGCCCCAGCTGTCGAACACCATCACGGCCTGGGCGCCCGCATCGATCTGGGCGTTGAGGTAGGCGGCCACGCTGTCGGCGTTGATGGCCAGGATGCGGTGCATCAGGTCGGGGCGCGCATACATCAGGCTCTTGACCAGGCGGTAGTCGTCGCTGCCCTTGCCCTCGACCATGTAGCAGGCCAGGGTCCAGGGGCTGCCCGAGAAACCGATCAGCGGCACGCGGCCATCGAGCGCGCGGCGGATGCTGGTCACGGCGTCGAACACATAGCGCAGCTTGTCCATGTCGGGCACGGCCAGCTCGGCCACGGCGGCCTCGTCGCGCACCACCTTGGCAAAGCGCGGGCCTTCGCCTTCGGCAAAGGACAGGCCCAGGCCCATGGCGTCGGGCACGGTCAGGATGTCGGAGAACAGGATGGCCGCGTCCAGCGGGAAGCGCTCCAGTGGCTGCAGCGTGACCTCGGTGGCGTAGTCCACGTTGGTGGCCAGGCCCATGAAGCTGCCGGCCCGGGCGCGCGTGGCCTTGTATTCGGGGAGATAGCGGCCCGCCTGGCGCATCAGCCACAGCGGCGTGTAGTCGGTGGCCTGGCGCCGGCAGGCGCGCAGGAAGGTGTCGTTGGTCAGGGGGGCGAAGCTCATGGTGGGCGATTGTCGCCGAGTCGGCTTCGCCAGGCTGTCGCGATGCCCGAGCGGCGCAGGGCGTCTTGCCTCGGGTTAACCCTGGTCAATATCGGCGGCAACGGGCTTTTTGAGGCCGCTACATTGTGCGGCGTGCGTTCCGCACGGGAATCCGTCCATGCAAGGAGAGAGTTTGCGATGCAGCGAAGAACCCTGACCCAGATCCTGGCCCTGGCCCCGGCTGTTTCGGCCGCCAGCTGGCTGGCTGGAAGTGCCACGGCGGCCGAGCCGCTGTTTCCGGGCAAGGCGCCGCTGCGCATCGTCGTCGGCTACCCGCCCGGTGGCGCCACCGACCGCGTGGCGCGCATCGTGGCCGACAAGCTGCAGGCGCGCGTGGGCTCGCCCGTGGTGGTGGAGAACAAGCCCGGCGCGGGCGGCCGCCTGTCGGCCCAGTATGTGAAGAACGCGCCGGCCTCCCAGCCCGCGCTGCTGCTGGCCAACCCGGCCGTGATGCTGGTGGCGCCCCTGGTGTTCCCCGACTCGGGCTACGACCCCGACAAGGACTTCCGCCCGGTCAGCGAGGTCAATCGCTACGAATTCGGCGTGGCCGTGGCCAGTGCCGTGCCCGTCAGGCAGCTGTCGCACCTGCTGGCCTGGCTGCGTGCCAATCCGCAGCAGGCCAACGTGGGCGTGCCGGCCACGGGCAGCCTGCCGCACTTCTTCTCGCTGATGCTGGGCGAGGCCGCCAAGGTCCGGACCGAAACCGTGGGCTACAAGGGCTCGGCCCCGCTGCTGACCGACCTGGTGGGCGGCCAGGTGCCGCTGGCCATCGACACCTTCGACGTGCTGCTGCCCCAGCACGAGGCCGGCAAGATCCGCGTGCTGGCCGTGTCGGGCGAGCGCCGCAGCACCATGGCGCCGGACATTTCCACGCTCAAGGAATCGGGCCTGAACCTGTCGGGCATGGGCTGGAACACCTTGTTCGCGCCGCAGAGCATGGCGCCCGACATTGCCGAGCGCCTGTCGCGCATGGTGCAGGAGATCATGAAGGAGCCCGACACGCGCCAGAAATTCGAGGCCAGCCGGCTCACCCCGGTCTCCAGCAGCAGCGCGCAGACGGCCGAGATGCTCAAGGCCTACCGCGCGCAGTGGACGCCGGTGGTGCAGCGCTCGGGTTTCAAGCCCTGAACCTTCGACAAAAATGGCCCGTGCGGGCCTTTTTTCATCGCCGGGCCGCCCCAAGATGAAAAACGCCCCCTCGGGGGGCAGCGTGGGGGTCATTTTTCATGGGGCCTAGGGGTTTCCTCGGTGCCTGGGCGCTTGTGGTGGAAAGGGTCTGGCGACTAACATTTACCGACCATTCGGTAAATTATGTTTGATCTGCCGCATAAAGACGGCAGACAGGCCACGGAGACTTTCATGCCCCCATCGCTGGTTCTGGTTGAGCAGCAAGACGCCGTCCGCACCCTGGTGCTGAACCGCCCCGACGCGCTCAACAGCTTCAATGCGCAACTGCACGAGCAGCTGCTTTCGGCCCTGGAGCAGGCCGCCGGCGATGCCACGGTGCGCTGCGTGGTGCTCACGGGCGCAGGGCGCGGCTTTTGCGCGGGCCAGGACCTGTCCGACCCCGAGGCCGCGCCCGACCAGAACCTGGGCGACCTGATCGAGCGCCGCTACCAGCCGCTGTGCCTGCGGCTCAAGTCCATGCCCGTGCCTGTGGTGGCCGCCGTCAATGGCGTGGCCGCAGGCGCGGGCGCCAATATCGCGCTGGCCTGCGACCTGGTGCTGGCCGCGCGCTCGGCCAGCTTCATCCAGGCCTTTGCCAAGATCGGCCTGGTGCCCGACTGCGGCGGCACCTGGCTGCTGCCGCGCCTGGTGGGCCGTGCGCGCGCCCTGGGCCTTGCGCTGCTGGGCGACAAGCTGCCTGCGGCCGAGGCCGAACGCATCGGCCTGATCTGGCGCTGCGTGGAAGATGCCGATTTGCGCAGCGAGGCCCAGGCCCTGGCGCAGCGCCTGGCCGCCATGCCGGTGCGGGCCCTGGCGCGCACGCGGGAGGCCATGGACTCGGCCCAACTGCTGGACTACGAACATGCGCTCACGCGCGAGGCGCGCCAGCAGGGCCAGCTGGGCGCGGCCCACGACTACCAGGAGGGCGTGGCCGCCTTCCTGGGCAAGCGGGCTGCCGTGTTCTCGGACCGTTGAGGAGCGGCGCCATGCAAGACACCCATACCCCGGACGAAGCCGCACAGCGCCTGGCCGAACAGGTGCGCGACGGCATGCTGGCACGCGACCGCGCCGCGCAAGGCCTGGGCCTGCGCATCACGGACATCGCGCCCGGCGCGGCGCGCATGGAGATGGCCGTGCGCGACGACATGCTCAACGGCTTCGACATCTGCCACGGCGGCTTCATCACGGCGCTGGCCGACACGGCCTTTGCCTATGCCTGCAATGCGCGCAACGAGATGACGGTGGCCTCGGGCCTGAGCGTGGACTTCGTCGCGCCCGGCCGGCCCGGCGACGTGCTCACGGCCCAGGCCCGAGAAATCTCGCGCGCAGGCCGCACCGGCGTCTATGACGTGCAGGTCACCAACCAGCGCCAGGAAGTGATCGCGCTGTTCCGTGGCCGCTCGCACAGCTTCAAGGGCCGGCCCACCGTGCCCGGCCTGACAGAGCCCGCCTGAAGAGGTCCGCCATGTCCCTGCAGCGCCCCGCCCCCGGCGAACTCGACCCCATCGAAACCGCCAGCCGCGACGAGATCGCCTCGCTGCAGCTGCTGCGCCTGCGCTGGTCGCTGCAGCACGCCTACGACCATGTGCCGCACTACCGCCGCGCGTTCGACGAGAAGGGCGTGCACCCGTCCGACCTGCGCACGCTGTCCGACCTGGCCCGCTTTCCCTTCACCACCAAGAAGGACCTGCGCGAGAACTACCCGTTCGGCATGTTCGCCGTGCCGCGCCAGAAGGTGGCGCGCGTGCATGCCTCCTCGGGCACCACGGGCAAGCCCACGGTCGTGGGCTACACGTTGAAGGACCTGGACAACTGGGCGAACCTGGTGGCGCGCTCCATCCGCGCGGCGGGCGGGCGGCCCGGCGACATGGTGCATGTGGCCTATGGCTACGGCCTGTTCACGGGCGGCCTGGGTGCGCACTACGGCGCCGAGCGCGCGGGCTGCACCGTGGTGCCCATGTCGGGCGGGCAGACCGAAAAGCAGGTGCAGCTGATCCAGGACTTTCGGCCCGACATCATCATGGTCACGCCCAGCTACATGCAGGTGATCGTGGAGGAGATGCAGCGCCAGGGCCTGGACCCGCGCGAGAGCTCTTTGCGGATCGGCATCTTCGGCGCCGAGCCCTGGACCGAGGCCATGCGCCGCGAGATCGAGGGCAAGGCGGGGCTGGACGCCGTGGACATCTACGGCCTGTCCGAAGTCATGGGCCCGGGCGTGGCCAGCGAATGCGTGGAGAGCAAGGACGGACCGGTGATCTGGGAAGACCATTTCTATCCCGAGATCATCGACCCGGATACGGGCGAGGTGCTGCCCGACGGCAGCGAGGGCGAGCTGGTCTTCACGTCGTTGAGCAAGGAAGCCATGCCCATCATTCGCTACCGCACGCGGGACCTGACGCGGCTGCTGGCGCCGACTTCGCGCAGCTTCCGGCGCATGGGCAAGATCGTGGGGCGCAGCGACGACATGCTCATCATTCGCGGCGTGAACCTGTTTCCCACGCAGATCGAGGAGATCGTGCTGCAGAACGCCCAGCTGTCGGGCCAGTACCAGCTGGTGGTCACGCGCGACGGCAACCTGGACCGGCTGGCCGTGCGCTGCGAGATGCAGCCGGGCACGCAGGGCGACACCGAGGCGCTGGCACTGTGGGTGCAGCAGCGCATCAAGACCCTGGTCGGCGTGAGCGCCGAGGTCGAGGTGCTGCGGCCCGATTCCATAGAGCGCACCCTGGTGGGCAAGGCCCGCCGCGTGATCGATCACCGCAGCCGCTGAGCGCGCACAGGAGTCCCATGGCCCGAGGCCGATCTTCCGGATACGACGACCAGCGCGAACTGATCCTGGGCCATGCCGCCGCGCTGTTCGCGCGCAGCGGCTACCCCGGCACTTCGATGAACGAGGTGGCCCAGGCCTGCGGCCTGTCCAAGCCCACCATCTACCACTACTTCCGCGACAAGTACGCGCTGCTGGTGGACATCACCGATGGCCACATGACGCGGCTGCAGTCCCTGGTGGACGAGGTGCAGTCCATGGGCCTGCCGCCCGAGCCGCGGCTGCGCATGCTGATCGAGCGCTTCGTGCAGGAATACGCCCATGCCCGCCATGCCCACCGCGTGCTGACCGAGGACGTGCGCTTCCTGCAGGACGACGACCGCCAGCGCGTGCTGGGCAAGGAGCGCGCCGTGGTCGAAACATTTGCCCAGGCGGTGGCCCAGCTGCGGCCTGACGCCGATGGCGCGGGCCTGTCCAAGGCGCTGGCCATGCTGCTGTTCGGGATGATGAACTGGATGTTCACCTGGCTGCGGCCCGACGGCTCGCTGGACCACGAGGCCATGGCCCCCGTGGTGGCCGACCTGTTCCTCGGAGGCCTGCCGGCCGTGCAGACCCCAGGCAAACCCGGGCATCAAACCGCTGGCAAAAAAATAGTTACCACGGTAAATTGTGGCGCCTGAAGGTGCCACGCCCCATCCAACACAAGGAGACAGACATGAAGCGTTTGACGAAACTGGGCCTGCTGGCCGCGACCCTGGCCACGGTCTGGGGCTCGGCCCTGGCCGACATCAATGTGGGCGTGGTGGTCTCGGCCACCGGACCGGCCGCCTCCCTGGGCATTCCCGAGAAGAACACCGTGGCGCTGATGCCGCGCACGGTGGCGGGCCAGAAGGTCAACTACATCATCCTGGACGACGCATCCGACACCACGGCGGCCGTGGCCAACACGCGCAAGCTGATCAGCGAGAGCAAGGTCGATGTCATCCTGGGCTCCAGCATCACGCCCAACTCGCTGGCCATGGTGGACGTGGTCTCCGAGGCCAAGACGCCCATGATCACGCTGGCGGCCTCGGCCAAGATCGTCGAGCCCGTGGATGCCAAGAAGTTCTGGGTCTTCAAGACGCCCCAGCACGACGCCATGATGGCCGCCGCCATCGGCGAGCACATGGCCAAGGCCGGCATCAAGACCGTGGGCTACATCGGCTTCAACGACGCCTATGGAGAAAGCTGGCTGCAGGAGTTCCGCAAGGTGGCCGAGGCCAAGGGCCTCAAGCTCACCGCCACCGAGGCCTATTCGCGCAGCGATACCTCGGTCACGGGCCAGACGCTCAAGCTCATGTCCGCCAAGCCCGATGCGGTGCTGATCGCAGGCTCGGGCACGCCGGCCGCGCTGCCGCAGAAATCGCTCAAGGAGCGCGGCTACCAGGGCAAGATCTACCAGACCCACGGCGTGGCCAATGCCGACTTCCTGCGCGTGGGCGGCAAGGATGTGGAAGGCACGCTGCTGCCCGCCGGCCCCGTGCTGGTGGCCCACCAGCTGCCCGACAGCAACCCGGTCAAGAAGTCTGCCGTCTCCTATGTGGAGGCCTACGAGGCCGCCAACGGCAAGGGCACGGCATCGACCTTTGGCGCGCATTCCTGGGATGCGGGCCGCGTGCTCGAAGCGGCGATTCCCGCCGCGCTCAAGAAGGCCCAGCCCGGCACGGCCGAGTTCCGCGCCGCCCTGCGCGATGCGCTGGAGCAGACCAAGGACGTGGCCGGTGCCCACGGCATCTTCAACATGACGCCCACCGACCACCTGGGCCTGGACCAGCGCGCGGCCGTCATGGTCAAGATCGAGAACGGCACCTGGAAGTACCAGCCCTGAACCTGCGGGCCTGAGGCCGCAGCGGCTGCCGCACCTGGCGGCGGCCGCTGTGGCGCTCGGCCGCGCCTGCTCGAAAGTCGATCATGGATCTGCAAATCGCCCTGCTGCTGGGGCAGGACGGCATCGTCAACGGCGCCGTCTACGGCCTGATGGCGCTGGCCCTGGTGCTGGTGTTCTCGGTCACCCGCATCATCTTCATTCCGCAGGGCGAGTTCGTCGCCTTCGGCGCGCTCACCCTGGCCATGATGCAGGCCGGCCGCGTGCCCACCACGCTGTGGCTGCTGCTGGCCCTGGCCGCCGCCGTGCTGGTGGTGGACCTGCTGCGCTGGCGCGCGGGCAGCCAGGTGAGCTGGCCCGCCACCTTCCTGTGGTGCCTGGCGCTGCCGGCCATTGCCGTGGCCCTGGCCTGGGGGCTGCGCCCGTCCTCGCTGATGCTGCAGGCACTGGCCACCCTGGTGCTGATCACGCCCATGGGGCCGCTGCTGTACCGCCTGGCCTACCGGCCGCTGGCCCATGCCTCGGTGCTGATGCTGCTCATCGTCTCGGTGGCCATGCACGGCGTGCTGGTCGGCCTGGGGCTGCTGTTCTTCGGGGCCGAAGGCTCGCGCACCCCCGCGTTTTCCGAGGCGCAGCTGCGCCTGGGCGACATCACGATCTCGGGCCAGTCCCTGGTGGTGGTGGGCGTGACCCTGGTGCTGGTGGCCCTGCTGTTCGTGTTCTTCGAGCGCTCCATGATCGGCAAGGCGCTGCGCGCCACGGCCATCAACCGCGTGGGCGCACGCCTCATGGGCATTCCCACGGCCATGGCCGGCGACGTGAGCTTTGCGCTGGCCGCGCTGATCGGCGCCATCTCCGGCCTGCTGATCGCGCCGCTGACCACGGTGTACTACGACACCGGCTTTCTGATCGGCCTCAAGGGCTTCGTGGCCGCCATCGTGGGCGGGCTGGCCAGCTACCCGCTGGCCCTGGCCGGCGCGCTGCTGGTCGGGCTGCTGGAGGCCTTCTCGTCGTTCTGGGCCAGTGCCTACAAGGAGGTGCTGGTGTTCACGCTGATCATCCCGGTGCTGTGGTGGCGATCGCGCAATAGCCACCATGTGGAGGAAGAAGAATGAGCGCCCCCGTTTCCTCGCAGGCCGCGGCGCCTGCCAAGGCCGCTTCGGGCGGCATCAGCACGCGCGTGCTCACGGTGGCGGCCATTGCGCTGCTGGCCGCGTCCTGGGGCTTTCTGCCCGATTTCACCGTCGTCATCCTCAGCTACATCGGCCTGTTCGCCATGGTGGCCGCAGGCCTGGTGATGCTGACCGGCGTGGGCGGCATGACCTCGTTCGGCCAGGCGGCCTTCGTGGGCATCGGCGCCTATGCCACGGCCTGGGTCTGCACGGCGCCTGCCTCGGTGGCGGCGCTGGGCGGGCTGGTGGGCGCGGCGGGCCTGCCCTGGGTGGGCCTGGCGCTGGGCCTGCTCATCACCTTCGTCGTGGCCTGGCTGCTGGGCGCGGTCACGGTCAAGCTGCAGGGCCACTACCTGCCGCTGTGCACCATCGCCTGGGGGCTGAGCCTGTACTACCTGTTCGGCAACATGGAGTTCCTGGGCGGGCAGACCGGCATCACGGGCATTGCGCCGCTGGTGATCGGTGGCGTCTCGCTGGCCTCGCCGCGCGCCATGGGCGTGGTGATCTGGGCCGTGCTGCTGGTGGCGCTGTGGCTGCTGCACAACCTGCTGGACTCGCGCGAGGGCCGGGCCATCCGCGCGCTGCGCGGCGGCCGCGTCATGGCCGAGTCCATGGGCATCGACACGGCGCACTACCGCGTCAAGCTCTTCGTGCTGGCGGCCCTGCTGGCCACGCTGTCGGGCTGGCTCTACGCCCACATGCAGCGCTTCGTGAGCCCGGCGCCCTTCAACCTGAACGTGGGCATCGAGTACCTGTTCATGGCCGTGGTCGGCGGCGCCGGCCACCTGTGGGGCGCCGTGCTGGGTGCCACGCTGATCACCCTGGTCAAGCAAAAGCTGCAGGACATATTGCCGGCCCTGCTGGGCACAAGTGGCAACTTCGAGGTCATCGTTTTCGGCCTGCTGATGGTGCTGGTGCTGCAGCGCTTTGCAGAAGGCCTGTGGCCCACGCTGCAGGCGCTTACGGCACGCTGGGTGCGCCGGCCCGTGTCCGATCTGAAGCTGGCGGACGCGGCGCCGCTGGCGCAGCGCGCGCTGCCCGCTACGGGCCAGGTGCTGCTGGCGGCCGAGCATGTGACCAAGCGCTTTGGCGGCCTGGTGGCCAACAACGATGTGGCCATGACGCTCAAGGCCGGCGAGGTGCATGCGCTGATCGGCCCCAACGGCGCGGGCAAGAGCACCTTCTTCAACATGATCTCGGGCGTGGACTCGCCCACCGAGGGCCAGGTCCGCTTCATGGACCAGGCCATGAACGATGCGCCCTCGCGCCGCTTCGCCGCCCTGGGCCTGGGCCGCACTTTCCAGCATGTGCGCCTGCTGGGCCAGCGCAGCGTGCTGGAGAACGTGGCGGTGGGCGCGCACCGGCGCGCGCACCGGGGCTGGCTGGCCTCCATGCTGCGCCTGGACCGGGCCGAGGAGGCCTCGGTGCTGGCCGAGGCGCGCCGCCAGATCGAGCGCTGCGGCCTGGGCGCCTTCGCCGACGTGCCGGCCGCCTCGCTGGCCCTGGGCCAGCAGCGCATCGTGGAGATCGCACGCGCCCTGGCCGGACAGCCTGCTGCCCTGCTGCTGGACGAGCCGGCCGCCGGCCTGCGCCACCTGGAAAAACAGGCCCTGGCCGACCTGCTGCGCCAGCTGCGCGCCGAGGGGCTGGGCATTCTCGTCGTCGAGCACGACATGGAGTTCGTCATGAATCTTGCGGACCGCATCACGGTGCTGGAGTTCGGCACCGTGATTGCCGAAGGCACGCCGGCCCAGATCCAGGTCAACCAGCGCGTGCTGGATGCCTACCTGGGCGGCGGCGACGACGACGAGGCAACCGGAGAGACGGCATGAGCGACACCCTTTTGCAGCTCAGGGGCCTGAGCGTGTCCTACGGTCCCGTGGAGGCCGTGCACCAGGTGGATCTGGATGTGCGCAGCGGCGAGATCGTCACCGTCATCGGCCCCAACGGCGCGGGCAAGACCACGCTGCTGTCGGCCGCCATGGGCCTGCTGCCCTCGCGCGGCGAGATCCATCTGGACGGCAAGCGCATCGCACGCCCCGGCGTCGAGGTCATGGTGGCCAACGGCGTGGCCCTGGTGCCCGAAAAGCGCGAGCTGTTCGGCGAGATGTCGGTGGAAGACAACCTGCTGCTGGGCGGCTTCTCGCGCTGGCGCCGGGGCCTGCGCGACCAGGCGCAGCGCATGGACGAGGTCTTTGCCATCTTCCCGCGCCTGAGGGAGCGGCGCCCGCAGATGGCCTCCACCCTGTCGGGCGGCGAGCGCCAGATGCTGGCCATCGGCCGCGCGCTGATGGCACGCCCGCGCCTGCTGCTGCTGGACGAGCCCTCGCTGGGCCTGGCGCCGCTGATCGTGCGCGAGGTGCTGCAGGTCGTGGCCGGCCTGCGCGACCACGGCGTCTCGGTGCTGCTGGTAGAGCAGAACGCGCGCGCCGCCCTCAAGGTGGCCGACCGTGCCTACGTGCTGGAGATGGGCGCCGTGGCCCTCAGCGGCGCGGCCAGGGATCTGCTGCACGACCGGCGCATCATCGATACCTATCTGGGGATGGGGCGCAGTGCGGAGGCGGTGGCCGCATAAGTGAGTGGAGTGAGTGCTGTTGTCTGGCTCTGGTGACTGTGGTTGTGGTCGTGACATACAGGCATGCCGCCAAGTCATCCAAGTCAATCCACCGCCAGCATCAGCGCTTCATGTCATCAAGATAATCCTGCTTTGCCTTGTTGATGCTTTGGGCGACGCTGTTGCCTGGATAGTCTTTGATGTATCCCGAAATATAAAACAAGTATCTTTCGCGGGCGATTGGGTCTATGTGGTTCAAGAATTTTTCGTCCCGAAACGCGGACTGCAGCGCCAGCATTTCCCTGGGATCAGCCATCCTTGTTTGAATGAGATTTTCAAGCGTTTTATGAAAAATCGCTTCGTCAGGAGCATACGTCTTGAGGGATTTCAGCCAATCCTCATATCTGAAGACATCTGAAAACCCCAGTTCATGGATGCCACCGCCCAATTCCGGCTTGGCGCCATTTACCATGTCGAAAATGGCATTCCTCTCGGATGCGGAGATGCTATTGGGCAGGTCAAGATTGCTGCCTAGATTGCCCAGCAGTACATCACGGCCATATTTATTTCCTGATTCCAGAACTTCCTTGGTGATACTTGCAGGGGCATCCACCGAGATTGAAAGCATATGGGCCAATTCACCGTAATACTCGTTTGCGGTCAGGATTTTTTCGTCGAAGGACTTTTTCAGCCGAACACGAGTGTCAGGGAAGTTTCCCTCCCTGGAGTAGCTGAAAACTGCTTGCTTCTTTTTTTCGAGAAGCTCCTCCGTGCTGACCGAGGCAGTGCCTTGCGCCGTTGACGACGGCGCCATATTTCCGGAGCGTTCTGTTTGTGAACCGCTCGTACGCGTGCTGCTGATGCGCTCGGATCGATTTTGAGAGCTGGCAGGAGGCATTGAAGATGGCGACCTGGGTTCGCTTGCCAGCGAACCCGTCTGCGGATTGATGGGCTCCGATGAGTTGGTATCCAGATAGACATATAAGCCTATTGCCGAGGCAGTGGTGATCAAGACTGCCAATAATATAATTATATTATTTTTTGAAGACATATCTACCAATTTCTTTGTTGAAGGTTTGCATGCACATTTGCTGGAGTAATGATTCTGTTCCACGCGATTTGATAGCTCATTTGTCGGTTCCAACTATCCACCACGCTTTGATGCGGAGCTGCGTAGATTTCCTGACCCAGCAAAGGGGTGCCACCTCGAATGGCAGTACTGGTCCAGGCATCCAGAACAAGGCCATCGCAGCGGTAAAACCCTCGTATCGGTTTTCTTTCTACCTTCGTCATTTGGCATTGACTCGCGAACGGGCTGCAAAAGCTCTTGGTCCAGTAACTCAATCCTTGTCGAGCTGGCGTGAAATAAGCGCTCAATGTGTAGGATGCACCTATTTTGTATTTGACATATGCGGATCTTGCAGCCATTTCCTGGAGCCAGGTGGTGCGGGTTTGGTTGCCTAATAAATACAACACACCATTGTCATTTTGTCTATGCCAACAAACCGACTCGTCGCAAAAACGCTGCCTGAAATCTCCTTGCCACACCGGGGAAATTGTTTCCCAGAGGTTGGGCTTGCTGGAAAACGATGACCAAGGGGTCTCCTTGATGGTGTCATTGGCGTCGCCATACCCGATGGCTTCAAGTACGTTGCGACCATCCCAAATGCCGATATGCCCCAATGACCCCACTTCCTGACTACCCAAGTCTCTGCCGACTACATCACCAATCACAGTGGGTTTTTCTTTTCCAGGTAAGGCGAAAAATTTAAGTTTCACCGGTGTGTTGTTCAACCTTTCGCTCCGGTTGTTGGCATATATCGCGTATACGGTCACATCGCGAATGGTGCCGTCCAGTAGAACAGCGGGAACATCGATGGAAATGTCGAAACCATGACGTGAGGTAATGCTGTTGCAGGCGTATTGCACGGCAAATTCGCGGACGATGGCTGCGTTGCCGCCACCAATATAGTGACCATCAGTATAGATATGGATGCCTACGGGGTCGGCCGATCCCGGTTGGCAAGCCCATCCGATATATCTATTGTATGTAGTGCTAACGTCTAACCACCCTTTGCAGAATGCTGTTTTTGGTATTAAAAATAATAGCGCAATCGTAAAAATAATATGAAATTTCTTCACCTTGACCTCCTGTGTTAATGATGTGAGGTAATGTATTTTTCTTGCGCTTTTGTTTTTTAATCTTGGATTGCTCTGGAATTAATTAAAGGAAGACTGCAAGATATAAACTTCTATGTTTGATGAGGCAGTATTTGGTCTGGGATTTTTATGTGGCTGCTGATCTTTTGGTCAAGCATTGACAATTTTAAGAAAACGAAGAATTTAAATTAAGAAGGGAATTCTCATTTTTCTCTTCTATTTTCTGGGTAAGGCGTATTAGAAATTTTTTTGGGGATGTAGGGAATAGGGTCGAATCTGAAAATGAGGCCGCGGCGTATAAGAATCTTCTGATATTTCGCCGGATTTACTTGGATAAATCCTCGAGTGGCTTATGAGTGCTGCTTTGGAAGGAGCACGGCCACGGGTAGGGACATGCAAGCCCTGGTTGACAGGGTGTTGCGTGAAAAAGGAGGGTTGTCGCCCGTTATCTTATGCGGACGGATTTGCGGAGCCTTAGCGAGAGGACGAATTGTGCAAGTCGTCAATGCCACACGCTGGTGTATGCGCTCGGCTGTCTAATTTGGAAATGGTCCATTGGTTGAACCCTAAGCACATCTGTCAATCCATGGCAAGACCGAAACAGATTGCAGTTCCCAAAGGCGCACCGGAGACGCCATTCGACCTGAGATCTAGATAGAGGACCGCTGCCTGTGTCCATGAACACCACGCGGTGGTGATCCGAAGGCTTGGGAATCAGGAGCGGATCTGGTCAAGCCTTCACAGCCGCCCTCGCCGATGCTTGCTACGGCCAGGCGGTCCTGCGCCAGCAAGCTTGGAAAGGCAAAGGCTTGCCAGGTAAGGTCGTCTGGGAGGTGTGGTGGATTTGCTGAGCGGGGCTTCGCTACTGTGGAAGTCTTGCCTGGGGCAAACGGAATTCCTGCAAGGCGGCATCTGTCCCCTGGATTTGCTGGAAGTGCCGACCACCGGCGCAAGGGCCTGCTGAGGTCGGGCACTTTCATGGAGTCATCGCCGCTCGGGGCGGCGAGGGCTCGCTCAATCCAGCTTGATATTGTTGGCCGAGATCACCCGGCCCCACTTGCTGCGCTCGGCGCGCACGAACTGGCCCATCTGGTCGGCGCTGCCGGGCATGGGCTCCACGCCCATGGCGGCCAGGCGTGCCTTGGTGCGGGTGTCGGCCAGGGCCTGCTGCAGCGACTGGCTGAACTTCTTGACCACCTCGGCCGAGCTGCCCGTGGGCACGACGATGCCCTGCCAGGCATAGCCCTCGAAACCTTTCAGACCCTGCTCCTGCAGCGTGGCGATCTGGGGCAGAACGTCCACGCGGGCGGGGCTGGCCACGCCGATGGCCTTGAGCTTTTTCTCGCTCAGGAAGGGAATGATGGTGGCGCTGTCGGCCCACATGGCAGGGATCTGGCCGCCGACCACGTCCTGCACGGCCGGGGCGGCGCCACGGTAGGGCACATGGGTCATGTTGCTGATGCCCGCCTGTTCGCGGAACAGTTCGCCCACCAGGTGGTGGGGGCTGCCCAGGCCGGCCGAGCCCCAGCTCACGCCGGTCTTTTGCTGTTTGGCCCATGCCAGGAATTCGGCGAGGTTGGTGGCGGGCACCTCGTTGTTGACCACCAGCAGCATGGGAAAGCGCACCAGCATGCCCACGGGCTTGAAGTCGCGCTCGGCGTTGTAGTTGAGCTTGCTGAACAGGAAGGGGTTGGCCGCCAGCGTGGCGAAGTCGGCCGTGAACATGAGGTTGCCGTGGTCGCGCGAGCGGGCGCTGTACTCGGCCGCGATGTTGGTGCCCGCGCCTGGCTTGTTGTTGATGACGATGACCCGCTCCATGTTGCGGCCCATGGCTTCGGCGATGACGCGGGCGACCACGTCCGAGCCGCCGCCGGCCGCATAGCCCACGACCCATTCCAGGGGCTTGTCCTGTGCGAGGGCGGCAGGCCCTGCGGCCAGGGCCAGGCCCGAGCAGGCCAGTGCGGCCAGAAACTGCTTGCGTTGCATCCTTGTCTCCATGTTGTATGCGGCGCCCTTGTGAGATGTCCGAGTTGTGAGGCGGGCGCCTTTGTGGGGATGGCAGGCCGCCGCACGGGCGGCGGCGCGCGGCTTCAGGCGGCCGCGTGCACCGGGGCGACCGGTGTCACGGCGCCGCGCTCGGCCGGGTCCGCGCCGGCAGGGGCAAGTCCTGCGCTGGCGCGGGCCAGTTCGAGCGCATGCAGCAAGGTGCCCTGGTGGCCGATGTGGTTGGCCAGCAGCAGCACGAGGCGGGCATTGAGGGCATGGCTTTGCGCGGTATCGAGCCCCTGGTGGGTGGCGATCAGGGCTTCGTAGAAATCGTCGCAGGCCTGCAGGTTGGGGTGGGTGGACAGCAGCATGGCGGTCTCCTGACAAAAATGGGGGAATCCTTTGGTGGGGCCTCCACCAGGGACAGCGAGCAAGGGCCGCCCCGCAGCGAGGCTGTCGTCCCCCTCCCGCGTAGCGAGAGAGGGGGAAGGCGCGAAGCGACTCAGGGGGAGGCTCTTTGGAGAGCGGCGCGCACGCCGGCCTCGTCGGGGCGGCGCCAGCGCGCGCAGACATGCTGGTCAGGCCGCAGCAGGTAGCTGGTGCCGGGGCGCGCATCCAGGCGTTTGGCCGCCAGGCCGCGTGCATCGATGAGGTCGGCGCCGTGCGCATGGGCCTCTCCCTCGGCCGCGATGGACAGGTTGAGCACGCCGGGCAGCGCCTGCGCCCAGGCGGGCGTGGGGCCGAAGTGCAGCAGCGTGAAGTCCGGTCCCAGTGCGCGCAGCAGCCAGGCCGTGCCGTCTGCGCCGGGCCGGCGCATGGGCGCATCGGCCAGCACGGCGCCGGGCAGCTGCGTTCCGTCGAAGGTGTCGGTGTCAGGCGTGTTGAGCGCGGAGCCATGCAGCGTGGCCGGCACGGACAGCCGCCCGCTGTTGACGATGCGGCGCGCGAATTCATGGTCGCGCGCCAGGTCGAGCACGGCGTCGCGGAACAGGCGGCTGATCTCGCTCTTGGGCGTGATGAAGTCGGTGGCGCGCGTGGAGTTGCGGATGTTCTCGTCGGCCGCGTATTCGCGCTCGGCGCCGTAGGTGGCGATCAGCGAGGCATCGGCCTGGCCGCGCAGCACGCGGTCCAGCTTCCAGGCCAGGTTCTCGGCATCCTGCACGCCGCTGTTGGCGCCGCGTGCGCCAAATGGCGAGACGCCGTGGGCGCTGTCGCCCGCGAAGACCACGCGGCCATGGACGAAGCGGTCCATGCGCAGGCAGGCGAAGGTGTAGACGCTGGCCCATTCCAGCTCGAAGGGCGCGTCCTTGCCCAGCAGGGCGCGGATGCGCGGCACGATGTTCTCGGGCTTTTTCTCTTCCTCGGGGTCCGCGTCCCAGCCCAGCTGGAAGTCGATGCGCCAGACATCGTCGGGCTGGCGGTGCAGCAGCACGCTCTGGCCCGGGTGGAAGGGCGGGTCGAACCAGAACCAGCGCTCGGTGGGGAATTCGGCGTGCATCTTCACGTCGGCGATCAGGAAGCGGTCGCGGAAGATGCGGCCATGGCTTTCCTGGCCCAGCAGGCCACGCAGCGGCGAGCGCGAGCCGTCGCAGGCCAGGACCCATTGCGCATCGATGCGGTAGCTGCCATCGGGCGTCTCCACGGTCAGCAGGGCGCCCTCGGCCTGCGGCTCGAGCGCCGTGACCTTGCTGTGCCAGCGCAGGTCGATCAGCGGCAGCTGCAGTGCGCGCTCGACCAGGTAGGCCTCGGCGTAGTACTGCTGCAGGTTGATGAAGGCCGGGCGCTCGTGGCCGTCCTCGGGCAGCAGGTCGAAGCGGTACAGCGGCTGGTCCTTGAAGAAGACCTTGCCCAGGTTCCAGGACACACCCTTGTCCACCATCGCCTGGCCCACGCCCAGGCGGTCCCAGATCTCCAGCGTGCGCTTGGAAAAACAGATGGCGCGCGAGCCCGTGGACAGCCGGCAGTCGTTGTCCAGCAGCACCACGCGCTGGCCGCGCTGGGCCAGGTCGATGGCCAGCGACAGGCCCACGGGGCCGGCGCCGACGATGACCACGGGATGCCGGGCGGGCGTGTCCGCACCGGCGTCCTGGTCGGCATGGCGCTCGTAGGGGATGTGGATGGACTGTATGTCTGCGCCGCTGCCGCGCAGCGCTTGCAGGGAGATGGCGGGGTGGGACATGGTGTTCGTCCTCTGGCGTGGGCAGTGTGGAAAAAAAGGGCGCAGCCATCCCCGCCGGCGCGCCAGGGCGCCGGTTCACGGACGGGTGCGAGGGGCGGGCGTGCCGGTGTTCAGGCCCGGACGCCGCCGTGCATCAGCCTTCGAGCGCCAGCCACATCTGGCGGTCGCGCTCGGCGGTCCAGATGCGCGGGTCGGCGTGGCCCGATGCCTCGTCATAGGCGCGGGTCACATCGAAGGGCATGCAGTGGTTGAAGATCACCCACTGGCCGTACTTGGGCTGCAGCTTGGCGAAGGCGGCCTCGTAGACCTTGCGCAGGTCCTGCTGGGCATCGGCGCCGGCCTTGACCTCGGTCCACAGGTCGCTGATGAAGTCGCGCGTGCCGGCCAGGCCGGCCTGCACCTCGGCCGGCGTCTGCAGCGCGGCGCCCCGGCCGGGCACGAGTTTCTCGGGCTGCAGGGCGGCGATGGCGTCCAGCGTGTGCGGCCAGTCCTGGAAGTAGGCGTCGCCCGCATAGGGCGTGGCGCCGAATTCCACCAGGTCGCCGCTGAACAGCACCTTGTCCTGGGGCAGCCAGACCACGGTGTCGCCCTTGGTGTGGCCGCGGCCCAACTGCAGGATCTGCACTTCCAGCTTGCCCAGCCACAGGGTCATCTTGCCGGTGAAGGTGAGGGTGGGCCAGGTCATGCCCTCGGGCACGCTTTCCACGTTCTGGAACAGGCGCGGGAAGCGGCCGATCTCGCTGGCCTTGTCCTGCTCGCCGCGCTCCACGATGAGGTCGTAGGTGTCCTGGCTGGCGATGATGTGCTCGGCGCCTTCCGCGAAGAAGGCCGAGGCGCCCAGCACGCGCACCGCGTGGTAGTGCGACAGCGTGACGTACTTGATGGGCTTGTCCGTGACCTCGCGGATGCGGCGTATCACGTCTTGGGCCATGACGGGCGTGGCCTGGGTGTCGATCACCATCACGGCGTCGTCGCCAATGATGATGCCGGTGTTGGGGTCGCCTTCGGCCGTGTAGGCGTAGGCGTGCTCGGAGAGCTTGTCGAAGCTGACCTGCTTGATTTCGAGGTCGGCGGCGGAGGCAAAGGTCTTGGTGGTCATGGGCATCCTGCTTTTGAGATGGACAAATGCATTTGTTTTTATCGAATGCCTGAATGCTAGGGAAAAATTCAACATTGAACAATTCATTTGACATAGTGAAAAACCCTCGGAGCCGCAAACTTCGGGTTCCAGCCTTCACAATGCCTGCCATGTCCGATGCCGCCTCCTCCCCGAACGACCCCGTCTTCCCCTCCGACAGCGCCGATGACGAGCCTGCGCGCGGCCCGCGCGGCATCCAGAGCGTGGAGGTCGGCGGCCAGCTGCTCAAGGCGCTGGCGCGCACCGGCCGTCGCATGGCGCTGAAGGATCTGGCGCGCGAGGCCGGCATGACGGCGGCCAAGGCCCACCCCTACCTGGTGAGCTTCTGCAAGCTGGGCCTGATGGAGCAGGACCGCGCCAGCGGCCACTACGGCCTGGGGCCGCTGGCCATACAGATGGGGCTGATCAGCCTGCAGCAGGCCGATCCCGTGCGCCTGGCGATTGCCGAGCTGCCCGCGCTGGCGCAGGAGGTGGGCAGTACGGTGTCGATTGCCATGTGGAGCGGCCAGGGGCCGACCATCATCCGCGTGGAAGAGGGGCCCACCCATGTCTATGTGGCCATGCGCCACGGCACGCCCGCATCGCTGCGCCACACGGCCACGGGCAAGATCTTTGCGGCCTTTGGCGAGCCCGGGCGCATCGCGCCCCTGCTGGACGCGGAAGGTCACAGCCTGGAGGAGCCCGCCTTTGCAAAGGAGCTGGCCGCCATCCGCGCCAGCCGCCTGAGCCGGGTCGAGAACCAGCTGCTGTCAGGCGTGAGCGCGCTGGCCGTGCCGGTGTTCGACGGCTTTGGCCAGCTGGTGCTGGCCATTGCCGCCATCGGCCCTTCGGCCACGCTGGACCTGGACCTGCAAGGCCGGCCGGCCCTGCTGCTGCAGGCCCAGGCGCGCAGCCTGTCCCAGCGCCTGGGAGCGCCGGCCCAGGCCTGAGCCCGTCGCGTGCTGCGGCTCAGTTGGTGAGCAGCAACTGATCCCGGGCAGGCGCACGCCCTTCCAGCGTGAAGCCGGCCACCGTGCGCGACAGGTGGTGGGCCTGCTCGTTGAGCACGGACGATGCGGCGGTGGACTCCTCCACCAGCGCGGCGTTCTGCTGCGTGGCGCGGTCCATGTCGGCCACGGCCTGGTTGATCTGGCCGATGCCCACGCTCTGCTCGGTCATGGCGCCGTTGATCTCGACAATGATCTGGGAGACGCGCTGGATGCCGTCCACGATCTCGCCCATGGTCTGGCCGGCCGCGCGCACGCGGTCCGTGCCCATGGCCACGCTGGCGCCGGAGGCGTCGATCAGGGTCTTGATCTCCTTGGCGGCCGCCGCGCTGCGGTGGGCCAGGCTGCGCACTTCTGCCGCCACCACGGCAAAGCCCCGGCCCTGTTCACCGGCGCGGGCTGCCTCGACGGCGGCATTGAGTGCCAGGATGTTGGTCTGGAAGGCGATGGCATCGATGACGCCGATGATCTCGCCGATCTTGGACGAGGCCTTGGAGATGTCGTCCATGGTGCTCACGGCGCTGCCCACCACGTCGCCACCCTTGGTGGCCGAGCTGCTGGCCGACTGGGCCAGGCGCGTGGCCATGGCGGCCGCCTCGGCCGACTGGCGCACATTGGCCGTCAGCTGCGACAACGAGGCCGAGGTCTCCTGCAGGCTGCTGGCCGAGGACTCGGTGCGGTTGGACAGGTCCAGGTTGCCCAGCTTGATCTCGTCGGTGGCGGTCTTCATGGACTCCACGCCGTTGCGCACATCCTTGAGCACGGTGCCGATCTGCTCGACGAAGCCGTTGAAGGACGAGGCGATCTGCGCCACTTCGTCATTGCCCGACACCGGCAGGCGCTGCGTCAGGTCGCCGCCGCCCGAGCCGATCTTGTCCATGGCGTCGCGCACCTGCGACAGGCGCCGGAAGGACTGGGCCGTCAGCGCCGCCGCCACGGCCGTGGCCAGGCAGGCCAGCAGCACGATGGCAATGGCCAGCGTCTTGAGCACGCTTTGCAGTCCGGTCGTGGCCTCGGCCTTGTCCAGCGCCACCACCAGCAGCCAGTCCGTGCCCTGCACCGGGCGGGCCTTGAGCAGCTTGGCGCTGCCGCCCAGGTTCACTTCCAGCGGCGCCGTGGCGCTGGCCAGCGCGGTCAGCGCGGCAGGCGTCAGCAGCTCGGAGAGGTCGGAGGTGGGCTTGAGCAGCAGCTTGGCATCGGCATGCGCCAGCACCTGGCCGTCACGGCTGACCACAAAGCCCAGGCTGCCGGGCGTCGGGCGGATGGCGGAGACCACCTCGCGCACGCCCTCCAGCGGCACGGCGCCGCTGATCACGCCCTGCAGCGCGCCGCCGCGCAGCATGGGCGCCACGAAGGCCACATAGGGCACGCCCGTGGTGGAGTCGCCATAGGGCTTGGTCAGCGTCAGCTTGCCGGCCTGCACGGCGCTCTTGTACCAGGGGCGGGCCGTGGGGTCGTAGTCGGGCGGGGTGCTGGTGGTGGACTTGTAGGTCTTGTCTTCCCAGCCCACCGTGGTGATGGGAAAGCCGCTGGCCTGGCCCATGTGGGCGGCAAAGCCCTGCGGGTCGCCATGCTCGATCACGGCGGCGGCGGCGCTGACGGCGCGCGCCTTGGAGGCCACCCACTGGTCGATGGCCATGGTGTTGCCTGCGGTGATGGCGTCCAGGTCCTGTTCGATGGTCTGGAACGTGCTGCCGCGGACGATGTGGTACGTGGCGGCCCCCGTGATGGCAAGGGCGCCGACCACGGTGGCTGTGCTGATGGCAAGGATCTTGGAGCGAAGGGTCTGGAGCATGGCGCGGCAAGGGAAGACTGAGGACTCCGCATGCCGCGATGGCCGGGCATGCGGCCCTGTCATTAACGCACAATTTGTTTCATTTTTGACGACATGCCAACCCTGGGATGGCGTGCACCAACTTGCGCGCAACACCTGTCATAGAGGCATTTGCTGCAGTGCACCATTGCAGTGCGGCATGACATGTTGCTGTAACGCAACCGTCGCGGGACTTTCATGGCCGCTTTCCACAATGGCGGCACGCAGGCAAACCGAGTGGCACAGGCAGGTCACCGACTGCGTCCAACATGACGAGGAAGGCGGGCATATGGACGTTCTGGACACCCTTCGCAACGCGGCGATCGACGTCGCCAAGCCCCCGCTTTCCGCGCTTCTCCAGCCACCCCAGGCCGCAGACAAACCGCTGCGGCTGGACGTGCGCTGGGCTCGGCACCTTGACGAAGTGCGACAGGTGCAGCGCCTGCGCCACGCGGTGTTCGCCGCCGAGATGGGCGCCGTGCTGCAGACGCCGCTGGCCGGACACGACATCGACGCCTTCGACGATTTCTGCGAGCACCTGATGGTCTGCGATGCCGACAAGGGCGTGGTCATCGGCACCTACCGCCTGCTCACCCCCACCCAGGCGCTGCGCGCGGGCGGCCTGTACTCCGACCAGGAATTCGACCTCGCCCCGCTGCACGCCTGGCGCCCGCGCATGGTGGAGCTGGGCCGCAGCTGCGTGCATGCGTCGCACCGCCAGGGCGGCGTGATCCTGGCGCTGTGGGGCGCCCTGGCCGAATTCATGCAGCGCAACCAGCTGGACGCCATGGTCGGCTGCGCCAGCATTCCCATGCAGTACCCGGGCCTGGCCCACGGCGAGGGCCCGGCGCGCGTCTGGCAGCAACTGCGCCAGACCCATCTGGCCGAGCCCGAGCTGCAGGTGCGTCCCCGCGTGGCCCTGCCCGAGGAGTTGGCCTCGGTCAGCACCAGCGGCATGAGCGTGGAGCCGCCCGCGCTGATCCAGGGCTATCTGCGCACGGGCGCCAAGGTGCTGGGCGCACCGGCCTGGGACAGCGACTTCAACACGGCAGACCTGCCCATCATGATGCGCATGCAGGACCTGCCTTCGCGCTACATGCGCCTGTTCACGCGGCGCGGCTGAGGCCGTCCCGGCGCTTGGGGGGGAATCGGGGGATTTTCGGAAAGAGAGGGCGGATCCGGCTTCTTGTGCAGTGAGCCGGACCGTGATGTGCATCACAGGGCTGTCACAAAGACCGTGCATGATGCTGGATGTGGGCTGAAGCAGACACCCGGACGGAGGCAGGTAACCTGCACCGGACTGACCGGGCCTTGGTCCACGCCAATTGCAGGCCGCAGCCTTTCAGGGGCTGCGGCCTTTTTCATGGGCAATTCCTGAGCTACCGGGCAGCGGCTGGGGTATCGGCCAGCAGGCGCTGGTGCTCGATCTTCACGCAGCGGTCCTGCACGGTCCACAGGCCTGCAGCGCGGGCCAGTTCCAGGGCGGCATCGTTGACCACGCCCAGTTGCAGCCACAGGCAGCGCGCGCCGATGGCAACGGCCTCGGCGGCCAGCGGCGGGATGTCCTCGCTCTTTCGGAAGCAATCGACCATGTCGATGCGCAGGCCCTGTGCGGCCAGCGCGGCCGCAGCGTCGGCCAGGCTGGCATGGACGGGCTCGCCCAGGATGCGTCCGCCTTCGCGTGCCACCACGGGGTTCACGGGAACGATGCGGTAGCCGTGGCGCTGCATGTACTGCGAGGCCTGGTGGCTGGGCCGGTCGGGCTGCGGCGACAGGCCGACCACGGCCAGGGTGCGGCACTGCACGAGGATGTCACGCAGGCGGGAGACTGTGGCTGTATCACTCATGCGCCGCAGTGTACGCAGCGCATGCGGATCAGGCCGGCTGCACTGTCGCGGACGCAGCATGGCGGCGGCGCAGCACCAGGCCCCAGGCCAGGCCCAGCACGGCGGCCGTGGCCGAGGCCATCAGCACCCCCAGCTTGGCGGCATTGAGCAGGGCCTCGCTGTCAAAGGCCAGCGTGGCGATGAAGATGGCCATGGTGAAGCCAATGCCTGCCAGCAGGCCTGCCAGCAGCGTGTCGCCCCAGCCCATGCCTGGCGGCAGCGCGCACATCCGCAGGCGTACGGCCAGCCAGCAGCTGAGCAGCACGCCCAGCGGCTTGCCCAGTACCAGGGCCAGGGCCACGCCCCACATCACGGCCGACGTGCCCGCCACATCAATGCCAGCGGTGCCCGCGCCCTGCAGCGGCACGCCGGCATTGGCCAGCGCAAACAGCGGCATCACGCCAAAGGCCACCCAGGGATGCAGGTCCGCCTGCACGCGCTCCACGGGCGCGGCGCTTTCGCGGCCTGCCAGTGCGTGCACGGGCGTCACCAGGCCCAGCACCACGCCGGCCAGCGTGGGATGGGCGCCGGTCTGCCAGATGCCCCACCAGAGCACGGCGCCCGGCAGCACATAGGCCCAGGCGCGGCGCACGCCCAGCGACTGCAGCAGGAACACGCCGGCCAGGCCGGCGGCGGCCACCAGCAGCTGGCTCCACTGCAGCCCGCCCGAATAGAACAGCGCAATGATGAGCACGGCCACCAGGTCGTCGATGATGGCCAGCGCCAGCAGGAACACGCGCAGCGCGGGCGGCAGGCCCCGGCCCAGCAGGGCCAGCACGCCCATGGCAAAGGCGATGTCGGTGGCCGTGGGCACGGCCCAGCCGTTGCGCAGCGGCGGCGCGGCATTGAAGGCCAGGAAGATCAGGGCCGGCGCCACAACGCCGCCCAGCGCGGCCATCACGGGCAGCAGCGCCTGGCGCGGCTGGGCCAGTGCGCCGGAATGCATCTCACGGCGTATCTCCATGCCGACCACGAGAAAGAACACGCTCATCAGCGCATCGTTGACCCAGAAATGCAGGGATTGCGACAGCTGCCACGGGCCCAGGCCCAGGCTCAGCGGCGTGTGCCACAGCGCCTCATAGGAGCCGGCCCAGCCGGAGTTCGCCCAGAGCAGGGCGGCGGCCGCTGCCAGCAGCAGCACGATGCCGCCCGCAGCCTCGGCATGGGACCAGCGGGACAGGAAGGCGCCGACGCGATCGGCGAAAGACAGGAAAAGGGGCGTGCGCGGGCCGGACGGCCGCGGGGTCGTGTAGGTGTTCATGTGCAAAGCAGCAAAGGGGCCTTGCGGCCCCGGTGCGCAGGCGGCCCGACCTGCGCTATCAACACCTGTCCTGCCGCCCCATGCGGTCTGGACACCCAGCGGCCATTATAAAAGAAGCCCCCACTCCCTTTGCTGCGCAAGGTCCGCTGCCCCCCCGAGGGGGCCGCTTTTTGCCTTGGGGCGGCCCGGCGGCAAAAAATCGGCGGCCGGGACTCTTGCGCAAGACCCTGCGGATTCAGGGCCTGGGCGGCTCATTGCGCGCAACGCATTCGGCCAGCAGGCCCAGCGAGGACAGCGCAATCATGAAGACCAGGAACACATAGGCCGCCGTTGCCACGCCCAGGCTTATGCTGAAGCCCCATTGCAGCACCGAGCAGGCCATGCCGGTCTGCGGGTACATCGCCGTGCACTGCGATGCGGCGGGCATGTGCACGTACCAGGTGACGGCGATGAACATGGCGCCCGCCACCATGGCGGCATTGCCCCAGGGATGGGTCTGCGGGTGGTACAGCGCATAGATCAGCGCCACGGGAACGGCCAGGCCCCAGGCGAACATCATCAGCCAGCTGAACACCGGCGAGACCGCCAGGATGGACTGCAGCCATCCCATCTTGGGCAATCCGTTGACGAAGCCCAGCAGGTCCCAGACAAAGGGCAGGACGATCCCCGCCACGGCCAGGCTGGCAAGCCCCAGCGCCAGCAGCAAACCCTTGCCGCGTGAACGATGGTGCACCCCCGAAGGGTGCGAATGGGTGATCAGTGCATGCATGGCCCACCTCCTGTGTCGTGCAGGGCGGGCAGTTGCCGCGCGGGCGGGTCTCCGGAGTCGGGCGGCAGCCGCGGCGCCTAGCGTTCGGATTGCGGTATTCCCCGGATGCATCCAGTCTAGGACGGCGTGCGCTGCAACAAATGTAGGCCTGGGACCTACCCAAAATCGGGGTTTGTCCCAGGAGGGCGTGCCGTCAAAGCGCGGCCAATGCCCCCAGTACCTCGCTCTTCGATAGCAGCTCGCTGAGCACCACCGGGGGCTTGCCCGGCGCATGCAGCACATAGACGGGCACGCCGCTGCGGCCCAGTTGCTGCAGCGCAGCGGTGATGGCCGGGTCGCGCCGCGTCCAGTCGGCGCGCAACAGGGTCACGCCGTGCTTGTCGAAGGCGGCCAGCACCTCCTCATGGTTGAGCGTGGTGCGCTTGTTGACCTGGCAGGTCACGCACCAGGCGGCTGTGTAGTCCACGAACACGGGCTTGCCCGCCGCCTGCAGCTCGGCCACGCGGGCGGCCGACCAGGGCTGCCAGCGCTCGCCTGCAGCGGACGCCGTGCCCGTGCCCTCGGCCTGGGCAGGCGTGGTGATCAGGGGCGCGGTGGTGGCCAGCAGCGCGCCTGCCAGCACCACGGCCAGCGTGGCCAGCACGGCCCGCGTGCGGCCCTTGAGCGTCAGCGTCCAGACCAGGGCGCTGAATGCCAGCAGCAGGGCCAGCAGCGCGGTGGCGGCGTCGATGCCGCTCTGGTGCCCCAGCACCCAGACCAGCCAGACCACGGTGGCGAACATGGGGAAGGCCATGGCGCGGCGGAAGGTATCCATCCAGGCGCCTGGGCGCGGCAGCCAGCGCACCACGGCGGGAACGAAGCTGGCCAGCAGATAGGGCAGGGCCATGCCCAGGCCCAGGGCGGCAAACACCGTCAGCGCCTGCAGGGCCGGCATGTCGATGGCAAAGCCCAGCGAGGCGCCCATGAACGGCGCCGTGCAGGGCGAGGCAATGGCCACGGCCAGCACGCCGGACAGAAAGGCATCGGCCACCGGATGGCGCGCATGGGCCGCAGCCCAGCGGCCGGGCAGCATGGAGCCGAACTCGAACAGGCCTGCCAGGTTCAGCCCCAGCAGCGTGAACAGGGCTGCCAGCAGGGCCACGATGGCCGGCGACTGCAGCTGAAAGCCCCAGCCCAGCTGCTCGCCCGCTGCGCGCAGGGCCAGCAGCAGTCCGCCCAGGGCCAGGAAGGACAGGACCACGCCCGCCGTATAGGCCAGCCCGCCCAGGCGCTGGGCGCGGCGGTCCTGTCCATGGCGTGCAAAGCCCAGGATCTTGATGGCCAGCACCGGGAAGACGCAGGGCATGAGGTTCAGGATCAGTCCACCCACCAGGCCACCGAGCAGGGCCATCCACAGGCTGGTGGCGCTGGCAGCAGGCGCAGCGGCCTGGTTGGCCGCCAGGGCAGCGGCCAGTGCGGGGGAAACGCTGGCCATGGCGGCAGCCGTCCAGCGGCCCTCGACCGGAGCCTCGACGCGCCAGGCCACGGGCTGGCCCTGCTCCAGCGCTGCGGTGCGCTCGGCAGGTGGCAGGGCCAGAACCACGGGCAGCTTGGCCGGAGTGTCGCCGCGCATGTCGGACAGGGGCAGCTCGGCCACCCAGGCCGCACCATCCCAGCGCTGCTGCCAGTCCTTGCCCAGTTCTGCCGCGTGGTGGAAGGTGTCGGAAGATTCGGGATAGAAGTCCAGCGTGCGGCCCTGCAGGGATTCCGGCAGGCCCTCGATGCGCAGCTGCACGCGCTCGTCGGGCGTCCTGCCTTCTGCTGCTGGCTGGCTGGCCGGCACTACCTTGGCCTGGGCTGGCGCAGACAGTGCCTGGGGCTTGAGCGCCCAGGCCTGGGTGAAGGCCTGGCCCTGGCCTGCCGTGCTGCCCTGCACGGGCAGCTGCAGCTGGAAATCGCCTTCCTCGGGAATGCACTCCACGCGGCAGACCAGCCAATTCGCGTGCAGGCGCAGGTCCAGCATGCCGGACGCGGGCGGCTTGAAGTCGGCGGCCACCTGCACGGGCACGGGCAGCAGCACCTGGCCTTCATAGCCGTAGTTGAGCAGCGGGCCCACGCGCAGCGCCTCGGGCACGGGCCACTGGATCTCGCCCGCCGTCAGGCCTGCAGGCAGCTGCCAGTTCAGCTCGGTGGCCAGGCCGGAGTCACCGGCGTTCTTCCAATAGGTATGCCATTCGGGCTGGTGGGTGATCAGCAGGCCCAGCCACAGCGTCTGGCCGGGCTGAACGCCTTCGGGTGCCTGGGCCACGAGCTCGGCCCGCACGCGTGGCGTGTCCACGGCCGCGGCCGCCCCGCTGCCGGTCTTCAGGCGCAGCTGCGCGCCGGCAGGGGTGGCAAGCAGGCTGGCGGCGGCAAGGAAAAAGGCGAGGAGCCAGAAGGCGAGGTGCTGGGGGACAGTGTGGCGAAGAGGTGGTTGGTGCGGCATGGCGGACTGTGGGAGCCAGGGGCATGGTCTTTGGTTCCCCCGGCTGCAGGCTGCGATGGTAGCGGGCCGTCCAGAGAGATCGCCTGTGGCCGGCTGCAGGACGATTGGCAAAAGATATCGTTGCATAGGCGCTTGGTATTGGACAGGCGATATGTCCGTTGCCCATCATGGACCGGCCACCCATCCGGGATAGAGCAACACAAGGAGACAAGCCATGCAGGAGACATCTCGCCGCCACTTCCTGGCCGCTGGCGCGGCAGCGGCCGCAGCCTGGGGACTGCCGCAGCACGCGCGCGCAGCCGCCGCCTATCCCGACAAGTCCGTGCGCGTGATCGTGCCCTTTCCCGCCGGTGGCACCACCGACGTGGTGGCGCGGCTGGCCATGCAAAAGCTCGGGGAGCTGACCGGCCAGTCCTTCGTGGTGGACAACAAGGGCGGTGCCAACGGCGTCATCGGCACGGAACTGGCCGCGCGCGCCACGCCTGACGGCTACACCCTGCTGATGAACACGGCCGGCGCGCAGACCCTGAGCCCCGTGCTCTACAAGACCAGCTACGAGGCGCTGTCCAGCTTCGAGCCCATCAGCCATCTGTGCGACGTGGGCTTCGTCCTCATCGCGCGCAAGGACTTGCCCGTGAACAGCCTGCAGGAGCTGGTCGCCATGGCCAAACAGGGCAAGCCGTTGAGCGTGTCCTCGGGCAGCAGCATGATTTCGCTGATCACCGAGCAGTTCAAGAAGGTGATTGGCGCGCCGGGCATCGTCAACGCCCAGTACAAGGGCACGGCGCCGCAGATGCAGGCCGTGGTGGCGGGCGAGGTGGATTTCTCGTTCGACTCCTTCACCTCGGTGGAGATGATCCGCACGGGCAAGGTCAAGGCGCTGGCCGTGCTGCTGCCCCAGCGCGCCGAAGTCTTTCCCCAGGTGCCCACCATCAAGGAGGCCGGCGTGGACGGCATGGGCTTCAGCTCCTGGTCGGGCCTGCTGGCGCCCAAGGGCACGCCCCGCGACATCGTGGCCCAGCTCGCGCAGCAGATGGACAAGGTCATGCAGATGCCCGACGTGCTGGCCAAGCTGCGCAGCTACAGCTATGTGCCGCGCCGGGGAACGCCCGACGAGTTTGCGCGGCTGATCGAGTCGGACAACGAGCGCTGGAAACGCATCGTCAAGGAATCCAACTTCAAGGCCGAGTGAGGAGGGCTCCGGCAGCCCATGGATGGCCCTAATATCGGGCCATGCAAGACTCCCCGCCCGAACAGATATCCCCCGGCGCCTGGCCTTCCCGCTGGTGGGCCGAGGCCTCTGCACGCGACTTTGCGCAGGCCCAGGCCAGCGGCCTGGCTGCCGAAACCATCGCCGTGCTGCCCGTGGCCGCCGTGGAGCAGCACGGCCCGCACCTGCCGCTGTCCGTCGACGCCCGCCTGCTGCAGGGCGTGATCGATGCGGCCCTGCCGCTGCTGCCGCCCGAGCTGCCCGCGCTGTTCCTTCCGCCGCAGAACATCGGCTTCAGCGTGGAGCACCAATCCTTTGCCGGCACGCTGACGCTGTCGCCCGCCACGGTGATCGCGCTGTGGACCGAGCTGGGCGCCTGCGTGGCACGCGCCGGCGTGCGCCGGCTGCTGCTGCTCAACGGCCATGGCGGACAGGTCAGCGTGATGGACATCGTGGCGCGCGAGCTGCGCATGCGCCATGGCCTGCTGGTCTACAGCAGCAGCTGGTTCGGACTGGTGGACGATGCGGCCAATGCGCATTTCAGCGCGCACGAGCACCGCTTCGGCATCCATGGCGGCGAGGTCGAGACGTCGATGATGCTGCACCTGGCGCCGGAGAGCGTGCGCATGGAGCATGCGCGGGACTTTCATTCCACTTCGGAGGATAGGGCGCAGCGGCATGCCTTGCTGGGCAATGGGCGAAGCGCCAAGATGGGCTGGGCCATCGAGGACTACAACGTTTGCGGGGCGGTGGGGAATGCTGCGGGGGCTACGGCCGAGCGGGGGGCTTTGATGGTGGAGGCTTCGGCTCGGGGGTTGGTGCGGTTGTTGTCCGAGATAGTTGCGTTGCCTGCGGATACTGTCGGAAGGGCGCCGGAGCCTCTTTAGTTTTTGGTCTTTTTTGGACCCTGCCGGGTGGTTGTTTTTTGAGGCCGGGTCTCGGCCCGGCGGCCGACCTACTTTCCTTTGTTTCGCCACCGGTACGCCGGCCGAAGGAAAGTAGGCAAAGCAAAGGCGACCCGGATGTCCGCGACCCTCCGCTTCGCTACGGGCCACCTGCGTCGTGGCGGCTGCGGGGTTCGCCGTGAAACTCTCTTCGCGCTGCGCGCTACGTTCAAACATCACGGCGAGTCAGATCACGAAGCAAGCCTGTCCTTCGGCAGGCTTGCAACCCCGCAACCGCCACGACGCAGGCGCTGACATACGGGGAGTTGTTGCGGGCCTTTGCTTCGCTCGGCCTATTGCTTTATTGCTTGGGGATCTTGGCCTGGACGATCACGTCGCCCCAGCGCTTGATTTCCGACTGCAGCAATTGCGCGGTCTGCTCGGGCGTGCTGGACTGGGCCTGGACGTTCATCTCGCGCAGTTTCTGCGTGACTTCGGGGGAGTTCACGGCGGCGGCGATTTCCTTGTTCAGGCGGGCGATGATTTCCGGAGGGGTCTTGGCTGGGGCGGCCAGGGCGTTCCAGGAGGAGGCGACGAAGCCCTTGACGCCTGACTCCTGGGCCGTGGGCACGCCGGGCAGCAGGGCCGAGCGCTTGTCGCCGGTGATGGCCAGCAGGTTGACGGCCTTGGAGTTGATCTGGCCCATGATGGGCGTGAGGATTTCCACGGCCGCGTCGATCTGCTTGCCGCGCAGGGCCGTGACCACGGCAGGGGTGCCGTTGAAGGGCACGATCTGGGCGTCGATGCCGGCGGTGGTCTTGAACAGTTCGGCTGCCAGGTGCTGGGTGCTGCCGATGGCGATGCTGCCGATGTTGAGCTTGCCGGGGTTGGCCTTGGCCCAGGCCACCAGCTCGCCCAGGTTCTTGAAGCGCGAGTCGCTGGCGGTGAGCACGCCGATGTCGAAGTAGCCCAGGGTGGAAATCGGCGTGAAGTCCTTGACCATGTCGAAGGGCAGCTGGCTGAACAGCCCCACGGTGACGGCACTGCCGTTGGACATGAGGAACAGCGTGTGCCCGTCGGGCGCGGACTTGGCCACGGTGTCGGCCGCGACGATGCCGCCTGCGCTGGGCTTGTTGTCGATGATGACGGGCTGGCCCAGCTGCGAGGCCAGTTTTTGCGCGACGACGCGCGAGGTGACGTCGGCCACGCCGCCTGCGCCAAAGGGCACGACGATGCGGATGGGCTTGTTCGACAGGGGCTGGGCCTGGCTGGTGATGGCGGCCAGCAGCAGGGCCGCGCAGGCCAGGGCGCTGCGCGTGAAACGGCGTTTGTTCATGGGTCTTTTGTCTCCTGGCCGGCGAGTTTGGCGCAAAAGCGCAGGCCGGCCCAGAGCGCCCGTGTTCTGGCTGCTATGCCTTGGCGCGATAGCTGTGTGACAGCCTTGCCGGTGCCGTATCAGGCGTGCGTGATCCAGCTGCGGTGCTCGTCCGAGTCCAGGTGGTTGAGCGTGTTGAAGGTCTGCAGCATCAGGCGCTTGGGGCTGGTGGTGAACTCGGTCACGGCGCTGTTGCGGATGCGCATGTTCAGCGCAATGGTGACCTCGGGCGAGGTGCCCAGCACATGGCCCACGGCGGTGGAGATGGGGCCGCCACTGCTGACCAGGAGCACGTTTTCGTCGGCATGCTCGTGGCGCACGCGCTCCAGCACCTGGCGCACGCCGCCCGAGAAATCATCCCAGCTGGGCATGCCTTTGGGGCTGATGGTGCCGGCCATCCACTGGGCCAGGGCATCGCACAGCAGGCGGAAGTGGTGGCGGTACAGCTCGGGCGTGTCGGGCTTGGGCAGGGGCGCCGGATGGATGGCCTGCAGCAGCGCGCCGCTGTCGTATTCATCAAGGCCTGCAAGCGCCTGGGTGCGGTGTTGCTCGGCAGGCAGGCTGCCCAGGCCGTCGGCGATGCCGGCCAGCGTCTGCGCATGGCGGCGCAGCGTGCCTGTGTAGACCGCGTCGAAGCGCAGGCCGCGTTCTCGCCAGTAGGCACCCAGCCTTTGCGACTGCGCCGTGCCGCGCTCGCTGAGCTGGTCATAGTCTTCGGCACCAAACGAGGCCTGGCCATGGCGCACAAGATAGAGGGTTCCCATGGCGCGGATTGTGGCCAGCGCCGGCGCTGGCGTTTGTCCTGCGGGCGACTGGCTGCCGCCTTGGCGACAGGCCTGCCGTGCCGGGCCCTACAGCAGCACCTGGCCGCTTACGCACTCCACCACATGGCCGCCTATCCACAGCGCGCCCTGCGCGTCCTCGCTGACGTGGACGCGGCCGTCGCGCCCCACGCAGCAGCCCTGGCTGGCGATGTAGGGCGCATGCAGCAGGCCTTCGCCGCGCAGCCACAGGGCCAGGCTGGCGTTGAGGCTGCCGGTGACGGGGTCTTCAGTGACGCCGACGGGGCTGGCGAAGCCGCGCACTTCCAGGCTGGGGGCGGCATCCGCATCGGCCCCGGCCGGGCGCTGGCCCGTGGCAAAGGCGCGGGCCTCGCGGCTGCTGCGGCCGATCAGTGCCGGTGCATCTTGCGTGCTTTCGTACAACGCGCAGGCGCCCACCTTGGTGTTCAGCGCCTTGAGCCTTGCATGGTCGGGCTCCAGCGACAGCACCTGGTCGGGGTGTTCGAAGAGCACGCCCATCCAGCGCGGGCCGTTGTCCAGCCAGGCCGCACGCAGGATCTGGCCGCGTTCTGCGCCCAGCGCGGCCGCCACGTCATCCAGCAGGCCGGGCTCCACGTCGCTGATGTCGGTGGACGGTGCCTGAAAGGCCAGGCGCCCGTCCTGGCGCTCGATGCCGATCAGCCCCTTGGCGCATTCCTGCACGATGCGCTGGGCCTGCTGCGGCACGCCGCCCTGCGCCAGCCAGGCATGGCAGCTGCCCAGCGTGGGATGGCCGGCAAAGGGCAGCTCGCCGCCCGGCGTGAAGATGCGCACGCGGTAGTCGGCGCCTGCGGCGCGACCCGCCTCGGTGGGCGGGAGCACGAAGGTGGTCTCGGACAGATTGGTCCAGGCCGCGAAGGACTGCATCTGCGCATCGGTCAACCCGGTGGCGTCGAGCACGACGGCCAGCGGATTGCCCAGGTAGGGCCGTGCCGTGAACACATCCACGGTCATGAAGGGGCGCTGGCGGGAGACGTATGCAGGTGTCATGGCAATGGGCAGATGGAAGGGAGGATGGAAAAGCCGACAGCAAGCCGGACTTTGGTTCGACTGCGTGTCGGCTTCCCCCTGGCCCAAGCAGGTAACTGGCCCAAACACCAGGGACGCCGAGCAAGAGCCGCCTCTCGGCGGGGGCGCCTAGCCGAGGGCGTCGTCCCCCTCCCTTGCGAAGCAAGTAGAGAGGGGGAAGCGGCGCTAGCCGCTCAGGGGGTGGTTTACATCGTGGAGCGGATGGCGTCGGCCAGGGCGGCGATGCCCTTGTCGATCTGCTCGGCCGACACCGTCACGTAGGACAGGCGCAGCGTGTTGGCCTGGGGCTCGTCCGCGTAGAACGGCGCGCCGGGCACGAAGGCCGTGCCGCGTTCCACGGCGGCGGGCAGCAGCTTTTGCGCATCCATGCCCTTGGGCAGGCGAACCCACAGGAACATGCCGCCCACGGGACGGGTCCACTGCACGTCCAGGCCGGCCATTTCGCGTTCCAGCGCGGCCAGCATGGCGTCGCGCTGGCGCTTGTACATGGCGCGGATGGTGGGCACATGGCGGTCCAGGAAGCCGTCCTTGATGACCTCGGAGACCACGCGCTGGTTGAAGCCCGGGGTGTGCAGGTCGGCCGCCTGCTTGGCCTGCAGCAGCTTGTTGTAGACGGACTTGGGCGCCACCAGGAAGCCGATGCGCAGGCCCGGGGCCAGCACCTTGGAAAACGAGCCCAGGTAGATCACGCCTTCGGGGTTGCGCGCGGCCAGCGGCAGGGCAGGGGCCTGCTCGAACCACAGGTCGCCGTAGGGGTTGTCCTCGATCAGCGGGATGTTGAGTTCGCGCGCCTTGTCCACCAGGGCCTGGCGGCGTGCCTCGGCCATGGTGCGGCCGGTGGGGTTCTGGAAGTTGGGCAGCACGTAGGCCAGGCGGGCCTTGTCGGCGCCGGTGCCGGCCTTGGCGGCGAAGTCCTCGACGAGGATGCCGTCGTCATCGCTGTCCACGCCCACGGGAATCGGTTCCTGCGGTGCAAAGGCCTGCAGCGCGCCCAGGTAGGTGGGCTTTTCGACCAGCATGCGGCTGCCACGGTCCAGGAAGACCTTGCCGATCAGGTCCAGCGCCTGCTGCGAGCCCGTGGTGATCAGCACCTGGTCGGGGTCCACTTCCCAGGGCAGGAAGTCGGCCACGGCCTGGCGCAGGGGCGCGAAGCCCTCGCTGGTGGCGTATTGCAGGGCCGAGGCGCCATCGCGCTGCATCACGGACTGGCAGGCCTGGGTGAACTCGTCCAGCGGGAAGGCCAGCGGCGAGGGCAGGCCGCCCGCCATGCTGATGATGCCGGGACGGTCGGTGAGCTTGAGGATTTCGCGGATGGCGGAGGGGTTCATCTTGGCAGCACGGTCTGCCAGCGTCCAGGTCGTCATAAAAAAAGCAGTTCCAGGTCTTTGCGGTGCCCGCCATGCGGGCGGGCTGGTATGGATTGCCATGCCGTCGTGGGGCACGGGCCGGCCGCATGTGAAGAGCGGAGTGCGGATAGTGCGCTCGCTCTTGCGCCGGCAATGAGGGTATTTTGTCGCGGGCGTGAAGGGTCTGCGCATCCTCCCTTCAATAGCTGGGCAGGCCAGTACGGCCTTTGCCTGGGCGTGGGTGGAGGACCCTCATGCGGCCACCATCCATATCGCCGTCAGCGCCAGCATGGTCGCCATGGCACGGTTGAACCACAGCAGCCTGCGTCCCTGGGCCAGCCAGTGGCGCAGCAGTGCGCCCACGCAGGCATACAGCAGATTGCTGAAAAAGGCATAGGCGGCCATGACGGGTAGCACCACGGCCAGGCGCTCGGTCAGGTCGTCGCGCCCGGCCAGCCAGCCGGCCACGATGGCCAGGGCCAGCAGCCAGGCCTTGATGTTCAAGAATTGCAGTCCCACGCCCTGCCAGAAGCCCACCTGCAGCTGCTGCGGCGATTGCAGCGAAGCCATCTGCGCGCTGCTGCTCAGGCGCCAGGCCATCCACAGCAGGTAGCCGATGCCGGCGGCCTTGACCAGCCACAGCAGTAGCGGCGCCGCGACAATGGCCGCGCCCACGCCGGCCGTGCTCAGCACCAGCAGCACGCACCAGCCCACGGGCACGGCCAGGACGAAGCGCAGCGCCGGGCGCAGGCCGTGGTTGGCGGCCAGGGCCGTGGACAGCGTGGTGTTGGGACCGGGGCTGAAGCTCATGGAAGCGGCGAGCAGCAGCAAGGCGGTGAGTTCGGACGGTGGCATGAGGCGGTGGCCCCGAAGGTCTCCATACAGGCGGCAGGGGCTGTTGGGGAGGAGGGCACGGCAGGCCTTCTCCGCAGCACGAATGCATGAAATATAGGTGCAAGACCTGTACAGTGCCAATACAGTTGGACCCTCAATTGCATGTTCTGTATTGGTGCCTATCCCGATACAGTGACTTTCTGGTGACCCCTTCGCAGCCGTTCACACCCGTTTCCGTATGACCGTTCCCCTCTCGCGGCTGGCGCCGCAGACCCTGAGCACCCAGCTGGCCGAACGCCTGGGCGAGCGCATCCGCATGCGGCTGCTGCCTGCGGGCGCACGCCTGCCTTCGGTGCGCGAATGCGCGCGCCAGCAGGGCGTGAGCACGCACACGGTGGTGGCCGCCTATGACCTGCTGCAGGCCCAGGGCCTGGTCGAGGCGCGGCCGCAAAGCGGCTTCTTCGTGCGCGACTTCGTGCAGGATGCGCCGCTGCTGCAGCCCGAACAGGCCCGTGCGGCCCCCGCCGAGGAGGCCCCTGGCGTGCCCAAGGGCACGCGCATCAATGCCTCCATGCTGGTGCGCGGCATGTTCCACCAGAGCGTGGGCGGCAGGCCGCAGCCCGGGGCGGGCGTGCTGCCGGCCGAGTGGCTGGAGGCCGGCTTCCTGGCGGCGGCCATGCGCAAGGCCTGCTCGGGCAAGTCCCTGCACGACTCCTGCGTGGGCTACGGCGACCCGCTGGGCGACATCGGCCTGCGAGAGGCGCTGTCGCGGCGCCTGGCGCGCCTGGGCATTGCGGCGGCGCCGCAGCACATCATCACCACCATGGGCGCAACGCATGGGCTGGACGTGGTCAGCCGCGCCCTGCTGCAGCCGGGCGACCCGGTGATGGTGGAGGAGCCCGGCTGGGCCGTGGAATTCGCGCGCCTGGCATCGCTGGGCATGCGCGTGCTGCCCGTGCCGCGCGGCCCCGACGGGCCGGACCTGGCCGTGATGCAGCGCTACTGCGAAAGCTGCGCACCCAAGCTCTACGTCAGCGTGAGCGTGCTGCACAACCCCACCGGCTACAGCCTGTCACCGGCCAGCGCCCACGAGGTGCTGCAGCTGGCGCGGCGATTCGGCTTCTACGTGGTGGAGGACGATACCTATGGCGAGATCGCGCCCGACCACGCCGCGCGCATGACCGTGCTGGACCGCCTCAGCCACAGCATCTATGTGAGCGGCTTCGCCAAACTGCTGGCGCCCAACTGGCGCGTGGGCTACCTGGCGCCCCCGCCCGCCCTGGTGGAGCGCCTGGTGGACACCAAGCTGCTGTCCACGCTCACCACCCCCTCGCTGATGGAACGCGCCCTGGCCCACTGCATGGACCAGGGCCAGCTGCGCCGCCATGCCGAGCGCCTGCGCCAGCACCTGGCCCAGGCCCGCATGCGCAGCGTGGCACTGGCCCAGCAGGCCGGCGCCCGCTTCGCGGCCGAGCCGGCCGGCATGTTCGGCTGGGTGGACACCGGCGTGGACACCGAAACCCTGGCCCAGCGCCTGCTGGACGCCGGCTACTTCATCGCCCCCGGCGCCATGTTCCACGCCGGCCGCCAGCCCAGCACCTGCATGCGCATCAACTTCGCCACCACGCAGGAACCCGCCTTCTGGCGCATCTTCGAACGCGAAGTCCAGGCCATGCGCGGCAGCGGATAGAAAACGGGAATGGGAGAGAGGAGAGGGGGCGGAAGGCGGGGAAGGCTGTATCGACCCGCAAACATAGATCAGACCAGCAGCGCAAAAAACCGACGAGGCCCAAAGCGAGGGACACCGAGCAAGGGCCGCCCCGCCGCGAGGGTGTCGTCCCCCTCCCCCGCGAAGCGGGTAGAGAGGGGGAAGGCGCGCAAGCGCCTCAGGGGGTGCCCCCAGTCAATGCGCCCGCATTTTTGTCCGCAAGCGCGCAATCGCCTGGCTGTGCAGCTGGCACACGCGCGATTCGGTCACGCCGAGCACGGCGGCGATTTCCTTGAGGTTCATGTCGTGCTCGTAGTACATGCCCATGATGTACTGCTCGCGCTCGGGCAGGGCCTTGATGGCTTCGACCAGGGCCACGCGCAGGCGGTGGTCGCGCAGCAGCGCAAAGGGATCGGCGCCGCTGTCGGCCACGTGGCGCTCGAGGAAGTCCTCGCCTTCGTCGCCACCCGACATGTCCTCCAGATACACCAGCTGCGTGCCGCGCACCTTGCCCAGCAGCGACTGGTAGTCGTCCAGGTCCATGCCCAGTTCGTCGGCGATCTCGGATTCCAGCGGCGTGCGCCCCAGGCGCTGCTCCAGGCGGTGCAGCGCGTGCTCGATGTCCTTTTGGCTCTTGCGGGAGCTGCGGCTCATCCAGTCGCCTTCGCGCAGCTCATCGAGCATGGCGCCACGGATGCGCTGGCTGGCGAAGGTCTCGAATTGCACGCCCTGCTCGCTCTCGAAGCGGGACAGGGCTTCGGCCAGGCCGATCATTCCGACCTGTATCAGATCATCAAGCTCCACATTGGGAGGCAGCTTGGCGATCATGTGCAGCGCGATCCGGCGTACCAGAGGTACATGCCGACGGATCAGTGCATCGCGGTCGAGTTGGCCTTTGGCGGTGTACATGGCAGTCAGTGGCTCCAGGCATGGGATGCGGGCAGCGGCGCGAAGCCGGCGGCCAGATCCTGGCCGCCATGTGGCAACACGCTGCCCGCATGATTGAGCAGTTGCAGCGCCAGGCGCTGCAAGTCCGGTGCATGGTGCAGGCGCACGGGCAGCAGTCCCGGCGCATGGCCCAGGTGGCGCTGCGCGCAGCGCATCAGCGCGTCGATCTGGGATTGCAGCTGTTGCGCATCCTCGGCCTGGCTGCGGGCGCCGGTCTGTCCACGGCGCCAATCGTAGCTGGTCACGCCCAGGTCATCGGCGCTGGGCAGCAGCGGCGCCAGCAGGCAGCGCAGGCCGGCATGCACTGCCAGCTGCTTGAGCTGGCGGTAGCAGCCCAGCACGCGGGTGCCTTGTTCGGGCAGCACCATCAGCGGGTGCACGGCCTGGCCGGCCAGGTTGCTGGCCAGCGTGTCGGCATTGGCATACAGCATGACGATGGCGTAGCCGCGCACGTGGCGCTGCAGCCATTGCATGGGCGTCATGCCGGCCTGGCGCGCCTGTTGGGGCAGCAGATCCAGGCCCTGGCGGGCCGGCAGCACGGCCACCGAGCTGTGGCGGGGATCGGGGTGCAGGCCGGTACGGGCCTGCCAGGCGCTTTGCTGCAGCAGCTGCGCCAGGCCCGGTGCATCCGGGGACTCGCCCTGGCTGGCGTCCAGCACCAGAACGGGCAGGCCCAGGCGCTGCAGGCTGGCACAGACCGGCCACAGCAGGGATTGTTCGGCCAGGCCCTGCGGGTCGTTGGCCGTGTCGCGCAGCATGGCCAGCACACGCAGGCCCATGGGAGCGGCGGCGCCGGGCTGGCCGTGCAGGCCCAGGCCCTGGTGCAGCTGGGGGAAGGTTTCAAGCATGGTGGATCTCGCCTTCCGTGCTGGGGCTGGACGGGGTGAAGAAGAAGTCCAGGTCCAGCGCCTTGGGATCGAAGGCCGAGCGGGTGGCGGCGCGCATGGAGGCGGACACCAGTTGCTGCGCATCGGCGCGTTCCCAGTCTTCGGGCACGCGCTGGCCGTTGGTCACGCCGCGCAGCTGCATCTGGTGGCGGATCAGCGTGTCCACCGACGGGCCCAGCTTCACGGCCTCGTCCACCTTGGTGAGGATGGCCTGGCTGGAGCCGCGCGCCTTGAAGGCCTGCATCACATCGTCCAGCGCATCGCCCTGGCCGGCCGCGTTCACGGCCAGCAGTTTCTGGATGCCGGGCAGGTCCAGCAGGTCGAGGATCTCGTCCTTGCGCGGATCGCGCGGGGCCACGCCCGTGGTGTCGATCAGCACCAGCTGCTTGTTGGCCAGCAGGCCCAGCAGGTCCTGCAGCGCGGCGCGGTCATGGGCCAGGTGGGCCACCACGCCCAGCATGCGGCCGTAGGAGCGCAACTGGTCGTGGGCGCCGACGCGGTAGGTGTCCAGGGTGATCAGGCCGACGCTGGCGGCGCCGTACTTGGCTGCGCACAGGGCTGCCAGCTTGGCCGTGGTCGTGGTCTTGCCCACGCCGGTGGAGCCCACCAGGGCGAAGACGCCGCCTTGCTCGTACAGCGGTGCCTGGTCGGCGTCGGTGCGCAGATTGCGTTCCAGCACCTGCATCAGCCAGCGCACGGCGTCGCCGGCGGACAGGTCCTGGGGCATGTGCTCGACCAGGGCGCGGGCCAGCACGGGGGAGTAGCCCGCGCGGATCAGCTTGTGCGTGAGGTTGGCGTGGATGGGGTTCTGGCGCGTCTGGCCCAGCCAGGTCAGGGTGTTGAAGCGCTCTTCGATCAGGTCGCGCACGGACTGCAGCTCATCGCGCAGTGCCTGGGAGGCCATGGTCGGTGCGGGCTCGCTGCGCAGGGTCTCGCGCAGCGGCGCTTCGGTGCTGGCGCGCAGCGGGTTGTGGCGGGCCACGGAAGGCGCGGGCTGTGCCTTGAACGGCTGCTGTGCAGCCGTGGGCGCGGCGGCCGGTGCTTCGCGCAGGGCGTCGCCCAGGCTGCGGCGCTGGGCAAAGCTGGGCAGCGGCTCGTCAACGCCGGCCTCGTGGCGGCGGCGCAGCATGCGTTCGCGCACATAGTCCTGGAAGGACAGGGTGCTCATGGCCAGCTGTTCGGTGTCTTCCTGCACGCTTTGGCGCAGGCCGGCCGGCTCGGCACCGTCTGCCGACAGCGAGGCTGCCTGCGAGATGGCCTGCGCAATCGCCGACGACGTTGCCTGGGAAGCACGCGATGGAGCCGCCTGCGCGGCCGGCAGTGCCGTGCGCGGCTGGGTCTGCGCCTGGATCAGCTTGGCCTGCACCTGCGGGCGCAGGCCGGTGGTTTCCTCTGCAGAGCGGCGCTCGATGGCCTGCTGCAGCGGCGTGCTGCTGGCAGCGGCCTTGCTTTGCTCCAGCGTGTCCTCGGCCGTGGCCATGACCTCGACGCCATCGGGCGTGTTGCGATTGGACAGGATCAGGGTGCCCGCTCCGAAAGCCATGCGCGCCTTGGCCAGGGCCTCGCGGGAGGTGGGGGCGTAGAAGCGTTTGATGTTCATGCGGATGCACCTTTAAGAATCGAGCCGATGCGGATGGTGTGCGTTTCGGGGATCTCGCTGTGGGCGAGAACCTGCAGACGCGGCGCCACGCGACGCACCAGGCGGGCAATGGAATTGCGGATGGAATCGGGAACCAGCAGGCAGGCAGGCAGGCCCAGCTCTTCTTGCTGGTTGGCCATGTCGGCCGCCTTCTGGGTGAGGATCTCGGCCACGCCGGGATCCAGTGAGGGGGAGCCGGGGTTGGACAGGGCCTGCACCAGCAGGCGCTCGAGTCCGGGCTCGATGGCGATGACGTTCAGCTCGCGGGTCGGGCCGTAGATCTGCTGGACGATGGACGGCGACAGCGCAATGCGCACGCGGCGGGCCAGCTCGACAGGGTCCTGCGTGGTCGAGGAGTGCTCGGCCAGCGTCTCGATGATGGTGCGGATGTCACGCACGTGCACCGAGTCTTCCAGCAGCAGCTGGAGCACTTTCTGGAACGTCGTGATGGACACCATTTTCGGAATGACTTCTTCGATCAGCTTGGGAGCCAGTTTGGCCACATGCTCCACCAACTGCTGCGTCTCGGTACGGCTGATCAGCTTGGCGGCATGCACTTGCATCAAGTGTGACAAATGGGTGGCCATCACGGTTTCCGAATCAACCACGGTAAAGCCTGCCATTTGTGCCGCTTCCTTCTGGCGTTCGTCGATCCAGTGGGCGGGCAGGCCGAAGGCCGGGTCGGTGGTCTGGGTGCCGATCAGCGGGGTGCTGATGCCGCCCGGATTGATGGCCAGGAACATGCCGGGGAAGGCCTCGCCCTCGCCCACCATCACGCCGCGCAGGGTGATGCGATAGGCGCTGGGCTTGAGCTCCAGGTTGTCGCGCACATGCACGGCCGGGGGCAGAAAGCCCACTTCCTGGGCGAACTTGCGGCGCACGCCCTTGATGCGGGTCAGCAGGTCGCCCTGGCGGCCCTTGTCCACCAGGGTGATCAGGCGGTAGCCCAGCTCCAGGCCGAGCAGGTCCACCGGCTGCAGGTCGTCCCAGGTGGCTTCGCCGTCGCTGGGCGCGGCCACGGGTGCGGGCGCCTGGGTCTGCTGGGAAGCGCGTTCCTGCTGGCGGCGCGAGAGCATCCAGGCCAGCCAGCCCAGCAGCGCGCCCGTGCACAGGAACACGACGTGGGGCATGCCCGGAATGACGCCCAGCAGGCCCAGCACGCCGGCCGTGATGCCCAGCACCTTGGGCGACATGAACAGCTGCTGCGCGATCTGCTGGCCCATGTCGGTTTCCTTGCCCACGCGCGAGATCACCATGGCCGCGGCCACCGAGATCAGCAGGCCGGGGATCTGCGCGACCAGCGCATCGCCCACGGCCAGCAGGATGTAGCTGTCGGCGGCCTGGCCGGCCGACAGGCCGTGCTGGATCATGCCGATGGCGAAGCCGCCGATGATGTTGATCACCAGGATCAGAATGCCGGCGACCGCGTCGCCGCGCACGAACTTGCTGGCACCGTCCATGGAGCCGAAGAAATTGGCCTCTTCCTGCACCTCGGCGCGGCGGCGCTTGGCTTCCTTTTCGTCGATCAGGCCGGCGTTCAGGTCGGCGTCCACGGCCATCTGCTTGCCGGGCATGGCGTCCAGGGTGAAGCGGGCCGAGACTTCGGCGATACGCTCGGCACCCTTGGTGATCACCACGAAGTTGATCACCACCAGGATGGCGAACACGATCAGGCCGACGGCGAAGTTGCCGCCGATCAGGAAGTGGCCGAAGGCCTCGATCACCGCGCCGGCCGCGCCGGGGCCGGTGTGGCCCTCCAGCAGCACCACGCGGGTGGAGGCCACGTTCAGCGACAGGCGCATCAGCGTGGTCAGCAGCAGCACCGACGGGAAGGCCGCGAAGTCCAGCGGCCGGATCATGTAGGCCGCCACCATCATCACCATCAGCGCCACGGCGATGTTCAGCGTGAAGAAGGTGTCCAGCAGCCACGGCGGAATGGGCAGCACCATCAGCGCCAGGATGGCCACCACCAGCAGCGGCGCCATCAGGCCCTGAGCGAACTTGGCGTTCTCGCTCGACCACATCGATTGCAGGGATTGGAGCGGATTCGTCGTCATGGAGCAGTACCTTCAGTGGTCGCGGCGGCGCCTGGCGCGCGGCGGCCCTGGTGCGGATCGAGTTCGGCGGGCACGACGGGTTCGCCGAGATCGCCAGGCATGGGGCCTTCGCCGCGCAGCGCGGCCTTCAGGCGGTAGACATAGGCCAGGACCTGGGCCACGGCCGTGTACAGCGCGGCGGGAATGGCCTGGTCCAGGTCGGCGTGCGCGTACAGGGCGCGCGCCAGCATGGGGGATTCGAGCACCGGGATCTTGTGGGCGCCCGCGACTTCGCGGATCTTCAGCGCCACCAGGTCCGTGCCCTTGGAGATGACCTGCGGGGCGGCCATGGTCTTTTCGTCGTAGCGCAGGGCCACGGCGTAGTGCGTGGGGTTGGTGACCACGAAGTCGGCGCGCGGCACGGCGTTGACGCTGGCGCGGTCGGCGATCTCGCGCTGCTTCTGGCGGATCTTGCTCTTGATCTGCGGGTTGCCGTCGGATTCCTTGTGCTCCTGCTTGACTTCCTCATGGCTCATCTTCAGGCGCGACTTGAACAGGTAGGCCTGCAGCGGCACGTCGATCACGGCCATCAGGAACACCACCAGCAGCAGCAGGGCGACGCCGCTGGCCAGCCATTGCCCCGTCATGGACAGCGCCATGGCCGAGGGCTGTGAGGAGATGGCGGCGATCTCGGCGAGATGGCTGCTCAGGAACTTCCAGGCCACGAAGGAGAGGATGGCCGTCATCACCACCATCTTCACCACGGTCACCATCTGCTGCTTGGAAAACAGGTTGGTCAGGCCCGACAGCGGATTGAGGCGGTTGAACTGCGGTTGGATGGGCTTGAGGCTCAGGATCCAGCCGCCGGCCAGCATGCCCGACACCAGCGCCGCACCCGTGGTCACGGCGGCAACGACCAGGGAAATCTTCAGGCCCAGGCTGCCCATGGACAGCATGCGCTCCATCATCAGGGCCGGCGTCTTGGCCGTGTGCGCGTCGAAGGCCAATTGCTGGGCCAGTGCCATGCGCAGGTGCTGGATCAGGGGCTCGGCGCCCATCAGCATCATCAGCGCGCCCGTGCCCAGGATGGCCAGGTGCGACAGGTCCCGAGAGCGCGCACCCTGGCCGTCAGAACGCGTTTTCTGCAGTTTGCGTTCGGTGGCGGGAAGGCTTTTGTCTTGGCTGGAGTCCATGGCGCAATGACGGAAGGATTTGCGTCATTGTCGGAACAAGCCGGGCAGGCGAAGCCCCGATAAGCGGGGCTCAAGCGGCGCTTATGTGCTGTCTGCACAAGGGGAGGAACGGCAGCCGCATGGTGCAAGGGCGCCGCGAACATGGCAGTCAGCCCCTTGCGCCCAAGCGAAAGAGGCTGCCCTGCAATGAGAGGGGAGGCGCCGGGCGCCCCCCGGGGTGATCAGAATCCCAGGCTGGCCAGGAGATCGTCCACCTGGGACTGCGAAGTCACCACATCGGGCGTCTTCTCGGGATCGACCACGGGGCCGGCGAGGTGCTCCTTGGGCTTTTCCAGGGGCTCCAGCGCCGTCTGCTGCGGGTTGGGCGAGGTCTGGATGAGCAGCTGCACCAGCTGGTCCTCCAGATCGGCGGCCAGCGAGACCACGCGGGCGATGACCTGGCCCGTGAGATCGTGGAAGTCCTGGGACATCATGATCTCGGTGAGGTGCTCGTCGGCCTGCTGCGTGCCCTGCTCGACTTCCTCCAGGAAGTTCATCACCCGGCCCTTGGCCACGGCCGCCACGGGGTCCTCGACCATCTGTGCCCGCATGGCGCGTACACGCTCGGCCAGCCGGTCCTGCTGGACCTTGGCCAATTCGACGCGGTTCAGAACCTTCTCGGCGGCTTCTCCGGTCAGCCGCGCAATGTAGGAAAGGCGGCTTTGCGCATCCGGCAGCTCTCCCATGCTGCCGCGCAAACGGTCCGCATAGCCCAGCTCGTTGAGCGAGTCATGCAGCTGGCGCGTGAGAACGCCCACCTTGTAGTGGACGCTGTCGGGGACATCCGGGTTGCTCATGGCGCGTGCCCTACAGGCCCAGCTTTTTGAGGATCAGGTTGACTTTCTCTTCCAGCGTGGCCTTGGTGAAGGGCTTGACGATGTAGCCTGCCGCGCCGCCCTGGGCCGCTGCCACGATGTCCTCCTTGCGTGCCTCGGCCGTCACCATCAGCACGGGAAGGTGCTTGAGTTTGTCGTCCTGCTTGATTTCGGTGAGCAGCTGGAAGCCGTTCATGTTGGGCATGTTGATGTCCGTCACCACGAAATCAAACTTGCTGTTGCGCAGCTTGTGCAGTGCCACGACGCCGTCTTCGGCTTCATCGGCTTCGGGAAAGCCGCTCTCCTTGAGCAGATTGCGCACGATGCGCCGCATGGTGGAGAAGTCGTCAACGATCAAAAAACGCAGGGCATTAGCCACGTGAGGCCCTTTCGGTCGGTAGGTGCTCGGTACTGGTAAGAATCCGCCGCGATGGTAACAATATGAAACCTTCTTGGCGCAATGTGGGAATTTTCCTGCTTTTCGGCAGCATCGGGCGCAAACCTTAATTTGTTACACGATCAGGTGACGCGGGCGCAGACGGGGCAGCTGCAGGCGAGGTGGCGGCGGGCTGCGCAGCGGTCTCGCCGGTTGCGGATTCGGTGGCGGCCGCATTCGCCGTGCCGCCATTGCCGCCCGCCAATGAGGGCGGCAAGGCGTTGCGTGTCACGGGTCCGCGGTGGCCCAGCAGGCGCTTTTCAGCCTCCTGCGTGAGCACGGTGATGGTGATGCGCCGGTTCTGCGGGGCGCGCGGATCATCGGGCAGCAGCAGGTCGCTGCTGGCCAGGCCCGTGATGCGGGCCAGCTGGTTCAGCGGCATGCCGGCCGCCACCAGCTCGCGGCGCGAGGCGTTGGCACGGTCGGAGGACAGCTCCCAGTTGCTGTAGCCGCGGTCGGCATTGCCGTAAGGGGCGGCATCGGTATGGCCGGACAGGCTGATGCGGTTTTCCGCGCCCGCCAGGGCCGCGCCCACTTCGCGCAGGATGTCGCGCATGTAGGGTTTGACCATGGCGCTGCCGCTGTCGAACATGGGGCGGTTTTGCTCGTCCACGATCTGGATCTGCAGGCCGTCGGGCGTCACGTCGGTGCGGATCTGCGAGCGGAATTCGTTGAGGCGCGCATTGCTGGTGATCATCGCGTCCACCTTGGCCTTGAGCGCCTTGATGCGGTTGGAATCCACCTGGGCCTGGTCGGCGCGGCCTGCATCGACGCTGGTGCGCCGGTTGGAGCTGTCCGCCGCCTCCGAGCGCCGCACCTGGCCGTGCACCTTGGCCAGGTCGTTGCCGCCGCCGGGAATCACGCTGGAGCTGTTGCCCGCACCGTCGCCGCCGGCCATCGCCACCTTCAGCGGCGAGGAAAAATACGCCGCAATGCCCTGCAGCTCGCCCTTGGCCGTGGAGCCCAGCAGCCACATCAGCAGGAAGAAGGCCATCATCGCGGTCACGAAGTCGGCATAGGCGATCTTCCAGGCACCGCCGTGGGGTGCATGCGCCGTCTTCTTGACGCGCTTGATGATGATCGGCTGTAGCTTTTTCTCTGCCATGGCTTGACGCTGCTGGACGCAGGATTACTTCTTGCCCTTGACGTGGGTTTCCAGTTCAAGGAACCCGGGACGTTCGGTGGAGAACAGCACCTTGCGGCCGAACTCGATGGCCGTGGCGGGGTTGTAGCCCTGCATGCTGGCCAGCAAGGTGGTCTTGATGCACTCCAGTTCCTTGGCAGCATCCTGGGCGCGTTGCTCCACCAGGCCGGCCATGGGCTCCACCAGCGCATAGGCCAGCAAAATGCCCAGGAAGGTACCGACCAGGGCCGAGGCGATCATGCCGCCCAGCACGGAAGGCGGCTGGCCCACCGAGCCCATGGTGTTCACCACACCGAGCACGGCGGCAATGATCCCGAAGGCGGGCAGGGCGCCGGCCAGGCGGGTCAACGCATTGACCGGGGCATGCGCTTCGGCATGATGCGCCTCGATCTCGCTGTCCATCAGCGACTCGATCTCGTGGGAGTTGAGGTTGCCCGACACCATCATGCGCAGGTAGTCGGTCAGGAACTCCACCACATGGTGGTCGGCCAGCAGCTCGGGGTACTTGGTGAAGATGGGCGACTCGTTGGGTGCCTCCACATCGCTTTCGATGGACATCAGGCCCTCCTTGCGGGCCTTTTGCAGAATCTCGTACAGCAGCGCCATCAGCTCCATGAAGCGGGCCTTGGTGTAGCGCGAACTCTTCATCACGCCAGGGATGGCCTTGGCCGTGGCCTTGAGCACCTTGGGCTGGTTGCACACGATGAAGGCGCCGATGGCGCCGCCGCCGATGGTCACCATCTCGAAGGGCAGGGCCTTGAGAATGACCTGGACGTTGCCCCCGTGCAGCACATAGGTGCCGAAGATGCAACCGAAGGCGACGATGTATCCGATGATGACAAGCATGGGAGTGGATTCTGTCAGAGGTGTCCCGATGGAAAAGTCGGAACTGGCTTGGAAATGCGCGCTTGTTTTGACACTGGGCCGTGGCGGGGTGGCGGCCATCGACGAACCCATGGCTTGTCAAGCTATCGACCGCAGGCATCAATACTTGAGAGCCCTGAGATGCAGGTGTAAACGCGCCGCTGCGCGCCAAAAGCCCAAAAAGGCCGGCAAATCGGTGCCTGTTTGAGTCTTGCAAGGCGGGCGCTTAATAGCGGATCGCGCGGCGCGCATGCGAGGATAGTCGGCACAGTTTTATTCTTTGTGTCACCGCGCGCACAAGCGTGCGGACCGCGGGCCGACCGTGGGCCGGCCTGATACTTCCTCTGCTGCATCGCCATGCCATCTTCACCTCTTGCCAACGCCTTTGCTGCCGCTGCGCAGCCGCCCAGCATCGACAGCGAGCTGACCCGCATCCGCGCCATGGTCGATCGCGCGCAGTTCCTGGAGGCACTGTCGGATCTGGCGCAACTGGTGGCCCGGGACCCGCGCAACTCCAAGGTCTGGCTGCACATCGGCTTTGTCTACGTGCGCATGAGCATCTGGCCGCAGGCCATGGAAGCGTTGCAGATGGCCTTGGAGATAGAGCCTCGCATGCCCAACGCCCAGCGCCTGCTGGCGCTGGCCCTGTTCAGCACGGGGCGCAGGCAGGAGGCCTGCGACCTGATCGACGACGCCTGCCGCCATGCCAAGAACGAGAACACGCACTGGATGACGCGGGCCTACATCCACTCGCACACCAGCAGCGATCCGCTCAAGTCGCTGGAAGTGGCGCGTGACTGGGGCCGGCGCTTCGCCGACCCGCTGACCCGCAACGCCAAGCCCTTTCCGCCGCGCGATCGCAACCCGCGCAAAAAGCTCAAGGTCGGCTATGTCACGGCCGACTTCCGCCAGCACTCGGTGGCCTTCTTCATGCGGCCCGTGCTGGAACACCACAACCCGGACAACGTCGAGATCCACGTCTACTCCAGCGGCCGCCCCGACAAGATGACCGAGAAGCTGCGTGCCCTGGTGCCGCACTGGCACGATGCGGTCGAGCAGACCGACGACCAGCTCTACGAACAGATCCGCACCGACGGCATCGATGTGCTGGTGGACCTGTCCGGCTTCACCCTGGGCCACCGCCTGGAAGTCTTCGCCCGCCGCGCCGCACCCGTGCAGGTGACCTGGTTGGGCTATATGCATACGCTGGGGATGAAGGCCATGGATTACCGGTTGGTGGATCCGTCCATAGCCCCGCCGGCGCATGCTCCATATTATTCTGAAAAACTTTTTCAGATGCACTGTATGGCTAGCTACTCGCCTCCAGAGTACTCCCCGTTATGCGAAGAGCCACCGATGCTGCGCAACGGCTATCCAACGCTTATCTCGTTGAACAATTCGGCCAAGCTCACTGATGAAATGCTTACGGTTTGGTCGCGAATACTGCATGCACGCCAAGATGCTCGGCTGATCATCATGGTCAAGGAGCATGACCCTGATTCAGCGCAAGCTCACATGCAACCGCGTGTTGAAAAAGCCGGAATGCCGATGGACCGTGTTTCAGTGCTACATCAGCAGCCGCTGGATAGCTTTATGGAGCTCGGTCATATAGCCGATATTGCACTTGATACTCTGCCAATTTCTGGTGGCACAACAACTTTACATGCTTTATGGATGGGGTTGCAGATCGTAACTATGGATGCAGTACGAGGCGTGGATGCTTCTACGTCAAGAACCTTGCGCGGCTTGGGTTTTGATGGTGGTATCGCAAAGAATATAGATGACTATGTGCAGATCGTGCTGCACCTTATGAAGAGTCCGGATACTTTGGCATCGCAGCGCCGGGAAGCTCGTGCACGCCTTGAATCCAGCTTCTTGATGAACTATCCAGAGCGTACAGCGGAACTTGATAAATCATATCGACTAATGTGGATTAATTGGCTGCGAGAAGACTGCCAGATTTTGGATGCAGGGAAAGATCTCGAGCAGTTGCTGAAGAAGATGGACTCTGAAGTATGAAAAATCTGACTGATTCGGAATGGGTCCCATTGCTAGTGCCTGATATGCCTTCTCCGCAGGCCATGCTGCCTTGGTTGGAGCGCATACAAGAGGCGAAGCATTACTCTAATTTTGGGCCGCTAGTGCGTGAATTAGAAGCAGATTTTTCGATAAGATTCGGATTGCCTGTTGAGCAAGTGACTACTGTGGCGAATGCTACACAAGGTCTGGAATTGGTGTTACAGGCCTTGGACTTGCCTGCTGGTGCTCATGTGCTTGTGCCTTCTTTTACGTTCGTGGCCAGTGTTACGGCAGTATTGCGAGCAGGTTTTATCCCTGTGCTGGCAGATGTGGATCCACATAGCTGGATATTGACTCCGGAAATTGCACGCACCGCATGTGAATATATGCGAATAGATGCGGTGCTTACTGTGGCTACCTTTGGCACGCCGCATGATATGCAGGCTTGGGGAAATTTCGAGAAAATCACGGGCTTGCCTGTGATTGTTGATGCAGCAGCTGCTTTTGGCAGTCAATGGCTGAATGGAGCACAGGGAACCCTGGTTTTTAGCATGCATGCCACTAAGAGCTTACCCGCAGGCGAAGGAGGGCTGGTAGTTTCTTCCCGGATAGGATTGGCTCGCAAAGTGCGTCAGCTTTCCAATTTCGGTATAAACCTTGATCCAAAACTCGGATTGGCTGTCGGGACGCTGGCGTATGCTGGAACCAATGCCAAGATGAGCGAGTATCATGCAGCGATTGCTCTGGAGATGTTAACCCATTGGGAACTTCATGCTAGCGAACGTCGGTATTTGTATGCAGAGCTACGGCATAAACTGAATGCAGCTAGTGGTCAGAAAATTGTCTGGCAATATCAGGGTTGTGACCATTCGACGATAGCTCCTACGCTGATGTGCTTGCGCCTGCCCGATGAAGGCGCGCGTGATCGTCTGGAACAGGTGTGTCAGCAGGCTCGAATTATGACGCGACGCTGGTACCTGCCGCTCTTGGAGAATATGCCAATACTGCAGCGTCGCTGTATTGTGCTTGATACTCCTTGTGCGCAGGCGCTATCTCGTACGTTACTGGGTTTGCCATTTTTTGTGGGTATGTCGTCTTGCCAGCGGCAGCGGGTGCTAGAGGCAATGGAGATTTCGATGTCTCGCCCTTCGGTGCCCGTGAAAAGTGAGAAGAAATGTGGCGATGGGCCAGTTAATTCTTGAGCACTTAATTGACAGGGGACAAGACGAAGGCGCTGTCCTATCCATAGACGTAGATGGGGGAATCATAGCGAGGATCAAAGAATGTTCTTGCATCAATATCCTTGTCATAGCGCTGTGGCCATCCTAATTCACATCCGCGACCTATATTTACATTTCCAGCTATTATGGCGCCGCTGCGTAAGATGCTGTGAGCTCCAATTTGAGCACTATTTCCAACGATCGTCCCTGATTCAAGCCAGCAAGAAGATCGAATGTGTACGCTGCTGCCTATCTGTGTTCCGGACAGTAGCACACTGTTGTAGTCAATTCGACTGCCATGCCCGATTACTACACCATCTCCAATAAATGTGTTTGGTCCTATTCGAATATTGCTTGAAAGCATGGATCTAGGGCTGATGAATGATTCGAGCTTGAAGCCTCGGTCCAATGCGGATTGCATTAGCTCAACTCGTTTGAAATTTCCAAAGCGCTCGTCAAAAGCAACGAACGCCGTGCCTTCTCTCGGATCCAAGTTATCTAGCGAACCAAGTTCGAAGGAGTAGTCTTGCGCTTGTGGGACTTCTATTTTCTCGATGATAATCTCAGGGTAAGCCTGCTTCCAGGCATTAAATGCTATCTCCAAGTATATTCCGGCTCCAATAATCCATTTGTATTTCATGATAATCGCAGCTTAGGAGAATAACGTAGAAATCAAATGCTCTGGCTGAGTGTCTACCTGACGCAGAGATATCCTGAAATTCTGTCCCTCTAGAGCTTGGGCTAGATTGTGATAGTCAATAATGGATCGTTGCATCAACATTACAGCTGTGGATGTTTGGAGGTTACTTTTGATTCTCTGATACATGAATGATGTGGAATTGCTTAAATATGCAGTGCTTTCTGAGTTTTCGGCAGGTTGGTTTGCAATTGTAAGATGGTTTTGGAATATGTTTTTATAGAATTCCAGCGAATTTCCCAATTGATCTGCTACGGTGGAATTAATTATGATGTTGAAGGATTCACTATCATTCAATTGGCGAATTTTTATTAGAGAGTCTAAAAATAGGATGGGCGAATTTATTATCTGATAATTCTTTGGAAATCTTGTTTTCTGCACAAAGGATAAAGAATTGATCAGAAATTGACCTAAGCTGTTGTCATTGTCGAATTCCATCAAAGCATCCCATTTTGAATTGTGAAAAATAGAATGCAAAGTATTTGCCGTGGTATAGGATTCGGGATCCAGAAAGTTTCCGGAGATAAAAGATGGAGGGGTGAATTTGTGCAATGATCTTATGTCGGTTGCAGATATGTGTTTGAATGGAGTGCTAATTAGCTCTTGACTATCTTTCTCTATGATGGTGCGCAGAAATTCAGATATTTTTTGAGAATTAATATTATTTTTCTGGAAGAAGTTGGAAAAATCTTTAGATAATTCTTGGTTGGATGGTAAATAGCATTCTATGAATATGGTAGAGGGGTCAATTCTTTCAAGAACCTCATTGAAATCGAAAACGGGAATGCCTTCAATATTGCTGGGTATTTTTTTGGGATAAACGATGCCACTTAACTTCAGATGATGGGAATTTATTTTTAGGAATCGTTTGAAATGATTGAGGATCGGGGTTTGTAAGGCCCATCCGGCGGCGTAAATTTGCATATTTAATTCTTTCTGAATTCGAAAAACAGGGTGTCACCCTTATTGAGCTCTACGGGCTGATCGTTGCTGATTTGAAAAGGATAAAACAGGCAGGACTTTCCATCCTTCAGAATGCTACTATTGGTGGAGAAAGAGTTTATTTCAATCAAATTATTACTCTTGGCTAAATCTCTTATTTCTTCTGGTAGAAAATGTTTGTAGTGCCATATATATCCGTTGTATGGCATTATTTTTTCATGCGGTGATGATATGAATAGTGTTCCCCCGATCTTTAAGGACTGACTGAGAACCCAAAAAAAAGCTTCAAAATCTTTAACGTGCTCGAGAGACTCCATGCTTGTAATGAAGTCGAACGTGTTTTTTGGTAGATTAAAGGGGAATAGTTTGGCTGCCCAAATTATGTTTGGCGAAAGAATTTTGTTGCTGGCATTTTCAATTGCTTCTAATGACCCATCAATGGCCAATATGTTCCCTTGCGTAGTTTCTGCAAGAATTTCCGCGCCATAGCCAGATCCGCAGAATATATCTGCCCCATAGGGTGAGGCGTAAATTTCTTTTGCACGATTGGCGGCATATTTGTAACGCAACAGATGATCTCCTCCTATAAGGTTGAGATCTAATGTGGAGTATCTTTCACCACTTTTAAGCGAGTAATCTTTCTTTTGCATATTTAAAAGTATTTAGGCTTTACTCTCGGGTTATTTTATAGAGAATGCTGTGTATTCATCAAGGTTGTATACCAGCGCTCAACCAATCTATTCATGGATTCATAAGCTCCCTGTGTTGGTAGAGGTGCATCAATATGCAGCGCCGATTGGACTTGCTCCATTATTTCAATATCTTCACCAACTATAGCCTTGCTCCCGTGCATTTGAGCTAGGAGAATTTGGCTGGAAGACGCGTAGGATTGCTTTTTACGCGAGGTGAACCAATAGATTTCCAATTGAGTTCGGTCTGGTGCGATGGGGATATGATGTTCTAGAGTGAATGAGTAACCACCGTTAGCGCTGGCGATGTGCAGATTTGGATACGCCAGCCAGTTGTAATAAACATCCTGATATCTCCAGCGTTCCACCATATCATGCCAGCCGAAATGCTTTAGGTCAGGGATGGGGGCATCTGCGCCTCCGTAGCTGAAGCGCTGCATTTCATTTCTTAGAGAATAAGAGGATGTATTCACCAACTCCGACAACGATTCCTCTGCCTGATTTTTATCGACGGCAGGGGAAAAGTTAACGGTCTTGGCTAAAGTCTTTGGATGAACGAAGCGAGGATGGTTGGCATCTCGTAGGTTCTCATAGGCCAGTTTCCAGTTGTACCTTCCTTCCCATGTGGTGACCATGACTTCAGTATCATAGGCATCGGAGCTGTTCGCCAAGAGATGCAAAAATGCAGAGGAAAATTGCTCTTCAAGGGGCAGGGGATCGGCGTCTAGATTGATGAAGAGAATATTGCCCACAGCCCTCAGGGAAAACTCCCGTAACTTCAGGTTTTTGAGTTCACATTTTCCAAATTGGTAAAGCTGATCGCAATCTGGGATATTCGCAACTCGACCCTGAGCATCATATCTCCACGCATGATAAGCACAGACGAGTGGGCGGCAGCCCACAGGTTCTGTTTGCAGTAGTGCACTGCGATGCAGGCACACATTCTCGAATGCGCGGAGCTCACCATGAAAATTCTGAATAACTATAGGAATGCCTGCGATCTTGCGGGTGATAAAGGAGTTATTCTTTGGGAGCAAGGTCTTTAAGCCTGCGAACAACCATACCTTACGGAAGATTTTCAGCCGCTCTTGCTCGAAGATTTCAGTGGACAGGTAGTACCTGGGGTGCATCCGAGAGCGCATCAGTTCATTGATCTTTGAATGTGGGATGGAAAATGACCCTGGCTGGGTTGCCAAACACTGTCGCCCCAGCAGGAACATCCTTGATAACTACCGCTCCAGCACCTACTGTGGCACCTTCGCCAATCTGGAGTCCGGGCAAGATGGTCGCGTGAGGATGGACCACAACCTGAGCGCCAATTCGTGCCCCACCACCGATAAACACCATGGCACCAATTTGGGCGTAGTCGCCGATATAGGCATCATGCCCGACGACGGTCATGGTGTGAATGTTTGCGAAATCGCCAATCCATACATCGGGACTGATCTGAACTCGGCTGCAGAGGATGCAGCCCTTTCCGATGCGAATCCTGGGGTTAAGGAAGGCCCCCGTAAGCAAGGGAATGAACTCCGTGCCTCGTGCGAGCAGGGGCTGGGAATAATCGTGCCTTGCGGCAGGAGCGCCTATCGCGCATACAAAGGCGTCTTCTGAGGCTGGCTCATAGTCCAGCGGGCTGCCAAGAATGGGGGTGTCACATCCGGTATCACCCAGCACTCCCGGGCGGCTGTCTAGAAAACCTTTGATTGTCCAGTCTTTGCCATTGGCGGGGTCATCCTGCATTTGTGCAAGGACTTCGCGTCCCCATCCCCCCGCACCAATGATCAGTATCTTGTGCATCAAAGAATCGCTCCGCCATCCATGACCAGACTGGTTCCAGTAACCCAGCGGCTTGCGTCAGAAAGCAGGTACACCGCCGCATTGGCGACGTCCTCCGGGGTGCCGAGGCCTAGAGGGTGTCGGGTTTTCTGGGCTTCAAGCTGGTCGGTTCCCCACATCGGCGTTGCCACGGCCGAAGGGGATATGCCGTTGACCCTGATCTTGCGCTTGGCCTGCTCCAGTGCCAGACAGCGAATAATGCCCGTCAGGCCTGCCTTCATTGCCGAGTAGGGACCTACGCCGCGAGTGCCGATGTGTGCGGCCGTGGAGAGCAGAAAAATGATGGACCCGTTCGGTTCGAGCGCTCCTGTCTGGAGCAGGCGCTGGGTCAACATGACAGGCGCGAGAAAGTTGATGGCATACATGTCTGTCATCGCTTGCTCACTGAGCTGCCGGATTGGGCAATGCTTTTGCTGTCCCGCGCAATGCACCAAACCATTGACTGATGAAGCAATTGTCACCAGGCGCTCGCGGTCTGCCTGAGAGGTCAGATCTGCCGACATCTGTACATGGTCGGCCCCCTTCTTCAACCGGGCGTAAGTCTCTTCGAGTCTGTTTGCGTCGCGTCCCGTGATGATCAGGCGAGCTCCGCGCTGGGCACAAGTGATTGCAGTCTGCCGTCCAAGGCCGGAAGACGCACCAGTGACAAGAATCGTCTTGCCTTTGAGAGTGAACGGATCGTGCACTGGGGCATTCATGCGTAAATGTCCATGGGAATGGTCAGACCACCGTCAACGATGAAATAGTTGCGCGTCAACCAGCGGCTTGCGTCCGAGAGGTAGAACACCGCCGCATAGGCGACATCTTCTGGCTCGCCCAGTCCGAGAGGTGCCAGCTCAAGCAGGCTGCCCATGTTGGCGCCGCCCTGACTCAAGCCATCGAGCAAGGGCGTGCGGACATAGCCGGGTGCAATGCAGTTGGCTCGTATACCTTGCTTGGCCACTTCCTGACCCAGAGTGCGGACGGCTCCCAGCAATGCGGCCTTGCTTGCCGCGTAGGCAGCGCTGGCCATGGGGCCGATGTGCGACGCGACCGATGTAACGAAGACGATGGAGCCCTGAGGGGAAATGCGCTTTTTGGCTAGCAACCCTTTGGTCAGCAGAATCGGTGCGAAAGTATTGCTGGCAAAAATTTCGTCCAGGTGCGTCTCATTGACCATGCGAAACGGCACGAGCTTGGAAATTCCTGCCGCGTGCACTACGCCATGGAGCACGCCTGCCGCCGTGACAAGACTGTCCAAATCTGCCGCATTGGAAAGGTCGGCAACGATGGATTGATGTCCATCGCCCCGCAGTGCCTCGTAGGTGGAGGCCAACCGGTCAGGGTTCCGGCCGGTGATGACCAGTTCAGCGCCTTGCTCGGCGCAGGAAATGGCAATCTGCCTGCCTATGCCGGAAGAAGCGCCGGTGACGAGAATTCGCTTGCCCGCCAGCGAGAAGGGATCGGGGGTGCTCATTGCTCGACCATTGCTGGAAAGCGGGCGCTTTCTATGTCCACGATGGCCGTTCCCCAGGAAAGACCAATGCCAAAGCCGCACAGCAGCAGTCTGGCCCGGGCTCCGTCCAGCTGTTCGTGCAGGCGGGCAGTCACGGTGACCGGCAGCGAGGCGCCGCTTGTGTTGCCGAAATCGTGCAAAGTGGAAGGCACCTTTTCTGCAGGCAGCCCCAGCTTCTTGCGGATGGTCTCGTTGATCATCCGATTGGCCTGGTGAAAGATGAAATGGTCGATGCTGTCCTTGGATGTCCCAGTGTGCTCCAACAGCTTTTCGACCGATGGCGGGATGCGCTGGGTGGAGAAGCTCAATACGGCGGGGCCGTCGAGGATCAGATCCATGGGGGAGCGCAGCACGCCATGCTGATCGCGTGTCGCCATGAGGTGCTCCACGCCAAAGGGCTCACGATGCCCGCCTGCCGGCAGCATGATGGCGCGGTAACCGCTTCCGTCACTATTGAGGTCGAAGTGCATGGGTGCTGCGCCGGGCGAGAACTCCAGGGCGGTAGCAGTACCTGCGTCAGAGAACAGAGGGTCCTTGACACTGCCGGACTTGTCTCCAACCAGCACCAAGCCCTTTTTGATGCCTCCAGCCGAGATCATGCTGCTCAGCAGATGCAGACCGAATGGATAGCCTGAACAACCCAGGTTGACGTCGAAGGCGATGGTCGTATGAGGCAGGCCCAGACGGTCCTGCATGATGATGGCGGTAGCCGGAATTAAGTAGTCCGGCGACTGGGTGACGACGATCAGTGCATCAATCTCTTCGCGCTGCCACTGCAGATCTTCGAGCAGTTTTTCGGCGGCAGCCAAGGCCAGGTCGGAAAAGCATTGCCATTCAGAGCACAGGCGCCGGGTCTGGATACCGATGTTGCGTACCAGCCTTTCTCGCTCCGAGCGTTGCGACGGTGGACAGTCCTCCAGATTGGAGACCAACCGCTTAGGAACGCAACTGGCCATGCCCGCAAAGCGGACGTTGTGCAGAGTGGACAGCGCCATGGTGTTTATCCCAGCAGCTTGTAGAGGTCGGTGATCGTCGAGCAGTTCTTGAGGTCGTCACCGGTGATGGTCTTGCCGTAGTCGACATCGAACATGACGATCACGCCCAGCGCAGCCAGGGAGTCCCACTCGGGCAGGCTCCTGAGCTCGGTTTCGGGGGTCACTTCGACGGCCTCCTGGAAGTCCACGGCGGTCAGAAAGCTTTCGATGAATTGGTCAATGGAGGGCATGGGATGGGTTCCTGAAAAAGGGCTACGCGCCTGTCTATGAGGGCAGACGCTTCGATGAATTTTCGCAGAGCGCCTCTGCGCCGGAAGGGTGAAACTGTAGGCGAAAGCGAGTCCTGTTCCGATGCTGTGCGGGGCGATGCTGTCTTGGCGGACCCCGGGGATGATGGCATATGGCTCCTTGGCGCTTCCTGTTTTGTAGCAGGCAGTAGCCGGGCCGCCTGGTAAAAGTGGAAGAAATGCGGTTTGCGCCCGCTTATCCAGGGGCCGTGTTTGCCGGCTTGCCTGCACGATGGCGGTATTTGTGCGGGTGTCGGCTTGGGGCCGGGCCTGTGGTGGGGCGCTTGCCCGCAACCTTGATGACCAAGATGAATACGAACGAGCATTTGCAGCAGGCCCGCCAGTTGCATGACCAGTGGCAGTTCGAGCAGGCTCGCCAAGCCTATGAAAAGGTGCTGGAGCAGGAGCCTGCCCATGCCGAAGCCCTGCACGGCATGGCCCAGTTGCTGGGTCTGCACCAGCTGCGCAGCGCAGAGGCGCTGCCCTATCTGGAGGCGGCCATCGGCGTGCGGCCTGCGGATTTTGGCTACTGGCGCCTGTACATCCACATGCTGATCCGTGAGGGGCTGTTGGACATGGCCATCTCGCTGATCGACGTGGCACGGGCCAACGGCATGCAGGAGATTGCGCTGGAGCAGCTGGAAAAGGATGTGGCTCTGGTGCAGGGCGCCCAGGCCGCAGCGCTTCTGGAGGAGCAGGCCGCGCGTTGGCCGCTGGGGCCTGCTGAGCCGGAGATGGCGCCTGCTGCCGGCGATGGCCGGGGCCGGGTGCCCGAGGCGCAGCTGCGGCTGCTGATGCAGCTGTTCGCCCAGCGCGAGCATGCCGAGGTCAGTCAGCTGGCGGGGTCGCTGGTTCGCCAGTATCCCAGGAGCGGCTTGGTCTGGAAGCTCAAGGCGGCAGCCGATCATGCGAACGGCCGCATCGAGGCGGCCCTGCAGGCAGCGCGCCAGGCAGCCGTTCTGCTGCCGCGCGATGCCGAGGTGCAGTTCAACCTGGGTGGTATCTGCCTGCAGGCAGGCCACGCGGCCGAGGCCGAGCGTGCGATGCGCGCGGCTTTGGCGCTGCGGCCGCATTGGACCCGGGCTTTCTCGCATCTGGGCGATGCGCTTTGTGCCCAGGACCGTACCGATGACAGCCTGCCTTGCTACGTGAGCGCGCTGCTGCTCGATCCCGAGGATGTGGACACGCTGTCGCGGCTGACCGCTGCGCTGCAGAAGACCGGACGGCTGCAGGAGTGCGCACAGTTCCTGGTGCTGCTCATGCAGCAGCGGCCAGAGGATCTGCGACTGTGCCTGGCCAGCGCCCATGTGCTGGGCGAGGCTGGCTGGGTCTTGCAGGCTGAAACCGCGTATCGGATGGCGCTGCAGATCGAGCCTGAAAGTCTGGAGCTGCTGCTGCATCTCGCAATGCTGCTGTGCTCCGGGGGGCGGCTGGGAGAGGCCGAAACCTGCTTGCGCAAGGCGCTGCAATTGCGCCCCGACAATGCCGTGCTCCACTGCGAGACGGCCTTCGCGCTGTTTGCCCAGAAAAAATGGGAGCAGGCGCTGGAACTGCTCGAAGAGGCGCTGCGCATCGAGCCCGACAATGCCCGCGCGCACATGCTTCGTTGCCAGGTCCTGCTGGAGACAGGTGATCTGCCCCGGCTCGACCGGGCCTTGAATGAAGCGCTGGAGCGCTTGCCCGGTGACCGGGAACTGATGTTCCAGCGTGCCGCCTACTGGGACCGCTGCGGCGATGCCCAGCGCCACATGCAACAGCTGGATGAACTGGTGAAGCTGCACCCGGACTACGAGCCCGCCTACAGCGCTCGCCTGTTCGCCATGATCCATTCGCCTGAGGCCAGTGCAGCCTCGGTGGGCCGGGCCAACCGCGAATATGGCGCGCTCATGCGGCGCCACTCCGCGGGGAAGCAAGGGACCGGGCATGACAATGCCCGCGACCCCGGCAAGACATTGCGCCTGGGCTTTGTGTCCGGCGATCTTCGCGCCCATGCGGCCGCCAAGTTCTTCCTGCCGGTGATGCGCGAGCTGTCCCGGCACAGCGATCTGGTGTGCGTTGCCTATTGCAACAACGAGATCCACGACGAAGTCACCAAGGAGTTCCAGGGCCTGTTCCAGCTGTGGCGCGGTATCCGGGATATGAATGCGCAGTCGCTGTCGAACCTGGTGCGGGCTGACGGCATCGATATCCTGATCGATCTGAGCGGCCATACGCGCGGGCACCGGCTGGATCTGTTTGCCGCCAAGCCCGCACCGCTGCAGATGACCTGGATAGGCAACCCCGGCAGCACGGGCCTGGAGAGCATGGACTACATCGTGCTCAGCGACCTGATCCTGGAAGATGAACTGCTCAAGACCCAGCTGACGGAGCGGCTGATGCGAGTTCCGCTGGCCTACGTCTTCGACGGAGGCATCCACCAGGAGGCCGTGGCGCCACTGCCGGCGCTGCGCAACGGGCATTTGACGTTTGGCTCCTTCAACCGTTTGTCCAAGATCAACCGCAAGGTGGTTTCTGTCTGGGGTGAGGTGCTGCGCACGCTGCCCACGGCGCGGCTGAAGATCGCGGCCTGCCCCCGTTCCGGTCCTCCGCAGCACCTGCGCGAATGGCTGGCCGAGGAGGGCGTGGCCGCGCAGCGCGTCGATTTTGTGGAGCAGATGGGATTCGAGCACTATCTGCGGGCCCACCATGACATAGACATCTGCCTGGATACCTTGCCTTTTACGGGCGGAGTGGTCACCAACCACGCCCTGTGGATGGGCGTGCCCACGCTGACGCTGATGGGGGAACTGCTGGCGGGGCGGCAGTCGGCCGAAGTGATGGCTCGTGTGGGCCTGGACCAGGGCTTTGCAGCACGGGACCTGGCGCAGCTGCTGGACCAGGCTGCGTTCTGGCAGGCACATTTGCCGCAGCTGCAGCAGATACGCCAGGGGCTGCGCGAACGCCTGCAGGACCAGGAGCCGCAACAGGCGGACATCGTGGCGCGCTCGGTGGCGATGGGAATGCGCCAGGCCTGGGCCCGCTGGTGCCAGGGACAGGAGCCTGTGGATCTGCGTGTCTCCTATGAGGATCTGGGTCTGGCCGCTCCCGTGGCGCCCGTTTTGTAACAGCGAACCATGCACCGCGCGGATGGCCATGCCGCGCGGTGCAAAAAATCTTGTGAAGTCCCCCTAAAGTTCGCCGGGGCAGCTCCGAAAACCAACTCAGCAGAGGGACAAAAAGTCCTGAGCCCACCAAAAGCCGCGTAATTCGATGTGAAAGCGGCCGATGGTCGGATTGGGCCGCCGCCGCCCGCCTTGCGATAAGCGAGGGCACCGTGGCGGCGACGTAACTGACTTTACTAGGAGTTGTCACCATGGCCATGTCTATCAACACCAACGTGCAATCGCTGAACGCTCAGCGCAACCTGTCGACTTCGCAAAGCTCGTTGTCCACCACCATGCAGCGCCTGTCGTCCGGCCTGCGCGTCAACAGCGCCAAGGATGACGCCGCTGGCCTGGCCATCGCAGAACGCATGAACGCCCAGGTTCGCGGCATGAACGTGGCAGTGCGCAACGCCAACGACGGCGTGTCGATGGCGCAGACCGCTGAAGGCGCCCTGTCCAAGGTGACCGACGCTCTGCAGCGTATGCGTGAACTGGCTGTGCAGGCCCGTAACGGCACCAACGGCGCCAAGGACCAGGTTTCGCTGAACAAGGAATTCGTCGAGCTGGGCAAGGAAATCGACCGCGTGATCAAGGGCGCTGATTTCAACGGCAAGAAGATCCTGAGCACCGACTCCGGCGCCATCAACTTCCAGGTCGGCGCCAACACCTCGGCCAACGACTCGATCACCGTTACCACGAGCGACCTGGGCACGAACGCCGACATCACCGGCATCACCAGCGCCTCTATCGGTTCCGATGCCACCACGGCTCTGGACGCTACCGCCCTGGCCACCGTGATCTCCAACCTGGACACGGCTCTGGACACGGTCAACTCCGAGCGCGCCGTGCTGGGTGCCACGCAGAACCGCTTCGAGGCCGTGGTCTCGAACCTGCAAGTGGCTTCCGAGAACACCGCTTCGGCCCGTAGCCGCATCATGGATGCCGACTTCGCGTCGGAAACCGCCAACCTGAGCCGCTCGCAGATCCTGCAGCAAGCCGGCACGGCGATGGTGGCCCAGGCCAACCAGCTGCCCCAGGGCGTCCTGGCCCTGCTGCGCTGATCGCAGTACGAGTCCGGCTGCCTTCCCAAGCAGGAGGCGGCCGGAATTCTCCAGGCCCCAGGCATCTGCCTGGGGTTTTTTTATGGCCGAAAGAGTGGGCGAAGAGGGTGTTCGAAGGGTGAATTGGCGCCGGATCATGGGCTTTATCGGCGCTTTGGCGCAGGGGCTTTTCCGCACAATCGTTGGCATCAGATAGGCAGAGCTGGAAGTCCTGGCGTGCTTTCTGGCGTTCTGGCGGCTTGGGGTCGTCGAACGGTTGGCCATTGTTCATGCCTAACGAGGAGCTGCCCCATGGCATCCATCATCAACACCAATCTTGTTTCGCTTAACGCCCAGCGCAATCTCAGCACATCCCAGTCGTCGCTGAGCACGACCATGCAGCGCCTGTCCTCGGGTCTGCGTGTCAACAGTGCAAAGGACGACGCGGCGGGTCTGGCCATTGCCGAGCGCATGAACGCTCAGGTACGCGGCATGAATGTGGCCATGCGCAATGCCAATGACGGCATTTCCATGGCGCAGACGGCCGAAGGCGCGCTGGGCAAGCTCAGCGACAACCTGCAGCGCATGCGTGAGCTGGCCGTGCAGGCCGCCAACGACACCAACGGCACGACGGACCGTGGTTCGCTGGACAAGGAGTTCCAGCAACTGGCACAGGAAATCGCCCGTATTGTCGGCAGCACGAGCTTCAACGGCCGCCAGCTGCTGGACAACGACAATCCCACCGTGTTCCAGGTGGGCGCGAACACTGGCGCCGACAACCAGATCACCATCACGGCGGTCAACCTGACCGGCGCATCTCCTGGTGGCCTGGCCATCACGGCCGGAACGCCTCCTACCCTGGGTGGCGCCCTGGGTTCGCTGCTCGGCGCAGGCAGCTCGGCGCCTGATGCACGCCTGTCCATGGAAGCCATTGACACGGCGCTGGACCTGGTCAACAACACGCGCGCCACCTTCGGTGCCGCACAGAATCGCTTCGAGGCCGTGATCTCCAATCTGCAGGTGGCTGCAGAGAACACCGCATCCGCACGCTCGCGCATCATGGATGCCGACTTTGCCGCCGAAACCGCGAACCTGAGCCGCACGCAGATCCTGCAGCAGGCCGGCACAGCCATGGTGGCCCAGGCCAACCAGCTGCCCCAGTCGGTGCTCAAGCTGATCCAGTAAGAGGGAACCCGCGGGGCTTTTGAGCCTGGCTGCGCGGGGCGTGGCCAAGAAAAGCCTCAGGTTCCGGAAAAACCGGTCGATAAGATACCGGGGAATGCTCTCGGGCATTTGGTGTGCGTGTTCGCAAGGACGCGCTCTGCGCTATGGCGCGGAGGTGTTCTGCACTTAGAAAGGGATGGTCATGGCCACCTTGAGTTCAGCTGGCATCAGCGGCAGCGGCCTGGACGAGACGATGATCGCCAAACTGGTGGCCCTGCAAAGGCAGTCACTGGTTCCGCTTCAGCAAAAAGCGTCTGTCCTGGATTCCAAGATATCCACGTTCGGGCAGATCAAGTCCCTGATGTCCACGCTTCAGGACGCGGCCACTTCGCTGGCCAATGCCGATACGTGGCGCCTGACCAATGCTGCCACGACCAATTCGGCCGTGGCGGTTTCGGTCACGGACGCCAATGCGCTGCCGGGTTCTTCGGTAATCTCGGTGAACAAGCTGGCGCGCAGCCAATCCGTGGCCACCGGCATCATGCCGAAGGACACGCAGTTCGGCGCGGGCAAGCTCACCATCACCATGGGCGCTTGGAACGCGAACGGAACCCAGTTCAGCAACCCGGGAACGCCGCTGGATATCGATATCGCAGCAGGCGCCAAGCTGGAGGACGTGGTCCAGGCCATCAACAGCAAGGGCGCGGGCGTGGTGGCCTCGGTGCTCAAGGATGCCCAGGGCGAACGCCTCGTTCTGCGCTCGCGCAGCACGGGCGCGGATTCGGGCTTCACTGTGGATGCCAGTGGTGATTCCAGCCTTTCTGCACTGGCGTTCAATGGCGCGGCCACCTCGGGCTCCGTGGCGCAGTACGCCCAGAATGCCGAGCTGACTGTCAATGGCATCACAGTGCAATCGACCACCAACGAATTCAAGCAGACTCTGCCGGGTCTCAACATCACCGTGAACCAGGAGACAGCTCCAGCAACTCCAGTGACGGTGACGGTGTCTTCGGATACCGACGGCATGAAGAAGAAGATCCAGGCCTTCATGGATGCCTACAACGCGCTCAACGACGCGTTGTCCAGTTCGACCAAATACGACGCCGAAAGCAAGGTGGCGGGTCTGCTGCAGGGCGACTCCACCACGGTGGGCATGACCAACAGCCTGCGCAGCGTGGTCTCGGGTACGGTCGATGGCGGAGCGGACACGCTCAAGCGCCTGTCGGACATGGGCATCCAGATCCAGAAGGGCGGCAAGCTGGCCTACGGTACGACGGCCAGCGACAAGACCAAGCTGGACGCAGCGCTGAAGGACCCCGAGTCCATGAGCAAGATGTTTGCCGCGGTGGGTACGGACGGGCAGCCCAATACGCAAGGCCTGGCCGCGCGCATGAAGGATTTCACGCGCAAGGCGCTGGAATTCGATGGCACCTTCGACACCAAGAGCAAGAGCCTGCAGGAGCTCAAGAAGAGCAACGGCAAGTCCCAGGACCGGATCAATGACCAGGCCGATTCGCTGGAAAAGCGCCTGCGTGAGCAGTACGCGTCCCTGGACAAGAAGATGAGCGGCTACTCGGCGCTCAGTGCCTACATGAACCAGCAGGTTTCCCAGTGGAATAAATAAATAGGAGCCATGCGGAGCGGCGGTCGTGTTTTCTGTAACCAATGCCCGGTGCCTCTAAATTTTCAGGCATTGCAGCCGAAGAACAAGACATCAAGGAAACGAACATGTACACATCGCTCAACCGCCGTGCTGCAAGTGCCTACGCCCAGGTCGGCGTCCAGTCCTCCGTGGACGGCGCATCGCCCCACCAGCTGATCCAGCTGCTGTTCGACGCGCTCGAAAAAGCGCTGAACGCGGCCAAGGGAGCCATGCAGCGTGGCGACATCGGTGAGAAGGGTGTGCAGATCGGCAAGGCCGTGCGCATTCTGGAAGAAGGCCTGAAGGCCTCCGTCAATCCCGATGAAGGTGGCGAGCTGGCCCAGAACCTGATTTCCGTCTACGACTACAGCATCACCCAGCTGACGCTGGCCAATCTGCGCAACGACACGGCGCTGCTGCAAAGCGCGCAGGATGTGCTGGCTCCGATTGCCCATGGTTGGCGCGACATCGCCAACGCGCCAGCCGTTGCCGGGACCTAGAAATGGAGCTGACATTGATTGACTTTTACCGGGCCATAGAAGACAGCAGCGCCAAGATGCTGCAGGCCGCACAGAACAAGGATTGGGAGGGGGTGACGCGCTACGAGGGCACCTGTGCCGTGCTGATCGAGCAGCTGCGGCTCAAGTCGCATGACGAGCCGCTGGCGCCCGATCAGCGCAAGGAGAAGGCCCGCATCATGCAGCGCATCCTGCGCAACGATGCCCAGATCCGCACGCTGGCCGAGCCCTGGCTGGCACAGTTCGAGCACATGTTCGACGGCCAGCCCCACGCCATGCATTGAGCAGGGCAGATCGGCAGGAGCTGCATCCGCAGCCTTCCTGCCGGCCATAAAAAAACCGCCTGATGTTCAGGCGGTTTTTTTATGGGCGGAATCTGCGGATGCCAGCGGCGGCTGAGGCTTCCCACCCGGCCGCTGTGGACTGATCAGGCCGCAGGCGAGGGTTGCACCTGCAGTTCGCTGAGCATGCGCAGCAGGATGCGGTTCACGTCCTCGATCTCGAAGGCGTGTTCTTCGCGCAGCTGGCGAATCGGTGCGGGATCGTCGGACTCCAGCGCAATGGCCATGAGCAGGGCCGGCGCGTAGGGGCCGGTGCGCGTCACTGCGGCGTCGAAGACGCGCTCGGACACGGGAATGCGGCGCAGCGCGGTGGGCAGGGGTTCGCCCAGCAGCTGGTCCAGCTGCGAGAGCAGGCCCAGCAGATAGACCTCGCGCTGCAGGTCGTGGCTGATGCCGGCCTCGATCAGTCGCTCGGTCAGGCTGGCGCGCAGCCGGATGGCGGTGCGCACGGGCACCAGGCTGGGCTCGGTGCAGGCGTGGGGCAGCTGGTCGGACAGCCAGCGCTGCAGCGTGCCGTATCCAAGCATCACCAGGCCGCGGCGCAGCGAGTCCACATTGCCCCGCAGGCCCAGGGCTGCGGAGTTGGTGTAGAGCATGAAGCGATAGGCCAGGATGGGGTCCTCGCCCAGGATCTGCTCGAAGGCCTCGATCGATTGCTCGGCATCGACGGCGCGCATCAGTGCGAGCACGGTGTCGCGGCTGGGCAGGGCGGCGTGATGGCGCTGGGCATGCAGCGTATCGGCCACGGGCCAGCCGGCGATGGCGCCCGCATGGAAGCTGTCCAGGCACAGGTCGGTCAGGGCCAGGCTGTCCAGACCCTCGTACATCTGGCCGCCCAGCAGTTGCAGGGGAGGCAGGGTGGGTGCGGGCCTGGCGGCCTGCTTCAGGGCCTGGAGCTTGGCAGGTGCATGGGCTGCCTGCGCGGCCTGTTGCAGCGCAAGCGCTGTCTGGTTTTGCATGCCCGAGGCGCCTTCGGGCGGCAGGTGCAGCAGGCTGCTGGCAAACCAGTGGGCGGCCTGGGCGTCGGGCACATCGGACAGCGGCCCGCGCCAAACCAGCATCAGGCCGCGCGCATGCGCCTGGCGCACCAGGTCGTAGATGGCGGAGTCCTGCAGCCAGTCGCCGCGCACCTCGATCCAGGGGCTGCCCTTGGAGGCGTTTTCCAGCAGGTCGCACAGCACCTGGCGCGACTGGGGCGACAGCAGTACCGGCGGCGACTGCGTGCTCCAGGTCTCGCGCAGTATGCGCAGCAGGTGGGCCACGTCGGCCTGGACGCCGGGTTCCTCGTGAAGATAAAGCTGCACGCCCGCCAGACGGCGGGCCTGGTTCCAGAGCGGCCTATAGCCGAGGGTCAGAGAGCTCAGGACGGACTGGACCATGGATGCATGCGCGGGTGGCTATCAGTTGATGAAGTTGAACAGTGACAGTTTCTGGATCGAGGCATAGGACTGCAAGGCAGCCTGCATGCCCACCTTCTGCATGTCCACATCGGAGAGGGCCTTGATCATATCGATGTCTTCGGCCCGCGACCGCGCCGCTTCCTGCTGGTCCGCCTGGTTCTTCATGTCGTCTTCAAGGCGGTCGGCGCGGTTGAGCTGGTCGCCGGCGAAGCTGCGCATGGCCTGGACGCGGCTCATGCCGGCATCGAGTTCATTGAGGCCGCGGCCCAGCGCCTGCTGCATGGCGCCGGCATCGGTGGCGCCGTTCTTCACGCCCGCGATCACGTTGTCCAGCACGCTGAACAGGTCGGTGCGCTGGCTGGGGGCCAGCGTGAAGCTGTCGCCCGTGGCCAGGTTGCCCGAAATCTTCATCGACATGCCGCCCACGGTGATGCTGTCGCCGGCCGTGTAGGGAACGGCCGTACCGGTCGTGCCACCGGAGGTGACGGTGTAGCTCAGGGCGCCCGTCGTGGCGTCCTTGGTGAAATTCAGGGTGTAGCTGGCGCCCGTGATGGCGCTGGGGTCCGACACCGTGCCCAGGTCGGCATAGGCCGAGCTGCCCGTGGGCGACTGGCGCGACACGGCGAAGACGCCGTTGCCCGTGGGCACGTTCATCCAGGTCGCAAAGCCGTCCAGCGCCAGCGGCAGGCCGTTCTCGCTGCCCGTGGCCTGGCCTGGCTGCAACTGGGAGTTGGCGCCGGGGGTGCTGTTGACGAGAGGATCTTCCTTGCTGCCCAGCCCGCGGAAGATGGGCAGGCCGTTGGAGTCCTTGGCATTGGCGTAGCTCAGCACCTGGTTGCGCAGGCTCTCGAGCTGCTGCACCAGCGCATCGCGCGCCTTCTGGTCATAGGAGCCATTGCCGGACTGCAGGATCAGGTCGCGGAAGTCCTTGAGCGCGTCCTGGGCCGTGCCCAGCTTGGATTCGCCCTGGGCCATCACATCGCGCTGCAGGCCCAGCACGCGTTGGTCGTTTTCCGAGCGGGAGATGCGCGTGAGTGCGCGTTCGGCCTGTGCGGCGGCCACGGGGTCGTCGCTGGCGCGCACCACGCGCTTGCCGGAGGTGGTCTTTTCCATCAGGTCCACCAGACTCGTGTTGCGCGAGTTCAGGTTGTTGATGGTGCTGTCGTACATGTTGGCCGTGCCAATGCGGGAGATGCTCATGGTGGAATGCTCCTGTCCTGTGATCAGCGGCCCACGGTCTGCAGAACGCTGTCGAAAATGCTTTGCGCGACCTGCAGCATCTTGGCCGAGGCCTGGTAGGACTGCTGGTACTGCAGCAGCTTGGCGGCCTCTTCGTCGAGGTTCACGCCCGAGACGGCCGTGCGGTCCGCCTCCAGGTTCTTGGCAATGGTCTCGGACAGCTTGGCCGCGTACTGCGCGCTCTGCGTGCGCGTTCCGACCTGGGCCATGGCGGTGGAAAAACCGTCGCTCAGCGTGGTCGAGCCATCGAAGAGCTTGCTGTCGCGCAGGGCCAGGAAGGAGCTGGCATTGCCCGCATCGCGCTGATAGGCCGTGCCGTACTGTGGGTCGGTGGCCTTGCCCAGCGTGACCTTGTCGCTGGTGGTTCCATTGATGGCGGGCGTGCCGGTGATCTTGACCTGCAGGCCCGGTGCCAGCTGTATGGCCTGGCCGGAGGTGTACAGGCCCGTGGCGGGTACGCCTGTGGGTGCCGGGGTGATGGTGTACTCCAGCTGCCCGGCGCCGTTCTTGCTGAATGACACCTCGGCACCGGCGAAGTTGGTCAAGTCGAAGCCCGCGCTGACCTGGATCCCGCCCATCTGCAGGGTGGCATCGCCCAGCGACTTGATGCTGGCGGCCACGGGGTTGGCCACGGCCAGGTCGTTGGGCGAGTGCACGGCGGCCTGGATGTCGTGGGCGCCTGCCGCCATGGGGCGGAACAGCACGGTGTTGCCCGACACGCCTTCGGCCTTGAGGTCGAAGCGCAGGCCGTCGATCTCCTTGGAGCTCAGGTCGGTCATGTCGGTGAAGTCCGTGACCTTGCCGTCCGACAGGCGGATGACCTTGCCTGCCGGCGCCGTGCTGCCGAAGACGATCTGGTAGTCGGATGCCTTGAGCTGGCTGGAGTCGACCACCGTGGTCGTCGGCGTGGTGGCGCCGGTCCACTGCGCGCCCGTGGTCGAGCCGTTGCTGACCATGGACAGCTTGAACAGATTGCTGCCGCTTTGTCCCGACAGCGTCAGGCCCAGGTTGTTTTGCTCGTTCAGCGAGTCGCCAATGGCCAGTGCCATGCGGCCCAGCAGGTTGCGGCCCTCGGTCAGGTCGCTGCCCTGGAACTGCAGCAGGCCGGCGATCTCGCCGCCACCCAGCATGGAGGGCGTCAGTTCCACGTTCTGGCCGCCGGGCTGCTGGAAGTACAGGGCCATCTTGCCGCTGCCCGGGAACTCGGTGGCTTCCTTGAGCGTGAGCTGTGCGGAATTGGGCCCCAGCACCAGCGGCTGGCTGCCGCCCACGAACAGGCTGATGCTGCCGTCGTCCGCAGGGATCTGGCTGGTCTGCACGTATTTGTTGATGTTGCGCACCAGCTGGTCGCGCTGGTCCAGCAGGTCGTTGGGCGTCTGGCCCGAGGCGATGGAGCGGCTGATCTGCGCATTGAGCGTGGCTACCTGGCCGGCCAGGCTGTTGACCACGGTCACATCGTTGCCCATCTGCTGCTTGGCGCTGTAGTCCAGCTCGTCCAGCTGGGCCGATGCCGAGCGAAAGCGCGCCGCCAGCTCGTTCATGCGCGTGAGCACCACCTGGCGCGCCGACGGGTCGGTGGGCGCACCGGCCACGTCGCCGAACGAATTCATCATGTCGGTGATCGCCGCGCCCAGGCCGGTCTTGCCGCCGCCGAACACTTCCTGCATCTGCGCCAGCGAGGTGGCACGCGCCGAGTCGGCCGCCGACACGGCGCTGGCCGTGGCTGCCTGGCGGTTGAGCAGGTCATTGAAGTTGCGCAGGATGGTGTTCACATCCACGCCATTGCCGATGTAGCCGCTGCCCATGTTCTGGCCCGGCGAGGTCTGGAAGGCCACGCTCTGGCGCGAATATCCGGCCGTGTTGACGTTGGCGATGTTGTGGCCTGTGGTCTGCAGGGCGATCTGGTTCGCCATCAGGGCGCGGGACCCGACGTTCAAAAGGCTCATGACGTGTTCTCTGGTTAGGCTTGGGCACGTGCCGCGCTCTGCACGGCGCTCTGGATGGCGCGGCTGAGCTTGCTGGCGTATTCGGGATCGGTGGCGTAGCCGGCTTTCTGCAGCTCGGTCGCATAGGCCAGGGCCGAGTCGGTCTTGCCCATGGCTTTCTCGTAGCGCGGATTGCTGGTGATCAGGCGCGCGTAGTCGCGGAAGGACTCCTCGTAGGAGTCGTAGGCGCGGAACTTGGCCGTGACCTTGCGCGCCACGCCGTCGATGTATTCGGTGGTCGTGACCTCGGCGACCTTGCCCGTCCAGCCCTTGCCGGCCTTGATGCCGAACAGGTTGTGGGCATTGCTGCCATTGGCATTCTTGATTTCGCTCTTGCCCCAGCCGGTCTCGTGTCCGGCCTGGCCCAGCATGAAGGCGGCCGGAATGCCGCTTTCCTGCGCCACGCGTGCAGCGGCGTCGCCATGGTGGGCGACGAAGTTGTCACGGCCCTTGGGCGCGGGCGCGTAGGCGTTGACGGACTGGGCCGCGCTGCTGCGGCTGCCGCTCCAGGCACCTGTGGTGCCATTGGCGCTGCCGGCCGTGCTGCGCCAGGCGATGCGGCTCATGCTCAGTGTGGAGGGCACGGAGATCTCGGCATCCTCGGCGGCTTCCGAGCCCATGGTGCGGGCCAGCTGTCGCGTGATGGCATCCGACAGGCCGCCGGGCTGGCCCGACATGGCCACCGACAGCTGCTGGTCCAGCATGTCGGTGCTCAGGTTGCCCTGTGCGCTGTCGAGCAGGCCGGACTTCATGGTGGCCTCGCGCATGCTCTTGATCATCTCGCGCATGAACAGCGATTCCAGCTGCTTGGCGGTTTCCTTCGCGGCCTGCGGACTGTTCTCGCCGGCCGCGAATTTGAGTGCGTTGAGGGATCGGGCGTCGGCCGCCAGCGCATTGCTGGCCGCAGTCTGCGATCCGTTGGGAAGTGCGATGCTCATATCACCTCCAGTTCGGCGTTGAGGGCGCCTGCTGCCTTGATGGCCTGCAGGATGGCCAGCAGGTCCTGGGGCGTGGCGCCCAGCGTGTTGAGTGCGCGCACCACGTCGGTCAGTTGCGGGGAGCCGGGCATGTTGATGATGTTGCCGGGCTCCTGCTTGATCTGGATGTCGGACTTCTGGGCCACCACGGTCTGGCCCTGCGAGAAGGCGCCCGGCTGGCTGATCACCGGCGTGGTGCTGATGGTGATGGCCAGGTTGCCATGCGCGATGGCGCAGGGGCCCAGGGTCACGGCCTGGTTGAGCACGATGGAGCCCGTGCGTGCATTGATCACGACCTTGGCCGAGGGCTTGGAGGTCTCGATCGGCATCTCCTGGATCTCGGCGATCATGCGCACGCGCGATCCCGGGTCCTGGGGCGCGGACACGCGCACGGTGCGCCCGTCCAGCGCCTGTGCCACGCCCTGGCCCATGCGCTGGTTGATGGCGCGCACCACCTTGTCGGCGGTCTGGAAATCGGTGGCGTTCAGGCCCAGCGTGATGCTGTCGCCTTCATTGATCGGGGTGGGTACGGCGCGCTCGACCTGGGCGCCCTGCGGCACGCGGCCTGCGCTCAGGTGGTTGATCTGCACCTTGGAGCCGCCGGCCGAGGCGCCGGCGCCGCCGACCACGAGGTTGCCCTGGGCCAGCGCATAGATCTCGCCATCGGCGCCGCGCAGCGGCGTGGCCACCAGGGTGCCGCCCTTGAGCGACTTGGCATTGCCCACGGAGGAGACCACCACGTCGATGGCCTGGCCCGGCTGGGCAAAGGCCGGCAGTTCGGCGGTGACGATCACCGCCGCCACGTTCTTGAGCTGCAGCTGGCCCGAATTGCCTGTGGCGGGCAGCGAGATGCCCATCTGCTCCAGGTAATTGGCCAGGGCCTGCTTGGTGTAGGGCATCTGGGTGGTCTGGTCGCCCGTGCCGTCGAGGCCGACCACCAGGCCGTAGCCGGTCAACTGGTTGCTGCGCACGCCCTGGATGGCAGCGACCTCTTTGATGCGTGTTGCATGCGCCGGCAGGGTCAGCATGCTGGCGCCAAGGGCGGCTGCAACCCAGAAGGGGCGCTGCGCTTGGCGCAATGTCAGGAGCATGGACAGTACTTTCATGCTGTCCATTCTCCGGAGAATCAGAACGGCATAACGTTCAAAAAGAACCGGGACAACCAGCCAATTGACTGCGCTTCCCCGGCCTGTCCGCGGCTGCGCGATTCCACGCGCACATTGGCCACCTGGGTCGATGCGACCAGGCTGCCGGGCTGCATCGTGCGCGGGTCCACCGTGCCCGTGAAACGCAGCACATCCACGTTGTGGTTCACGCCGATCTGCTTTTCTCCGGCGATCACCAGATGGCCGTTGGGCAGCACATCGACCACTGTCGTGCTGATGGCGCCCGTGAACGTGTTGTCGCTCGACGTCGAGCCCGAGCCCGTGTAGTCGTTGTTGTTGTTGAAACCGATGTTCGAGCGGTCCTTGAGATTGGCCAGCGCATTGCCCGAAAACAGCGGCAGCGCCGAAATCCCGGCCGTGGTCTTGTTGGACCGCTTGAGGCCCGAATCCGACTTCTGGCTGGCCGTCACACGCTCCACGATCTGCACCGTCACCAGGTCCCCCACCAGGCGCGCACGCCGGTTCTCGAAACCGGGCCGGTAGCTGGCCGCGTTGAACAGGCTGCCCGTGGGGCTGCCCGCCACCGGGGCGGGCTGCGGCAGCACCGGCGGCGCCGTGGACGGCATGTCCACCGGCGGCGGGTCATTGAGCGTCGTGCAGCCCGACAGGACTGCCGCCAGCGCCAGGCACGTGCCCGTCGCGGAAAGGGAGAAGGTTCGTTGGGTCATGGCGATGTTCCCGGTGTTTCAGTGATCCATGCTTCGCATGAACCTGGCGAGCCATAGGCATGTGGCGCGACCCCGGAGACCGGCGCGGCCCAGGTCAGGGACGCCGAGCAAGGGCCGCCCCGCAGCGAGGGCGTCGTCCCCCTCCCTCGCGAAGCGAGTAGAGAGGGGGAAGCGGCGAAGCCGCTCAGGGGGAGAGATCAATTACAACTGCGCCAGCTTGGCCAGCATCTGGTCCGACGTCTGGATGGCCTTGGAATTCATTTCATAGGCGCGCTGGGTCTGGATCATGGTCACCAGCTCCTGCACCACGTTCACGTTCGAGCCTTCCAGGTAGCCCTGCTTGATCATGCCCATGCCGTTGACACCGGGCTGGCCCTGCTGGGGCTGGCCCGAGGAAGCGGTTTCCGTGAACAGGTTCTGGCCGCGCGGCTCCAGGCCGGCCGGATTGATGAACTGGCTCATCGCGATGTTGCCCACCTGCTGGGGCGCGGCCTGGCCGGCCATGGTCACGCTGACCACGCCCTCGGGGCTGATCGACACCTTGGTTGCGCCCTGGGGAATGGTGACGCCGTTGGCGATGGGCATGCCGCTGGCAGTCACCAGCTGGCCCTGGGCATCGACCTGGAAGGAGCCGTCGCGGGTATAGGCCGTGGTGCCGTCGGGCATGTTGACCTGGAAGAAGCCGTTGCCGTCGATGGCCACGTCCAGCGCATTGTTGGACTGCTGCAGGGCGCCCTGCAGGAAATTGCGCGAGGTGGCCACCGTGCGCACGCCCAGGCCCAGGTGCAGACCCGTGGGCAGCTGGTTCTGCTCGGTGGTCTGGGCGCCCGACTGGCGCAGGTTCTGGTAGATCAGATCCTCGAACACCGCGCTGGCGCGCTTGTAGCCCGTGGTCGAGACGTTGGCCAGGTTGTGGGAGATCACATCCAGCTGGGTCTGCTGGGCTTCCATGCCGGTCTTGGAGATGAACAGCGAATTGATCATGGCGTTTTCCTTTTCAGTGCTTTCAGCCGTTCATGCTCAAGAGTTGGCTGGCCGTCTTGTCATTGGTTTCTGCCGTCTGCAGCAGGCGCATCTGGGTCTCGAATTGGCGGGCGGCGGCAATCATGCCGACCATGGTCTCCACCGAGTTCACGTTCGAGCCTTCGATGGCGCCGGACAGCAGGCGTGCGTTCTCGTCGTTGGGCAGCGGATCGCCGTCGCCCGTGCGGAACAGGCCGTCATTGCCGCGCACCAGCGCGGTGTCCTCGGGCGGCGTGGCCAGCTTGACGCGGCCCACGGCCACGGGCAGCTGGTTGCCGGTCTTGGCGGTCAGCGTGCCGTCCGAGCCCAGCGTGATCGTGGACTCGGGGGGAATGTCGATGGGGCCGCCGCCGTCGGACAGCACGGCCTGGCCGTTGCTGTTGACCAGTTGGCCCTCGGGGGAGACTTCGAACACGCCGTTGCGCGTGTAGGCCTCCTGGCCATCCAGGCCCTGGACGGCGAACCAGGCGCGGCCCATGGCCATGGCGTCCAGTGCGCGGCCCGTGCGCTGGGTGGGGCCGGGCGTGTCCACGTAGCCGGAGGTCGCCTCCAGCGCGAACACGCGCGTGCCCGCGCCGCTGCCCTGCAGGGGCACGGAGCGGAAGGTGGACATTTCGGCCCGGAAGCCGTTGGTGCCGGCATTGGCCAGGTTGTGGGCCAGCACGGACTGACGCTGCGCCGCTGCGTTGGCGCCCGTCATGGAGGTGTAGATGATGCGGTCCATGCCGGCTCTCCTGACTCAGTTCTTGGCTATCAGCGCAGGTTCACCAGGGTCGAGAAGACCTGGTCCTGGGTCTTGATGGTCTGGGCATTGGCCTGGTAGGCGCGCTGCGCGGTCATCATGTTCACCAGCTCGGCGGTCAGGTCCACGTTGGAGTCTTCCAGCGCGCCCGAGCGCAGCGAGCCGAAGGTGCCCGACTCGGCCGTGCCGTTCAGGGCCGGGCCCGAATCCGAGGTCTCCACCCACTTGTTGTCGCCCACGGCGCCCAGGCCCTGGGTGTTGGTGAAGGCGGCCAGGGCCAGCTGGCCCTCGGTGCGCGTCACGCCGTTGGAGTAGGTGGCCACGATGGAGCCATCGTTGCCGACATTGATGCCGGTGAGCGCGCCTGCGGTGTAGCCGTCCTGCTTGAGGCTGCTGACCGCGAACTTGGAGCCGAACTGCGAGACGTTGGAGAAGTCCAGCGTCACGCCCGCCGTGCCATTGATGGTGCCGGGCGTGGGCGCGTTGGGGTTGCTGCTCTTGATCTGCGCCGTCACGGGGCTGCCGCTGGTGATCTTGCCGGAGGCATCGAACACCAGGGTGGTCAGCAAGGTGGCGACCTTCGGGGGCGATGCCGTCGGATCGTCCAGGCCGTCGTAGACCTTCCAGGTGTTGGAGGCTGCGTCCTTCTCGAAGTACATCTGCACCGGTGTGGGCACGCCCTGGCTGTCATAGACGTTGATCGAGGTGCCATAGGTGGCGCGCGGCGTGGCGGGCACGGGCGGCGTGGCGGTGGAGTTGCCGGCTGCGGGCGTGGCGCGCGCATCGAGGTTCAGCGACACGTCGATCTTGGTCGTGGTCTTGGCAGCGATCGGCTGGCCCGAAGGAAAGACCATGGGCACGGGCTGGCCGCCGGCCAGCACCTTGCCCGTGGTGGCGTCCACGGGGTAGCCCATGACGTTGTCGCCCTGCACGGTCTTGAGGTTGCCCTGCTTGTCCAGGCCGAAGTTGCCGGCGCGCGTATAGGCCGTGCTGCCGTCGGGCTGGCGCACGACGAAGAAGCCGTTGCCGTTGATGGCCACGTCCAGGTTGTTGCCCGTGGTGGTGATCGGGCCCTGGCGGAACTGCTGGGTCACGGCGGCCACATTGACGCCGATGCCGCTGTTCTGGCCGCTGGCCGAACCCACGGCGCTGGCCACGGCCTCGGCGAACTCGGCGCGCGAGGACTTGAAGCCCGTGGTGTTGGCGTTGGCGATGTTGTGGCCGATCACGTCCAGGTTCTTGCTGGCGGCGTTCAGACCCGAGAGGCCTTGTTGGAATCCCATGGTGTGCTCCTGCGATGTATTTGGGTGGATGGTGCGGGGGTCAGTACACGGCCTTGACGGAGGCGTAGGCGACGTTGGTGCCGTCGTCCAGCTCCAGCGTCAGCTTGCCGTCGGTGGTGCCTGTGGCGAGCACCGCATGGGGCGACAGCGTGGTCGAGGCCACGACCGTGTCGGCATTCGTGGCCTGCACCGTGTAGCGCAGCTGGCTGGCGTCGCCCGTGTACTTGCTGCCGTCCCAGGTGAAGTAGTTGCGGCCAGCGGTGCCGCTGCCCAGCTCGACGGTGTCCACCAGCTCGCCGCTGGCGGTGGTGATCTGCACCTTCACGTCGGCGGCCGGGCCTTCGAGGTCGAAGGCAGCCGTATAGGACTTTTCCTTGCCCACGCCCAGGGTGTTGCCTTCGGTCAGCACGGTGCGGCCGATCATCTGCGTGCCCTGCAGCACCTGCATGGCGGTGAACTGGCCGGCCATGCTTTCCATGGTCTTGTTCAACTGCTGGATGCCGGTGACGGTGTTGATCTGCGCCATCTGCGAGGTCATCTGCGCGTTGTCCATGGGATTCATGGGATCCTGGTTGTTCAACTGCGCGACCAGCAGCTTCAGGAAACGGTCCTGCGCCGCCGCGGGGTCGGTGGTCGAATTGCTCGTGGCGGACTTGTTGTTGATGTCGGCCGTGCTGGCGACGCTGCCTGCGCCATAGATCATGGGAGTGGCTCCTGGAAAGTGGTGCGGACGGGGCTCACTGGCCCATCTGCAGGGTTTTGAGCAGCAGCGACTTGGTCGTGTTCATGACCTCGACGTTGTTCTGGTAGGAGCGCGAGGCCGAGATCATGTTGACCATCTCGTCCACTGCGCTGACGTTGGAATGCGTCACATAGCCTTCGGCATCGGCCAGCGGGTGCTGGGGGTCGTGGATGCGGCGGCCGGGCGTGTTGTCCTGGCTGATGGCGCTGACGCGCACGCCCGAGGAGCCTTCCTCGCCCATGGCCACGGTCTGGAAGACCACCTGGCGCGCCTGGTAGGCCTTGCCGTCGGGGCCGGCCACGGCATCGACGTTGGCCAGATTCGAGGCCACGACGTTCAGGCGCTGCGATTGGGCGCTGACGGCACTGCCGGAGATGCTGAAGATGGAGAACATGGACATGGGAAAGCTCCTGTGATCTGTGGCGCCGGCTTACTGGCCCTGGATGGCCGACAGCATGGTCTTGGCCTGGCCGTTCAGAAAGCGCAGCGTGGCTTCGTAGCGCACGGCGTTGTCGACGAAGTTGGCGCGTTCGCGGTCCAGGTCCACGGTGTTGTTGTCCATGTTGGTCTGGGCCTGCACCGAGTAGCCGAGATGGCTTTGCGCGCTCTGCCCCGAGGCGGCGGCAGGCAGGGGAATGTGTCCGCCCTGGCTGACGCTGGCCAGCGTCATGGGCGAGGGGCCGGAGGTAACGGCCGTCAGCGCCTCGCGGAAATTGAAGTCGCGCGCCACATAGCCCGGGGTGTCGGCATTGGCGATGTTGCTGGCGATTGCACGCTGGCGCTCGGCGCGCAGCACCAGCGCCTTGCTCTGGAAGTCCAGTCGTTCAGTCATCTTGTCGAGCATGTCGGCCTCGCCCTCTGGGATTTGCGGTGATCGGTTGACGAAATGGCGGCAGCCCACGGACTGCGGCATGCGTCGATTATGGAAATCGGGCCCGAACGCTAAAGCGCGAAGAAAGCGCGTTTGCCTGCGCAGTTCGGCGCTTCGGAAAAGAGCGCTCGTCCTATATTTGCTGGCATCGCTCCAGGTGTCCCACCCATCCTGACGGGAGGCCGGAGCAAGTCAGGAGCCACAGCCATGCCGAACTTCAGCACCGCCCATTCGCTATCCGCCGTCCGAGCCCTCGCTCGCGCCGCCGCATGCGCTGCGCTTGCCGCTGGAGCGTCGCTGGCAGGTCCTGCCTTCGCGCAAAACGCTCCTGACGGTGCAGCCCAGCTCAGCCAGATCGGCCAGCGCTTTGCCGACGAGGCCCTGCAGCAAGGCATGGCCGGCGCAGGCGCCTTGCCCCTGCGCATGGAAGTGCAGATGGGCCAGCTCGATCCCCGCCTGCGCCTGGCCGCCTGTGCCAAGGTCGAACCCTATTTGCCCGCAGGCTCGCGCCTGTGGGGCCGTACCCGCCTGGGTCTGCGCTGCCTGCAGGGCGCCGTGGCCTGGAATGTGTTCCTGCCCATCACGGTCAAGGCCTGGGGGCCGGCCTGGGTGCTGCAAAACGGCGTGCCTTCGGGCCGCCCGCTGTCGGCCGACGATGCCGTCCAGGCCGAAGTGGACTGGGCCGAGGAATCGGCCGCCGTCTACGCCAACCAGCAGGACTGGGTGGGCCTGGTGGCCTCCCGCCCGCTGGCCGCAGGCCAGGCGCTGCGCCAGAACATGCTGCGCACGCCGGCGCTGTTCGCGGTGGGTGCCGAAGTGCGAGTTCTGGTCAACGGTGGTGGTTTTTCCGTCACATCGTCGGGCAAGGCCATGTCGGCCGCCGGCGAAGGCCAGACCGTGCGGGTTCGCATGGATAATGGCCGGCTCATCTCCGGGGTGGTGAATCCCGAGGGCGTGGTGCTGGTCCAGTAAAAAACCCTCAAGTTTTGTTCCAGGCAGTCGAAAGCTAGGCACAGCGCCTCACGCCGCCAGGGCGATTGGAGAATCAAGATGAAGATAGGTCAAAAACCGGAACTGCCCGCCGCTGCCTCCCAGGCCGCCGCCAAGCAGCCCAAGACAGCCAGCACCATTGCCACCGAGGAATCCTCCGCCCAGGCCCAGCCTGCCAAGGCGGCCGGCGTTCCCGTGTCGTTCTCGACCTCGGCCCGCGCACTGGACCAATCTGGTCGCGCCACGGCCGATTTCGATGCCAACCGCGTCAAGGAAATCCGCGAAGCCATTGCCAACGGCACCTTCCGCGTGAACGCCGACGCCGTGGCCGACAAGCTGCTGGCCAACTCCGAAGAATTCCTCTCGCACTCGCGCGTCTGAGCGCGGGTTCGGTTCTTTCTCGGTTTTTTCCTTCCGGCGCGAGCACGCGCTTTCTTTTTTCAGCAAGGCCTGTCCCATGACTCTCAGCGAGATGCTCGATTCCCTGGACGCGGTGGTCCGGATGGTGTCCGCCTCGCTGCAATCGAAGGATGCGGTCGCGCTGGAGCAGTCCAGCACCCGGCTGCGCGATGCCATGGCGGCGTTCTCCGAGCTGGCCCGGCGCTTCAGCGCGGCCGACTGGACGCAGGAGCTGCGCGAACGCGCCCAGGCCCTGGGCGAGCAGATGGCCATGCAGCGCGACCAGCTGGCACGCATGGCCGTGGTGGCCCAGAGCCAGGCGGCGGCGCTGATTCCCCAGACTTCGGACCAGGCCACGTATGGACGCGACCTGTATGGACACCCCCATGCCGGACCGGGCAAGGCGCGCATCTACCACTCGGCCAGCTGAAGCCGCGTCCCTTTTTTCTCTCTCTCTTCTTTCTTCCCGCTGCTCAACCCTCCGGCATCCGTGCCCGAGGGTTTTGTCTTTTCCGGGCTGGGATTCGGTTGAATGAATCTGCGCAGCGGGCGCAGGCATGGCTGGAGCTTGGGCGTACCCATCCATGCGCGGGATGAGGCTGCGCTTGGTCAAAGAGGTGGAGGCGGGGGAATGCTTGATGGCCGTCCGCAGGAAGGGCGGCCAGGAATGAGGGATGGCCAGAGGCCAGATCCGGGGAAAACGAAGCAAGGACCCTGAAGGCGGCAAGATCCGAAATGCGCGGAAATGACGCTGCCGTGCAATGGCAATGCAAGCGCAATGCAAGCGCAATGGCGCGCGCAAATCCCGTTCGGTCTGCGGTTTGCGGTCTGCGATCTGGGGAGGCAAAGAGGGTCCGGCCGGGGCCGGACGTCCTCACACCTGCATGTTCATCACGTCGGTATAAGCCTGCACGAGCCGGTTGCGCACCTGCATCGTGGCCTGGAAGCCGATCTGCGCCTTTTGCATGGCGATCATGGTTTCTTCGAGGCTGACGGCCGGGTTCTCCAACTGCACCTCACGCTGCAGCTGGCTGGAGTTGTTCTGGGCTGAACTGACGGACTGCAGCGCGCCTTGAAGGGCCTGGCTGAAGCCGCCAGCCGCCACTTTGGTCGATGCGTCGCCTGCGCCCACGCCTTTGGGGAGCTGGGTGCCGTACAGGGGAGAGGTGGTACTGGGGATGCGAAGGTCCATGACACATTCCATCGGAGTTAGCAAGATGACGAGATCGTAGGGCGGCAGGGTTTTCGCATCGCGGCAAATAGACGGCCAAACGGCGCGCTTATCGGGCGAATGTGAAGCGGCGGACTTCGAATAATCGACAGCACGCTAGGGTCCTGTGTGTGCAGGGCTCGAACACCTGGAACCAAGATGTCTGCTGTCGCTGAAATCCCTGTCCCTCAAGCCACTCCCGTGCCCCAGCCTGCCTTGCAGCAGCGCTGGACGGCCATGGACCGTGGCGCGCGCCTGCGTTGGGGCGCGATCGCCGTGCTGCTGGTTGTCGCCCTGGGTGCGGCGGCCATGTTCTACCGCCAGCCGGACTACAAGGTGCTGTTCTCCAACCTGAGCGACAAGGATGGCGGCGCCATCGTCGCCCAGCTGTCGCAGATGAACGTGCCTTACCGCTACACGGAAGGCGGCGGTGCCATCCTCATCCCGTCCGACCGCGTGCACGATGTGCGCCTGAAGCTGGCCACCCAGGGCCTGCCCAAGGGTTCGGTGACGGGTTTCGAGCTGATGGAGAACAGCAAGTTCGGCATCACCCAGTTCCAGGAACGCCTCAATTTCCAGCGCGGTCTTGAAGGCGAACTGACGCGTTCCATCCAGGCCCTGGCCGCCGTGCAAAGCGCACGCGTGCACCTGGCCCTGCCCAATCAGAACGGCTTTTTCCGCGAGCAGCAAAAGCCCTCGGCCTCGGTGCTGCTGAGCCTGTACCCGGGCCGTGTGCTGGACCGCACGCAGATCGCGGGCATCGTGCACCTGGTGGCCTCCAGCGTGCCCGAGATGGCTCCCACGGCCGTGAGCATCCTGGACGACTCGGGCAAGCTGCTGTCGCAGTCGCCCGACGGCAACGCCAACGCCGTGGACATGCAGCAGCTGAACTACACCCAGCAGATCGAGCAGCAGTACGTGCGCCGCATCCTGGAGATCCTGGAGCCCGTGGTCGGCAAGAACAATGTGAAGGCGCAGGTCTCGGCCGAGATGGATTTCAGCCAGACCGAATCGACTTCGGAGCAGCACCGCCCCAACCAGTCCTCCGACGCGGGCGTGGTGCGCAGCCAGCAGGTAGTGGAGAGCACGGGCGAGCAAAAGCCGCCCCAGCCCACGGGCATTCCCGGCGCCACCAGCAACCAGCCGCCCCAGAACGCTTCTGCGCCCGTCAACGGCGCCAATCCCGCGCCCCAGGCGGCCGACGGCCAGAACGCCGCCCGCTCTGCCAGCAAGCGCGAGTCCATCACCAATTACGAAGTGGACAAGACCGTGCGCCATACACGCGGCAGCACGGGCAGCATCAAGCGCCTGACGGCCGCCGTGGTCATCAATGCGCCCCTGGTGGCTGCCCCTGCGCCGGCCGCTGCCGGTGCGGCAACCGATGCAGCCACCGTCGCTGCCGCCGCACGCGGCCTGACGGCAGCGCAGCAGGCGCAACTGCTGACCCTGGTGCGCGAGACCGTGGGCTACAGCGCAGAGCGCGGCGACTCGGTCAACCTGGTCAGCACGCCCTTTGTGCAGGACGAAGTGCCCGCCGATGTGCCGCTGTGGCGCCAGCCCGAAGTGCTGGACATGGCCCGCAGCCTGGGCGTGCCCATCGGCCTGGCCCTGTTCGGCGCCATCTTGCTGCTGGGCCTGGTGCGACCCATGCTCAAGGGCCGCAAGACGGTGGCCGTGGGCGGACAGCTCAATGCCATCGAAGGCGAGCAGCTGGACCGTCCGGCGCTGGCTGCACCCGCTGTCGATCTTTCGCCCACGCAGGAGCAAGTGCGCCTGGAGCAGGCGCGCCAACTGGCCAAGCAGAACCCGATCGCGGTGGCCAACATCGTCAAGACCTGGATCAACGGCGAGGCCACCTGAGCCTCTCAAAACACGGATTGCTGAGATATGGACGAACGAGGCCTGAACGACGCCGCCATCTTGCTGGTCTCCCTGGGCGAGGAGGAAGCGGCCGAGGTGTTCAAGCACCTCACCCCGAAGGAAGTGCAAAAGCTCGGCGAGACCATTGCGCACATGCGCGGTGTCTCGCGCGAGAAGGTGGACTTCGTCATCAACCGCTTTGCCGATGACGCGGCCGCGCAAAGCCTGCTGGTGGACGACGCCAGCGGCTATGTGCGCTCGGTGCTCAAGCGCGCCCTGGGCGACGACAAGGCGGCGCTGCTGATCGACCGCATCCTGCAGGGCGGCGATGTCTCCGGCATCGAAAGCCTCAAGTGGATGGACCCGCTGTCCGTGGCCGAACTGCTGCGCGGCGAGCATCCGCAGATCGTGGCCGCCATCCTCGTGCACCTGGAGCACGAGCAGGCCGCTGCCGTCCTGATGCAGCTGCCCGAGCGTTTCCGTAGCGAAGTCATGCTGCGCGTGGCCACGCTGGAAGGCATTCAGCCGACCGCGCTCAAGGACCTCAACGAGGTGCTGTTCCAGGTGCTGGCCGGCGGCGACAAGATCCGCAAGACCTCGCTGGGCGGCGTCAAGACGGCGGCCGAGATGATCAACAACCTCGGCGGCAATGCCGACGTGGCCGTGCTGGACACCATCCGCAACTACGACCCAGACCTGGCTCAGAAGATCATGGACAAGATGTTCGTGTTCGACGACCTGGTCAAGCTGGACGACCGCTCGGTGCAGCTGGTGCTGCGCGAGGTGGTGTCCGAGACGCTGATCATCGCGCTCAAGGGCGGTTCGATGGAAGTGCGCGACAAGATTCTGGCCAACATGTCCATGCGTGCCGCCGAGTCGCTGCGCGAGGACCTGGAAGGCCGCGGCCCGATGCGCCTGTCCGAAGTGGAAGCGCAGCAAAAGGAAATCCTGAAGGTGGTGCGTCGCCTGGCCGAAGAAGGCCAGATCACCATCGGCAGCGGTGCGGAAGACAGCTATGTCTAACGGCATGAACTCGCGCTTCATCCCTTCCGAGGAGATCGACGAGCGCCAGGTGGTGCAGTGGCGCTTCGGCGCCGTGGACCACATGGGCGGCCTGAAAAGCCTGCCCAGCCTCGCGGGTCTGCCGGACATCCAGGGTGCGCCCGCCGCATCCGGTGCCCAGGCTGCGCATGGCGGCGCGGGCATGGCGCGCGCGCCTGCCTCCGCGTCGGGCTTTCACAGCCTGTCGCTGCCCGGACGCTCCGATGCGCCCCGGCTGGAGGCCGACTCCATGGTGCTGGATGTCGAAGCCGACACGCCGGGCGCCCCGGCCTCCACCGCCCCCGCAGTGGATGAGGAACAACTGCATGCCCTGCTGGAACAGGCACGCGCCGAAGGCCATGCCGAGGGCCTGGAGCAGGGCCGCCGGGAAGCCCAGCAGCAGTGGCAGCAACACATGGATGACTATGTCTCCGGCACGGGCCGCGAGACGGCGCAGCGCGTGGACGCGCTGCTGTCCGGCCTGGATGCCGGCTTCAAGCAGCTGCAGACGGATGCAGCGCAGGAACTGCTCAACCTGGCCTGCGACATTGCGCGCCAGGTGGTCCGCCAGGAGCTGCGCAGCCAGCCCCAGGCCCTGTTGCCCGTGGTGCGCGAGGCGCTGGACATGCTGGCCGCCGACGGCCGCGCCGCCACCGTGCGCCTGAACCCCGCCGACTTCGCCGTGCTGGACGAGGCGCTGCGCGCCGAGCATGGCGCCCAGTCCAAGGTGCAGTGGATCAGCGACGCCTCCGTCGCTCAGGGCGATGTGCGCGTGGAATCGGGCGGCGCCCAGGTCGATGCCGGCATGGACAAGCGCTGGCGCCGCGCCGTGGCCGCGCTGGGCCTGGTCTCCACCTGGTATGACGGAGAACGCGATGCCGGTTGACGCCCCGCTGGCCGACGCCGCCAAACTGACCCCCGAGCCTGCCGCCAGGCCCTGGCAGCAACTGCTGTCCAATGCCCGTGCCCGCCTGCAGGGCGACATTCCCCTGGAAACCCACGGCACGCTCACGCGCCTGACCGGCCTGGTGCTGGAGGCCACGGGCCTGCAGGTGCCCGTGGGCTCGCAGTGCTGGATACGCCAGCAGGGCCAGGACCCGGTGCTGGCCGAGGTCGTCGGCTTTGCCGGCGAGCGTGCGTTTCTCATGCCTGCGGGCGACATCCAGGGCCTGTCCAGCGGCGCCATCGTGACGCCGGCCGAACCCTTTGTCGCACCGCTGCGCTTTGGCGACGGTGTCGAGCCGCCCGTGTCCCTGGCGGCCGGCGTGCTGCGCCTGCCCATTGGCAGCGGCCTGCTGGGCCGTGTCGTGGATTCGCAGGGCCAGCCCCTGGACCATGGCGGCCCGCTGGCCGACGTGAGCGCCGATCTGCTGGACCGCAACCCCATCAACGCCATGGACCGCGACCCGGTGCGCGAGACGCTGGACACCGGCGTGCGCTCGCTCAACGCCCTGCTCACCGTGGGCCGGGGCCAGCGTCTGGGCCTGTTCGCGGGCTCGGGCGTGGGCAAGTCCGTGCTGCTGGGCATGATGGCGCGCTACACCCAGGCGGACGTGATCGTGGTCGGCCTGATCGGCGAACGCGGCCGCGAGGTCAAGGAATTCGTCGAAGACATCCTCGGCGCCCAGGACCGCAGCCGCGCCGTGGTCGTGGCCGCGCCGGCCGATGCGCCGCCGCTGCTGCGCATGCAGGGCGCCGCCTATGCCACGGCCATCGCCGAACATTTCCGCGACAAGGGCCAGCATGTGCTGCTGCTCATGGACTCGCTGACCCGCTATGCCATGGCCCAGCGCGAGATCGCCCTGGCCATTGGCGAGCCGCCGGCCACCAAGGGCTATCCGCCGTCGTGCTTTGCAAAGCTGCCGGCCCTGGTCGAGCGCAGCGGCAACGGCCTCAACGGCGTGGGCTCGATCACGGCCTTCTACACCGTGCTGTCCGAAGGCGATGACCAGCAGGACCCGATTGCCGACGCGGCGCGCGCCATTCTGGACGGCCACGTCGTGCTGTCGCGGGCGCTGGCCGAGTCGGGCCACTACCCGGCCATCGATATCGAGCAATCGGCCTCGCGCGTGATGCACAACGTGGTCTCGCGCGAGCACTTCGAGCTGGCACGGCGCTTTCGCGCTGTCTATTCGCGCTACCAGAAGGGGCGGGACCTGGTCCAGGTAGGCGCCTACATGGCGGGCTCGGACCCGCAGATGGATGAGGCGATACGCCTGCAGCCGGCCATGGCGGCCTTTCTGCAGCAAAGCATGTTCGAGTCGGCTTCCATGGACGAGAGCATCTCGGGCATGGCTGCCGCACTCGGTGGGCAGTGACGCGGCGACGCGGCACTGCCAAAACGCGACCAACGCGATAACGAACACAGGGAGGAAACCCCGGTATGTCGTCCTTGAATGCCTTGATGGTGGCCATCGATGCCGCGTCGCGAAAGCGTGACGAGGCGCGCCAGGCGGTGCAGGAGCGCCTGCGCTCGCAGCAGGCCGCGCAGACGCAAATGGAGCAGCTGCAGCACTATGTGCAGGAAATGCAGACGCGCTGGGGCGCGCAGGAAAACCAGTCCGTGCAGCCCGAGGTCATGTTCCACCAGTACCAGTTCATGGACCGCCTGCAGCACGCCATCGGCCTGCAGACGCGGGTGCTGGCCGACCTGGCGATCCGCCTGGAGGCCGCGCAAAAGGCCTTGATGGCCTGCGAGCTGCGGGTCAGCAGCCTGCGCAAGGTCGTCGAGGTGCGCCGCCGCGATCTGGCGCTGAGCCAGATGCGCCGCGAGCAAAAGGAGACCGATGAACGTGCGGCCATCCAGTTTTTCCGTCGCAGCTTCGGGCTGACATTCCAGGAGGCTTGACGCATGTCCACCAACCAGATCGAACAGCGCGCCGATGCGCGCAGCGCCATGCAGCGCGCCATGGAAGGCGTTCGCTCCGCGCGCGGCACGCAGCCGCCCTCCAACGACCAGGCCGCAGGCTTTTCTTCGTTGCTGGCGGCGATGGACGGCATTGGCGGATTGCCGGCGCTGGCCTCGGACGCCCTGGGCCAGGCCTTGGGCGAGGGCGGCAGTGCCGCTCTTTCCGCGCTGTCCAGCCTCAAGGGCGCAGCCAAGGACGGCCTGAAGGATGCCGCAGACCTGCTGGCCGATCCCGGCCTGGCGCAGGGCCTGCTGCAGCAGCCGCAACTGCCGCTGCAACCGCAGGCGGAGCCGACCGATATGACCCCCTCGGCGCAGGCCGATGCCATGGCGCTGGCTGCCAACGGCCAGGCGCCCTGGCTCAGCCTGGTCGGGCAGACCGCCCATCTGGACGGCAAGGGCGACCGCGACATGCTGCAGGGCGTGGCGGGCGACTGGCTGTCCGGCCGGGGCAGCGCCGCCATGATGGCCCTGCGCCAGGAGCAGGGCGCCGTGGCGCACGCGGCCTTCCTGGCACCGCAGTCCGCAGCCGGTGATGCCGCAGGCACGGCGCTGGCCACGGCCAGCGCCAATGCTGCGGCCCTGGCTGCCGCTGCGGACCCCAATGCAGCCGGGGCCCTGACCGATGGCGCTGCGCGCAGCACCCACGCACAGGCCCAGGCCGCCGATGTGCTGGCTGCCGTGCAGTCCGATGCGGCACTGACGGCCGCCGCCGCACGCACGGCAACCACCGCCCAGGCCACGCATGAACACACGCCCCAGGCCCTGGCGGCCGGTGTGCGGCAGGACGTGGCCCTGGCGTCGGGCATTGCGCTCAACGGCATGGCCGCAGTGCGGCCCGAAGAATGGCGCGGCCTGTTCGAGCGAGCCCGAGAGGGCGGCACCGCCTCCACGGAGTCGGCGGCGAACGGACTGCACGGCGTTGCGGCTGCCGTGGGCGCGGCCCATGCCGGCCAATCCCTGGGCCAGCAGGCGGCCGGCCAAAATGGCGCGGCCTTTGCCCAGCCCGACGCCCAGGCCCAGCCGGGCAACTCCACCGAGCGCGAGCAGCAGGTGTCCGAGCAGGTGGCCTTCTGGGTCCACAACAAGAACCAGAACGCCTCGCTGTCCGTGGAGCATGAGGGCCGGGCCATCCAGGTGCAGGTCAGCCTGCAGGGCAACGAGGCCCATGTGCGCTTTGGCGCCAGCGAAGCCCAGGCGCGGGACTGGCTGGGCAACGGTGCCGACCAGCTGCGCGAGCTGCTGCAGGCCCAGGGCCTGCAACTGGCCGGCGTCAGCGTGGATGCGGGCGGTCAGTCCGGCAGCGGCGATTCGGCAAGACAGGGGGCCGACGCCCAGGCGCGCCAGGGCCGCGTGAGCGCCATGGTCGATGCCGCCGGCGTCACGGGCGGCAATGGCGCCGCACAGGCCGGCGGTGGCCGCGCGGCAGCGGGCGGGGTGGATCTGTTCGTCTGATTCTTCCTGCGCTTCTTGAGGGGCGGCGCATGCGCCGTTTCAGGGTTTTCACAACAGGCCGGGTGGCGACAAGCTGTCCGGCCTGTGGCGTTTGAGGGCCATCAAGCCAGCGAGAAACCGGGGTTTCATGCGCTTATTCAGGCCATGGTCCGGGGTCCAATCGCCGAATAATTCCTGCCATGGGCCTGCTGCGTCATGGCGCCGCGCATGAAGCGCGTGCGCGTGGCGGTCCCGCTCACCCAGAGGAATTCCAGTGTCTGCCACACCCAATGCCGCCAACAATGCAGCTCCCGCCCCGGCCAAGGGCAAGAAGCTGATCGTGCTGATCGTCATCATTGCCGTCCTGGCCATAGGCGCGGCCGCTGCCTTCATCCTGCTGTCCAAGCGCCACAGCAGCGGCGATGAGGAAGAGGGCAGCGCCAGCAAGGCGGCCGTGACCGTGCCCACCTTCCTGCCGCTGGACAACCTGGTGGTCAATCTGTCCGATACGGGCGGCGACCGCTTCGTGCAGATCGGCATCACGCTGGAGCTGGCCGACGAGAAGACCGCCACCACGGTCAAGCAATACCTGCCCAGCATCCGCAACGGCATCCTGATGCTGGTGTCCCAGCGCACGGCCGAGGAACTGCTCGAGCGCGAAGGCAAGGAGCGCCTGGCCGCCGACGTGCTCAACGAAGTCTCGGCCCCGCTGGGCTACGGCAACCAGGCCAAGGCCAAGAAGCGCAGTCGCGACGAGGATGCCGAGGACGAAGACGGCGAGCGCCGCCGCTCCTCCGCTGGCAAGAACCCGGTGCGCCGCGTGCTCTTCTCCAGCTTCATCATCCAGTAACCGGGGAGGCCAGGCGCCATGAGCGATTCGTTTCTCTCCCAGGAAGAAGTCGATGCCCTTTTGGAGGGGGTGACCGGCGAGAGCCAGAAATCCACGACCGAGGAGGTCGAGGCGGGCATCATCCGCCAGTACGACATCTCCAGCCAGGAGCGCATCGTGCGCGGGCGCATGCCGACGATGGAAATCGTCAACGAGCGCTTTGCCCGCAACTTCCGCATCGGCCTGTTCAACTTCATCCGCCGCAGCCCCGAAGTGTCCGTGGGCACGGTGTCGGTGCAGCGCTACAGCGCCTTCCTGCGCGAGCTGGTGGTGCCCACCAACTTCAACATCGTCGCCATCCGTCCGCTGCGCGGCAGCGGCCTGGTGGTCTGCGACCCCTCGCTGGTGTTCGGTGTCATCGATACGCTGTACGGCGGCACGGGCCGGCTGCAGACGCGTATCGAAGGACGTGACTTCTCGCACACCGAGCAGCGCGTGATCAACCGCCTGGTCAACGTGATCTGCGAGGAATACAAGAAGGCCTGGCACGGCATCTATCCGCTGGAGCTGGGCTACCAGCGTTCGGAGATGCAGCCGCAGTTCGCCAACATCGCCACGCCCAGCGAAATCGTCGTGTCCACGGCCTTTCAGCTGGAGATCGGCGACATCTCGGGCTCCATCCACATCTGCATGCCCTATGCAACGCTGGAGCCCATCCGTGATGTGCTGTATTCCTCGACACAGGGCGACTCCATCGAAGTGGACCGCCGCTGGGTCAAGGTGCTCAAGCGCGAGATCCAGGCCGCCGAGGTGACCCTGGTGGCCGAGCTGGCACGTGCCGACGCCACGGTGGAGCAGCTGCTGGCCATGCGCCCCGGCGATTTCATCGAACTCGACCGCGAGCCGCTGATCCGCGCCTCCATTGGCGGCGTTCCGATTTTCGAGTGCCAGTACGGCACTCACAACGACAAGTACGCAATCCGCGTCGAGAACTGCCTGCGTGGCGCCGACGCTGGCTGGATGGGAGAAAACAATGGCAACTGAAGATACGCAAAAGCCCGCTGGCGATGATCCGTTCTCGGGCTGGGCAGAGGCATTGGACGAGCAGCGCGAGCGCGACGCCAAGCTGGAAGAGGAGCAGGGCGGCCCGCTGACGGGCGAGCCCGTGCGTCCCTACGCCGGTGGCGCCGATGTGCCGGTCAACGACATCAACATGGTGCTGGACATTCCGGTGCAGCTGTCGGTGGAGCTGGGCCGCACCAAGGTGCCGATCAAGTACATCCTGCAACTGGCCCAGGGCTCGGTGGTCGAGCTCGACGCACTGGCCGGCGAGCCCATGGACGTGCTGGTCAACGGCTACCTGATCGCCCAGGGCGAGGTGGTGGTGGTCAACGACAAGTTCGGTATCCGCCTGACCGACGTGGTCACGCCGTCCGAGCGCCTGCGCCGGGTCAGCCGTGGCTGAGAGCGCTGGCATGGGCCCGCTGTGGCCGACCCTGCTCACGGTGGTGGCCCTGGTCACGGCCATGGCCGCTCTGCCCTGGCTGCTGCGCCGCTTCCAGCAGCGCACGGCTGCGCTGCGCGGTGCCGCCGGCCTGCAGTCGCGGGTGCTGGGCGCCGTGGGCGTGGGCCCGCAGCAGCGGGTGGTGACGGTGGAAGTGGGCGAGGGCGCGCAGACCGTGCGTCTGGTGCTGGGCGTCACGGCGCAAAGCATCCAGTGCCTGCATGTGCTGCAGGCCCCGGCCCCTGCTGATTTTTCGGCTGCGATGGCGCAAGCGCGCAGCCTGCCTGCGGACGGTGCGAATGTCTGAATATTCCTGCAAGCGCCCGGCGCGCACGCTGAGCCAGGCCGCTGGCGCCGCAGCGCTGGCGCTGTGCTGCGCCACGCCCCTGGCCTCCTGGGCACAGGGCGCGCCCGCCAGCCTTCCGCTGGTCATCGGCCAGGGCAGCGGTGGCACCAGCTTTTCGGTGCCCATCCAGACCCTGCTGTTCTTCACGGCGCTGTCCTTCCTGCCGGCCATCCTTTTGATGATGACGGGCTTCACCCGCATCGTCATCGTGCTGTCGCTGATGCGCCAGGCGCTGGGCACGCAGTCGGCGCCGCCCAACCAGGTGATCATCGGCCTGTCGCTGTTCCTGACGCTGTTCGTCATGGGCCCCACCCTGGACCGCGTGTACCAGGAGGCCTACGTGCCCTACACCACGAATGCCGTGACCTTCGAGCAGGCCATTGAGAAGGCCGAGGCGCCCATGCGCGACTTCATGCTCAAGCAGACGCGCCAGTCGGACTTTGCGCTGTTCGCACGGCTGGCCAAGCTCGATGCAGGCGTCACCAGCGAGACCGCACCGCTGCGCGTGCTGGTGCCCGCCTTCGTGACCAGCGAGCTGAAGACCGCGTTCCAGATCGGCTTCATGATCTTCATCCCCTTCCTGGTCATCGACATGGTCGTGTCCTCGATCCTGATGTCCCTGGGCATGATGATGCTGTCGCCCGTGCTGGTGGCCCTGCCGTTCAAGCTCATGCTCTTCGTGCTGGCGGATGGCTGGAACCTGCTCATAGGCTCGCTGGCGGCCAGCTTCGCCGTCTAGCCCCGCTCTTTCTTTGGAAATCCTTCCATGACCTCCCAATACGTGCTCACCTTCGGCCGCGAGGCACTGACCTTGCTGCTCATGATCTCCATGCCCGTGCTGGGCGTGGTGCTGGCCGTGGGCCTGGCCGTCAGCGTCTTCCAGGCGGTGACCCAGGTGCATGAGGCCACGCTGGCCTTCGTGCCCAAGCTCATCTCCGCCGTGCTGGTGTTTGCCATTGCCGGTCCGTGGATGCTGAGCACGCTGGTGGACTTCATCCGCCGCACCATCGAGACCATTCCGCAGGCGGTGGGCTGAGCCCTTCGCCGCGCACTGGAAACGCCACTGTGATCACCTTCAGCGAAGCCCAACTGGTGGCGTGGCTGTCGCCCGTTCTCTGGCCGTTTCTGCGCGTGCTGGCCATGTTCTCCGTGGCCCCCGTGTTCTCGCAGCGCGTCATTCCCATGCGGCTGAAGATCGGCCTGGCCTTCCTGGTCGCGGTGTGCGCGCAGCCCGTGCTGGGCGACCAGCCCGTGATCGGCATCAACTCGCCGCAGGCGCTGGGCACGCTGATACAGCAGGTCGGCGTGGGGCTGGCCGTGGGCTTTGCCGTGCGCCTGGTGTTTGCCGCCGTGGAGGTTGCGGGCGAGGTGGTCGGCCTGCAGATGGGCCTGAACTTCGCCAGCTTCTTCGATCCGACCACGAATGCCCAGCTCAGCGCAGTGGCGCGCTTCATGGTCCAGATTTCCACGCTGCTGTTCATCGTCATCAACGGGCACCTGCTGGTGCTGATGGCCGTGCTCAAGAGTTACGAGGCGTTTCCTGTGGACGGCAGCTTCCTGCAGGCCATCAACCAGATGCGGCTGCACGAGATGGGTGCGGCGGTCTTCGCCAGTGCCTTCTGGATCGCCCTGCCCATGGTCGCCATGCTGCTGTTCGTGAACCTGGTGCTGGGCATCATTTCGCGCGTGGCACCGCAGATGAACATCTATGCCGTGGGTTTTCCGGTCACGCTCACCGTGGGCCTGACGGGATTGATGGCCACGCTGCCGCTGCTCGAGCAGCCCCTGGTCGCCTTGCTGCAGCGCGGCATTGCGGTATTTGGCACTTCAATGTAAGCAGTTGTGAAAAACAACAGATTTACAGGCCTGTCGGCCGCAAAAGCCTCAGATCAGCTGGTTGTGGATGGCGTAGGCCGTGAGTTCGGCATTGCTGCTCATCTGCAGTTTTTCCAGCACGCGCGCCCGGTAGACGCTGACGGTCTTGGGGCTGAGCATCAGCTCGGTGGCGATGTCGGTCAGCCGCTGGCCGGCCGCGATCTTGATCAGCGTCTGCAGCTCGCGCTCGGACAGGCTTTCATGCGGCACCTGGGGTGCGGGCTGGGCCAGGCTGTCGGCCAGCATCTGGGCCACTTCGGACGTCAGGTACTTGCGCCCCGTGGCCACGGTGCGCACCGCCTCGATCAGCAGCACCGGGTCGCCTGCCTTGTTGGCGTAGCCCTGCGCGCCCGCCTTCAGGCAGCGCAGCGCGTACTGATCCTCGGGGTACATGGAGACCATGAGCACCTTGATCAGCGGATGGGTTTCGCGCACGCTGGCCAGGGCTTCCAGGCCACTGCGGCCGGGCATGTTGATGTCCAGCAGCAGCACGTCGCAGGTGGCGGTGCGCAGCTGTTCGCGCAGCTCGGCATAGCTGCCTGCTTCGGCGGTGACGCTGATGTCCACTGCCTCGGCCAGGGTGTCACGGATGCCCCGGCGCAGCACCGCATGGTCGTCGCACAGCACCACGTGGATCAAAGTCGGCCTCCTGGAAAAAGGGTCACGCCGCCATGGCGTTCAGCATTCATTGCCCGGGATATTAGGGCAAGTGCCGCCATCGTCCAGCGGAATGGAGACGATGACCGAGGTTCCTCGCCCGGCTTGACTGCTGACATCCAGCCAGCCCCGAACGGTGCGCGCACGCTCGCCCAGACCGCGCAAACCGAAGGATTCGGGCTTGTCGCGCGCGCCTTCGGCCAGGCCCACGCCGTCGTCCGTCACCTCCAGCGTGAGAAAGCCTTCGCGGTCCGAGAGATCGATGTCCACATGGCGCGCCTGGGCATATTTGCCGACGTTGGTCAGCGCCTCCTGGGCCGTGCGGTAGGCCACGACCTGGATGTCGGGCGCGATGTCCATGCTCTCGCGGCTGCTGCGCACCCGGGTGGGCACGCCCGTGCGGCGCTCGAAATTCTCGGCCAGCCATTGCACGGCGGCCACCAGTCCCTGGTCCAGCACGGGCGGGCGCAGGTTCATCATGATGCGCTGGCTTGCACCCAGCGCATGCTCCAGCATTTCCAGCGCGGCCAGCGCATGCTCGCGCAGTCCGCCCTCGGGCGCATTGCGCGCAATCCAGGCCACATCGAACTTCACCGAGGTCAGCGAGCCGCCGATGTCATCGTGGATCTCGCGGGCAATGCTGGCGCGCTCGCGCTCGGTGGAGGTCTGCAGATGCTCGGTCAGATCGGCCAGGCGCCGCTCGGACGCCGCCAGCTCGGCCGCCGCGCGGCGGCGTGCCAGGCGGGCCTCGTGCACTTCCAGCGCATGCGAGACCACATGGGGCAGGCGCGTGATGTGGTCCTTGAGCAGGTAGTCGCTGATGCCCTCGCGCATCACGTCCACGGCGGCCGACTCGCCGATGGCGCCCGACAGCAGCACAAAGGGCGGATGCCCGGGCTGGCGGCGCACCAGCTCCCAGGCGTCCAGCGCCGTGAAGCCGGGCAGGTGGTAGTCGGCCAGGATGAGGTCGAATGCCTGGCTCTGCAGCGCGGCTGCGGCATCATCGAGCAGGTCGACCGCGACAATCTCGCAGACCAGTCCGCCGCGCAGCAGGCTCAGCCGCGCCAGCGCCTGGTCGGCCGCCGAATCCTCGATGTGCAATATGCGCAAGGGCTTGTGCGGTGGTCTGGCATCCCCGGGGGCGCTATCATGAGATACATTTTGGAACATAAATGCAAGTGGTCGTGTATATCAAGGGATGCGCTGCATTCCTGGGGACGATTGACAAGGGCTGGCCATGCTGCAGAGCATGGCGAACATTGGGCTGAAACGCTGGTGGTGGAGTAACAATGCAGTCAATGCACAAGCCTTCGGGCGAGCCTGCCGTCCCCATGCCCGTCATGGTGGCCGCAGACCTGCAGGATGCCTTGCTGGTGGCGATGCGCGATCTGCAGCGCCTGGAAGGCCTTCTCAATCATGCAACGCAGAACCTGCTGGACCGTTTCGACGAGACCCACGGCCAGCTGGCCGGTGAGGCGCTAGGCGCCTTGCCCGAGCTGGACGCCGCGCGGTCCACGCTTCGGTTGGCGGTGACCGAGTTGCAGTTTCACGACATGTCCTCCCAGTTGATCGCCCATATTACGAAGATTTTGCAAGGCTGCGCGTTCCAGTTGGCCGCAGCCACCATGGGCGTGGACGAGGGGGAGGACGATTCCCTGGGCCTGCCGGCGATACCCGACCGGCCCAATCCCGTCACGCAAAGCGAGATGGATGCTGGCTCGGTCGAGCTGTTCTGACGGCTGACCATGCACTCTTCTACCTTTTATTGCCCGTCTGTTGGAGCTATACATGCGATCGATTCTGGCTGTTGATGATTCCCCCTCGATGCGAAAGATGGTGGCGTTCACCCTCGCAGGGGCGGGATTTCGCGTTGTGGAGGCGGTTGACGGCGTGGATGCGCTCGAGAAGGCACAGCTCGAACAAGTCGACCTGGTGCTGGCCGACCAGAACATGCCGCGTCTGGATGGCATCGGCCTGACCCGCAAGCTGCGCGAAGACCCCAAGTTCCAGAACACGCCGATTCTCATTCTCACCACCGAATCCAGCGACCAGATGAAGCAGGCCGGACGCGCCGCGGGCGCCACGGGCTGGCTGGTCAAGCCCTTCGATCCAAACCGTTTGATCGAAGTCATTCAGAAAGTAATGCGTTGAGCCGATAAGTACGGGCAACAGGAAACAGCAGGACCAAAGATGGCGGATCTACACCAGGATGGGGCAGGAGCGGGCGCAGACTTCGACCTGAGCCAGTTCTATCAAATCTTCTTCGAAGAAGCGGCCGAGAACCTCGACCAGATGGAGCAGATGCTGCTGAATCTGGATCTGTCAGCGGCCAATGACGAGGAACTCAACGGCATCTTCCGATGCGCGCACTCGATCAAGGGCGGGGCGGCCACCTTCGGCTTTGCCGACGTGACCGAGCTGACGCACCGCATGGAGTCGCTGCTCGACCGGCTGCGCCGGCACGAGATCACACCGATTCCGGAGATGGTCGATGTGTTGCTGGAGTCGGCTGATGCCAGCCGCAGCCTGCTGGCACGCCACCAGGCCGGCAACGAGGGCGAGGCCCTGTCCACCACGGATCTGGTGGCACGCATCGAGACGCTGGCGGAAGGCCGCAGCGCCGTACCTGCAGCGGCAGTGCCGGCTCCCGCACCGACCCCGGCTCCAGCCCCTGTGGCTGCGCCAGTGCAGGCTCCGGCCCCGGTTGCTGCAGCGCCTGTCTCGGGCGGCGCCGTCGGCACGGCACCCAGCAGCGGCGGACGTTCGCTGCATATCCTGATCGGTCCGCTGGAGCGCCTGGAGATGGCCGAGGCCATCAAGGAGCTGTTCCGCGACATTCCCGGCCTGGGACGCATCGAGGACCTGGCCTGCGATCAGCCGCAAAGCCGCCTCTTTGACGTGCAGACCTCGTCCACCGACGACGACCTGCTCGATCTGTTCGCCTTCCACGTGGCCAAGGAGCAGGTCCGCATCACGGCGGCCGGAGCCCCTGCCGAGGCAGCACCCGCAGCGGTGGCGGCGCAAGCCCCGGCCGCTGAAGAGCATGCGCACGACCCCGATGCCGCCCTGGCCTCGGCCGCCATCCCGCCTGCCGATGAGGCCTATGGCTTCTTCAACGGCGCACCCGGCATGCCCCAGGCCGATGGCGCGCAGGCCATCCAGCCGGCCGGCGCCGTGGCCAAGCCCGCCGCCAAGACGGCGGCCCAGACGCAGCAGGCGCAGATGGAGTCCACCAGCATCCGCGTGTCGGTGGCCAAGGTCGACCAGCTCATCAACCTGGTGGGCGAGCTGGTCATCACCCAGGCCATGCTTGCGCAAAACAGCCATGGACTGGACGCATCGGCCTACCAGCAACTGCTGGCAGGCCTGGCCGACCTGGATCGCAATACGCGCGATCTGCAGGAATCGGTGATGTCCATCCGCATGATTCCCATGTCCACCGTGTTCAGCCGTTTCCCGCGCATGCTGCGCGACCTGGCCGGCAAGCTGGGCAAGAAGATCGACCTGATCACGCTGGGCGAGGCCACGGAGCTGGACAAGGGACTGGTCGAAAAGATCACCGACCCGCTGACCCATCTGGTGCGCAACAGCGTGGACCACGGCATCGAAATGCCCGAGGACCGCCTGGCGGCCGGCAAGTCCGAGCACGGCACGCTGACGCTGGCAGCCTCCCATCAGGGCGGCTCCATCGTCATCGAGGTGCGCGACGACGGGCGCGGCATGAACCGCGAGCGGATTCTGCAGAAGGCCCGCGAGCGCGGCATGGATGTCTCGGACAACATGCCCGATCAGGAGGTCTGGCAGCTGATCTTCGCGCCGGGCTTCTCCACGGCCGACGTGGTCACCGACGTGTCCGGGCGCGGCGTGGGCATGGACGTTGTCAAGCGCAATATCGCGGCGCTGGGCGGCTCGGTCGAGATCGAGTCCACCCAGGGCAAGGGCATGCGCGTGGCCGTTCGCCTGCCGCTGACCCTGGCCATCATGGATGGCATGTCGGTCGGCGTCAGCGACGAGGTCTACATCCTGCCGCTGTCCTCGGTGGTCGAGTCCTTCCTGGTCAAGGCCGAAGACGTCAACACCGTGGCCAACGGCACGCAGCTGGTCAAGGTGCGTGACGAGTACATGCCCGTGTTCGCGCTGGAAAAGACCTTCCGCGTGCCGCGCAGCGACACCAGCCAGTCCAGCAACATCATGGTGGTGGTCGAGTCCGACGGCAGCCGCGTGGCCTTGCTGGTCGACGAGCTGCTGGGCCAGCACCAGGTGGTGGTCAAGAACCTGGAATCGAACTACCGCAAGGTGCCCAACGTTTCGGGCGCCACCATCCTGGGCGATGGCACGGTGGCGCTGATCCTGGACACCGGCGCGCTGGTGCGTCGTGCACGCCACTGAACGGGACAGGGATACCTGACCACAATCGACGGCGCCGCAGGCAGTGCCTGCGCGCCGCCAAGAAACCATGGCCTGCGCCACCACGGCGCGGGCCCGACAGTTGAGGAGCTGAGCAATGAGCGTGATCGCTAAGACCGCAGAAGGCGTCGCCACCGGCGCGCGCGAGTACCTGACCTTCCGCCTGGACCAGGAGGAATACGGCATCGACATCCTGAAGGTGCAGGAAATCCGCGGCTACGAGCCGCCGACCCGCATCGCCAATGCGCCGGAATTCATCAAGGGCGTGGTCAATCTGCGCGGCACCATCGTGCCCATCGTGGACATGCGGCTGAAGTTCAACTGCTCCCAGGTGGAATACAACAGCTTCACCGTCGTCATCATCCTGAACCTGCGCAACCGCGTGGTGGGCATCGTGGTGGACTCGGTCAGCGACGTGATGGAACTGGCTCCCGAAGCAGTGCGCCCCGCGCCGGACATCGAAAGCGCCATCGACAGCGGCTGCATCCTGGGCCTGGGTTCCGTGGGCGAGCGCATGCTCATCCTGCTGGACATCGAAAAGCTCATGAACAACGTGGACATGGGCCTGGTCGCCTCGGTCGACTGAGACCCGTTCTTGCACTGAGCGCCCTCATGCGATCCGGCTCATCCAATGCGGCACTGGCCGCACGTCCCGTCGCCGACGACGGGGATGCCAACGGGCCCCTGGCCCAGGGGCGCGAATTCGAATGGTCGTCGCGGGACTTTGCCCGCGTACAGGCGCTGATCTACCAGCGGGCCGGCATCAGCTTGCACGATGGCAAGCACGCCATGGTCTACAGCCGCCTGTCGCGGCGCCTGCGCGAGACGGGCTACGACAGCTTCTCCACCTACCTGGACTGGCTGGAGTCGCAGTCCGACGGCGTGGAGTGGCAGGAGTTCGTGAACGCGCTGACCACCAATCTCACGGCGTTCTTTCGCGAGCAGCACCATTTCGAGATCTTTGCCCAGCATCTGCGCAGCAAGCCGGCCGGCACGGCCTGGAAGGTCTGGTGCAATGCGGCCTCGACCGGGGAAGAGCCTTACTCCATCGTCATGACGGCGCTGGAAGCGCTGGGTGCCACGCCCAGCTTTCAGCTGCAGGCCAGCGACATCGACTCGCGCGTGCTGGACACGGCATCGGCCGGCGTCTACCGCGCCGAAAGCATCAAGGGCATGAGCGCCGAGCGCCTGCACCGCTTTTTCCTGCGGGGAAAGGCCGGCAATGCAGGCCTGGTGCGCGTCAAGCCCGAACTGCGCCGCCTGGTGGAGTTTCTCAACGTCAACCTGATCCGTGACGACTGGCCGTTCCGAGACCCCTTCGACGTGGTCTTCTGCCGCAACGTGATGATCTACTTCGACGCGGCCACGCAGCGCCGCGTGCTGGAGCGCATCCACCGCGTGATGAAGCCCGGTGGCCTGTTGTTCGTCGGGCATGCCGAGAACTTCAGTGAATCGCGCGATCTGTTCACGCTCAAGGGGAAGACCGTCTATGAGCGCCGCTGACGCAGGTCCTGCCGCACGCCAGGGGGTGCTCCCATGATCGGAGACCGCCCTGCCTTCGCACCGCCACCGGCGCCCTCGGAGCGTCGCCGGATGCCGCGCATCAACAGCTATACCGCTGCAGACTATCCGGCGCCGGGCGATCCGGTGCCGCGTTCCTCGCTGGAGCAGCTCAAGCGCCAGCAGCGCTACCCTGGCGAGGCTTCGTTCTTCTATTACGACCCGCATTTCCAGCACAACGCCGTCAAGGTGCTGCCCGGCGAATACTTTGTCTCCAACGAGGACGTGATCCTGGTCACCGTGCTGGGCTCTTGCATCTCGGCCTGCATCTGGGACCGCACCATGCGCGTGGGCGGCATGAACCATTTCATGCTGCCCGACGGCGACTCTGCCGATGCATCGGGCCGCTACGGCTCGTACGCCATGGAGTTGCTGATCAACGAAATGCTCAAGCTCGGTGCCCGGCGCGAGTCGCTGCAGGCCAAGATCTTCGGCGGCGGGCAGGTGATGCACAACTTCACCACCATGAACGTGGGCGAACGCAATACCGCCTTCGTCACGCAGTACCTGCAGACCGAACGCATCCCCATCGTCTCGGAGGATGTGCTGGATATCTACCCTCGCAAGGTGGTGTTCTTCCCCGCCAGCGGCAAGGCCATGGTCAAGCGCCTGGCACATGCCCATCCGGAGGAGCTGGTACAGCAGGAATTCACGCGCGGCAATGCAGCCGTCGTGGCACGCAATACGGCAGGCGGCTCGGTCGACCTGTTTTGAGGAAGGTTCAAAGGAATGGACAGGAAAATCAGGGTGATCGTGGTGGACGACTCTGCGCTGGTGCGCAGTCTGCTGTCCGAGATCATCAATCGCCAGCACGACATGGAATGCATCGGCTCGGCCAATGACCCGCTGATCGCACGCGAAATGATTCGCGAGATGAACCCCGACGTGATCACGCTCGATGTGGAAATGCCGCGCATGGACGGCATCGACTTCCTGGGCCGGCTCATGCGCCTGCGCCCCATGCCGGTGGTCATGATCTCCACGCTGACCGAACGCGGCGCCGAGGTCACCATGCGCGCACTGGAGCTGGGCGCCATCGACTTCGTGGCCAAGCCGCGCGTGGGTGTCTCCAACGGCCTGCAGGAACTGGCCGCGCAGATCGTGGACAAGATCCGCGTTGCTGCCGTGGCCCAGGTACGGCGTCTGCCGGTCGCTCCCCGCAGTGCCGCCTCTGCCGCAGGCAGCGCGGCAGCGCCGGTCGCTTCCTCTGCAGGTTCGGCCGTGCCGCGCCAGGCTGCACCGACGTCGCTGCTGGGGCGGCTTTCCACGGAGAAGCTGGTTGCCATCGGCGCCTCCACGGGTGGCACCGAGGCCATCCGCGAAGTGCTCACCCATCTGCCGGCCGACTGCCCGGCCATCGTCATCACCCAGCACATGCCGCCGGGCTTCACCACCAGCTTCGCGGCCCGGCTCAACAGCCTGTGCCAGATGACCGTGAAGGAAGCGCAGCACGGCGAGCGCCTGCTGCCCGGTCATGCCTATATCGCCCCGGGTGGCAAGCACTTCTCCGTGCAGCGCAGCGGCGCCAACTATGTCGCCGTGGTCGATGACAGCCCGCCGGTGAATCGCCACAAGCCTTCGGTCGAAGTGCTGTTCAAGTCGGTGGCCGTCTGCGCGGGCCGCAACGCCTACGGCATCATGCTCACCGGCATGGGCGCCGATGGTGCGGTCGCCATGCGCGAAATGCGCGATGCAGGCAGCTACAACCTCGTGCAGGACGAGGCCAGCTGCATCGTCTTCGGCATGCCGCGCGAGGCCATCGCCCACGGCGCTGCCGACGAAGTGCTGCCCCTCAACCAGATCGCCGCCGCCTTGCTGGGCAAGCTGCGCATAGGTTCGGACCAGGTGCACCACCGCATCTGAGCGCAACGGCCTGCTCTGGCGGCCTCCATGAAAAAAGAGCGCATGGCGCTCTTTTTTTTCAGTTCGACACGGTGCTTACTCGGACAAGGCGCTCCAGCGCTCCAGCGCCTCCATCAGCTGCTCATCGATCTCGCCATCGCGCTGGTGCAGCTGAACGGCGCGGGAGTTGTCGTTGGCATACAGCGAGCCGTCGGCCAGGGCCTCGCGAATGGATTTCTGCTCCGCCTCCAGCGATGCAATGGTCTCGGGCAACTGATCGAGCTCGCGCTGCTCCTTGTAGCTGAGCTTGCGCTTGGGCTTGCTGTCGCTGCGCACCGCCGTCGGCTTGGCGGCCTCTTCCTTGGCAGGCTTGGGCTGTGCAGCCTCGGCCAGATCCTGGCTGCGGCGCGACTGGTCCAGCCAGTCCTGCACGCCGCCTTCGTATTCGCGCCACTTGCCCGGCCCTTCCCAGGCAATGGTGCTGGTGACCACGTTGTCCAGGAAACTGCGGTCATGGCTGACCAGGAACACCGTGCCGTCGTAGTTCTGCAGCAGGTCTTCCAGCATCTCCAGCGTCTCGATATCGAGGTCGTTGGTCGGCTCGTCCAGAACCAGCACATTCGCGGGGCGGGCAAACAGGCGCGCCAGCAGCAGGCGGTTGCGCTCGCCGCCGGACAGTGAACGCACAGGAGAGTGAGCGCGTGCCGGAGAGAACAGGAAATCCGACAGATAGCTCTTCACGTGCTTTTTCTGGTTGCCGATCTCTATCCACTCGCTGCCGGGGCTGATGAAGTCCTCCAGCGTGGCATCCATATTGATCTGGTGCCGCATCTGGTCGAAGTAAGCCACCTGCAGATTCGCACCCAGCCGCACGTTGCCGCTGTCAGGCGCCAGTTCGCCCAGAATCATCTTGAGCAGCGTCGTCTTGCCGGCACCGTTGGGCCCGATCAGTCCCACCTTGTCACCGCGCAGGATGGTGGCGCTGAAATGCGAGACGATCTGCTTGTCGCCAAAGGACTTGGCCACATCGGTCAGCTCGGCCACGATCTTGCCCTGGTAGCCATCGCCCCGGCCCGAGGCAATGTCCATCTTCACCCCGCCCAGCACATCACGGCGGGCAGCGCGGTTGGCCCGCAACTGCTCCAATCGGCCGATGCGGCTCTGGCTGCGCGTGCGGCGCGCCTCCACGCCCTTGCGTATCCACACCTCCTCCTGGGCCAGCAGCTTGTCGGCCTTGGCGTTGATCACGGCTTCCTGGGCCAGCTGATCTTCCTTGGTTTGCTGGTACTGAACGAAATTGCCGGGATAGGAGCGCAGCGTTCCACGATCCAGCTCCACGATGCGCGTGGAGACGCGGTCCAGGAAGGAGCGGTCGTGGGTAATGGTCACCACGCTGCCCTTGAAGTTCAGCAGCAGTTCCTCCAGCCACTCGATGGCATCCAGGTCCAGGTGGTTGGTCGGCTCGTCCAGCAGCAGCACGTCAGGACGGGCCACCAGCGCCTGGGAAAGCGCAACGCGCTTCTTCATCCCCCCGGACAACGTGCCCACCAGGGCGTCGGGATCCAGGTGCAGCCGCTGCAGCGTCTCTTCCACGCGCTGCTCCCAATTCCAGGCGTCATAGGCCTCGATCTGGGACTGCAGCGCATCGAGATCCTCGCCCTCGCCACCCGCCAGATAGCGATCGCGCACGGCGATCACCTCGGCAATGCCGGCGGACGCCGACTCGAAGATCGTCTGCTCGGGCACAAGCACCGGCTCCTGCGCCACATAAGTAATGCGGATACCGGACTGCGTCTGGACCTGGCCGTCATCGGCCTTGGCCAGTCCGCCAAGAATCTTCAACAAAGAGGACTTCCCTGCGCCGTTTCGACCGATCAGGCCCACACGTTCGCCGCTCTCCAGGGAAAACTGGGCGTGGTCGAGAAGCGCCACATGCCCGAACGCCAGTTGGGCGTCTATCAAAGTAATCAATGCCATCGTGCGCGCATTATCTATGCGGGCCCGATTCCTCGTGCAGGCAGCAAGGCCTCCCCGCCCGGAGCCTGCCCGCAGGGCAGGCTCCGGGCCGGTTTCAGAGGGCGGGGCGGTGGCTTCTTCACGGGTCTGCAAGGAAGTTCACGAATTTCACGCCATCGGTAAAAACCCATGCTATAGTTCGATCCCTCGTCGCCACACTGCCTTGCAGACAGCGATGAGTCAGAAAAGTCTTGTAGACAGCACGGAAAAACGTGCTACAATGCAAGGCTCTGCTGAAGAGAAGCGATGCAGATCGCTGGTGTTGAAAAGATCGAAGAAATTTGATTGCAACGACGCTAAAAACTGTGCTAGAATTCAAGGCTTCGCTGATCGCAGTGAGTCGGAAGTAAAGAAGAAATTCTCTGCTTCGATCCTTAAAAATATACAGCCGATAAGCGTGGGCGTTTGAGGCGAACAGCCAAGTTCTTTGGAACTCGGCTCTTTGAAGCCAAAAACGCTCATGA